>QWBY01000053.1_pt1 | contig 100454 bp, 96 predicted proteins | sample 1972471 | NCBI WGS metagenome assembly QWBY01 (sample SAMN09866722, study PRJNA288562) | Human gut metagenome isolate term6_stool, whole genome shotgun sequencing...
TGATGAGTTTGCCCAAAAAGATAACCGCATAAAAGTCATTCATAAAACAAATGGTGGACTTAGTGATGCAAGAAATGCAGGACTTGATGTAATGAGTGGTGAATGGGTAAGTTTTGTTGATAGTGATGATTTTATAGATAAATTTCATATAGAAAATTTATATTTGCAAGCTTTAAGAAATCATTCTGATATTTGTGTGTGTGGTTTTAAGATAGTCAATGAAGATTATCAAACTATACGAAACATAAAAGTAAAGTTTAGTGATAGCTTAAGTGGTAATTTAGCTTTCAAGTATAGTTTAAATTCAAAAATAGACCCATCTTTTTGCAATAAAATTTTTAAATCATCGCTATTTAAAAATACTAGATTTGTAAAAGGGATTTGTTATGAAGATAGAGAGTTGATTCATAGGATTTTTTATAAGGTGGATAGAGTTTCATTCTTAGATAGTGAGTCATATTTTTATTTGAAACGAGTTGGTTCAACGATGAACCATATAAATAAGAAAAAAATCGATGATAGATTTATAGTGATAGATTATATAGAAAAATTCTTAAAAAATAAAAATATTTTTGAAAAATATAAAAAAGAATTTATTATATGTTATTTGTTAAATGTTTATATGTCAGCATCTTTTCAAATAGCTAAATATTCTAAGCATTACAACAACGATATAAAGTATATGATTTTAAATTCAGACACAAATATGTTAACAATAAAAAATATATTTTTACTACTTGGTATAAGTGTAAAAAAAATGGTTGCTTTATATATATTTAAAATAAATAAAAACTTATTTAGAATAATAGTAAAAAATATTAATAAATAATTATCTGGAATTTATTATGGTTACAAAATATCTTATATTTATTTTTTATATTTTTTTTATGTTTATGTATTTTTTTTCGATAAAATATACAAGAATTAGAAAATATTTATATTCTACGACCATGATTCTAATTTTTTTATTGCTTTCTTTTCAGGATGGCTATGGAACAGACTATGTTAATTATAGTAATTATTTTTTATCAAATGCTGAAAATTTTCCAACCTATAAGGGCGTAATATTTAGCTATTCCATTAAAGCTATAAATTATTTTACTGATAATAAGCTTATATTTTTTATATTTTGGTCTTTTTTGCAGGTATATTTTTTACATAGAATGATTAAGATTTGTAATAACTTTTATATTTTTTATGATAAATTAGAAATTTTATTATATGTTCTTATATCATCTCAATTTTTTATCATGATGTTTAATGCACTAAGGTCAGTATTCGTAACAATATTAATCCCTATAGCTTTTGTTTTATATTATGAAAAAAATAAAATTAAAAGCATGTTTGTTGCTATTATTGCGTTTCTATTTCACCCAGTTGCTATAGTTTTTTTCCCTCTATTCTTAATATTTAATTTATTTAAAAAACACTATAGTATATACATATTGCTTTTTGTTTTTGTTGTTATATTTTTAATAAATAGATTAAATATTATTCCAGACATAGCTTTCTTTCTTTATAAGTATACATGTAATTTGACACCATACAGTTCATATCTAGTATCTTCCCATATGAAAGCATATGAAAATATTAATTTTTTAAGTATCTTAGGAATATATTTTATTGTTTGTATGAATTTTATATCATTCTTTTTTTATAAAAAAGAGAGAAATAAAAAAACAATATTTCTTTATAACTTAGCATATTTTACTAGTCTTATCAGAATATTTTCTTATGGAATACCTATTTTCGGTAGAATATATCTTATTTTTGTTATATTTGAATTTTTTATACCTTATATATTGTTTAAAAAACTAAAAACTAAAAAATTCTTATATATTGGTTATTTTGTTCTTTTAGCATATATATTTACAATTATTAAATATATTTTATTTAATAATACATAAATTTTTAGGAAAGTTATGAAAATTTTTATAATTGGCAATGTTGCATCAATGATGATAAATTTTAGAAAAGAGCTCATTACAAAGCTTTCAAAAAATCATGAGGTTTTTTGTCTGGTAAGTGACTATACCCAAAAGGACAAAGATATTATTGCTAGTTTTGGTGCAATACCGCTTGATTATGGTCTAAACTCAAAAGGCTTAAATCTATTTAAAGATATTATTGCAACCATCAAACTTTATAAAATCATTAAAAAACATAAGCCGGATATTGTCTTTTCATTTTTTGTCAAGCCTGTGATATTTTCATCTATTGCGGCTAAATTTGCAAAAACAAAAAGAGTTGTTGGTATGATAGAAGGACTTGGTAATGCCTTTACCATCAATCCAAAAGGAAGTGGTTTAAAGACTAAAATTATTAAATTTATTCAAATTTTACTTTACAAAATTTCACTTCCATTGCTAGACAATCTTATTTTTTTACAAAATGATGACAAAAAAGATTTGGTTGATAAATATAAAATAAAAGTTAAAAATATAGATATTTTGGGCGGCATAGGTGTTGATTTGGATAAATTTAACTATAACATTCCAAATATAAAACCAATAAAATTTATTTTTATAGCTAGGCTTTTAGCACAGAAAGGTATTTTTGAATACCTTGAAGCCGCAAAAACTATAAAAGAAAAATATAAAGAAAATGTGGAGTTTATTATTTTGGGTTCTTTTGATGAAAAAAATCCTTTTAGCTTGAGTAAAAAAGTTTTGGATCACTATGTAAAAAGCAGTATCATAACATATCCGGGTTTTGTCAATAATCCAAATGAATGGATAAAAAATAGTTCAGTTTTTGTCCTTCCATCTTATTATAGAGAGGGAGTTCCAAGAAGTACTCAAGAGGCTATGGCCATCGGTAGAGCTATAATAACAACTAATAGTGTTGGCTGCAAAGAAACAGTCGTTGATGGTGTGAATGGTTATCTAGTTCCTATTTGCGATGCTAAAGCTTTGATTAGTAAAATGGAGCTGTTTATAAAAAATCCAAATTCAATACACAAAATGGGTAAAGAGAGCAGGAAAATAGCCGAGCAAAAGTATAATGTAAAAGATGTAAATAAAAAGCTCATAAGCTTTATTTTTAAAGAGTAGGTTTGATTTTTTATATACCTTTTCTTTCTAAGACTATTAAAATGGTTTTAAAAACTACTTTTATTTCAAGCCAAAGTGACCAATGTTTTATATAATATAAATCATACATTAGTTTTTGTTTTGCATCATAGGCACCATCGCCGTATGGATAGCATACTTGTGCCCAGCCAGTAATTCCTGGGCGAACTAAATGTCGTTCATTGTAGTATGGTATCTCTTTTTCAAATTTATCCACCCAATATTTTCTTTCAGGTCTTGGACCTATTAAATGCATATCTCCTTTTAAAACATTTATACATTGTGGCAACTCATCAATTCTTGTTTTTCTCATAAATTTTCCAAAAGCAAAAACTCTGTCATCATCTTTACTTGCAAATTTTACTCCATCTTTTTCCGCATCAACTCTCATTGAGCGATATTTTATGCAACCAAACTCACGCATATTTATCCCAACTCTTTTTTGAATAAAATAAATCTTTCCCGGACTTTGATCTTTTATTTTTTTTCTAATATATGGTTTTATGGCTAAATTTATAATCAATAGTATTAAAGCCCCAATTGTATCAATAACTCTTTTTATTAGAAATTCAAATTTATTATATGGTCTTATTTCACTTAAAAAATTAAGATTTTTTGAATCATCTGGTATGTAGATTTTACAAAGATTTTTTTCAAGAAATTTTTGAATAGAGACAATTTTTAAAGATCTTTTATGATATTTAAATTGTAAAAGCGTTAAAAACCTTATTATTTTTGAATCAAGTGTAAAATCAGTATTTAAAATAAGATATTTATAATAATCTTTTTTTAAATACTCTTTTATTTTTTTTCTAATTAACACTGAACTTTTTCTACTTCCATCATACTCTAAAAACTCTATATTTTTAAACTTTTTTCTAAGTTTATTAAGCTCAATTTCATTAAATTTATATTTATCACCAAGAACTATCAAATTTTACTCCAAATGGATTAATGATTTCGCATTTTATCGTAAATTATCTTTATAAGAGTTAAAATTAATATTAAAATATATTATTAATTAAATATTGTTAAAATATGATAATAAATTTTTAAAGAGGATAAATGACTATTTTTACAAGTGAGTGGTTTGTAACTTTTGGTATGCCAGTTTTAATTTGCTTAGCTAGGATTATTGATGTTACGATGAGCACAGTTAGAATTATTTTTGTTTCAAAAGGGCAAAAATTTCTAGCTCCAATTTTAGGATTTTTTGAAACTTTAATCTGGCTTTTGGCAATTACATCTATTATGCAACACCTTGATCAATGGCAAAACTATGTTGCCTATGCACTTGGTTTTTCTCTTGGAACTTTTTCAGGAATAATTATAGAAAATAAAATAGCCCTTGGTCATGTGATGGTAACACTTGTTTACTAAAACTGATGCTCATAGACTTATAAGAGCTTTAAGAGATCAAGGATACTGGGTTACCGAAACTTCTGCTATAGGAAAATGATGGTTTTGTAAGTATGATGGTAACTATCATAAAAAGAAAAGAGATTAAAAATATTATACCGCTTATTAAAAGGCACAACCCATGGGCAGCTTATACAATAAGCGATATGAGATATGCAAATCCTGGCATTGCAAATGTACCTGTAACTTACGATATTAAAAGAAAAATAAGAAGGATAAGAAGAGATGAAAATTTACTCGAAGATGACAGCTAAGAGTTTAAAAAAACTTAAACTCTTCTCCAAGGTAGTATTTTCGCACATTTTCATCATTTGCCACTTTATCGCTACTTCCACCAGCTAGAATTTCGCCATCTTTCATTACATATGCTCTATCACAAATCGCCAGTGTTTCGCGGACATTGTGATCAGTTATTAAAATTCCAATATTTAGTTTTTTAAGATTTTTAACTATGTTTTGGATGTCTGCCACAGCTATAGGATCAACTCCAGCAAAAGGTTCATCTAATAGTAAAAATTTAGGAGTTATAACTAAACTTCTTGCTATCTCACAACGCCTTCGCTCCCCTCCGCTTAAGCTTACTCCAAGTCTATCTTTTATAGCAGTTATATTTAAAAGTTCAAGCATTTCATCTACTTTTTGACTGGCTTTAATTTTATCTTTTATGCTAACTTCTGCGGCTAAAAGTAGGTTTTCTTCAACGCTTAATTCTTTAAAGACACTACTTTCTTGTGGCAAATATCCAATTCCTTGTAAAGCTCTTTTATGAAGTGGAACTTTTGTAATTATTTTATCATCAAGCTTTATATCTCCACTAGTTGGTTTTATAAGCCCACATATCATATAAAAGCTTGTTGTTTTTCCAGCACCATTTGGTCCTAAAAGTCCAACAATTTCACCACTTTCTACACTTAGTGAAACATCTTTTATTATATTTGTTTTTTTTATAGTTTTTTTAAGATTTATAGCTTCAAGCTTATGCATAACTTACCTTATATTCTCTTTTATTTTTTAAATTTTTTATTTCAATAGTACAATAATTAAGCTCAAATTTTTGAAAATACTTTTCCAAATTTTCATCTCCCCATTCAACTAAATGAAGTCCATCTTCAAAAAAATTTTCAAAAAGTCCGTTTTGGGTTAAACTCTTAACTCCGTTTTGGTAAATATCATAGTGAAAAATTTCTAAATTTTGACATTTATAGTTTTGCATAATGCTAAAAGTTGGAGAATTTACAACTCCATCAAATCCATGAAATTTAGCTATTTCTTTGACTAAAGTTGTTTTGCCGCTTGCTAAATTTCCTTTTAAGATTATAATGCCATTTTCAGGAAGTTTTTGAACTAAATTTACAAGCTCATCAATTCCTAAAATAAAACTCTCACACTTCTTTAACATATTTTGATTGATCACTTTTTGGTGTATTTTTTGTAGTTGGGAAGTCTAAAACCTCATATTTTTTTTCACCATTTAGGAATTTTAATGTGATAATATCGCCAATTTTCAACTCTTTTGCTGGTTTGCATACTACTTCATTTATGCTTACGACACCACTTTTACACATATCTTCACTAACTGCTCTTCGCTTTGTTAAATTTACTGCATTTAAAAATTTATCTATTCTCATAAGCCGTATTTTACCTTTTTTTAATGAAATTTAGGTAAAATTATCCTTAAAATTTTATAAAAAGGTTAAATTTATGAAAAAAGATGTTAAAAAGGTAGTTTTAGCCTATTCAGGTGGTCTTGATACAAGTGTTATTTTAAAATGGCTTGAAGATGAGTATAAGTGTGAAGTTGTTACTTTTACCGCAGATATTGGTCAAAATGAGGATTTAAAGCCAATCAAAGAAAAAGCACTAAAGCTTGGCATTAAAGAAGAAAATATTTTTACGCTTGATTTAAAAGAGGAGTTTGTAAAAGAGTTTGTTTTTCCTATGTTTAGAGCAAATGCTGTTTATGAGGGCGAATATCTACTTGGAACATCAATTGCTAGACCTTTGATAGCAAAACATCTTGTTGAGATTGCAGCAAAAACAGGAGCTGATGCTATAAGTCATGGAGCTACAGGTAAAGGAAATGACCAAGTTAGATTCGAGCTTGGAGCATACGCGCTTAATCCTGATATTAAAGTAATTGCACCTTGGAGAGAGTGGGATTTAAATAGCCGTGAAAAACTGCTTGATTTTGCACATAAAAATGGCATAAAAATAGAGCAAAAAAAGGGAAAATCACCTTATTCTATGGATGCAAATTTGCTTCACATCTCTTATGAGGGACTTATATTAGAAGATCCAAACAACTCTCCAGAGCCTGATATGTGGCGATGGACAACAGATCCAAAAGATGCTCCAAATGAGAGTGAAATCATAGAGATAGAGTATAAAAATGGCGATCCTGTTGCATTAAATGATAAGAGTTTAACTCCTGCAAATATGCTAAATGAGTTAAACAAACTTGGTGCAAAACACGGCATTGGACGACTTGATTTAGTAGAAAATCGCTATGTTGGTATGAAAAGTAGAGGTTGTTATGAAACTCCAGGTGGAACAATTATGCTCAAAGCTCACAGAGCGATTGAGAGCTTAACGCTTGATAGAGGTGCGGCTCATCTAAAAGATGAGATTATGTCAAAATATGCAGAGCTAATTTATAATGGTTTTTGGTTTAGCCCAGAAAGAGTTATGCTTCAAGCTTTGATTGATGAGAGTCAAAAGCATGTAAATGGCAAGGTTAGACTTGAGTTATATAAAGGAAATGTTATCGTACTTGGAAGAAGCAGTAAAAAAGACAGTCTGTTTAACGCTAGTTTTAGTACATTTGAAGCTGATAATGTCTATAATCAAAAAGATGCCGAGGGCTTTATAAAATTAAATGCATTAAGATTTATAATTGCAGGTAAAAATGGAAGAAAAATATAATAAAGGATAGAGATGAAAGTATTACTTATAAAAGATGTAAAAAGCTTAGGAAAAGCTGGTGAGATAAAAGAAGTAAAAGATGGATATGGGCATAATTTTTTAGTTGCAAGAGGTTATGCCAAAATAGCAACAAATGAAGTTTTAAGACAATATGAAGCAGCTAAAAAAAGAGAAGCACAAGAGTTAGAAGATCAAATTTCTGGCTTTAAGGATTTAAAAAAAGAGTTAGCTAAAGTTAGAGTCAGTGTAAAAAAACCTGTTGGAGAGGGTGGAGCTTTGTTTGGTTCAGTTACAAAAGATGAAGTTGCAAATGCTTTAAAAGAACAAAAAAATATTGAAATAGATAGAAAAATTTTAGAATTTGACACTATAAAACATATTGGGGTATTTGACGCAGAAGCTAAATTTAAGCATGGCATAACAGCTAAATTTGAAATAGAAGTAGTTGGCGAATAAAATGTTTGAAGCAACTACCATACTAGCCTATAAGGGCAAAAACGCCTCAGTTATTGGTGGCGATGGACAAGTTACCTTTGGAAATACAGTTTTAAAAGGTGGAGCTGTAAAAATTAGAAAAATTGGAAAAGATGGTTCAGTATTGGCTGGCTTTGCAGGAAGCACAGCTGATGCTTTTAATCTTTTCGATATGTTTGAAAAATGTCTTGACTCTGTAAAAGGTGATCTTTTAAGGGCGGCTATTGATTTTAGTAAAGAGTGGAGAAAAGATAAATACTTAAGAAAACTTGAAGCAATGATGCTAGTTTTGGATAGGAAACATCTTTTTTTATTAAGTGGAATGGGTGATGTAGTTGAACCAGATGATGGTAAGATTGCCGCTATTGGAAGTGGTGGAAATTACGCACTATCAGCTGCTAGAGCTTTAGATGAGTTTTCAAATTTAAATGAGATTGAGCTTGTAAAAGAGAGTTTAAAAATCGCAGGTGAAATTTGTATCTATACAAATCAAAACATAAAAACTTACTCAATAGAGGATAAATAATGTTTACACCAAGACAAATAGTAACAAAACTTGATGAGTATATAATCGGACAAAAAGAGGCTAAAAAAGTAATTGCCGTAGCGCTTAGAAATAGATATAGAAGAATGCAACTAGAAGATGAGATGAGAAATGAAATCATCCCTAAAAATATCTTAATGATAGGCTCAACTGGTGTTGGAAAAACAGAGATTGCTAGACGTCTTTCAAAGCTTTTTGGACTTCCTTTTATAAAAGTTGAAGCTAGTAAATACACTGAAGTTGGCTTTGTGGGACGTGATGTTGAAAGCATGGTAAGAGATCTTGCAAATGCAGCTGTAAATTTAGTAAAAAACGAAGAAATAGAAAAAAATAGTGATAAAATAGATGAGTATGTCCAAAAAGAGATACTTAAAAAACTTCTTCCTCCACTTCCAAAAGGTGCAAGCCAAGAAAAACTAAATGATTATGAAAAAAGCTATGAGAAAATGAAAGAAAAGCTTTTAAGTGGTTCTTTGGATGAGCTTAATATAGAAATAGAAGTTATGGAAAATTCACTTGAATCAAATCCAAATTTACCACCAGAAATGCAAAATATGCAAGATAGTTTTATTAAGATTATTGGAGTTGCTAGTAAAAAAGTTAAGAAAAATTTAAAAATCAAAGATGCAAAATCAGTTTTAAAAAATGAAGCTAGTAGCAAGGTTTTAGATATGGAAGCCATAAAAACAGAAGCTATGAATAGAGCTTCAAATAATGGCATAATTTTTATAGATGAGATTGATAAAGTCGCAGTTTCGGCTAAAAATAGCTCAAGACAAGATCCTAGCAAAGAGGGCGTTCAAAGAGATTTACTTCCGATAGTCGAGGGCTCAAGCGTTAGTACAAAATACGGTGTTTTAAATACTGATCATATTCTATTTATCGCTGCTGGAGCATTTCATATGAGTAAACCAAGTGATTTAATACCAGAACTTCAAGGAAGATTTCCATTAAGAGTTGAGTTAGATAGCTTAGATAAAAATGCTTTGTACGAAATTTTAACTAAACCTAAAAATTCACTTTTAAAGCAATATATTGCTCTTTTAAAAACAGAAAAAGTAGATCTTAAATTTAGTGATGATGGTATAAAAGAAATTGCTAAAATTGCGGCACAAACAAATGAAAAAATAGAAGATATTGGAGCTAGAAGACTTCATACTATCATAGAAAAAGTACTTGAAGATATAAGTTTTGAAGCTGATAGTTATGCTGGAAAAAGCGTTGAAGTAGGGGCTGAGTTAGTAAAAGAAAAATTAGGCGAAATATCTCAAAGCGAGGATTTGGCAAGGTATATATTATAATGCCAGATAATATGAAAAAAAGTGGTTTTGTTGCACTTATTGGCAGAACAAATGCTGGAAAAAGTAGTCTTTTAAATTTTTTACTTGGTGAAAAACTTTCTTTAGTGTCGCATAAGCAAAATGCAACAAGAAGAAAAATTAATGCAATTGTTATGAATGATAGTGACCAGATTATTTTTATTGACACGCCAGGTCTTCATAAAAGTTCAAAAGTTATGAATAAAACTATGATTGAAATAGCACTAAATTCAGTAGGAGATGCTGATTTGGTGCTATTTTTAGCTAGTGTGCATGATGATATATCAAATTATGAAGAGTTTTTACTTAAATTTGATAATGTTAAGCATATATTAGTTTTAACAAAAATAGATGAAACAAGTGATGAAAAATTAGCTAAAAAAATAATAGAGTATTCTAAATTTGATGATAAATTTTTGGCATTAGTCCCAACTTCTATTAAAAAACCAATTTGTAGAAAACCTCTTTTAGATGAAATTTGCAAATACTTACCATTTCATGAGTATTATTATGACCCTGAACTTTTAAGTCCAACTATATCAAAGGATATTTATAGAGATTTAATACTAGAGTCTATTTTTGAAAGTGTTAGCAGTGAAGTGCCTTATTGCAGTGATGTATTAGTTGAAAAAGTTATTGAAAAGGATAATTTAATTTCAGTTTATGCCCAAATTATTACAGATAATAATTCTCATAAAAAGATATTAATTGGAAAAGATGGACTTACGATAAAAAGAATAGGAATAAAAGCAAAAAAGCTGATTTCAGATTTTTCTAAGTTAAAAATTTATTTAAATTTAGAAGTTGTTGTAAAAAAAGGCTGGAATTCAAATGAAATGTTAATCAGAAAGCATTTTATATATTGACTTTTAAAAGAAATTTGTTTAAACTATAGAAGTCTAAAGTGTTAGTAAATAAAATTTATTAAAGAAAGTTGTGTTATGCTAAAGTTAAAAAGTAAAGAGACGAAAGTCAAAAAGAAAAAGCAAAAAGCAGAAAAAGGTTCAACAACTATCGTTACAATCGATAGAGTAAATGAACAAACTTTTGGTTTTGCTGGCAACGAAGTTTTTCACTATGAGCGCATCAAAAAAGGTGCTAAAAATGAGTTTTATATAACTTATTTACCATACAAAGATATTCTAACAACTACTGTAGAGGTTAGTAGATCTACACCAGATGATGAAGTAATTGATGCAATCACTATTAAAACTTATGAGGATTTGTCATTAAATCCAGATGATGATTTTAAGATAACCTATCTTGAATCGGACATGAGCGATAATGACAATAGAATATATAATGTTTTTGTTGTAAATAACTCTATTTTAAGAAGTGATCTTTCATATATAGCTGAGAATACAAAATATATTGACTATGTTGCAAAAGCACCATTTTTGATGTATTCACTATATAAAAGAAATATACTTCCATCCAACACAGTGGATTGTTTTATTTACTTTCAAGAAGAAGATGCATTTTTAGTTATCTATCAAAATGGAAAATATTTGGATTCAAGATCTCTTAGATATAACTTGAAATTTATTTGGGATAAATTTGTAGAGTTAAGCGGTGATAGAGTTGATATAAAAGATTTTTATTCAATGCTATCAAAAGATGGTCTAATTAGTGAAAATGCAATAGATAATGATAATTTAATACAAATTTTTGATGAGGTATTTTTATATATAAGTGATATATTAACAAGTATAACAAAAGTAAATAAGATATCTCTTGATAATGTTTTTTTCAGTACTGATATAGGAAACATTAAAGGAAGTGAAGAATTTATCACCGAAAGACTTGGAGTAGAGCCAAAACCTTTTGATTTTAATATAGCAATAAATCAAAAAGATTTTGAAGATTTAACTCAGCTTGATATTTTAATGATGCTTACAGCAAAAGAGTATCTTATAAATAAAGATGATGAGTATAACTATTCTACATTTTTAAGACCACCACCACTAGCTCAAAGACCTGTTGGAAAGCTAATTGGTGTTGGAGTTGCTGCGTTAATAGCAATTCTTGCATATCCTGCATATCAGTATGCACATGGTTTTTATAATCAAAAGCTAACTGAGAAAAAGGAAATTGAATATGCTCAAAAAGATAAAGAGAAAAAAAGAATTGAAACTACTTTGGCAAGTTTACAAGATCAAATAAACAAAAAAAGAGAAGAAATTGCAGCTGAACAGAAAATTTTAAAAGAAAGATCTGATCTTTTAACAGCCATGTATAATAAAAAAGTCGAATACCCTATGAAAAGTAAAGCTATATTTGATATGACAAACATGATAAATAAGCAAAGTGGTGAACTAGTAGCTATTCATAACATAGATGAGAACTTAACATTTGAGGTAAGAACTGAAACTGAGAAAAAAATGACTGAGCTTTTAAAAGCTATAAGCAATACAAAAGGCTACAATGTTGATACAAAACTTATACTTTTGGATGAGAATAATCAAACAATTGCTTATGAAAGTAATGTCAGTGTGGAGATGAAAAAATGAAAGAAAATTATTTAGATAAAATTGATAACGCACTGTTATCCAAACAGCAAAACGAAGTTCAAATGATAAATTTGGGGTTGGCTGTTGTTGTGATGTTATTTGGATATTTGCTTGCTTTTGGGCCTGCACAAGACTATTTTGATGCAAAACAAAGTGCTTTAGATAGTGTTGAAAAAAAGCTAGATGAAGTAAATAGATATCTTATGAGTAATAACGACACTACAATTGCCCAATATCAAAACACATTAAAACAAGAAGATGATAATCTTAAATATGTTCAAGCTCAAAATGAGTATTTTGATAATAAGCTAAGAGAGCTTTCTTATATTACATATAATGAGAAAAATTGGGCTAAATTTTTAGATTTTTTAACAAGTGCTGCTAAAGAAAATAATATAAAAGTTTTCTCATTGGAAAGTAAGAATTTAAAAGTTGTTGAAAAAGAGGTTCAGCCTATGCTTGATGTCTCTGTAAGTATGGAAGGTGGCTTTCATAATGTTTTAAAATATATAAATTCCATAGAAGAGTCAGAAATGGTTGTTGATTTAAATGGAATGGATATAAACTCAACATTACCAAATTTAATTGGTGGTAATATTAAGATTTCTGTATGGGGGATGAAATATCAATGAAAAAAATATTAATATTAGCTGTTTTAGCAGCTGGAGTTTATGCAGCTCCTGATATGTCAGCGTATGAGGAAAAATTTAATGCTTTGAGCCAAAAGAGACCTGGGCTTAGTGACAAGGATATTTTATCTTTAAAAAGCCCTTTTCCAGTTGAAGAGCTTAAAGGTACCATATCAGATGATATAAAAGATACTGATTTAGTCGGAAAAGAATTAAATGCAATTATTGCTGATAGGGTTAGAATAAATAAAGATTGGTATAAAATAGGCGATAGTATAGGCACTTTTGAAATAAAAGAGATAAATGAAAAAAGTGTTATTATTGAAAATGAAAAGAAAAGCTTAGAATTAAAACTAAAACAAGGAAATAAAAATGTCAAAATTAACTAAAAAATTAGCTTTATCACTGATTTTAGCTTTGGGTTTATCAACAGGGTTAAATGCTTCTACTTGCGATAAGAGAGCTTTTAATATCTCCATTACAGATACTGTAACTTTAAATGATATATTAACTCAACTTTCTGATACATGTAATTTTAGCATAGTTGCTAAAGATGCTATTGCAGCAGAAGCCTTAAAGAAAGAGTTAGCTGGTGTTAGTATTAAAAATTTATCTCTAAGAGAGGTTTTTAATATTTTAATAAATGAAAACAACTTAGGATATGAGTTTAATAATCAAGCTCTTATGGTTTCAGCTTTACAAACTAAAACTTTTAAAATTGATTATATAACAAGTATTAGAGAGGGTACTGCTATCTTAAAGGCTTCCACAGATTCATCTCCAAAAGAGTTTGATGCTGAAAGAAATAGCGAATTGCTAGATGAAAACGCTATAAGAACTACTGAAAAATTTGATTTTTGGGCAAATGTTGCTGAAGAGATAACTTATATTTTAAATAGCGGAGCAGAAAAATATCAAGCTATTCCTCCTATTATAAATCAAAATGCGGGTTTAGTAACAGTAACAGCTACAAAAGCACAGCTAAAAAGAGTTGATGAATATATAAAAGAGCTTCAAAGAAGACTAAAAAGACAAGTAATGCTAGATGTAACTATCGTTGAAGTTCAATTAAGTAATAGTTATACCACTGGTATTGATTGGTCTCAGTTTAAGATAGGTTTTGATACATATATGGGTGGTAATCCTGATACACCTAGTAGATATAGAGCTGGTAATGCAGGAAGCTATGTGGTTGGTGAGAAACAAAATGCTGTAAATTCAGATACAGGTGATAAAATGACTTTAGTGGCATCTTCTTTAAAATCATCTAGTTTAAAGCGTGCTGTAAGTACTGGTTCTGGTTGGAGTATTGGTGCAAATTTAAACTTTAATATTGCTGGAGCTATAAATTTTCTAGAGCAAAAAGGTAAAACTAAAGTTATATCAAATCCTAAAGTAATGACTTTAAATAATCAGCAAGCGATTATTACAGTTGGTGATGTTATTAACTATATTTTAATTGAATCTAAAAATTCGTCTGACTCATCTACTACAGTTTCTGAAAATAGAAAAATGTATTCTACATTTATAGGAATTTTATTAAATATTACTCCTGAAATATCAGATCAAAATAAAATAATGCTTAGAATTAATCCTAGCCTTAGTGCTTTAAAATATTCAAAAGATAATATTAGAATTGAAGATACATTAGGAAATCCATTGCCAAGACAGATAGCACCAGATACAAAAGAAAAGAAGGTGTCAACTGTTATAACTGTAAATGACGGTGATACTGTTATTTTAGGTGGTATGATAGCTCAAAGCAAAGATAAGCAAAATAATAATGTTCCGGTTTTAAGTGAAATTCCACTACTTGGAAATTTATTTAAAAGCACAGCTGATGTTTTATCAACAACAGAGCTTGTATTTATTATAACTCCAAGACTAATGGATAATACAAGTATTAATATGGCTGATTCTTTAAAAGAGCTAGGTTATTCAAAATCGCTTTATACATATGAATAATTTCAGTCTAATTAAAGATATTTTTGTCGAGAATGATAATACTAAAGATTTTGTCAATCTCGACAAATCAAATCTTGCATACCATAAGATTTTAAGTGCTTTACAAAAACCGTTAAAGCTTATCCTTTTTTATGGAAAGCCGGGAACTGGAAAGACTTTTTTACTTTATAAAATCAAAGAAGATTTAGAAGATAGGGTAAAAGTAGTTTTTTTTCCACAACCTTTTTTTAATGAAAAAGAGTTTTTTCATGAGATGTATTTACAAATTTTTAATAAAGAACCAAAAGAGCTTGTAGATAGTTATGAAAGCTTTATGCGTATTTATAAAAACAGTGATTTAAATACTGGTGAGCAAGTAGTAATATTACTAGATGAGGCTCAACTATATCCGCCAGTTTTAATAGAAAAAATTCGTCTTATGGCTGATAGTAGACTTTTTAAATTTCTTTTTACAGTGCATAAAACAGATGAAGAAGATGCTTTGGCAAAAGACTATTTTAAAACTAGAATTTGGTCAAGTATAGAGCTTCCTAATTCAACCTTAAGTGAATTAAAGCTTTATATTGAAAAAAAACTTTTATTTCATAACTTTCATGCTTATTATTATCAATACAATGATGATAATTTTAATTTAATTTATCATCTAACTGATGGAAATTTAAGGAATTTAAATAAGCTTTTATTTAAAATTTATGAAATTTGTGAATATTATGAAGTAAATAGACCAACAGAAGTTAATGCATCAGGATTTAGTAATAAAATCATTGAAATGGCTGCTATTAGCGTAGGACTTATAAATGCTTGAACATTTTGAAATTACAGAATTAGAAGAAAAGTGGAATGAATATAATAAAAATAGAGGAAAATTATCTAAAAATTTTGCTCTTAAAAAATCAATTGTTTTATCGTTTTTAATTGCGTCAGTTTTTCTAGGTTTAATATTTTGGCTTGTATTTTCTAATAAAAAAGACAATATTGAAGTAAAAACTACACAAGCTTCAGTAAAAACTGAAACTTTGCCCAGTGTAAAAAACATAGAAGTTGAAAGAAATAATACTTTTAATAAAAAAGAGCCTAGTGATAAAAGAGGTGAATTAAATTTTAATAATATAGGAATAAACTCTAGTGTTGATGCTGGTGGTTTTGTGCTAAATAACACTTACGAGCAAGATAAGCAATCTTTTTTTAAAGAAGAAAAAACCTTTTCTTCGATACCAAAAGATGAAATAATTGACTTTGGAAATCCTCCAGTGCCTCCACAGACAGTATCTAGTAGAAATTATACTAAGGTTGAAAACACTCAAAAAAAAGGTAAAGTTATTATCAAAACTGCTCCTTTGAAAGTAGATAAAAATTCCCTTGAAGAGAAATTTTATGCAAGCAATGACATACTTTATTCTTTAAAGCTTGCTCAAAATGCTTACGATAATAAAAGATATGATGAAGCTATTAAATGGGCATTGATATCAAATGAAATAGATAAAGATAGTGCAAAAAGTTGGATACTCTTTGCAAAAGCAAATTATAAAAAAGGTAATAAGCAAGATGCTTTAATAGCACTTGAAAACTTTAACTCAAGAGTTTCTAACCCAGAGGTTATTGCCACAATTAAGCAGATGAAAAATGGTGATTTAAGATGAGAGCTTTGATTTTTTTATCTATTTTTTTAGGCTATATTTTTGCTATTGATGTTTATGATATAAAAAATTGGAATGATGCTGGGAGTTACAATAGAATTTGTTCACAAAGTGTCAGAGATTTTTTTCTAAAAACTCAAGATGAATCAATTGCTAATATTTATGCAAATGCATGTTTAAAAATGGATAAAATAAATGAGCTGATAATCCCTATGGTTATGCTATATAAAACAAAAGAATCAAGGGAAAATGCATCTTTATATTCAACTATACTTTTTCAAAAAAAAATGTTATACTTAGCTTTAATAGATGGGGTTGATATAAGTTATATTAGGACTCCTAAAGTTAATTATATTTTGTCAATAGTGTTTGATAAATATGTAACTGGTGATTATAAAAAAAATGGTGAAGCCTATAGGATGGCTTTAAATGATAAGAGCTATTGCGATCTTTTAATAAATGATGAAAACGGTGTTAAACAACTTGTTGTAGCTATTTATGAAAATGATAAACTAAGCTCAATTAAAAAATATTGGTGAGTTACTATGAGTACGGCAGAACAGCTTGAAAATCATATTATAAATGTATTAATTCAGCAACAAATTATATCGCCTGATGCAAAAGATGAAATTGCTGAAAAAATGGATATTGGCCTTACTTTAGGTGAGGTTTTAATAGGTGATAATTATGTAAGTGATACTGATTTATCTTTTCTTCTTGCTGATGTCTATAGAAAAGGCAAGATAACCCTTGAAGAAATCGAAGAAAAATTTTTTATCGGCAAACAAACTTTTTTAGAAAATTTTGCCAAAAAATATAAAATGGTTTATATTAATTTAAATGAAATTGATATAGATTACAGAATTTCTGAAAGAGTTTCATTGAATCAGCTTAAAAGGTTTAGGGCTTTACCTGTTAAAGAAGATGATTTAAATATCTATGTAGCTTTAAAAGAACCATTTGATATAAACGCTCAAGATAGGGTTCAAGCACTTTTTAATAGAAAGCTTTTAAAGGTAGTTATAAGCGATCCAGAACAAATAGATAGATACCTATCAAAAGTTGAGCTTGCTGAAAGCATTAAGGGTATTGTTGCTGATATTAGAAAAGAGCTTAGTAGTGTTGGTGAAGAAGCTGTAGATAGTAGTAATAGCTCTGGTATTTTAAATCTAATAGAAACTATTGTAAAACAATCAATCAAGCTAAAAGGTAGTGATATTCATATCGAGCCAACTGAGACAAACTGTATAGTAAGAACTAGAATTGATGGCATGCTTAATGAAATTTTTATATTTGATAGAGATATTTATCCTCCACTTGTTTCAAGGTTGAAACTTTTATCTAATATGGATATAGCAGAGAAAAGAAAACCTCAAGATGGTAGGTTTTCTTTAACTGTTGGTGAGAAAGAATATGATTTTCGTATCTCAACTTTACCTATTGTAAATGGTGAATCTACAGTTATGAGAATTTTGGATAAATCTAAAGTTTTAATAAGTCTTGATAAGCTTGGTATGCATCCTGAAAATTTGAAGAAATTTAATGCTGCAATGCATGCACCTTATGGCATTATTTTGGTTACTGGTCCTACAGGTAGTGGTAAAACAACTACTTTGTATGCTGCACTTAATGATATGAAGAATGTTACGACTAAAATTATTACAGTTGAAGATCCGGTTGAGTATCAGCTAAATATGATTCAACAAGTTCATGTTAATGAAAAAGCAGGTCTTACATTTGCTAGTGCACTTAGATCTATTTTAAGACAAGACCCTGATGTTATAATGATAGGTGAGATTAGAGATCAAGAAACTCTTAGGATTGCTATTCAGTCAGCCTTAACTGGTCACTTGGTATTTTCAACACTTCATACAAATGATGCTGTTAGTTCAATACCAAGAATGGTTGATATGGGTATTGAGCCATATTTAATAAGTGGTGCAATTACAGCAATTGAGGCTCAAAGACTTATTAGAAAACTTTGTCCTAAATGCAAACAACCTGTTACTTTGCCAAAGAGTATGTTAGATAAAATAGAAAAATATTTACCAGAAAACTATTCTTTTTATAAGGCAACTGGATGCGAAGAGTGTGCAGGTAGTGGATATGTTGGAAGAGAAATGATAAGTGAGGTTCTGACTATTAGTGAAAAATTACAAAGTTTAATAGCATCAGGTGCTACAAAAGAAGAAATGAGTAAAGTTGCCTATGATGAAGGCTTTATTGATATGTTCCACGACGCTATTTTAAGGGCGGCAAGGGGCGTTACAAGTGTAGAAGAAGTTTATAGGGTGGCTAAAGAGTAATGAAAAATTTTGAAGTTGAATATGTGAAAGATGGTAAGAGACAAAAAATGTTTGTTAAGGCTGATAATAAAGCATCAGCTCAAAACATAGCAAAAAGACAAAGAAGTGGAACTATTCTAAAAGTTGGAGAGACAAAAAATGCTCCTGCTAATATTGGCTTAAATGACTTAGCCGCAAATATTACTAGGCTTTTAGGGGTTGGTGGTAAGATAAAAATTCCACTTATGGTTGCTTCTGTTAGACAACTTGCAGTTATGACAACAGCTGGAATTTCAATTCACGATAGTATTAAGGAAGTTGCAAATTCAACAGAAGATCAAAGATTAAAAGAAATTTTTACTTCTATGAGTGATGATTTAAACTCAGGTCTTAGCTTAACTGAAGCATCTAATAAATTTAAACACGAGCTTGGTGATGTTTTTATAGCTATGGTAAGCCTTGGTGAAAGCACTGGTAATATGGCTGAAGCATTGACAAAATTATCAGAAATGATGCAAGAATTATGGGATAATAGACAAAAGTTTAAAAAAGCTATGCGTTATCCTATCACTATTTTAATAGCATTAGCTGTTGCATTTGTTGTTTTAATGCTTTTTGTTGTGCCTAAATTTAAAGAAATTTTTGATGAGTTAGGTGCAAAACTTCCACTTCCTACAAGAATTCTTTTTTCTATTGAAAGTGTTTTAAGCAATTATGGCTTGTATGTTTTAGGTGGATTGATAGCTACAATATTTGGCATAAGATATATGCTTAGAAACAATGACGAGTTTAAAAAAGGTTGGGATAAGTATATTTTAAAAGTTTATCTGTTTGGAAAAATCATATTTTTCTCAACAATGTCAAGATTTACTCTTATTTTTACAGAACTTGTAAGAGCTGGTATTCCAATAGCTGACTCACTTGATACAGCAAATAAAATGGTTGATAACCAAACTTTAAAAGTAAAACTTGGAACTGTTAAAGTTGCAGTTCAGCAAGGTGTAAGCTTAACTGATGCTTTTAGAAACACTGAAATTTTTGAAAGCATGCTTATACAGATGATTAGCGCGGGTGAACAAAGCGGTAGTTTGGATACTATGCTTAAAAATGTCGCTGATTATTATAAAATGAAATTTAACGATATTATAGATAATATTTCAAGCTATATAGAACCACTTTTACTATTTTTTATGGCTTGTATGGTATTGCTTCTTGCTCTTGGTATATTTATGCCTATGTGGGATTTGGGAAGCGCTGTTAAAAACTAAAATAATTTGGGTAAATTTTACCCAAATTCAACCATTTTAAAAGATTATTTTGTTAAAATAGTATCTTATTTTTTTAAAAGGATTTTGCTATTTTAAGAGAGATTATTTTTATTATTCTGACAGCTTTATCTGTTTTTTTGGAAATTTCAACTATTTCTTTAAATTCTCACATGGTAGGTAGTTTAGGAGCATTTTTAGGAAAGTATAATATCTATATTTTTGGATATTTTGCTTATATTTATCCTATTATATTAATTATTCTTATTTATTTTTCTTTTAAAAACATTAAAAATTTTACCGCAAGATTAGTTGAGTTAATTAGTGGATTAAGTTTGCTATTTTTTACTATTTTAATAGCTCAAGCGACTATTTTTTCTACAAATAAAGGACTTATTGGACAGGCAATAGTTATATCTTTAAAAGATATGATTGGAAGTGCTGGAATGTGGGTTTTTATAGTAATGATGTTTGTTTTATCGCTTGTTTTAATATTTGAAGAAAAAATAACAACTATTATTAAAAAATCATTCATAACACCAAAAAAACATCTAGAAATTATGATAAACTCAAAACAAGAAAATGATGAAATTCTAGATGATATAGACAGGCCAAAAGAAAATGAAATTTTAGAAAAAGACAATCAAGAAATAGATTTAACTTTAGAAAAAGAAGATAGCAAAACAACAAAAGAAAATTCAATCTTAAATAAAACAGAACAAACAAATGAAAAAGGAAAGACTTTAAATTTAGAGCCCATAAATTTAAAAACCACTATCTTAGAGCCAGAAATTTCAAGTGAAAATAAAAATTTTTCAAAAAAACCTAAAAATTTAAACAAAGTTGAGCATTTAAAAGAAGTTGCTGAAAATAAAAAACTATTAGATCAATTAGACAAAGGTGAAAGTATTAAAGTAGTTGATTTTAAACTCCCAAGTTTAGATTTTTTAAACGATCCTCCAAAGATATCAAAAAATGTAGATGAGGAAGAAATCGATCAAAAAATTTATGATCTTCTTGATAAGCTTAGAAGATTTAAAATAGATGGTGATGTTGTTAGGACTTACTCAGGTCCAGTTGTTACAACCTTTGAGTTTAGACCAGCTGCAAATGTAAAAGTTAGTAAAATTTTAAATTTAGAAGATGATTTGGCAATGGCCTTAAAGGCAAAAACCATAAGGATTCAAGCCCCAATTCCAGGAAAAGATGTAGTTGGTATTGAAATTCCAAATAAAAATATTGAAACTATTTATTTAAAAGAAATTTTACAAAGTGAAATTTTCAAAAAAGCCTCAAGTCCTCTTACCATTGCACTTGGCAAAGATATAGTTGGACAGCCTTTTATAACAGATCTTAAAAAACTTCCTCATTTACTAATTGCAGGAACTACTGGAAGTGGAAAAAGTGTTGGTATAAACTCAATGCTTTTAAGTTTGCTTTATAAAAACTCACCAAAAACTTTAAGATTGATTATGATAGATCCTAAAATGCTTGAATTTAGCATCTATAATGACATACCGCATCTTTTAACTCCTGTTATAACAGATTCAAAAAAAGCTTTAATTGCTTTATCAAATTTAGTAAGTGAAATGGAAAGACGATATAAAATTATGGCACAAACTAGCACTAAAAATATAGAAAGCTATAATCAAAAAGCCATTAAAAATAATTTTGAAACTTTTCCTTATATAGTTGTTATAATAGATGAGTTAGCGGATTTGATGATGACAAGTGGCAAGGATGTTGAGTTTTACATTGCTAGGCTGGCTCAAATGGCAAGAGCAAGTGGAATTCATCTAATAGTTGCAACACAGCGCCCAAGTGTAAATGTTGTAACAGGTTTAATCAAAGCAAATCTTCCTTCAAGGATTAGTTTTAGAGTAGGGCAAAAAATAGATAGCAAAGTCATTTTAGACCAAATGGGAGCTGATAGTTTATTAGGGCGAGGGGATATGCTTTTTACTCCTCCATCAAACACTGGACTTATTAGACTTCATGCACCTTTTGCAACTGAAGAAGAAATTTTAAAAGTAGTAGAGTTTTTGAAATCCCAAGGCCCAGCTATATATGATGATAAATTTTTAGAAGAAGCTAGCAGTGATGAAAACAAACAAAATATTGATGATATTGAACTTGATGAACTTTATGATGAGGCAAAAGAGATAATTTTAACAGATGAAAAAACTTCTATTAGCTATCTTCAAAGAAGGCTTAAAATAGGCTATAACAGAGCAGCAACTATTATTGAACAACTCGAGGCTATGGGAGTTTTAAGTGAAGTTAATACCAAAGGTCAAAGAGATATTATAGGGTGAGATTTTGAAATCTGATAAATTTTTATTTTTTATAGCATCTTTTTTAATTGCAACAGGCATTATATTTTCACTTTCTCTTGGTGTTTTTAGTGTTTTACTATATGATTATGATAATACACATTTTTTTATCAGACAGCTTAGTATAGGAATTATAAGTATTTTTTTAATGTGGGCTTTATCTAGACTTAATCCTGAAAAAATTTTAACCTTTGTTTGTATTTATATATTTTTTTTAGCTATGTTTTGTTTAATGCTTGCTATGCCTTTTATGCCATCATCGTTAGTTAGAGAGGTAAATGGAGCTGCTAGATGGATAAAATTACCTGGTTTTTCTTTTGCTCCTGTTGAGTTTTTTAAGATAGGATTTATCTATTTTTTAGCTTGGAGTTTTAATAGAAAAATTGATGGAACTAAAAAATATTTTTTGAAAGAAATTGGCATTTTATTTCCCTATGTAGTTGTTTTTGGTATAGTTATTTTAATAATTGGCTCTATTCAAAACGATTTTGGACAAGTTGTAGTTTTAGCTTCTGTTTTATTTGCAATGATAATTTTAGCTGGTGTTAGTGGAAAAATAATAGGATTAATATTAAGTTTTTTTGCTTTGGCTGGTTTTTTACTAATTACTTCAAGCGAGCATAGAATTAGCAGAATTCACTCTTGGTGGAGTGGAATACAAGATGTTGTAATATCATTTTTGCCATCAGAAATGGGAAATAAATTATACATAGATGATGCTCAAACCCCATATCAAATTTCACACTCATTAAATGCTATAAATAATGGTGGATTTTTTGGCGAAGGATTTGGGCTTGGAACCTTTAAATTAGGATTTTTAAGCGAGGTTCATACTGATTTTGTTTTAGCAGGAATTTCAGAAGAGGTTGGCTTTTTTGGAATTTTAATCATAGTTATTCTTTTTTATGCGCTTTTACTTAGGATTTTTCAAACAGCTTCTAAGACATCAAACCAGATTTATTATCTGTTTTCATCAGGTATAGGTTTTATGTTTTTGTTTTCATTTATGATAAACTCATATGGTATTACATCAATAACACCTGTAAAAGGCATTGCGGTTCCATTTTTAAGTTATGGTGGAAGTCAACTTTTAGGAAGTTCAGTAGCCATTGGATGTATTTTAATGATATCAAAAAGAAGTAAAAATTAAAGGCTAAAAATGTGCATAGTTGTAACAGGTGGTGGAACTGGCGGGCATTTAATAATTGCTAAAGTAATAGCTTGTGAGTTAAAAAACCGTGGTGTTAAAACTATTTTTATAGGCTCAAGCAATGGTCAAGATAAAAGCTGGTTTGAAAATAGTGATATTTTTCATGAAAAATATTTTCTAAAAAGTAGTGGAGTTGTAAATAAAAAAGGTTTTAAAAAAATATTTTCTTTATTTAATATAATAACTCAAATTTTTGAAGTTAGAAAAATTTTAAAAAATAAAAATATAAAAGCCGTATTTAGTGTAGGTGGATATAGTGCTGCACCGGCTTCTTTTTGGGCAGTTTTATTTAAAATTCCTCTTTTTATCCATGAGCAAAATGCCTTTACAGGAAAGCTAAACAAACTTTTAAAACCTTTTTCAAAAGCTTTTTATTCATCTTATGAAAAACCAAATTTTAATTATCCTATAAATTTAGAGTTTTTTAAAGCGTCTAGAATTAGAAAAAATTTAAAAACAATTTTATTTATGGGTGGCTCACAAGGAGCAAGTTTTATAAATAGTTTGGCTTTAAATTTAGCCAATGATTTGCATAGTAAAAATATAAAAATTATTCACCAATGCGGAAAAAAAGAATTTGATAAAATAAAAGCTTTTTATGATGAAAATAAAATTGATGCTTTGGTAGTTGATTTTAGTAACGATATGCCAAATTTGATGAATAAAGCAGATCTTTGTATTAGCCGAAGTGGGGCAAGCTCTTTGTGGGAACTTTGTGCTAATAATCTACCAGCTATTTTTATACCTTTTCCCTATGCTGCAAATGATCATCAGTTTTATAACGCTAAATTTCTAGGTAATAATACAAAAATAATTAGACAAGATAGAGTTTTAAAAGAAGAAATTTTAACTGAAATTTTTAATTATGATTTAGAAAAAACAAGTTTAAATTTAAAAGAATTAACCAAAGAAAATGGTTGTAAAGAGATAGTTGATGATATGATTAAAAAGATAAAAAAATGATAGATGAGTTAATAAATTTTTTAAAAACTGACAATATTTTTTTGACAGGCGGTGCTGGTGTTGGCAAAAGCTATACAGTTTCTAAAATAATAAAGCACTATAGGGATGAGAGTTTAGGTGTTGTCTCTTTGGGAAGTACTGGGATTAGCGCTGTAAATATCGGCGGTCTTACACTTCATTCATTTTTTGGATTTGGGATTTGCAAAAACAAAAATGAGTTAAGCCAGTATGACAAAGGCTCAAAAGCCAAAGAAAAGCTTAAAAACTTAAAAAATATTTTAGATAAAACAGAGCTTATTATCATTGATGAGATTTCGATGGTTTCGGCTGATTTGTTCGAGATGATCTACTTAAGGCTTGTAAATTTGGCCTACAAAGGCAGAGTTTTAGTAGTTGGTGACTTTTATCAGCTACCTCCAATCATAAAAGAGCAAAACTTAGATCTTTTTCAAAAAAGTGTCTATGCCTTTGGCTCTTATGCGTGGGAGATGATGAAATTTAAAAATATAGAATTAATTAAGCCAAAAAGAACTAAAAATTTAGAATTTTTTAATGTTTTATCAAAGATAAGAGTTGGAAAGATTGGCGTTGAAGATGCTAGATATCTATATAGCTTTTTGGCGGCCAAATTTGCTCCAAATAGCGATGAAACGGTGCTTTTTGGAAGAAACAAAGAGGCAAACGAATTAAATGCTTTCATGCTTGAAAAGCTTTGTTCCCCACTTCTAAAACATAGCGGCAAAACTATCATAAATGATAACTTAGTTCATAAAGATAGGATTGATACGTGGCTAAATAACCTAAATGTTGCGACTACTTTTGAGTTTAAAATCGGCGCAAAGGTGATTTTTACTATCAATAAATATAAAAATATCATCGATGATAGTGAGTTTTACAACGGCGAGCAGGGCGTTATAAAAGACGTTTTTTTAGATGACGATGAAATTTCAGGGATCTTAGTAGAAAAAAACAGCGGTGAATTAGTCGAAGTAAAGCCAAATAGCTATGATTTTGGCAAGTATGTAAATGAAGATGATGAGCTTAAATATAGCGTCATAGCCAGTTTTTCTCAGTTTCCACTTCGCCTTGCTTATGCCATAACTATCCACAAATCTCAAGGAATGAGTATCGAAAGGTTGACTTGTGATTTAACGCATATTTTTGCCGAAGGACAGCTTTATGTCGCACTTTCAAGAGCAATTGAGCCTAACAATTTAAAGATAGTTTACAAAAAAAGCGAGAATTTCAACTCATATTTAAACAGAGTTATCAAAAGTCATAAAGATGTTGATGAGTTTTATAAAAAAACTGACTTTTTAAAATACGAGTGATTACACTTTGATATTTCCACTGTATTTTATCACTCCAGCTTTTAACTCCTTATTTAAGACTTCATCTATAAAATTTTGTTTTAAAGAAACATCGCTATCTTCGTAGTTGTATACCATACAAGCCTCTTTTACATTTTCTAAGCATTCAATTTCTTTAAATGTTTTTATCTGTTCATCAAAGCTTTCACACTCTAAAACAACAACAATTTGGTTGTTTTGGTGAGCTATGACTTCACAATTTTTGATTTTATTTAAATTTTCTATGGCTAAATTTAAGCCATTTTTGTCTATTAAATTTACAACTAAACTTGAAATATTCATTTTATCCTCCAAATTTTAATATTTTTCTCATATGCTGATGAAAAGATAAGGCCTTTATAGATAATAATTGCATTTAGTGTGCTTTGTTCTGTTTTTATAAAATCAACTCTTTTAAAACTCTTATCTAATACCAATATATCACTATTTTCATCGCTCATAAAAGCTAAATATTTATCACTTAGCCCAACAGCATAGACTAAAAAATTGGCTTGAAAGCTTTTTAAATTTCCATCTTTGTAAAAAACAGCATTTTTATCAGCCGAACCACTTATAAACTCATCTTTTCCATTTATATAAAGATCGTAAATATTATCTTTATGAGCCAAAATAGTATCCAAAACTCTATTTTCATCTAATGAAAATTTGTAAATTTCTCCACTTTCGCATCCAACTATTAAAATATCATCTACAATTTCAATATCGCCAAGCGATGAAGTAGAAAATTTATATTCGAAAATTACCTTTTTTTTGTTTAGGTCAAAAAATGAAATTTCACTACTCAAACTTGCATAAACCATCAAATTCTCATTTATAAAAAGAGCTTTTTTAACACTTTCATTATCTAATTTTATTTTGTTTAGAGCTCCATTTTCATAGATATATATGGCTCTTTTATAATAATCATCCTCACTTAAAATCAAAATTTTATCATTAAATGCATCTGTACTAAAAACTTTTGGCAATTTTATCTCAAAATATGATGAAATTTGAGGTAAATTTATGGTTTTTATAGTCTGGTTTTGCTCCACATCATAGACCAAAACTTCGCCATTATCGGTTGAAATGTATAAATTTTTATCCTTTAAAAGTAAATTTGTAATAGGATAGTTAGTTTTAATCTCACCTAAAAACTCTGCTGCAAAAATAGAGTTAAATAAAAGTAAAATAGTTATAAAAACTCTCAAAAAGCAACTCCTTTTAAACTAAGTGCTTCTTTAAAGCAAGCTCCCACGCACTCACCACATCCAACGCAGTTTTCATTGATAGTTGGCTTAAAGACTCCAAAATATTCAATTGCCTTAAATTTGCAAACTTCATAGCAGTTATAACACATCGTATTGTTCCAAGCAAGGCAAGATGTTATCTCTATCTTTGCAACTGCATTTATTTTGGCACCAAAGTCTAAATTTAGAGTATTTTTTTGATTTTCTTGACAGGCAATTGCACAATTTTTGCAAAAATCGCATCCAGACTCATTTACCTCAAAATAGACAAAATTCTCTTTAAATTTAATTAGATTTTTATCACATGAAGTAACACAAGGTGCCTTGCATTCCAAACATTCAAATTTACCACTAAAATATGGCGGATAAATAGTCTTTTGAAATCTTTTTAGCACCTTTTGTCCTTTTACTCAACGCCTTGATTTAGCACATCAAGTAAATTTGAACCATGTTTTAAAACATTGTCTCTAAAAACTGCTTCAAATTTATTATTTACTACAGTTTTTGCATTTGATTGTGGCACATGACATTGAACGCAGTTATACCTAGTCATATCAAGTTCGCCGTGCAAATCCTTGCCAGTTCTTAAATCTACAAGATGAGATTTTGGTATGGCAGTTGAGCCAATGTCTTTTGCAAATTCAGGCATATGGCAGGTTGTACACATGTTAAGTTCAAGTGTAATTGGCAAAAGACCATCTAAATCATGCGGAATAAGTGGTGGTGAGTTTTCAAAAGATCTATCAAATCTAGTTGAAGTTCCAGGTGCATCACTGCTGTAGGTAAAATCTTTTAAAACCAAACTCTCCTCGCTTGTTAAACTAGCCTTTCTTAGACCATCTTGTTGACTAAAAGCAAAAACAACACAGATGAAAAATAGTATAATTTTTTTCATTTTTTATCCTTTTTTATAATACCGAAATTTAATGCATCGTGCGTGCAAACATCTACGCAACGACCGCAGCTTATACAGCTACTACTAATAAAAAAATCTTTTTTTGAAATATCTTTTAAAATGCCATCTTCTGGGCAAACCTTAATGCAGTCCATGCATTTTGTGCAGTTTTTAAAACTATGTTTTACTCTTATTAGTGATATTTTTGAAAGTAGTGCATAAAATGCACCAAGTGGGCAAATTTTAGAGCAAACTCCTCTTTTTGCTACAAAAGTGTCAAAAACAAAAAGCAAAAAAGCAACAATTAAAAAGCTTGAATTTAAATAGATTAATCCCCTTTGAACGACTCCTATAAAGCTTATATTTTCAAAAGCAGGTACACCCAAAATAAAGCTAGCTATTAAACTTAAAGCTAAAAAATAGTATCTAAAATTTGCATTTAAATTTAAATAAACACCTCTAATTTTAAGCTTTGTCCTTACAAAGTAAGCAAAATCTGTTATGATGTTAACAGGGCAAACCCACGAACAAAAGAGTCTTGGAGCTATTAAACTATAAAATAAACCAATTATTAAAGCGCCACTTATTGCAACAAATGAAACATTGAAAGTTGCTAGGTAAATTTGAAGCACTGCAAATGGATCACTTAGTGAAATTTTACCAAGTAAAATAGAGCTACTTAAATTTCCCTTTAAAATATTTAAAATTTCTAAATTTCCAAACATAAAGAGAGCTAAAACCAAAAATTGAACGACTCTTCTAAGATTGTTTATTTTCATTAAAGCTCCTCGCTATTTAGATAATCAAGCGCTTTTGTTTTATCAAGCTTTATCTTTGTGTCTGCATCTTTTAGCTTTTTATCGCCACCTTTTTCCCAGCCAATTACATAATTATCATTTATTTTGCCAATTACAAACTCTCTTCTAACTACGCTAATAGCAGGTTTTTTAGTGATGCAAACTTTCTCGCACATCCCACATCCAGTGCAAATATCACCATCAACAACTGGAAGTAAAAATGCATGTTTTGCAGTTCTATCATTTCTTTTATATTCTAGATATAAAGCCTTATCTATAAGCGGACAGGCTCTATAACAGGCATCGCACTGAATTCCAAAGTAGGCAACACAACTTTTCATATCCACAACCGCAACACCAGATCTCATCAAATTTGCATCTAATAAATCATCTTTTTGCAAAGACTTTATATCAAGTGCAGATGTTGGACAAATAGCAGCACAAGGGATATCTTCACACATATAACATGGAATTTTTCTTGGCGTAAAATAGGGCGTTGAAATAGAGGTGTTGTCAAAAATAGTGCTAAGTTTAAGTGTGTCGTATGGACAGGCTTCTACGCAAAGTCCGCACTTTATACAACTTGCCACAAAACTTTTTTCATCTTTTGCACCAGGTGGTCTTAAAAAAAATTTAGCTTCCGTATTTTGAGGAATGCTCCATAAGACTCCACCGGCACTAAACAGGCAAGCTATTTTTAACACCTCTCTTCTTGTCATAAATCTACGCCTTATAAATCTTTACTGCACATTTTTTATAATCAGTTTCGTTTGATAAAGGGCAGGTTGCATCAAGACAAACTTTATTTATAAAGACATTTTCATCAAACCAAGGAACATAGACTAGTCCAACAGGTGGTTTATTTCGTCCTCTTAAATCAACTCTTGCCTTAACTTTTCCACGCCTACTTTCTATCCATACGATATCGTTTTGCATCAAATTTAATTTTTCAGCATCTAACTCGCTCATATAACACATTGCTTCAGGAACTGCTTTGTAAAGCTCAGGAACTCTCATTGTCATCGTTCCGCTATGCCAATGCTCTAAAATTCTTCCAGTGCATAACCAAAATGGATATTCTTTATTTGGAATCTCAGGCGGATCCATATAAGGGCGGAAGAAAATTTTACCTTTGTTGTTTATATCAACCTTTTCATCACCTTTTGCCTTTGCTAAATCTCCAGCACTTAGTTTTGCGCCTTTGTTTCCATAGAATGCAAAATCACTTTGTGGTGCTTCTTTTTTAGCATAAGGATCATAAAGTGTATTAAATCTCCATTGAGTTTCTTTGCCATCAACAACTGGCCATCTCAATCCCCTAACTTTGTGGTATGTATCAAAATCAGCTAAATCATGTCCATGACCTAGTCCAAATTTGCGGTATTCTTCCCAAATTGCTTTTTGGACGAAAAATCCATATCCTTTAAACTCTTTTCCATCGCTTCCAACTACATTTCTGCTATCGCCATTTACTTCGCTGTTATCAAACTCACCTATGATTTTGTCATCTTTGCTAAATTTTTTCCACTCATCATTTGCAAAAAGTATATCAAATAGTGTATCACTTTCTTTGTAGCCCATTTTTTTAGCTTCTTCTAAAACATTTGGAAGAGTGAGTTTTTCATCTATCTTTTTTTCACCCCAAACATCTTTTAATGTAAATCGTTTTGAAAACTCAAGCATTTGCCAAGTATCACTCATAGCATCGCCTACTGGAATAACTTGCTGGCGCCAATGTTGAGTTCTTCTTTCAGCATTTCCGTAAGAACCCCATTTTTCATAAATCATTGCTGTTGGAAGTATTAGATCTGCTACTTTTGCTGAAATTCCAGGATAAACTTCACTTACTACGATAAAATTATCCATTTCTCTTGCTGCTTTTATCCAATGGTTTGCATTTGCGGTATTTTGCCAAGGGTTATTTACTTGAACCCAAGCAAATTTAATTTTACCATCTTCTAAATCTCTCATAATTTTTACAAAATGTGAGCCATTTTTTGGATTAATAGTGCCATTTGGTAGTTTCCAAATTTTTTCAGTAATAGCTCTGTGTTTTGGATTAGCAACAACCATGTCAGCAGGAAGTCTATGGCAAAATGTTCCAACCTCTCTTGCTGTTCCGCACGCACTTGGTTGACCTGTTAAAGAAAATGCTCCACTTCCAGGTTTTGCTTGCTTTCCAAGCAAAAAGTGCACCATGTAGCTTTGTTCATTCACCCAAGTTCCTCTTGTATGTTGGTTAAAGCCCATAGTCCAAAAGCTAACAACTTTTCTTTGTTTTTCTATATATAGATCAGCCAGTGCTTGAAGCTTTGCTTTAAATTCTTCAATATCTTCATTTTCATCGCCTTTTGCAATTTTTGCAGTATATTCAAGAGTATATGGAGCAAGAGCTTTTTTAAAATCTTCAAAACTTATCGCCCAATGTTTTCCAGCTGATTTTGTATTTTTCATCTCTAAAATATCGCCTGATTTATATCCAAGATATTTTAAACTCTCTGCTTCAAAGTCGCTTACAACCTTACTTTTTTGTTTCGCAGCGGTATCAAGCTCGCTTTTTTTGTATTTTGGGTGGTTTATATTTTCTCTTAAGCCATAACCAATATCAACAGGTCCTGTTGCAAATGTGCAGTGGTTTTTAACAAAATCCATATCTACTAAATCAGGATGATTATAAATAAGTTCTCTTGCGATGTAGTTCCAAATAGCAAGATCAGTTGATGGTCTAAAAATAATCTCAATATCTGCCAAATTTGAAGTTCTAGTTGAGTAGGTGCTTAAATTTACAACTTTGACATTTTCTGGATCGCTTAATTTTCTATCGCTTACTCTTGCCCACAAAATTGGGTGCATTTCAGCCATATTTGCGCCCCAGCAAACAATAGTATCAGTTAGCTCGATATCATCAAAACAGCCCGATGGCTCATCAATTCCAAAAGTTTGCATAAAGCCAACAACCGCACTTGCCATACAGTGTCTTGCATTTGGATCAAGGTTGTTACTTCTAAATCCACCTTTTATAAGTTTTGAAGCGACATAGCCTTCTTGGATTGTGTATTGACCACTTCCAAAAACACCAATTCCTGTAGGTCCAAGCTCATTATATGTTTTTTTAAACTGCTTTTCCATCTCATCAAAGGCTCTTTGCCAACTAACAGGGGCAAATTTACCTTTTTTATCAAACTCACCTTTTTCGTTCATTCTTAAAAGTGGTTTTGTCAAGCGGTCTTCGCCATACATAATTTTAGCGTTAAAATAACCTTTTATACAGTTTAAGCCTCTATTTACAGGAGCCTTAGGATCGCCTTTTACAGCTACTATTTTTCCATCTTTTGTAGCTACCATTATCCCGCATCCAGTTCCGCAAAACCGACAAACTGCCTTATCCCATCTCCATGATTTTTCAGCTTCGTTTGATTTAGCTGATAAAGAAGATGGAACACTTATGCCAATAGCAGAACAGGCTGAGGCTGCTGCAGCACTTTTGATAAAATCTCTTCTATTCATTGATTAATCCTCCTTGCATTGATTAATTATGATTCTAGTATTTTATCAAAAAAATGTTATTTTGCAATTGATTTAGCTCAATTAATATTTTAATTCTTATATTATTACTTTATTTATTGTTAGCTTTGAGGAACACCAGCTTTTATTAAATTTGTAAATTTAACACCTTTTAGACCTGAAATTTTGTTTTTAAAATCCTCTATTTTTTTTATATTTCCTCTTAAAACAGAAGTTTCTAAACAGTTGCTGTGATCTAAGTGTATGTGGTTTGTGCATATTATATTGACATTTGCATCATGTTCTATTGATATTTTTTTTGTTACTAAATCGGTTTGATGATGATCATAAATTATTGCTAAAACTGCTATTAGTTCAGCATTTTCATCATCTATATTTTTATCTTCCCAAGAATCTTTTACAATTTTTTCTCTTATTAGGTCTCTTACAAATTCACTTCTTGAAGCATATCCTTGAGAATTTATTTTTTCATCAAGACTATTAAGTAAATTTTCAGGTAATGACACACTAAATCTTATTATATTTTCCATAGCTATCCTTTTTATAATATTTTTAATACAAAATATAATATAATAATTTCTTTTAAAGTTTTATTAATATTACTTAGTGATAAGATCAAAATTTGCAGGAATTATAGGTGTAAGTAAATTTTCATCAATAAATTCATCTTTTTTAAGATTTTTAAATTTTATTTTTATATTGTTATCAAGTTTATCAGTGTAAGAAATTTCATCTAAAAGATCATTTTTAAAATTTAATTTATACTTAACTCCATCAAATTTTGCCTCATATACATTGCTATCTATTTTATTGGCATCTTTTATAATATTCATTAAATTTGGAACATCTTTTAAATTTGTAACTATTGCCTGCTCTAAATCAGGCTCTATAATAACAACTTTTTCGTAATTAAAATATATATCTTTTAAATTTGGAGTTTTATAAGACCATAAAGCGTTGTTTGTTGTTGAAATAAAATTTCCACTATATTCAATTTTATTTTCATTATTTTGTATAGTTTGTACAAAATCACTTTGTAAAGTTTTAAATTCCAATGGGTTTGCAAAAGCAAAATTTGTTAAAAAAAGCAAAAATGCTGTTAAAAAATAGATTTTTTTCATATTTTGTCCTTAAATTTTTAAAAATTCTAGCTAGTTTAAATTAATATATGTTAAAATGTAAAGTTAAATTATTTGTAAGGTTTATAAATGTCAAAAAATATATTTAGTAAAATTTTTGGAACAAAAAATGATCGTATAGTTAAAACTTATGCAAAAAGAGCAAAAGAGATAAACGCTCTTGAAGAAAAATATGAAAAATTAAGTGACGATGAGTTAAAAGCAAGCTTCAATGCTTTAAAAGATGAAGTTGCAAATGGAAAAAGTTTAGATGAAGTTTTAAACGATACATTTGCAATTACAAGAGAAGCTAGCAAAAGAGTTTTAAATATGCGTCATTTTGATGTGCAGTTAATTGGTGGAATGGTTCTTCATGATGGAAATATCGCTGAGATGAAGACAGGTGAGGGAAAGACTTTAGTTGCAACTTTACCAGTAGTTTTAAATGCAATGACAAAAAAAGGCGTTCATGTAGTAACTGTAAATGACTATTTGGCAAAAAGAGATGCCAGAGATATGGGAGTTTTATACGAGTTTTTAGGTTTTAGCGTAGGAGTTATAGTAAGTGGTGAGTATGATGATGAGAAAAGAAAAGCTGCTTATGACTGTGATATAACCTATGGAACGAATAATGAGTTTGGATTTGATTATCTTAGAGATAATATGAAATTTAGATTTGAAGATAAAGTCCAAAGAGAACATAATTTTGTAATTGTGGATGAAGTTGATAGTATTTTAATAGATGAGGCAAGAACACCTTTAATTATTTCAGGTCCTACAAATAAAACTCTTGATGGATACATAAAAGCAAACGAAGTTGCTTTAAAATTAACCAAAGGAAAACCAGCCCAAACTCCGCAAGATAAACCAACAGGAGATTTTATAGTTGATGAGAAAAATAGAACTATTTTACCAACAGAAGAAGGAATTTCAAAAGCTGAAAAGCTTTTTGGAGTTGACAACTTATATAGTCTTGAAAATGCGGTTTTGAGCCATTATTTAGACCAAGCTTTAAAAGCAAATTATCTTTTTGAAAAAGATGTTCATTATGTAGTTAGAGATAACCAAGTTGTCATTGTTGATGAATTTACAGGAAGATTAAGTGAGGGAAGGCGTTTTAGTGAGGGGCTTCATCAGGCTTTAGAGGCAAAAGAGGGTGTTAAAATCCAAGAAGAAAGCCAAACTTTAGCAGATATTACTTTTCAAAACTATTTTAGACTTTATGAAAAAATCGCAGGTATGACAGGAACTGCTCAAACAGAAGCAACCGAATTTAGTCAAATTTATGGACTTGATGTTATATCAATCCCAACAAATGTTCCAGTTATTAGAATAGATCAAAACGATCTTATATATAAAAGTGAAAGAGAAAAATTTAATGCAGTTATTGAAGAGATAAAAAGGGCAAATGCAAAAGGTCAGCCTGTTTTAGTAGGAACTGCTTCAATTGAAAAAAGTGAAGTTTTACATAAACTTTTACAAAATGCAAAAATTCCTCATTCAGTATTAAATGCAAAAAATCACGAAAAAGAAGCTGAAATTATAGCAGACGCTGGTGCAAAAGGAGCTGTAACGGTTGCTACAAATATGGCAGGTCGTGGTGTGGATATTAAAATAAATGATGAAGTAAAAGCTCTTGGAGGGCTATATATAATAGGAACTGAAAGACACGAAAGTAGAAGAATTGATAATCAGCTTCGTGGTAGAGCAGGAAGACAAGGAGATCCAGGGGAGAGTAGATTTTTCTTAAGTCTAGAAGATAATTTACTAAGAATTTTTGGAAGCGATAAGATAAAAAATATAATGGAACGCCTTGGTATAAAAGAGGGCGAAAGTATAGAAAGTAGAATGGTTACAAGAGCTGTTGAAAACGCACAAAAAAAGGTTGAAAATCTTCATTTTGAAAGTAGAAAATATGTTCTTGAATATGATGATGTGGCAAATGAGCAAAGAAAAACGATTTATGTTTATAGAAATGAGCTTTTAGATCCAAACTATGATTTAAGTGAAAAAATTAACTCAAATAGAGTTGAATATGTTGATTATCTCTTTGAAAATGCTGAAATTTTTGATGGAATGGATAAAGATGATATAAATTACGAGCCTTTAATAGCTACTTTACGAAATGAAATTGGTGAAAACTTTACTATTGAAGAATTAAAAGAATTTTCAAATGTAAACCAGACGAAAGATTATATTGTTAAAAGATTAAAAGATGCGTATGATGAGAGAATGAAAGTTATAGATGATGAGCAAAAAAATGCAATTGAAAAACAAATTTATCTTCAAATTGTAGATAGAGATTGGAGAGAACATCTTTATCAAATGGATATCTTAAAGACAGGAATTGGACTTCGTGGATATAATCAAAAAGATCCGTTAACTGAATATAAAAAAGAAAGCTATAATCTTTTCTTGGAACTTGTTTTAAGACTAAAAACTGATAGCATAAGAGCTTTGCAAGGCATTAGATTTAAAACAAAAGAGGAAATTGAAGCAGAAGAAAGAGCAAGAGAGTTAGCTCAACAAAGGGCTATGGCTGAGCTTGAAAGAGCTATGAAGACAAATAAAGAAGCTCAAAATACTAATGAGCAGCAGTCTCTGCCAAATACTCCAATAAGAGTTCCTAAAAAACCAAGGAGAAATGAGCCTTGCCCTTGTGGAAGTGGTAAAAAATATAAAGATTGTTGTGGAAAAAGTGGTCCTAAAAAAGGTGAGTTTGCAAAATAGGGCTCTTTAAGTGGTAAAATATCTTATTTTTAAATATCTTAGATTTGACAAAAGTCAACCATTTATTACGCTTTGCGCTATTTTAGCTTTTTTAGGTGTTGGAATCGGACTAATGGTTTTAATAGTTGCTATGGCTATAATGAATGGTTTTGATAAAGAGTTTGAGAGAAAACTATTTACTATGAATTATCCATTAACTATATTTAGTCATTTTAAAGGTGGCATTGCAAATACTGATGTAGATAATTTAAAAAAGGCTTTTCCAGATATTAAATTTAGCCCTTATATTTCATCGCAAGTTATCGTAAAATCTGATAACAAACTAGAAGGTGCAATGATATTTGGCGTTAATATAGACGATGAAAAAGAGATAAACTCTGTTGTAAAAGATGGTATTAAAGATGCAAATTTAAGCGGCTTTGGTATTATGATAGGAAGTGGATTAAAAGATGAGTTTTATCTAAAAAATGGTGATAAAACAACTATTATTTTCACAAAAACAGATCCAGGTGGATTTAGTATGATACCAAAAATGAAGCGTTTTGAGGTTAGGGCTGATTTTACTTCTGGACTTATTGCCTATGATAAAGCTTATCTATATTCTGATATTTATGATTTAGCTAAAATTTTAGGAGATGAAAATGGTGGATTTGATGGAATTCACATATATTCAAAAGAGCCTTTTAAAGATAAAGATCGTATTAAAGAATTTCTTCCAGATACTATGCATATAGTTGGATGGTGGGAGCAAAATGGAAACTTCTTTTCAGCTTTAGCCTTAGAAAAAAGAGCTTTATTTATAGTCTTAATGCTTATTATTTTAGTTGCCAGCTTAAATATCGTAAGTTCACTTTTAATGACAGTTATGAATCGTCGTCAAGAAATTGCACTTTTATTAAGCCTTGGCACAACGAAAAAAGAGATTAAAAATACATTTTTTGGACTTGGAATGGTGATTGGTGGTGGAGGGATAGTGTTTGGACTTGTCTTAGGCTTGCTTGGTATTTGGCTACTTGGAAGCTTTGATATAGTAAATTTGCCAGCAGATGTCTATGGAAGCTCAAAATTACCACTTGAGCTATCAAGTTTAGATCTTTTTATGATAATATTTGGAGCTATTTTCATAGTGGTTGCTTCATCATATTATCCAGCTAAAAAAGCTACAAAAATCGATGTTTTACAAACTTTAAGAAATGAATAACTATGCTATATGTAAAAATAAACTAATAAGTGTATCTTTTTTAAAAATACTTTAAACTATATGATATTTACCAAATTTAAATTATGTAGTAAATTTATCTTAATTTATTTCTTTAAATAATATTTTGTTCTTATCTGTCTGTTTTTATATATACATAATTATTATATAAATTGGCTATATAATAAGGCTTTTTAAAAAATATAATAAATTTTTAAAAAAATAAAAAAGTATATAGTTTTGTATATAGTCTCATCAAAAATACCATGTATACATTATCAAAATTACATGTATTATGATACATTTGTAACATAATGTTTTTTATAAAAAAACTGCTACAAAGTGCGATAGATTGTGTGTTTTGGTTTAGTTAAAATGATATAGAATTTACATTATGTTACAAGGGATGGTGCCCGAAGCCGGAATCGAACCGGCACGGAGTTGCCTCCGCCAGATTTTGAGTCTGGTGCGTCTACCAATTTCACCACTCGGGCATTTAAAAGGAACTATTGTATCAAAAAATATTTTAAAGATTATTTAAAATGTAGAAAAAAGGATGCCAAATTTAAGGCATCCTAAAAATTATTTTTTCTTTGCTTTTTTAGAAGCAGCAACTGCATCTTTAAGTTGTTTGCCAACTTTAAATTTAACAACATTTGTAGCTGGTGATTTGTAAGTTTTATCAGTTCCAGGAACTTTACCTTCTCTTGCAGCTCTTGTAACAACATCAAAAGATCCAAAACCTATAAAGCTTATTGAATCACCTTTTACTAAGCACTCTTTAATGCTTTCAAGTATTGCATCAAGTGCAACTGAAGTATCTTTTTTTGTCATGTCTGCTTTTTTAGCAACTAAATCAATAAATTCTGCTTTTTTCATAGAATTATCCTTTTAATAAGATTTTGTAAAGACCATTTTACAATACTTTTATAAAAAAAACAATGTTTTTTTATCTAAATTTGCACTTTATAAGCAAATTTAAGTGAATTTAAGGCAATGTTTGTATTGTTTTTGTCTACATACATTTTTTATAAGCTTAAATATAGCTTAGTTTTTAATTTCAAAAATAAATTCTTGTTTGTTTTTTATCTCTTGAATTTCTGATAAAATCAGCTCATTTATATTTATATTTTTAAACTCATCAACACTTTCAATATTATTTTTTGCCATTTCTTTTAAGATTAATCCTCGGTAATACTTTGCATAATGGCTTACAACTTTACCATTTTTTATAAATTTAAGTGTAAAGAAAGGTTTTTTTATAGTGTAAAATCTCTCATAAAATGAAGCTCTTAAATCCAAAATTTCATTATCTTTTAAATATTCATCTAAACTACTTGAAAAGTTATCTTTATAAAATTTTTCAATATTTAAATTTGGTAATTTTGCACCTTGTTTTAGCTTATAGTCAGGTAAAATATCATTAGCTTTTATAATGCCAAATAAATTTGAAAAAATTAATACATTTTCATCAATATAATGTTTATTTTCTAAATTTTCATAATCAAGCGATTTATAGGCAACTCCATTATATCTTAAAATAGCTTTTATTCCATTTTTTTCTTTAAATGAGCTTTTATAGTGGTTTATCAAATTTTTATCTTTCAAGCCAAAAAATTGAGATAATTCATCGATATTTAAAGAATTTATATATTTTTCATATATTTCTAAGACAAATTTTCTTTTGTCATTTAAATTTGGGAAAATAAAATTTCCAACATTTTCACTTCCTTTTGCTTGGTTTTTTGACTCACTTGGCGAAAATAAAATTTTCATTATCTTTCCTTATATAGTGATTTAATTTTGACATTTATAAGTCCTTAAAGGTGCCATTTGATCGTATTTTATTAATAAAATGGTACGCCCTAGAAGATTCGAACCTCTGACCTTTTGAACCGCAATCAAATGCTCTATCCAGCTGAGCTAAGGGCGCATAGATAATTGAAAGAATTGTATTTTACACAATCTTAACTTAAAATAAGCAAAATTCAGAAAAATCACTAAATTTATCATATTTTTAATCTTTTTTTACTAATATATAGCGTCAAATTTAAAAAGGTTGGATTATGATACATAAAATTCTTATTGCAAACCGTGGAGAGATAGCTGTTAGAGTTATTAGAGCATGTAGAGATTTACATATTAAAAGTGTTGCTATTTATACAAAGCCTGATTTTTCATCATTACACGTAAGGATAGCCTCAGAGGCTTATGAAGTTGGCGAGCATCCGCTTGAGGGTTATTTAGATCCTCAAAGGATAGTTGAAGTTGCAAAACACTGTGGTGCAGATGCAATACATCCAGGATATGGTTTTTTAAGTGAAAACTATGAATTTGCAAAAGCTGTTGAAGATGCAGGACTTATTTTTATTGGACCAAAGCCAGATATTATTAGAAAAATGGGTAATAAAAACATAGCTAGATATTTAATGAAAAAAAATGGTATTCCAGTTGTGCCAGGTACTGAAAAGTTAAATCATGAAAATATTGAAACCATAAAAAGATATGCTCAACAAATAGGCTATCCAGTTATTTTAAAAGCAAGTGGCGGCGGAGGTGGAAGAGGCATTAGAGAGGTTCATAAAGAAGAGGATTTAGAAAGACTTTTAGAAGACTGTAAAAGGGAAGCAAAAGCATTTTTTAATAGTGATGAAGTTTTTATGGAAAAACTTATAATAAACCCTCGCCATATAGAATTTCAAATTTTAGGTGATAATTATGGAAATATAATTCATTTAATGGAAAGAGATTGTTCTATTCAACGTCGTCATCAAAAAATAATAGAGGTTGCACCAAGTCCAACAGTAAGTGAAAATTTAAGAAAAACTATGGGCGTTACAGCAGTTGCTGCTGCAAAAGCTGTAAATTATACAAATGTTGGAACTGTTGAGTTTTTATTAGATGATTATAATAATTTCTATTTTATGGAGATGAATACTAGAATTCAAGTAGAACACGGCATAACAGAAGAAATTACTGGAGTTGATCTTATAGTAAGGCAGATAAGGGCTGCTGCTGGTGAGATACTTGATCTTGAGCAAAGCGATATAAAAGCCCAAGGATTTTGTATAGAGGCTAGAATTGTAGCTGAGGATGCCTCAAAAAACTTTACTCCAGCTCTTGGAAAAGTAACCGGATATTATCCTGCTTTAGGACCTTCTGTTAGAGTTGATAGTCATTTATATAGAGATTACAATATTCCTCCGTATTATGATTCACTTTTGGCAAAACTTATGGTAAGTGGTACGAGCTTTGATTTGGTTGTTAATAAATTTGAAAGAGCTTTGGATGAGTTTAGTATAGAAGGCGTTACAACAACACTACCTTTACTTCTTGCAATTAGTCAAAGTAGGGAGTTTAGAAGAGGGTTTTTTGATACATCATACACTGATAAAAATCTTCCAATGCTTTTGGAAAAAATGCAAATTTATAAAAATAAAAAGAATAAGTTTAAAAAAGAAGATGATTTAAGTATGGTCATAGTTGAAGCTGTTAAGCGTTTTGAAGAGGATTTAAAAGAAGAGGAAAAATAAAATATGAATGATTTTTTTAATGATTTAAAAAATATAAAAAAAGATATGCTTAAAAATGAAGCTTTAAAACAAAATGCAAAAGAAATAGCAGAAAAAATAAAATCAGAAGATGATGAATTTAAAGTTGAGTTTGATAAAGAAAGCATTAAGCAAAGAGTAAAAAGACTTCAAGACGAGTTTTTAGAATATGCAAAAGATGAAAATATAAAAAAGATCTGAATTTGATAAATATCACTCCTTTTTGTTCTTTAGAAAGCTTATGTCCTTATTTAGGAGATAGACCTAGTAGGACTGAGTATTTGTACATTAAGGGGTGTAATAAATCTCTTAACTCAATTTTAGTAAAGCGTGGATATAGGCGATTTGGAAGATATTTTCAAAAGCCAATTTGTGCAAATTGCAATGAGTGCATAAGTGTTAGAGTAGATGCTTTTAAATTTAAGCCAAGCAAAAGTCAAAGAAGGGTAATAAGAAAAAATCAAAATATAAGATTTGCCTATCACACGCCTTTTGCAGATGAGGAAAGGGTAGAGCTTTTCAAAAAATTTCATAAATTTAAAAGTCTTCAAAGAGAGTGGAAGTATTATGATATAAATGTTTATAAATATTATGATTTATACATTTTAGGATATTTGGATTTTGGTAAGGAAATATCATATTATGATGAAAATGGCAAGCTCATCTGTGTTGATTTAGTCGATATAGCAGATGATGGATTGAGCTCAGTTTATTGTTATTACGATCCAGAATATTTAAATTTAAGTCTTGGTAAATTTTCACTCTTAAATGAGATAGAAATAGCTAAAAAACTAAATTTAAGATGGATTTATTTAGGATATTATGTAAAAAATTGTCAAAGCTTAGAGTATAAAAAGGACTTTTTACCGCAAGAAAAATTAAAAGAGTATGTAGATTTTGACAAAGAGCCGATTTGGGAAGAGTTTAAAATTCAATAATGTCAGTATTTAAAATTTAAATTTAAAAATAAATAGTAAGTTTTTAAGCTCTCACTATTTAATATTATTTTTTAATTGCACTTTTTGGTCGAAAAACTTTCATTTTTGACTCATCTGTTTTTATATAATTTCCTCCTATTAAATCAATGCAGTATGGAATAGCAGGAAAAACAGGCTCTAAGCACTCTCTTATTGCCTTTGGCTGACCAGGAAGATTTAAAATAAAACTTCTGTTTCTTATTCCTGCTGTTTGTCTTGAAAGTATTGCTGTTGGGACAAATTTTAAACTTTCCATTCTCATTAATTCTCCAAAACCAGGTAGTACTTTATCGCAAATCACCTCTGTAGCCTCAGGTGTAACATCTCTTAAAGCTGGACCAGTACCACCTGTTGTAAAAACTAAATCACAATTTAACTCATCGCAAAATTTAATCAAATTTGATTTTATCAACTCAAAATCATCAGGTATGACTTCATAAAAAAATTTAATCTCATTAGTTATCCACTCTTGTAAAATTTCTTTTATGGCATTTCCTGAGATGTCTTTATATTCACCTTTGCTAGCTCTATCACTAAGAGTTAAAATTCCTATTCTTATCATTATTTTCCTTAATTATTATCTTCTTTTAAAATATCTCTTATTGTTTCTTTTGAGATAGTCTCAAATGCAAAAAGATGTTTAGTTATTTCAAATAAAGGCTTTTGCATAGTACTTAAAAACTCTTTAATCTCTTTTTCATTTTTATTTAAAATATTTAAAATTTCATTTTGGTTTGGCACAATAAATTCACCCATAGAGTATTCAAAAATCATCTTGTGGGAAAGCTCAAGTGCTTTTTTAATGTCAGATTTTGAGTTATTAAAACTATCATTTTTATAAATTTTAAGAGCATTTACGCCACTTAAATAAACTTTTAGTCTGTTTTCTAAGATACTTTTTGAAACTATTTCTTCATCATCTTTTAAGAAATCATCTTCTAGCAAGTTTATTTTTTCAAACTCTACATTAAACCAATATGCACTAATTGCCTTTGCTGCTTGATAAAGGGCTTGAATTTCTTTTTCTTTTTCACTTAAAATTAACTCTTTTTTCTTTCCAAATAAAACTTTATTTTTTGTTTTCACAAAGTCATTAAATTCTAAAATTTCACTTTTTCTTTTTAGTGCGTTAATCATAGCTTCATTTACAAATGTAGCAAGTCCAGCGCCACTAAAACCTACACTTATCCTTGATAATTTACTTAAATCAAGATCAAATTTCTTGCCTCTTAAATAAATTTTTAAAATTTCAATTCTATCTTTATAGTTTGGTAGTGAAATAAAAACTCTTCTATCAAATCGCCCAGGTCTTAAAAGCGCATCATCAATCATCTCTATTTTATTGGTTGCACCTATTACAATAACGCCTGAATTTTCAATAAAGCCATCCATTTCGGTTAAAAGCTGATTTAAAGTAGCTTCTCTTTCATCATTTCTACCTTCGCCTCTACTTTTTCCGATAGCATCAATTTCATCTATAAAAATAATTGATGGAGCATTACTTTTAGCATTTGCAAAAAGTTCTCTTACTTTTTTTGCACCAACTCCAACATACATTTGTGAAAAATTTGCTCCACTTTCATAATAAAATGGTACTCCAGCTTCACCAGCGATTGCTTTTGCTATTAGCGTTTTTCCAACTCCTGGAGGACCTGCCATTAAAAGTCCTTTTGGTAAATTTATGCCAAGATTTTTATAAATTTTAGGATTTTTTAAAAAATCAACTATTTCAACGATTTCATCTTTAACTTCGCTAATACCAGCAACATCATCTAAAGTTACATTTGAAATAGCAGGTTTAAAACTATTAGAAAAGTCTATATTATCAGCTGCTTGGGCTTTTTTAAGTTGAGTTTTTAAAGATTTTTTTTGTCTAAGATAAAAGTCTAGAATGATAATAAATAAAAAAGATATTAAAAATAAAACTATCATTTGTGATAAAAATGAAGTTTCATCTTTTTGATAAATTCTTGTTTTTTCATAAAGTTCTTTTAAATTTACAGCCTCTTTTAATACTACATATTCTTTGCCATCAAATTTTAAATATATTTTATTGCCATCAATGTTTGCTTTTTGAATTTTGTTACTATTTAAAATTTGGTTGTATTCGTTAAAATTTAAATAAACAGGTCCATTTCTAAAATAGACAAAACTTAAAAGTCCTATTAAAATAAACAAAAATATTAATGTAATATTTAGTTTATTTAACTTAAAAATTCGTAAAATTTCCTCTTTTTTCAATCTCATATTTTTTTACCTTTATCCAGTTATGAGTAAGATCTTTATTGCTTTTTATGTAAATTTTATTATAGTATTCATCAAAGCCAGTGAAAAAATCTCCATTTTTTTGTTCAACTAAAACATTTAATTCATTATAGTGTTTTTTTCTAAACTCAAAGTTATTTTGCTCTACGATATCTTGTAAAGTTTTTAATCTTTCTTTTGCTGTTTTTCCATCAACATCTATTTTTAAAGTTGCTGAGTGTGTATCATCTCTTGGTGAGTAGACAAAAGCATGAATATGTGTTAATGGAAAGTTTTTAAAGTTATTTAAAGCTTCAAGCCAAATTTTATCACTTTCTCCTGGATGACCTACGATAAAATCAGTTCCTAGGGCATATCCTTTGCTAGCAAGTTCATTAAAAAGCTCTATATCTTTAAAAGCTTTGTTTCTTCTTCTCATAATTTTTAGCATAGTTTCTGATGTGTGCTGAAGTGCGATATGAAGATGTTTTTCAAGCCACTTCTCATTTAAAAGCTCTTTAAACTCATCATCTATTTGAGATGGCTCTAAACTCCCAAGTCTTATTCTTTTGATTCCATTTATTTGGCTTAATTTTTTAAGAAGTTTTGCAATACTTGTTTTAGTATCTTTGCCGTAACTTCCGATATTGGTTCCAGTTAGGACAATTTCACTAAAACCATTGTTTGCTAAATTTAAAACTTCTTTTAATATTATAGACTCATCTTTGCTTCTAGCATGTCCTCTAACACTTGGAATTATACAGTAACTGCAGTTAAAGTCACAACCTTCTTGGATTTTAACAAAAGCTTTTGTGTATTTTTTAAAATTTTTTACTATACTATTTTGACTTTTATTTATATCTCCAAGATCTATAAATTTGATATTTTTTTCTATGATTTCAGTGATATTTTCTTTTTTTGAAGATCCAAAAACCCCAAAAACTTTTCCATTATCAAAAAGTTCTTTTCCTCTACTTATTGCACCACAACCTGTTAAAAAAACTTTTTTACCATTTTTATTAGCTTTATTTATATAATTTCTTACATCACTATCTGCACCATTTGTAACGGTGCAAGAATTTACTACTATTACATCAGCTTTTGTTTCATCGTCGCAAATTTCATGATTTTTAAGTGAGTTTTTCATAACTTCACTATCATATATGTTTGTTCTGCAACCAAAAGTTTTAAAGTAAATTTTCAAATTCATTATCCTTTGTCGTTAAGCTCTTTATTTTTAAGTTCTTCATTTAAAGCTTTTTTTATCATCTCTTTTTTACTTTCTAAAAGATCTTCTTTTCTAAAAAGTAAGGTTTGAGTTGGGTATGCTATTTTAATATCATCTTCTTTTTCAAAAGCTTCTAAAATTTCACCAGAAATTGTGCTTCTAAGTCCTAAAGTAGCGTAAGAATCAGTCATATACCAAATACTTATTAAAATACCATACGGTTCAAAAAAATGAAATATCCTTGGCTCAACACTTGGACTTTTTATACTATATTGAGTTCTTAATTTATTCATCTGTTTTTTTGCTATATCTGTATAGCCTTTTGAGTATTGTCTAGCTATATTTTTAACTATATAAGTTGCTTTTTTATAATTACTATCAAAAGTAAGAAGTATGTCAATGCCGTCCCAAACTGTTTTCATACCACTGTGAGTGTAGTTTGAGATGAGTTCAGTAAAAATATAATTATTTGGCACAAAAATAATTCTTCCAGCTCTTCTATTTTCTCTTGTAGTCATTGTAACATCTTCATAAATTGTCATTCTAAGAAGTGAAATATCTATGATATCTCCAACATAAATTTCACCATTTGCCTTTCTTGCTTTTATTCTATCACCAACTCTAAAAGTTCCACCTATCATTATAACGCCCCAGCCAAGCATACTCATAAACATATCTTTCATGGCAATCGCAAGACCAGCTGATGCAAAACCTAAAACAGTTACAAGATAAGAAACATTGTCAATATATGCAAAAATTAAAATTAAAATAATTAGTGTAAAATTTAAAAAATTTATAAATTTATTTGCCATATATGATCGTTCGTTATCTTTTATTGATTTTTTAACTATAAATTTAAATATAAAAGATAAAAGAAGTATAAAAATAATCCAACCTGCAATACTAAAAGCTCTTTTAAGCTGGGTTTTAATATCAGATCTTACTAAATTTATTCTATCATCAATCCTTTTTCCATAAACATCATATGTTGTTTTTCCAAGACTTTTTGCTGATTTAAACTCAGTTATTGTAAAATTTAATTCACTTAAACTTTTAGTTGTATTTTCATCATTTGGAATATATGAATTTATCGTCATTAAAATATCATTTTTTTCTTTTAGTTTTTCTACTAAAATCATGATTTGATCAAGTTTAGATCTATACTCATATTTTTCTGAGTTTAACTGTTTTATATATGAAAGTCCTGATAAAATAGTAAAAGGAGTTGATATTTTTTTGTACTCAGGTATATCTTTTGTTTCAAGAAGCCTAGAAAAAGGCATACTTTCAAATTCGCTTAATAGTAAAATTTGTTCATCATAAATTTTAATATCATCAAGTATAGTTTCTCGTTTATCTTTATTTTTTATATTTTTAAGTTGTTTTTCAAGCTCATTTCTCTCTTTTATAAGCTTTTGATAACTTAGATGATTTTGATACTGAGTAAGCCAAATATTATCTTTTATAGTTTCGTTTATGTTTTTTAAATCTTTTTGCAAATTTTCAATGATATTTTTAGTAATATTTGCTTCTTTTGTTTGAGTCAAGTCTAAATTTGTCAAATTTTGATCCAAGCTATTTTCAGTTTTATTTACATCAGCAAAAATAATTACGAAACTTATGAATAATAAAAATAAAATTCTCATTTGAACTCTTTTAAAACTTCTAAAACAATATCTTTTTCGATATCATCTTTTATGATAAAATTTCCGATACTTTTTGGAAGTATAAATTTTATCTTTCCAAGATTGGTCTTTTTATCTAATAAAAATAAATTATAAAAAAGATTTTCATCTTCTATCTTATAACTAATAGGAAGGTCAAATTTCATCAAGGTCTTTTTAATCAAATTTAATTCATTTATGTTAATTAGGCCAAGCTTATAGGCTAAATGATTTGCCATATTCATTCCAATTGCCACAGCTTCGCCGTGAAGATATTTTTTATAATTTGTTTCATTTTCTATAGCGTGAGCAAATGTGTGACCATAATTTAAAACTGCTCTTATACCACTTTCTTTTTCATCAAGGCTTACAACTTTTGCTTTTATTTCGTTGCATCTTTTAATTATATAGCTTAAGTCCAACTCATCTTTTATAAAAAAATCAAATAAATTTTTATCAAATGTAATAGCCATTTTTATAGCTTCACTAATTCCAGCACTAAATTCCCTTTTTGGAAGTGTTGACAAATATCTTTCTTCACAATAAACTGCAATCGGCTGATGAAATGAGCCAATTAGATTTTTACCAAATTTATTATTAATACCTGTTTTTCCACCAACACTTGCATCAATTTGGGCTAAAAGTGTAGTTGGGATATTTATACAATTTATTCCTCTTTCGTAAATACTTGCTGCAAAACCAGTTATATCACTTACTACACCTCCACCAAATGATATAAGTGTGCTTTTTCTATCAAGTTTTGCTATAAAGAGTTGTTCTAAAATATCATTTAAAGTTTTAAAATTTTTATATTCTTCACCATCAGGAATTGAAATTATATGCAAATTGTCGCATTTTATCTTCGGAAGTAAATCTTTTAACCAAAGTCCAGCAACTGTTTGGTTTGTAATAATTGCTACTTTGCCTTTTAAATTTATTTCATCTAGCTCATTTATAAAAATTTTATAACTCTTTTCTTTTAAATCTATATTGATTGCCACTTTTTTGCCTTTTAAATTTCATAAAAATCTGGGATGAAAAGCTGATAATTTTGACTTATTGCAAAATATAATTCATCTAAATCCTTACTAAAAACAGAGGTTGGTTTCCTATGTAAAACTTTATCATTAAATGGGACAAAATGCAAGAAATTTTCTTCATTTTTTAATTTTAAAAATGGATTTTGTGCATCATCTTCTATTATAAAAAGTTCTTTTTTAAAAAGTTCCGCTAGGTCTTTATATCTAGCTATTAACTCTTGATTTTTTTCTTGTGCATAATAGTGTAAATAAACATCAAGTCCAAGCTGTCCACAAAGATCAAAAACAACACTTGCTTCACTTGCATTGCTTTTATCACTCATTAAAACAACACCTTTTTTAAGATCTTTTACATCACCTTTTCCAAGTGTTAAAACAGGAACTTTTAGCTCATACAAGCTTTTTTTATGTTTTTCGAAAAATGCATTATCTGAAATAACCATACCAACTTTATGTTTTACAATATCACTTTTCATAACTTCTGGACTATTTTTTGAATACTCTATTAAAATTTCACAACTTTCATCATCAAGTTTTTTTATCTCTTCAAACATTTTCGTTAAAGTAGGGTTTATAACCCTTATATAAAGTTTGTGATTCGTGACCGATTCGTTTAGGTATTTTACATTTTTAATTATTTTTTCAAAATCATCTTGGCATAAGTTTATCATATCTACTATCAAATAGAAATTTATTCCAAAAGGAGATGGAAACTGACCTTTTGACTCTTTTATGGCTTTGTAAACATCTTGCAATACGCTTGGCTCACCTACAACAAGTAACGTGTCATTTGGAAAAATCATAGTACCAAATTGTGCTGTAATAGCTTTATTATGTCTATAAATCATCGGTATTTTAAACTCTTTTTGAGTACTAAAAAGTCCAATTTTTTTATACGAGAAAGAACTTCCTATTGGAACTTTAACTTCCATTATTTCGCCTTTTCCAAGCCCTATACTGTCAGCTAAAATAGGGTGATCTGGAAGATAGCCAATAAGTCTTGAAGTAAGAATTGATAAAGCATCTATTATTTTAGTGTGATTATCATCATCTATTTCGTCTAAAAGCCCCCATTTATCTAAAAGATAAATTTCTTTATTCTTATCTATTTTTCTTAAATTCTGATATACACTAAAAGTATCAATTTTTTCATCCATTATAACCATAAAAATATCAAATTTTTCATGTATGCCAAGTCTTAATTTTTCAAAGCTTGTTGGATCAAATCTTTGAATTGTTATATTCTCGCCTTTTAGCTTTTGGCTTATTGTAATGTCTTTATAGCTTATTATTGTATATTTATGTTTTAATGTTTTAAGCTCTATGATAGTTTCTAAGAAATATTTAGCTAAAATGCCATCAGCAATGATTAAAATATTTTTCATTCTTTACTCCAAAATTTAAAAGGATATTATAGCAAATTTTAGAGTAAAGACTTTAATATAAGTATTTGCTAATAAATATATTAAAAAATTCTATCTATTGCAGCTCTTATGAAACTCTCAACTCCGATTTCAATTCCAGTTTGAATAAGCTCATCTTTAACACTATTGCTATTACCTTGACTTTCTGATAGTTCTTTTATTTTATCTTCCAATATCATTATATATTCTATATATTCATTTTCTTGCTCTTTATATTGAAAAAACAATCCAATGGATAAAATGCTAAAAATAATTGCATATATACTAATAATTTGAATAAAGTCAAAAGTTTCTGAAAAATAATAATAAATTAAAGCACCAACAAAACCTAAAAATAATATCCAGCTGTGGTTATCAAAAAACCAGTTAGAAAATCCTATGCCTAGCAAAATAACAACACCAACAATTACTAAAATCCACATTAACATATTTTCTCCTTTTTTATCATTATCAGATAATAAAATTATACTTTTTGATGAGAAAAAGCATAATCTCATCTTATTTTGAGATTATTTACTATTTTTATAATCTTTTTTTGCTTTTTCCATCATATCTTTAATGTTTTCTTTTTTTATAATATTATCAGCCATATCTTTTAAATCTTCTTGACTTAAAGAATTAGGGTTGATTTGAGATTCAAAAATATTAGTTAATATTTTTAGATAAATGTAACCAGCTATTATAGTTAGAGAATAAGCTGTACTTCCAGCTATTAAAGAAGCTGCAATCCATCCACCAATTGGAATAAATGATATCACACTAGTAGCTATAGCACCACCTGCTCCTAATGCTATCAAATTTGAAGCAATTCCAGTAGCTAAAGATTTTATTATATGTTCTGAAAATTTAAAGCCAATTTCATTGCCTATTTTTGCATACATTGTCCATATAAATCCAGCTGATGTAGCCACCATAGCAGCTCCACCTACTCCTGGAAACCAACCACTTGCAACAGCAGCAGCGGCAGCACCAAATGAGTGAGCTTTTATAGTTTCAACCAAATTCAAAGGTAGATTTTTATCTAAAGAGTTGTTCAATTCTTTAGTAATTGCCTCTGCTAGTCTTTGAGCTCCTTCTTCTAAAATTTTATCTACCATATTTTCTCCTTTTTAGTAAAAAATTATATTGAATTATATATATAGTAAGTTTATTCTTAACTTAAAATAGCTAATATTTATGCTTTTAAATAAAAAATAAGCTAAATATTATGCTGTTAAATTTTAAAGTCATTTTTTATAGTCTAAAAATAAAAGGCTCAAAATGACTAAAAGAGATATCGCAGGATACCTTGGTATAAATGTGCAAACCTTAAGAAATTGGGAGAAAAACAGACCAAATTTATATAAAACCATAATGAAAGGTTTAGAAATTGAAAAAGCCACAAAAATAGCAAAAGACAATTATGAAAATTTAGAAAAAATACTAAAAAAAGATAAAGTCTAAATTTGCTACAATACTTCTTTCAAAAAGAAAGGTTTTTTTAATGGAATTTAATATAGATAAAATAGATGGCAATGCAAGGGCTTGCACGATAAAAACAACTCATAGCACTATACAAACTCCTATTTTTATGCCAGTTGGCACTGTTGGAGCAGTAAAAAGTTTAGATGCATTTGATTTAATGCAAACCTTAGATGCTAAAATAATTTTAGCAAATACCTATCATATGTATCTTCGCCCAGGTTCAAAAATAGTAAAAAATTTTGGCGGACTTCATGGTTTTACTAAATTTAATAGAAGTTTTTTAACAGATAGTGGCGGATTTCAAGCTTTTAGCTTAAGTGATATTTCAAAACCCGATGAAAATGGAATCAAGTTTAGATCTCACATTGATGGAAGTAAACACTATTTTACTCCTAAATCGGTTCTTGATACTCAATATGATTTAGAAAGCGATATTATGATGATTTTAGATGATTTAGTAGGACTTCCAGCAACTAAAAAAAGAGTTGATGAGAGTATTAAAAGGACTATTAAATGGGCAAAAGAGGCCATTGATTATCATAAATTAAACAAAAACAAAGGAATTGGTATAGGTCAAAATCTTTTTGGAATCATTCAAGGAGGAACTGATTACGAAGCAAGAAAATTTTGCGCTCAAAAGTTGTGTGAAATGGAATTTGATGGACTTGCTATTGGTGGGCTTAGCGTTGGAGAAAGCAATGAGGAGATGTATGATACGGTTGAAGGAGTAATGCCATTTATTGATAAAAATAGACCAAGATATTTAATGGGAGTAGGAACGCCTGAGGATTTGATAGAAAACATAGAAAGAGGCGTTGATATGTTTGATTGTGTTATGCCATCAAGAAATGCAAGAAATGGGACTTTATTTACAAGTTTTGGAAAAATAAATATAAAAGGTGCTAAATTTATAAATGACCATGAGCCAATTGATAAAGCATGTAATTGTCATACTTGCAAAAATTATAGTCGTGCATATTTAAACCATCTTTATCGCTCAAAAGAACTTACTTTTTACCGTCTTGCCACGCTTCATAATTTACATTATTATTTAAATTTGGTAAAAGATGCTAGAGAAGCAATTTTAAAAGGAAAATTTAGCGAGTTTAAAAAAGAGTTTTATAGTTTAAGAAGTTAGATTTTTGCATCTAAAGAAATGACTTTGTAAGTTTTATAAATTCTTAAAATTCAAAAATAAAAAATTTAAAATTAGAGTTTTAAAAGACAGAGTTTTTTCTCTGCCTTTTTTTTGTTTTAGAAAAAGCCTTTTAAAAGATTTTTAACTCCATCTTTTAGTGAATCTTCTTCTCTGTTTTCATTACTATTTAAATTATTATTAGCATTGTCTTTTTTGCCACCCAAAAGCTTATCAAGCCCCTTATCTATGGCTTTTTCAAGCTTTTGTTCTAAATATTTTGAGCTAACATTTACTTTTGGATCTTTTGTAGTTCCTGTAACATTAGCAGCAATATCTGTTTTTTCCACATTTATTAAAACTGGGATATTTATTTTTGATGTTTTTGTATCAAGAGTTCCTTTTGTTACATTTAAATCCATTTTAGGAGCTTTCATTTGAGATTTAAACTCAACTAAGCCTTGATTTATAGCACCTTTTACATAAGAGTCATTAAAAATTTCTTTTGTTATATCTTTTTGGGTTGCTATGCTTATAGCTGTTGTTAACTTACTTGGAGTTAAACGACCCTCGTTTATGTCAACATTAAAATCTCCTTTTTGAGCTAATGTGTTATAGTTAAACACCAAATCACCAATCCCCTCATAAAATTCACCAAAATCAAGCATATGAGTTAGTTTTTCAATTTTAAATTTGTCAAAAGTTGCTTTTAAATTTTCATTTGTTAAATTTGCTTTAAAATTTCCATCAAAAAGATTAGAGTTTGCAGTTGCAACTAGATTTTTAGCATCTTTTTTGATTTCACCATTTAAACTAACACTTCCTATCATCTTTTTTCCAGTGGCAAAAGCTAGTTTTGATAAGTCATTTACAAAAGCTTCATAATTTGCATTTAAAGAGTTTTTATTTATATCAAAGCTTCCATTTAGCTTTTTCAAATTTGCTAAGTCTGAGTTGATAACTGCGTTAAAATTTGCTATGGAATTTGCTATGTTTATATCAGAATTTGCATTTAGTTTTATATTTTTTGGAAACTCTTTATTTAGCATTTTGCTTAGTTCTTTATCATTTAATACGCTATTTGATAAATTTATATTAGCAGTTCCGTTTAAATTTTTTATATCAATGCTTGAAAGGTTAATTTTAGCTTTTAAATCTCCACTTGCAAGAGGATTTTGACCGATTAAAGCAAATATATCATTTAGTTTTAAGTTATTAACATCAGCGTTTAAATTTAAACCGTTTGAACTGGCTTTGATTTCTCCACCTAAGGTATTAACATTTAAATTTAGACCTTTTAGGGCATTGTTTTTCATGTTAACATCACCACTAGCTTTTAAATTTCCTTTTAAAGTTTGCTTTGTAAATTCCTTTAATTTGCTTAAATCATCAATACTAGCCTTAAAATCAGCCTTTAAGTCTTTTTCCTTTAAATTATAAATAGCTTTTAAATTATCAATTTTAAATAAATTTGATACTAAATTTGAAACTGAGTTTACAATCCCATTTTCTATTAAAGTTTTTGATGCAATTTCAAAATTATTATTTTGTGGAAAATCTAAATTAGTCATTTTTTTAAGCTCTACTGGATTTATTTTACCATCCATTACATTTAAAATTGCACTTCCTTGAATATTGTTAAAATCATAAACATCATTTATTTTTATTTCACCATTTATTACGCCATTTACAGCTTTTGGCATTGATGCAACTCCCATTAATTCAGCTATTTTAATTGAGTTTATCTTTGCATCTAAAATTTTATCTTGTAAATTTGCATCAACTTCTCCGCCAAACCCAACTAAATTAAACTTTACAAACTCAGGCTTGTTATCAACAACTTTTGTAAAACCATCAACTTTTAAATTTCCATTAAGTTTTTGCTTTGTGAATGGTTCTAAATTTGCCAAATCCAAAATATCAAGGCTAAAATCACTTTCTAAATTTTTGTTATCTAGATTAAATTTAGTCTCTTTTGCTTCTATATTTGCTAATTTTGAGTTTAAATTTGAACTTGCTGTAATGATATTATCTTTTAAAGTAATATCTGAGTTTAGATCTAGTGCGATATTGTTTGGAATTGTGATGTTTTTATCTTTTAAGCCATCTTTATTAATAGCTAAATCATTTGATGTGATATTTGCTTCACCAAAACCGTTTTGTATATTTGCAACTGCGTTTATCTTTCCAGTTAAAAAAACTGGTTGGTTTGCTATCTTCATAGCTTTTTGTACATTTAGCCCTTTTGCATCCAAATCAACATCAAAAGGCTTAAGGTCTTTTAAAACAGCTAAAAATCTAACATCACTATCAAGTATTTTGCCAACACCATTTGCGCTAAAATCTTTCATTTTTCCTCTAATTTGACCATTTAAACCCATAGGTTCATCAAGCTTAATTTTAAAGCTATTTAAATTTTGAACATCAACACTGTAGTCTAGGTCAAAACTTTGTGAAAAAAGCGAATATTTACCTTTAACATTAGCACTTATTTCACCATTTATAATAGCACTTATATCAAGGCTTTTAAAATTTAAATCAAATTTTGTAAGTTTTAAATCAAATCCTGATTTATCTTTTACAGTTTTTTCAATATAAGGTTTTACTAAGTTATTACCAAAACCTGTAAATAATAAGCCGTATAAAACAACTATGATAAGTATTAAAAAAATACCCAAATATTTGAGTAACTTCATACTTTACTCCTTTTTAAAATTAAATATTAAAAATTATATCTTATTTTGGTAAAGAATTAGTTAAGTTGTTTTTATATAAAAAGCTGAGTGTTAAAGACTAAAATATTATGATAAAAATATAGATAAGTATTGACATGTTTTAAAAAATTGATTATAATTTCATCACTTTAAAACTTAGAGTGCTAAAAAATATAACACAAGAAAGGAAAAAAATGAATTTTCAACCATTAGGAAAACGTGTTTTAGTTAAACGCGAAGAGGAGACAAAAACAACTGCTACAGGTATTATTATACCAGATAATGCAAGCAAAGAAAAGCCATCAAGTGGCGAAGTTGTCGCTGTTGGATGCGATGAAGAATGCAAGGCTATAAAAGTTGGCGATAAAGTTGTTTTTTCTAAATATTCAGGAAGCGAAATTGCTCTTAATGATGAAAAATATTTAGTTTTAAATTTAGAAGATGTTCTTGGAATAATTAAATAGATAAAGGATAAATAATGGCAAAAGATATAATTTACTCAGATGACGCAAGAAACAAACTTTATGAAGGTGTAAAAAAATTAAACGACGCTGTTAAAGTTACAATGGGACCAAGAGGAAGAAATGTTTTAATTCAAAAATCTTTTGGTGCCCCAGCTATTACAAAAGATGGCGTAAGTGTTGCAAAAGAAGTTGAACTAAGTGATACATTAGAAAATATGGGTGCAAGCCTAGTAAAAGAAGTTGCTAATAAAACAAATGATGAAGCAGGTGATGGTACAACAACAGCTACTGTTTTAGCCCATGCAATTTTTAAAGAAGGATTGAGAAATATAACTGCTGGAGCTAATCCAATTGAAGTAAAAAGAGGAATGGATAAAGAAGCTGCTGCAATTATAGAGGAGCTTAAGAAAATTTCAAAACCTGTTAAAGGAAAAAAAGAAATTACTCAAGTTGCAACAATTTCAGCAAATTCAGATGAAAAAATAGGAAATTTAATTGCTGATGCAATGGAAAAAGTTGGAAAAGATGGTGTTATAACCGTTGAAGAAGCAAAATCAATAGATGATGAACTAAGCGTAGTTGAAGGAATGCAATTTGATAGAGGATATTTAAGTCCTTATTTTGTTACAAATGCTGAAAAAATGACAGTTGAGTTAAGCAATCCTTATATTTTATTATTTGATAAAAAAATTACAAATTTAAAAGATTTATTACCAGTTCTTGAAAAAGTTCAACAAAGTGGAAAACCTCTTTTAATTATTGCTGAGGATATTGAAGGTGAAGCTTTAGCTACTTTGGTTGTTAATAAATTAAGAGGTGTGTTAAATATATCAGCTGTTAAAGCTCCTGGATTTGGTGATAGAAGAAAAGCAATGCTTGAAGATATTGCTATTTTAACAGGTGGAAATGTAGTAAGTGAAGAGCTTGGAAGAACACTTGATAGTGTAACTTTAGAAGATTTAGGTGAAGCAGAAAGCATAAATATAGATAAAGATAATACAACTATTGTAAATGGAAAAGGTGATAAAGCTGCAATTGATGCAAGAATCGCTCAAATAAAAGCACAAATAATAGAAACAACAAGTGATTATGATAAAGAAAAGCTTGAAGAAAGGCTTGCTAAATTAAGTGGTGGTGTAGCTGTTATAAAAGTAGGTGCTGCAACTGAAACTGAAATGAAAGAGAAAAAAGATAGAGTTGATGATGCACTAAATGCTACAAAAGCTGCTGCTGAAGAAGGTATAGTAATAGGCGGTGGAGCAGCACTTGTTTGTGCAAGTAAAAAAGTAAATTTAAATCTTTGTGGTGATGAAAAAATCGGAGCTGATATAGTAAGAAGAGCTTTAGTAGCTCCACTTAGACAAATAGCTTCAAATGCTGGATTTGATGCTGGTGTGGTATCACATGAGATTATGAATTCAAAAGATGATGAATCAGGCTTTGATGCAGTTAGCGGAAAATATGTAAATATGTTCGAAGAAGGAATTATTGATCCTGTTAAGGTATCAAGAGTTGCACTTCAAAATGCAGTAAGTGTTGCAAGTATGCTTCTAACAACAGAGGCTACAATTAGTGATATAAAAGAAGATAAACCAGCAATGCCAGATATGAGCGGCATGGGTGGTGGAATGGGAGGAATGGGTGGAATGATGTAGTTTTAACTACTCAAATAACCTATTTTTCTTATTTGGTGTGAGAGTTTTACTCTTGCACCGCTCTTCTTTTATTTTTTGATGGTTTTATTTTGATTTATTTTGATTTATTTTACTTCTGATTTACATTTTGGGCATAAAAATATATTAAAGTATTGTCCAAATTTTAGGAATTTTCAAAGCGTTGATGAGATGGATGAGTATCTCGTATATTTATGGAATAAAACTGTAGCGCCTGATGATGAAATTTATAATTTAGGTGATTTTTCATTTTACAATAGTGTTGAAAAAACAGAGCAAATTTTAACAAGACTCAATGGCAAACACAGTTTAATTCTTGGAAATTACGATAATTTAATAAATGAAAATAAAGACTTATTTAAAAACAGATATAAAAATGATGGAAATTTACTTTTAGAAGAAATTTTAAATTATAAAAAATTAAGCATTAAAATTAATGATATTAAAGAAAATTTTATTTCATTATCCAATTTTAGAATGGGATAAAAAAGATCATGGAAGTGTTTTGCTTTATGGGCATTTACATAATAATTTGGCAAGCATAAAGGGTAGGGCATTAAATGTTGGATATGATTTACACGGCAAAATTTTAAGTGTTATGATGTAATTGAGTTTGTAAAAGATGTAAAAAATTTAGAAAATCACCACTTATCAGAAATGTTTTTAGAAAATCAAAATTTAGAAGATAGAAAAAATTTAATTAAAACAATTATAAAAAAGATAAATCAGTAAAACAAAATTACAAATTCACAAAGATATAATGCGTATAAATTTACGCATTATATTATGTATTATTCTAAATTTAAGCTATACTGTTAGTTTTTCAAAAATTTAACTAGGTCTGCTTTGGCATCACCACTTATTAAAGATAGATTGAAATTTTTCACTAAAAAATCAAGTATTTCGTCATTTATAAACTCAGGTAAACTTGGTCCTATATGGATATTTTTAACGCCTAAATACAATAACGCAATTAAAATAATAACTGCTTTTTGTTCCATCCACATCAAAACTATGGAAATTGGAAGATCGTTTATAGCTATTCCTGTCGCCTCGCTTAGTGCTGTTGCGATTTTAACGGCACCGTTGCTGTCGTTGCACTGCCCTAAATCAATATATCTTGGAATTTTTGTGCCTTCTATTAAGCCAAAATCAACATCATTAAATCTAAATTTGCCACAACTTGATGTTAAAATTACGCAGTCTTTTGGCAGACTTAGAGCCAAATCCCTATAGTAATTTCTATCATTTCCAGGTGCATCACATCCTGCAATTACAAAAAATCTTCTAATCTTACCAGAAGTTATAGCTTTTAAAATTTCATCGGACATATTTAAAATGCTCTTATAATGCCCACCAGTTACCAAAGTAGCATCACTTTGAAAGCCACTTATATCATCACATTCTAAAGCTTTATTAATTAGTGGTGTAAAATCATCATTTTCAATATGCCTAATTCCATCTGTTCCAGCGATACTATAACCAAAAAGTCTATCTTTATACTCGCAACTTTTTCTAAGTGGAACTATGCAATTTGTTGTCATCAAAATCGCACCTTTAAACTCATTAAAAAGTTTTGTTTGATCAAACCACGCCTTGCCAATATTCCCCTTTAAATGTGGATATTTTTTAAGCTCTGGATAAGCGTGAGCTGGCAGCATTTCAGAGTGGGTGTAGATATTTATACCTTTATTTTTAGTAGCATCAAGCAATTTTTTTAAGGCAAAAAGGTTGTGTCCGCTTACTAAAATAGCTTTTCCACAAGCTTTGTTTTGTGTGATTTTAACAGGTGATGGAATGCCAAAAGCATTAGTATGAGCTTGGCTTAATATATTCATTATTTTAACTCCTGCCTCACCAACTTTTAAAAGTTGTTTGATATGCTCATCAAAATTAAAATTTGAATTTGTCAAGGTAAAATAAAGCGTATCAGCTATGACTTTATCAACTTCGCTTGTATTTGCACCAAGTTCGTTTGCGTGGTGACGATACGCACTCATTCCTTTTAATCCAAAAATCATCATATCTTGCAAATTTGCTAGTGTGCTATTTTTACCACAGGTACCTTTGCTTTGACCTTTTGAGCCACAGCCATTTGGAGCACTCATTTCACATTGATGACAAAACATTTCTAAACCGCTCATCTTTTCTCCTTTTAAATAAAATTAAACAATAATATAGTAAAATTTTTGTTAAGTCATTGACTGAAATCAAAAATTTAGTTACAAATAATTTATTTTCTAAAAAGAAGAATTTATGAGAGCTTTTATATGACTGTTTTGTTTGGTTGCGGTTTTATTTAGTTTGGAGATAAAAGATGAAGTGAGTTTTGTTTATAAAAATGATAAAGTTCAAATTTATCTAAATTCAGATGAAAATTCTACAAAAGGTCATATTTTCTACGACAATAAAGAGCATGTTTTTAATGCTGAAAATTTTAATGGTTCTGAAGTAAATTTTATATATGACGATGGTGAAAAAATAAATATAAATTTTGTTTATGATGGATTGATTTTTGAAAAAAGAGGCGATTTACAATCTTTAAAATTATATAAAAAGTTTAATTTTTTAGCCTTAAATTCCATTTTTGACAATGGTAGTAATGTAAAATTTAAATACGGCAAAAATTTATTATTTCAAGGTGATAAAAAAACTATTGAAAATGAGTTAAAAAGCAGTTATAAAGAAGAGCTTGATTATTTTTTAGAATTTGTTAGCGATTTACAAGATGATTTTCCTTTTACCTATGAAACAGAAAAAAAAGTGGGAATTTATTACACTAATGATAATTTTAATGTTTTTGAAAACTTTTTTTATAATTATAATGGTGGTGCTCACGGTATGTATTCACTTGTTTATGAGACATTTTACAGAGGTAAAAAAATTACGCTTGACGAAATTTTAGTAAAAAATGAAAAACTTAGACTTAAAATTTGGGATAAAGTTAAAGAAAACGCTTACATAGAAGAAAATGAATTTGAAATAACTGAAAATTTTAAACTAAATCCTTATGGCATAACTTTTGTCTATGCACCTTATGAAATCGCTCCATACTCTTTTGGAAGCCCTAAGGCATTTTTTACATTTGATGAGATAAGTGAGTTTTTAAAAGATGAGTTTAAGGACACAAATTTGTTTTTATAAATTTATATATTAAAACTTTAAATCTAACTATAAAATTTGGGTTGAATTTTACTTAGTTTAACCCAAAACAGCTTTTATGCTTCATTTTAATTTCTGCCCAGCTTAAAATTTACTAAAATTTCATTCTATTTTTGATAAATCGTCAGCTACTTTTGCAGCAAGTCTTAGTTTATCACTACTAAAGTGTGTGTAAATTCTAGAAGTATTTAAACTAGCATGCCCTAAAGCTTCTTGGACTAAAACCAAATCTTTTTGTTTTTTATAAAGCATAGTTGCAAAAGTATGGCGAAGCATATGAGCACCATTTTTAGCTTTTCTAATTCCGGCTTTAAATAAAATTTGCTCTACGATACGGCTGATATATGCCTGAGTTAGTGGTTTTCCTTTCCCATTTACAAATAAATATCCATCTTTATTTAGGTAATTTATTTTTAAGTTTATTAAGTGTTCTTCAATTAGATGTTTTTTTATCATGACAATCCTATATTTATTTCCTTTACCTCTTATTCGTATCACATATAAATCTCCATCTTCACTAAAATCTTTTTCTTTTAAATTTATTGCTTCACTTACTCTAATTCCTGTAAAAATTATTATTTTTATAATTAATTTATTTCTATGATCATTTGCCTTAAAATCACTTTTTTCAATTGCTTCTAAAAACTCTTTTACCTCATCTTCACTCATATATTCAGGCAGTTTTTGTCCAGCACTTCCACTTACTCCACCCCAGTTTTTTAGTTCAATTCCGTAGTTGTGAGAAGTCCCGTTTTCTTCATTTTGTTTGTCTAAATATGTAAAAAAATTAATTACTGTAATCCTATAATTTTTCTTAGTTGCATCACTAAGCCCGCCTGTAACGCTAGCTAAAATTTCACTTAAAAACTCCTCGTTTATCTCCTTTAAGCTATTTATTTCATAATAAATTATGGCTTTTGCAACCTTTTTTAATGGATTAAAATATGTATTTATTCCTGTGATTCCAGCATTTCTTGCTTCCTTTACAAGGCCGTCAAGTTCTTTAAAATTTTCAACTCCTTTTATAAGGCGTAAATTTACACTATTTAAAGCTTTTGGATCTTTTAATTCTTTATTTGAAAGAGAGCTTAATTTATATCTTACAAATTTGCAAAGCCAAAAAATTAGCGAGTTTTCAACACTGTCTTTATAATCAAGCTTATATTTCAAATTTGGTCCTTTTGAAAAATTTTATATTGAAAATTATACCATTTTTTATTCAAATAAAGTAAAAGGAAGCTCGAGTGTGTTTTTAATAATATTAAGTGGTGAAAGTAGAGCATCTTGTAAAACTTTATTTGAGTAATTAGGACTATCAAGAGTTCCTCTTATCTTAACAACTGTTGAAATAGAACGATCTTTTCCAAGAATTATTTGATTTACTAAAGGAATGTTTGCAATAATTGAGCTTGCATCTTTTAAGTATTTTACCTCAATATCTAAATCAATTTCTTTTGTTTTTAAATTTATTGTTCCAACTCCGCCCATATCAGCAGTTGAACCTTTAAAATCCATAGCTTGTACATAAATAATATTATCTTTTTTTACAAAAATAACTCTGCCTTTTTTTACATTAAAACCTTTGCTATTAAAATCTGGTGTTTTTAACTTTAACAGTGATGGAATGCTATCTAAAAAAGATAAAAGTCGCTGATATAAAACTAAGTCTGTTAAATATGTATCATTCATTAAAATTTCACCTCTAAACTCATCAATGCTTTTTCCAAAAACTTTTATATTAAATTCCCCGCCTTCAAAGCTTTTTGATTTCAAAAAATTATTTAAACTTTGAGAACTTAGATTAAGACCAGTTGCAGATAAAATTTCAGGTGTTATTTGAAGAGTTAGATTTCCTTGTGGAACTAAATTTGCATCAAATTTTATATTTTTATTGTCCAAATTTCCTTTGAAGCTACTTAAATTTAAAGTTTTATTTATATCTTTTAAAATAATATCAGAATTTTTTCCGCTTATATTTATTTTTGGAAAGTTAGTTTGCAATGAAGCATTTTTGTCATATTTTAACTCAAAATCAAGCCCATTTATATCTAAATACATATCTTTTTTGCTTTGTTTAAAATTTAAATAATTTGTATTTGCATAAATTTCACCATTTTTATAATTGATATAAATTTCATCACTATCATATTTACTTCCATCTTTTTTGTATAAAGGTAGTTCAAAAATAGTGTTTTTTATATTTATTTTATAGTTTTTAAAATCTTTTGTATTTACTACTAAATTACCATTTTTAAAACCTAAATCAGTAAGGATTTTAGAATATTGAATCAAGTCTTTTAAGTTACTAACTTCAATTTCATTTGTTTTATCAAATTTAATTTTTGTATTTAGCTTTGGAATTTCAAGTAAAACTGTTGGTTTTGAAAAATCTAATTTTAAATCAGAACTAAAATTTTTTCTTTTAAAAATATCATTTATAAACACCTCTTCAAAATTTGCAGTAAGGTTAGCTTTTGAGACTTTTGTGTCAATTTTACCTTTTAAATTTGAAGCTTTAAAAAGCTCTTTATTAGAAATATTTAAAGCTTCTAGGTCAATTTTAGAATTTTTTATTAGAACTTCTAAATTTTGGACATTAAATTTAGCCCCTGATATTAAAATATCACTGTTTTTTAAAACAGAATTTGCCAAAACATCAATTTTATGAGGATGAACTTGAATATGTAATAAAACTTCTGTTTTACTATTGCCATTTTGCTGTAAAATTGGCAGATTGATATTATAAGCTTTTAATAAATTTAAAACTTCATTATCAACCAAACTATCTGTTTTTATATCAACTATAATTTTTGTTGTTCCATCCATTATATTTAAAATATCAACTTTTGATCCATTTAAATCTTTATTTTGGTAAGTGGGTTCAAATAAATCAAAATATAGATTTCCATTTTCAAGCGCTATATCGGCACTTTTAACAATAGCACTTGGAAGTTTTTCATTAAATGTTACATTTAAATCATAAGCCTTTGCAAAACCATTCATTTTATTTAGTTTATAGTCCAAATTTACTATATCAATCATCCCATTTAGATATTTGATATCATAATATTTTGCTATTACTTTTCCATAAATCCACTCTTTTAAGTGTTGATCCATCCCTGTTTTAAAACCAAGTTCATCCATAAAATTTTTAATGCTAGTTGCGGTTGCACTTTTTATTTCATATTTTAAAAGTCCATTTTTTATACTAAAGTCAAGCTTTCCATTTATTTCATGTGTTAAAAAAAATCCATCAAAACTATATAGTTTATTTATTAAATTTATATATCCGCTTCCTGCTATAACCAAATCAAAATCTTTAAAAGAAAGCTCGCTTATTGCGATATCATAACTATTTTCTTTAGGTATTATTTCTATATCTATTTTTAAAAATTCAGTATCAAAATAAAAAATATTGTCTTTAAAAAGTGCAGTTATATTGTTTTTTCCAATCTCAACATTTTCTAAATTAATCTCTTCAAAAAATCTATTTAAATATACAATATAACTAAAAATTTTATCTAAATCTAAAGCGCTAAACTCTTTTTTTTCATCGTTTTTGTTTAAATTTTTTTTAATTTTTAAGTTTTTTGCATTTATTATAAGCTTTTTATCAAATTTTATATATAATCTTTCGATATGTATATTATCGCGGTCGATATTTCCTATATTTATCCCGTTTTTTAATATGACAAAAAACACTGAAAGGATTATTGCTAAAATGACTACGATCGTTAGAGTAATTTTTGCTATTTTTGATATAATTTTCATCTTTATCCTTGCTATTTTGACAGATTTAACAGCCAAAACCTCCTTTAAAGGTGAAATTTTTATCCCAAAAGGAAGTGTTACCAAAATTATATCAAATCTATCACATCAAAATTTAAATGTAACTAAATTTGATCCTAAAATTTTAGAATTTATTGGAACTGTAAAAAGCGGATATTTAGACCTTGGAGATAAAAATTTAACCAAAATCGATCTTTTTTATAAGTTAACTACCGCAAAGCCTGTTATGAGTGATATCATAATAATACCAGGCGAAACAACTGTGGTTTTTTTAGAAGAAATCTCAAAAAAAGAAAATCTTGATTTTAATAAATTAGAACTTGAATATAATAAAACTACCCCGTTTTATGAGGGTTTTTTAATTCCTGAAACATATCATCTAGCAAAAGGTTATGATGAAAAAGAGTTAATTTCAGTTTTAGTTAAAAACTCACTTAAAATACACAAAAATTTAATTAATAATTATGAAAAAGAGCATTATAAAACCATAGAATCCGATGAATGGAAAAATATATTGGCAAAAGCTTCGGTTATACAAAAAGAAGCAGCAAATAAAGATGAGATGAAAATAGTTAGTTCAGTTATTGATAACCGCCTTGATAAAGGTATGAGGCTTCAAATGGACGGAACTCTTAATTATGGTAAATTTTCACATATAAAAATCACGCCTGATAGGATAAGAAATGATGAGAGTAAATTTAATACTTACTTGAATGACGGGCTTCCACCAATTGTTTGCATGGTTAGCATTGAAGCAATTGATGCAGCTATAAATCCGGTAAAAACTGAATATTTATATTTTATGCGTGATAAAAGAACTAATAAACATATTTTTACAAAAACACATAGTGAGCATTTAAAACAAGTTAATATACAAAGAAATCTAAAGTAATGTTTAAGATAAAATTTATTACAAATTTATTATTTTAACTTTATGATAAATTTGATAAAATGATAATAGAAATAAAAAAGGAGTAAGAATGAGTGATATTGTTTATACCTATACTGATGAAGCACCAGCTTTAGCAACTTTTTCACTATACCCAATAATTAAAAATTTTTTAAGTAAAGCAGGTGTTAGCATAGAAATGGTTGACATTTCTCTTGCAGGGCGAGTTCTAGCAGCTTTTAGCAATGAGTTAAATTTAAATATTAGTGATGATTTAAATTTTTTAGGAAAATTAACAGAAGATAAAAACGCAAATATTATAAAACTTCCAAATATTTCAGCCTCTATTCCACAACTTAATGCTTGTATAAAAGAGCTTCAAGAAAAAGGTTTTAATGTTCCAAATTTTGTAAATGAGCCAAAAAACGATGGAGAAAAAACTATAAAAGAAAAATATTTAAAAGTTTTAGGAAGCGCTGTAAATCCTGTTTTAAGACAAGGAAATAGCATAAGAACAGCTGCAAAAGCAGTAAAAAACTATGCTAAAACTCATCCGCATAATAATGGCATTTGGAATAAAAATGTAAAAACTGAAATTTTTTATATGGATAAAGGAGATTTTTACTCAAATGAAAAATCTACTGTATTTAAAAATGATACAACTTTAACCATTAAATTTACAGCCGATAACAAAAAAGAAAAAATTTTAAAAAATGATTTAAGAATTTCAAAAAATGAAGTAGTTGATGCAACTTTTATGAGTGCAAAAGAACTTGATAAATTTATTGAAAAAAGTTTAGATTATGCTCTACAAAACAATCTTTTATATTCAGTTCATTTAAAAGCTACAATGATGAAAGTAAGTGATCCGGTGATTTTTGGGCATTTTGTAAAGGAGTTTTTTAAAGTAGTTTTTAATGAGTATGGATTTGAGTTTGAAAGACTTGGAATAAACCAAAACAACGGACTAAAAGATCTATTTGAAAGACTTAAAAACTCAAAATTAAAAGATGAAATTTTATCTAAATTTAATGAAATTTATAAAACTAGGCCAAATTTGGCAATGGTTGATAGCGATAAAGGAATTACAAATTTACATGTTCCAAGCGATGTTATAATTGATGCATCAATTCCTGCAATGTTGCGAAATAGCGGTAAAATGTGGGATAAAAATGGTGAGTTAAAAGAGTGCTTAGCTGTAATTCCTGATAAAACTTATGCTGTAGTTTATGAAAGCATGCTAAATGACTTAAAGAAAAATGGAGCACTTAATTCAAACGTTATAGGAAGTGTTACAAATGTTGGGTTAATGGCTAAAAAAGCTGAAGAATATGGAAGTCATGATAAAACCTTTATTATGGAAGAAGATGGAAAAATAGAAGTTTTTGACAAAAAAGAGAAATATTTTGAGTTTGAAGTTAAAAAAGGCGATATTTTTAGAATGACAACTGTTAAAGACGAGGCTATAAAAAATTGGATAAAAATAGCTTTTGATTTAGCAAAAGAAAAATGTATTAAACCTATTTTTTGGCTTGATAAAAACAGAGCTCACGATAATAACTTAATAAAAATTATAAAAAATGAGATTAAAGACAGTAAAGAGTACGAAATTTTAGCACCAAAAGATGCACTTATAAAAACAAATGAAATTATTAGAGGCGGAAAAGATGCGATTAGTGTAACCGGAAATGTTTTAAGAGATTATTTAACTGACCTTTATCCTATATTAGAACTTGGCACAAGTGCAAAAATGCTTTCAATAGTTCCACTTTTAAATGGTGGTGGTATGTTTGAAACAGGAGCTGGTGGCTCAGCACCAAAACACGCGGAACAACTTTTAAATGAAAATCACCTTAGATGGGATAGTTTAGGGGAATTTATGGCTTTAGCTCAAAGTTTAAAATATTTAGATAAATCAAAAGCCAAAATACTTGGTGCCGCGCTTGATGATGCGATTTGTAAATTTTTAGAAAATGACAAATCTCCAAAAAGAAAAGTAGGAGAACCTGATACTAGAAATAGTCATTTTTATTTAGCTTTATATTTTGCAGATGAGCTTTTAAAAACTGATTTGAAAAAAGAATTTGAAATTTTAGCAAAAGAGTTAAAAGAAAATGAAAAAACAATAAATGATGAACTTTTAAAAGTTCAAGGAAAAGGTGCTGATTTAGGAGGGTATTATAAATTTGATCCTAAAAAAGCTGAAGAAATTTTAAGACCAAGTAAAACTTTAAATAAAATAATAGGATAATTGTATGAAAATAGGAATAATCGGAGCTGGAAATATCGGCTCAAATATAGCTTCTTTATTAATCTCTCAAGATTTAGCAAGTGAAATTTTACTAATTGATATAAATGAAAAACTCGCACTTGGTAAAATGCTTGATTTAAGTACTTTAAGTGTAATTTTAGATAAAAATATCAAAATAAACTCTACACTTGATTATAGTAAATTAAAAGATTTTGATATTGTGGTTATAACAGCTGGAATTACTAGAAAAGAAGGACAAAGTAGAGAAGAGTTGGCCAAAATAAACGCCTCAATAGTAGGAGATACTTCAAAAAAAATAGCTGAGTTTTCTCCAAATGCTATTATTATAATTGTTACAAATCCACTTGATTTAATGGTTTATGCATGTTATAAAAATAGCGGCTTTAATAAAAATAAAATCATAGGAATGGCAGGAGAACTAGATAGTGCAAGAGCAAAATTAAATTTAGCAAAGCTTAAAAATATTCCTTTAATTGATGCAAAAATAAATGTTTTTGGAATGCATAATGATGAGATGATAATTCAAACTAGCCAAGATGTAACTAAAGATGAATTTCAAACTATAAAAGATGAAACGATAAATGCTGGAGCAAATATAACAAAACTATTAGGCACATCCGCATATTATGCACCAGCAGCAGCTGTTGTTAAGATGGTAAAAGCTATTAAAAATGGAGGGAATATTATTGCCTCTGTTTTAGATGATGATGAGATATGCTTTGGAAAAGAGATAAAACTTGGTAAAAAAGGTGTTGAAAAAATAGTAGAAAATGAAGTTTATAAAAGTGTTGATACTTCAAATTTTATAAAATTAAAAAAGAGCTTATAAGGGAATTTGATGAATATCCATGAGTATCAAGCAAAAGCACTTTGTAAAGAATTTGGCATAAAAACAGCCGATGGATTACTTGCACTAACAAGTTTAGAAGCAGTTGATAATGCTAAAAAACTAGGTGGTGAAATTTGGGCTATAAAAGCTCAAATTCATGCAGGTGGAAGAGGACTTGGAGGTGGAGTTAAAATTGCTAAAAGCCTAGATGAAGTCGAACAATACGCAAAAAATATGATTGGAATGAGCCTAATCACTCCACAAACTGGAAAAAATGGCAAAGTTGTAAATAAAATATACATTGAAAAAGGCTGTAAAATAAAAAAAGAGTTTTATTTAAGCCTTTCGTTTAATCGTGACTCTCAAAAACTTTGCTTAATAGCAAGTTCAAGTGGTGGAATGAGTATAGAAGAGATATCAAGCTCAAACCCAGAGCTTATAAAAGCTATTTTTATTGATCCACAAATTGGTCTTATGGATTTTCATATTTTAGAGATTTCATCATTTTTAGGTTTTGATAAGGATAAATATACCAAATTTCATGATATTTTAACTAAAATTTATGATCTTTATATGCAAAAAGACACTGTTTTGATAGAAACAAATCCATTAATCCTAGATGAAGATGATGAGTTTTTAGTACTTGATGCAAAAATGAGCTTTGATGATAGTGCACTTTTTAGGCATCCTGAAATTTTGGCTTTAAGAGATTTGGATGAAGAAGATAGTGCTGAGATAGAGGCTAAAAAACACTCTTTAAGTTATGTAAAACTAGATGGAAATATAGGATGTATGGTAAATGGTGCAGGTTTAGCTATGGGGACAATGGATGCTATTAATTTTGCTAGCGGAAAACCTGCAAATTTTTTAGATGTTGGAGGACTTGCAAGCTCTCATACTGTTGCAAAAGCATTTGAAATTATTCTAAAAGATGAGTTTGTAAAGGTGATTTTTATAAATATTTTTGGAGGCATTGTAAGATGTGATAGGATTGCAAATGGCATAATAGAAGCAATAAATTTAATAAATCCTAAAATTCCAATTGTTATAAGACTTGATGGAACAAACGCAAAAGAAGCAGAGGATATTTTAAAAAAAGCAAATATTTTAAATTTAATTCCTGTAAAAAATTTAGAAGATGGTGCTATTTTGTCTGTAAAACTTTCCAAAGAGTCTAACAAGGATATTAAATGAGTATTTTAATTGATAAATCTACAAAAGTTATTGTTCAAGGCTTTACAGGCAAAGAGGCAACATTTCACTCACAAAAATGCCTTGAATATGGCACTTTAATAGTTGGTGGAGTAACTCCATTTAAAGGTGGAATTACACACCTTGGACTTCCTGTTTTTAACACTGTTAAAGAAGCTGTTAAAAAAACAAATGCTAGTGTTTCGCTTATATTTGTTCCTGCTATGTTTGTGGCTAATGCTATTATAGAAGCTGCAAATGCTGGAATTAAACTATGTATTGTTATCACAGAACACGCCCCATTAAATGATATAATAAAAGCAAAAAATTTTGCAAATAAATGTGGTACCCAAATAATAGGCCCAAACTCACCTGGTATTATAAGTGCAGATGAATGCAAACTTGGAATTATGCCTGGAGATATTTTTAAAAAATCAAATTTAAATATAGGTCTAATCTCAAAGTCAGGAACATTAACCTATGAGGGTGCAAAGCAAATTTTAGACGAGGGATATGGTATCTCAACAGCTATTGGCATAGGTGGAGATAGGGTTATAGGACTTGGATTTAGTGAACTTTTGGAGATGTTTGAAAAAGATGATGATACAAAAGCAATTGTTTTAATAGGTGAAATTGGAGGCATTTTAGAAATAGAAGCTGCAAAAACCATAAAGGATAAAATTTCAAAACCAGTTGTTGCCTTTATAGCTGGTGTTACAGCCCCAAAAGGTAAAAGGATGGGGCATGCAGGTGCTATAGTAAGTGATTATAATTCAACTGCAAAAGGAAAAATGCAATCTTTAGAAAAAGTTGGTGTTCATGTAGTGCAAAGCCCTGCTCATATTGGCAGAAAATTAAAAGAAGTATTAGGCTAAAAAGGAAAAAATATGGAAAATTTAAAAGCTGTTTGGGTTGATGAGAGTAGATGTAAAGCTTGTAATATCTGTGTAAGCTACTGCCCAAGTGGGACTTTGGCTATGAGGTATGAGCCAAAGGCTATTCAAGGTATGATGATAGAAGTATTAAATGACAAAACCTGTATTGGTTGCAGGGATTGTGAAACACATTGTCCTGATTTTGCTATTTTTGTGGCTGATAAAGGTTTTAAATTTGCAAAACTTACACCAGAAGCAAGAGCACTTTCACAAGCTATTAAAGAAAATAATTTTATGAAAATAAAGGATGAATTATGAGTGTGGAAGTTATCTCAACTGGCAATGCTCTAGTGGCAAAAGCTGCAATTGATTGTGGCTGTAAATTCTTTGGTGGATATCCAATAACTCCATCTAGTGAGATAGCTCATGAAATGAGTGTAAGGCTTCCAGAAGTTGGTGGAACTTTTATTCAAATGGAAGATGAAATTTCTGGCATTTCAGTTGCGCTTGGAGCTTCTATGAGTGGAGCAAAAGCAATGACGGCAAGCAGTGGTCCTGGAATTTCTTTAAAATCAGAACAAATCGGTCTTGCGTTTATAGCTGAAATTCCTCTTGTTATTGTAAATGTTATGAGAGGAGGTCCATCAACTGGTCTTCCAACTAGGGTATCACAAGGTGATATTTTACAAGCTAAAAGTCCAACTCATGGAGATTATCAAAGCATAACTTTAATACCAGGAAGCTTAGAAGAAGTCTATACTTTTACAATAAAAGCTTTTAATTTAGCTTTTAAATTTATGACACCTGTTTTTTTACTTCTTGATGAAACACTTGGTCACATGCAAGCAAAGGCTGTTTTGCCAGATATTAAAGATATAAAAATATATAAAAGAGAAGAGTTTAAAGGTGAAAAAAACAACTATTTGCCATATAAAGCAGATATTGATAAACCTGCTGTTTTAAATCCTTTTTTTAAAGGTTATCGTTATCACATCACAGGACTTCATCACGGAAATACAGGATTTCCAACTGAAAATGGCGAGATAGTTGATTATAATATTAAAAGACTTTTTAATAAGATAAATTTACATAAAGATGAAATTTGTGAATTTCAAGAGTTTAACTTAGAAAATGCTGAAATTTGTATAATAGCTTATGGAAGTGTAAATTTAGCAGTTAAAAGTGCCATTGAAATTTTAAATAAAGAAGATATTAAGGTTGGGCTTTTTAGACCTTTAACCTTATGGCCAAGCAGTAAGAAAAAAATAAAAGAAATTTGTGATAAATTTAAAAATATCTTAGTAGTTGAGTTAAATTTAGGACAATATTTTGGAGAAATTCAAAAATGTGGTTTAAGAGATGATTTACACACACTTTTTAAAGCAAATGGAAGACCAATAAGTCCAAATGAAATTATTAAAAAAGTAAAAGAAATCAAAGGAGTGAAATAATGGCATTTAATTATGATAAATATCTACGAACCGATAAGCTTCCAACTCTTTGGTGCTGGGGATGTGGCGATGGTGTGATTTTAAAGGCTATTATAAGAGCTATTGATGCTATGGGTTGGGATTTAGATGATGTTTGTGTAGTAAGTGGCATAGGATGCAGTGGAAGAATGAGCTCGTATATAAATTGCAATACAGTTCATACAACGCATGGTAGAGCATTAGCTTATGCAACAGGTATAAAACTAGCTAATCCAACTAAAAATGTTATTGTTGTAACAGGTGATGGAGATGGTCTTGCAATTGGTGGAAACCACACAATTCACGCTGCAAGAAGAAATATAGGTATTAAACATATTTTAATAAATAATTTTATTTATGGTCTTACAAATTCTCAAACCTCTCCAACAACACCAAAGGGCTTTTGGACAGTTACTGCGCAAAGAGGAAATATAGATCCAAGTTTTAATGCAACTGATTTATTAATTGGAGCAGGGGCGACATTTGTAGCAAGACAGACGATAATAAATGCAGATGCCTTAGTTAAACTTTTAGTAAAAGGTTTTAGCCATGATGGGTATGCTTTTTTCGATATTTTTTCAAATTGCCATATAAATTTAGGTAGAAAAAACAAAATGGCACAAGCTACTGATATGATAAAGTGGATTGAAAACATAACAGTAAATAAAATAAAATATGATAAATTAAACGATGAAGAAAAAGTAGGGCTTTTTCCACTTGGAGTTTTACACGAAGATAATTCTCACCTTGAATATACAAAAGCCTATGCTAAGGTTATAGAGGCCGCACAAAATAAAACTAAGATTGACTTTAAGGAGATAGTATGACAACAAAACTTAGATTCGTGGGAGTTGGTGGACAAGGAGTTATACTAGCAGGTGAGATTTTAGCAGCTGCAAAGATAAAAGCAGGTGGCTTTGGTGTAAAGGCATCAACTTATACCTCTCAAGTTAGGGGTGGTCCTACAAAAGTTGATATTATACTAAGTGATGATGAGATTTTATATCCATATGCTGATGATATAGACTTTATGATAGCAACAGCACAAGTTAGCTTTAACAGTTTTAAAAATGATGTAAAAAAAGGCGCAGTTATTGTAGTAGAGCCAAATTTGGTAAGCCCAAGCGATGAAGATAGGAAAAAATGGAAAATTTATGAAATTCCTATTATTTCAATTGCAAAAGATGAAGTTGGAAATGTAATAACTCAAAGTGTTGTAGCTCTTGGGATTGCGGTTGGCTTTACAAAAGTTATGGATAAAGAACTCGTTAGAAATGAGATGTTAAGAAGTGTGCCTGAAAAAGTAAAAGAAGCAAACATAAAAGCTTATGATTTAGGACTAAAAGCAGCAAATGAGCTATTGAAAAATTAAATTATATTTGATTTAAATGCTTTGAATTTCAACACTTAAACTCAAAATTTTGAAATAAACGCTGTTTATGGAGGAGAGTTTAGAGATAAATACAATAACCAAGTATTTAATTTAGGACTTAATTATAAGTTTTAAAATATTTTAAGGGAAGAACTTATCTTCCCTTAAAAATAACTTCTATAACTTCCTCAACTGATTTCTTTAAAAGTTTCTAATTTATCACTATAATATATTTTTCTTATAAATATTACTAAATATATATGGTTAAATTTATCAAATTTTACAAAAATTCATATAAAATATGCAAAATTTAAAGATTTAACTTAAGAAAAATATAAGTTTTTTCTTAGAGTAAAGATGAATTTATGTTTAAAAATAGAATTTAATTTTATCATTTAAGGCAAATTCTTTTAAATTGTTGTAAAATTGTAAGGATTTAAAAACCGAACATATTTTAAGAAAAAGGAGATGTGATGGTAAAGGATAAGTTATTAGAAAAAATAACTTTAAGGCTTAATGAAGTTGAAAAATTGCCTAAAATGAAGGAAGGCTCTATCATACAAACTCTTGAAGAAAATGGTCTTTCAAGAAGAGATTTTATGAAATGGGCTGGAGCTATGACAGCAACTCTTGGTCTTAGTAGTGCTTTTATACCTGCAGTTTCAAAAGCAGCTGAATTAGCAGATAGACTTCCTGTTATTTGGCTACACATGGCTGAATGTACAGGCTGTAGTGAAAGTTTATTAAGAACAGCAACACCAAGTATTGATAGTTTAATATTCGATTATATTTCACTTGAATATCATGAGACTATAATGTCAGCAAGTGGTTGGCAAGCTGAAGAAAATTTAGAGCAAGCCATAGAAAAGTACAAAGGTCAATATATTTTGATGGTTGAGGGTGGAATTCCTGCTGGAACAAGTGAGTATTTTTTAACAGTTGGACCACACGGAACAACTGGTGCAGAACATTGTAGGATAGCTTCTAAGAATGCTGCAGCTATTTTTGCGATTGGAACCTGTTCAAGCTTTGGTGGTATTCAAGCAGCTTATCCTAATCCAACAAATTCTCAAGCTCTTAGTAAGATAGTTAATCAACCAGTTATAAATATACCTGGATGTCCTCCAAGTGAGAAAAATATAGTTGGAAATGTGTTAAATTATATATTATTTGGAACACTTCCTGCACTTGATTCATATAATAGACCAAAATGGGCATATAGACTTAGAATTCATGATCTTTGCGAAAGAAGAGGAAGATTTGATGCTGGTGAGTTTGTAGAGCACTTTGGTGATCAAGGCGCAAAAGATGGATACTGCTTATATAAAGTAGGTTGTAAAGGACCATACACATTTAACAACTGTTCACAAGAGAGATTTAACTCTCATACTTCTTGGCCGATACAAGCAGGACATGGCTGTATAGGTTGTTCAGAACCTGATTTTTGGGATACAATGGGACCACTTGAAGAACCTTTAGCAGATAGATTATATAAAAGTGTTTTTGGTGGACTTGGAGCAGATGCAACAGCTGATAAAATAGGAATAGGTGTTTTAGCAGTTGCAGGAGTTGCTATTGCAGCTCACGCAGCAGTTGGTTCATTTAAGAAAAATAAAGGAGAGTAATAATGAGCGAAAGAATAGTAGTAGATCCAATTACTAGAATAGAAGGACATTTAAGAGTTGAAGTTGTTGTTGATGAAAATAATGTGGTAACTGACGCATACTCAGGCTCAACTCTTTGGAGAGGTCTTGAAACTATAGTAAAAGGAAGAGATCCAAGAGATGCAGGACTTTTTATGCAACGAATTTGTGGAGTTTGTACTTACTCTCATTACAAGGCAGGAATTATAGCAGTTGAAGATGCGCTTGGCATAAAACCACCACTAAATGCGGTTTTAACAAGAAGCCTAATGACTAACGCTTTGTTTTTTCATGATCATTGTGTGCATTTTTATCAACTACATGCACTTGATTGGGTTGATGTAGTAAGTGCATTAAGTGCTGATGTGTTTAAAGCTAGCGAAGAAGCTTTTAAATACTGTGAAACTCCTTATGCTTGTGGAGCAGATCATTTAAAGAGCGTTCAAGATAGAGTTAAGAAATTTGTAGATAAGGGAAATTTAGGACCATTTGCAAATGCATATTATGGACATCCTACTTATAGATTTACACCTGAGCAAAATTTAATAGGACTAAGCCACTATTTAGAGTGTTTAAGAATTCAAAGAACAGCAGCTGAGCTAATGGCAATATTTGGTGCTAAAAATCCACATCCACAAAGTTTAGTAGTAGGTGGAATTACTTCTGTTATGGATATTTTGAGTCCTTCAAGATTAGGTGAATATTTAACCAAATTTAATGAGGTTGCTGATTTTGTAAATAGAGCATATTATGCAGATATAGTAATGGCTGCAAGAGCTTATGGTAATGAACCAAGCGTTATAAATGATGTTGGAACACCAAATTTATGGTCTCATGAAGAGCTCCCTTATAGCAAAAATGAATTTTTATTTGATAGTGGAATTATTTTAAATGGTGATTTATCAAAAGTTTATGAGCTTGATGAAAGCAAAATAACAGAAGAAGCAACTCATGCTTGGTATAAAAACGATGCTCCTCTTCATCCTTACGAAGGTGCTCAAGATCCAAATTATACAGGATTTAAAACTGAAAAAACAATGAATGCTCAAGGTGAGATGGTTGATACAAAAGTATTTGATACAAAAGGAAAATATAGCTGGATTAAAGCTCCAAGATACGATGGAAAACCTATTCAAGTAGGACCTATAGCAAGTATTTGTGTTAGTTATGCTAAGGGAAATAAATTTGTAGTTCCTATAGTTGATCAATTTTTAAAAGATGCAGGACTTCCATTGGAAGCAGTTTTATCAACTCTTGGAAGAACAGCTTGTCGTATGCTTGAGGCTAAAGTTATAGCAGCTCATGGGCTTAAAGCATTTTATAATTTAGTTGAAAATATTAAATCAGGCGACACAGAAACTTGTGCTAAATACAAAATTGATAATAAAAAAGAATATAAAGGTAGATATATAGGAAATGCTCCAAGAGGAGCGTTAAGCCATTGGTGTAGAATTGAAAAAGGTGTTATTAAAAACTGGCAAGCGGTTGTTCCATCAACTTGGAATGCATCTCCAAAAGATAGAGACGGTAAAATGGGATCTTATGAAGCTTGCTTGATTGGTCTTAAAATAGCTGATTTAAAACAACCTCTTGAAATTATAAGAAAAATACACTCATACGATCCATGTATTGCGTGTGCAGTTCATGTGATGGATACTAAGGGAAATGAGCTTGGTGCTTATAAGGTAAATCCTAATATTTAAAGGAGAAATAGTATGAAAAAAGAAAATAAAAGAGTGGCTGAGTATGAATTTAGCATAGGATATCGTTTAAGTCACTGGGTTAGATTTTTTGCTATTATGCTTTTAATAATTAGCGGATATTACATATCTTTTGTGTTTCAAAGCCCAATGGTTAGTGATGAACCTGTGCTATTTTTGCAGGCAAAATGGAGATTTGTTCACATAGTTGCTGGATTTGTAATGATAGCTGCTGTTATTTATAAATCTTATATTTTTGTATTTGATAAGATGAGTCATATAGAAAGAGTAAGTATAAAAGACTTTTTAAGCCCTAAGGTTTGGTTTGAGCAGATTAAATATTATCTTTATTTAACAGATGAGCATCCACACTTAAGAGGGGTTTATAATCCTTTGCAATTTATTGCTTATGTAATGTTTTATGTAGTAGCCTTTTTGCTGATACTTACAGGGCTTATTTTATATATGCATGTTTATCATCACGGTTTTGGTGGAGCAATTTTCGATATTTTAAGACCTGTTGAAGTATGGATGGGTGGACTTGCAAATGTAAGAGCAATTCATCATATCTGCATGAATGTCTTGATAATCTTTATAGCAGCTCATGTTTATATGGCTGTATTTAACGCTGTTAAAGGTAGAAATGGCGGAATGGACGCTGTAATAAGCGGCTATAAATTTCCAGAAGAAAATCACTAAAATGAAAATTTTAGTTTTAGGAATAGGAAATGTATTGTACTCCGATGAAGGTATCGGAGTACATTTTATAAAATTACTTGAAAAAAACTATCAATTTATCTCAAATGAACATGAGATAACTTTTATGGATGGTGGAACATTAGCAAATTTTTTGATGTTTATAATGGCAAAATATGACCATATTTTTTTAGTTGATTGTATTGAAGCTGATGATGGTAAAGTAGGCGATGTCTATTTTTTTAGCTATGATGATATGCCAAAAATGATAAAGTGGAGTGGCTCAGCCCATGAAGTTGAAATGCTTCAAACTTTACAAATGATGGAATTAGCAGGCGATTTACCACCAACTAAAATCTTAGGTGTTATTCCAAAAAGAGTTGAACCTTTGGCTTTTACTATAAGCGATGAACTTAAAAACTCAGTTAAAGTTATGGAAAAAACTTCTTTAAATTACTTTAAAAGTTTAGGTTTTGAAGTAAAAAAAATCAATGATTTAACCATTCAAGATATAGCAAATGAGTTTGATGAGATAGGAAAAAATAAAATATGATAATAGCTTTTAAATTTAACTATACAAATAAAAATAATTTTTTAGCTTATTTTTTAGAATTTTATGCTAAAAAAAGTTCTTTAAGTTATTCAATCACAAAAGAGGGCAATATTTTAACCCTATTTGTAAAAGGAGAAGAAAAAGATCTTTTAAAATTTAGCGATGAAAGTATGATTTTAATACCAAATTCTATTTTTTTACAAAAAAGCGAAGTTGAAGTAGTAGATGAAATGCCAAATACAAACATTGAAATTCCAAATTCAAGCTTTTCGAATTTAACTCCAAGTGTTGTAAAAAACTATGTAAATCACACCGAAAATTTAAAAAATGAATATAATATCTTTAGTGAAATTTCTATTTTAAAAGATAATGAATTTATCAAAATAGACGAAAAAAATTATAAAGAACTTTTAGAATTTTGTTTTTTAAACTTGCTACATAATAAAACACTACTGTTAAAAGATGGAAATAACAATGAATTATATTTTGAAAGCGGTGTAAATTTTAAAGCAAATTATCTAATGCCAACAAGCTTTAAAAGTATAAGTTCGCTTTTTATAGCAGATGAAAAAAGCTTAATCGCATTATCAAGCTATGAAAAACCACTTATAAATTTAAAGATAAATGCAGTTTTTAGAAAAAATCACGAAAATGCTCCTGCTTTCTTTGATATAAAAGCCGCAAGTGATTTTTTTATATTTGCTCTTTTAGATAGGTTATATGAAGAAAATATTAATTTTGTAAGCGTTAAAAGTCAAATTTTAATTAAAGCATCTGTTTTAGATAATGAAATTTTAGTTACTAATAATAATCTTTTTTTAAGTAGCAATGAAAAACTAATCTTGAAAAAAAACAGATACTCTAATTTATCAAAATTTGGACTTATTTGTGATGAATACAACTCTTTTAATGATAAAAATTTAAATATCTATTTAACTAAATTTGGAATGGATAATATAACTCTTTATCAAAACAATAACTCGATAAATTTTTTAAAATTTAATGAATTTAAAAGTTATGACGAGATAAAAGAGGCTATAATAAAAGATGAAATAGGAAAAAAACTTTTTGAAAATTTCACTAAAAAATATAATTTTCCAAAAGATGAAATTAAAAACTCACAAAGTTTTTATGCTATTTTTGATATCTCTTCAAAAATTTTATTTGGTAAAGATTCATCATATTTAATAACAAATGCAAAAGATTTTATTGGAAAAAAAGGTCCAAGTATTGACTATCTTATATCAAATTCCAAATTTGATACCATAAAACTTATAAAAAGCACCATGAGTTTTAAACTTGCTGGAGTAAGTGATAAAATTTTATCTTTTGGTATAATTCAAAGTTTGGCTTATTTTTTAAGTGATTTTAGTGATGATTTAGAATTTGACAATGCTTTTTTAACTGGTGATTTATTTGAAGAAAGATTGATTTCAAATTTAGTTTTAAATGTTTTTAGTAAAAATAAAAGTGTAAAATTTAGTAAATATTTTGGAGTTTAAATGTGCTATAAATTTAGCATTTTTGGCTTAGTTCAAGGTGTTGGATTTAGACCTTTTGTTTATTCTTTAGCCTTAAAGCATAAGCTTTTTGGCGAGGTTTATAACGATAGCCAAGGTGTTAAAATTTTTTTATCAGGCAATGAAAATAGCATTTTAGATTTTGAACACGAATTAAAAACAAATCTTCCACCGCTTGCTAGGATAGATAAGATAACAAAAACTAAAATTTCAGGAATTTTTTACAATGATTTTAAGATAACATCTTCAAAAAATACTTCTAAATTTAGTCCAATTTTGCCTGATTTTGCAATTTGCAATGACTGTAAAAGTGAATTTTATGATAAAAATAGCAGATTTTTTCACTATCCTTTTATAAATTGTACAAATTGCGGACCAAGACAATCTATCATAAAAAAACTTCCTTACGATAGAGCAAATACAACAATGAGTAAATTTACAATGTGTAAAAATTGTAAAAATGAATATGAAAATCCGCTAAATCGTCGTTTTCACGCTCAACCAATTAGCTGCGAGAAATGCGGTGTAAGCTTAATCTTAAAAGATAATCAAGCCAAAATTTTAGTTAAAAATGATTTTGAAAACTTAGCTAAAAAAGTAGCAAATTTGCTAGAAAATGGAGCTATTTTTGCTATAAAAGGTCTTGGCGGATTTCACTTAGTTTGTGACGCATTTAACAAAAACTCCATACAAAAACTAAGAGAGTTAAAACATCGTCCTAAAAAACCGTTTGCTATAATGTGCAAAGATTTAAAAATGGCTTTAGAAATAGCTGAAATTTCGCAAAAAGAAGCAGAAATTTTAGAAAGTGAAATAAAACCAATTGTTATTTTAAAACTTAAAAACTCATCAAAAATTCCATCAAATTTAGCTCCAAATTTGGATAAAATCGGTATTTTTTTAGCCCCAACTGGACTAAATTTACTTATTTTTGAATATTTTAAAAACCCAATTATCGCAACTAGTGCAAATTTAAGTGGCGAACCTATAATTTCAAATGAAAATAACCTTTATAAAAAACTTGGAAATGTTTTTGATTATGTGCTTGATAATGATAGAGAAATTTTAAATCCAAGCGATGATAGTATAGTACAAATTATAGATGAAAAAGCTTTTTATCTTCGCACAAGTAGGGGTATAAATCCAAAGATTTTTCTAACAAATTTCAAAGTCAAAGGCACATTTTTAGCCATCGGAAGCGAACTAAAAAACCAATTTGTTATATATAAAAACTCTCAAATTTTTATATCTGCATATATTGGAGATCTTAAAAATGTTGCAACATTTGAACGTTTTAAAAAAATGCTTGATCTTTTTATAAAAAGTTATGATTTAAAATTTGATGCAGTTATAGCTGATAAACATCCAAGCTTTTTACACACAAAATATTTTAAAGAAAAAGGTTATAAAATTTATAATATCCAGCATCATTATGCGCATTTGATTTCTAATTTATATGAAAATTTCAGTGATGATTTAACAAAATCAAATAAAAATTCAGATAAACAATATTTGGGATTTTGTTTTGATGGCACAGGATATGGGGATAACGCTAAAATTTGGGGTGGTGAAGTTTTTATTTTTAATGGATATAAATATAGTAGAAAATACCATTTTGATGAGTTTTTACTCCTTGGTGGTGATAAAAGCATAAAAGAAATTTATCGCTTAGCTTATGCAATTTTTAAAAAATATGATATTGATACAAAATTATTAAATATTGAGCCAAAATTAGAAAAAAAGTTAAATTTAATTTACACAAAAGAGATAAACTCATATTATACTTCATCACTTGGCAGAGTTTTTGATGCATTTTATTCGCTTATTTTTGGAGTAAGCAAGATAAGCTATGATGCACAAGCTGGCATGATAATGGAGAAATTTTATGATAAGAGTTGTAAAGAAAGTTATAAATTTGAAATTGAAAATGAAAAAATAATATTTAAAGATGCTTTTTTAAATGCTTTAAAAGAAAGTGATAAAAAAGTTTCTATAAGTAAGTTTATAAATGGCTTAGTGGATTTGATTATTAAAATTTCAATAAAAGAAAAACTTGATGTAATATTAAGTGGTGGAGTTTTTCAAAATAAAATTTTAGTTGAAATTTTAATAGCCAAATTTAAAGAAAATGGGATAAAATACTATTTTAATCAAACTTATCCTACAAATGATAGTGGAATTGCCTTAGGGCAGATGATTTGGTTTTTACTAAATAAAGGAGAAAAATATGTGTAAAGATTGCGGTTGTGAAAGTCACAAACATAACGAAGATACAAAATCAACTGTTGAAGTTGTATCTAAAATTTTATCTAAGAATGACAAAGAAGCAGACCATAACAGAGCTCACCTTGATGAAAAAGGGATATTTTGTATAAATTTAATGAGTAGTCCAGGAGCTGGAAAAACAACACTTTTAGAAAATACAATTAAAAAAAGTAAATTTAAAATAGGCGTTGTTGAGGGAGATTTAGAAACTAACCGTGATGCTGATAGGATTATAAAAGCAGGTGCATCAGCATATCAAATAACAACAGGGCAGGGCTGTCACCTAGATGCAGTTATGGTGCATGAAGGACTTCATCACTTGCCACTTGAAAATTTAAATCTAGTTTTTGTAGAAAATGTAGGAAATTTAGTTTGTCCTGCAAGTTATGATGTTGGATCTCACATAAATGTAGTGCTTTTAAGCTCACCAGAGGGAAGTGATAAAGTTGAAAAATATCCTGTTATGTTTAGAGCTGCAGATTTAGTTATCATAACAAAATCAAGTGTTAAAAAATATTTTAACTTTGATACAAAAGAGGTTATTAACTCAGTTAGAAAGCTTAATCCAAAAGCTGATATTATCGAACTTGACAGTGTTACTGGTGAGGGCTTTGAAAAATGGCTTGATTATTTGAAATTTAAAATGGAGTTTAGATAATGTGTCTTAGCATACCATCAAAAGTTTTAGAAGTAGATGAAAATAACTTCGCGACAGTTGAAACTTTAGGCGTTAAAAGAGGTGTTAGTTTAGATCTTATTGGCGAGCCTGTAAAACCAGGAGAATATGTTTTAATCCATGTTGGCTTTGCAATGGAAAAAATAGACACAAAAGCAGCTCTTGAAAGTTTGGAATTTTATAAAAAAATTGCAAAAGAGATGGAAGATGGGACAATTGATCAAAGTGATGGTGATATGGGACTATCAAATATGAAAATAGAGTAAAAAATGGATTTAATAAACGACTTTAGAGATAAAACTCATATTTTAAATTTATCAAAACTAATAATTGAAAATTCAAAAAAACCACTTAATATAATGGAAATTTGTGGTGGGCACACACACTCTATAATGAAATTTGGTATTGATAAATTAGTTGGAGAAAATATAAAATTTATCCACGGCCCTGGATGTCCAGTTTGTGTTATGCCTCGCCATAGTATTGATGAGGCCATAAAACTTGCTTCTATACAAAATACTATTTTTACAACATTGGCTGATATGTTAAGAGTGCCAGGAAGTTATACAACTCTTGCCAAACAAAGAGCCAAAGGTCATGATATAAGAGCTTTATACTCTCCACTTGATGTGATAGATATAGCATTAAAAAATCCAGATAAAAATGTGATATTTTTTGCTATTGGTTTTGAAACAACTACGCCAATGAGTGCGGTTGTCATAGAAAAAGCAATAAATTTAAATCTTAAAAATCTTTTTTTTCATATAAATCATGTTACTGTTCCAGCACCAGTTAAAGCTCTTTTAGATGATGAAAATGTAAAAATTGATGCATTTTTAGGACCAAGTCATGTAAGTGTTATAATTGGTTCAAAACTATACGAAGATATTGCAAAAACTTATAAAAAACCAATTGCCATAAGTGGATTTGAGCCACTTGATATAATGGATTCTATTTTAAATTTAGTTAAACAATTTAATGAAAATAAATTTGAAGTTTATAACGAATACAACCGAGTTGTTAAGCCAAACGGGAATGAAAAAGCTATAAATTTAATAAATAAATATTTCAAAAAAGTGGATTTTGAGTGGAGAGGACTTGGAGTTATACCAAAAAGTGGACTCGATCTAAAAGATGAGTTTGATTTTTTAAATGCAAGGAAAATTTTTGATTGTAGTGTTGAAAGCAAGCCTGAAAATAGAGCCTGTATTTGTGGTGAAATTTTAAGGGGGTTGAAAAATCCACCTGATTGTAAAGTATTTGGAAAGGTTTGTAATCCACAAAACCCACTTGGTTCTTGTATGGTTTCAAGCGAGGGAGCATGTGCGGCTTATTATAAATACAAAAGAGGGTAAATAGGAGTAAATTTTGAAAGAACAAATTCTTTTAAGTCACGGTGGTGGCGGTGAAGAGATGAATGCTTTGATAAATGATATAATTTTCAAAGCCTTTGATAATGAAATTTTAAAAAGTGCAAACGATGCGGCAATTTTAAAATTTAACTCTTTAAATTTAGCTTTTACAACTGATAGTTTTGTTGTAACACCACTATTTTTTAGTGGTGGAGATATCGGTAAGATAGCTATTTGTGGCACTGTAAATGACCTTGCTATGGTTGGAGCAAAACCACTTTATCTAAGTTGTGGTTTTATAATAGAAGAGGGTTTTAGCATAAAAGACTTCAAGCAAATTTTAAACTCAATGAGCATAATTGCAAAAGAAGCAGGAGTTTTTATAGTTTGCGGTGACACAAAAGTAGTTCCAAAGGGTAAATGCGATGGTATTTTTATAAATACAAGTGGTGTTGGAGAGATTATAAAACCAATTAATACTGCAAATTTAAAAGCACCAGCTAAAATTTTAGTAAGTTCTGATATCGCTAGACATGGAAGTGTGATAATGCAAGCAAGAGATGAGCTTGGTTTTGAAAGTCAGCTTAAAAGTGATTGTAAGCCGCTAAATTTAATAGTTGAAAAAATTCTAAACTCCGGAATTACACCACTTGCAATGAGAGATGCCACAAGAGGTGGAATAAGTGCGGTTTTAAACGAGTGGGCGAAATTTTGTAAAATTGGCATTAAAATAAAAGAATCAGCAATAAAAATAAGCGATGAAGTTAAAGGGATTTGTGAAATTTTAGGCTTTGAACCGTATGATTTAGCAAATGAGGGAACTTTTGTTTTGGCAGTTTGTGAAAAAGAGGCTCCAAAATGTTTAGAAATTTTACGCGAATTTGATAAAAATGCAAATATCATAGGAGAAGTTATAGAAAATGAAGAAAATAGGGTGATTTTAGAAACACTTTATGGAGTTGAGAGATTTTTAGAACCACCAAAAGGTGAGTTACTTCCTAGAATTTGTTAAATTTGAAATTTTTATTTATAAATTTGCAAAATATATAAGACTTTAAAAGGAAAAATATGCATGAGCTTTCAATAGTAATTGATTTAGTTGCACTTTGCGAAGAAAATTTAAGAAAAAATAATAAGAACAAAATAGAAGAAGTTCATCTTAAAATAGGGCGTTTAAGTGGTGTTGAACCACATCTTTTAAAAAGTGCTTATGAAGTTTATCAAAAAGATACAGTCTGTAAAGATGCAAAACTCATTATAAATTTGCAAGATGTCGTTGTTAAGTGTAATAAATGCGGAAAAGAAAGCGTGCTTAATAAAAATGAGTTTTTATGCCCAAAATGTGGCTCAAATGACCTTGAAGTGCTTGATGGCGAAGATATGTATTTAATGCAGCTGGTTATGTCATAAATAGGACTTAATAGCTTTTTTACTTCTAGGATATTTTTTTAATACAATAAATGATCTTATTTTCATCCTTATAATTTTTTCTTTTTTATTTATAAAATTTTACAACCATTAAATTTATTAATAGGGCAGAGCCCTTATTATATTTTTCTCATATATTAGATTTCATATTAATATTATTGCATTTTTAATCATTTTTTTATTTTAAAAAAATGCTTTATTATACTTTTGCATAAAAATCAACTTGAAAACCAAAATACACATTTTATTGCATTATTATTTATGGATAAGTTTAAAATTTTCAAAAAGTAAAATGCTAAAATGCTGATATATAGACATTTAAAAGCATTTTATTTTGCCGGGGGATTTTAATTTATAAAAGTTTGAAAATTACAGTTTTCAATACAAAATATTAAAATTACTTTGTATTTATCTTTTTATCATAGTTTTTTTAGCTTTATATTTAGTATGTTTTTATGTATTTTTTGATTTTGTTTTTAATCCGCTTTAAAACAGATTTATCTGCATAGATTTGTATTATTTATTATGTTTTTGATTTTAGAGCTTGCTGTGATATTTAAAATTAAGTATGTAGGAAAAAAGATCAAATATTGGTAGCTAAATTTTAAAGTAAATTAATTCTACCAATATTTTTATTAATAAATTAAGCTAAAGAAGTTTTTTTAGAAATTAAGTCAGTTATTTGATCTTTTATGGATTGGTAGTTATAGCCATCTTTAAATCCAGCATAAAATCCACCGCTTGCATTTACATGCCCTCCTCCACCGACTAAATCTTTAGCCATTTGACTTACATCTGCATTTCCATTTGCACGAAAGCTCAATGTTTTTTTAGAAGTAACATCTATAAAAAAGTCAATATCAGGATTTTGTACTAAAAAATCATTTCCTATTATTGAAGTATTTCCAATATTATATGTTAGGATACCTTTTTTATCCAAATATGATTTATCCAAAAGATAAAATATATATTCTCTACTATTTTCATCAAACATTATCTTATTTATCTCTTTTGCGCCGCTTACTACACCCATGCAAACCTTGCCCATTTCAAACCAATGGTTATCTTTTATCCAGATATCAACAGCGTTAACAACATTTACAAATTTAAAAAGTTTATCATCTTTACCATACATTTTACTAAAAAAATCATAAGTTATTAGTGTTGCGCATCTTGAACTATCCATTAAATACCAAGGAAATTTTTTAGAGCATTCAAGTCCAGTTTGATGATGATCAAGTAAAAAAATAACTGAATTTTTATCTTTTAATGCGTTTTCAAATTTTTCGCACTGTTGTAGATTTAAATTTAAATCTGTAATTAAAACAATTGATTTTTCATAAATTTTTTCACTATTTTCATTAACTTTAGCACTGTTTTCTATCAAATTTAAAATCTCTTCAAATTTAACTTCTATCTCTCTTCCATAATTAGAATTAAAAAATAAAATATCTTTAAAATAGTGTTTTGTAACGAATTGTGCTCCATATCCGTCTAAATCTGTGTGTGATAAATGGTAAATTTTCATATTTTCTCTTTTATTATGTCTTTTAAAAAAATTGTTTCTAAGAAGTCATCTACTTGGTTTTGAAGAGTGTTAAAAGTATTCCAAATTTGGCAATTATCACTTTTTTCACACTCATCTTTTGATTTTGAACACTCAAAAACGCTTCCTGCATGCTTCTCAGTTTTGGAAATTATCTCTTTTAGGTTAAAATCTTCCTTTGCTAGCATAAAACCACCGTTTGCACCCTTGTATGAAATCAAAATTCCAGCTTTTGCTAAATTTTGCAGTATTTTAGCTAAAAAGCTTTTTGAAATATTAAGCTCTTTTGATATGGTATCCACATCTTGCGGGCTGTCTTTTTTAGCTATAAATATAAGTGAAAGCAATGCATACTCGCTGGCTTTTGTAAAAAGCATCCAAACTCCTTAAAAAAATATATTGCTATTTTAGTAAGTTTTAGCTATTAATAAGTTTAAATAAGCAAATTTTAATTATTTTTTATAAAATAAGCTTGATTTTATTTTTTTTGGGTATCATTAAAACTCATTTTAATTTAACCAGTCAGGAGGTCATTATGGCTTTGGATTCGGCAAAGAAATCAGAAATAGTTGCGAAATTCGCTAAAAAAGAGAACGATACAGGTTCAACAGAAGTTCAAATAGCACTTTTAACAGCTAGAATACAAGAACTTACTTCTCACTTACAAGATAATCCTAAGGATTTCTCATCAAGACTTGGTCTTTTGAAAATTGTAAGCAGAAGAAAAAAGCTTATGAAATATCTAAAAGATAAAGATTACGATAGATATACAAAAATTGTATCTGAGCTTGGTTTAAGAGATAGATAAATTTTATAGCCCTATTTTGGGCTATTTTTTAAATTTTAGCATTTCTAATCTTTTTGTGTATCTACTTTTAAAGGCCAAAAAACATATCAATAAGCGCCAACTTAAATAATATAAAAAAATGGCTATAAACCAAATTTCAAAACCAAAGCTTACAGGTATAAAATTATCCAAAGCATAAACAATAAATAAAATATTAATAAAAGGCATAATATACCAAATATATAGAAAATATATAATAGAAAGCAGACCTCCTGCTCTTGGCTTGTATTTTGTTTGGCAGTTGTTACAATTTACTTCCACACTTCCAAAAATATACTCTTTCATAGAATTACATTTTTTTATTTTATTTTCACAAACTTCACATTTTTTATAAAAAAATCCCATTTGCCTTTTCCTTAGGTTGCAGATTTATAATTTTGTTTTTTTAATTCTTAATCGCCATAAATGAGGCAAAGTTTCCCCATTTAAAGATAGTTTCTACTACTTTAAATCCAACATCTTTTAATAATTTTTTATTTTCATCTTCGCTAAAAGGTATAAGAACATTTTCTAAAGCTTGTCTTTTTTGAGCAATCTCATATTTTGAATAGCCATTTTTTTCTTTATATTCTTCATAAATTTCTATCATATTTTTGGATAGCTTTTTATCTTCATAAAGAAGCTTTTCACTAAGTATGAAAATTCCGCCCTCTTCTAGTCCATCATATATTTTTTTTATAAAATTTACTCTTTTCAAAGGACGAATAAATTGTAAAGTGTAGTTTAAAATAACAGCATTGGCACTATTAAACTCAAAAGTTAATGCATCTGCTTCTATAAATTCAACCTTGCTTCCATACGCCTTTGCTTTATTTTTTGCAATTTCTTGCATAGCTTTTGAATTATCAACTCCACAAAGTCTAAATTTTGGATTTTTTTCAAATAGTTTAAAAAGCAAAGCACCAGTTGAGCAACCAAGATCAATTATAAAAGCTTGATTATCTAGATATTTTACTAGAATTTGAGTTATTAAATTTGATGAAACATCATAAAATGGTACCGATCTACTTATCATATCATCAAACACACTTGCAATATTTTCATCAAATTCAAATTGTTTTAAAATTGGTTGTTTGAAAATTTCATCTTTCATAATTCATCCTTTTTTAAAATATCTTGCGCTTTTAATATATCTTTTGAAATTTGAAATTTTAACTCATTTAGATTTTCAAATTTTTTATTATCTCTTACAAAATCTTTAAATTTTATTGTAATTTTACCATTTATTTTATCTTCACTAAATGGCTCTATTATATGCGTTTCAACACTAAATTTATCATCTGTTGAAAGCCTATTTCCTATAAAAGTAACACTTTTAAAGTCTTTATTATTTAGATTTGTAAAAGTTGCATAAACACCATTTTTTGGTAAAAAATAGTTATTTACATCCAAATTTAGAGTTGAAAAAAGCTCTTTTTTACCTAAACCTTGACCTTTTATCAAATTTCCTTTTATCTCATAAACTCTATCTAGTAATAAATTTGCCATTTTTATATTAGCTTTTTTTAAAAATTCCCTTATTTTTTCACTATGAACTGAAATGTTATTAATCTTTTTTTCATTGACTATAACAACTTCACCATCAAAAATATTTTTTAAAAAAATAGCATCCGCGCTTCTGTTTTTTCCAAATTTAAAGTCATATCCAACAACTATTTTTTTTAAATTTACAAACTCATTTTTTAAAAGTTTTATAAACTCTTTTGGGCTTAAATCTTTAATATCATTAATTTTTTTATAAAAAATAGGTAAATTTATAAAATCTTCTCTTTTAGGAGTTAGTTTTAATCCATCATTTTCAATGACTAAAACTCCACCATCAAAGCAATGTGAAAAAAGAGCTTTATGCCCTAAATGAATGCCATCAAAATGTCCAATAGCAAGAGATTTTATTTTTGATTTATCCATTTAATATCTTCAACATTATAGCCATCTTTTTTGGCATTTTCTAAATAAATTGCCTCAATTAGTGCGGGAATTTGCTTAGTTCTTGATAATATATAAAGCTTTTTATGATCTTTTCCATAAATTAAAGCATATTTATAAGCATCTATTTTTACTATATATAGTGGCTCATAAACAAGCCCAAATTTTGAAATCTCAATCATACTTTTATTATCATCTAAGCCAAATCTTGCCTTATATGCATCTTTTACAACTTTGTTATCTTTTGTAGTAGAACTTTTAATAACTTTTATCTCATTGTTATATACGCTGAAATTTATAACTGAATTTGTTAAATTTGCATCATTCATCGAAGCTATTTCATACCAAGTTCCACTAAATTTATAGATGTCAAAGTCCCCTTTTATAACTCTTTTTGGTGTAGTTAAATTTGCATTATTACAGCCACTTAGTAAAATTAAAGCTGTAAAGCATACCAATAAACCCCTATTTTTTAAAAAGGTAAAAATACTCTTCATTTCCATTTTTTCCTTTTAGTTTTGATTTTTCTTTTTTAAGCATTATAAGTCCTTGTTTTGCAGCATTTAGTTCAAATTTATTCATAGCTTTTAAAATAGCTTTTTCATCTAAAACTCTGCCCTTTTTATCTCTTTTTGCCTCCACGCCAACTTCAAATTGTGGTTTAAACAAAATTATAGCAAACTCCGTAAAAAGCTTTGATAGTTTTTCAATTACCAAATTTAATGAAATAAAACTTATATCACAAGTTAAAATATCAAAAATTTCTTTATTTTCAAAGTTTTTTATATCTAAATTTTCATAAACAAAAACTCTTTTATCTTTTTTTAATGTTTCATCTAGTTGGTTTGTTCCAACATCAACACCAACAACTTTTTTGACATCATTTTTAAGTAAAATCTGTATAAAACCTCCAGTAGAACTGCCAACATCAATAACTGTTTTATTCTTTAAATCTAAATCAGTATCTTTTAGAAATTCTTTAAGCTTAAAAGCTGCACGAGAGACATAAATTTCACTCATTATTTCAACTTTTGCATTATCAATATCTAAGCTATTTTTTTCTAAAAGCTCACCATTTATCAAAATTTTTTTATCTTTTATAAATTCACTTGCTTTGTTTCTACTTATATTTAAAGCATTTGCTACATACAAATCAGCTCTCATTTTTACTCTTTAAAACTCACTTTCTAAAAGTTTTAAAAAATCACTCTCATCTATAACTTTAACACCAAGTTTTAATGCGTTTTCTAATTTACTTCCAGCCTCACTTCCACAAAGCAAAAAATCAGTTTTTTTAGAAACTGAGTTTGTAACTTTTGCACCATTTTCTAAAAGTAAATCTTTAAAATAATCCCTGCTTTTGCTTAAAGTTCCAGTTATGACAACAATTTTATTATTAAATAAACTATTTTTAGTTTCAAAAACTGATGGTTTAGGGTTTATAATATTAGTTAAATTTATAATTTTTTCCATATTTGTTTCTATAAACTCAACCAAGCTCTCAGCCATTGCTTCTCCAAAGCCATCAAGATTTAAAAAGTCATCTTTTTTAGCATTAATCCACTCTAAACCAAAACTTTCATCAAGTTTTTTTGCTGCAACTTCGCCTATATGTTCAATCCCCAAAGAAGTTATAAATCGATAAAGTGGAGAATTTTTAGAGCTATTAATGGCATTTAGTAAATTTGCAATTTTTTTATCTTTAAAGCCTTCTAAATTTTCTAAATCTTCTTTTTTTAGATTATAAATATCTGGAATTTTTGCTATTTTTCCCTCTTCAAAAAGTGTTTTTACGATAGCTTCACCAAGTCCGTCTATATTCATACACTTTTTGGAAGCAAAATAAATAAGTGAGTTTATAACCCTTGCTTTACAATCAAGATTTTGACACTTTACAAACACACCTTCATCAAGTAAATGCGAGCCACAAACTGGACAAGTTGTAGGGCGTGAAATTTCTATTTGGCTTCCATCTCGCCTATCTTTATAAACACTTGTTATTTTTGGTATTACATCGCCACTTCTTATGATATTTACAAAATCATTTTTCATAAGTCCTAGGCGTTTTATCTCATCAAAGTTATGAAGAGTTGCGTTTTTTACAACAGCGCCATCTATCTCAACTGGCTCTAAAACTCCAACTGGAGTTACCACCCCACTTCTTCCAACCTGCAAAGCAATATCTTTTAGTCTTGTTACTTTTTCAACTGCCTTAAATTTATAAGCCACCATAAATCTTGGAAATTTAACAGTATATCCAAGTTCTTGGCATTTTGAAAGCAGATTTATTCTTATGACCATTCCATCCATTAAGATCTCTTTATCATCTCTTTTTGCGACTAAATCATCATAAGCTTTAGCAATTTCATTTTTAGTTTTACAAACTCTTATAAAACTATCTTGTAAAAAACCAAGTTTTCTAATGAAGCTCATAATCTCAAAATGAGTTTTTAAACCTAGTTCATTATAGCCTGCATCCCAAGGAATAAATTTAAGTTTTCTTTTAGAAACAATACTGCTATCAAGTTGTCTTAGGCTTCCAGCTGCTGCATTTCTAGGATTTGCCAATGGAAGTTCGCCGTTTTTTGAACGCTCTAAATTTAATTCATCAAAGTCACTTTTTGATATTACAACTTCACCTCTTATCTCTATTTTTCCTGTATAGTCAATCTTTAATGGAATACTTTTTATAACTTTTGCATTTTGTGTCACATCTTCGCCAATTACCCCATCACCTCTTGTTGCAGCACTTTTTAAAATGCCATTTTCATAGAGTAAATTTAGACTTGCTCCATCAAATTTTGGTTCACAATAAAACTCAAATCCGGATTTTTCACCTCTTTTTAGCCAAGATATTAGTTCATCATCATTAAAAATATCTTCCATAGACCACATTTGATTAATGTGAGCAAGTTTTTCAAACCCATCGCTTATAGCTCCGCCTATTTTTTGTGTTGGAGAGTACTCTAAAATTTCACTTTTGTTTTGTGATTCATACTCTAAAACTTTATTATAAAGACTATCATACTCTTCATCACTTGCTAAAGGGGCATCTTCTGTGTAATATGCCCTAGCCCATAAATTAAGTAAGTCAATTGCTTTTATATACTCATCTCTTGTCATGTTATCACCAAAATATATTTTTTACCAAATAGATATTTTATTCATCGCTTCATGTAATTTAAACATTTGAGAATGTTCAAAAACATCATGTGTTCTTATTATGGTTGCACCATTTTCATAAGCCTTTAGGTGCAGATATAAACTTCCTGCAAGTCGCTCATCAACTTCGCTTTTAGAATAATAATTTATTACACTTTTTCTACTTGCCCCTACAAAAAGTGGCAAATTAAAATGTAAAAAATGCTCTAAATGTTTGATTAAAAAAAGATTATCACTTGCGCTTTTGCCAAAACCAATACCTGGATCAAGCACAATATCTTTAACACCATAACTATAAATTTCATCTAATTTAACTTTAAAAAATTCATCAATTTCATCTATCAAATCATCATATTTAGGATTTTTTTGCATATTTGTAGGATCACCCTTCATATGCATTAAAGAATAAGTTACGTTGTATTTTTTTGCCAATTTACAAAGACTTAAATCCGCACTTATATCATTTATAAAAGTAAAACCGTGATTTAGTGCATATTCAAGGCAGTATTCATCAAAACTATCAAGGCTAAATTTTGCTTTTTCATATAAATTCAGTCTGTAAATTTCATTAATAATATCTTTTATTCTTCTAAATTCTTCATCTCTTCCACAATATTTACTTCCTGGCCTACTAGAAACTCCCCCTAAATCAATATAGCTTGCACCATCATTAATTTGTTTTTCGATTCTTTGTATTCCAGTTTTTGTATTTACCCTACTTGTTTTATTAAAACTATCTTCATTTATATTTACAACACCCATTATTTCAGGTTTTTTCGGTTTTATAAAATCTTTTTTTATAAATTTAGATAGATCTTTTAAACCAAAATCTTGCAAAGCTTCTTTTTTAGCCAAACTAGCAAGTTGCTTATCATTAGCCATTAAAAGTGCATTCCCAGCACCTTGCCCTAAAATCGCACTTCTTTGACAAACAAGCTCCGCGCCAATACTTAAAGCATCTTGCTTTAATATATTTGCAGCTGGATCTTTAATATCTTTTATATAAAAAAAGCTTAAACTTGCCTTTTTTTCCATAAGTTTTTCGCCAGTTTTTTCAGGTTTAATAAATTTACAAATTTCATTAAAATTTGTTTTGTTATCTATCTTAAATATCTTCAAAATCTATCTCCTAGTATCCATTATCATAAGTAAAAGTGGTGTTAAAACTGATCTTGCTTTAGTATTTAAATTAATTAAAATCATAAGTTTATTTATATGATTAAGCTCTTCTTCTTTAAATTTTATTCCGCTTTCAAAACACTCCCTTACAATAGCACAAAATAAATTTTGTAAGGCTATTTTATCAAGAGTGCCCTCTTTTTCAAGTTCTATTTGTTTATTTAAAAAAATATTTATATCATTTAGACTTAAGCTTTTAAAATTTAGTCCTGTTTTAGGCAAAACTTGTTTTATAAAATGATTTTCTATAATAAGCCTTGATCTAATAGTTGGTAAAAATACATTTTTGCTATTGCTAACTAAAATAAACTCAATATTTTTAGGAGTATTTTCTAAAATTAAAAGAAGTGAATTTTGTGCTTCAACTCTAAATTTATGCCCTATTAAAACTATAATTTTTTGATTTTTTTCAGCTATATAGGCTTCATCTTTTGCAGCGTTAGTATCCTCTAGTAAAATTTCATTTTTTTCAAATATTCTTAAATTATTTCTTCCAAATTTATTAATTAAATTTGATTTAATAAGTTCAAAATCTCTACAAATTATGATTTTATTCAAAGCACTATCTCATCAAATAAAGCTGCACTAATACTTGAGTTAAAAAGCTTAAAAAGTTGAATTAATTTAATGTCTAAATTTTCATCCTTGCCATCAAGGTAAAAAGCATTTTCACTATGCTCATCAATCAGCCACATATAGCTATTTTCATTGCTTTTTGCAATTTGCGAAAAAGATGTTCCACCACGACCTATATAAAAAAATAGATATCCTTTTGGAAAAGCAAGACTTAGCATATCATCAAGTAATTCAACGCCCTCTTTTGTGTTTATTTCATCCAAATTTGCAAACATTGAACGAAGTGAGAAAAATGGTAAAATTGGTCTTTCATTATCACTTTTATTAATATTTATTAAAAAATATCTTTCAAACCAACTTCTTTGCTCATCACAAAAAACTAAAAAAGCAACCCCATCAAGTAAAAATCTTATCCTTGATGCGGTTAATGGAGACCACTCTTCTCTTCTATCCTCCATCCACGCCGACATCAAGGCGTCTTTTCTAATTTTTGTTAAGCTCCACTTATAAAGATCTTGCATTATTTATACAACTCATAAGCTTCGTGAAGTATCCTAACGGCAAGTTCGCCATATTTTGCTTCAACAATTATTGAAATTCTTATCTCACTTGTTGAGATCATCTGTATATTTATGCCATTTTTTGCTAAAGTCTCAAAAGCTAAAGCAGCAATTCCGCTATGTGATTTCATGCCAATTCCAACAATTGAAACTTTTACTATATTGCTATCACTTTCTACACTAAAACTATCATCTAAATTTGATAAAGCTTTTAATGTTTGGTTAAGTTCGTTTTCAGGCACAGTAAAACCTATGTTTGCAACACCATCAGTTCCTATATTTTGGATTATCATATCAACATTTATCTCTTGAGTTGAAAGAATTTTAAAAATTTTTGCTGCAACGCCAGGTTTATCATCAACATTTCTAATTGTAACTCTTGCTTGGTTTCTATCAAGTGCAATTCCGCTTATTATAGCGCCTTCCATCTTTTTCTCTCCTGTTATAAGTGTTCCATCGTTTTCATTAAAACTACTTCTTGTAACTAAATTTATATTTAATTTTTTTGCTAACTCAACTGATCTATTTTGTAAAACTTTAGCACCTAAGCTTGCAAGCTCTAACATCTCATCATAGGTTATTTTATCTAGCTTTCTAGCCCTTGGCTCAATTCTTGGATCTGTAGTATAAACACCATCTACATCAGTATAAATTTCACATAAATCAGCTTTTATAGCTCCAGCTATTGCAACAGCTGAAAGATCACTTCCCCCGCGACCCAAAGTTGTTACATCTCCGTTTTTATCAACTCCTTGAAAACCAGCTATTACAACTATTTTATCATCCTTTAAAGCTTCATTTATAGAGGTTGGGTCAATTAGTTCAATTTTAGCTTTTGTATGAAAACTATCTGTTTTTAAACCTGCTTGTCTTCCACTAAAAGCTACTGCTTTATAGCCTAGCTCTTGGAGTGCAATAGCTAAAAGCGAACTTGTAACTCTTTCTCCAGCACTTAAAAGCATGTCAAGTTCTCTACTGCTTGGATTTTTGCTAAAAAACTCAGCATAATCAATTAATTTATTTGTAACACCACTCATTGCTGAAACAACAACAACAATTGCGTTTCCCTCATCTTTTCTCTTGGCTACTCTCTTAGCCACCAAATTTATTCTTTCAAGTGTTCCAACGCTTGTACCACCATATTTTTGGACTATTAGCATTATATATAACCTTTATCTTTAAAATAGTTTAAAACCTCTAAATAGGACTTTCTTTTAAAAGATTTTACATTTTTATCAACTTCATCAAAACTCACAAAATCATAATCATTAAATTCAGGAATTTCTGTTTTTAGCTTGATTTTAGCATTTTTTTTAAGTCGCACTAAGAAATATTTTTGAATTTGACCACTATATGGTTTCATTTTTTCTAAAACATCTTCTGGAAAATCATAACTAAGCCATTTTGGATACTCTGCGATAATTTCCACTTCATCAGTTCCTATTTCTTCTTTTAACTCTCTAAAAAGTGCCATTTTAGGAGTTTCACCTTTGTCAATTCCACCTTGTGGAAACTGCCAAGCATCTTTTATATCAACTCTTTTTGCTAGAAAAAATTTCATTTCAAAAGGATATAAAGATGACATTATAATAGCTGCGACATTAGGTCTATAGTTTTTTTCCATTTATAATCCTAAAATTTTTTATAGATTTTAGCTAGTGTTTGTTTAGATTTATGTTAAATTTACTAAATTTACTAAATTTTTATATAATTTTTTTTAAAAAAAATTTAAAAAAGAGTAAATTTTGCACATTTATATACATATTCCATTTTGTGCTAAAAAGTGTCCTTATTGTGCTTTTGGCTCAAGTGATAAAGAATTTAATTTAGTAGATGAATATTTTAATGCTTTAAGTTTTGAGATAAAAAACAGACCTTTAAGTAAAATTTCAACAATTTTTGTAGGTGGTGGAACACCAAGTGTTATAAAAGCAAGCTATTATGCCAAAATTTTTAAGTTATTTGAAAAATTTTTAGATGATGATAGTGAAATAACATTTGAAGCAAATCCAAACTCGGCGAATTTAAAATGGCTTAAAGATTTAAAAGATATTGGAGTAAATAGAATAAGTTTTGGAACGCAAAGTTTTAATGAAAAGAAGTTAAATTTTTTAGGTAGAAATCATACAAAATTTGATACTATAAAAGCTGTTGAAAACGCTAAACTAGCTGGATTTAAAAATATAAATGTAGATTTAATTTATGCAACTAAATTTGATACAAAAAAATTACTTGAAGATGAAATTTTAAATTTAAAACAACTAGAGCTTTCTCATATTAGTGCATATTCTCTTATTTTGGAAAAAAATACTAAATTTGAAGATAAAAAAAGCTATCAAAAAGATAGTGTAAACTTGGCAAAATTTTTATTTAAAAAACTTGAAGAGATTGGTTTTAATCAGTATGAAATTTCAAATTTTGCAAAAGTAAATCCAAGTAGAGTCTGTAAGCATAATCTTGCTTATTGGCAAGGAAAAAACTATATAGGTTTTGGTGCTTATAGTGTTGGGTTTAAAGACAATAAGAGATTTTATGCTTTAAAAGATACAAAATCATATATAAAAAATCCAAATTTTAGAGATGTTGAGAGTTTAAACAATAATGATTTAAAACTTGAAAGGCTATTTTTAGGATTTAGATCAATTGTTGGGGTAAATGAAAATTTACTAAACAAAACTGAACTTAAAAAAGCTCAAATTTTAGTTGATGAAAATAAACTTTTCTTAAAAAATGGAGTTTTTTATAATAAAAATTTTTTATTAGCTGATGAAATAGCCCTTTTCATAAATGATAGTTTTACACTAAATTAAAGAAAAACTGATAAAATAACAAATTATTTTTTTAAAGGACTAAATTATGTTTGGAATAAGTTTTCCTGAAATTTTAGTCATTGCCATAATCGCTGTTTTAGCACTTGGTCCGCAAAAACTGCCAAAAGCAATGGTTGAAATCGCCAAATATCTAAAAATTATAAGAAAAACAATAAATGATGCAAAACAAAGTTTTGACCAAGAAGTAAGAATTGCAGAACTTAAAGAAGATGCAAAAAAATATAAAGAAAGTATCGCAAAAACAAAAGATGATATCAAAAAAAAGCTTACTTTTGAAGAACTTGAAGAGCTTAAAAGTGGTATAAATAAAGTAAAAACAGGGGTTACAACAAGCTTATCTGATATTAAAAATGAAATTGATGAAGTTAAAAAAATGCCAGAAAATATATTTGAAAATAAAACTGAAAACTCAAATGATAATAAAAGTGAAAATTTGACAAAAAATAATATAGAAGAAAAAAATAGCGATTTAAAAAAGGATGAAAATGCTTGAAGATTTAATCCCACATTTAGTTGAACTTAGAAAAAGACTATTTATAGCAGCTATGAGCGTTGTAGTAGGCTTTGTAGTATGCTTTTTATTTTGGGAAAATATACTTGATTTTTTACTTGCTCCACTTGAGGGAGTTTTACCTCCTAGTAGCAATGTTATCTTTACTCATCCAGCAGAAGCTTTTTTTACAGCTATGAAAGTATCATTTTTTGCAGGGTTTTTACTCTCTTTGCCAGTTATTTTTTGGCAACTTTGGCTTTTTATAGCTCCAGGTCTTTATGATAATGAAAAAAAATATATACTTCCATTTGTTGCAAGTGCTACTATTATGTTTTTAATTGGCTCATCATTTTGTTATTTTATAGTACTTCCTACGGCGTTTGATTTCTTAATAAACTTTGGTGGAGATACCTTTACCGCGCTTCCAAGAGTTGGTGAGTATATAGGATTTTTTATAAAACTTATTTTAGCTTTTGGAATTAGTTTTGAACTTCCAATTATTACATTTTTCTTAGCTTTAATAGGGCTTATTACAGATAAAGATTTAGCAGGATTTTTTAGATATGCAATAGTTATAATTTTTATTTTTGCTGCAATTATGACACCACCTGATATATTTAGTCAGTTTATGCTTGCAGTGCCCTTAATTTTACTTTATGGTGTTTCTATTTTTATAGCAAAAACAGTAAATCCACAAAAACCACTTTTTGAAGATGAAAAAAAATGAATAAGCTTGATAATATAAATTCGTATGATTATTATTTACCAAATGAGCTGATAGCAACAACTCCGATAATGCCAAAAGAAGAAGCAAAGCTTTTAGTATATGATAGGAAAAATAACTCTATATCGCATCATAAATTTGGTGATTTACCTGAAATTTTACCACAATGTGACATCATCTTTAATGATACAAAAGTTATAAAAGCAAGAATTTACGGCACAAAACAAAGTGGTGGAAAAATCGAGCTTTTAATTAATCGTCCTTTAAGTGATGGAAAATTTAGTGTTTATATAAAAGGCAAGGTTAAGCCTTTTGATAAGCTTTATTTTAATGAAAATTTAATTGCAAAAGTACTTGAAATATTCGATGATGGAAGTAGAATAGTTGAGTTTTATAGTGGTAATAAAATTTTAAATTTGAGTGAAGTTTTTGAAATTTTAAATAAAATTGGTCATATCCCACTTCCGCCATATATAAAAAGAGATGATACCAAAGATGATGAAATTTGGTATCAAAGTGTTTTTGCAAAACACTCAGGAGCTGTTGCAGCCCCTACTGCATCGCTTCATTTTAGTGATGAAATGTTAGAAATTTTAAGAAAACAGCACGAAATTTACTATCTTACTTTACATGTTGGAGCTGGAACTTTTAAAGGTGTTGAGTTTGAAGATATAAATAAACATATTATGCATTCAGAATATTTTAATATTCCAAACAATACAGCTGAAATTTTAAAAAGCAATCGCCCTATTTTAGGTGTTGGAACAACAGTAACAAGAGTTGTAGAAGACTACGCTAGAAACCATGTTTTAAATGGAGAATGTAAACTGTTTTTAAATTATAAAAATCGCCCAATTAGACAAAACTATCTTTTGACAAATTTTCACTTACCTAAATCGACTTTAATTATGCTTGTAACTGCGTTTATAGGATATGAAAAGACTATGGAAATTTACAAAGTTGCAGTAGATGAGAAATATAGATTTTACTCGTATGGCGATGCGATGTTGATACTTTAAAAATCTATTTTTCAAGTAAAGAAATCATCTCTTTACTTGCTCCATTATTTCTAGCATAATCTAACAAGCTTACTTGATTGTAATTTTTATCTAAAACTTTGTTTTTAAAGTTAAAATTTGATATTTTTAGAGCTTTCATACAATTTATTGAGTTGTTGTCTATAATCTCTTTTGCAATGCTGTAAATGCTGTTTTCTTCTGAAAAGCTGTTTATATCTATATTAAGCTCGTTTAATACTTTTAACATTGATTTAAAGCCCTCATCATCATCTATTTTTATAACATCACTAAAAGCGTTAGGCAAAATTTCCCAATGAAAATATTTATTGAGTTCAGCTCCCTCTCTACCACTACTAGAGTTTATGCTTTCTTTTATATTTTTGATCTCTACTAAATTTTTATTAAAAACTTCTGAATTAGATTTTATATCCAAATTTGCACCATATAAACTAAATGCTAAAAAGCAACTAATTAATACTATTTTTTTCATTTTTTATCTCCTAAATTTTTATTGCCCATTTTCCTTAAAATCATCTTCTAAAAGCCATTTTTTATTTTTCTTCATAAAAATAATTGATTTAGTTAAAATAATAAAAGATATAAGAAATACCAATATACATAAAATAGGAATTATTATAAAAATGCCATCACCAAAAGAAATAAAAAAAGCAAATATAAAAAATATAGCCATACCTAAAAACATATAAAAAGCATAAGCTGAAATTAATGCTAATCTACTTGAAAAATCATCTCTGCTCTTAGTTAAATTTTTTATAGTTAAAACTTCATTTTTTTCAAAAGGTAGATTTACATACAATAATTTTATTTTGTCTTTATCGTCTATTATTTTTGACTTCATAAAGCTTAAAGTATAATTTTTGTCATCAATATAAAAATTTAAATTACTATGATTATCTGTTTTTATAT
>QWBY01000063.1_pt1 | contig 99554 bp, 169 predicted proteins | sample 1972471 | NCBI WGS metagenome assembly QWBY01 (sample SAMN09866722, study PRJNA288562) | Human gut metagenome isolate term6_stool, whole genome shotgun sequencing...
GGCAACGACGGTTCAGGTTCAGGGCTGGATGCGGATTTGTTGGACGGTAAACATCTTGGTAATGTAGGAGATAGAGTAATGCGTCAAATTGGCTTCCCTAATCACAATGAATTTGGCTCTACTGATACTAATGTTTATTTAAGAAAGATATTAGGCTGGTGTTATAATAATGTTAATACTGGGGCTGATGACTCTTTATTTATTGGAGTCGGACATCCTAATTCATTAGGTAATATGCAGATACAAGTGTATTGTAATAGTGGAATAAATGAAGAAGGATATCCAAAATACTCGACAGGCATGTACTTTCCCTTAACCGGCAATCCCACGATGTTTGGAACTAATGATTTTAACTATATCCAAAGAAACTTAGCATTTGTGGATGACAATGTAGAATCTGCTAATAGATTATATACACCTCGTACAATATTCGGTAAGTCTTTCGATGGTACAGGGAATGTAACAGGAGGAGCTAAGTTTCTTAATATCTGCATTGAGACAGATAACAACGGAAATGATAGTGGAAGAGGTAGTGAGATAAATAATTATAACGGTGATCTGCGCTTACAGCATGCTTCTCGTCAGCATATAAGCATGTGTATGGGTGGTGGCAAGGTCGGCATAGGCACTACATCGCCAGCTTACACACTTCATGTAAATGGAGTCATTTATGCAAAGGATGGTTTCAGGGAGAGATCAGACATTCGTAAGAAGAAAGTATTAAACTCTCATACTGTGAGTCTAGATGATATGGCTTATGCTGATCTATTTGACTATACTCTTATAGATGATGAAAAAGAAATAGTAAGAGTAGGTACCAATGCTCATTACTGGCTTGATAAATTACCTTAGGTTGTTACTAAAGATAATGACGAATATCTATCTTTAAACTATGGAGTACTAGGAACTGTATGTGCTTTATCTGTATCTAAATATGTTAAATAGCTAGAAGATAGAGTTACTCTATTAGAGAATAAAATAGCCTCATTATAGTAAGTAAGAAGCGCTATTAGATGTTACTAGTAACTATTCAATAACAGGAACATAATAATACCATGTACGTTATATAAATATAATCTCGAACAATTTTCAGAGTCCTTGCTGATTTTATCCCCTTTTTCAAATCAACAAGGACTTTTTTGGTTACACTTATCAGTTACTATCTATGAATTATTATCAGTTAGGAGAATACACAATGCCAATATTTAAGAACATGTTTAGCAGTGCAGAAAAGTTTCTTTCCGCTGCTATAGGTGGATTAATTTCGCTATATTCACCGGTATATGTTCCTATAATGGCTCTAGCAGGTGTCATAGTAGTCAACACTATATATGAGTGTAAGGTAAATAAGAAGTTCAAAGATGACGAGTTTTTTGCTCGTTCTAAGAGATTAACGTCAAAGATATTCTACAAACTCAGAGATGCTATAGTAGCTATTTGTGGAGCATTTACTATTGAGAAGTTTATTGTAACTTCTATAGAATTACATGCTATAGAGTTTATAGCTGGTGCTATCGCTCTCGTTGAGTTCTTTTCTTTACTAGAACACTTAGGTAAGTTACATCCTAAATGGAAGATATGGAATATACTTAAGAGAGTAGTAAAGAAGAAAGGGGAACAGATTTTAGATGTCGAATTAGATGAAGAACTATCAGATGATGCCAATAATAGTAAAGATAATTAATTGGTTCAGTAATAATATCAGAATAGTCGCAGTAGGTTTCGTTAGTTTACTTATTGCGACTATTTTGTTTTAGAACAATTAGTTAAATAAGAAGAATAAAGAGATAGACAGAATAACTAACAATATCAGAGCTTACGAAAGTATAGCTACAGATAAAGAAGCACACAACAGAGTATTACAACTTACTATTAATGAATTAAATAATAGTAAGGACAGCCTAGTATAGTATATAAACTAGGTTAAGAAAGAAAATAAAGTCAAAGACAAGAATCTAACTAGTGCAAGCGTAATCAATACTGAGATTAAAGATTCTGTAAAAACAGTAATCAAAAGGGAAGCTATAGACTTTGAAGAAGAACTAAAGCTTAATGAATTAACAACTATCATAGTTAGTAAAAAGGATTCAATCCTAGCAGCCAAAATTGACATAAAGAACTAGCAAACAATATTTGTAACAGAGACTAAGGAGTATAAGAATACTTATCGTAATGGCTGGGTTAGATTCTGGCACTTTGACTTTAAAAAAATACGTACCAAAAAATACCAGATAGTAAATAGTAATCCGTTAATCAAAGTAACGGACACAAGGGTAGTAGAAGTACCCACAAAGTAATATATTCAAAACAATATTAATCAATAATAATATGCATAGAATATTTCATATTAAAGCTTATGAGAAAGAACATGGTCCACACTTCAATGAGGAGCACGCTCGTAAAGCTGTAATGAAGATGGAAAATGAGGATGGTACTCGTGGACCGCATTGGTCTATAGATGAAACCACTGCATTAGCCAGTCAGTATGGAATTACTTTAGGAAGTAAGTTCAATCGATATGATTGGTTCGTAGCATTAAATATGGTTTATTCTGACTATTACAAAGTAATCATTAATATCACTGGTTCTAATAATACTAAGAACTATGTTGAGTTTGCCAAAGCTTGGTTAAATGATAAAGACATAGATGAAGGCAAGATGTGGTATTACTATGTATACGTAATGTGTGATAAAGTCAGAGAAGCTGAAATGGAACACTACGAAAAAGAAATGTACAAATACGAAGACGACGAAGAAGACGAAGAATTTGGTCGTTATCGTAGAGGTGGTAGACGAATGGGAATGTTTGGAAGACGTCACATGTATGATAGGGATGACTATGATAGACGTGAACACGAATACGAACATGAACATGATCACGATTATGATCCTTATGAATACAAGCGTAAAGCTATTCGTTACGTTAGATACTAATTAAAATCAAATTTATAAAATAAATCAATTATGTTAGAAGATAGAATTATCGTGCAAGATCGTGGTATTGACGCTGGTCTTGCTGCTTTAATGCAAAATGCTAATAGAGGTAATATGGACCCGCAGCTTTAATGGCTATGATGAATAACAACGGCATGGGTGGTAACGGCGGCTGGTGGTGGATCTGGATCATATTGCTGTTCTTCTGTTGGGGCGGTAATGGTTTTGGTTTCGGTGGTCGCAATGCAGGTGCTTTGGCTTCTGAATTGAATACTGATGCTAATACTAACCTGTTAATGTAGGCTATCAATGGCAACAAAGACGCTATTAACAACCTTGCTACAACTTTGAACTGTGATATCAACTCTGTTCAGACTGCTTTGAATACTATCAACACAGGTGTAAGTCAGATATCTTGTGATACTAAACTTGCAAGCTGCGAAGTAATCAATGCTATTACTTCTGGTAATGCTTCTTTGGCTTCTCAGTTAGCTAGCTGCTGCTGCGATTTAAGACAAGAAGTATGTAGCGTAAATAACAATATAACTAGAATGAGTTATGAGAACCAGTTAGCAAACTGCAATCAGACTAATACTTTGCAGAATGCAATAACCTCTGGTTTCAATAGTTTAATGGCAGATAATGCTTCCAAATTTAATATTATAGGTTCTAAGATTGATGCTCAGACTCAGATTATCAATGACAAATTCTGTCAATTAGAAATGCGTGAAATGCAGAATAAGATTGAAGCTCTTCGTGATGAAAAGCAAGCTTATCAGTTGTCTGCTTCTCAATAGGCTCAAACAGCTAATATCGTTAATCAGATCAGACCTTGTCCGGTTCCTGCATATCTGACATGTAATCCTTTTGGATGTAATGGTGGGTTCTCAGGATACGGATATGGATACGGCGAAGGCTGTAATTGCTAAGAAAGGAGGTAATTATGTTTTATCCTTTCAATCCTTACATGTTTAATAATAGAGTAAGAACTGTAGATAATTTTGGTATACCAGTAATTAGAACTATCTATGTTACATCTGATGTAGAAAATAGCAGTGTAACATATGGTATATGTCCTAAAATATGGAGGCAATTGCCATGTGAAGGTATCTTCTTACTAAATGTAACACACGTACCATCGTCTACTATACCTGCTGGTGCATTAGTTAGTATTGATCCTACTAGGTCTAGTAGTTCGACTACTTCTAGTAACACATCTAGTGGAGCTAAGCCATTGATTAATGGTTCTGGTGATTAGATGCCTACTGAAGAAGTATCAAATGGCAATAGATACTTTGTATACTACAATAAGAATAACGGAATCTTCCAAATAGTAAATCACATTGTTACTCCTGCAGCTCCTGCAGCTTAATAAATAACTAAGGGCTCTTAATTGAGCCCTTTTAATCTTAACAATATGCTATTCAATCAATTAAAACCTGGTGATAACGTCTACATTATAGAAGTTGTAGGGACGTTTAAAAAGAATACCGAGTATAATATAGGTAGAGTTATATCTGCATCTAAGATATACGATGAACCACTACCACAAGGGTAGTTCCCAATGCCTAATCAACCTCGTAAGAAAGTAATAGATATAGTAATACAATGTAATGGAGAATCTAAGAAGTTTACTATACCTGAAGATAGATCAGTAATAACTGATACTAGTATAGGTCTTACTATTTCTACAGATAAATCTGAAATAGTTAGTATTATTAGAAATCAGTATAATTCATACAAAGCTCAAAAAGAATCAATTGCCAAGTGTGATGAAGAGATGAGAAAATGTCAAACATTGCTAGATAAACTTGGTACTGAAGAAGATAATAAAGAGGAGTCGAAGATAGATGCTTTATAGAAAGAAATAGATGAGTTAAAGAAAGTAATTAAACAAGCAAGCCAGATGGTTCCACCTCCAATGAAATAGATGCTACCATAGGATATGCAAGATGTAATGGATAAGGTTGATCAATAAGGTCAACCTTTTTTTGTTTTAAGACTGTACAGGAAGCGCTATTAGTTATACTAAGGGATTGTAAAGGCAAACACATAAAGTGTCTCAAAACGCTTTAAAATGCGTTTTAGGATGTATTAACGTTAATGAAATAAATATGAGTCTAAATAATATTATTGACAATGTGTTACAGATAGCTCGTAATAACAATATAACTGAATCTGAGAAGTTATCCAAACATCAGATTGAGTTGTGGATTAAGTATTACAGAGCTATGTTAATAAAGTAGGCTATAGACAAAGGATATGATGTAGATGAAGCGTATGTCTCTACATTAGAACCAATCCACTTAGACAGAGTACAAACAGTTCCTAATAAGTTTGTATATGTAGGAGATAAGGAACTACCTACTTTGATTAATTTTAAGTATAAACCAGGAGTACTAGCAGTACGAGATATGTTTGGTAATCTTATTCAATTGGGCAGTTATACTAAAGCCAAATTGTAGAGATACAGAAAGGCTACATGTAAAGATTATATTGCTTGGGTTAAGAACAACAAGATATATGTAGAAGGAGATTCTAATCAACTTGAATACATAAGTATAGATGTAATACTCGAAGATCCTACTAAAGATATACCTTGTTATAATCCTGACGATGAATACCCAGTACCAGCAGCAATGGTTCCAACCATAGTACAAATGATATTAGAGAGAGAATTAAGAATCCTATTAGTTCAACCTAGTGATACTACTAATGATTCTAAAGATGATACACAAAACTTATATAGTAAGAAATGAGAGAGAGATTAACGTATGATAGAAAGTGTTATACTATTGCTGATTACTATATAAGCTATAAAGAATACATAGAACCTAATACTTAGTATGATGTAGATTTAAAGACATTTAAAGCTATTGTAACTGATTACTTTAAATACATTAGAGACGAAATAATGTATAATTGTAAAGAATTCAAGTTACCATGCAGATTGGGTAATCTATCAATAGTTAAACATTAGCCTAAAGAGTTTACAGGTAAGAGTTTAAGGTGGGATTGGAAAGCTACTAAAGAATTAGGTAAGCCTGTGTATTTACTAAATGAACACAGTGGGTTCTTCAAATATAGATTTTATTGGTCAAAGAAGGATTGCTTACTTACTAATAAAAGTATGTATTAGTTTGTAGCTTGTAGGCAAAATAAAAGAGATCTGTGCAAAATAATTAAATCTAGATTAAGAGATTATGTAGAAGTATAAAATAGATGACTTAAAAAGAGTGCCAAAGACAGCAGGTATATATTCTATACAAAATATATTAAATAATAAGCGGTATATAGGTAGTACTAATAATTTCTACAATAGATTTCATGAGCACAAACACGAATTATTAAATAATAAGCATCATAGTAGCCACTTATAGAGAGCATTTAATAAATATGGATAGAATGCGTTCTAGTTTCAGATTTTAGAGGTATGTGAACCTATTCGTGATACTTTACTATGCATAGAATAGAAATATTTGGATTTAAAACCAGAATATAATGTTAATAAATTTGCTACTGGTGCTGATATAGGGTTTAATAAGAAGAAGAGCGATAAGTATCATAATATAGAAGTACAAGGAATTGACCCTGTCACAAGAAAAGTAGTAATTATATTTCCAAGTATAATACACGCTAATGCTTTTTATAAGAAAGCTAAATATAATCCTGGAATATTGCAATCTATAAATACATTTGGAAGGCATACATATATGAATCTTATATGGAAATTTAGCTATCAAGATATTAAATTATTCCAGAATGCCTGTTTAAAAAAAAGGAAAAGGATAGCAAAATATGACTTAAATGGAAATTTAATCGATGTCTTCTAGTCTGTTTGTGAAGCGTAGAATTCTGTAAATTAGCACAAAAATTTTGCTAGAGATCTTAAAAAAAATAATTATAAATGGAAGGGATTCCTTTGGAAATATTTGGACTAATATGATAGATAATAAAATGATATCGTCTAAAACTGTTATAGCTAAGGCTATATCAGATTTTGATATAAAGGAAAATGAAATAAGAATATCTGACTGGAAAGAATGGCTACTAGAAGGAATACTTAAGATAGGAGCTATACAACAGTATGATCATAAAGTAGTAGTATTACCTGTAGTAAATCATCAAGTATCTCTACCTTGTGATTTGTATAAATTAGGTCAAGTGGCATTTTCATTTTAGGATAACGGTGGATGGCTTCCAATGAGAAAGAGTACATCTAGCTTTGGAGTATTCCACGATAATGGTTGCGGTAAACCTTGTATGTTAATACACGATACTGAATTATTTCCATTAGTGAAGAATATGTTTAATCTTACTAGTGATGCAGAAGCATTACAGAAACTAAATGAAGATACTAGCTTAAGATAGACATTAAGTATATTACTTAATCAATGGACAGTAGGTACAGTAAATGGGTAGTATACCAATGGTACAGTAGGACATAGAGATGGCACTATGTTCAGTAATGAGTTATAGTATATGACTAAACCTGGCTATATTATGACTAATATACCTTGTGGTTTTGTTAAGATATCCTACTATGCAATATTCACAGATAGTGAAGGTATGCCTATGATACCAGATATTGAATCGTATAAAGAAGCATTGCTGTGGTATCTAGGAGTAAAACATTATTATCCTAAGAAATTAAGAGGATAGATAAGCCAAGGAGATTATTATGATATACGCAATTCTTATAACTTCTATCGTAAACAGGCATATGCAGAGGCAATGATGCCAGGAGTAGATGATATAGAGAGTATTAAGAATACTTGGACTAAATTATATCCTGAGTTCGATGATCACGATACGTTCTTCTCTACTACAGGAGATGAGTAGAATGTATATAATTAGAGTAGATTATGATTAGTAATACAGCTTAGATAAACACATTCACAGGTGGAATGAATACCGATACTGATATTAACTTATTACCTAATAATCAGTACAGGTATGGATAGGACGTCCGTATAGTTACGGATGATGAGGGTACTTCAGGTGTATTGCAAAGCGTAGATGGAGCTAAAAAGTATAATTACAGTATAAAGAATACTGAGAGAATAATTGGTACTGCTACTATTAATGATATTGCAGTAGTAGTAACTAAGTTAAATGATGAGTATAATAAGATATACCGTATAGAGAATTTTAATTCTCCTAATCCTACTAGTACTGTAATATTAAAGGGCAAGTTAGGAATTGGTAAGGATTATGATTCTAATCAGATTAGTATAGTACTTAACTATGAGACTATATCTAACATTAAGATGTACTTTACAGATGGAGGATCTATTATAAAGGTAATCAATATAATGGATGATAAGTATGTATAGTACCCTGATATAGATAACCCATTACTAGATGAAGAGGGTAATATACTTAATCCTAATAGTATTGATATTATTCCTAATGCAGTATTACATCCATTTGTGATACGTAATCTTGTAAAGGGTAATTTTAAAGCTGGTGTAGCTCAGTACTGTTATAGATTATATAATCCCCATTCTCAATAGACCTCTCTGTCAAGCTTAAGTAAAACAGTACATCTGGCTGAATCTGACAGTAGTTCTAGATTAGAGGATTATTACGGCTCGTCAAAAGGTAGCCTTACTGGTAAAGGAGTTGTACTATCAGCGCCTCTAGATACTAAAGACTTTACTCGTTGTACTATTATACGTATCTTCTATGAAGATAATGATTCTGCTCCTACATATTCTATAATAGATGACGTTGAAATAAGTCCAGCTTCTGATGAGATTAACTATACTGATACCGGTTCTAGTGGCATCAGTACTCTTACTCAAGAAGAGTTTAACGCACTTACTAGTTATGCATTTATATGCAATAGTATTACTACTGTATAGAATAGACTATTTGCATCTAATGTAACTGAAACCTCTTGGGTTCCTATGATAGAGGATGTAGATGGTGAAATAGTGGAATATGATGCTAGAGCGTATCGTGCTAACTCTGACGGATATATTAGAATTGAAACATCTGATCCGGAATAGTATATGTACTTTGGTATAGATAATGTAATTGCTATGCGCAAAGTTCCTAAGCAGCACGATTGTATCAATCCATATAACCTTGTTACATAGAATAAATACTCAGCTACTGGTTCTAAATACGTATACGGTCGAAATAAGAAACTTGGTGGTAATGGCCTAAATATAGAGTATACATTTATAAAAACTCAATTGGAAGAGGCAGATATTACTGAAGCTTATGGCGGATTAACAAATAGTGTAGGAATAGTCGGACGTAATCCCGTTAGAGTAGACTATGTGGCTACTTATGATATAAAAGGAGGAGATCCATTATATGTAGATAGAGACTACAATAGGTATATGCAGAAAAACTATGCAGACCCTATAATTGATTCTAGATACAGAAGTTATCAAAGAGATGAGATATATAGATTCGGTATAGTATTTTATAATGATAAGTTTATCCCATCTCCAGTGTTATGGATAGGTGACATCAGATTCCCTGATTTATAGGATTGCCCTATTACTGAAATGAAGTATAGTAGTCTATTATCTGTTCCACTTGGTATATAGTTTACTGTTAAAAATATGCCTATAGATGCAGTAGCATATGAGATAGTAAGATGCGACCGTACTATTGAAGATAGAACTATTGTATCTTAGGGCGTAATTACTCCTATATATAACTATAGAATTCTAGAGACTAAAGAAAGCGGAGATATAGGCGTAGGGGAGAGTGATAAGGAAACTAGTGAATACAGATCTTTACCATTTCTACATAGTAAAAAGACTAACTTCTAGGTAATGAGAATTGCTTATGATAGTGAGATACTTGAATCCGGAATACTAAAATCTGATGAGCATATTACAGATGAATATTGGCGTTTTATTTCTCCAGAAGTATGCTTTAATGGGGAGAAAATGGAAGATCTATTTAAAAGTAATATTTATATAGAACAACAAAATCTGCTTCTTACCAAGTTCAACCCAAATTTAGTAAATCAAGACTAGACAGACGTCAGAAACTGGGTAGCAGTAAGTTCTAAAAACATATACCCACCTAATGGAGAAACTTCTTCAGATACTAATTTATAGAAAGGCAGACAATTTGCTAGAGTATTCCTTACAGGAAGTGGTAAGGATAATAGATAGGTATTTGAATTTTATGCGTAGGATTTCTGTAATGCTTACATATAGAAATTCTTTTATGACAAGAGTAGTAAACATTTTGGTAAATCTCAAACAATATCCAATGCTAAATATCCACCTATGATACCATATAATGTTACTAATAACGGTGGAGTAAAGCCATATAAAGTAAATATAGGTAACATAACTTATAGCAATTGGACTGCTACAGAATTCTTTACTAGCGGTCATGTGCCAACATTTGGACCAGCTGGCCCATGCTTAATCCTTCAGGTATCTTCTGATTCTATAAATAATATACGTGGGGTTAGTGGATCAGCAGATAGCGAGTATGCATACGAATGCCCTCTTATAGTAGTTAATGCTAAGAGAGGCATAGTACCATATAGTGGTAATACTTATTCTGCTAGAACTAACTCTGTATATGTATCTATTGGAGCATATAGTAAAGAAGTAGACGAACCATTGTACGTATACGGAGGAGATACTTATATTGGATTACTTGACTATCCAGCATAGATGATATTTACAAAGAATGACATTAGTGAATGGAATGAAGCTAAGAAGTATTTCGGCGCATATATTCCGTTTGAGAGTACCATCAATATGAAGCTATCTATGGGAGAAATGACTCATAGAACTTTTAATTCATCATTGAATACAGTAGATGCCTTTATGCAAATTGAACCTACACAAATGTAGGGTTTCCATGCATAGAGTAAACCATACTATTTATATAATGATGCGTACTCAGTAGTATCAGACGCTAAGTTATTTACTACTAGAGGATTATATGATGAGGCTAATGTTAAGTCATATAATAGAGTATATACATCATAGGCTAAGACTACTAATGAAAATGTAGATAGTTGGTCTATATTCAAACCAGCTGACTATATAGATGTAGATTCTAAGTATGGTTAGATTACTAATATCAAAGGTATATTTAATAAGCTATACTTCTGGTAGAATACTGCATTTGGGTAGCTATCTGTAAATGAACGTTCTCTTGTACAAGATAATAATGTTGGCCAATTAGTATTAGGTACTGGCGGAGTACTAGACAGATATGACTATATAAGTACTGCTAATGGTAGTAGTGTAGTCAATGATAGGAGTATCATTAATTCAAATAGTAATATATATTGGTATGATTAGGACAATAATGAGATAGTCAAATTTGGTGGACAAGGTTTGAATATTATATCTAAAGAGTGTAACGTTCAAGCTTACATGAATAATATGTATGACTAGAAAACAAAAGAAGCTAACTCTGTATACGATAAGAAGTATGATGAAATATGGTTTAGACTATATAATAAATCATTGATATATAATGAGAGGTTGAATATATTTACATCTTTATACACATTTGACCCTGATTTTACGTTACCATTTAAAGATAAAGTTGTTACTACTAAGAATAATGATTTTTATGTCATAAATTCATTACAAATAGATGGATTTGGAGATGCTGATAAAGATGTACAATTAAAGATAGTAGTAAACAAAGATCCTCAGTATACTAAAGTATTTGACAATATAGCATTTTAGGGAGAGTTTATAGCTCCTAATAATAAGATTCTTACTTAGGATGTACTTAGAGGTGCTAAATTTGATACAAAACATTAGACATCTACTAGACAAGGTGAAGACTTAAAGTTCGATTATCGTGAAGATACTTACAGATTACCTGTTCCAAGGTAGGATGATTTTGAAGAGAATGAGAGCTTATCATTCCCTGCTAGAATGAGAGGTAAGTACATGGAATGCGAGTATAAATTTAAGTCTGATAAAGATTATTCTTTTTAGATGCCACAGATAACAACTACTTATAGATATTCTAAGATTTAATATGAAAAAGAATATAAAGAAAAAAAAGATAAAAGTTCCAGCAGCTTAGTTTGGATTACCTTCTTCATTAAGTAATATGAATGAATTACAGTCTTCTATACTTCTAGGAACTGCTGCTAATAATCCTAATAATTTAATAGTAACTAATAATGTTACTAGAGGTAATAAATTAGGAAACATAGCGGGAAAAATAGGCGGTATCGCTCAAGCAATACCTGGAGCTATTAATACTTTAGCTAGCCCGTTTCAACAATCTACTGCTACTACTGGTGGAGAAGCTGCAATGCAATCACTTTAGGATATTGCAAGTGGAATTGGGTCTGGAGCTCAATTAGGGTCTGCAATTGGTGGACCCGTAGGTGGGGCAATTGGTGGTGTAGCTGGAGCTATCGTTGGAGCTATTGGTAAGAAAGGTAAGAAAGCGTCAATGACCTCTTTCACTGATTATGACGAAGGTACTTTAAATACTGGTCTTAGAGCTGCATTTAAAGGTAATAAGAAACTTAGAGCAGAAAGAGCTAGAATAAGAATTAATGCCTTTTAGAATAGAGAGGGTGTAGCTGGTACAGAAAGATTACTCAATGAATTCAATGAGAATAATACTGAAATAGATACTAATACATTTCAATATGGTGGAGGGGTACCTACTTCATTAGCATATGTAGATGATGGAGAATTAATACAAACTCCTGATGGATCTGTTAGCAAAGTACCAGAACAAGGTCAACCTACTGATAGTAATCTAGTTGATTTACCAGAAGGCAGTAGAGTGTTAAGTAATACTTTAAAAGTACCTGGTACAAGTAAAACTTTCGCAGAATTAGGGGATAAGATAATGACTAAAAGAAAGAGTAAAGGAAATGACATATATGCCTAGAATGCGGATATGCTTAATGAGATGAATAACAAAATGTTGCATGATAAGTTGTTTACTATGCAAGAGAATCTGAAAGCTAAGAAAGGCATAAAGAATAAGAGTAAGAGTATTGAAACCTATTATAATGGTGGAGTATCTAGTAGGCATAATACTATAAATGTGCAGGATAATAGATATAATTTAGGGGATACCTTCAAGTATAAAGGAACTACATATAAAGTAACTGGTACTAATAAGGCAGAACCAGTTGTAGCTAGAGATACTTGGGGCATAAAAGGTGATATTACTGCTCCTTGGGATAGCTATGGTAAAACAGTGGATGCCGGTAATTTACCTGAAGTAACTGTAACTGCGAGTAAACCTAGAACTACTACTCCTAAAGTAACTACTACTGCTACTAAGCGTGCTACTAGAGCAGCAAGTAAATCTATTGCTCCAGAAATAGTTCCTGATCTTACTACTATAGATGAGGATTATCGTGCAGAAGCTACTCCAAATGATATTGCAACTAGAACTACTAGCAAACCAATAGTTGCTCCTGTAATAACCAAACCTACATATAATCCAGATTGGTTAGGTATGGCAGGAGATGTATTTGGAGGTCTAGCATCTTTAGCTCCTATAATGTCTAATTTATTCACTAGTGACCCTGAAGCTGTACCAGTTAACTATAATCCATATGCTTAGGCTATTGCTAATACTATGGCTAGACGTAAGTATAATATTGATCCAGTACTTAGGGATATTGATACTAATAGAGCCGTAGGGGATTATAGTTTGAGTCAGCAAATGACTAATACTGGTCACAATATGGCATTTAGATTACAGAATGCTATTGCTGCTAATAAGGCTAAATTGCAAGCTAGATCTGTTGAAAGTAATGAAAATAATAGATATAAAGCAGAATACGCAAACGCAATGAATGATCTTGGTAGACAATACGTTAGCGCTACTAATCTTGCTTCAGACTTAAATGCGCAGAACAGAGCTACTACTCGTAATATACGTAGAGCAGGAATTAGCCAATTGAGTTCATGGGCACAGAATAGAACTCTCATGCGTAATTAGAGTAAGAGAGATAAAGCTATGCTTGAATTATATAAACCGTTCCTAGAAGCCGGTTTTACTACTGATGTAATAAATAACTGGAATAAATTTTTAAGATAATATGTAGGCAAATAGATATGATAGGGCAGCTGAAGCCCCTATATTAAACACATATGTTCCTATTAATTTCGGTGAGTTATATAGGATCGGTTCAGCTCAAAAGGAAGCTGTAGATTAGGCGGCTAGGGAACTGACCAATAATCTAAAAACTTTTGCAGAGTTTCAATCTCCATCAGCTATAGATACTGAAAACTATTACAAGAACTCAATAGGCAAATTCGCCGATTTAGTTTAGGAAGCTTCTACAAATCCTGATGCTATGAAAGATGCTAACTTCAGAGCTAGGTTACAATAGAGAATTAATAGTTTAGATTATTCTGCTTTAAGTCAACTTAAGGAAAGTGCTAATAATCTTAGATTAGGGTTATAGACCAGGGCTAAGATGAAAGCAGAAGGGCTGTATAACGAAGATTGGGATGAATCTGATATAGCTAACTATGACACATTAGGAACTAAGAAAGTATTTGAAGATATTAGTCCTGTGAAATTCATGACCGCTAATCAGTTAAGTAATCCTTACTTTGATAATTTAAAACCTGGTAGTTTAGGTGTACAATGGAAAGATGGAGTTAAATACCAAGTAACTGGTAATAACATGGATGACCTATACGCTGTGGCTAACGCTCATTATAATGATCTCATTAATACTCCCCAAGGACAGAAATATTACCAATAGATGCTTAAAAATACTGGTGGAGATGCAGATGCAGCTAGACAACAATTTATAGATATGATTGCTTCTTCCTAGATAGATAGAACTAGAAGACCTCAATTAACAGTTGATCCGTTGTGGCTAGTGTAGGCTAAAGCTGCTGCGAGTAGGACTGGTAGAGATGAGATAATTAGACCTAATCCAACTAGATTAGACTTCTTAAATGAATCTATTACTAGAAGTGTACAATCTAGAATTGGATCTAGATTTGATCAATATAGAGATTATATCGAAAGCTTAGTAAATAAATATCCTAATACTAAGATAGCACAAGATGCAAAAAAGGGAGTTAAGAATATAGACAATATGATGAACTCCTATATGCAACTTAATCAAGCCGCTATGCAGTACTCTAATGCTTATAGAGCTACTGGTGATGATAATGCACTTATTGCAGCCAGAAGTGCTTCTGATGCAGCAGATAAATTACAAGCCCAAATGATAGGTCTAGCCAATAAACATGTGCTTAGAGATGAATTTCAGAAAAAATCTGGCTTTTCTCCTGTATCTGTAGATGGAAATAAAGAATACTCTAAGAAAGGTTACTTACAAGGAGTAAACTCTGCTTTAGATATGATTAAAGGTAACGTTAGCTTACTTGAAAGTGACGACCTGTTGACAGGAATAGGTGCATCACAGTAGGAGATAAAAGATGAAAACGGTACTACGAAGAAAGTATATCAATTTAATGACTCTAGAGGGTTCTTATTGCCGGAGACTGTATTCCAAATAGCTTCTGAGACTACTCCTAGAAAAGCAGAAAGAGTAGCAGGCTTTGGTAGAGATACCAGTTTCCCATTAAAGGAAGTACTTGAATCAGGTAATCTAGCAGATGTACAGTTTCTACCTGAAGGTAAAATGGTCAAAGTAGGGCCTGGAACATTCGCTCTATCTGGTAAAATAAGAATACCTAAAGAAAGAATAGAACAAGCATTAGGTACAGGTCTATGGAGTGATAAAGGTTTAACACAAGGCTTTGCAGATAACTTAATAGCTCCGTTTGGTAGACAAAGTACTAGAACTGCATTAAAAGACTTATATAAAGCTTCGGAAGTTACAGAAGTAGTTGGAGAAGACGGTCACGAATACTTTGAGATGGATATATTCAAAGCATTACCAAGTACCAACAATGCTCCAGAATTTTGGCAAAGAGTAAATCAAAGATGGCAAGGAGGTTCTCCTACTGGAATAGGTGGTACCTCACAAGCCAAAGAAGAATACGGAACTTCAGCATTACAAACATTAGGAAGTGTAAGATAATATGAAAAGAAAAGTATACGATACATCATTAACAGACAGTATAAGATAGAGAACGGCTTTGTATGATGCTTATGAAGCCCCAAGAGCCAATGTAGAAGAGTACTTTCATACTATGGAGAATCCCTCGTATGAGGGAGCTCCTGATGATTATGGAGTTACAGATTGGTTATCTAATGCCTTTAATGATTGGAATCTTAAAAGAAACGAAGTAATTAGAGATAACGCATTAGGTGATTATACTATGGCTGAATAGGATTATAACACTATCTTAAATGCTAAAGGGTATATTCAAGCTGTACGTGAAATAAATACGATACTTCCACAATTAGAGCAAGATCCAAGTAACGAAGATCTAAGATAGAGAGTAAAAGAATTATCTGACATTGTCGTTAATAACAAAGAATCATATAATAATATATTAGATGACAAACTCAATGACTCATCTTTAAATACAAAGCTGAAAACTGATTTAGTTAATGGAAAATGGGATTCTGCTTTAAGTGAAATAGATCGTTAGACAACTGAATAGATCGACAAATCTACAGGTGGCTATTCTGATCCTAATACTTTATATGCTAAAAAAAGTGCAGCATTGTTTGAAGCCAGCAACGCACAGAATAAGGCAGATGAGTATAATAGTAAATTAAAATCTGATTACTATCGTAGAAAATCTCAACAGCCAGGAATGGATCTTACAGATATAGATACGTATCTGTTTAAACTGCCAGGGTTAATGGGCTCTTCTGCGGCTACTATGGCTAATGATATACTAACTACTGGTACTACTTATGCTGCTACAGCTTTAGGAGCTCATTTTGGTCCTATTGGAGCAGCTGTCGGTCTAGTGGTTGGTGCTGGTGCATCTATAGTTGGTAATTTATTTAGTAGAGAAAGAGAGTCTAAGGGTGAAGTATATAGTAACTATAAGTCAGCTGTTATTAACTAGGTTGATAAAAATGGTATCTCTAAATAGCTATTAAAGGACGCTAAATCTGAAATGCAGAAAATGGGCTCCTATACTTAGGAACAGATAGATAATGATGACTACGTATACGATCAACTGCTTACTAATCAAGTAAAAGTAAACAATACTAAATTTGATAAGATTAGACTTAATAATTTTGAAGGTATGAAATCACTTTATACCGACAACATGGCCTTATCTGCTTGGGATGCTACACAAACTATGTTAGAAGTAGTTCCCTTAGGTAAAATGGCTAGAAGTGTAAGAGGTCTAAAGACATTGGCTAAAGGATACGATAAAAGTAAAGACTTCTTAAAGGGTAAACTGGCAGAACGTATAGATGATATAACTAGTTTTGGTATAGATAGTGTAGACAAACTACCTAAGATTACTAAGAGAAAAGCCGTATTAGACTTAGGAGGTAGAATACTAGTATCTGCTGCTATGGAAGGGGCAGAAGAAGGTACTCAATACATGAAAGGTTAGGATTACATCAATAGGCATTTTGAAGAAAATCCTAACTTAGTAAAGAGTTTTGTTAAGAATTTAGGTGCTGGAGCAAGATCTATATTTGCAGCAATTACTCCTTGGGATGCTGTATACTCTGATGATGCAGAATTCATGGAGAATTTCAAAGGAGGTGCATTACTTGGTGGTCTAATGACTGGTGGTATAGGTGCTGCTACTTCTTACTTACAAACTAGAGACCAATTACAAGCTGATAAATTATTATCAGCTTTATATGCTGAAAAACTAGATCAAAAAGATAGAGTAAGAAAGGATATCGCTTATGCAGAAATGGCTGCGAATAATAAGTGGGATAACTTAATGCAATCATTTGATAACTTACAATCTACAAATATTGACGGTCTTACCTAGGATGATATAGAAACTGAAAGAAGTAATGCTAACCGAGTAAGAAACATAGCTACGTCTGCTTCTACATTACAACAGGCGTCAGTATTAGGTATAGAACCGTATACTGATGATTATAATATACTGGTAGCTCTTAAGGATCATTATGATAAATTACTTGAGGAATCTGATAGTAACTTAACTTCTGCTAATAATAAGTTACAAAGTATATTAAATGGCGAAGATGTAAATAAACAGATTAAAAAGGTAATAACCAAACTACCAGAAGATAAGCGTTCACAAATATCAGCAGAAGATGTAAAGAATGCTATCTCTCTATACTCTGAATTAGCAGTATATGATAATCTAATAAATGATTATGAATAGAATGGGGCTAAGTTAAAAGATCTAGAAAAGAATACTAATTTACGTACCTCTAAAGCAGATGTAATACATTTTAGAAACTTATTAAATACTGATAGAGAGGCATTAACTAACAGTCATAATGAACTCAAAAAAGTATTAGATCAATTTAATTTGACCGAAACTGATATTCAAGTCCCTTCTGTACATCAAGATCTAGCTGATGCTCAAGAACAAGCAGTAGTAGCGAGATTAGATCAAACTAGAGCTAGAGAAGAAAATAATCTTATGTCATCAGATGATAAGAAGTCTATAATGGCTAAGATTAATAAATGGAAAGACTCTGAAGCCAAGGAAGACGATTTTGTGCAGGCTATAGAGGACTTATACTCTGGCAGAACGTACGAGAAAGTAGTAGAAGAAGGGGGAGAAGTTACTCCAGAACCTATTACTACTTCTATTCCTGTTTCTGATGAATCAAGAACAGTAAAAGAGCCTGTAGTGGAAGTATCTACTCCTACTACTGACATTCCTGTTTAGGAAAAAGAAACAGAATAGATAGATGAGAAATTGCTTAAAACGGCATATTCTGACTTTGTTAGTTCAGGTGAATGGGTAATATCTCAGAAGTTGCAAGGAAAAGAAAAATCTAGAGCTGAAGAAATAAAACGTATTGCTCAAGAAGCTAGAGAAGAAATAGCTCAAAGACAACAAGAAGATATAAAGGCTAAGGAAAAAGTAGTACAACAGCCTACTGTTATCCCTAGTGAATCTGCCGCTGTTGTATCACCTACTGAAGAAGCACCTAAGACAGAACCTACGAAATTAGAAGAAGTACCTACTCTTAGTGATATACTTGGGGGATGGCTTGGTGAAGGCGCTAAAGCGGCATTAGAGACTCCTAGTCAAGCACAAGAATAGATGTAGACTACAGAAGTTTAGGATACCGCTGAGCCAAGATAGCTTGAAGAATTAACGTATGACCCCAGATTAGATCCGTATTCTCACGAATTAAACTATAGACTTACTGATTCTAAATAGAATGAGCAAGGACAGTGGATTAGAGTACCTAAGAAATTTCAAGGTATGGAATAGTACCTTAATAACGAAGAATTTTCTGAAGTATCTGGACAGTCTGACTTTATCAAAGAAGTAACTAAGAATGGAGTACGTATAGTAGTAATGCCATATACTAAGAGTGATGGTACTACTACAGATGCCATATATGCTTTATTTAACTATAAAGGTAAAGAATATGTAGCTAGCATTAAGACTGTAGAAGGACTGTATGCTAGAGGAAACAGAGCTTTCAATAGATTACCATTTAATGATCAGTAGTTAATTGTAAATAATCTCAGTGCTTTACGTAATAAAGTACTAGAACTAAATAAACAGGTATAGGCAAACCCTAATTTAGAAATAGTACCTACTACCATAAGAAAAACTAATGGTAGAATAGTTAATCTTAAGAACGAAGATAACAGTCCTAAAAATAGGAAATTGACTGACTCTGCTTGGTTAACTATTAAGGATCCATATGAAATTAATTCTGAGAATACCCAAGTAGGAGTTACTACTGGTGGTCTAGGTGGCAGTGTAATACGCTTCAAAAACCAGGTAATATCAGGAAAAGGATTTCCTATGGGCAAACCTGTATGGATGATCAAAACACAAAGAGATGACGGTAGTACATCTCAGGTAGGAGTAGTATTAAATTATGACAATTTTAAAAATAAGCCAGAAGTAGCAGATCTTATAATAGATCTTATTACTTCTAAAGACCAATTCTATACAGATGCTAATGGTACTGTAACTAATATCACTCCTTAGAATGTATTACAGTTCTTAGTAAACTTTGGACCTCAAACTGCCACTAATCCTAATGATACTAAATTATCTCCTGAATAGGTAAAAGCTAGAATGGATAAATAGTTCTATCTTACAGAAGATAATTAGTTAATAGTAGGGCAATAGGTGTATGACTTAAATGATATAACTACAGTTCCTGAAGTTAGAGATAGACTGAAAAAGTATATAATAGATAACTTCCATTGGAATATAGATGAAGCCGGTCTAAACTCTAACTACTTAGGTGGTGACTTACAATCATAGATAAAAGATCCTAATTTATCTCCATTAGCCACATTCTTAAAGAACAATAGTGTAGATAAGATTACTTTGATACCAGGTATATTAGAATTTACTGATAGAGATTTTGGTATTATTAAAGATAATAATGGCAATAAACAAGTAGATTCTAATCATCCTAACGGTATCAGTGTACTAGGATGGTATATAAAACAAGGTATACTGCTGACTGACATTGCAGATACTATGCAAGATGCTAATGTATACATAGATGACGTAATGTTAGTGGATAAAACTGCTGAACATAAAGTAGAGCAATCTCAATAGAAAATTCAAGAAGAGTCAAAAAGAGGCAGTATTACTTTACCTGATGAAACAGGTAAACAAACTTCTATTGACCTAGACGATATATTCTCTATATTAGATGGCAAGAAGAGAAAGGGCCCTAATATGGAAATATCTGAAAACGAATACAATAAAATGAATCCTACCCAGGCATCAGAATGGATTCAAACTACATTAGGTATTACTCCAGAAATAATACCATCTGTAATAGAAGTAACTGAGGCAGGTAATTCTGTAGTTGGTAGAGTAACTGAAGATTCTATAATAATAACAGAGTCTGCTCCAGAAGGTGTACAGTATCATGAGGCATGGCATAGAGTATCTCAATTACTAATTGATTCTAAACACAGAGATAGAATATATAAGAAATATCGAAACTCTGGTTTAACAGATAAATAGATTGATGAGAAATTAGCTGATCAATTTAAAGACTTTATGCTAACAGAATCTGGAAATTATAGATTCGATACTAAGAATTGGTTTAGAAGAATATATGACTTTGTTAAGTTGTGGGCGAGAACTGGTCAATATGGTTTAGCTAAAATATATTCTGCTATTAATAGAGGTAAGTATTACGGATTAAAACCTAATGCTGATAATGTAGCTAGATTTAAAGAGATATATAAAGGTGAAGGACCTAATATGGAAGTATCTGGCTATCAGTTCAAACATATTCAAACTGTTAAACAGTTGAATGATATTATAAATAGTTTGACATATGCTTTTTTCTAGGTATCGTTTACTGATGGAAGCACTATAAATTATTCAGATCTATCTAAGGACGCTCCTAAATTTGATAGACTTAAGCTCATATTGCAAGCCCAAGCTTATAAATATCCTTCAGATGTTATAAATGAAGTAGTAGATAAGTTTGACTCTATTATACTTCCTATGTTGACTACTAAGTTAAAATAGTTAGGAATTAGAGCAATAGATAGAAATGAAGATGACACTATCTCTAATATAGAAGAAGGAACTGAAGGAGTAAATATAGGTCAACATACTGTAGAAGGTATGAATATATCTATCAGAGATAACGCTCCTGCCGAAGTTAAATTCTTCTTTCAAACTATACCAGCATATGAAATAGCAAAAGATGGTACTTCTTAGATCAAGTTTGATGAATATACTCACTTTCCTAGCTTCGTAGATCCTAATATAGCTTGGACTAACATTTTAAAAGACTTATCTGGATGTAGAACCATATCTAATATTGTAGATAAAGTATAGTTTTTTGCCAAAAACGGCGATCCTTTCTATCAAGCATTATTGTTTAGATTGACTACTTTAGTGAAGAACTCTATGAGCGATGATACTAATATATCTACTCAAGCAGAAGCTATGCTTACTAAGATAGAGACTGTAGTTACTTCTGACATCAATAGCTATATTACTGTAAAAATCAGTGAAGATGCTGAAACTGGGTTTACTAAGATGGAATTGAAGGATAACACAGTAGATGTTAAAGCTGCTAATTATCCAAAGGTGTGGTCTCAGTATTTCTTTAATAACTCTGGAGTATATAAGTATAATGAAAATGGAGCTATTGTAGCTGCGGATGGAGCTAAACAAAGTTTAAGAGTTATAATAGATAATTTCAATCGAATTAGAAATGCATTTACTAACAATAGAGGTATATTGAGAGCTGGTGATAAGAATATAGACTTACACCTATAGGCTAATCAAGAATACTTGAAAGACATAGTAGTACGTATGCTAAATTCTGTAGGTATAGGTATAGATAAACCTACACTTAACAGAATGTTATTATCTGGAGATTATGGTAATCCTAGATTAGATCAATATACGTTACTGAATTCTTTCTTAGTAAACAGAATAAAGTTCGGAGGATTACCTAGATTGATAGAGACACTTGGTGTAATAAAAGATTCCATTAATAATGATGGAACTATAAAACCTATATAGACAGCAGAGGGTGTAATACAACCTACGCAAGTATGGGATAATTCAGGTTTTGTTAAAGAGATAGCCAATTATTACGCTTATCAACATGCTACTGATAAAAGTTTAAGTAGTTATGGACCTGATGGTAATACTTACTATATGGTATCTCAGAATAACTTTACTAAGGATAGACTTAATGAAATAGTAAACGATAAAGAAACATTTGATAATCTGAATGCAGTGGTGTATAATGGCAATTCTATAATACTTAATTCCGTTAAGAATGGCAATAAAGACTTATCAATTGAAACATTAATAAACTTTAAGGATACTACTTCACAAGATACAGGTAGAGACTATTTTGGTATTACTGATAGAGAGGACTATATTGCTAAAATGGTTGCCGTATTTAATGATAGAATTATATTCCCTACAGTGGCAGATAAGAAGACATATCATTTCATTAAAGGTATCAAGTTACCTCATGAAAGAATAAGATTCAACAATACTTCTCAAGGTGTGTTTATCCAATATGGAGAGCAGTCATTAGACACTTTGTTAGGTTACTGTTATGATGAATTGAATCAGATAGAGTTGTGTTTAAGACAGATTGATGATGATCCTACACATTATGATGAAAAAACTGGATTACATTATAATGACGACGGTACTATAAATAACGATTGGTTAGAACCTAATAGAAGAATAAAGAACTTCCATACTCCCAACAAGGTAAGTTGGAAAGATAAAAATGGTAAAAAGCATACTAAGAAGTTAGAAGGTAATGGAGCTAGATTCTTATTACTAACTGGAATCAAAACTTCTAAAGGTTTTATTAGTTTTAACGATCCTATGAAATCTGCTAAGGAGAATCTTTAGACTGCTAAAGACTATTTCTTTAATTTATCTAGAGAAACATAGAAAGCGTTTTTAAGCTCTCTAATAAACGATCGTGTTAAATAGGAAATATCTACTGCTAAAGAATTAGGATTAATTGAAGGTAATGAAAATAACGATATATGGAGTTTACGTAATGTATTACTAGATGATACAGAATTAAGTAATAGAAAAGCATTTTATAGTCAATTAGATCCTACAAATGCCGAAGGATACGCTATCTTTGATATGCTAGCTGATTACACTATCAATAGTATTATATCAATTAATGAGGTAGAGAAACTATTTAGTGGAGCTCCTGCTTACTATAAAGTTAAGTATGATGAACATGGTCCTATAGATGTATCTATTGATAAAATCAAACGTCTAGGTTCTCTTACTTCTACTGGTTTGAATAACAGACTAGATTTCTTTAATGATCCAATTAGAGATGAATATGTAGTTGCTGAATTGAAAGACCACGAAATAATGGACAAACAGTACTATATATATGAAGGTCTATTTACTAGAGGCAACATTAAAGAAACTATTCAAGAACTGGAAGGTGAAGATGCTTGGAATGAAGTAAAAGACTTGAGTATACAGGAGATTGAAAAAATCTATCCGGAATCAGTTAAGATAGCTAAACAAGCAGCTAAAGCAGAAGTAGAGGGTTATAAAGAAGGCATAAATGTAGCAGATGCTGCTGTATATATTAGTCCTAATATGACTAGAGATCTACTTAGAATGCGTGGTGTATGGTCTCCTGAAATAAAGAAAGCATTTGAGATACTTACTAATGAAGATACAGCTGATTTGTGGGATTCTGATCCCAAACTGTATGCTGAAGCTAATAAGGTTATATTAAATGCTATGAAGTATATGGCATTTGGTACTAGATTCAATGAAATACCTGGATTAGGTATACCTTACTTCAATAAGATGGCATTGTTCCCATTATTCAAAAGTATAGCTACTGGTGACATAAAAGCACTGTATGATAGAATGACAGACCCAGATAAACCAGTAGATATGGTATTATTTGATTCTGCTGTTAAAGCTGGTTCTAGATCTCCTATGAAGTTCTATAGAGTAGCTAAAGACAGTGAAATAGAACTAAGGGATGGACAGACTGTTCTTAGTGCCAAAGTTACTGATGAGTTAATTAATGAAGAAGGAAATACTCTTAATGATTTCAATAACTTAGTTACTTATACTTAGAAGTTTAAATACTTAAGACAACAGTTAGAAACTAATCCTCATACACATGAAGAGCAGATGGCTGGTACTCAGTTTATGAAAGTAAACTTGTCTAACCTACGTATGGATGATTTATATGGTATTGAAGGTAAGTAGGTAACTGGTAGAGAAATCAAGGATACTATTATGAATGCATTGAATAAATTGTCTGATATGGGTGTTCAAGACCTAAAGGATGAATTATTCAATAAAGACGGTAGTGTTAATGTAACTAAGTTAGCTAAGATGCTAGAAGATGATGCAAGAGAATCTGATGCTAACGATAATGTATTATCTGGTCTTAAAACAGCTAATAATCAATTTATTATTCCGTTATCTTCTTTATCTGATAATAAGTGGTTAGAAAGTAGATTTATTTCTATGATCAACAAACAAGTTATTGATGTTCATATACCAGGTGGAGCATTTATTCAAAGGTCTACCTTAGGTCTAGAGGCTACTTCTACTAAAGTAATAACACCTAATATGATAAATGACGGTAGAGTGCTTAAGTCTATTAATGAGGAAGGGTCAATGGATTCAGTAGTAAGTATAAACTTGTTTAAATATTTTATACCTAATTACGATAAACTGACATTTAGAGAAGCCAGACAATGGCTTATTGACCATGAAATTATTGGTGATAAAGCTACAGCTAACGCTATTGGTTATCGTATTCCTACTCAGTCTATTGCATCTATATCTCCATTACGTTTTGTAGATGTATTCCCTGAAATAATGGGTGATACTATTATGCTTCCTGAAGACTTTACTAAACTTACTGGTTCTGACTTCGATATTGACAAATTATATGTAGCTAGATTTAGTTACAATAGTAAAGGAGCTAAAATTAACAAAGGTAATGCACTTAAATATGAAGAAATACGTAGTTCTATAAAGAATGAAATGCTTGATGCTTATCTAAAAGTATTACTTACTAGAGACAATACTAACTCACTTAAGTTATCTATTGATAATGCTACAGAGAATGTAAAAGAAGTACTTAGAGATATTGAAGGGCCTAGTAGCTATCATCCTACTCCATTTGAAGTTTACTCTCCCACTTATCAAGAAGCTAGAAAAGCTGAATATACTGGAGGTAAAGCTGGTATTGGGCCTTTTGCATTGAATAATGCACATCACATCCTTACTTAGCTTACTAAGCTTAGAATGACCAGAAACGAATTTACTAGCACTTTAGATATATGGAACTTGGGTGGTATATATGATACTCCTGTAAAAGGGATGTAGAAAGGTGGTAGAATACTTGACTGGCTGTCTGCCATGATTAATGGTTTTGTAGATATAGCTAAAGATCCTTATATTGTAAGGTTAAATGTTAATTCATGGACTTACAATATGGTATCTTTCTTATTACGTACTGGTAAAGGTAAACAAACATTCTATTTTGTTGCTCAACCTATACTTAAAGAAATGGCGGAAGCTGTTATAAAGACTAAAGGTAAGTATGGTATAGACAGAACTAAGACCCCTACACAGTTAGAGAATGAAGCCATTGAATCTGTACTTGACAAATATGATCCTACTAAGAAGTATAGAAAGAAATATGAATTTATAAATAAAAATGATAATTCAAAAGCTAACGAATATCAGGATTTATTCAGAACCTATCAAAAAGAAAATGGTGAATATACATCTAGAACAAGAGAGTTACTTAAACTAGATAAAGAAGAAATAAGTAACTTTAATGAAGAATAGGTTCGCATATACTATGCTTGGAAAGCATTGAAACCATATGCTGATTCACTAGCTAATCTTGTTAAATACTCTAAAGTAGATACTAAGAAAACGGGTAAAACCTTTGCAGAATAGCAGACATATTACAACGGTATGTGGGCAATGGCAGAGGATGCTAACTTTGCAGATGGTGAGATAGAAAGGTTCTATAATGAGACTTTTATCGCTAAGAAAACTGAAAACAGTATTCCATTTGGTACTTCTATATTCAAGGATCTATTATTAAGAAATACTAGTACATTCTTGGATAAGAAAGATGTAATGTTAGCATTACTTGGTAGAAAGAATAATGCAGATTCCAAGTTATTGAATGCTCTTATTTCAGGAATGGAAGCTCAAATTAAGAGTGGATTCTTTAACTAGTTTATATATCAAAATGGTATTGACATCACTAGTATGTTTACTGGTAAAATGTCAATGGCTAAACGTATCAACAATTTCAAACATTAGATATTGAAAGGTAATCCAAAACTAAGTAGATTCCTGAATAACGATGGTACGATAAATAATGACTTTATAAACTATTTGATACCAAATATAGATTACAACGGATTAGATTTTATTGACACTTCTGCGTTATTAGATGCAGATTAGTCTTAGGCTAATAATTTAATAAATTATTGGAGAGAATTAATAGATGATCCAGAACCAAAAGTAAGCCAATTATTTAAGGACTTAGTAGTGTATGCATTTATCACATCTGGAGATAATCCTACTATGAACTCGTTCTTCCAATATGTTCCAAATAGTTATAGAATATCAATAGGTTATACTGATTATATTCAGACTAAATTAGATGAATTATCTAATGGAGTTGATCAATCCATAGTAAGAGATGACTTATTCTTAAACAATTGGTAGAATGATAAATTAGTAAGACCTGTAGATTTGTATAATAAGAAAGGAGTTAAACTATATTCTATATCATTAAATGACCAATCCGTCGTTCCTAATATTATAATGGGAGAAAGGCAAGATAAAACAGATAAGCCTGCCGTTAGACCTAGTAATTGGATAAAAATGATGGATATAGATAATGAAGGGCAAACAAAAGAAAGAAGTTTTCCTATATTCTATCCGTATATTAAAATAAATGATGGTTTAGGATACACTCCTGCTAATTATCATGTATATTCTCTCATAGGTTATAAACAAGCTGCTGATCCAGATACTAAACGTTTGAATTACATACCTATTTATGGATTAGTATCTAAGAAAGGCTACAAATATAGAGGTCACACTGTAGTAGAATATGGTAAGGAATCTCAATTTGACTTTAATAGAGAAAACGTATGGGATTATACAGAAGCTTTATAGAATCAAGAAGCGTTAGCTGATATGTCTGATGAATATAGTAAGCCTAATTGGTAGAATTCTGATATTCATTTGATTACTGATCTTCCTCCTTATTAGAATATAAATTATGCTAAAGGGCAATAGGATATGGTATTTGAATAGGAGCAAGATGATAAAGATGAAAGTGAACAAGGAGTGATACTTAGTGAAGCCGAAGAAGGTAAAGATTCTTATAATAAAATATATACAACTACACAATTAGCACAAGAATGGTCTTCTAAAGAAGGATGGTCTGTTGAGTATTTTAATAAAAGAGTACTTCCTAAAATAAATCAAGCTTGGTAGATAGAATACGAACTAGCCCCAGATTAGTCTATTACACCTAAATTAAAAGGTTCTATGAATTATAGTTATGAGGATAACGCTAATTCCAGTATATAGTCTAAAACTACATTGGATGCTATTAAAAATGGGGAGCGTACAGCTACTACTAGATATGAATCTGATAAAAATATTGAATATTGGAAATAGGCGAAGGTAGGAGATATTATAGAATTTCATAACAAAGAAGGAAAATCTGTAAAAGTGGTAGTTACTAAACCTCTTACTAAGTTAACAGAAAAAATTAGTTCTACATAGTTAAATTTGTTTCCTTCAGAATCAGATGTATTGTAGAAAGTTAGAGACTATTTAACAGAATTAAGTAAGGAAAATTCTGAACTATCAATAGATGACAAAATAGAGGAATTCACTCAATTATTACGTAAAGAAAATCCAACTACTCCAGAAGAAGTGGAAGGTTTGATTAACAAATTTATATGTAATTTATAATATGAATAAATATTGTCCAAATAAAAATCTTCCAGAATGGAAGGAGTTAGTAGGGGTAGTAGGTGAAAATAAAGCCTACTACCTTTGGGATTAGAATAAAGGTAATGGGTTAGATAAGGCTTCTAATGGAGAGGATTCTAAGCTGTTTTCAGACCTTTTAAACAAGTTTGATGGAGATCGTAAACAAGCTATCTTAGCAAAGGCTGAAACCTTTACAAATGCATTTAAAACACAATTATCGGAAGAATTATCTAAACAAGTAGATAATAATGGAGAGTTGTTAATTGAAGCATATAATAAAAGATATGATACTAACCTATTAGGTCAATTAGGAGAATTTGTGGATACCGTAGATGTTGTAAATTTCTTCATTAACCATAAAGAGGTTGCGCCTCAAACTAAAAATCTTCTTAAATATTTAAACAAAGTAAACAGACCTTTCATTATTCGTGAAGGGCATAAGAAGGGATCAAGAGCATCTTCTGGTTCTGCATTATATCTATATTCAGACATAATCAAAAAATCCTCAGTACAACAGAATGCTGAAGATGTTGCACACGAGATGTTACATATATATTTAAGGAAAGAATATGATAATAATCCTAAATTCAGATCTGAATTAGATAAATTACAAGAAAAATATAGGCAAAAGTTAGGAGACAGCTGGTATGGACTGGGATTAAAAGATGAAAGTGATGAATTTTTAAATGAGTTCTTATCTAACTCTAACCTTAGAAGCGAATTATAGAAAGTAGATAAAACCATCTTTCAACGTATATGGGAGACTATATTGGGATTAATAAAAAATATATTTGGTAAAGACACGTATAGATTACCAAAAGACTTATTAAATGCTCAAACATATGCTGTGAGTTTACTAAATAAGGTAAATCAAGGAGAAGTAAGTATATACAGTGTACTTGATTTTCCAGAAAGGTATACAGGAGAAGAATTCAATAAACTTGATGTAAGACAATAGGAATAGATAGATAAATTATACTAGAAAATACAAAAGGGTCTAAAGGATAGATTGAATGCCATTAAGCATTATAGTGTGAAGAATCCCAGAACGTGGAATCAGATAACTACTTTAATATCCCAATTATCTAAATCTGAAACTGAACAAGGTATGCTGCAATTCGTATAGCATGTTAGTGATACTATAGGAGATAGTATAAAATTCCTATCTAAACCAATAGATGAAATTAATGCTAAACAAATTAGACAGTTATCTAATGACTATCTAGGTTTCTATAAACCACTAATAGATCAAATTCAGTATGCTGTAGATACTACAGATATATTCAAAGAATTATCTGATTACGCAGAGATAAAACAAAAGATAACAAATATAGATAAATAGCTAACTACTGTAAATAATAAATTTACTAATGTACTTAAGTAGAAGGGCTATCAGTTACTATAGGAATATTTACAATCTAGAGCAGTACCACAGGAATACATAGATAAGGCAATAGCTTGGTTAGACGATCCCAAACATGATATAAATATATTTATAAACTGGTTTGGTATGGCTAGTAATAGTGACAATATGATTGTATAGACTATAGCTAATATGCTTTAGAATACAATGAATAAAACAGATAGGGAGACACTATAGGTAGGCACCGAATTAGTTAAACAATTAAATATAGTTAAAGAAAAATATGGTAATGACGTTCAAAAGCTGTTATATGAAAAGTATGACGATGGTACGTATACAGGTTTAAGAGTATCTCCAATAAATAAAGGGCAGTTTAAGAAAGATCAAAAATAGTATTTAGACGAATTAGCTAATAAGTTAAGCATACAAAAAGATGAAAACGATCAATATGTAATGCCTGATAATGAAGATATTCAAAAGAAATGGTTTGACGGAGTAAATAAATTCTATTCCGAAAGAGCAGATAGAAAATACAAATCTGAATATTATACTACTAGAAATAAAATGCTCTCTATGAAAACTAGAGACGCCATAAATGAAATTAACAACTATATTAACACTATAGTAGATCCTATTACTATAGATGGAGTAGAATATGATAATTTACTATCAGAATCAGAGTATAATTCTCTACTTAATCTGCGTAAACAAAAATCTTTGTTAGCTAATAGATATAATCTTGATGGAAGTGTAAAGACTGGAGATGATTTATTAATAGCAAATGAGTTATCTGCTTTTAATGAGTTAGTACAGAAACACGTTAAATATAAAACTGACAAAGAAAGATACAACAAAGATAGATCTAAAATAGTAGCTAAATATGGAGAAGGTTCTTCACAGTTGGCTTTATGGGAATCCAGAAATCTTAAGAAATAGTATACACAAGAGTTTTATGATCAATTGGATAGTATAATAAAAGCAGAACAATCCGATGATTATAAAGAAGCAGTTAAGAAACGTAGAGAATTTCAATAGTTATTTAAAGACCCATACTATAATAAGATTAACCCTGATTTAATGTCTGACTCTGAGAAAAGAGAAATGCTTAAATTAGACTAGGATATAGCTAATCTTTATACTTGGAGAGAGCAAGTCACTACTGAAAAGAAATTTAGTGATATAGCAGAAGTAACTGTTACAGAACAATATTATAAAGATAGCTAGGCAGCTAGAGAGTCGGGTACTGAAGCTTATAATGATTGGTTTAATAAAAATCATTATGAGGATGGTAGAGGTAAAATGCATCCAGCATCATATTATACAGAGTTAAAACCAAAAGACGAACTGTTAGAAAAGTATACAGAATATGCACCTATAAGTAGGTACTCTACTTTAGATAATACATCTAATTGGTACAATAAGAATTGGGACCCATCTGGACCTGCCATACAACCTAATAAGAAGTATTATGATAATAGTAAAGCATATAAGGAAGTAACAGATAAACCAGAATTAAAGAAACTATATAACAGTTTGTCTGATACTATGAAAAAGGCTAACGAATATATATCATTTCTAACGTTTGCAGATGATAATAGAATGCCTTAGATACCAGCTAGATTCATGTAGGTACTTGGTAGAAAAGATAATGTACTCAATGCCTTAAAATATGTATTTGAGGATATAGCTGTTACAAAAGTAGATGACATGGATTATGTTGAAGAATTTACTACAATGCCTAATGGAGACCCTATCAAAGTAATACCTACTAGATTTATAAAGATGTTAGATGATACTAATGAAATATCTACTGATGCTGTAGCATCTACTATAGCTTACTATAATATGGCTGCTAATTATAACAATATGGTAGAACAATAGGATGACATAGAACTTCTACTTAATCTGCTTAAAAATATTTAGATAAGAACTAAGAAGGAGTTAAAAACAGCAGGTTCATCAAATATATATAAACAAGCTTAGTTATTAGTTGACAGAATAATGTATGGAAGAAATAAGACTCCTATTATTGTAGATATTTTGGGTAAAGAGATAAACGTAGGTAAGACACTTGATATAATAAGAGGTTTTGTTACTAAGGTAAACTTGTCTGGTAACCTATGGTCTATAGGTACTTCTTTCTTTACTGATGCTACTTATACTACTTTAGAGGCTAAGATGGGAAGATTCTTTGATATGAATGATCTCAAATTTGCTTCTGGTGAATTTGCTAGACAATTACCATATATAATGGCAAATATTGGTAATCCTGTTCCTAAAGGTAAATTGTCATACCTGATGTAGCTTAATCAAGTAATAAAGGATAACAAAGAAATATTTGATAGGCTTGATGAAAGTTAGGTATTAAGATCTATAAATTAGAATTTCTGGTTTGCTGGTTATACCTAGTCTGATTATACAGTTAAAAGTCATACAGTTATAAGTATATATCATAGCTATAGATTTGTAGATGGATAGGGATTTATGACTAAACAATAGTACATAGATAAATTTAATTCTAATAGTACTAAGTTTGAGTAGCTACCAGTTACTTTATATGATGTATTTAAAGAGGATGAGAATGGAGATATAAAAGTATAGGATAAATATAAATAGTACGTTAACGATAAGTTATAGAATGAAGTAAGGAATAGAATTAACATACTTACTTAGAGAATAGATGGTACTCTAAGAGAGATAGATAAAGCAGCAGTACACGCTAATGCTATTGCTTCATATATAGTACTACACAGAAACTTTATGATATCTGCATTACATGATAGATTTAAGAGAAGACAATTTAATCTTGATTTAGGAGTAGAAGAAGAAGGATATTACAGATCTACTGGTAGGTTCTTAAAGAATGTTATAGGGCAGAGACATTTTGCTATAGCCTAGTTATTAGCAGATTATGATAATTTAAAAGAATACGAGTAGTATGCTGTTAGAAGAACACTGAATGAATTAGTACTTATAGCAGCTTCTACTGCAGTAGCTCTTGTAATGGCATCAATTGTAGATGATGATGATGAGTATGATACTTGGTTAACATAGTCTATTACATATTTAGCTATGCGTTCCGCTTTTGAGTTTAGAACTATGTATAACCCATTTGAATTTATGTCTCTAATTAAGTCTCCTACAGCGGCTTTTAACTGGTTTGATAATGCCTCTAGTTTTATTAATCTTATGAATCCAGCATCATATGTAGGTGATAGAACCCCATTTACAATAATAGATAGAGGACCTTATAAGGGATTACCAGTTATATTGAAAAATATAATTAAAGTTACTCCTATTAAGAGTATCATAGAAGCAACAGACCCAAAAGCAAAAAGAAACTATTTATAGAATTAGTTAATGAACTTCTAAAAGTTTCTATCTAAATTATCAATTCGTTAGATATACTGTAAAAAAGAAAGGCTGAGTATTAAGTTACTCAGCCTATTTTGTTATGAGAGTTCATCACGCTCCTCATAACTATAATAATCTTCCTCAGGTAGTTCAGCACTTATAGTATCACCGAATCTATAAGTATCTAGAAATAATCTTTGCGCTAATTCTGGAACAGGCACGTTTGCCCAAAATCTATTTATTTCTAATGCTGCATTTACATTATATGTTTTACCTACTGATTTAAGATCATTAATATCTTTCTTATATTTAGGATTACTTAAACAATATACAGTATAATGCTTACTATTTATAGTAATATACCTAGTATTATATAGAGAATCTAGATTCTTAAACTTCCTATATCTATCTATAGATTCTTTAGTATTTACACTACTATCATATACAAGAAAGACCTTTTCTTCTAAAAAAGGTCTATTTTTATCTGTAGTATAAGCGTTTATGAATCCACTTTCTACAGTTAAATCATTCCAAGTAAGATTATCATCTAATAATGGTACAATGTATATACTAACATCATTCAAGTTCTTCAACACCATTATTCTCGTAATATTTACGAGTATGTTCCCAATTGTCTGAACTGATATGATATGAAATTTCTTTTAAAGTATCTGCTATAATATTTCTACGTTTGAGTAACTCCTCTTCGTTAAACATATTAAATACTCTAACTTCGTATTTTCCATTTGTTTGTATCGCAATAATATACGCTTCAAAATCATAATCATCTGGATTAAGATTTAATTCATTAAGCATATACCAAGTAATAGCACAAAGGTAAAAAGCTATTTGCCTGTAATAATCGAATTCTTCTACAGAATGTTTAAAATTATAAACATCACTAGTAGTTTTAAGGTCTATCAAAATGATTTTCTTATTAACATGATCAAACATTACTCTATCAAGTAAAGATTTACATTTTACATCATATAAATCCCAATTAATATGATACTCATTATGACAGGTATATGTAGTTGGAACATTAAACAGCAAATTATTTGCTGCTACATGTTCTTGTAGGTTTTCCTTAATTTGCTTTAGCATAGTTAAATCAGCAAATGAAATAACCTTCTTTGTAGAACTTACTTGTAAATAAGTAATATACTGACTGTAAGTTTCTACAATGTGCTTTGCTTCTGATCTCTTTATATCTACTCCTTTACTATTACTATAAGAATTATTATAGGCATCTAGTAATAGCTTCTCCTCATCTATTAAAGGATCAGTTAATTTATGAGTACTATAATACTCACACAAATCTTTCTGTTGTTTTACTTTTGGAACTTCAAAATCTAATATTTCATAGTCTTTCCAAAATTCTTCTGGTTGAAGAATATACTCATGTATCATAGTCCCTTTTTCAAGAAACTTACCCGATATACCTTCTTCATTTCCATCTAGCATATCACGAAGATATCTAGGTCCTTTCTTAAGAAACCAACCTATTGCACTGTTACTAATGCGGGTATTATCTTCATAATAAGGAATATCAATCTTCATCATTTAATGAAATATTTAATTTTCCGTATTATCTTTTTCACTTAACACAAAATCTTTAAAAGCTTTAAGCCGTTCAATATCTGTATTAGTATCTAGATAAGAATCGTAGTAAACAAAAGCATCACTAAAAAGTCCAGTTTCTAAACTACTCTTCATAAGATCTAACCATTTTTCTTTCTTTTCTTCTTTTTCAACTAATTCTGATTCAATAAAAGCATTAAACTTTCGAGTCATTAATACTTCATTCACTTTCTTTTCTAGCTTACTGTAAATCTTCTGTAATAAGTTCATCTTCTTCTGTATTTAAATTAGTATTCCAAGGAATTCCATCTTCTTCCTGTGTATGCTGTTTATAGAAATCTTTTTGCATTTCAAGAAATTCTTCTAACTCTTTCATAGTTAGAGAATCTTTTCCCTTTAATACATAAAAAGCACTTAGAACTCCTTTTAATGAGTCTAAGTAAGAAAGAATAACTTCTTCTTTATTCATAATATCAATTGTAATAGGAGTAAACTCCTTCTTATGATTGTAATTATCATTTAGCATAGAACAATTGTAATACCCTTGTTCTTGTAAGTCTTCTCCATCATGCCAATGACCATATAAATGAGCTATTTTATGTTTAGCTGCATTTTCTAATAATTCATTTTTAAATGGATTATCATGAGTAATTAAGATATCTATATCATTAGGTATCTTATTATAATGAGATATTATCTCATTTGTATTATTTACTTCTCCTGTATCAGGATCTGTTTCTCCAGGTTTTATTCCATCATCCTCAAATGCCCATCTTTTACTTTGAAAAGTAATAGATTTAATCCAAGGACAACCATAGAACTTTATTCCTTTATAAGTATATTGTTCATCTATTAATATAACTAATTTACCATTAGTTCTTACAGATAAGTCTTGTTTTAACTCACTATAATAACCTTTATTATAAGCATCTTCTAAGAAAAAGTCATGATTACCAGGAGTAATAATAACTTTCTTACATGGTAATCTGTTTACCCAATTAGTAAATCTATTATACCACCAATGTCTAGATGCATCTATAGACCGTTGATTATTTAAATCAACGATATCTCCTGCAATGCATAATACATCACATTCTGGTATATCTATAAATGAACCATGTATATCACTTAAACTACATATTTTCATAGTTAAAATTTAAAGGCTAGTATTTCTACTAGCCTTATTTGTTAATTACGCAGCTGATTTAAGATTAATTATAAGATGTTCAGTTTCATCTTCATAATCATCGTCATCCCAATCATCATCGTTATCGTTGTCATTATCATATTCGTAATCCTCATTAGAATCATATTCTACAATTTCTTCTTCTTTTGTAGTAATATTTAAATCTTTTAAAAGATCTGCATTAGATATTTCAGGGAACATTAACTTCTCATCAATAAATGATAAAATATTATCAATAGATAATAAGTTAAAGTTGCTTACAATAAATTTATAAATAGAGTCAATATCACTCTCTTTTATACCTTTATCCTTTAAGATCTCTTTAAGGAAACGAGCATTATCGTTAGGCTCAAAATGACGACTATAACGAACACGAGAACACCTATCTTTTAGATAACAGTTAACTCTTTCTTCATTATTACATGTAAAAAGAACTAACTTCTTTGCATTTGTCTGCACACCATCTAACCATCCTAATAAATCTTCTGTATCCCAATGCTTATCCACTTCATCGAAAATTACTACTACCGGAGTAGAAAATTTACGAAAGAAGTCATTAATCATATGTGTAGGGAAATCTTCATCTACTACAAATATAGGAAGATTAGACTTTTCTGCAATGACTTTAGCCATAACAGTTTTGCCAGTGCCTTTGATACCACTAAGCATTACACCAGTAGATAGTTTACTAGTATTATTAAAGTAATTAATTACACGTTTTACAAAGATTTCGTCATCTTTAGTTGTGTAAACTTTTTTAGGTAGGCTAAGTGACCCATCTTCTTCAAGGAATACTCCTACTCCAAATCTATCAAACTTCAAGTTGTATACTTTACCGTTTACTAAATCACAATCCAAACCATTAGGTTTTGTTACTATCTTGTTGCCTACTTTAATAAATTCTGACATAATCTGTTATTTTTTAGTTTTTAATTCATTGATCATTTGATCAACTTGCTTTTGGTTTCTTACTAAGTATAGCTTATACTTAGCATTACTCTTCATAAGAGTATATTTAAAGATTTTCCAACGCAAAGGAAATGAATCACCCATTAAGCCTTTACATTCTATTATAAAGTCTTCTCCAATAAAGTCTGGTAAGTACGTCATAGCTCTTACCTTTTCTCCATTATATTCAAATTTAGGTATTAATTCAAAGTGGATTGCTTCATATTGCGCTGGTATATTAGCTTCTTTAAGTTTTTTATATGTATATGTTTCAAGTTTACTTCTAAACTTAATTTCATCATATACATTAGGAGTTGCATTCCTTACTTTCCCCTAATTCTTTTTCTTCTTTGGTATTTTGCTTTTTAATTTCGCCATATAACCATTCTTTTATTTCTTCAAAACTATTTGCTTTAATAGCATCAGATATATCTTTAGCTTTGAATTTCTTATGTACTAAAAGCCCTTCTAAGCCTGTTTTAAGGCTCATTTTGCGAAGATATTTTACACCTGCATTATCTCTATCAAACAGAATGATAATACGCTTAAAACGCTTCTTAAGACCTTCTAATATATCATTAGGTATAAATGTACTCTCCGATGAAGGAGATATAGCTGGTATTCCCATTTCATAGAGGCACATTACATCTTTCATACTTTTAGTTATAATCAAAGTATCACCTTTACTTGGTAATTGAGCATATCCTTGTATGTCATACTCAGTAAGGTTATTCCTCCATTTAGTATATTTATCAGCTAAAGGTCTATATATTTTAAAGTTGTTATACACTTTATAAGCATACATTGGATTATCTTCTTTATATATTCCTTTAACTATTCCATTACATAAGTAATACTTAATACTATTCACATTAAATTTCTTTAATGTCTTTTCGGAGATATTGAACTGAGACCAATAATTGATATCAGTAGGAGTAAATTTCTGTCTTACTATACCAATTACAGTCTCAGATGAAGGTATATATTGCTTAGAGCTATCGAGTTTAGTGTCTGTAGTAATATTAAGCTGTTTAACAATATCTTTTAGTATATCATTATAATTTGTTAAACCTGTATATAATGATACAAATTTAACTATATTACCACATTCACCTGTTCCATGGTCCTTGAATAGTAACTGTTTAGTTCTCTTGCTATAATAGATTCCAAAAGAAGGATTCTTATCCTTACGAAATGGACTATTATATATAGCACCAACCTTAAACTGTCCAAGGTAGTGAGCATATATATCATACTCACTTACTTTAGATAATATATAATCTAAAGTAATATCAGTAGGGATTTTAACCCTTCTTTTGTCATACATATTTGTATATTTAGTGTGAGAGAGGATGGATTCGAACCATACCACACGCTATCCCTATTTGGCGACCTGTACTACCTATTACAGTTAACGCATCTCTCGTATATCCTATAGAATTTATTACTATAGGATAGTATTTGTTATTATATGTTATTAGTTTCTATGTTATTATAGTCACATTACTATTCCTCCATATTTAGTTAATAATGTTAACTAGTCTCCGAATCATGTTTTTTCAGTCTATGTTTACATATTCTATAAAATAGTACTTCGTCAATAAGCGTTCCCCTATGCGTTGCATAGCCTGACGAGTTATTACTTAGAAATATATTTATAGAAAGAAAGCTGATAAATCTCTATTAGTATAGAGCTAATTTCTTTCAAACCGTAAAGTAAACTATCGTATCATAGGACTCACACCTATCTTTGTACACCACTATGCGGGATTAAGGCATAGCTGCTCTTTATGGCATAACGTCTCCTAGTCTACTTTAAATAATTCTCGTATTTTCTTAATCTTAATATTAGCTGAGTCTTTATTAAGACACTCCCCATGATTGATTACAATGTTTTCTTTAGTCTGTTCTATATCTAATGGAACAGCTCTTCCCATTCCCCAACCATTTTTATATCTACCCTTCTGATGAGCAAACATATAATAGCGAAAAAACCAAGGACTAATACCATTAAGTATTAATCCTCTATTTAACGAATCTTCGTGTCGCTTAAGACATACGTACACCTCATATCTTACATTAGACTCTCCTTTATAAGTACCAATACTATCTAAAGCAGAATCACATGAGTATACTGCTACTCTATAACCTAAATTCTCAAGTAAATCAACAATTTGCATTGCTGTGTATGCTTTATTAAGCATTTCTTTAGAACCTATATTACAATTTTCAGATATGACAACATATACATTTATTAAACGTCCACTTCCAACTCCATGAGTTTTAATTCGTTTTTTCATAGCTGGAAAACCTTCCATTAGACGGTCATAATTCATATCATCACCGTCTAATTCATCCCATTTGTAATCTCTTTTAGATCCTCCAAGACTTAAATTAAGATTAAGTTTTTCTAATCTATCTAAGCCTTCCTTATAGCCATATTGATTCTTCTTAATATTAGCTATATCCATACCTCTAAAAGATTCCTCTTCCCTTATTAAATGTTGTAACGTATCTTGTACATTACCTTCAGGAGTAGGATTAAGAGCATCTTGATAAAACTTAGTAATACTATCGTATGTATAAGTTAAATTTATCATATTACACAGTAGTTGTTTTAAGTTTTTGTTCTTTGTCTGTTAACCAACGAGTTAGTTGTTCTTTCTCATTGTCTGTCCAATTAATAATTAGACGCCATTTCCAATCTAAGAAATGACTATACTTTAGTCTATGCCCTGCTTGCACCATACGAGTAGAACATACTTTTCGTATACCTTGCTCTTGTACAAACTCTCTAAGGGCATAGACATAATTAACAACTTCAGTGTCATATTTACTCTCATACTTAGCAGAATACGTAACCTCTACAATACCGCCTATAAATCGGTCTATAGTTGACGCATCTAACTGGTTATTTGCTACATATTGACGATCGCAACCGAAACCAAAAGTATTACTAGTAGCAATGATAATACATTCCGGATGCCGATGAACTAAGCCTGTGGTTGTCTCAATTTCATCATTAGCTAACGCTGCATTTAGAATCTGCGCCACAGCAGGATCTAAAGCTGTTATCTCGTCAATCAATATAATAGATGGTTTAGCGTAAAATTCTCCAAATCGAGTACTTTCACGTGTCGGATACTTATAACCAATAAACTCAGTAGCCGAAGTCCCAATACCGCAACTAATACATAAGTATGGCAAATTCATGTCTGTTGCAACATTTCTTGCCATTGTACTTTTACCGCATCCTGCAGGACCAACCATCCATATATTCTTTATGCCAGAATCTATAGTTTTACGTAACTTGTCTTCTGGCTCAAGGTCAGTAAATTTAAATCCTAAGTTCTTACTGTCCTCTAGATACTTTAGTCTTTCTGCTTCTATTTGTTCTTTTTCATACTTATCAAGTAATTCATTTATCTCTGCTTCTTTTTGTTTAAGAGATATACAATGAACTATCTTAATAGCAGATAAAGATGTCTTGTACTCATTACCAAGATAATCGATAAATACAAATTTACCAAACGAGTCTTTTAACTGGTAAATATCTTTTCTCTGATTTAATCGTTTCTTCTTTCCATTTTCTTTAATAGTAGTGGAAATAGCTGCATAAACAATGTCTCCTTCTTTTAACTCATCACGCTTAATATTATGTCCATCTTTAATATTAATGTTTTGAATTGTATAGTTAGAGTCTATTATATCTGCTTCTTTACCTACTTTTTTAAGGAAAGTTTTATTAATAAATTTTGATAAACGCATTATAAATTGATTTTAGTTATACAAAATAAAAACGAGGATTATACATTTTATAGTATATAATCCTCGTATCGCTATATTTACCTAGCGTAGGTAGCTATTTCATTTGTAGAATTTATCAGAACGGCAAACCGTAAGGATTTGCTTCTGTAGTATTAGTAACTGCAGCTTCCATAGTAGGAGTTATACTGCTCATAGTTGAACCAATACTTGCTACAGGTGTCTCAACATCTGCAACAATAGGCTTAGCAAAGTTATCAATACGTAATTCAGTAATCGCTGAAGTCTGTTCTTCAGGTAATACCATAGGTTCTACAAATGTATATTTTGCATATGACGGAAGAGTAGTATACCCTTTATCGTTATATACAACTTTGACTCTTAGAAGTTTAGACTTATCTGCATTATTCAAATAATCTACTACTTCTTTAGAGAATTCTTCAAATTTAGTACCGTTAAATACAAGTTGTTCATCCTTATAGAAACAAAGCAACAACTGCATAATACGAGAAAATTGATTATCTTCTTTCTTCTGTACTGCTTCATCACTGAGTTCACCATTCTTATTATCAGGTTTCCACTCAGTTTGTACTAATGTTGCTCCGTCTTTCTCAAATGTTACCTCAAAGAATTTTCTACCTGTAGGAGATTCTGCTACACGTGCACTCTTAAGTGCTACATTTTCTTGAATACCTGCGGGGATAAACTTAACGTCATTCTTTGTTACTTGTTGCGCTCTTTCTTTACTATACATATCTTATTTCCTTTTCTATTCTGGTAAATAGATTCTATCCCAATGGGTAGTAATCTTGTTATTTTCATCACTTTCTGCTATTACTATCTTCTTTCCTCTAATATGAGGGGCTCTTGCTTCTCGTATAGAGTTATCTCCTCCTTCAAATGAAACTATTGTTTCATTCTTTTTACGATACACATAACCTACAGCATCAGCTTCACCACATACTATGTCTCCTAACTTACCTACAAGATCTAGAGCCATTTCTGTTAGTTCTTCTCCCTCTTTGTTAATCATCTTATCTTTAGTATGTCCTACTAAGATAAAATTATCACAAAGCTCTTTAAACATATCTATGACCTTACGTACAGCTTGTCTAAGATATAGATAACCGCTACCATTTGGTAATGTTCTAATGTCTTCTCCTTTATATGTCTTACCCATAGGAGTCTGACGATAAAGTGTAGCTGCATAGCCTAAACACATTTCCTCTAATCGAGTAGCATTATCTATAGCTATGTATTTATAAGGCTTTTGACCTGTTTGAGAAATCTTCTGCCTAATTTGATTAGCTATCTCAGCTAAATCATTAATATTACGTGCTTGAATAGAAAGTGCCTCTAAGAATTCAGAGCCACCTTCTAAGTCTATAATTAGACAACCATCAAGCATAGATAGTAATGTAGTTTTACCAGACTTAGGTTTGCCAAAGAATATTAAAAATCTTGGATTCTGTACTCTTGGCTTATTTTTTTCTGTTGGTAGTACTAACATGTTAAAATAGGTTTTTACCTATCTTACTTTTATGATATGATAGTATATGACAAAATTTGGAAATATATGATAAATAAAGTAAAATTAGATATTTAGAGTTGCATTAATTTCAGTGCTATTATTAATCATAATAATAATATTATTGATAATTGCCTGATCTTCTTCAAGCATACCAATAATATAATTACGATTGTATTTCGGGATAAGCTTATAGCCTACCTGGATAAAATTTCCGTATTCCTTAACCGGAGTACCATCCGGCAAACGAAAATCATAAAGCGGTTTATGACAACTACGACGCATTTTTGCATAGTCATCAAGTTTCTTCATTGCAAGATCAAACTGAGTTGCAAGATTGTAATTGTCTACCTTATACGGGCAATAAGTACATTTACGATACTTAGCTACGTCACAAGGAGAATAGATATCTGCACCGAAACGAATCTTATCGTTCGGTCCAATATATTGGTAACTAAAGGGAGTCTCTTCTGTGTCGATACCATCAATCAACAATTCTGGATAAGCTAAAGCTAAACGCTTTAACAGATAGTTCTTATACATACCTTTTTTATCACATTTTTTATTCGGAAGAGTTACTGTAAAATATTTTCCCATAATTTCAGCCTATTTTATTGTTAAATACTACTTTCTGCTCTGATGTAGTACTTTCAGTCTCTATTAAATTGCCGTATTTTAACTCGTTGTTAAATTCTAATATACAAGGTTCTCCATCTCTTACTTTAAGAAAGTGAAGATATACTTTGTCTTTTACAGGTAAGCGCTTAACACCGTATATAGCTAAATTTAATAGTTCTGGGCGATGAATTGCTATTACAAAGTCACTCGCTTGGAATATTGCATCAGATGCAGCCAAGTCACTCCTCATTGGAAAATGACTTGAAGGATTATTTATCCTATCAGGAGCTTCAATATTTCGATTCATCTGTGAAAGTTGTATAATACTCGTATTAGATAATTTCTTTTTACGAATAAACATTTTCTGTAAATCTATTATTACCGCTCTTTCTCCACCATCTCCATTAACAAGTAATACATGGTCTAATACTACTATTAGCCAAGTATCCTTATCAATACTATCGTGGAATTCATCAATTGCTTGTTCCATTTGTTCAACACTTAGAGGAGTATCAACAAAGTATATTGGATACTTTTTTAATACTTCAGCTTCCGATAAAGCTTTCTCGAATGTTTCATCCTCTAAAGTCTCTTTACCGCTGTATAATTCAGATACAGTTTTTCTCACTCTATTACTAATAGCTCTACCTACATTTCGATAGCCTACCATTTCAAATGAGAAATAAAGAACTTTGATTTTCTGATTAGGATTAAGATCAATTAAATCAAATATTAGCGTATTTGCAAATGAAGATTTACCTGAACCAGATATACCTGCAATAGTAAAGATCATATTAGGTTCAATTCCACCAGTAGCGAAATTAAACTTCTTCCATCCTGTCTTCAAGGACGTTATTTTCTTCTCTTTTCTATCTTTAATATACTGAACAGATTCATCCACTACTGAAGATATAGGTTTAAATTGTATTTTCTCCATAACCACAATATTCAGTTGTTTCAGTGTTCATTTGTTCCTCGTAACATTCCCACTCATGTTGAGTGAGCCATTTCCACATAGTTTTCATATAACCTATCTTGCCTGTTTGCATTTTATTATCAATTTCGTACCTCAGACAAGCCATGACATGTTCATGCATTGCTTTGGATTTACCTATGATACGGTTATATTCTTTTCTACATTTATTTACATTTGCCCTTAAAAAACCTTTAGTTCCATCAGGTCTTATAACATAAACTGGAAATACTTCATAGAACTCATCAAACATACTTTCTCTATCTTTCTTAATAGTTTCAAGTAGTTCTTCAGAAGGACTATAAATTTTATTGTTGTCAGAAGTAGTTACTACAACAATGTTACGATTAATTAACTCTTGTATCTCTTCTTCATTAACTCGGCTGAGAAGTTCATGAATGTCTTGACTATTTATTTGATTATCATTCAATACAAGAGAAATAAATACTAGTTGATTTATTGATAAATTAAATTTATTTAATAGAGATGTATCTAGTTCTAGTATCATAAGCATTAAAGTTTATGACAATTATAGAATTTGATACAATATGTTAGATTCTGTTAAAACAGTTCTAATTGTCTTGGTTGTAATTCCTCAATTATCTTAAGAGCTTCCTTAAGATAATATCGGTAATTAATTTTGCGTTCTTCAATTGGCTTATTGTCAAACTTATTTAGAAGAGTAACACCAGAAGCAGTAAGCATATTTTGATATGCTGGTACTCCATTATTATCTTTCCATTTCCATAGATATCCACCATTAGTAGATGCATAGAAACGGTTAGTTCTTTGTTGCTCTTCATTCATATATTCAACATGCCATTGTTTACCAGTTTTTTCAGACATTAGGAATTTACGTATATCTTCACATTCTTTAATCGTCTGTTCAACTGGTATTCCATCTACAAAGTATTTAATTATAGCTTCGGGTATTATCTTTGCAGATAATCCTTTTCCTAACAATACTTTAGTAATAAACATACCTTTTGTTTTAATTAGATCAGGATTCTTAGTTTCCTTATATCCTTCCCTAACTGCAATATAATCATTAATTGCATATTGGTACATAGCTTCAAAACGCTCTTCTTCAAGAGTAAGTTTTGTAAGTTGTTCCCAATTTCTACAAATAATGTTAACTTGTTGATAGCTATCTTTCTTAAGTAATACAAATAAACCATCTGTATTAGCTTGGACGATTCGGCATCCTACTTGTGTTAATTTCTCTGCTAACATAAGTAATAGTAGCTGACCATTTATCCTGATTTTCATTACTGCTTCAGGACTATAACAAAAATTATGTTCATTTTGTAGATTACCTGATAAACCATTTAACGCTAACTTTAATGTCTCATTTTTCACTTTATCTCCATTATGTTTTGCTTCTATTCTCTCTTCTTTAATCTGAGAATATACTTCTAAGAACTCTGGACCTAAATGTTTAGGATAGAATCCATATTCAATTAACATACTTGGGTATAGTGATGCGACATCGATATCTATAAGCATCTCATTTTCTTTAGGAATAATTATTTCTGGATCATTCTTAGAATGAATTCCTCCTACTCCTACAGTATAGCGTAATCCTTCAAATACAAAGTTGTTCTCATATCCTTTCCTACCAGGAGATACTATTTGACTTTTCATATCATTTAGTACTTTCTGTAATATAGGACTATCATATTTAATAAATGGTAGTATTACATCCTTTAAAGGAATATAATCCATTGGAGATCTTAATCCTTCAATATCCCACCAAGACAAACCTGTCTTTTCTAGATACTTCTGAGTTAAAATCTTCATTCCAATATTTACACCATCTTTACTGAGAACTCTTACTCCATATTCGTCTTCAATAGCTATACGTAAATCAATATCTTTTTTACACCTATTTAAAAGCTCTGTAGTAGACTCAATATCATTTATATTATAGTCTATCATACTATCAAAATCTTCTAATGGAAGAGGTTTATCCCAATCACATACAAATTCTTGTACATTAGGATATTGCATAGTTACTTGGATTTCCTTCAAGCCTACTCTAAGTTTACTAGAGTATAACATAGTAAGTAAATCAAAAGTATCAAACCATATCTGATACTTCCAATGTTTCCAAGCATCTATATTATCTTCTGTGGAAGTAGTAATAGTTTTACTTAGATTAAATATAGAACTACATATAGTAGCTACATTATATTTCATTAATCTATCTTCATACTCTATAATATAATTTATTATAGGATTATCATAATGTAGATTATTATATCCACAAAAGATAATATCTGAATCTATTACTAATTCTGTTCCATAGAAGTCTCCCCATTTTATATAGGAATATACTTGTTTAAAGAACTTAACTAACTCTCTTAGTTGATTCTTTCTTTCAGAGATTTCAAATTTGTATATTTCTCCTGTTTCTGTATTTTTAACAGAACAGTGAAAGATATTTTGAAATACTTCGATATCGAATACAAATACCGTTTTTCCACGTATTTGCATAAAATTAAAGTTTAGTTTGTTTCTGTAGTCAGATTCGAACTGACACTCACATAGACTTACATATTGCTACGGCTCTACCTCTTTTTGAGCTATACAGAAGACCACCTCTGGAATCTCACCAGATTGGCTAAAAACTGAGTTACATTACTTTTAAGTAAGAGGCTTTACTCAGCATCATAATTTTGTAATTCCAATAGAAATAAATCTATTCTAGAATCTTCATAGAAGCAATCATACTTAGTATTCTTAAGTTTAGTAACTGCTTTAGGGAACTTTTCCTGAGCTACAATGAAGACTGCTTGTCCTTCTCTTATCTCAGTGTTTACTTTAATTAATTTAGCTGATTCCTTTTTAATAGAAATAGCATCTAAAGAACTTATTTTCATATTATGCTGCATTAAGTTGTTGTTCCTTATCTCTAAATAAGCAATAACGATAATTACCGCCATGATACTTATTTGCATATTCTGATGCTTCCCAAATCTCAATACTGAAGAAGTCCTTCATAGACTTACTAAATATAGGTAACATTTCGAGAGCATCTCTTCTAAGCTCATCTAAGCTCTTTCTAGAAGGATTACAGCTAAAATCATAAGGAAGACCTTTACTATCCTCTCTGCGTATTATAAGTATATTAGGACAATTTTCTCGTCTAATTCTAGCAGTAGCTAGTTTTCTTGCTCTAGTATTACATATAATAGAATCTATTTTACTATTATGTGCTGCAATCTGAGCTTGTTGCTTAGCAATCTTATTCTCCTTACTATAAGTAAGATTAATAAGTTTGTTGTGATACTCACTAAATGGAGCATTATTAAAACGTTCTTCTTTCTGTTCCTTTGTTAGACTATAGTCTTTAATATGAGGTTTACTTAACGTAATCTCTTTTAAAGTAGGATGATGATATGTAGTTATACTACGTATTTTACCACTTTTATCTTTATAAGTTATAGTCTTAGCAATCTTAATAGATTGATTAGCTTCTTTTGCTGACTTACCAGACTCTGTCCAGTAATTAATATATTTATTGTTTTTCTGTTGATCAGTCTTATTCATAATTTAATAGTTTTATAAAAGAGCAAGTAAATACTTACCTGCTCTTTTGGTTTAATAAATTTAATATTATGGATCTTGTTACATATTAAGCAACAACTAAGTATAAAGGTGCTGTGTCATCGCTTAAGTCTGTATTATCATTAAAGTCTGCAATAGCTTTGCGCAGTTCATTTAATGTAATCAAACACTCACTTTGTTTATTACGGAAGTAATTACGAGTAATCTCTTCTGTAATACCTAGATTTCGTTTACCTTTCTTAGCTTTAAGAATAGGATTGATAGTATGCTTTTTCATCATCTCGTCAAGCTTTACATAATACTCATTTAAAGCAGATAGCTTATAAATGTTAATAATGTTTGCGTCTTTAGGAAGATCTTTAAGTTTCATTCCTATATTTGCACACTGAATACGAAGCTTAATAAGTATAAGCTGATCGTATAATGCTTTAATACGTACTAATAAACTCTTAAGATCGTAGTTACGAGAAACTCCTTTCTTAATTACATTCTCTGTAGCAATAATCTTCCAATATCGAGAGATTTCACTGGTAATACTATCACGTTTTGTAATGAGTGTGTTTGGTTTAATATCTGTTGTAATTGATTTCGTCATATATAATTGATTTTAATTGTTAATAATTTGATCAATTGTATATTAGAAAATCGCTTACCTGTAGCGCCTCTAGTTCTATCGAAAGAATAGCCTTTATTATTTTAGGCTTGCCTTATTAACTTTACAGTCATTATCTAGAGGCATATGTAGCACGAGCGGGAATCGAACCCGCACAGGCTAATGCCTAACAGAGTTTAAGTCTGTCTTGTCTACCAATTCCAACATCATGCTATAAAACCAAGATACCCGACCCATCGTCTTAGGCTCTTGTGGTTTTATATAAACATTATCATTTCTTCTTTCTTTTATACTTATAAAGAAGTATTTACATCTAACTTCTTTACTTGTATAAAATACTTAATTACTCTTCTAATGAGTTTATTCAATCTTAAGTATGAATAAGCGTCCATCTGCTAATACTTATTCATGAATGATATTTAGTCGTTTTCGACTATAGAAATACCTACTGGTAAAGATCCTCCACCTAGATCAAGATAACCTATTGTATTTCCAATTCTTCGACCACGCACATTCTTTTTCTGCTGTTGTTGTGTGTCTTCGTCTATCAGCTTAATTTTGTCTATTACATAATCGCCTTCTGTTACACCTAGAAAGGCATATAATGCAAATCGATCAATAACAGATTCATAGTCATGTTTTTTATAAGCATCTTCAATGATATTCTTAGTTAGAATATTACTAAGATACTCGTTTGGCGGTAGATACTTACTATATGCAGCAAGCATCATTGTACTTAACTCTCTGAATTCATATCGCTTCTCATCTTTGAAAAGCCAATTCCAGAATCCTTTCTTAGTTCTGCCGAAAGTCACTGACCCATCGTCATGGACTTTGATATAGGCAGGGACCTCTCCATTAAGTAGTATCTCACTACTAATACGATGATCCTTAAGTAAGAGTTCAAGTAACAGTTTTTTAGAGTTAGAAAGAATCTTCATTCTTTATTATTTTTTATTTTTTCAACGGAGTACCAATTTCGTCATAGTACTTGTCACAGTTTGTAGTCTGCAAGTTATTCAAATCCTGCAACATCTTAGAGAGATTCAGCATCTCTTCTGCAATCTGATTAGCCTTCTCCATCTCAAAGCCATTCAGACGATTTACCTGTTCAACAAGTGCAAGATAGTCAGTGAAGAAGATAGGTTCCCGACCAGCAATACTAGTTTTACTGTTGAACTCAACAGCCTGACGAATAGTATCCGTAGTTACTTCGTTGAATTTAGCCGGTCCAATCTTGAACTGCAATGACGGATCATTGTTCAATTCGATTACTGGAGTAACTCCATCCGGAAGGCAGACAATCTGACTACCAAAGATTTCAATTTCTTCAATGATATACTTCATGATAGGCCGTACAAGCCGTAACTCGTTCTTCCGGACCTTATCATTAAACTCAAGATCAGCTGGCTCTACCTTTACAGTAAGCAGTTTACGACCCATAAGGTTCCAAGTCTCAATTTCTGCTCTATACGGAGCGATCAAAGCTGTGTCAAATGAAGGTTTATTCATAATTTATATCTCCTATGTGATTTTAAGATTGATGTCTTAGCGAGATATTCAATCTATTGTTAATACTAAAATAATAAAAATTCACGTATTACTCATATTCTGCTAATTCTGCTTATTTTGTTATAAGTCCGCTTTAATAAAGCTATGAAAAGAATTAATTAATCTCAATAATGTATTCAGTAATACGACGATTGTTAATGTCTGATAAAATTTGTAAATTACGATAAAATGTGTATAAGTATAATAGAACTCGCTTACTAGAACGTAGTGCTATTGCTCTACTCAGTATTCCCCGTAGGACTTTACTCATAAGACGTATGAGTCAACTGTTCTTCTGTTTATCTACTTCTACTTAAAACTTTATAAATATGTTATTGTATGAAATAATCTGTTAATTATTCCTTAGGCTTCGAGATTGTACTTAAAGGGGACTCGTAACCTTACCGTTTCCCTGTTTTTTTGCCGTACCTTACAACGCAATTTGATGCAAAGATGTAAAGAGCTCCATCATCAATGAAATGGTATCATCTACGGGCATTTAGGCTTACAACATTCTAAGCGAATGAGGGTCGTTTCTGTTGAGAAACGTTACTAAAACACTAATACAAAAGCCGTCTAATTTTTCAAGACGCCCACTTTTGGACAGATTCACTTCCGACATTGCGATAAATCTCGGGTTACTACTTCATCTTATGGTATTTCCAACCATTCAACCAGTACCCTAATGAGAGGTACTAAAATTAGTCTCAGCGATCTCCTTGGCTAATGTGTTGCGCATATTAGTTTACAGAATTTCATGTAGCAAGATTCTTCGATAGCGGGGTGGCTTGTAAGTTTGTCAAATCTACTGCCATTGAACTTCCCAATTGTTTTAAAGTTAAACATGTTTACACTCACCTTATTTGTTATAGCTGTTCGTTTCAGCGTAGGCACTTATACCGAATAGATTTATTGTCTTATATTCTCCATATACAGACTACTATAGTATAGCAATACACAGATTTAATTCCAATCTGCTTCGTGTCGGCCTCTAGGATGCGCGTAGGATCCTGCTCTATGCTGGAGTGCATAGCTCCTAACCTAATTATTTATAGCAAACCTTGGTACTAAAGTAACCTTACTTCTACTTTGTAAGTTTTATTAGTGGACTTACTCCACTTCCTTTCCTTTCGTGTAGATATACTTATATTGTTCATATATCTACCTACCAATAGTCTTATTGCGGACTTCAGGCGCTAGTTAGTTTATATCCTAGTGCAAAGCACTTTAGGTTTATAGTGACATTACTAACAAGTCACTTCTCTTATATATAACCTTAATCTCATTCTGCTTCAGTAAAACAGTATAGTAATTGCAACTATATTATGAAATATCTCAGGCTGTAAGACACGCAATTTACTTTCCATAGAGACTAAGTCTCAAACAGCTAACTCTAACGTTCACTGTATTGCGTATAGGTTTTGCACCTAATCCAGTTAATCTGTCACATAGCTTCTATACAAGTGAAGTTCTATGCGGATCATAGCTACTCAGCCATGTCCTGTCTCAATTTCTGCTAGTTATATATAAGCGCTGCTCCTTCATATATCTTATATCTAAGTTATAGTTTTGCTATCAACCTAACCTATTCCCAGTTGAATTATACTTTCTATACAACAGAAGTATTTAGATATAAAATAGAACACTAAGCCAATATTCTTTGGCTGACGGATTGTTTACCGCCCCGCACAGGGGAGTTTTGGAGACTACCCTAGAATGCTAGTCGATTCAGATTTAAATGACAACGTACGGCACGTGTTTACATTCCTCCGTGATTTCGCTTTTGAATTAGCCAACGAATGTATAAAGAGGTTAACGATACCCCTTGCCTTGTTTAGATGCGATAGCTGCTCCTTCCACATCTGCGTCTTTTAGGTCTCCAATACGGTTCTCACCTTGTGGGTTTCGCACGCTCTCCCACTTTCTTATTGCTTCTTCAGTTACTGGATAATTTGTAACACAATAAGTTATCATACTATAGTATAAATAGATAGTGTTTGCTATTATTAGTACATTTCAGTATCCTGTATTATCCACGTTACACAACTTAGTTAGGTTTAAGTAACGAATTTGTAGTTTATAGCCTTTATATACCGTTTTACTACTCTAGTTACGGTCTGCGTTTATCTTTGGCAGTTTTAATGGCATTAATTTGCTCATCAGTTTTGTACTAAATACAATGTCTGGTTCGTAAATTACCTCCTTTATTACTCGTTCTTTGTACTCTGGGCGTGTTTCAACGTCCCTTATAATTGTCACAGTTGTATTATCAACGTTACCGTTAAGTGATACAGTCTCATCTTTAAGATTTACAGAAACTGACTTATTCAAGCCTAGTACGTCTACTGGCATTTTAGGTACGTCTACCCAACGAATTCTAGTCTCTTCTGCTCCTATTGTTTGAGACGGAGAATTAGGATCAAATCCAATAAATCCTCCTAATAACACTACAAACAGTGTTATTATTAAATTTAACCGTTTCATATTGATTACTCTTCGGAGTAAGCACTCTTGTCTACATAACTAGAGAGCCGCATGATTGGCTTCACATAGTATTTAGCAATTTCCTCCATCTTGTCTTTTAAGATGTTCTCAGAATCGCCATAAGCAGCTTCAAGAGTCCTACGAATTGCTTTTGGATGAATTGTTATGAATCCCTTCCGGTCTTCATATTCCAAAGTAGCTTCTTCTTTTCCTTTCAAGATAGCATCAATTGCTTTACTTGTGTTAGCCGTAATGATGTTACGAGTAACTGCTTCAAGTTCCTTCTCATAAGTAGTCTTAAGATCAGGACTAGCCTTTTCGTTCCAATCATTTGTTTTCTTTTCAGCATTGATTGAAACGATTACTTGGATAAGTTCTGCTACTTCCTTATCAGTTATACTTGGACACCAAGACTTAAGTAAAGCATGAGCACCAAGGATACTGTGTTCAGAACTCATTTTACCCCTTACCATACCTTTTATTGCGGTAAGTAAGGTAGCATCTGCTCCTTTACTGATAATGTTCGCAAATACTACTGATCTCTTTTCCTCCATAGAGAATGAGAAAGCTCTACGTCCCCATTCAATACCATTCAACAAGTTACTACCGATACCTCCAGCTCCTTGCTGAGCAAAGATTGATCGTAATACTTTAAGTTTCTCAGGATCCGGCATCTTTGGATCTGCTTCAGGAATATCAAGTTTTGCAACTTTCTTGTCCTCTTTAGCATTCTTGCGAACCTCTTCCGGAACTTCTTTGAATTCAAGAACTAACTGTTTTGAATTGTCTTCTGCTTGGATATACTTAACCTTGATGCCAAGATAGTCTCCAAGTACGGCTTCTGCTTGTTCTCTCATATTTGAGTTAATACGAATACCCATACTTTGGAAGTCTCCTTCAAGCTGAGTAAAGTAATTAACAAGAGTAACAGCAGTCATTACGTCAAACTGTTTCTTGAGATTCTTCTTTACTTCTTCTGGAGTCTCCGGATTGGCTAGGTATTCTTTATGCAAGATACCCATGAATTCAATAGCATGATTCTTATCAATGCGATCTCCTTTACCTCCGGCACTTCCAACAATTTGTCCAATAGATGAAGAAATAGACATTGCTGTATCTTTCTTATTTTCTACTACTTCAGGAACGATAACTTCTGGTTTCTTCCCTTTCTTTGTCTTTTCGTCCTTAACCTCAGGGGTTTCTTTGGTTTCTTTGTTTTTCACTACTTCCTGAGGTTTTTCTTCAGGTTTAGGCGCTTCAACAGGTGCTGGAGTAGCATCCTGAGTCTTTACTTGTTCCTCTACCTTAGTTGTTTTTGCTTTACTAGCTAATGCTTTAGCTTTCTTACTTACTTTTGCCATTTTGATAATGAGGCGCTCCTTCGCCATTTAATTGTTAAATACTTTGTAGATACAATAAAATAATACGTCAAGAATTAAAGTCTCTTCACGAATCATCAATGTATGTACTGTTTACTTCCTTTGTAGATGTTCCTTCTGCTTCAGTTACTGTACTGTCACGATCAGCTTTGTTTTCCTTACTTGTATAGTCCTGATTGCAAGGTAATGCATTCCAAACAACAGATGCATTACTACTATACATGGGAGCTGGTTCTACAGTAACTACTGCAGCTTTCTCAGGAGTAGATATACATTTCTTGTATACTTGTTTAACTCCTGCACCTACAATTAAACCTACTACTAGAATGGCCATTAATCTAGTGAAGGCTTTGGCATCTTTCATCAATCTTGCGATGATGAAACAAATTGTTATTGCAGCAAGCAATAGACCAAATGAATTTGCCATAATTTGTAAGTATTGGTTAATATTGGTTAAATAATTGTTTTAGTCTCTGTCTTGCCTTATTCAAACAGGTTTTAACTGTTGCTTCTGGTATGGCAAGCTCTTGTGAAATTTGTTGATAGGATTTCCCATCAAGGCGAGCGTATATTAAATCTCTATATTTCTTCTTTAAACGAGGAATGCATTCCATTACTATATCGACATTTTGTTGAAATATCATATTATCTTCAGGACTATGCTCCAACCCGCTTAGTTGAATTTTAGACTCTTCGTCATCAATATAGCTATTTAATTGCTCTTTTTTGTTCCGTCTTATATAATCAATTGCAGTATTAACTGTAATTGTCTTTAACCACATTTCAAATGAAATATGATTAGTAAAAGATTGCAATTTTAAGTACACTTTAGTGAATACCATAGATGTTATATCATCTGCTGCATCTGTATTTCTTACTACATTATTTGCAGTATACCAGACTGTTTTATAATATTTGTTGTAAAGTGCATTAAAAGCTTTTTCAGAACCATCTCTAGCTTGCTCTACTAGAAGCTTTTCTTCTTCTTTCATAGTAGCTAGATTTTAGTGGACTATAGCCAACCCAATGACTATAATCCTGAAAAGAATTAAAAAGGCAGTACGTAATTTATAATATACTGATGTACAGCTGCTTTCCTTTTCCAATATAAATCTCTTATCCAATTAGTCCAATCTAATCTTATATCTGAGTCTAAATAAGTAAGATTCATAATCATATTAGTAACTATTCTTAATTGTACTAATTCTGTCTTAGTACTAGTACTCTCAAGATTAGCTATCATAGATAACATAAGTTTATCTTGTATTCTTCGGATGATAGTATAGATTTCTGGATGAATAGCTCTAATACTAATATAGTTACGTAAACCATATGTTATAGCTCCGTCCATACTTTCATCTACTACGATTTTATACCAATTCTTCCCTATATTTATAAAGCCGGTACAATATACCTTTCCATTTAAAATAAATGGAGTATTCATATCACGTGTAGTTAATATGGGTATATGTCCAGCATAGAACCTATAGAATGGTTCTAAGTTTGTTTGTAAATACTCAATGACATTCATTACATTTCTCCTTGAAGTCTTAAACGAGTTTCAATTTGACTTATAATCATATCTGCCTGAGATTTTGAGAAGCCCTTTTGTATGAGTACTACTTGAGTCTTTACAATATATTCATCAGGATACATTGTACGATTAAGTCTGTATGAGGCTATATAGCCAGCAAACTCTTTCTCAGTATACTCAATTCTGTTCTTCTCCGTAGCCTCCAAGCCTAATGTATTCAATACTGCCTGACTTACAGCTGGCTTATCAAATATATAAGACTTTGGATTAGCCATGATGTCTTGTATTTCAAGACTCTCTTTTTCTAGTACTGTGATAGTACCATCTTTTTCCATATCATTCAGCAAGATGCCTCTGATAATAGTTAAGCAGGGTGCAGTTCCTGCAACTCTGATTAACACACTTGTGCTTTTACCATTAGCTATGTACAAGCCTGGTTTCTTAAGTTCTAACATAATTATACCTCCTTTTTGAAAAATTTGTCTGCTACTGTCTTTGCATCTGTAATAGATAGTTCGTACTTATCTTTTACATGAGAAAGAAAATCCATTTTACTTGTACAAGAACTAGATAATTTCTCTAATTCTTCCTTTACTCCTGGTTTATTAAATTTAACCCAGGGAATGATTTCAATTACTTTTACCGACATTGCTCTATATAATTTGTAATTTCTAAATCGATTTTCTTCCAGAAATCATATCCTTCACTTGTATTGTGAGGATCGAAGCAGAACATGAAACCTGAATTGATACGAAACTTAATTCGTTCAATAGATTTCTTAAACATAAACTTATTCCTCCAACATTGAGGAACACAGTATTCATACATATACTTAATGAAGTGAGTTAATACTCTATTCTTCTTCAGTACATGATACCATTCAGGAGGTATTAGATCATTGATTGCTCTGTTTACACTCATAATTTACATCTTTTTGAGGTCCATAAAAGGAATGTTCGTAATTTGTATCTCTCAGTAAGTTTATAGCATCATAGATTGACCATTTAATTGAAGTAAGACTACCTTTTATAGCGTAGTTTCTTGTACTCTTAATGATCCTTTCTAGCATAATAGTTATACCTACGAGATACATAATTGCAAAATTCCTCTTACTAGCTTTAATTTGTTTTACACTTCTCATAATTTTGATAATTAGATTTGTAGTGAGGGAGGGAATCGAACCCTCCTTATTTCCTATCCCACTCCAGCTTTTTACGACATTAGCTTAGCCGTTGACTTATCGTATTACGCTGCAATACGAGTATAGTCTGTTACATAAAAGTTGCCAGTTATGGCGTTATTGACCTATTCTATTTTCACTATTGCTGTCAAAACCATGATGCCCCTAGATTAAGGTTTCCTTTTTATAGGACTTGCAACCTAATGGCTAGGAAACCTAATAATCTCCTTGTTTTAGTTATGCAACTTAGTTGCCGAAGACTATACTCTTTCAATAGCCCTGGAAGTTACCCCATACAGAAGTTGCCACTGGTTCGAGTCGAACGAACTTAGTGGAGCATGAGGGAGTCGAACCCTCGTCCAAACAATGATCCAATAGACCTAACAGTCAATTTCTTTAATTTCTTTAAAAAGAACTACTCCTACTTATTCGTATTTCTTATTTAGTAGGCAACCCATATCCTTCACCTGACCTAAGTATAAATACTTGGTTGACCGTTGTATAGTCCATTGTACTCTTGCTTATTTCTAAGCTTCCATTAGGGTTCTGGTTGGTTAGTAGTTCTTAGGGTTGACTTCACCATATTAACTTGTTTAGGGTTAATAATACAAATCTCTACCATATACCTCTGGCGAAGGAGTAATGATAGTCTTTTTATTTTGTGTCACTTTAGAGGATTTCTCTCTAAATTGGCAATCAGTGCAATATTGTTTGTTGCAGTTGAGCGGGCAATCATTCTTAAGCATGTTACTTTCAGTTGCCCTTAATACATGATTACTAATTAATTTACTCATAGCTTATACCTTTGAATGTCTTACGGTCATAAGGTTGTAACTTGGCACGACGAGGTGTCTTTGTCTTCTTAGCACTGGCTTTAGCCATACTATACACACTATCTTTGAATGTCTTTCCCATATTACTTTAGAATTAAAGCAGATGTTGCTAATTTAGGAATATAGGAACCTCCTATCTTTTTAAGATAACGATAGTCTGTAGCACTCGTAGGACCTTTTGCAAGTACTTCAAGAATAGGTTCTTCAATAGCATGGTCAATAAGATGAGCTTTCCAGAATTCAGCTCTAAAGCCTTCTTCTTCTACTGGGTCTCCACATACTTTACAAATTCCTTTGCAAGCTGTAATGAAGTCACTATCTTTTTTCTGTCGTGCTGTAGTAGGAGATTGATTACTGAAGAACTCATTAGGTACTTCAAGTACATTACCTATACTATCACCAAAGCTATCAGCTAAAATTTGTTTAACTTCCTCAGAAGTCATAGTGGGATCTGTAATCCCGAACATAATTAGTTTCATAAATTATTGATTAATTGTTAATAGAATTTAAGAATTCTTAATTTCTTCATAGGCATGTTGATGCCAACGAACTCCGCAATGTTTGCAGTAAACTCTGTCCTTAAACTTCTTATTAATTTCAGTTTTAGGATCAAACTCACTACTCCATTGATGACCATTGACCATACAGTCAATTTCATTCATAGCTCTAGTATAAGCTAGAGGGCTATTAAAAAGCTTTTCTCGTACTTTTTGTTTAGCTATAGATCGCACTTTATATGCTCTCCATTTGTAATAAAGTTTTTTGATAATACTCATTTCTTTAAATATTTAAAGTTAATAACATTCTGACGACGACCAGGATACTCTGGATTTTATTTAGCTAGTATCAGCACATTTGTTAGAATAAAGGTTGTTTTTAAGAATAATAACAAATTTCTCTACACATTTACACTTTAGACTCTCTCATAGTTTTAACACATAAGCAGGATTGCTGTCAAACTTTCCTTATTGGTGTACCTGATTTTAACGTCTGCACGATTATAAGTACAAATACGAGTATTTCTATGCGCTTTCTGTCGTATTCAGCTAAGGGCTATAGATATGCACTTACTTACGCCCCACAGGTTTGTCATTTCCTGAGGACGACTATGCCTACTTTCACAAGCAAACACAGTCTGAGTCGTCTTAGTGAATTGAATCAGGCTTTAATTTCCTTGGTATAGTATCAGGTTCAGTTGCCCTTTGTTTATAGATTGCATTAATTTGCGCACCAAATTCTACATTATCGTAATCCTTCCTGTTAGAGAGATACTCTTTAGCGATATCACTGTTTGACATATTTGTACCTCCTTTCATTAGAATAGCGATTAATGCTACATCTGGCATATTCATAAATATTGAATCATATCTTTCATATTCCTTAGTATCTCGCCGGAATTGAAGTACGTCATCAATTGTTGCTGGTTCGTCTATAACTTCTCCAGCAGAAGTAATTGTTTGTACACTTTCAGTTTCTTCATTACTGAAAATATTACATAGCTTGTCTGTACTATAGCATGTATAGAATGAGACTAATGCAGCTATGATTGCAAATACTAGAGCAATAATGCTCAATTTGTTGTTGTTTTTCTCCATTTTTGATAAATGTTTAATAGTTAATAATTAATTGTTGTGAGAATACTTTAGTGTTCCTACTTCCATAGCAAATGATTTACTAAATTTGCCTCTCTCTGTTTTTGGAACATCTTTTATATGTTCTAAAAAGGTTTCTCTTACAGCTTGAGCTTTATTAGGATCATCTGTACTACCTAAATAATAAGTCTTACCTTTATAGTAGGCCTTTATTCTGTACATAGTTTTAGTCTTTTGTACATGTTTCTCGATGTAATCTTTCATTTTATTGTATCTCCTATAAAATAAATGTTATAATATATGTAATCTTTGACGTATTGTTTCTCTATTTTGTTAGTTATAGGATTTCTAATATCTAAAGTATAAGTATTATTTGTTTGATGTTTATCTACTACTATACAATTCTTATACTGAGCCTTTAATTCTACTATATTATAAGGTGTTTTATCAGTATTTACTTCAATAGAATCGTAAAGCATATAAAAAAAAGTAGATGCAAGCAATATTAGTATAATTGATAATACTGTTTTACTGATATTATTTACTATATTATAGTGTTTATCTCTTTTAATTGTAACCATTTTGATAATGTTTAAAAGTTAATCTTTAGATAGTACCTTAGTAGGAATAGGAACCTACATAAACAGTAAACTGTTTGTTTTATTACCCCAATCTGTATTACTACAGAATTAAACTATAAGGCAGAGTAAGCAACTTTTGTTATAATAAGCATATACTATAACAATTCATTGCTAATCATATAGACTAAAGGAGGCCAATCCCAAGTCTATACCCACCTGTTTTCGCTTGGCAAGAGCATCGAAACAGATAACGGAATGTTCTAAGTAGATATACTCTAGAATATATCCCTACATTAATCTCATTTATACTTCGGGCACTAGTATCACTAAGTATATTTCGAGGGCCAATCTTACTTTCGTAAACTCTTTGCGACTGTAGCTAAAGTACTCAAATAAGATTTATTTAATATGCAATTATGTTTTATACATTCTGTTATATGAATTAACGCTAACATTTGTATAACATAATCACTATATTTCAAATTTACGATTAAAAAACGATATTCTATAGTGTCAAATTCAGTAGCTATTCTTACATTACTACTATTTGGCCAGAACATTTTCTCACCTACATTTTTATAATTAAATATATATTGTAAATATTTAATTGCTTCAGGATTTCTTATTACTAATCTTTTAGTATAATAACTTACTGCATTACCCCAACTATATATATCTTGTGTACGTATTTCCTTCTTGTAATATTTTGTATAATATTCATTATATTCATCATATTTACAATCTATATGCATATGTACACTACTATTTCTAGCAATGGCAGTATTTTCTTTCATATCTTCTAGAAGTATGTATAATCCTTTTAGACCATTAATTCCATTTAGTCTTATACGATTTTCACGAAGGCGATGATCCATATTTCCATCAAATCCTGAGTCATAACTACTACAATTATGCCTAAGTATTAACTTTTTTATTTCTTTTGATGTAGGATTATCTGCATCATGCTCAATTTCAATACCTATATTTAATGAATTGTATAAAATATGAGGTTTATGATTACGTAACGTATCTTGTAGTAGTTCTAGCTTTTTTACTATATACTGTAATTCAGCAAATACTTGGCTAAACATCCCATGCATATTATAAAGAGAGCTAGAAACTCTAATATGATTTATATAATATTCTTTTCCTTCCTTAATACCATATCTGTTACTTATCGTATATGATATTTGTCTATCACCGCAAGTAGATACTTCATCAGTACTTCCTGATTTATAACTAAAGTTAATGTCTAGAAAATAGTTTCCTCCTACTCCTTCTGTACTTATAGGATGAGTAATATCTTTTAAAGCTTCCTCTAGTATATTTGATTTAACTTTTCCTTTTCTAAATGTAAAAAGTTTTTCTTCGAGATTATTATGATTATTTACTAACCATTTTGTAAAGATCTTTAACTCATTAATACATTCAGTATACTCAAGAGTACTTGTTCTTGTCTTTTTTATTCTTTTATATGGCCATATTCTATTAACATATTGCCATAACATTCTCTTGTTTCTTTGCTTCATTTTAAAGGCTTCCCATGCAAGTGGTGATGAAGCGAGTGCTGTAATGCACGATTCTTGCCATTTAGTCATAATCTTTAATGTTTAATAAAAAAGGGATAGATTAGTCTATCCCTTAATAGTTATTAAATTCTTTTTGTCCTACCAGCCTCTTTCGCGTTCACCGCATCTTGTAGAACCGGACATCTTCTCAGGTTTAGCATTGCTTTCAGCTTGCTTATTGCCTGCATCTTCAACTACTTTCTTACACAATTCGCGTAGTTCTTTGTCGTCTTTGTAAGCTTTAGTAGTCTGCAAGGCTATTGCTATTTCTACTTCAGACCCACACAGTTCAATAAGCTTTTTAGCTTTTGAATTAGCTGCTAACTTGATACCATTCTCTTTGATGTAATTAATTACACTTTTCATAATTTTGATAATTTTAGTTAAACAATATTGTTGTAAAAAGATTTTTGACTAAAATGAAGATTTAGTTTCATAGGTACAAACTGGAAGATTTGATTTAACCTATTACTTACACATTCGCCACGTGAAGGCATCTTCGTGAATGCGATTAGTATATCTATATTCACATATAAATATACTAACAATACTACGCTTAGTATCTACAAATCCATATTATTCTAACGAAACAAATAATTAAGACACAAATAATAGTTGATATGCTGTATATGAGGACTGAGCTACGCTTAGCTCTATTATAACACACAGTTTTGCATTTATCAGATAGAAATAGAACAGGGTGTGTGTTATTGCATGATTTTAAAGTCTGCACTAATAGTTAGTTAAACTAACATATAAGCCCCACATGCTTGTCAAGGATTCTCACCTTAAAGAGAGTAATAGTAAATATTTACTTACTATTACTATATTGAATGTCTAAACATTATTGACTACCGCCCTTGTTCCATACTTATATAACTCATCTTGAATATGCAGCGCTTTTTCAAATTCTACTGTGATGGGAATCTCAGTAAAACGTATTTCACTTTTATCTATGTATTCCTTAGCAGTTGAAATAGGTATTGCAAAGTATTTTCTTAATACCTTTATAGCGTCTAGTTTACCTTTTAATACGTGTTCTCTATTTATAGAAATGCGTACTGCTGAATTTGGTTTATCAGCATTATTTGACGCTGTAGTGTTAATAAGCATACCTAGTATGTTATTGAACTGTTCTTCTGAACATACTTTGCTGACAGCAGTAATTAAATTATTCATATCTAATCGCTCGTCTCTTATCAAAGTACGTATTACGAAGCTTTGGATAGTAGATATCTTTTCCATAATTTGATATTATTTGTTGATTAACATAGTAATAGAAACTCTCTACCTGCATACGCTAACTCTTAAACGTCTCGAGCCTGTGATTCAGTAGAGAGTTATTTGACACTTATTGTTCAGTTAGTGTCAGACTGTCAAGCACCTCATTAAGCCTATCGAGGTATAGCTAATTTTCGTTTTGCTTACTTCAAACTTGGTTTCGTTGTTAAGATGTGCACTCAGTTGGAACCTACAACTGCATCTACCACGTGGATTATATTATATGCCCTGTATTATTCTTATGTGCGTAAGGATAATAATACATTTAACGTACTCTGCCGAGGAATATAATATTTACTCTTGACTCTGCATTCAAATTGATTTTACAGGCTTGTCACTGTCTTTGGCTGCGTTACTTGTAAATGTTTAATCTACGTGATGTACATGTTGCTATCAAGAGATAGCGTTTTCCATTAATTGTTCTCATAATTTAATTGATTTAAATGTTAATTACTCTTTTGATTCTGATTCAATGAAACATGCTAATAATGCTGTACTTATTATAGAATATACAGTAACCCCAATAAGAGCTGACTTAGTAGTAGGTGCTAATATTATTAATACTGCTAATATAAATACATATACATAAAATATCGCAATTCCTTTCATATTATATATTGTTTGATTTGCATTTTACACCTAAAACTTATAACTACGTAACGCATAGCCTGAATATCACACGTTCTCTATCAGTCCACAGAATTCACTGCTTCATCTGGCAGCTGAGTACGCTCTTACGTCTGCCAACTACACTATTATAAGAAACTGGTGCCCTCAATGTCTTGGGAAGTTATTGAGTTTTTTGAGATAACAGACTATTATTTCTCCGGTCTGTTAGCGGATAGTAACATTGGTTACTCTACTCTATAAAAGTTAATATTGCAATGGTTGAGCTCCTTGCGGTGTTTGTGTGAAAATTGGTTGCTCTTGAGATGTAGGAGCTGGAGCTGGTTGTACTACTTGACCTCCAATTATTTCAGGAGCTGGAGTAGTTGGTATAAGCTGAGGAGCTTTGTCTTCTTCAGCTGGTACACAATATGCGCTAAATGCTCTTTGTCCTACTTCTTCGGGAGAACCTCCACGTATCCATTGCTTTTCTCCGAATTCGTCAATATAATATTGACAGAATATACGTAGTGTGGTGTAAAGAATAGGTTTTCCACCTTTCGATACAAGCGAACCAGCTTTGATTGCTTCTCTTGCTGGTCGAGTTGCTGTTGCAGGTTGAGCTGGATGGTCTGACAGATGTTGCTTGTAGAACTTCTGCGGTGGACACCAGTCAATCCAACATCCTGTTACGTATTGTAATTCTTCAGGAATTGGTTGGTCTGCTTGTGCTGTTCCTCCATGTTGAATTGACAACAATGGGGTAAGCATGTTTACAATGGGTTGAATGAAACAAGTAAATGTTTGCATATCTTCCCAAGGACATAAGGTATTTTGAAGTTTGGCTACTAAATACTTAGTGCCTGCATTCTGCTTACCTTGTTCAACTGTTTTGATTAACGGTTCGATTAATTTATAACGTGCCATGACATGATACAATTTACCTATACATTGTGAGGTTTCTGCGAAACATTACATATTACAAGTAATATTTCAAGGTTTTTGGTGATTTGTAAATTATAGCTATATATTACGTGATGAGGTAATACATTGAAAATGGGAAAAGCCGAAAGGTTGTAGAGTTTGGCTACATACTTACATGTTTAGCCTTTCCTGCTTCTCCCAATACTTAGCAGCTGTGCCTGATTTGCTTCCTGTGCGCAGCCTTTGTGTTAATACTGAGTACTGTGTACTATGTATAGCATACGTTTCCAACTTTATGCACCTCACTTTGTGCAACTTTTATGCTATACGCTCCACTTATTGCTGCTTCAATCTTAGGTATTTGACTTTTATTCCAACCAGCAAGACAACACAATCTGTTAGTGGTAAGTTCAATGCAAATAACATCCATATAGTCATCGTGTAACCAGAAATCTCTGTACCATAGAGGTAATACCTCTACCATTGGTTCACGAAACTGTTGTATTTCCTCAATATCTCCTTCAATTATATCAGTGATTACGCATACTCCTTCTGGTACAACAGTTGGGTCTTCTACTATCTTATAATTACTCATAAACCGTATTGTTTAAATAGTTCTACTTTCCTACGCAATTCCATATTAGTACATGTGAACATTGTGTAGCTTGATGTAACAGTCTCATTGTCATAATCCTCAGGATGTGAGATTACTTTGAATGTCTCTTTAAGGATAAGCCAATCATGTGCAAATACCTTCCTATAAGGATAGAAAGACAACATAATAAGCCAATAGCCAATATACAATTTGATTTTGTTAAGCATGGTAGATAAGTTTTAATTAATACTCAATAATTGACAGTAGTAGTTGATTTGCATCCTGTTACATTTATAAAGTAAACACATATCAATACCTGGGGGACTTCCCGATTGTTGACAGCCGTGGGGGATTTGTTTTTGGTATATCACGCATTCACACACTCACACCCACATTCAAAATTTTATTTTCTAAAAAAATTTTTATAAAATATGTTAAATATCTGTAATTATTTTAACATTTTACGTTATTATTAATATAACTTAACAATATGAATAGAGAAAAAGTATTTTCTAAGATAGGTTATGCATACCTAGATGAGATGATAGAAAGTCTATCTAAGTACCCTGGTATAAAGATACAGTACCCGATTAGTGATTTTACTGCAGGTAATACACTGTTTAAAACAGTAACTTATGATGTAAATATTGCAGTAGCTACCTACAGTAAATACAGAGAAGAAATAGAACTACTAAACAAAGAAGTAGATAGACTAACTAAAAGTATAGATAGTTTAAACAACAAATTCTGTAATGAGCGATGGTTAACCAAATGCCCTAAAGAAATCATTCTAAAAGAGTACGATAAACTAAACTATCTAGAGGAAGAAAGAGAATTAAAATATAAACAGATATTAAATAGATTATATATCTGTCCATTACCTATATTTACACACAAATAATATGAAATTAATAGAATCCAGTGTACAGATAATTGAGGAGAGAGATCCTTACAAGATGATAGAATTAGCAGGTAGAACGTGTTATAAGTCAGAGGATAAGATAACAGAAGACAGTGCTAAAGAGTTTGTAGATCGTATGATTAAGCTTGGTCATGGAGCTATGCTAGAACATGGTACTGTATATCTGAAAATTATAGGAGTGTTTTTGGATCCTACAGACTGTGACGTGGACTATAGTCATTATGTGGTAAGTCATTATACTAAGAATAAGTATTCCAAAGTAATTATTAAACATGATGAAGATTGGAAATCTGATGTTTATATTACCACTAATCTTAGAGTCCTTGTAGAAAATGGTTGGATGGATGATTTGAAATATATCTGTGAACCTACAGAGCATCATGAGAAGCGTATTACAGCTAAATTTATATGTGATAGAGGAGTAAGCCATGAGTTTGTAAGACATAGAGTATTTAGCTTTGCCCAAGAGAGTACAAGATATTGTAACTATAGTAAGGATAAGTTTGGTAATGAGCTTACTTTTATTAAGCCATCTTGGGGTTATTTCAAAAATATAAGTTACGAAGATGCTGGTTATTTCGATGGAGACGTGTTTGAAAGTTCTTTAAAAAAAGCTGAATCTTATTATTTTAAACTAATAGAAAAAGGTTGGAAACCACAACAAGCAAGACAAGTACTCCCTAATGCAACTAAAACAGAACTGGTAATGACAGGCTTTGAGAGCGATTGGGAGCACTTCTTTGAACTCAGATGTAGCGGTGCAGCTCATCCAGATGCTAAGAAATTAGCTGATGAATTACGTGAATTAATGGTTAAATAATGTTAAAATATTGTCATTAAATAGCCATAATTGTTCTTAATAAATGTTAAAAAGTTGATATAAATGGGAACCTAAAGGCATATTTATACGTTACTGTCTATGCAGTCAATGACAGTCTAAGACATACTAAGACAGATTAAGTAGTATTAATAGACCTTACTTTAGATAAAGTATACTTTAGTTAAGTATATACTAATATATAATATTATACGCATTATGGGTAAAAGAAAGTTAGTTAAAGTAGAACCAGCATACTCTGGTAAATACATAGATTACAAAGGTAGTACATATCAACTAGTACAGACAGAAACTTCTTCTAAGTACTGTGAAGGATGTGCTTTCTATAATAAGAAGTGTGACGATAAGCTTGTATCTTACTGCAGACAAGGGTTTATATTTAAAAAAGCAGAATTCTAATGAATGAAAGTTTTATAATAGGTTTTATTATAGGATCTGGTATTACTCATGTAATATGGAGGTGTATATACAAAGCTAAAGAATATGCAGAAGGAGAAGAGAATAGTAGAGATACTAAATAAGAAATTTGAAGTAATACCAAGTAAAGGAGGTAGTTGTGATGACTGTTACTTTTTAAATAAACAAACATGCCCTCCTAAAGCCCTTAGAAATTGTATATGGGGCGGTAATATACTAAAAGAAATTAAGAAATAAACAATAAAATAATATGGAAGATAAAGTACTTGAGACAGTAATAAACGGTTTGGAATATATTCCTTTGAAAGATATTTTGATTAAACCTCTAGAACCAATTATGTTGAAGAAAGAAGTAACTGAAGCAGTTGGTACTGGTGAAAAAGACGTAGATGGATATGAGAAGTTTGAAACTAAGACAGAGGTAAAAGAAGTAGAATCAGAGTGGAGAACCGGTATCGTACTTGCAATTGGAACAGAACTTACAACACAACCAGAATTTGCAGTTGGAGATACTGTTGTATTCAATAAGAAATTTGCTAAGGATTTTGATTTATTTAAAGATAGCATGCTGGTTAAACCGTATGATTGTGTGGCTAAGAAGATTAAGTAATATTAATGCGTTTAATGTTGTTGTGGAAGGCTAGGTCTGAGGATCTAGCCTTTTTCTTTATACTTACAGTTAACAAATGTTAAAATATTAATACCTTTTTAACAATTCCCGTTTATATAATTGTAACAACAATTAAACCAACTAAATAATAATTATTATGAGTATGAAATATAAAGTAGTTAAAGAGTTTGCATGTGCTAAAAAAGGTGATATCCTTACTTGGAACGACGATACTATGATGTTTGAATTTAATTACAAGGACGATACTAGTGAACGTGGGATGTATATAGATGAACAAACTTGTAAAGAATATGCAGATGATGGGTATATAATCGCTATTGAGGATGAAGATGAATATAGCTGTGATGATATGCTGATCGAAGAGTTATCGGATAAGCTTACTAAGATTGAGTCTACTATTGATGACTTACTTACTAAGTATGAAGAGGATCATAAACAGATGAATGAAGCTTATAATGATCAGGAGATTCCTACTTGTGTTAAGGTAGAAGCAGATACTGTATACTACAATCTTACTAAAGTATTAAATACAATCAAAGACATTATTAATGAATAAACTTGTAAAGACCGTTAAGAAAGCGGATCTTTATCGAGAATTCCTCAAATCACTTGATGGTGTACTTTAGCTTACTGACAGGGAGCAGGATATAATGATATTACTCATTGGTATAGATATAAATACTCCTAAGCTCCCTGGTTATAGTAAGAATGTTATAAGTACAGAAAACAGACGTTATCTAAAAGCTGCAACAGGCATTACTAGTGATAACCTAAGTAGATATATAGGAAGATTAAAAGATAAAGGTCTGATTATAAAAGGTAAAGCAGACGATGAATGGGTAGTAAACCCAGCATTGATACCTGAAGTGATTGGTGATAGAGTACAATTAACAATCGTATTACGATTAGAAAAAGAATAACATGAATATAGAATATATGACAATAAAACCTGGTTCTATCTTATTACAAAGGGATTATAATTGGATAGTTAAACTGTGGTATAAGTTAGTAAAGAAAGAACTCAAATTTAACAGATTTACCATCTTTACTACTGACTGTGATTTGATTAACATTCATGGAGAGCATAGAGACGCAGTAATAGCAGAGCCTAAAAAGGCTTATAGTAAGAAAGAGCTTAAAAGACTGAATACTATTATTGACTCTTCTAAGAAAGAAGAAGGTGATTGGTTATCTTCTGATAAGGCAACAGTATCAGACTTATTCATAGCTATAAACTGTGTTAGACCTGATACATTTGAGAGTAAAAATAACTTAAACGCTTTCCTTGATAATAAATACTACAATATTAAGGAATTATCAGATGAAGCAAACTGGAGTGAATATATTTTCTGAGTTAAGCTAGAAATATAATTTACCTACTTAGATAATAAAAACAATATGTATTCATCCTTTCTTATTTGCTAATAGAAAGATAAGCCAAAGAGATCAAAGACCTTTAATGTTTACTTACTTAGGTAAAATAAAGATAAAGAAGAATCATGAAAGATAGGAAGATAATTAGACTGAGTAAGCTACCAGAATATGATGTAATTACAGAACTTATCGAATATATGATATATTATAAGTTATCCTATCCTACTGGTAATAAAGATACTTGTGAAGTACGATTAATTGATTCGTCTTGTGAAATAGTTACTCCTAATACAATCTATAAGATGACGGATGAGGTTTATTTATATCTGTACTTACTTAGTAATAAAGCTATAGCAAATATTTATAAAGTGATAAAAGATGATTAGATGTTATGACATAGGATTATATCCTGCATATTTATGGGTATCTACTTTAGAGTATTTTGATAAGTATAAATCTAGATTTTATTACTATGCTAGTATAGCAGATATGAATAATGATAATCCTGGTACTCCAACTAGTCCAACTAATAAAGGTGGGGTTACATTTGTGGTAATAGAAAAGAAGACTAAGAAGAAAGGAATACTAATTCTAATAGACGTAGATATAAAAGGTATAACTGACTTTGACTTTGATGTAGTAGCTCACGAATCTGTACATGGAGCAGATGCTATATATGACTTCATTGGTGCATACGGAGAAGGTTACGATAGAGGCAATGAGCCATATGCCTATTTAGTAGGCTTCATAGCAGGTAAGATAGGTCAATACATGATAGACTATATAAGAGATAATAAAGATGAGAATGGATAAAGAAACATCGCTAGCTTTACTCCAGCTAGAGAAAGAAGGAGCCAAACAAGGTCCTAAGATAATGAGTGACATGTTTGATGTAGTAGAGAAAGAGATTGAAAACGACCGTCTAACTTATGAAGAATTTATTAATGTTTTCATAGAAGTCTTTCAACAAAATGTACCAGAAGAAGCTGATGAGTCTACTGTAGAAGTTAGAGAGGAGTTAGTGAATAAGATTTGTCAAAGCATAATAGATAAGTATGAACAAGGGAATGAAGAATGACTTTAAGGATGACAAACTTAGATGGGATTTACTTCCTCTTAAAGAAATCGAAGACATCGTTAAAGTATATACTGAAGGAGCCAAAAAATATTCAGATAATTCATGGCAGTTACTTGATAATGGTTATGATAGATATAAAGCCGCGTTATTCAGACATCTAGTACTATTCGAAAAAGGAGAGGAGATAGACAGCGAAACCGGTTGTAGACATCTTGCACAGGTAGCTTGGAATGCAATAGCGATGCTGTACCACTCTAAACATAAGACGCCAGAAGATCTAATTAAAGCTTTAGATAAGCGTATTGAGGAGAAGATAGATAGTTGTAATTCAATATTAAACAATATTAATAAGTATGAACATAACGAAGGAGAGTCTGGAACAAGAGATAGCGATATACCAGAAGATGCTGGAGAAGTATCAAAATAATCCTGAATACGTTAATCCAAATTGTTCAGAAATGCAGGCTAGAGTGATACTAGCAAGATTAAAGAAAGAGTATTATACAGATTATAGAATTGATTAATTATGGAACACTTAATTGGACGTACTTTTGAATATAAAATTAAAAGTAACAATACAGAAGATATAACATTTAGCCAACGAGATAATAATATAATATTACGTTACGTATACATCGCTGAAGAAGACGGCAGAGTATATGCTAAAGATGGTTATATACCTTATAAGAAAGGCCAAATTGTTGCTTATCTTGATGCATATAGTGATTTTTATTGCGAACGACCAGTAGTATTTAGTACTGCAGATGATTTAGCAGCTATAATTGAAGCAGAACGGAAAAAGTATAAAGAAAATAAAAACAATAATAATAGTTCCAAACAGCCTTGTGATTGTGAAAAGGTCCAATGTAATTCAGCACAATGAAACTATTTGATATAATAGGTGGTAATGTTACTATACACGAGGAGGCTCTTGCTATTCCTGCATTTAAGAAGATATGGGAAAAGGATAAAGCAGATAAACAGCACGCTATTGCAGTAATAAGTTATATAGTATTTAAGAATAAATGGGATAGCCCCTATGTACTTAGTATGCCTGCTGATACATTAGAATCAGCTCTAAAGACAGAGTTCCTAGCTCCAGATTACCAACTTACTGCAGATGAAATAATAGCAGAAGAGTCATATAAACACCTCCAGTATACTCGTACTTTAGCTATGTTAGATAGCATTAGATTGAAACTAGATACATTTACTAAGTATTACAAAGATAGTCTAGATGAAGAATTAGATGAAAAGAAGATAGAGAAATACTTAGCTGGATTTGGTAAAGTAAAAGATACTTATGTTACTATAGATTTCTTAGAGAAAGCGGTTAAAGCTGGAGAAATCAATACTACTAAAGTTAAAGGTGACGCTCAAATTAACCCATTTGAATTACCACAGAATGTTAGAAAATAACATTGAATGAATACAAAAAAATAACAACAACGTTTAACAAGACAAACAAAGAGATTATGAAGAAGAATATTGAAATGCCGGATGTAATTGTCGATTTAACAGACGAAACTAAGACAGTGGAAGAAGCTATTGCAGAATGTGAAGCTGCACGTAAGGTAGCACAACCCTGGTTGAAGCGAGTTACCAAACGTATCAAAAGTTGGTTTAAGAAATAATTCAGTGACGTCTGAGGATGCGTCTTTAAAGAAATCCTCCTCATTGGGGCGTGGTATAATTGGTAGTACCGGAGATTCTAAACCTCTGTGATGTGCGGGTTCGAGCCCTGCCGCCCCAACCATTTTTCATATAAAACTTGCAGATATGACATATAGAGATATAGATCCCAAACTAGCTGGAATATATATTATCAAGAATAACATAAATGGTAAATGCTATATAGGTCAAAGTATTAAACTTAGATCAAGATTAAAAGACCATCTGCGAAATGCTAAAAACGGTAAGTTAGATTTACCTATTTATAGAGCAATTCGTAAATATGGCTTTCATAACTTTACTGTAGATATACTTGAGTCGTTTATTCCTGATCCTAACTTATCTAATGAAGAATTAGTTAAGCAATTAGATCAACTAGAGATAAGATACATAGAGCAGTACAAAGCATACGAAGAAGGATATAATTGTACTAAAGGCGGTGATTTTGGAGTACTAGGGCTTAAGATGACTACTGAACAAAAGAAGAAAGTATCTGAAAATACAAAAGAATTAGTTTCTAAAGGAATATTCGGAAAACGAGTATATTTATATAATTTTGTTGAAAAATATTATATATATGCTTGGACTGTCAAAGATGCTGCTAATATTACTAAGCTAAGTAGATCTAATATAAGTAAACTGTGTAATAATAATTATACCAATCCTTTTTGCAGTAATTATATCGCATCATACTCCAAGGAAGAATTAGAAGACAAAAAAACTAGTATTTTCCAGCAGATAGAAGAACACCAAACTAGAAAAGCACATTGTAATGGTACTAATTGGTTCAAAGGCATGATAGGCTTAAATAAAGGCAAGAAAATGTCTGAAGAACAAAAAGAAAAATTAAGAAAGGCTTCTACTAAATATACAGTATATCAGTATGATCTAGATAACGTGTTAGTTGCAACCTATGAAGGTATGCACAATGCTGCTAAAGCTGTAAACACAGATTATAGATCTATACAAAGAGCTTGTAGTGGTAGAGCTAAAACATGCAAAGGTTTTATATGGAAAAAAGTATTAAAGCAGTCTGACTGCAAGCAGACTGCAAACTAAGTGGGCCGTTAGTGACGGCATCGTAACCGCCTAAGTCACTTGCTATCTGATCAATAGTAAATACAGCTAATGAAGGACTGGATCGTAAGCCAGCGTGTTAACAGGAGTCACGCATAATCCTGTGTACTGCGGATTGGAGAAATGGCATCTCGTATGGCTCATAACCATAAGTTCCCGTTCGAGTCGAGGATCCGCAACGAAATGTAAATTTCATAATATATAAGTTTGAAGATTAAAATTAGAAGGGGTTCGTTGTGAAACGCGCCCCTTTTTTAAATAATATCACATGATAGATTTTAATAAGAAGATATCTAATAGTAATAAATTCAGAGGCCCTGCTTTACAGTTCATAAAAACAGGATAGTATTGCCCTTACCCTAAGGGTACAGCTGAATATATGCGTTTCTGGTAGGCAGAAGCGGATAAATGTATTGATGGTTATACTGCTGATGATGGAGACTATATCAGTGGGTATAACTATTTTTATTTAAACTACTGCCCTATCAATAGATCTGTAAACAAGTAGGTTAACGGTAAATGGGTAACTACTCGTGAAGTTACATTTCCTGATTTCTGGGATTATGACTATTACTATTTTCAATGTGTAGATGAAGCTAAAATAGAAGGTAAACATCTATGTGTATTAAAGTCTAGACGTAAAGGTTATTCATATAAAGCAGGCTCTATGTTATGTCGTAACTACTATTTAATACCTAACTCTAAGTCATATGTATATGCCTCAAATAAGCAATATTTGACTGATGATGGTGTACTTACTAAAGCCTGGGACTATATGGACTTTATTGATGAGCATACTGCGTGGGGTAAGAAACGTAGTGTTAACACTCAGATGCGTAGACGTGCTGGTATGCTTATCAAGGATGAATATGGCAATCAAATAGAAGTAGGTTATAAGTCTGAAATCATTGGCGTTACTTTGAAAGACAATCCTGATGTAGTACGTGGTAAATTAGCTAATCTTATCATGTTTGAGGAAGCTGGTTCTTTCAAGGAGTTAAGCGCAGCATGGCAGATTGCTAGACCTTCTGTAGAAGTAGATGGTAAAGCATTTGGTACTATGATTGCATATGGTACAGGTGGTGATACAGACTCTAACTTTGCTACACTTAAAGAGATGTTTTATCATCCTGATGGTTATAATTGTCTAAGTCTAGATAATATATGGGATGAAAACGTATAGAATACTAAGTGTGGATTCTTTATACCTCAGTATACAAATATGGACTTACGTGATGAAAACGGTAAGCGTTTGTATATGGATGAGGATGGTAATACTCTTACTATCAAAGCACGTACTTATATACTTGAGGAACGTAAGATAATAATATAGAATTCAACTAGTTCTGTAGCAGTAGATAGGTATGTAGCTGAACGCCCTATTACTCCAGCAGAAGCATGTCTTGAATTCAATGGTAATATATTCCCTAAGAAAGAGTTACAGGAGTAGTTAGCCAAAATACGTACTAATAAAAAACTTACTAACCACAAATAGGTAGGAGATCTAGTATGGGAATCTGATGGATCTCTTAAATGGATAGTAAAGAAACAAGGAGATATTAACCATTATCCTCTTAATAAAGATGATGATCCTACTGGTTCTATAGTAATATGGGAACACCCTGTGTAGGATGCTCCTATTGGGTTATATATACTAGGAGTAGACCCTTATGATCATGATCAATCTGGTACTAATTCATTAGGTTCTACATTTGTTTATAAGCGTTTCTAGGGCTTTGAAAATTACTATGATATAATCGTAGCAGAGTATACTGGAAGACCTGCTACAGCTGAAGAATACTATGAAAACTTACGTAAATTAGCAGTTTATTACAACGGTAGGATTATGTATGAAAATGAGCGTAAAGGCTTGTTTCCATATTTTACTGCTAAACATTGTGATTATCTTTTGGCTGATTAGCCAGACATTATATCTGATATTGTTAGCAATTCAAAAGTGCAGCGAAAGAAAGGATGTCACATGAACAAGTAGATCAAACAATGGGGAGAAGGATTGATTAAAGACTGGCTTAACGATGAGAAATCTCCTGGTCATAAGAATCTACACGATATATTATCAGAACCGCTATTAGAAGAACTTATAGGTTATAATGATATAGGTAACTTTGACCGAGTGATGGCGTTGATGCAAGTAATGATTTATAGGGAACAACTATACAATGTAGTTGTTAAAGAGAAGAAAAAAAGTAATAGGGAAAGACTACTATTCGACGGTCCCTTATTTACTTATAGTAATTATAGTTATGACGATAACTATGATCAAGTCGAAGAAGATGTATATACATTTAATTAACATAATATGATAAGTAAAAATATTGGTTCGTTTCCAGTTTAGAAATTACCTATGTCTAAGAAGACAAAGGAATGGAAAGAGAACTGCGTTGACTATATTATCGGGAAATCTGGATTTAGCAATGGTGGTGGAAACAATGGACGTACTAGATATGAAGAGATGCAAACATACTATGATTTATACAATAGTATCTATAATGAAAAAGATCTCTTATATGTCACTAATCCATTTAAATAGAAAGACGGATTCCCTGCTACTGCTTAGGATTACAACATAATTAAACCAAAGATAGATTTACTACTAGGGGAAGAGACTAAAAGACCATTTAACTTTAAAGTAGTACGTACTAGTGATAATGCTACTAGTGAAATGTAGGAGAAAGCTAAGCAGATGCTTACTGACTATATCATGGGTATGATTACTGCTAATATGGGTTAGGAGGAAGCAATACGATTCCAACAAGCTATATAGTCTGGAGAAATACTCCCTCCTGAGTAGATACAGAAATACTTAAATAAAGACTATAAAGACATAGCAGAAACTACAGCCTATCATAGTCTTAATTACTTAAAGAATAAGCTAAATATAACTCACGAGTTTTATAAGGGCTGGAAAGACGCATTAATAGCTGGAGAAGAGATATACTATGTCGGTATTGTTAATGGAGACCCATATTTAGAGAGAGTAAATCCATTATACTTTAGTTATGACTAGAGTGCTGACTTAGAATTCATACATGATTCAGATTGGTGTTGTCGTAAGATGATTATGTCAGCTACTGAGATATATGACAGATTCTATGACAAAATGTCAGAAAGTCAATTGAATGAATTACTAGAGATGATTGAAGATACTAGTAGAGGAGGTATTAATCCTGAGATGAGAAAGTCTTCGTTAGATTATCCTCATATTAAAACTCATAGTATTAACAGTCTTAGTTCTAATCCATTTGAAGGTAGTGATAATATTAATGTATGGCACTGCTGCTGGAAGTCATTTAAGAAAATAGGATTCATCACTTATTAGGACCCTGAAACTGGCGAGATTGATGAAGTACAAGTAGATGAATCCTATAAAGTTACAGGTTTCGAGCTAAACGTAGAATGGTCTTGGATCATTGAAGTATGGGAAGGTTATAGAGTTGGTGAAGATTTATATATAGGAATACAACCTCTTGAGTACCAACATATATCTGCTGATAATCTTAACTCATAGAAATTACCATATACTGGAGTAGTATATAACAATACTAATAGTTCTCCTAGATCATTAGTAAGTATGATGAAGCCATTGCAATATATGTACATTGTGTTATGGTATAGACTCGAATTAGCTATGGCTAGAGACAAAGGTAAAGTACCTGTTATTGACGTTACTTAGATACCTAAGTCTATGGGTATTGATGTCAATAAGTGGATGCATTACTTAGGTGCTTTAGGTGTAGCATTTATCAATCCTTACGAAGAAGGCTGGGATATACCTGGTAGAGAAGGTGGTAAACCATCTCAATTCAATCAGTTTACTTCTCTTGATTTGACTATGGCTAGTACTATAGACTAGTATATCAATCTTATGAATAAGATCGAAGACATGGTGTCAGAGATATCAGGAGTAAGTAAGCAACGTGAAGGTTCTATTGCGTCTAATGAGCTAGTAGGCAATGTTGAACGTTCTGTAGTACAATCTGCTCATATTACTGAGCCTTGGTTTTGGGTTCACAATTAGGTAAAACGTGAGGCACTTACTATGCTATTAGATACATCAAAAGTAGCATGGAAGGGTAATAAGCGTTGTTTACATTATATACTTGATGATGCCACTAGAGCCTTTATATCATTGTCAGATGATTTCTTCTATGAAGATATGGATATATTTGTTGATGATACTACTAAGAATCAACAGCAAGTTGAAGCTCTTAAACAACTTATGCAACCTGCTATGTAGAATGGAGCTAGTCTACTTGATATTGCTGAGATTATTACTATGGATAATATAAGTATGATTAAAGGCCGTCTTGAAGAGATCGAACAGAAACGTATGGAACAACAGCAGTAGATGGAGCAAGCCCAAGCTGAACGTGAACAGCAAATGGCTCAAATGCAGAATGAGATTAAAGAAGAAGAGCTGATGCTTAAAGAAGCTGAAATGGATCTTAAGAAATATGAAATCGATGCTAACAACGCTACTAAGATTACTGTTGCTCAATTGAATGCTTATAGAGGTGCTGAAGATATGGATCAAGACGGATCAGGAGTACCTGATGTAATTGAAATAGGTAAACAAGCTATCGAACAATAGAAAGTAAATTCTGACATTGCTTCTAAACAATTTGAATTTAATAACAAGAGACGTGAAATGGAAATGAAACGTGAAATTGAAAATAAGAAGATTCAACTTGAAAAGGATAAAATGAAGCAAGAGATGGAGTTACAGAAGTAGAAGGATAAAGAGGCGTACAAGAGAGAAGAACTGAAAGCTAGAACTTAGTTAAAAAATAAAGTAAGCGGAGAAAGATGAAAAAACCAGTAAAGATTGTTAAAGGTGTAATAAACTACTACTGTAATACTTGTAAGAGATGGCTACCTGAAACTAAGTTTAATAAAGACAGTACAAACTTACATAACAATCGTGGAGGGTTGTGTACCTAGTGTAAAGACTGTCAAAGAAAAAGATATTACAAAGAGAGATAGAGAATACTTTAGAATGATTTTTTAGCGTTAAAGTACAAGTTGAATGCGGCTTTAAAGGCTTCTAAGAGGAGAAGTAAGGATAAGAATTTATATAATGAGCTTGATATTGAATATTTGCTCTACTTGTGGAATTTTTAGAAAGGAAAGTGTGCTCTAACTGGAGAATAGATGACTTATAAATTTTATGAAGGTAGAGTAAATACTAATTTGTCAATTGATAGAATAGATTCTTCTAAGGGATACACTAAAGATAATGTATAGTTAGTAACAATGGCGGCAAACTAGATGAAAAACGATCTAACCTTGGACGAACTAATAGTCATGTGTAGTAATATAATGAAAACCGTAGGAGAGAAGTAATATGAATAAATTAAAAAAGTTAGGTTTATACTTGTGGCAATTGCCTCAAAATATAATAGGTAAAGTATTATTTGGTTTGTATCCTGGTTATACTACAGAGATAGACAATAATGCTAAAGTAAGGATATCTAATAGGATGTCTGGGGGTATTACTCTTGGTAAATACATAATTGTTCGTAATGCAAGATCTATCAAGCATGAATACGGGCATACTATACAAAGTAAGTATCTTGGTCCATTGTATCTGTTAGTAATAGGTTTGCCTTCTATACTTCATGCATCTGTACATAGAAGCTGGTGTAAGAATAAAGACTACTATCATTTCTATACAGAAAAATGGGCTAATAAATTGAGTGATAAATATTATAAAATTAAGGAGGACTAAATTATGGCATGCGGAGGAAAGAAATCTGGAAGCAAAAAAGGTAAAGGCGGAAAGAAAAGTAAATAATTATGGATAGAAACGCATTTAAATAGAGAATGCAAGCCCTAAAGTCTTACCGGGAGAGTAATCCCGGTAAAGGCTATTGGGACTGGAAAGTGTAGTCTTTCGAGGATGGTGGTGAAGTAAGTAGAGAATAGCAAGCCATATAGAATGCATTAAACGCTAAGGGTACACCTAACCAGTTTATGGATACTTGGAATTAGGCAAGACTAGCTACTGGCAACTTTAATGATTAGTTAGGTGATGGTAAGTTAGAACTACAAAAGGCTAATAGAGATGCTACAGCTATCTATAAAAGCCCTGGAAAATACGGATTTAATTCCTATTTAAGAGGTACTCCTATAGTTAGGTCTGCTACTATGACAGAATAGGAAGCTATTCAAAAACACGTATAGTTTGCTGAACGATTCGGTTATGGTACTAGAACTAGAATGTAGAATACAAACTAGAAAGGGTTAGTAGGTACTTAGATAACTGCTGGTGAATATAATCCTCGAGGTAGAGCAATATATGCTCCTACAGAGGATGTATTGACTCATGAACAGGCTCATGCGTCCAAGGCGTACCCTCAAGAGAATAGGATACAAGAAATACTAGGAGGAGAAAATAAAGCTACTACTGATTACTTAGATAGGCCTACTGAGGTATATTCTCGTCTAATGGATTTTAGAGAGATTAATAATATAGATCCTAATCAAGTATGGGACAAGAAGGCTCTAAAGGAACTCAAGAAAACCGGTACCGACGTAGACTTATTGAATAGGTATAAAGATGATCAGTTGTTAGATTTGTTTAATACTGTTGCTGATATAGGCACTGAACGTAATTACGATCAACCTTAGTATTTAGCAGAAGGCGGTGAAGTAGGAGATCCAGATGATGAATTTATTCAAGCAGTTAATACTAAATTAGGTAGAACTCCAGATGGTAGGCCTAAAGAACAAGGACTTAAACCTGTAATAGACTTAGAAGATGTCGCTAATGTAACTCCTATAGGTAATGCACTATCTGCTAAAGATGCATATAATGCAGCAAGGAATAACGATTGGTTAGGAGTTGGTTTAGCAGGATTAGGGGTATTTCCTATGATATCTGGTGGTTTGAAAAAGATTGCAAGAGAAATACCTACGGTAACTAGAACATTTGAGCGTAAAGTAGCAGAAGCAGATAGGAAGGCATTTACTAGGCGCAGAACCTTAGAAGAATATTATGATCAACGTAATAGAACTTATGAGCTTATTAATACACCTGAAGCTAGAAGAAGAGCAGAGAATATTGATAAAAAGTATGGTACCGAATATTCTAAAGTATATGACGAGCTTACTAAAGAATATGAAAACATAGATAGTTATCGTGCAATGCCTGATCCTGAATTTATGAGGCACCCTGATGCATATGCTATGATTGATCCTTCTGGTCTAATTAGACACGAAATAGGACACTATGTAGATGAGAAAGCGTATCCTGGTGGAGTTCCAAATAATGCTTATTTGAGATAGTTAGGTAAACCTAGTAAGTATAGAGATTTTGAGGAAGTTAAAGACTTGTTTAAAGATCCAGATAAAGCGTTAGATAGATATAAGTATCTAAGAATGCCTACTGAGAAGAAAAGTATAATGAATTAGTTTGATGAGTATTTGATGTAGAATTATAATCCTTCTACTTATCCTACTAATACTAAATAGTTTAGAGAGGCTATAGAAAATGCTCCTGATATATACAGGAATATGAAAATGTTATTAAAGATACATACAAAGCCTAGTATCTTATTTAAAGATTTTCAAACTAGACCTATTGTACGTAATATTAATAAGAAATCAAATCAAGAAATTGTTTAAACATGGATGAGAAGTTAGCTATATACATGTCTGCAGTAAAGAAATAGCAAAAATATTTAAATAAATTTAGAGATAATTCTTTATTGTATAGTACAAATATAATGGGCGTAGACTATAATTTCATAGATGTAGAGGATGCCATGTATAACTGCGATTTTAATATAAAAGTAAATAAGGACCCACTATATTCTCCTAAACTAACAGACAAAGAACTAAATGCATTATTATCATATCGTAGAGGGGAATACTTTACTGATGAAGAGATGTATAAATATATGAACGAATTAATAATTCGTCTTCATAAAGAGGAGATATACGATAATGAATCTGATGCCACAGTATCCGATACCTAACTATAAGTATGGAGGGATACATATAAAGAAAAAGAATAGAGGTAAGTTTAATGCCTTAAAGAAAAGAACTGGTAAGACAACTGAAGAGCTTACACACAGTAAGAACCCATTAACTCGTAAGAGGGCTATCTTTGCTTAGAACTTTAGTAGGATAGCCAAAAAGAGAAAGAAGAAATAAATCTAATTATATATAATTATGGAAAATAAGAACACATTAAATGGATTTGAGGCAATTCTAGATGGTCTCGTTCCTAATGTAGGTACTAATAAGAATAACGATATTGACAACGATCTTAATGATATAGTTTCAGAAGAGTTGACAGATGAGGAATTGAAGGCTTTGAGAAATCCTAAGAAAGATAAAAAGGTTGAAAAGGAAGAAACCGAAGAAGACGATGAAACAGAAGATGTGGATGATGTAGAAGAGGAGGAAGAGCCTGCTGAAACTAAACCTAAGAAAAGTAAGAAAAAACCTGAATCTAAAGTTGATGAAGACGATAACATAGAAGAGGTCGAAGATAATGACACTTCAGATGATAACAAGTCAGAAGAAGTAATAGTTAACTTCTTTGATTCATTGTCAGAGCAACTTGGTTGGGACGATGTTGATGATGAAGAGAAACCTAAGACTGCTGAAGAGCTTATTGAATACTTTAGAGATGTAATTGAAGAGAACTCTGTTCCAAACTACGCTAGTGAAGAAGTAGAGAAACTTGATGAATTTGTACGCAATGGAGGCAATCTTAAAGACTATTTTAGTATTGATGCTGATCTTGATCTTGACAATATCGAGGTGGAAGATAACGAAATAAATCAAAAGCTCATAGTTAAGGAGTTTTTGAAAGAAAAAGGGTTCTCTACTAAACAAATTGAAAAGAAGATTACCAAGTATGAAGATGCTGGCATTCTTGAAGATGAGGCTACGGACGCTTTAGAGGCTCTTAGAGACATTAAAGCTGAGAGGAAGGAAAAGCTATTAGAGCAGCAACAAAAGTAGGCTAGAGAGGCTGAAAAGCAGCAACAGGAGTTCTTTTAGAACGTTGTCTCTGAAATAAAAGGCATGAATAGCATCTATGGCATTGATATTCCTGAAAAAGACAAGCGTGCTTTATTGGAATATATATTCAAACCTGATGCAGATGGCGTTACTAAGTATCAGAAAGATTACGCTAAGAGCCTTAAAAATCTAATTACTTCTGCATACTTTACTATGAAAGGTGACAATTTGATCACTATTGCTAAACAGAAGGGCAGAAAAGACGCATTAGATAACTTTAAAAATAGCCTGAGAGGTAATGGAGTATCTAAGAAGTCTAAGAAACAGATAATAAATAATGATAGTACCTCAACTATTTGGGATACTTTTGCACGACAACTACGTGCCGCATAATAAAAAATTTAACAATAAATTAATTTACTAGTATTTTTATGGATAACAGTATTCTTAACAATCTGCAACTATACAAAGGTAAGTGGTTTTCAGACCTGATTGATACTGCGAAGATTTCAGTAGCTTCACAGTAGAATCCTTATCAGGTATCTACCATCCTGTCTTATGTATTTGGTACTAAAGATAGTGGCTATAGCACTTCTTTGGATATGTTGACAGGTGGTCTTGGCAACGTTATGACAATCGATCAGCCTTCTTTTGAATGGTCTGTAATGATCGATGCTGACCGTGCCGTAACAATTAGAGACGCTAAATGGAATGGCGCAGCTATTACTTCTACTTCTACTGCAGGTTTGCACTTCAAGATGCGTAACTACTTAACTACCATTCGTATCAACTATGATATCACTGGTTCTGCTTATTCTACAGTAATGGCTATTGCACTGAAAGATCCTGCAACTGGTAAGACCTCTTACTTGTGGGCTGATTATCAGGAATGGAAAGCTTTACGTGAATGGTATAAGAGATGTGAACGTATGTTGGTTTACATGAAAACCAATGTTAACAAAGACGGTTCTTGTAATCTGAAGGGTACTAATGGTCGTCCTGTATTCATTGGTGCTGGTCTGTTGGAACAGATTGCTCCGTCTAATAGACGTTATTACACTAAACTGACTGGTGAAATGTTGGAAGACTTCTTGTTTGACCTGTCTTACAACTGTCTTGGTACTAACGAACGTAAGTTTGTTGCTTTGACTGGTGAAATGGGTATGCGTGAATTCGACCGTATCTTGAAAGAAAAGGTAGCTACTATGAACCTGACTGATACAGTATTTGTAACTGGTTCTGGTGATAACCTTACTTTCGGTGGTCAGTTCAAGACTTACAAGATGACTAATGGTATCGAGTTGACATTGAAATATTTCCCGTTGTATGACGATACAGTTTATAATCGTGAATTGCATCCGATTACATTGAAACCGAAAGAATCTTATCGTATGACCTTCTTGGATCTTGGTCGTCGTGATGGTGAAGCCAATATCGTTAAGGTAGTTCGTAAGGATCGTGAGTTCGTTACTTGGTATACTGGTGGTGCTGTTGCTCCGTCTGGTTATGCTAAGAGCAAAGATACTCTGAGATCTAACGGTAAGGATGGTTACACTGTATTCTTCCTTGGAGAAATGGGAATAATGCTCCGCGACCCCAGAGCTTGCGGAGAATTGATTCTCGAGTAATTCTTGAATAATATAGAAGGCCAGTTTAGGCTGGCCTTTTTACTAACTTGATAAATCTAATACAAAGTATTATGGAAGTAATCGTTAGAATAGTTAAAGTAAATCCTTGGACTGGACTTACAAAATGGCCTACAACATTTGACTATGTAGGACCCTACTGGACTAGATCTGGTAATATCTATACTGGCTTGAGCGAATAGGATGCTCGTAGATTGGAAAAAGCCTTAAACAAAGAAGAAGGGGAATTGTCACCAAGTAGTGACTTTTGGACTACCTTCGCAGTACAACTCGGTAAAAGAGATTTGATTCTCAATACTGAAAGGCCACTGGATGAATTACAATACTTATTCTTAAAAGGTCATAAGAGAGTAGCTGACGGATTAGCTAATATGAATCCTTCTAAGGACTATGTGTTGATTAATAAAGATGCAGAAGCTGAACAGACTAATAGAGTCAATAAAGTTAAACGTGAAGCATATAGAGAACTTGATAAGATGTCTATCGAAGATATGCGCAAGTGCTTACGTCTCTATGGTATGAAGTCTGATACTATGTCTAATGAATTAGTAGAGGCTAAACTTACAGAACAAGTAGAATCAGCTCCTGAGAAATTTATGCTTAAATGGGTTAATAATCCTAATAAGGAAATTAACTTTGTTATTGAAGAAGCTATTGCTAAAAATATCATTCGTAAGAATAGAACACAATATTTCTTTGGTACAGATCTGATTGGTAATGGCATTGATGATGTGATTGTTTATTTACAAGACAAGAAGAATCAAGACATCAAATTAGCCATAATGAACGAAATTAAATCTAAATAATGAAAATATCTGATTTACATAAGGCATTCAAAGTTCTAATGGATAAGAATTCAGAGGCAGTCGCTTTCGGCGGCTGTCCTGCATTTCTTCCAGAAGAAATTGATCTGTTTCTTAATTAGGCATATATAGAAGTAATATGTAATAAATACACTGGAAATAATACAATGCAAGTTGGATTTGAAGGTGCTGTAAAACGTATTGCTGATCTATAGAAACTGATTAAGACAGATTCTGCTTAGAATTTAGTATATCCATATGCTAGTTCTAATGTGCTTACTTTATCTAATTTCTTTAAAGACGGAGAAGAGCTTAAGAGAATGTTCTATGTAGATTGTGTACTCCATTATGATAATGAAGTATCAACTTGTATACTAATAGATCACGACAAAGCTGGCAAGTTCTTATAGACGTATAATAATCTACCTTGGATAGATACTCCTGTAGCTGTATTAGAAGATAATACTTTAAAGATATATATAGATCCTATTAGAATGGAGGCGGAAGAATATACTGCTGATATTACTTATGTTAAGTATCCTGAACTGATACAACATACAGATTATAATAGGAATATTACAGAAGTACCAGATTATATTCTTAATGAAGTAGTTAATAGAGCAGTAGTAATAGCTTTAGAGAATATTGAATCTAATCGAGCTTAGACTAAATTACAGATAAACAGTTTAGAAGAATAATAAAATATAAGAATAAGATATGAATAGCAGAGCAATGCAAATTGAGTTTGAAAGACGGATCACACTTATGAATCCGAATTTTGAATTGGCAGAAAAACTAACATCTGATACAATTTTCTCTTTTCTGAATGCATATACAGAACGTTATGTACGTCTGAACTATTTGCAAGAAGATGCAGTACAGGATGGTACTAGAGCTCAAAAGAAGAATGCAGATGCTTTAAAAGGTCTTATTACTAGAGGTCTGTATGCAGTTGAAGCTAAAGATGAAAATAATACAGATAAGACTAGCGATAGAGTATCTTTACCTTCTGATTACTTCTTATATATACGTTCTAATAGTTTAATATCTAAGAACTATAAGATAGAGGAAGAGATCTAGAACGAACAAGATTATGTAGTGACTTCTAATAAAACTATTAGAGAGGATGACGTTGAAAAAGTAATATCTACATACTATAACAAAGCTATTGTATTAAATCCATACGTAGTATTGAATGCAGGTAATAATGCAGATGAGGAAAAGAAACTTTATCTAAATGTCATTCATGATGAGTATACTACTATAAAGAAAGTAGATTTAGTATATTATCGTAAGCCTAAGAAATTTGACGTAATTGGAGTAGATGGAGTAAACGTATTAGATCACTGCGAACTTCCTGAAAACGTGCATATGGAGATCGTAGAAGGAGCAGTAGAGATGTTTATCACTGAAGCTAAGTATAGGTTAAATATGAAACCTGAAGATAATAAATAATTATGAAGAATATTGAATTACTTGAGTCTTTTGAATTAGAGCTTAATAAGTTAGATGATAACTTTACTAAGCCTACTACAAATACAACTGAGTATTTCTTGAATGCAGGTTTAGATAAATTCTGGAAGACAAGATATTCTTAGAATAACCCTAAGGTTAAAGGATTTGAATAGATTCAGAAAAGAATTGATGACCTACGTACTTTGGTTGCTGAAGTTACTTTAGTTCCAGATACTACTTCTAAGGATTTATATACCGTAACTATACCAGAAGATTATGTAATACTTTTAGGTGACACTGCCGGAATATCTCCAGCTGATGGATATACAGATCCCTGTTGGGAATTAGACAGTGATGGAAACTATGTAATTCATTACTCAGATGTATTAGAAGGTAGTATAGAAACTATTGATAGAATCAAGGAAAATTCTTTATCAGAGTATCATTTAAGATATACTAAAGCAAAACCAATTCGTCTATTATCGGGAAACGAAATTAAACTATATACTGATGGAAAATATAAAGTAAGTAAGTATATATTGCATTACTTAAGAAAACCACATTATATAGATATACACACTGAACCCTTTAAAGAATATACGGATATGCCTGAACATACACATCTAGAGATTGTTAAGTTAGCAGCTCAGTTGTATATTGAAAATCAAGCAAATCCTCGTTATAACTCCTATACTTAGGAAGTAGTTCCTAACATGGAGTAAACCAAATAGCGCTTAGAACGTGGAAACCTGCAATAAGGGAGTAGAACTAAGCGTCTTAGACTAAGCGCTTAATATGTCTAATTTAAAATAAAAAAACTAATATGTTACAAAGTGTACATTCCGTATTGATCGGAAAAACTTGTCCTGCATCTTATACTACAGCTGATGCTCTTGCTGCAGGTGACGTAGCTTTATTTAACGAAAATAAAGCTTTGATTAAAACTGCTGCTGAAGCTGCTACTGCTAGTTCTCTTTACGTAGGTGTAGCTGGTTCTAAAATCAATGTTACTATGCCTGATGGTTCTGTAGCTCAGAAGGCAAATATTGACTTCTCTAATGAGATCAAGAAAAACTCTAAACCGTCTGCAGTAATTGGTGAATATGTAGCTCCTGTAGAAGAGAAGATCGTTATTACTTTGACTGATGCTACTATCGTTGCAGGTAATCGTTACGTATTACGTATTGTTTACAAAGATATGTACGAAGCTGCTTGGCAGTTTACTCATACTTATGAAGTATATGCTGAATCTGCAACTGCTGCTGACTTAGCTGCTGCTATCGTAAAGAAAATCAATGCTCATAAAAATCGTCGTGTACAGGCTACTGTATCTTCTGCAGTTATTACATTGACTGCTATGCCGAAAGATGACAACGAAGGTGTTGATTCTTTGAACGAATATAGCGTTGTAACTATGGAAGCTTCATTGTATGAAACTATTCCGGGTGCTCTGCTTGTTAATCAGCCTAAAGCTGTTGCTGGTGCTACTATCGCTAAGACTGTAGGTAATCCTGGTAAGGGCTACTGGAAACAAGTACGTGATGCAGAAGTACGTAATATGGGTTACAAAGGCCACGTATTTACTGGTGCTTATCCTAGCGTAGAACAAACTCGTAAGGTAGTTGAAGGTGCTGAATACGACTACGCTATCATTGAAAATGATAACCTGTATTTGAGCAATGACAACCAGTATATTAAGACTACTCCGTTGACTACGGAAGTTTATTGTCCTAGCTTGGTTGGCTCTATCGTAGACAAGGGTATCCAATCATTTATTTCTGGTGCAGAAGTAAAATAATAAATATTATTTCAGTGTGCTGATAAAGGGCTATGGGGCTAAATAGCCCTGTAGCCTTTTTTATTTAAAATAATATCATGAAAATAATCGGAATAAATATAGAGAATGGTATTCTATCAATAAACCTAGATACTAAATTACCTGAGACAGTATAGGAGGATTTGTATCTGTATATAGACACACTGGATAACTATTCTAATCGCAATTCAGCTATACCTAGCGATCATTCTTACTCTGTTTTACTAATGAATGAAGAAGGTGATCAGGTAGAATTAACAGAAGGAAGAAGTATTATCTATTTAGATATAGATAGCTTTGATCCAAAAATGGTGCTTAGCACATTTACTGTTACTATAGAAGATAGTGTAGCTTTTTATTATGATACAGAAGAACTGTATTATAAGCAAATAGACCTATTGTGTAATCATTGTAGTACTTGTTTGGATGATCAATAGAAAGATCGTATTATGTTATTTATGCTTAAATATAATTTATTACAGTATGCAGTAGAACATGATATAATTGATGATCAAGTTTAGTACTATAAAGATATAGCTAGAATGTTGAATATAAATACTAACCATTCTGTATTTAATGATGGTCATTATGACTGTAGTAAATGTTGTAAGAGTGGAAATAAAACTTTTTGTACTAGTTGTTGTAATTGTAAAAATGGAGTTTGTTCACTATGCTAACTAAAGAGATATACAAGATAGAAGCTAGCAAGAATCTACTTACTAAGTATAACATAGAGTACGATAAGTGTGACATTAAAAGTATAATATGTGCTACCTATATAGCTAATTTGATAGATGGGGATTACCCATTAACTCAAGTGCAAGTAGACAAACTAAAGTAGATTATCAATTGTCTAGTACAACCTAGTAGATATTGGGATGGTAACGATCAAGAAATAATACATCCCCTATTGCTAGAAAGAGAATTAATTACTAATTTTGGCATTGCCACTATTAATGACGAACTTATAATTTGTGAATAATGACTACAGAAGAATTAGAAAGATAGGTAAGGAAGAATACTATAGCTATTAAGACTGTGTCAGATAGCCTTGTAAACTATGTGCAAAATTAGTAGTTAACTAGTACTAATAAGGTTACAGCAGCTAATACTTCAGATATAGACAAACTAAAGAATGATCTCAATTCTATACAAACATAGATTAACTTGTAGAATAGAATTGAGTTAATGAAAGATACTAATATAGTAGATCCCACTAAGCTGGACTTATTGCAGTATGATGGAGATAGATGGTCTAATATAGCTGCTAGCAAAGTAGTAACAGGCTTACTTGGTAGATTAACAGACTTGCAAGACGTAGAGATAAAGAACTTACGTAATGATAATGCTCTTGCATGGGATAGCGAACTATAGAAATGGACAAACAAGAATCTGAATACTGAACTGTATGATGACATATATATAAGTAAAATTAAACCTGATTCTACTCCTTATGAAGTATGGTTTAAAGACTCTGCTATTTTTGGTCAAGAAGGATTTGCTTCAGGTCTTACTGGTTTTGGTGGTAAGATTGATAAGTTTGGTCATGCTGAATTTGATAGTCTTACTTTACGTAGATTCCTAGAAGTACCAGAGTTACGTTACAATCGTGTAGAGATTCAATTAGGAGATAAATGGAATGCCCCTGGTGCAGGTGTAATTGAAAGTGTTGAAGAATTAGATCAATATACTGGTCTTATTACTTTAAAGCTGGAAGAAGGTGAATATGGAGCAATATCTGTAGGAGACCTTTGTATGGGTATATTCCATTCTGAAAGAACTCAAGAGAATGCTGAATAGGATGAAGACGATGGTAAGGGTAATAGGAAGTTTGCCGGTTTCTATACTGTATACTTTGAAGTTACAAATATACTTGATAGTTAGAATAAAAAGTTTGGTTATAGACTTAGACCTGTAGATGAATACTGGAATATGACGTTCCATCCTTGTGCTCAGATGAACTTCGTAGCATACGGTAATAAAACTAATGTAGATCGTCAGACATCTTGTTATTCAACTCGTACTTATACACGTTACTTAGTAAAACAAAATACATGGGATCACAAGGCTAAGAATATAGCTATGTAGTTTGGTGATCTTAGTAATTTGAATATATTTGGTTATGAAATGACTGGTTATTCAGCGTATCTTAACTCAGTATATTTCACTGGTACTATTACTCAAGTAAAGCCAAATGGGGATGAAGTAAGAGTAGCAAATGATTGTGGTGCATGGGAACCAGATACTCATTATGATTATTATGATAGAGTAAGTGTAGAAGGTTACTTGTGGTTATGTATCAATCCTAATGGAGCAGATGACAAACCTAGTAGTTCAAGTCCCAACTGGTTAGAACAGGTATCTAAAGGAGATAAAGGTGAAGTATCGTACTTCCATATCAAGTACTCACCCGTAGAAAATCCTACAGCTAGTCAAATGACTGAAACTCCTGATGTATACATTGGTACTTATGTAGACTTTAACTATGCAGATAGTAATAATCCTGCAGATTATACTTGGGCTAGATTCCAAGGTGTACAGGGTGAAAAAGGAGAGCAAGGTATACCAGGTATAGGTATAGACGGTAAGACTTATTATTTACATATAAAATATTCTAATGACGGTGGTCGTACATTTACAGGTAATAATGGTGAGGATCCTGGTGATTGGTTAGGCCTACTTACTGACTTAAATGTTAACGATAGTACTAATCCGGCTGACTATAAATGGAGTAAGACTAAGGGAGAACAAGGGGATTAGGGTATTCCTGGTTCTAATGGATCTGATGGAGCTGATGGTTTAATTATTCGTAGATCAGAATGGAAACCTAACAGAGAATATCGTAATGATCAAGACGTTCCTCAATCAGTATCTAAGATACGTTATTTAGATATTGTACTTGTAAGAGACTTTGGTGCAGCTACTGGTTATAAAGTATACAAATGTATATATACTGTCGCTCCACATATATCTAGTGATAGTAATGCTCCTGGTACTTCTGGTGGAGCTGCTTATTGGGAAGAATTTACTACTAATGTAGAAAGTATCTATACAGATTTAATTATCGCTAAAGATGCTAAATTAGACTTTGTAAGTGGTAATGCAGTCAGAGTAGGATATGAATCTGGTACTAATAACTTTACAGTAGTAGCTGGTATTACTGGAGCAGGAGGTAACAATGGATCTGCAATTAGAATATGGGCTGGTGCTACTGAGGAGAATAGAGGAAATGCTCCATTCAGAGTTACATAGGATGGTAAGTTATACGCTAGAGATGCGTACATTGAAGGTACTGTCTATGCTACAAGTGGATCTTTTACTGGAGAAGTATACGCTACATCTGGAACATTTAAGGGCTCTATTCTAGTAGGTAGTGATACTGGTAAGGCTTTAATAATAGATAATTCTACTAGAGACTTGAAGTTAAGAGGAGAAGATAATAGGATGTCTGCTTCGTTAACGTACGGTGGTAATAAGTCTTTACTTAGATTATTTTATACTCTTTATTATGACGGGTATAATAGTAGCACTGTTGGAGGGAGTCCGTGGTATGCTGATTATATAGAATTAGATCCTAGATATGGAATTAAAATTCATAGCTATAAAGAAAAGCGTAGAGTAGAGTTAAATGGAAGAGCTTTGAGTTTTTACAATATAGAAGGAACTGACTTAAGATTAATTAAAGAATACACTATATGAAAATAAATTTTGCACAACTGGAAGTATATACAGATATTAAGAAAACTAACAAAGTCTGTATTGATGTTAGAGAACAAATAGGTGAAATGATATATGAAGTAGGTAGTGGTATTAAAGACCATGCTTTAGCATTCAAAATCTACAATTCAGATAATGAAGTAGAACTTACATCTGAAGAAGTAGAAGTACTGAATAAGTATGTAAGTCAATACTGCAAGCCTGCCTTTATCCAAGCTTTTCTCGAAGCAACTAAGGAAGTAGAAGAACTTAAAGACGACGAATCGAAATGATAGTAAAAGGAGTTAAAATAAGTGAACTCGAACTAAGAAACGAACTAACTGGAAAGGAGAATATCCCTTTCCAGGATTCGTTTTCTAATGGTAAGCTAAATCTGGAAGGCGTAATAGACTACTTTCAGAAGGTTACTAATTAGAATATTAGTTTACAGAGTTTAGTAAATATTAAATAGTGTATACAGAGTGCCTCAGAATTAGAGTTCTATGCTTCTAATGTAGGCGATATATACTTTAATACAGGAGATAAGAAGTTGTATATGTACCAAGAGGATGGAACATATACAATTAGTGATCCGTCTAAAACCCAGTTGTATGTATTTCTTACCCCTCTAGATAGTGAAAAGTCTGATGCTATATATAGATGGGATGAAAACAGCAAACAATTTATTGTGCCTTCGTATGTTGACGATGTAATAGAAGTATACGCTACGTATGATGTATCTCCCATTGGCTAGTTAAACAACATTAAACTATATAAAGATGCTAAACATACTCAAGCTGTAATAGGAGAAGTAGGTAAGATATATATAAATATTGAAGAAGGTCAGCCTGCGTATTCGTTTAGATGGTCTGGTTCAATATGGGTTTCTGTAAATGACGGTGGTCCATTAATCATAGGTGAGATTACTGGTACGGCTTACGATGGTGGTAAGGGTAAACACAATAAAGATATTATAGACAGTCTACCTGATACGGTACTGTCTAATGTAAGTAGTACAGTTGAGAAAACAGGTACTACTAATAAGATAAATGTAAACAATAGGAAAAGAGGCAGTGATGAACTATATGTAGATAATACAGATAGTTCTGTAATACTTGATTCTTCTACTGATACTGAAGCAGGTCTTATGGCTGCTGCAGATAAGAAATTGTTTGATTCTATGCCAAACATGTGGCTAACTGAACAATCGACAATTACTGCATCTGCAGATAAAGTAACAGTAGCACAGTCTATTTCTAGAGTACGAGACGGGGTTTATAAACAATCTGGTAATCTATACAAAGACATTCCGGCAGCTACTACTACTACCGCAGGTGTGATGACAGCTGCAGATAAAGTAAGACTAGATACTGGAGTTGCTGAAGATATATAGGCTGAAAGAGAAGCTAGAGAAGCTGCAGATAGACAATTACAAAGTAATATCGATGCAGAAGCATCTACTCGTTCACAGGCTGATACTGCATTAGGTAATCGCATTACAACAGAATCTAGTGACAGAGAGGAGGCAGATACTGCATTAGGTAGTAGAATAGATAAAGAGATTACTGATAGAGGTGATGCTATAGATGCAGTTACTGATAAGATTAATACCGAGATATCTGATAGAAAAGCAGCTATAACTGCAGAGGAAACTGCTCGTACTCAAGCTGATGAAGCATTACGTACTGATTTAAATGCAGAGGTCACTCGCGCTAAGAAAGCAGAGAATAACATAACTGCTAATTATCAATCGGCTGATTCTGCTATTAATACTCGTATTTCTACAGAGATAGCAGATAGGAAGCAAGCAGATACTGAATTACAATAGGCTATATCTGCAGAGACTACTAGAGCTACTGGCAAAGAGGCAGAATTATCTACTGCTATATCTACAGAGACATCTGAAAGACAGAAAGGTGATCAGGACAACAACACTAGAATCACTGAGGTAAGTAATCAGTTAAATGGATTTATAGCTACTAAAGGTCAGCCTAATGGATTTGCATCATTAGATAGTAAGGGTCTTATTCCTTCATCACAATTGCCTGCATATGTAGATGACGTAATAGAAGTAGCTACATTTGATGAGCTACCTGAAGTAGGGGAAGCTGGTAAGATATACGTTACATTAGATACTAATCTTACTTATAGATGGTCAGGTACTAGATACATAGAGATATCTCAATCATTAGCATTAGGTGAAACATCTAGTACAGCTTATGCTGGTGATAAAGGTAAATATCTCAAAGATGTATCTGACAGTTTACCTTCAGATATAATAACTAGTATTAATTACCTTCCTTCTACTAATTATGTTAACATAATGGGTAACAAGAAGACTAAGGGTGAAGACGGTATATATATTGATGCAGATTAGGCAATAGTAACTATTGGGGCTGCTTCCTCTACGTTTGCTGGAGTTATGACAATAGCTGATAAGGTTAAACTAGACGGTTTAAAGACTCAAGAAGGCATTACCTCTGATATCGATAGTGTTCAGAGTAACCTTACTACTCATATCACTAATAAGTAGAATCCACATTCAGTAACTAAGGCTCAAGTAGGATTAGGTAATGTTGATAATACTAGCGATGCTGATAAACCTGTTTCTACTGCAGTACAGGCTGAATTAGATAAGAAGACTAACTCTGCTATTACTGATATTGACTTTGCTAATAGTACTGTCGATAATGCTATAATGACTGTAGATTTAGCTAACGGTATTACTACCAGTGAGAAGAATATAACATTACCAAAAGCTAGTTCAACATCAGCTGGTATCATTACTAGTCAAGAAAGTATTAAACTTAATAAGATACTTACTAATGGAGATGGTACTAAGTTCTTAGCAGATAACGGAACTTATATAACAGTAGAAACCGAAGTAAATACTGAAGCTGTAAAGACTACTAATGAGATACCTGTAGCTGGTGGACCTTTAGCTAGTTTACTTAACAGTGCTGGTATTACTAGTATTAGTTCTGATACTAATCTGTAGGATTTATTTATGACATTGTTTACTAAGGAATTGTGGCCTGGTAGTCTTACATTTACAGAAGGTACATCTAAAGCTACTATTTCAGTTCCTTCATTCACATTGAGTTCTACTGGATTAGTAGAAGTAGGTACCCCTATTACTATTAGTGATACTACATTATCTGCAGCTGTAGCATCTAGTACTCCTAGAAAGTATTCTGGATTTACTTATGGTTATAGTGCTGCCAATGATAACAGTAAAGACTCAGATAATAATACTATTACTATAAATGGTTCTAATGTAAATCTGTTAGAAGAAAATTATACTATGACTAGATTAGTAAATGGAGAATCAGAAAGTGCTACTCCTAATACAGATCATTCTGCTGTTACTTTAGAAAGTAAAGTATTTAATGCAATTGAAGGAAGTAATACAGTGAAGGTAGATATTACAGGCCCAAAAGCAACTGCTACATTTGCATCTATGCCTGTATATTATGCTTGTTCTAATCTTGGTAAGACTAGTGATGAACATAAGACTGTAGCTAAAGAGAATGCTACACTTAACAGTATTGTTCCTGGTAATACTAAGACTTTAACTGTTACAGGCGTATATCCTTACTTTACTAATAAGGACAATATTACTACATTTGCTAAATTACCATTATCTACTAGTAAGTTATTGGATATTACCTATGTAGCTGAAACAGCAGATAATAAACATGCTTTCAAATTACCTTCTAAATTCACAGTAAGTTCTATAACTCTGTTAAATACATTAAATGATAAGTACGAAGATTATAGTATAGATCGTTTCACAGTGACTACAGAGAATATAGAAGTACAAGGAAGTCAAGTAGAATATAAAACATATACACGTAATGATGGTATTAATGGATCTTCATCATTTAAAATTACATTTGCATAATTATGAGAAATAAAGGGACATTTAATTTTAGTGGTAACTTAGAAGTAAAGAAAGATGCACCACTTGAAGCAGGTAGTATAGTTCCTACCTATGCGGATCTAACCAAAGCTGAGACTTGGACTGATGAAGAAGGTAGTGTATGGGTATATAAAGGAAAGAATGTTACATGTGAGGATAGACCAGGTAAGCTGTATCAGCTTACCTCTACCGATTATACTAAAACAAGTAATTGGGTAGAGATTGGTGGTGGAGGTACTGGAGGCGGTATCGCAGAAGCTCCTGAAGATGGTAAGTTGTATGGTAGATAGAATGCAACTTGGTCTGAGATAAATGATCTTATATTATTACCATCAATGATTATTACTATTAGCTAGCATAGTTCTTCTGAAGAAATATTAGAAGTGTTTGGTGGACTTGAGTCATTTAAAGCATTGATGATTAAGATTGCTTCTAGTAACAAACCGCTAGCTATTGCTGATAGCAATTAGAGTTCGTCTACATCTGCTTTCGTTATATACCATACTTGTACTTATGTAGAAAGTACATCTAAAATAACTATAGAAGTCATGTATCAGTTAGGCACTGCTATATACGATATGGTTATACGTTATGAAAATGAGACAGCTAGTGCTACAGTAAATTCATTTCTGTATCAAACTAATAAAGATCTTGAAGTATATTACTTTGAACCAGGTATATCACAGGGTAAGATAAGTAAAGAAGAATACACTGCATTGTAGAACGCCATTACTAAGAAGAAAGTCATTATGACTTACGTAGGTATGGCAGATCTATCTACTACTGGATCACGAATTCCCGTAGCCGCCTATACTATAGATAATGAGATTAGTCTCAACTTTGTAATAGATCAAGATTCTGCTTATCCTCTATGGGTATATATATAGATCAATGGCTCTACTAGAGATATAACTGTTACTAAGAGAATAATGGGTTAGACCTCTAAAGCTATTAGTGGATTGGTTCCTGTTGATGGTAATATTGAGATTACTGGTGCTTAGGCTATGGATTTTGTTAATAGTATGTTCGGAAGTTTTAATAATTACAAGAACGTAATAATGGACATTATACAAAATCACTCTCAATATCATATAACTTTACCAGAAGATACACTTGGTACATATTTTCAATTAAGTAATGTAGTTGCATATCACGATAGCTCTTCTGCAAATATGTACTTATTAATGTTTACAATAAGCTTACCTGCAGAGAATTTTGCTGTAAATGTACATTCGTTTTATATAAATGTAGATGGTACTGGAGGATACGTTAAAGTTAATTCTCTAATAAAATCCAATAATCTCACTACCGCAACTAAAATATCTGCTACAGATTATGCAGCACTAGATCCTAAGGATGCTAATACAATGTATGCAGTAACTGAATAAATATAAGTATTATGAGTGATATAAAAGTAGGTTCTTCAGAAATGGGTAATATATATTTAGGTACAAATTAGCTTTCAAAAAGCGGATCAACTGTGGATGTTAACAAAGATGGATTTCGCTATAACTATAGTATGTATTGTTTTATTAACACTACTAATCAAGACAAAACAATATATATATTTCACGATGCCGCTTCTCAAAATGTTGTTATACCAGCAAATACTACTAAAGTTTTTAATTTTGAAAATGAAAGTGAAAGTGGGATTTCTATAAAAGCAAAAACTGCTATGACTGTATGTACGTTTCACGTTGGATATGATATTAGCGTTTATGGGAATAAAAATGGACGTATATCCAATAAGATAAATCAAAGTATAGCTGCTAATGGATATTTTTCTATTAGTGCTTGTGAGCGTGGTTGCGGTATATTTTATATAACAGCTTAAATATTTAACTAATATGGGAGAAATTAAATTAGGTTCACAAAATATAGGTAAAATATTCCTTGGTAGCTAGCAACTGGGGGGGGTTGACGTTCCCTAAAGATAGACTGGAAAACGTTATGGATAATAACAGTATTATACTTTATATTAACACTAATAATCATCCTGTAAATTTTATTTTGGATGACGTCCTTGAAGAAACTGTTGATGCTAATTCAGTATGGTTTATAAATACTAGTAGAAACCATTTTTTAAATATGGTAACTACAGAAAATGTTTATATACATATTTTCTCTGATACAGTGATACTTCCTATGACTTATATGATAGCGGGTAATCCTATTCCAGTAGATCTAGATAGTGATGATGGTGTTATGATAATTATATCTGCACAATAATATAATTACAATTATACTTTTAAATAAAGATGAATCCGTACTTAGTTCATATATCAGATAGAGAATTACTAGAGTAGATATATATGTTATTACTCTAGATTAATGTTAAAGTCAGTGAGATTGATAATGACTCTAAACAATTCGGTATGAACTTAGCTGCGGATTTATTAGGTAATATATTAGACAAATCAGTTAGTAATTGAAGAAATACTAATAATATACAACATGGAATTGTTATTAAAAAGAATATTTAGAGGGGATAAGTATACTATAGGTAAGTTATACTGTAAAACTTATTCTGATGAACAATACGCATCTGGAAATGGTTTTGACCTGATGTATATATGTGATACTCTTGAAGATACAGATAGAGGGCTAGACTCTAAAATGACTTTAGATGAAATCAGAAGTATGAAAGTCAAAGGAGTAACAGCAATACCTACTGGTACTTACAGTGTTACTTTAGATATACAATCTCCTAAATTTAGTAACTATAAACAGTATTCATTTTGTAATGGTTATCTGCCTAGATTAGTAGGAGTTCCTGGTTATGATGGCGTACTAATACACATCGGTAATACTACACAGGATACAGATGGTTGCATACTTGTTGGATAGAATAAAGTAAAAGGACAAGTTATTAATAGCACTAATACTTTTAAAGAGTTGTACTAGATGCTTAAAATGCACACAGATATTCACGAACCTATATATATCACTATAGAATGAAAACTACACTATCTAAATAATGTAGAATGAAATAAAAACAAAGAAATATTATGATAAGACAAGAAAATATTAATTTTGTAGCATCTAAGTATGCTCCTAATCCAACTGAAGTAGCATATTGGATTGATTTATCTGCAGATAGTTCAGGTAATGTCATAAAGAGTAATACTAATGGCATGTGGATACCTATTAACAATAGTGACAATACTGATTAGACTGAATAGATTAATCAGATCAAGAGTAACCTTAATGCTGAGATTAGTAGAGCTACACAAGCTGAGTAGAACTTAGCAACTACATTAGCTACTAAAGCAGATAGTGAGGCAATATACACTAAACAAGAAACTACAGATATTGTAAATGCTGCTAAGGTAACTGTAAATAATACTCTTACTTCTGACTCTATAGTAGAGGCTTTATCTGCAGCTCAAGGTAAACAGTTAATGAATTTAATTAATGCTTTGACTGATAGAGTAGCAGCACTTGAAACACCTGAAGTTCCAACTGTATAAATTTAATTAATTATGACAACGTTAGCATAGAATGCAGATGCAGGTTTATTCGTAGGTAGTTCTTTGATTTCTAGTCAAGAAGGTCCTCAAGGTCCTTAGGGAGAACGTGGTACTGATGGGGCAAGTGCTTCTATTACAGATGTAACAGCTACTATAGATTCTAATGTAGGTACTCCAGCAGTTACTGTAACTATGGGGGGGACTGCACAAGCTAGAACGTTTACTTTTAACTTTAAGAATCTTAAAGGAGTACAAGGTGCACAAGGAATTCAAGGAGCTAAGGGAGATACTGGAAGTAAAGGTGATAAGGGTGATAGAGGTACAGATGGAGTATCTTGTACACATTCATGGAATGGTACTACTCTTACTGTTACATCTGCTTCAGGTACATCTTCTGCTAATTTAAAAGGAGATAAGGGAGATAAGGGAGACACTGGAGCATAGGGCCCTAAAGGCAATACTGGAGCAACCGGATCTCAAGGACCACAAGGACCAAAAGGTGACAAAGGAGATCAGGGGCCACAAGGACCTGCAGGATCTACTAGCTATAATGCTGATACAGTAGATGGCTTTCATATAGTATCTTGTACTTAGGCACAATATGATGCGTCATCCAAATCATCTAATACTCTTTATTTAATTATAGGATAATATGAATGGAATAAAACAAGGCACTAATAGTGTTAATAAAGCTTACTTAGGTACTAACCTCATAATGGGGGGGGGTGGAGTGAATGACTTTATAAATCATTCAGATCCTAATTCGTATAAACCATTTATACTTGTCAATAATAGTAGTTAGGAAGTAAAGATAGAGGTAAAAAATACTGCCGACACAATTATAGTAACAGTACCTTCCAAAGGATCTTATGTACATACTGAAGATGAAACTCAACCGTTATCATTTAGAAATGTAAGTGGAAGAGATATATACGGAGGTTTATGGTATACATATTATGATTAGGATGGTGTGTATTACATAGATTGGGATGTCGATATGTATGATGGAGATGAAATAGTATCTTTAGCAGAAGATCAGACTAATGCAATAGCATTTATATACATATATGATTATTAAAACAAACAAAATTGATTAAAATCGGGGGGGGTAAATAGATGGACACCGGCATATTTATAGGGGACAAAATAATTACCACATCATGGGATAAGATATGGAATAAACCAACTACTCTAAGCGGTTATGGGATTACGGATGCGTATACACAGTCTGATGCTGATGGAAGATTTTTCCGATATTTTGGTTACACAACTGACGATGGTGATGATTTCATGTGGCAAAAACTTGGAACATTTACTTATTTGAATGCTTTTCCAGACGGAGTTACTATTAAAAGACATGGTTATGGACAAGTAACATCTTTTATAGCTGGATCTTCAAGATTCCAATTATATTCTACTCACTCTTCGTCAGATCCTAATGATGGACCTAATGGCATACAATTTAGATCAGGATGGGATGATGATAAGAAAAGCTGGCGAATGCTTCTTGATGAAGTTAACTATCTTCATTATACAGATAATCGCTACGTCAACAAGGCAGGGGATACGATGACAGGAACATTGCTAATATCAAATGATTCTGATATTTATGGTAGGTCTTCTGCTAATTCAGGTGCAGCTTATATC
>QWBY01000067.1_pt1 | contig 99447 bp, 80 predicted proteins | sample 1972471 | NCBI WGS metagenome assembly QWBY01 (sample SAMN09866722, study PRJNA288562) | Human gut metagenome isolate term6_stool, whole genome shotgun sequencing...
AACACCGAAGCACCTCATATCAACATATAGAGTCCCAAAAAGACACCTCAACATATAAAATTTTCTCACAAGAAAAAATACTGCGGAATTAAGGTAATAGAAAAAATTTGGCTTATATGACAAAAATTTCCATTCAGTTGTGTTTAGAAGCATATTGCAACGTCTATATTGGTATAATTGATGCAGTAAAACGATTATTATCATCTATATTTGTGTCCAATTTTCTTTTATTTGAGAGTATTGGACACAATTATCCCTGGCGTTCGATATAAGTTGTAAGCAACAGCCTCCATAATATGCTGTGCATGTGTTTTGGCAAGTCCTACATATCTTGCCGTTCCTCCTCTAAACCATCTGTGTATGGAACCAAAAGTGCGTTCCACCCTGTACCTAATTTTACTGATAGCCATATTGATGCGTTTCTCTCTTTCTGTAATCTTATGCGCCCTTGTTCCTTTGTGCATAATGCGACTTTTTAGTTTCATTCGAGCAAGTACCTCCTTGTTTTCTGCCGAGTCATAACCCTTATCAGCATATACAAGAGTCTTTTTCGGAAGATTTGCTTTTTTCAGGGGCGTTTCCAAATGCTTGATGTCGCTCTCATTAGCTGCAGTAGTCTCCTCTGCAAGAACCAATCCATTTTCATCTGTAACTGAATGCCGTTTGTATCCAAAGTGGAGCCTTCTCATTTTCTTGATCCAGCGTGCCTCTCCGTCCACATTGGGCTTGAGTTTCTCCTTGAGCATAGCTTTCTCGGATTTTAACTTACCCGTTTCTTCATCCCTGTCCTCAACTATCTCATACTCCTTGCGACCACGTGGACGACGAGGACTATCGGTAATGCTGGCATCGACGATAGCCCCACGTTTGACAATAACACTATGTTGCTCCAGCTGACGGTTAATCTCATTCAGTACCATATCATAAAGGTCTGCCTCTACAAGTATGTTACGGAAACGACATACCGTCGTGCTATCAGGAGCAACATCTTCCAAACCCAGTCCTACAAAGCGGCTGAAAGACAAACAATCGCTAACCTGCTCCTCAACCTCACCATCACTAAGACCATACTAAGTACGGAGAAGTTCTATCTTGAACAGCACAAGACTATCATAGCTCGGACGACCTGTTGCCTTGTTACCTTTGGTGTAGGCGATTTCAATAATACCACGGATTGGATTCCAATCGATAATTTTATCTATCTGAGAAAAGAAGGTCTGCTTGACCCTACGCTAACCGACTAATAGGTCGGCAAAGTTGAGAGAGGAGAGTTGCTGTTTCATACTATAAAAGTACGAAAAAATAATGATATAAACAAATTTCTAAACTAAGAGTTTTACAGAGGTCTCGGACGTTGAAAGGCTTAGTTGCGGATTTGAGGTTTAGAAGGAAAGAATCGTAAAAAGTTTCCTTATCAAGAAGGAAACATGGCTCGTAACACCATTGTCTCAGCATCGCAAACATCTTTTAACCGGAAAGAAATCGACCTGTAATATAGCCATTGTACTTTTGCAAACGAAATCAGAAAGGTATTTTGATTGAGAAAATAAAAAGGTATTCAGTTATGAACACAAAAAGAGGAATTATTGGATTAGGATTGCTCGCTGCTGGTATCGCACCGATGTGGGCACAAGACATCAAGGGTGTTGTCATCGACCAAAAGTCGAAAGAGACACTCATCGGAGCGGTCATCACTGCCGTGCCTGGAAATGGAAGCAAGAATGCTACTCAAGAGAAGGATGGCATCAAGGCGGTGACTGACATCGACGGAAACTTCTCGCTCCAAAATCTCAAAGATGGTACTTATACCTTTTATATAAAATATGTAGGATACAAAACTCAAAAAATTGACGGGGTTCAATTGAAGGGCGGAAAGTGGATAGATGGAAAGGATCTCGTTTCTTCGAAGGATACTTCCTCGAAGAATGATGCTTCGGAGAAAGCATTGCTAATCATCGCTTTGCAACCGGATGAACAGCAGCTGATGGAGGTGACCGTTACCGCAGTGGAAAGGCGTAATACGGATGCGGCAATGATACAGGTGGCCAAAAACAGTCCCGTCATCGTGAGCAATGTTTCGGCACAGGAAATATCTAGAACTCAGGATACGAATGCGGGTGAGGTGATACGCCGAGTGCCAGGCGTGAGCCTCATCGACGATAAATTCGTGATGGTTCGTGGTTTGTCGCAGCGTTATAACAATGTGTGGGTGAACGGAGGAGCAGTGCCTAGTTCAGAGGCTGATTCCAGGGCTTTCTCCTTCGACATTATCCCAAGTTCGCAGATTGACAACCTTACCATCGTGAAGTCGCCAACGGCTGAATATCCCGCTGATTACTCAGGCGGTTTCATCATCGTCAACACCAAGGAGATTCCGGCAGAAAACAGTTTCAACATCGCCGTGGGCGGAAACTGGAATACATCTTCTGCCTTCAAGGACTTTTCTTACTCAAAAGGTTCCGGAACCGATTTTCTAGGGTTCGACAATGGCCTGAGAAAACTGAATGGGGGCATCCATGCTGACTTGAATCCGCAGCTCGATGCCAACGGAAAACCGGTGGGCGATTATGCTACATCGCTCCTGGGCAACGGATTCAATAATGATTGGCTCATTAAGAACAAGAAGCCTTTGGGCGACTTGAAACTGGCGGCCAGCCTGAACCAGCGCTGGATGCTCGGCGGAAGAACACTCGGCATGCTCGCAGCCTTGAACTATACCAACGAATACCGCACCTACAAGAACATGGAGAACAACCTCTATGGCATCTATGATGCAGCAAACGACAAGCCGAATTATCTTCGTCACTCTGTTGACGACCAGTATAATAATAACGTGAGACTCGGAGCAATGCTCAACTTCACATTCCTTTCCAAGGACGGCAACCACAAGTATCAGCTCAAGAACATCTTCAACCAGTTGGCTACCAGCCGATATACCTGGCGTGATGGCGTGAGCGCCCAGTCGAACCTGGAGCGAAGCGCAGAGTATTACTACCGCAGTAGAACTACATATAACGGTCAGCTTACCGGCAAGCACACCTTCACTAGCGATGCCCTTGACTGGAGCATCGGGTATGCGTATGCCAACCGCCATTTGCCTGACCGTCGTAGATATCTCATCGACGATGCTCTGGAATCGGGCGTTTATGCCTTGAGCACCGGCAACGACATATCCCGCGAGTGGACTCAACTCGACGAACACATTCTCTCTCTTGGTGTAAATAACAAGCACCACTTCAAGTTTGGCAACTTTGAGCCAGACCTGAAGGTGGGTGCCTATGGAGAATATCGCAGCCGAGAATACCAGACCCGCAACTTCATCTACAACTGGAATGTTTCAGCTAATAACATACCATCCGACTTCCGCCACAGCCATATCCCTACTCTGCTCTCCAGCGAGGCGAACATGGGTTACGACAAGCTGTATCTTCTGGAGGAAAAGCAGATGCGCAATAACTACCGCGGACACAACACCTTAGGCGCAGGATACCTGGCGATGTCTCTCCCCTTTGGCAAACTCGGCATCCATGCCGGTGTCCGCTTCGAGCATAATGATATGGAGCTCATCTCCAATACCCGAGACTACGAGAAGAGTGAATCGAGCCGTCATTACAAGACCGATGATGTATTTCCATCTCTCAACACAACATATAAAATCAGCGACCAGCATCAGGTGCGACTGTCGTATGGCCGCAGTATTAACCGCCCAGAATTCCGTGAAGTATCGTCGTCGGTGTATTACGATTTCGACCTTGCCAGTAATGTGCAGGGAAACACTGAGTTAAAGAACTGTTATGTCGATAACCTCGACCTGCGATATGAGTGGTATCCATCCCGTGGAGAGCTCATTTCGCTGGCAGTCTTCTACAAGCACTTCGATTCTCCTATCGAGTGGACCTACACGGTGGCAGGTGGCACAGACCTGATTTATTCTTACAAGAATGCGAAGAGTGCCAACAATTACGGTGTGGAGCTGGATATCAGAAAGAATCTCGGTTTCATAGGATTGAAGGACTTCAGCTGGTCGTTTAATGGTGCCTTCATCAAGAGCAAGGTGCAGTTTGAAAAGGGTTCGAAAGAAGAAAACAGACCGATGCAGGGGCAGTCGCCATACCTTATCAACACTGGCATCTTCTATAAGAACGAGCCATTGAAGATGGATATCGCCCTGCTCTACAACCGCATAGGCAAGCGAATCATCGGTGTGGGCAGAAGCGAAGGAAACACAGGCGATGACTCCAATTCTCGAGTGCCCCACAGCTACGAGATGCCTCGCAACACCATCGACTTCTCGCTGGCAAAGAAATTCGGAGACCATCTGGAGTTGAAGCTCAATGTAAGAGATCTTCTTGCAGAAAAGATATATTACAAGCAGTTTGCTGATGTAACGTATAGCGACGGAAGCAAGAAGCAGGTGGAAGAGATTTCAAGATGCTACAAGCCGGGCAGAAACATCGGTTTGCAGGCAATCTATAAATTTTAGAGACTATCCGTAGAATTTTAAGAAAGATAATATTAGATGTTTATTTAATAAAACAGGAAACAATGATGAACAAGATGTATTTTTTAGGATGCATAGGCATCCTCGCAGCATCTGCCATGTTGAGCAGTTGCAGCAGTGACAATGACGATCCAACTCCTTCTCCAAACCCTGGATTAGAAGTAGTTTACAAGTGGACAACCGATGGCGGTTTGAAGGCTTGCGACCACATTCTCTTCGGAACAGATGATAAGGAAAACGCCAGCGGTACACAGATTGGCAACGGCGACCAGGAGTTCGTTTTCACAGGCAAGCAGACCTTAAAGAAAGGCACTTATCTCCTCAAGGGATGGGTATATATTGCAAATGGTGCTGAGCTTACCATCGAACCTGGAACTATCATCAAGGGCGACAAGCAGACCAAGGCGGCACTCATCGCAGAGCGTGGCGGCAAGCTCATCGCCAAGGGTACAGCCACAGAGCCTATCGTCTTTACATCTGAAGAGGCTGTCGGCAGCAGAAAGCCTGGCGACTGGGGTGGCATCATCCTCTGCGGTAAGGCTAAGAACAACCAGACTGAGCAGCAGATAGAGGGTGGTCCTCGTACCAAACATGGTGGCGCAGATGATGCTGATAACTCAGGAGCCTTGAGCTATGTACGCATCGAGTTTGCCGGTTATCCATTCCAGAAGGATAAGGAAATCAACGGTTTGACCTTCGGTTCAGTAGGTTCTGGCACACAGATAGACCACGTACAGGTATCTTATTCCAATGATGATTCCTTCGAGTGGTTTGGTGGTACTGTGAATTGCAAGTATCTCGTAGCCTACAAGGGTTGGGATGATGATTTCGATACCGATAACGGTTTCTCTGGCAAGGTACAGTATGGTCTTTCACTGCGTGACAGCAAGATAGCCGATACCTCTCAGAGTAACGGCTTCGAGAGCGATAACTGCGCTGATGGTGCTACCGTGGCCCCTCGTACCAAGGCTACCTTCTCTAACATCACCTTCGTAGGTCCTAAGGTATTGGATTCTAAGTTCCAGAACACCACAGATTATATCAATGCCGGAGCATACAATCCAAACAACGGTTCAGCCCTCGGCAAGTTCCAAGCTGCGATGCAGATTCGCCGTTCATCTAACCTCAACTGCATCAACTCGGTGGTCTTAGGCTGGCCTATCGGATTGATCATCGATGGTGAGAAGGGAAATACTGTGAAGGATGCCAAGGACAAGAAGTTCAAGTTACAGAATGTATATTTTGCAGGCATGGATGCCATTGGTACTGATGCCAACAAGATTTATGACGACTATCTCTATGATGCAGCCCAGAAGAAAGACATCGACAAGAATCAGAAGTCATACAGCAACACCTTCTTCTTCTCAGAGCCAAGTAACAAGTATTTTGACAGTTGGGCTTCATTGGTTGGCACAGATGGTTATACTCCTATCGCCGGCAGTCCGTTGCTTGGAGCCGCAAGTTTCGCTGGCTGGACAGGTTTCGACACAGTAACCTACATCGGAGCCTTCGATGGCAGCAACAACTGGATGAGCGGTTGGACCAACTTCGACCCTCAGAACACCAAGTACTAGAAAAAGATTAGTACCGGAATAAGAATTAGAATAGCTAATTTCTATTTTGACTATAAGGTTTTCTTTTATTGGGCATGGCGCAGTGATTTGCGCCATGCTTTTTTGTATATATTTAGACTTATAGCTCAAATTGCAGGATGTTTTTTTCGATGTTTTTTCGTTGAAGCAGATTACATATTGTACCTTTGGTTTGCAATTTGAAGCGTAGTGAAGCTCTGCTGGGGAGCAACTTCATAAGAGGAATAGAACTGCGCAGATTGACAAGTATGGGCAGGAGTTGCTATCAACGCAGCTCCTGCTTTTTCATACTTAGAGATTCTGCTAATGCCAAGAAAAACCCAGAAATGAACCGCTTGCGGTTCTCCATTGTTAGTCCACTGTGGTTGTTTAAGTTCTTCTTTAAGTCAGTGAATGTGCCTTCAATCTTGTTGTTTGTATTCGGCATACCCTTGCACTCTTCTCGCTGATATGTAAAGAGGTAAGGAAGGTAAAACTCTAGACTGTTCATCGCCGACCTTAAACGCTGATGTGTGTAGTGCATCTTTCCGTCCTTATGCAGGCTCTTGTGGCTTATAGTATTCTTCCATTTCACTTTCCAGTCCTGGTAACTTTGCACAAAATCAGACTCATTACTTCTATGAAGTTTACCCACTAAATATTTCAGTTCTCTACTAGATAACATCTTAGGATTCAGGGTAAGATAGCGTTTGACAATCTGCTTCATATGAAATTGGCACATTTGTATGTGATAGCTTGAGAAGGTTTTAAACAAACTCTGCTTCCCATCTATAATAATTCCCTCAATGGTATAGCCACGGCTCACGATGCTGCTCACTGCATCTTCATAGTCTTTTACGGTTTCGTTCTTCACAAAGGACATATACAAAGGGCAACCTGTAGCAGAATCAGGACCTAGCATAACACCAAAACCACGTCCCCAATAGGTAACGTCCAAATGAACAAAACCTCCTCCTGAAAGTGGGGGTTGCACCCATTCTCGCTTGATGTTATGTAGTCTACGCTTGACAGTTGCGATGCTAATACCAAATCGTAACGATAACTCGGATATAGTTTGTTTTTCTTGTTGATATACTCGCCATAATTCGTCCTCAGATACATTACTACCAGACCGAAACTGAGTATGACAATCTTTACACAAATACAGTTGTTTTCCATGACGCACTCCGTTTTTCACGGTGTGTTTACTCTTACATATTGGGCATTTTTTCTTGTTCATTATAACTTCGCTTTTTGGCTTTTCAAATACCAGCGAAGTTAGTGTTTATCGAACATTAAGCTATATTGCATCCTGCAAAATGAGCTATTGAACGATTTCAAAGGTCGAAATATCTCTGAAACGTTTGAATTGCTGAGAACACCAGTGGATATCGGTAGTTAAGGAGGATTCCATCCTGCAAAATGAGCTATAGGTCAATTTTTTTTCTATAAATGAAGGTTTTGCAGAAGTCTCAAGTTGATAGTTTTCTAGTATAAACTGAAAATATATAAGAACTAACTTGTAGGTTAAGAACAAAACAATTAATTTTGCCATAGCAGTAGAGAACTATCTTTACGCCAAGACATATCCTAGGAGGAGGGTATATAATATTTTGTAATAATATAATTTTCTAAAACCTATAAATAATGAAAACTTTTTTATTTTCGCATTTTAGTTTTTTAAAACGTTCAGCCCTATTATTAGGAAGCTTGTTCCTTGGGCAAGTATTATCAGCCCAAACATCCTCAACACTTGAACCACCCGCTCCTCACGACTCGGCTTACTATGCTCGTATGCAATGGTTTGATAATGCCAAACTTGGTATTTTCATTCATTGGGGTATCTATGCTGTCGATGGAGTTTCGGAGAGTTGGTCGTTCTTTAATAATAATGTCCCTTACGACAAGTATATGGCGCAATCAAAGGGCTTTACTGCGAGCAATTACAATCCTGCCGAATGGGCAGACTTAATCAAGGAGAGTGGTGCGCAATACACAGTAATTACAACTAAGCATCATGACGGTATGGCACTTTGGAACACAAAACAAAGTAAACTTAATGTGGTGAAACAAACACCAGCCAAGCGCGATCTTATTACCCCTTTTGCAGAGGAAGTGCGTAAACGTGGTATTCATTTGGGTACTTATTACTCACTTCTTGACTGGAGTCATCCTGATTATCCTAACCATACTAGAACGAGTGTGCGCTATGACATAAAGAAGGATCCTGCTCGTTGGCAGAAGTTCTGCAAGTTTAATATGGCAGAATTGAATGAGGTTAACACCAATTGGAAGCCTGATCTCATTTGGTTTGATGGTGATTGGGAGCAGACAGCAGAGACATGGAATGCTCCAAGCGTGATTAAGATGTTGCGTAAGACAAATCCTAATGTGATTATCAACTCTCGTATTCAGGGCTATGGCGACTATGCCACACCAGAGATCGGTGCGCCAGTGGTACGCCCAAAGGCTCGTTATTGGGAGTTATGTTATACTATCAACGACTCATGGGGTTATCAACAAGGTGATACCAACTTTAAGTCGAAACAGTTCTTGCTCACTACTTTTGTTGATTGTTTGAGTAAGGGCGGAAATCTTTTGCTCGATATTACACCAAAGGCTGATGGCACCATACCACAAGAAAATATAGATGTTTTGAAGGCTTTCGGTCGTTGGACGAAGAAACACGCTGAGGCTATTTATAATACTCGTGCTGGTGTGCCGGGCGATTATTTCATTGGTTACACTACAGTAAACCCACAAAAAACAACACTTTATCTCTATTTACCTTACAAACCAGTAGAAAAGGTAATGGTAAAGGGTATTGTGAACAATATTAAGGATATACGTGTAGTAGGTCAGACGGAAAAGCCTACTTATACCTTATATAATAAGTTGTCGTGGAGTGAGGTGCCGGGTGTTCTTTATATTGATGTGCCAGAACGTTTGCTAGATGAGAATATCACAGTATTGGCTCTCGATCTTGAAGGCGAACTAAAAGTATATCAAGGCGAAGGGCAGGTAGTAACAGCTAACTAACTATCCCTTATCGTCTTTATTCTCTCTTACTTTTTTAAATGAAAAAATCTCTTTTATACATAGCCTTCTTAGCTTTCCCGCTAGCTTTACTAGCGCAAAAGCAGGGTTTACGACAAAAATATAAAGCCTTTCTAACACCGCCCAAACGTTATGTGTGTTATCGAACATCGGAAAAGATAACCATTGATGGTAAAGGCGATGAGCAAAGTTGGCAGTTGGCTAAGTCTACGGAAAACTTTGAAGACATCTCTGGTGAGGGACATCCAAAGCCTTATTATCCCACAAATGCAAAGATGTTGTGGGATAATGATTATCTCTATGTATTAGGCAATATTACCGATCCCGACCTTGCGGCTCAACTGCAACAGCGCGATACCATAGTGTATCATGACAACGACTTTGAAATTTTTATCGATCCTACTGGTGATGGGCATAATTATTTCGAGATAGAAGTCAACCAGTTGGGAACAATTTTTGATCTTTCGCTAGAAAAACCTTATCGTGCGCCTTCTCGTGGCTTTATCCAATTTCAGTGGAATTGCCCAGGATTGCAATGCGCTATTCATCTTGATGGCACATTGAACAATCCAAACGACCGAGACAAAGGTTGGACTGTAGAGATGGCGATCCCACGTAAGGCAATAGCTGCCGAATTTGATAACTATCTAAAGGCTGGTAGGGTACTCCGCATAGGCTTCTCTCGTGTGGAGTGGCATCGTGATTATGATGTAAAAACAGGACTTTATTTAAAACGTAAAGACACAAAAGGTAAGACATTGCCAGAGGATAACTGGACGTGGGGAGCTACAGGAATGGTGGCTATGCACATGCCAGAACGTTGGGGGTATGTTTACCTTTCGTCAGTGGTAGTAGGAGAAGGTACAGACACTGTAAAGCTTCCTTATGATGAGAATATGTATCGTTTTATGTGGATGATATTCTATGCACAAGAAGAATATTTCGCTAAAAATCATCATTATGCGAAAAATTATGCAGCGCTAGGACTTACTATTACCGATCGTGAGTTGGCGGCAGGATATAAGTTTACGTTAGAAACTACCACTTATACTTATGAATTGTCAGCTCAGCGTGATGGTGTAAGCTATGTTATCAATCAAGATGGAAAGTTTTTCAAGCGACAATAACTAAAATAAATACAAAATGAAGATATTTAAACGCCTAGCAGCATCAGCACTTTGCTTGCTAGCAGTTATAACAGTTTCAGCTAAATCGTTTCCTATACTTGTATGGCAAGGATGGGAAGAGGATAAAACCACCGAGGCTTCTTTGCAAGAACAGTTTGCTACATGGAAGGCTCACGGTGTAACAGGTGTGTGTATGAACGTTGGCTTTAATGTGGAGCATGCACGTATCGCATCGGAGGTGGCTCATCGTAATGGACTAGAGTTTCATGCGTGGATGCCTTGTATGTTGCATAAAGGTTTACCATCGTCATGGTATGCCGTTAACCGTAAGGGCGAAAGAGCCGACTCGGTGCAGGCTTATGTACCTTATTATACATGCTTAGACCCTAATAATAAGGATGTTCAAGCTTATTTAATTGATAAGTATAAGCGAGTAGCTGCTTTGCCTAGTGTCGATTATGTGCAGCTCGATTACATTCGTTATCCCGATGTTATCCTTGCTAAAGGTCTGTGGTCGAAATATAACCTCGTGATGAACGAAGAATATCCCACGGCTGATTATTGCTATTGCGACGATTGTGTGGCTGAGTTTAAGGCAAAGACTGGTATTGATATCCGTTCTGTTCAAGATCCTTCTAAGGTGAAGGCATGGGCACAATTCCGTTGCGATGTTATCACAAACTTTGTGAATAAGCTCTGCGCCGAAGTTCATGCTATGGGTAAGAAAGTGAGTGCCGATGTGTTTCCAGGTCCTAAATCGCATGCTGTCTGGATGGTTCGTCAAGAGTGGAATAAGTGGAATGTAGATGCTTTCCTCCCAATGAATTACAACGACTTCTATCTAAAAGATGCGCATTGGCTCAAGACTATCACCAAAGAAGAAGTGAAAGCAGTAAAGGGAAAAGCTCCAATCTATAGTGGACTCTTCATCTGTAACGATTGGAGAAACAAGCATAAGGTGGTCGATCCAGAGGCTTCTGGCTTGCTTCCATCTGAAATAGACGAAGCCATTAAGGGTTGTGTAAAGGCTGGTGCTATGGGCATTTCGTTATTTACTTCCACTAGTATGACAGAGGAACATTGGCAGGCACTCAGTGATGCAATTAAGAAGTATGTGAAATAAAAAAAGAATGAAATATGAGTATTCAACCCTCTATAAATTGAACGATAAAAAGATTATTACAATGAGAAAACTCTTTATCTCTCTAGCACTTATTTCTCTCACGCTATCAGCTTCAGGACAGCGTGTTTTGGGCAATGATGCTAGCTATAAACAACAAGTATATACAGCTTTGGCACAGAAGCAAAAGGACTTGCCAAAGGGCGATCTTTTTGCCATTCTTAACAGAAAAGACCTAACAACAGAAGAACGTGATGCGCTTGCTTTCCTCTATGCCTATATGAATACGACAGATATAGTCGACCATTCAGGCGATTACTTTCTCAAGCAAGTACGCCTTGCCTTTCAAGTGAAGCAAGAAACTGCGTGGGGAAAACAAATCCCTGACCAGCTCTTCCGCCACTTTGTACTTCCTAACCGTGTGAACAATGAGGCGTTAGACGATAGCCGTGAGATATTTGTGAAAAATCTTTTACCTCGTATAAAGGGTATGAATGCCACCGATGCTATCCTTGAAGTAAACCACTGGTGCCACGAGCATGTTACTTATGCACCATCGGATAGCCGTACAAGCGCACCACTTGCAACTATGAAAAATGCACTTGGTAGATGTGGCGAAGAGAGTACTTTCACGGTAGCAGCGTTGCGCGCTGTGGGTATTCCTGCTCGTCAGGTATATACTCCTCGTTGGGCACACTCCGACGATAATCATGCATGGGTAGAGGCTTGGGCTGATGGCAAATGGCATTTCCTCGGGGCTTGTGAACCAGAAGCGATCTTAGATCTTGGCTGGTTTAATCTTCCTGCATCACGCGGACTATTGATGCACACCAATGTTTTTGGCGATTATAATGGTCCAGAACTAGTGATGAAACGCACAAAAAACTTCACAGAGATTAATGTTACGAGCAATTATGCTAAGACGGGCAAAGCAGAAATACGCGTGGTAGATAAGGAAGGTAATCCTGTGCCTGATGTAGATGTAGAGTTTAAGATCTACAATTATGCCGAGTTCTATACTGCTGCTCGCCGACATACTAATGCGCAAGGCATTACCGACTTTGAGGCTGGGCAAGGAAATGCTCTGTTCTATGCTTCAAAGAATGGTTATTATGGTTTCAATTTAGTATTTTTTGGCAATGAAAAGCAGGTGATAACCTTACAATTAAATCATAAAGTAGGTGATGAAGTTTCAGCTAAGTTCCATATAGTTCCTCCTGTAGGATCCGACTATCTTCCTCCTATAACCCTTGAACAAAAGGCTTTAAACGAATGTCGTTTCAAGCAAGAAGACTCTATTCGTATGGTTTATACGAATACCTTCCTGACGCGTCAGCGGGCAAACGAACTTGCTCTACAAAAGGGATACGACTCTACTACCATTGCTCCCCTCCTTGTTAAAGCGCGTGGCAACTATGATGAGATAGCTAAGTTTTTATCATTGGCAGCTAGTCAGCACAAGGAAAAGAAGGCTATAGCACTCTTGCAATCGCTTCGTGAGAAGGATTTGCACGATACCCCAGTGGAGATACTTATGGACCATCTTTACTATTCACCCAAGGATATAACTGATGCTAAAGTGCTTTGCCCTCGCGTAGGTATGGAAATGTTGTCGGCTTATCGCTATTACTTCCTAAAGAATTTGCCAAAGAAATTTCAAAAGGTATGGAAGCAAAATCCAAATACCTTTGTAGAGTGGGTGAAACAGAACATTGCTATGCGCAATGACTTGAATAGTGTGAACATTATAGCATCGCCAGTGGGAGTATGGAAGAGTGGTACAGCTACTACGATGGCACGTAAGGTGTTCTTTGTTACAGTGCTTCGTACACTCGGAGTGCCAGCATGGATGGACGAAGTGGATGAGCATATCTACTATGAACAAGCTGGAAAGCAGGTATTTGTCGATTTCGACAGTACAACACGCGAAATAAAGCGTGGCGATTTGCAAATGACTTACAAACCAATTGCTACCGTGCAAGATCCAGTTTATTATACCAACTTTAGCCTTTCACGCTTTAATGGCAAGGGCTTTAGCTTGCTGAATTATCCAGAAGATAATACTAGTACATGGAGTGCTTTGTTTAAAAATCCTCGTAAGGTAGAAGAAGGCTATTATGTATGTGTGGCTGGTAATCGTGCTGCTGATGGCAGCGTTGATGCTACTGTACGTTTCTTTAATGTGAAAGAAGGCGAAACTAATCAAGTTGTCCTTGAAGTACCTGAACTAACCGACCCATTAAAGGTATTGGGAAACATTGATCTGACGGCTTGTTATCATCGCGTAGGTAGTAAGCAACAAGAAACATTGCGCAGTAGTGTGGGTAACGATTACTATGTGGTGGGTATTCTTGAACCTAACAAAGAACCTACTAACCATGCTTTGAAAGATATAGAGCGCGTGAAAGAAAAGCTAGAACAATGGGGCAGACCTATGATTATGCTTTTCCAAAGCGAGGACGCATGGGCTAAATTTAAGGTGTCCGACTTCCCTAATCTACCAAAAAATATCATTTGGGGTATTCTCCCCGACACACAGAAGATCCCAACAGGTGCTTCTCTTCCAACGATCATACTTGGCAATACTCGTAGTGAAATCCTTTTCAAGGTAGATGGTTACACCATTGGTATGGGCGATCAGATTATGAAAGTGGTGCAAAGATTATAGAAAATATAAGCGTAGTGAACAGTGAATAATCAGATTATTTCTAGTCAAAATCAATGCTCATTACGCTAGCACTAAGCTATCGTTTTGTAAAAGCATTTAGGCTGAAATCATATTTTTTTATCGGACAGCAATAATATTATATATCCTTAATTCCGCAACACTATTATAAATTCAGTAATGAGAGGACGCATGGTTCAAGATACCTACAAATGGGTATTGCAAATTTATTTTATATGCAGTACCTTTGCCGCCAACAAAAAAAATATTTCAATGGCAAGAAAACGAAAGAGAGACAAATCGCTTTGTAGAGAATTTATATGTAGATGCATCAACTTTAAGTTGGTGCATCTTTTTTTTGTGAATAATTTTGAATTTCATTCATTATTCAAGACTCCTCAAAAACCCAAAAAGCAAAACATGGAACGCCTATCAACACATTCTTTATGCCTGCTACGTATCTTTTACATACTATGCTTGCTCCACACCACAAGTTACAACGCCAACGCACAAACACATGGCACAACCATACTGCATGGATATGTTACCGATGAGCAGCGACATATTCCCTTGAGCGGTGCCAGTATTGAAATCATAGGGACGGAGAAACGTGCCATCAGTAACGAACAAGGTAGATATGTTCTGCCCATCAGCGAAGAAGGAAAGTTTACTCTACGGGTGTCTTACATCGGCTATAAAACAAAAAAGACCAATGTAGATTTATTTGTCAACAAACAAGACAGCATTTGCATCAACATAGGTCTACATGCAAACAGTAACACACTACAAGGTGTAACCATCTTGGGAAAAAATAAGATAAGACAACTAAAACTGTCGGCTTTGCCCGTATCGGTCATAGGCAAACGACAATTAGAGGGAACTGCCACGAATGTTAATGACGTACTGGCTCGCACCGTAGGGGTAACAGTACGCAACACAGGTGGCATGGGAAGTGCGTCACGCATATCAATACGAGGGCTGGAGGGCAAGCGCATGGGCATGTTTGTTGACGAAAGCCCCTTAGGAGGATTAAATAATTTTGTGGCACTCAATGACATTCCTACCTCAATGATAGAACGCATTGAGGTGTATAAAGGTATTGTGCCCTACAAGTTTGGTGGTTCTGCATTAGGTGGAGCCGTAAACGTAGTAACCAAAGAGTATCCTCCCCTTTATTTTGACGCATCGTACGAGATAAGCTCGTTCAACACTCACCAATTATCTACTGTTCTGAAACGTACCAACCGACGCACAGGACTGCAGTTTGGCATTGGTGGAGTGTACACCCATTCGGACAACGATTATGACATGGTTTTAGACCATTTGGATGGAAGAACCGTGAAGCGCACCCATGACAAATTTTCCAAAATAATAGGTGGTGCATCTGTCAAAGCTACCAAGTGGTGGTTTGACGAACTAAAGTGGGAACTGATATTTACCCACACCCGACAAGAGATACAAGGTATTGACCAATATATTCGTGAGGCATTCAATAAGTCCCAAAACCTCATAACCGCGCTGAAACTACAAAAAGAGAACTTTTTTGCACCGGGCTTAGACCTAACTTTTGAGACACTGCTCTCGTACGGACGATATGGCATGACAGACAAAGCCTTGTGCCGCTACGACTGGGATGGCAACCCCTTGCCTGCCGTATCGCCTTTTGGTGGTGAGCAAGGCAACCATCCAAGCGATGGCGATAACAAGTCGTATGATTGGAGCGGCAAGCTCAACCTAAATTATCTCATCAATGCACACCACAGCCTCAACCTCAATGTATGTGCCAACAATACGAATATGTTTCCCACCGACTCGCTTATGGATAAGGCTTTAGGATTCAATGCCAACTTTCATAGCAGAATGACATCCACTACCATAGGACTATCGTACGACTTGACACTTTTTAATGGCAGACTTCAAAACGCATTCACGATAAAAGACTTTATATATAGTTCCGACTCACGGAGTATTTCCACTTACTCTATTAGTGAGCCAAAGCCCATCAGCAGCTCAAAAAACTTTGCGGGTTTTAGCAACGCCATGCGCTGGAAGTTCTCCGACGAACTGTTGGCCAAGGCGTCGTTCAACTCAGAAGTGCGCATACCATCTACCGAGGAGCTTATTGGTAACGGCTATTCCATATTACCTTCGCCAGCTCTAAAACCCGAGCGCACGACAGGATATAATATTGGCTTGCTCTATCACAAAGCATTAAAAGACGGTGGAATGATAGAAATGGAGTTGAACAGCTTTTACAACACTTTAGAAGACATGATACGCTTCACGCCCGACATGATACCTACCATGGCTCGATATAGGAACTTTGGCGAAGTGCAAACCATGGGAATAGAGTTAGAAGCCAAGGGAGACGTATTGCCCATGCTCTATCTATATGCCAACACCACATACCAAGACTTGCGTGACAAGCGAAAGATGGTTCCTGGCACAGTGGTGGAAAATCCCACCTACAACATGCGTATTCCAAATGTACCTTACTTCATGGCTAATGGAGGACTGGAATATCATCAGGAGAATATCTTTGGCGGTCAAGGACAGAATACCCGCATCATGGTTGACGCTTCATATATACACCAATATTACTACGATTTTGAGATGAGCAAATATCAAGAGCGCAAAATACCCACCTCCATAATAGTAGATGCTGCAATAGAACACACGCTACAGAACAGTACATGGAGCTTTACGCTAAAGGTTAAGAATATAGCCAACCGCCGTGTCGTATCCGATTTGAATTGTCCTTTGCCTGGGCGGTCTGTTGCTTTCAAAGTAAGATATTTATTAAAGTAAGACTTATAGTATCAATTCATCAATTATATCATTAAAACAAAAAAACGTATGAAAATCAAGTTGTTATTGTCAGCCATTGCTCTTTCCGTACTGGCTGCATCGTGTGGTAGCGACGACAACGCTACGCCCCAATCAAAGAAAAATACTGGTGCCAATGCCTTTCAAGGCATTGTTTTTGCAACAGGAGTTACCAACCCCGAAGGCAACAACGGCAGCGTGTACATACAAGCACTTGCCGACATGACACCTGGGAAGTACAACAACAAAAACGCCACACCCACAGGATTTGGTTCAACACCTATCATCACACCAAGTGGTAATCTATATTCCTTCCCCGATTATATGGGGAACTCCAAGGCAGAGATTACCCGATACAACATTGATGCGCAAGGCAACTTTGTACAAAAAGGCACACTGTCCATCCCTGCAGGAGCTGCTGCCAGCAATGTGGTAGAACTGAATGAAGAAAAGGCTTACGTTAGTTTTCAAGGTTTGGGAAAAATAATGGTATTTAATCCGCAAACTATGAAGAAACTGACAGAGATAGACCTTAACTCTTTAGCACACAAAGACACCAAGGTAGCCCCAGCTGCCATGATTATCCGAGACGGCATGCTGTTTGTTGGGCTTAATCAGTTTAATGCACAGTGGATGCCAACCTCCAACACCATAGAGCTTGCCATAATTGACACCAAGACAGACCAAATAAAAAAGCACATTACCAACACATCTTTAGGCATGAGTTTTGCAACACGCCCCATAGACGCAAATTCTATCTTCATGGATGAGAACAAAGACATATACATCAACTGCATTGGGGCTTTTGGTTTTATGCCTCAACTTCCTGGAGGTATTGCCCGCATCAAGAACGGAAGCGAAGAGATAGACCCCACATACTGCATTCGGTTCGACCAAACAGAAGTAAAGGGCTTATCTACCAAGAAGGGTGAGTTTGCCGCAACCATATTATACGGTGGTAAAGGCAAACTATACGCTTATCTAAACGCTTATGGTTTAGATCCTAACGCCATGAGCAATCCGTATCTATCAATGACCAACGTACCCGTGGAGATAGATTTATACCAAAAAAGTATTACCAAGATAGAGGGCATGGAGGTAGGCAATCCTCAAGGAACAGCCATTGGCAAACACAAAAATCTAATTGTATTTGGGAGTGCCAACAAAAAGGCAAATGGCTTTTACACCTACAATCCAGAAACAAAGGAAGTAAAAGGACCTGTATTGGAAGTAATGGGTAATCCGAGTTTCTTTTATAGTTTTGCTAAATAAAAAAAATAGAAGATTGAGTCTGTTCGACACTTCTGCTTCAGCCCCCAAAAAGAACAGACTCATACTTTTTCGCAGTATAAAATACGCTCAACATGCAGACACAAAAAGACGAAATCAAAGAACGAATCATCGCTGTTGCCCGACAAGAGTTTATTGCGAATGGAGTGAAAAACACATCTATGCAGCGCATTGCATCACTTTCGGGCATTGCGGTTGGCAACATATATCATTATTTCAAAAGCAAAGACCATTTGTTTAGGTGTGTCATACATCCCTTGCTCAAAGCCTTTGAAGCCTATCGACAAAATGCCAACCAGTCATCGTACGCTACATTAGATATTTTCAGATACGACTCGTATTTGGATGGAATGAAAGAATTGGTCACATCGTTAGTTGTTCCCTATCGTAATGAATTAAAACTTTTGCTGAACGAGGCTGCCAACACCTCACTTCATCATGCCATTGACAAGATGATAGAACAACAAAGTATTGACGGAATGAACTACATCAAACGAATGAAGCAGCAATATCCGTGCATTAACGACCAAATATCACCTCATTTTCTCCGTGTACTTTGCAATTTATGGAAAGAAGTAATAAAAACATAGAAGGAGTTCTATAAATTAGCTTTGTCAGATTTTAAGGCAGATAATATAAATTACCATGCGAATATTGTGAGTAAAATTTATCAACCCCTAATTCCGCAACACTATTATAAATTAAACTTTTTAAGTACCTGAACAACAAAAAGTTGCTTAGGATTTTGCCATGTCAGAATTTTCACTTATCTTAGTGTTACAAAAAAACAAGAGAATCCGACGATAGACATAGCGAAGATACAAATTAAATCTGAGAGACTCACTCCTTTTGGGGGATTATTTTGGGGTCATGGAGCGATTTGACTCCACACACATTATCATCTGTAATCGACTCAACCCTCGGTCTAAGGTGTAGATCGTTCCATCTCATAGCACGTTTTCTCGCCATGACAGAGCTTAAGTAAACTTAGCTTTGCTCATCTGGCTTAGCGAAAACCTTCGGTTATCAGTACAGCGAAATCATCCGTTCTCTCATAAATATCTACTTCTGTGGCGGTTCATATACCCAAGGATGTTACTACTCATTTGATGAACCACCTCTCGCTTCATCCGACACTTCGCACTTGTAGCTCTGATACTATCCTCAGAGCGATAAAGGAGTTGACGCAAGAAAACGGCTTAGTTGCGGGTTTGAGGTATATGTAAAATATATTCACAAGACATCATTCTTTACGTTTGAAACGATGATATTTTACTCACTAAAAGGTGATCTTTTGCCGTGTAAAAGATCACCTTTTACGAAGCAAAAGGTTATGTTTTACTTTCGGATATATATAGTATTGACTTTCAAATACTTATGAAACACAAAAATAATAAACAACGTTTTTATAGGGCTTACGCAATGTAAAATGTTTATCATAACAAAAAACGACAACCTATATGGGTTATCGCTCTATCTTTTTATTGTTTGCCAAGCCTAAAAACAAGGCAAACGGTCTTAAAAATAATGTTCTGATGTGGCTTGTTAATCAAGGTTGATCTTTCTTGAAACAATTAAAATCTCTGCAACGACTGCTGCAACTGTGATAAGAATACCTACTAGAGTTACCATAATTTTCCTTTCTTCTTTTGTGTAAGATCCCTTTGATCTTACGGATTATTAAATTTTCATTCTGTTTTACGTATGCAAAGGTACGACGAAAAAAGGGTAATATGTTTAAAAACGAAAGATAAATTTATAATATCGAATATTTGTTGATACAAATCAATACCGTTATTATAAGTCAAGAAAAGGTGGGAAATAAGAAAATTACGGCGAAAAGATGTAGGTAAAAAGCTCCTTTCAACGTAACTTTGCGCTGCTTACGAATAGAAAACCGAAAGGTTTTGTTTCGAAAGATAATGGATAATAAACTAGAGATAACTTTAAAAGGGAAAAAGTATGCATAAGTTAATAGCAGCAAACAAGGAAAACGAGAGCAATGTAAGCACTCGTATTGAGCTGATGCAACAAGCTCGTCATGCAATGATCGACAGAAGAAGCAGTAAGGTAAATTAACTGTTTCATATTGAATGAATGAAAAAAAAGAACCATCCTACGTCAAAGGCTTAGGATGGTTCTTTTGATTTCTCTATTATTCCTAGTGAGTTTATCAACAACTATTACTTTGTGCTTTGCGATTGTCTATGAGCTCTGCTAGCTTTCCGCGCATACTCAAATAGCGACGTAGGCAAGTGGCAATAGCCCGTAGGATTTTTCACGAGATAGTCTTGATGATATTCTTCTGCCCTATAGAAGTTGCTTAGAGGGAGATTTTCTACTGCTATATGCTCATTGAGCTGACGTTGCTCTGCAGCAAAAACCTTCTCTATCACGGCTTTATCAGCAGGATCGACATAATAAACACCCGTGCGATATTGTGTTCCCTTGTCGTGTCCCTGCTGATCAATACTTGTAGGATCGATCGCCTTGAAATAAAGTTGTAGCAAGAACTCAAGCGATACTTTCTGTGGATCGTAGGTTATATGCACTGTTTCGGCATAGCCTGTACGGTCGGTACATACATCTTCATAAGTAGGATTAGCAGTATTACCATTGGCATAACCCACTTCTGTGGCAACAACACCATCCACTTGCTTTATATAATGCTCTGTTCCCCAGAAGCATCCACCAGCTAAATATATTTCTTTCATTGGCTTTAATAATTTAATATAGGCACCGTATCCCTCACGCTTCATATCTTGTAGGGGAATAAAGCGCAGCGATGCACTGTTAATACAATAACGTGTACCACCTTTATCTGATGGTCCATCGTCGAAAACATGTCCTAAATGGGCTTTTCCTGTACGACTTTTCACCTCTGTACGCACCATACCATGCGATTTATCAGTATGTTCCACAAGCAGTTTTTTGTCGATAGGCTTACTAAAAGCAGGCCATCCACAGCCCGAATCGTACTTATCCGTAGAAAGGAAAAGCGGTTCGCCCGTAGTAATATCCACATAAATACCGGGGCGGAACTCCTTGTCGTACTCATTTGTAAACGGACGCTCGGTGGCAGCATGCTGTGTAACAGCATATTGTTCAGCCGTCAAACGCTTACGAAGTTCGGCTTCGGAGGGTTTCTTGAAAGAGGTACGTTGTGTGGTAATAGGGTTGTCTGTCATAATGGTATCATTCGTTTGGTTTCCTCGTGCAGCATTCTGGCAAGCACTAGTGAGCGTAATTCCGATAAAAGAGAAGAGGAAAGCGAGTATAAAAGTTTTCATGTTAATTAAGTTTTAAGTATTAATAAAATTGAGAATTGTGTTTTATTGAGCGTTGGTTCTATTAAAATTGAGAGTTGAAAGAGGGAAAAGTGTTTTAGAACCGTTTATGCCTTTATTATCGTTTACCTTCTTTTCGCCGTTCGAGGACAAGAACTTTCAACTCTCAATTTTCAATTATTTTAAAGATTGCAAATAACGATCAGCCTCAATAGCTGCCATAGAACCTGTGCCTGCAGCGATAACCCCTTGACGATAAACAGGGTCGGCAACATCGCCAGCTGCATAAACACCTTCTACAGAAGTAGCAGTAGAGAAGCCCTTCGTAACAAGGAAACCATGATCGTCCATTTCTAGCTGTCCCTTGAAGAGTTCAGTGTTAGGAGAATGTCCAATAGCGAGGAAGAAGCCATCAATTGGCAAATCGAACTTTTCTTCGTTAGGTTCACCCTTAAAGCGAACGAGGTGAGCACCCTCAACACCGTCTTGTCCATAGAGTCCTACGGTGTTGGTATTGTAAAGGATTTCAATATTTTCTTGCTTTTCCACACGCTTACGCATAATATCAGCCGCACGAAGATGATCTTTACGAACTATCATATATACCTTCTTAGCCAATCCAGAGAGATACATTGCCTCTTCACAAGCAGTGTCGCCACCCCCCACAACAGCTACCACGCGCTTACGATAAAAGAAACCATCACAAGTAGCACAAGCACTGACACCTTGTCCACGATACTTCTCCTCGTCTGCCAAACCTAGATATTTAGCCGATGCGCCTGTAGCAATAATAATGGTTTGTGTTTCTATCTCGTTACCGCGTTCGTCCTTAGCAATGAAGGGTCGCTTACTTAGATCCACTTCAACAATAGAGCCATCGCGAATATCAGCACCATAATTCTCGGCTTGTTGCTTCATCTCTAACATAAGTTGGTTAGCATCAATACCCTCATGAAACCCTGGGAAATTCTCAATTATTGTAGTAGTAGTAAGCTGTCCACCTGGTTGTAATCCAGCATAAAGCACTGGTTGGTGGTTAGCACGTCCAGCATAAATGGCTGCTGTATATCCAGCAGGACCACTGCCGATGATCAATGTCTGAATTTTTTCCATATATTATTTTATATTTCTACGCTTTATCTATTTAACTGCGAAGATACAAATATTTAATAAATCGACAAAGATGAAAATACAATTATTAAGTCAAATTAGCCTTTTATCATTCTATACCCCAACGCGTTTAATTCAACAGCAGCCCCCATTACATACAATTGCTGGAGTGCATCAACAAAAGCAAGAAAAGCCTCTTTACTACCAGGCTGAATACCGAGGTGCATAAGTTTGTTATTAGTACGAGATGCACATTCTCCTACTACCTCTAACCAGAATTTCTGATCATCCTCACTTAACAAGAGTACCTTTTGGAGGATATATTCGTCCATGTGATCATAATCAATACGATCACGAAGATAGAGGTAAAGATTATCTACCTTATTATATAATTCCCAATCTTCGTCCCAATACTTAGCAATAGCCATTCCAATATACATCATCCACCCTAAAGCAGCAGTAGGATATAGTGCAAACTCGCGGATACCATCAGGCAAATATGCTTCGGCTATTTGCTGCCATTTATCGGCAATATCAGGAGTAGTAGGTAGGATTTCATCTATTAAACCACGTGAAAGTAAATACTGGGTGAGATCTTGTTGAAAAGAAAACATAGGCATAAGAAATAGAGATTTTAAAGTTGAACTCTAACCAATTAGGAATAATTGCGATATTAATCTATCTATCATTTGATGGCAATAAACAACCTAACTATATGAAATAAAAAAAGGACGAATCTATTACTAGATGTCGCCCTGATGAAAGGAGGAGTGGTGCTTCTTGGAGTCGAACCAAGGACACACGGATTTTCAGTCCGATGCTCTACCACCTGAGCTAAAGCACCCCTTCTGATTTATTTAAACATTTATGAGCGTTACACTCATTTCTGTTTTGCGAGTGCAAAGGTACAAACTTTTTCTATACTAGCAAGCGAGAGATTAAAAAAGTTTGCCTTTTTAACGTTTGTTTTATATTCAACACCTTCTCTACACAAAGAACATTGCCACTCCCACTACAGATATTACTGCTCCTAATACGCTTTTTACTGTTATCTTCTGATGAAAAAGAAAATAAGTAGGTAGCAAAATCATAATTGGGGTAGTAGCCATAATGGTACTAGCGACACCAGCCACCGTATATTGCGAAGCCATCAATGAGAGCCCGACACCGATAACAGGTCCTGTTAATACTGCTAATATGATAAAAAACATTCCCTTTAGATCGGTACTACTGCGTTTAAAGTCGGAAAGCTTTCCCTTTACAATTAGTAAAGCAGAGAAACAAAGTAATCCAGCTACTAAGCGTATGATATTTGCAGAGAACGGTATTTCAAGCGAAAACTTAGCTAAATAGTCTTTCGGAACTATATGGGTATAGTGATGCAGACCAATAACGCTTAACACATAGCCCACGCCCTGCCCTATTCCTGCACCTAAACCGAAGAGAACCCCCCGAAGAGGAAGATCAAGGCTAACAAGCTTCTTACCTTGCCCACGTCCTAACACTGAAATTGCAATACCTAGGAGTGTTACAAGCATTGCCACAATATTCATAAGTGTCATGCGCTGACCCATCAACACCCAAGCCGAAATAGCAGAGAAAATAGGGGCTGTAGTCATAAAAAGTTGACCATATCTTGACCCAATAGACAAATAACTATTAAGCAAACAAATATCACCTATGAAGAAGCCTACCGCTCCTGATAATAAAAGCCACACCCACGTTTCTACATCAGCATACTGTGGTAAGGCACTTCCCATAAGCACCCAACAAAGTATCATAGAGCAAGCCAAACCTAAAAGCATACGCCAAACATTGGTAACAGATACGCCAAAGCGCTTGCTCGACACCTCACATGTAAGCGCTGCTGCTGTCCATAGTGCAGCAACAGCTAAACTAATAAACTCACCAATAAAGTTCATCACACATTAATTATTGATTAGACCATCCTTGTGCTTGAAGTTCAAACTCATTGCCATCACGAGCAATGAGAAAAGCACCAAGGTTTGATTTGGTAATATAGCCTATTTGATGAACACCTTCGATATGCTCAAGCTTTTCATGATCGCCAATAGGACAAGTAAAAAGCAACTCATAGTCCTCACCACCATTCAGTGCGGCAGTAGTAAGGTTCATATTAAACTCTTCGCAAGTAGAAGCCGTTTGGAAATCAATAGGAAGTTTATCTTCGTACACTCGACAACCGCAATCGCTCTCTTTACAGATGTGTTTGAGTTCGGAAGCTAATCCATCAGAAATGTCTATCATTGAAGTTGGATGAATACCAGCGGTGTGAAGCACCTCTAACATATCACCACGTGCTTCTGGTTTTAACTGTCTATCTATGAGATACTCCTTACCAGCAAAGTCGGGTTGAAAAGCATCAAGAAGTTCCTTCTCTTTCGCCAAAGCTTGCAATCGTAACTTGTCATCTGCATCTTGAGCAGCTTTCACCTTCTGCTGATACTCTTGTATTTGCTGATAGTAAACGGTTTTTTCACGCTCTAAGATCTGAAGCCCCATATAAGCTGCACCGAGATCGCCTGTTACACAAATCAAATCGGTTTCATGCGCCCCACTGCGAAGTACTATGTCTTCTGGAGCAGCTTCACCTAAACAAGTTAAAGTAATAGCTAATCCTGTATAAGAAGAAGTGGTATCACCACCTACTATATCCACATTCCATTTCTTGCAAGCACGACGCAATCCTAGATAAAAGCTGTCAAGATCGCTCACTCCAAAACGCTTACCAAGTGCGATAGTACATAATATTTGACGTGGACTACCATTCATTGCAAATATATTGCTTATCGTTGCCATAGCACACTTATAAGCTAGGTGTTCCATATCAATGTAAGTAAGATCAAACTGGATACCTTCCATAAACATTTGTGTAGTAACAAGTGTCTGCTTATCACCATAGCTCACCACTGCTGCATCATCGCGAAGTGCTACCACAGTTGATGTGTTTTGTATCTTTATATCTTTTGTAAAGCGATCGATCAAGCCGAATTCGCCAAGTTCTTTTATTTCCATTATTATTTGTTAAGGCTAATAGAGAGAATGAAGAGCTAAAGGAGTAGATAAAGATAAGTGGTTTTTAGAAGTATTATACGTTTCGTACTCTAAACACCTTAGTATCTTTATCCACGCTAATAATAGTACCTTATGATCTCTTTATGATCTCGCGGAATATCTCTGTCATACGAGGTTGGGCAGAATTAGCCGCTTCTTGCACCTCCTCATGGCTCACCTCTACAGGCACATCAAAGCCCCCAAGATCGGTAATAACACTGATACCAAACACACGAATACCACTGTGGCGAGCTACAATAACCTCTGGAACAGTACTCATACCTACAGCGTCTCCGCCTAGGATACGATACATCTTATATTCAGCAGGTGTCTCAAAAGTAGGACCTTGCACTCCAACATAAACCCCATGCTTTACGCGGATATTTTTTTCGGCTGCAATCTTATCAGCAAGTGCTATCAAAGCATGGTCGTAAGGCTCGTGCATATCAGGAAAACGAGGTCCTGTTGGGAAATTCTTACCACGCAAAGGATGCTCTGGGAAGAAGTTAATATGATCAGTTATAATCATTAACTCACCTATTTTAAATTCAGGGTTCATACCACCCGATGCATTAGAAACAAACAAAGTTTTAATACCCAACTCGTGCATTACACGTACAGGGAAAGTTACCTGCTTCATATCATAACCTTCATAGTAGTGGAATCTTCCCTGCATAGCCATAATATCTTTACCTCCGAGCTTACCGAAGATTAATTTCCCAGAATGTCCTTCAACTGTTGATACTGGAAAGTTTGGAATATCGCTATATGAAAATTCGTAACTATCTGTTATCTCTGAAGCTAATTGTCCTAGGCCTGTTCCCAGAACGATTGCTGTTTCTGGGTTTGTTGACATTCTTTCTCTTAGCCAAGATGCTGTTTCTTGAATTTTTTCGTACATAAGATTCTATTTTTTCGTTGAATGTTTTACCACCTTCAAGCATAAATTCCACCTTGATAGGCAGAGCATAAATATTTTGTTTTACTTCTTCTGACAAGCCTTCCAAATAAAAGAGTCTAACCTGATCTTTCTCTGTAGTGATGATACGTTTAGGCGAAGGCATAGCAGCAAACCGCTCGTTGATACGTTCCACATCACGTTCGGTAAAGTTATGATGGTCGGAAAATGCCATAGTTTCAAGCTTTACACCTCGGGTATACTCCATTATATCGACTTGCAAATGCTCTGGCGATGCTATTCCTGTTAACAAAAGGATGTTTTCGCCCATAATTTCGTTTAATGGAACCGTATCACCTCCGTTGAATATTGGTTTTAAATCACAATAGGAAAGCGTTGTGAAATATAGCTGTTGAAAAGCCTTTAAATCCATAGCTTTTGAGAGAACTCGATAATCTATAGGATTTAAATTTTTCGGACACTTTGTTACGATCACAATGTCTGCACGCACCTTCGCACTTTGCGGTTCACGTAATCTTCCTGCAGGAAGGAGCTTATCATAATTAATAAATTTATGATAATCCACCAACAGAATATTAACCCCTGGCTTGACATAGCGGTGTTGAAAAGCATCATCAAGCAAAATAACCTCTACATCCTTTGTATCTTCATCTGAAATAAGGTGATCAATACCATGACAACGATCCTTATCAACTGCCACATACACACCTTCAAACTTTTGCTTTATCAGAAAAGGTTCATCGCCAATATCGCGCATTGTGGTATTTTCATCTGCTACCACATACCCTCTACTCTTTCGCTTATAGCCACGTGAAAGCACTGCTACCTGCATTTCATCACGTAATAAATCAATGAGATATTCCACATGAGGTGTTTTCCCCGCACCTCCCACTGTGATATTCCCCACTGAAATAACAGGTATCGAATAGCTCTTGCTCTTTAGTATTTCCGCATCGAAGAGATAGTTTCTGATCCCTACTCCTAAGCCATAAAGCCAACTAAAGGGCAAAAGCCAACGGTTTATTTTAATGTAATCGCCTTCCAATATTTTAATGAATATTTAACTCGTATGGAATACGCGCCTGAATAGCACTCTGCTTATTCATCGTTTTGAGCAATGTATAAGGCTGATAGAAGTCGCCTAACTGCGCTTTCAATTTCTCATCGAGATAGTTATCTACAACATTTTGTTGCATAAGTTGCTCCAACCAGCTCATAGAAGCAGGATAGTCGGCTATCGCATAATCTGTTAAACGAGCTAGTTTGGCAGCCTTTGCAATAGCAACATCTATACCTCCAAGCTCATCAACAAGCCCGATAGTCTTAGCATATTCACCCGTATAAACATGACCTTGTGCTAATTGTTCCACCTGTTGTTCAGTCATCTTACGACCTTCTGCCACGCGATGACGGAAAAGTGCATATCCACGATCAATATATTGTCCTAGAATGCGAAGCTCATCTGTATTGAATGGACGTGCTGGTGACCCAAAAGCTGCATATTTATTGGTAGCAACTTCATCAAACTTCACACCAAGTTTTTCTGTCAACAATCCACTAGCATCTGGGAACATACCGAAGATACCAATAGAACCTGTCAAAGTAGTAGGATTAGCTACTATCCAATTGGCTGGTGCAGAAGAATAGTAAGCACCACTAGCAGCTAAACCACCCATACTCACTACTACGGGTTTCTGCTTCTTTAATTCCATTATCTGATGCCAAATCTGTTCCGAAGCATAAGCCGATCCACCACCAGAGTTAATACGAAGTACCACCGCTTTCACGCTCTCTTCCTCTGCAAGTTTTGCTAAATCCTTGCAAACTTTCTGCGCATCAATAACTTCACCTTGTGCCATTGGGTTATTTGCCACGCCATCAACAATATCTCCAGCCATGTAATACACAGCCACCTCATCACTATCAAAGGCAGGTTTTATCGTTCCAACCATGTCGTCTAGCGACACTTGGTGTAAATCGTCAGCATCATCAACTCCCATTTTAGCCATTACCACTTTCTTTATTTGGTCGGTGTATAGGAGTCCATCTACAAGTTTCATACGTTGATAATCGGTTGGAGCAGCAAATGTTATAGCACTATCAGCATACTGATTAAGTTGCGCTGTAGTAAGTTTTCTGCTTGCGCCCACTTCTTTTACTACATTGTTCCATATACCAGAAATAAAAGCCTTGGTCTGCTCGCGGTTTGGTTCGCTCATCTTATCCTCAGTAAACATCTCGGTAGCACTTTTATATTTGCCCACCTTTGCTACCTGCATTTTCACACCAAATTTAGCCAAAGCATCTTTGAGAAACATAGGTTGAGAAGCGACACCATGCCAATCGATCATACCCGATGGGTTTAAATACACCTTTGTTGCAGCCGAAGCAAGATAATATGCCTGCTGTGTATAGGTATCAGCGTATGCAATTACCCACTTACCACTTTTCTCAAAATCAACCAAAGCCTTACGAGCTTCTTGTAAAGTAGCATACGAATCGGCTTGAAAGGCTCCTGCTTCTAGGTAAATACCTTTCACCTTATCATTGGTCTTAGCTTCTTCTATTCCCTGCAAAAAAGTATTTAAAGAGACAGGGGTAGCCACTTCCCCTACTAATTTTTCCAGCGGATTAGAGCCCCTCTCTCTATCATTCATAATACCTGTAAGGTTAATCGCTAATACCGAATTGTCCTTTATTTCCGTTTCATCTCCATCTACAGCCAATGCCAGCAGCATAATACTACCAAACAAGAAAGCTACGAAGATAAAGCCAGCAACAAAGATGCCGACAACGGTTGAACAAACGTTTTGGAAAAATGTTTTCATAAGCTACACATTTAATTATGGTGATACTAGTTTGCAAAGATAAATAATTTAGTTGAAAATTGAAAGTTGAAAGTTGAGAAAATTGAGCGTAACAAGAGCGTTAAAAGTTTAATAGTTAAGGAAATGAAGCAAATACCGAAAGTTTTTCCTAATAACAACATCTTATTTTACAAAAACTAAGTAGTCTTTCAACTTTTGATATTATGACACTCAAAAATATTTTCTTATCTTTGCGATCAACAAAATATTACTAACTTCTATCAACGCCTATGGAACTAACGATAAAAATAGTACACTTCGCCATTTTTCTATTGCTTTACTCTTTGCTAAATAAAAAGATCAGAGTTATGAGATTATTCAATATCTACGTTATTTCTTTTTCTGTATTACACACCCTTAAGCGTAACTGCGACCTCGCCACGCTCCCAGGCTATGACTATTGGGGCGAGTATTTCCTACCAACACTAGATATTATACGAGTTATCGGGATCATAACTATGTTCGTTTATTTTATGAAATGGCTATGTGCCAAGCTCAAAAAATACAGCCAGCAGTGGCATGCTAACCACGTTGGGGAAAAGAAAACATTGCTCATACGCCGGATAGATCTTGATGATTATAGTTATACCGACCAGTATTTTGGAAGTACCATTATCCTTCTTGTTTTCTTTAAATTATTCATTTGAGCTTACTAGCAAAAATTAGCCTTGTAACAAACTGATATTTAATCAATTATAAAAGATTACCTTTTATTTTACCCTTACAACTACCTGATATAACGATAGTTACAAAGAGGTGTTTTCTATTTTTGCCGATTTTGAGAGAAAGAAATATATTTACAGTTACTTCTAAAAGCCTATAACTTGTCTCTTCATAGTATTTTGGAGCGAGATGTTTAAGAAAAGCTAAAGAAAAAAGGGATACCTTCTCACGAAGATATCCCCTTTCAACAATTTATTTATGAAAAAAATCTAAAATATTTACTTCTTTTTTATCTACCAATAGAGTGTGTTTACTTTACTAAAAGCTTAGCACTTAGCTTTTCTAGCATATCTTTTGTCATGCTTTCAAGATTGTATTGTGGCTTCCAGTCCCATTCAGCACGAGCGCAACTGTCATCGAGCGAGTCGGGCCAACTAGACGCAATGGCTTGCTTCAATGGGTCTACATCGTAAACCATTTCAAAGTTTGGCATCTGCTTACGGATTTCTTGATATATTTTTTCAGGATCAAAGCTCATAGATGCAATGTTGAAGCCATTGCGGTGGATTAAGCGTGTTGGGTCGGCTTCCATCAAGTTGATAGCACCATTGAGGGCATCGGGCATGTACATCATATCCATACGTGTACCCTTTTGGATAGGGCAGACGAACTTTTCGCCACGTACAGCACTGTAATAGATATCTACAGCGTAGTCGGTAGTACCACCACCAGGAGGGGTAACATAAGAGATAAGACCAGGGAAGCGTACTGAACGCGTATCAACACCATACTTATTAAAGTAATAATCGCTCAAAAGCTCGGTGGTAACCTTTGACACACCATAGATAGTCTTTGGACGCTGAACGGTGTCTTGAGGTGTGTTCTCACTTGGAGTACCGGGACCAAAAGAACCAATAGAGCTAGGTGTGAAGACAGCACACTTGTTTTCGCGTGCTACTTCGAGGATGTTCCATAAACCGTCGATACCTATCTTCCAAGCCAATTGTGGCTTGCTCTCGGCTACTACTGAGAGAAGAGCCGCAAGATTATAGATAGAGTCGATCTCGTATTTCTTCACAGTTTCAGCAATTTGCTGAGGGTTAGTAACATCAGCGATTGCGCATGGACCACCATCGCGTAGTTCACCAGTAGGTTCTGCACCAGGGATATAGCCTGCAACAACGTTGCAGCTTCCGTAGTTTGCTCTTAGTTTGCGAGTAAGCTCTGAGCCAATTTGACCTGTTGAGCCAATAACTAGAATTCTTTTCATTTCTATACTTAGATTTAGTAGGCGCAAAGTAAATCTTTTTTTATGAGGTGGCAAACAAAGAAATGCTAATTATTTTTAATTTTTTAAGGACTAGCCGAAAAAAGTTTGTTTGTAGCCTTTACTTCTCAAAAATAATGACTTCCTTTGCAGTAATAATTAACTTAAAACCCAACCTTATGTACGGAAAAATGAAAGACTTTCTCAGCACGACTTTGTCTGAGATCCGCGAAGCTGGCCTATATAAAGAGGAGCGATTGATAGAGAGTCCTCAAAAGGCTGCTATTAGTGTAAAAGGTGGAGAAGTGCTTAACTTCTGCGCTAACAACTACCTAGGTTTATCTAACCACCCACGCTTGATAGAAGGTGCTAAAAAGATGATGGATCGCCGTGGTTTCGGTATGTCATCAGTGCGCTTTATTTGTGGTACGCAGGATATTCACAAAGAGCTTGAGGTAGCTATCAGCGATTATTTCCAAACAGAAGATACCATTCTTTATGCTGCATGTTTCGATGCAAATGGTGGTGTGTTCGAGCCTTTGTTTACAGATCAAGATGCTATTATTAGCGACTCTTTGAATCATGCTTCTATTATTGATGGTGTACGTCTTTGCAAGGCAAAGCGTTATCGCTATCAGAATGCTGATATGGAGGATCTTGAACGTTGCCTAAAAGAGGCTCAAGAGCAGCGTTTCCGCATCATTGTTACAGATGGTGTATTCTCTATGGATGGCAATGTGGCTCCTATTGACAAGATTTGTGATTTGGCAGAGAAGTACGATGCGTTAGTAATGGTTGATGAGTCTCACTCTGCTGGTGTGGTCGGTGCTACTGGTCATGGTGTTAGCGAATTGTGCAAGACGTACGGTCGTGTAGATATTTACACAGGCACTTTAGGTAAAGCTTTTGGCGGTGCGCTAGGTGGTTTTACTACTGGTCGCAAGGAAATCATAGACTTATTACGTCAGCGTAGTCGCCCTTATTTGTTCTCTAACTCTTTGGCTCCTTCTATCATTGGTGCTTCGCTAGAAGTATTCAAGATGTTGAAAGAGAGTAACGAATTGCATGATAAGCTTGTAGAAAACGTGAATTACTTCTGTGATAAGATGCTTGCAGCAGGCTTTGATATTAAGCCTACACAGAGTGCTATCTGTGCTGTTATGTTGTATGATGCTAAGCTTTCACAGATATTTGCTAGCAAGATGCAGGAAGAAGGCATCTATGTTACAGGTTTCTACTATCCAGTAGTACCAAAGGAGCAAGCTCGTATTCGTGTTCAGCTATCTGCTGGTCATGAGCGCGAACATCTTGACAAGTGTATTGCAGCATTTATTAAGGTGGGCAAAGAACTTGGTGTTTTGAAATAATCGAAACTAAAAGATAAAAAAAGATGTACTCCACACGAAGTACATCTTTTTTTTTATTCGTCTTAATCTAAAGTTTAAATGTTTTTGTTACGACACCTTTATAGGTGTTGATTGTAACGTAAAGGGAGTCGCCTTGTTGGTATGTGCTTAGCGGAATACTAGCGTATGCCTTTGAACTATAATACGCTGGCACACCTCCTTGATTATGAGCAAGTGTAAAATAATAGGCTTTACTTGTACCATTTTTTTGCAGGCGACTTACTGTTTGGAGTAATCCTACCGATTGAATAGCCTTCTCATCGTCGGCTATCCCTGTCTTAATGATAAGACTTAGGTTAAGATACTTCTTGTTCTTGCCTATCCATGCACTCTCAAGTGTGAGTGGGTCGGTGTTCTTTTGCTTTGCTTCGCTTATCAGAGTAGGCTTTAGTGTGAGTACTCTTTTTATAGCAATAGGTTTCGTTATGCCATTTTCAACCTTATTATAATAGAGCATTGCACGGTAAGTGGAATCGGGCGTAGTAGCCCATTTTGCAACGATTGCTGGCGAAAGTGTTAGCGATGTGTTGTCGTCTGTTATGGCAGAAGCAAAGGCTTGAGCATAGTTGGTTGTCGCATCAACAAACTCTGTGTGTAGATACGACAAAGCAGAGTCGCCAGTTTCATAATAATCGTGCCGACAAGCTATTGCGGTTAATGCTAAAAATCCTATGATTATTTGCTTCTTCATTTTCTTCTTATTAACGGAATAGCTTAGAATTGGTTTTCTACTATCTCTGTCAAGACCTCCTTAATATCAAGTCCTGCTGCACGCACTTGCTGGGGTATGAAGCTCGTTGGGGTCATACCAGGGGTGGTATTAATTTCAAGCATATTGATAACATCTTTACCTTCAGCATCCTTTGAGATAATATAATCAATACGAATGATACCATTAGCATGAAGAATTTCATAGATTTGAGCCGTAAGTTTAGCTACTTTCTTAGCTGTTTCTGGGTTCATACGGGCAGGTGTTATCTCCTCTACCTCACCATTGTACTTAGCGTTATAGTCGAAGAATTCATTCTTTGTAACGACCTCTGTAGCAGGAAAAACTACGACACCCTTATCCTTTGTCTTGTAAGCCCCTTGTGAAATCTCCATTCCATCAAGGAATTTCTCTATCATAACATCACTACTTTCCATGAAAGCAACACGAAGGGCAGGTGCTAATTGGTCGGCATTCTTCACCTTTGATACCCCGAAACTACTACCATCGGCAGCTGGTTTTACGAAGCAAGGCATACCCAAACGCTTCTCAATTTCCTTTTCGTTGATGGTTTCACCACGACGAACAAGTATGCTATCGGCTACATTAAAGCCAAAGCCACGTAAATAATTGTTAAGTACAAACTTATCAAAAGTCATCGCTTCAACCAACACTCCACTAGTAGAGTAAGGTAAATGGATAAGTTCAAAATAACCTTGCATCACACCATTCTCACCCGGCTGACCGTGAATTGTGATATAAGCATAATCGAAAACAACCGCTTTACCCTCGAATACAAAAGAAAAATCGTTCTTATCAATAGGAGCTGTATCACCGTTGGGTAAATTAACATACCAATCTGTTCCCTTAACATCAACAATATATATGTTATAACGCTCTTTATCGAAGAAGGAATAGATACCTTGAGCCGAGCGCAATGATACATCATGTTCTGATGAGTCGCCACCACAAACAATGGCGATAGTTCTCTTTAAGTCTTTCATTTCTTTATCTATTATTTATAAGATTCTTTATTTCCGCTGTTGTGCCAAAGTTTAATCGTTTTCTATTGAGCCTTGAAAGCCATTTATAAAGCTTCGCCATTTTTCTATTAAAGCCTCCAAGTCGGCTGGCAACTTGCTCGTGAAGTCCATCTGTTTGCCCGTTGTAGGGTGAACAAAGCCGAGTGTCTTTGCATGCAAGGCTTGTCGCGGACAGAGCTTAAATCCATTTTTTACAAAAGCATTATAGGTGCTTGATCGCGTACCACGTAACACTTCTTTACCACCATATCTTTCATCACCAAATAGTGGATGCCCAATATATTTCATGTGAGCACGAATCTGATGAGTGCGACCTGTTTCGAGAATACACTCAATGAGCGTTGTATAGCCAAAACGTTCGATCACCTTATAATGAGTTACAGCATGCTTACCTATTTCAGAGTCGGGTGGAAATACTGTCATACGAAGCCTATCTTTAGGATCACGAGCAATGTTCCCTTCGATACGCCCTTCATCTTCTACAAAATTTCCCCACACCAAAGCAATGTAGCTGCGGTGGGTAGTCTTATTGAAAAACTGCTTGCCTAGCTTTGTTTTTGCCTCTGGTGTTTTAGCTATAAGCAGCAATCCACTAGTATCTTTGTCGATACGATGTACTAACCCTACTTCGGGGTCATTAGCATCGAACGATGCAAGATCTTTCAAATGCCATGCAATAGCATTGATGAGCGTACCATGAAAATTACCTGCACCTGGGTGAACAACGAGTCCTGCTGGTTTCATTATCACCATTAAGTCATCATCTTCATATATTACATCAAGTGGAATATCCTCTGCTTCAATAGTGTTATCATGCTTAGGACGGTCGAGCATAAGAGTAATAACATCCAATGGACGCACTTTATAGTTGCTCTTTACAGGCTGACCATTTACATGAATAAAGCCAGAGTCGGCAGCTTTTTGTATACGGTTACGGCTAGAGTGTTGCATACGTTCAAAGAGGAACTTGTCAATACGTTCCTTCTCTTGCCCTTTGTCAACCTCTATCTTGAAGTGTTCAAATAGTTCGGGATCATCAGATGGGTTGCCGTCAGCTAAGATTTCTTCCTCATCTAGCAACAAATCGTCGTCTTCAAATTCTTTCATATATCCTTTGCACAGCCACTTTCTTCATCTTTTTCGTTTTTAAAAGGAAGTGTGCTTATATCTTTTTATCAGTAAAAAACTTCTATAATAGAAATTATAGATTACTCTTCTGCTGGTTTCTCGCTAGGTACAGCTTCTTTCGATGGTGGTGGAATAGAAGGTACCGTATTATTCTGTTCTGTCTTAATTTCATTTCCATTCTCATCTACAGGAACTTCAACATACTCGTAAACTTCATCATATTCAGGAGCTTTCTTTTCTACTTCTATGTCTTCGTATTGTGGTCCATTGAGGGTTTCGTTTGGTGCTACTTCACGCGTCCCATCACCCACTTGAAGAATGATCTTCGCATCAATAGGCACACGTTCTCCTTTTTGTATATGCTTACCATTTACAATGATGCCATAAATCCAGTCTTTTTCACCGGGGATATACTCAGGTTCGCCCACTTTAAAGCCTTGCGAGAGCAATTGTGCTGTAGCTTCTCTCAGGGAATTATTATCAATAATATCAGGAATAACAAGCGTTGGCACACTAGCAGCATTGATCGTAACGTAGATAACGTGTGTCGATTTTACACGCTTACCACCTAAAGGAGTTTGCTCTAAAATACAGTCGGGGGGAAGTTCCTTGACATAACCCGTATCGGTTACCTCAATAGTGAGCCCAGCTTTCTCCATAATGCTTGCAGCCTCATCATATTGTTTATGAATAATATTAGGAACAACAATCGATTCCCCATGATGGGTATAAAGGTCAATGCCATATTTAACGCCGATGGCAAAGATAAGTATGATGATAACAATTGCTAGTACATTCCCCCAAAGGTATGTACAGCTTAGTTTTTTAAAGACGTTTCCCGAACTCATGTTTGTCGATTATTATATATAATAATGTGGCAAAGGTATACAAAAAAACGGAAAGAAGCAAAGTTTACACTCCACTTCTTTCCGTTTAGCATTAAATCCTTTACTCAAGGAAATAGGCGCGCTACTTGCCGTGATGCTCGTCAGAAACAGTTAACTTCTTACGACCCTTTGCACGACGAGATGCCAAAACGCGGCGTCCATTCTTTGTAGCCATTCTCTCGCGGAAACCATGCTTGTTTACACGGCGACGGTTATGAGGCTGAAATGTTCTTTTCATTTTCTTATTTATTTATTTGTTATTGTGCAATTTATATTCCAGCGGCATCGAAGAACACCACTTTTTCGGACTGCAAAATTAATTAATCTTTTTGGAATAACCAAGAATTAAGTGATTTTTGCACCAATAATTTATGTTTTTTGTATATTTTCAGTAACTTTGCAGCGTTTAAATAGAAAAAGAAAAGAATATAAAATAATAAATTAGATAACAAGAAATTATGATTAATTCTCAGGAAATCAAAATCGGAACATGTATCCGTCTTGATGGTAAAATTTGGACATGTATTGACTTTCAGCACCGTAAGCCAGGTAAGGGTAACACCGTTATGATTACCAAGCTTAAAAATGTTGCCGATGGTCGCGTGCTAGAGCGTACGTTCCAAGTTGGTTTTAAGTTGGAAGATGTACGTGTTGAGCGTCGTCCTTTCCAGTATCTTTATCAAGACCCTACTGGTTACATCTTTATGAACCAGGAAACTTTCGAGCAGATTCCTATCTCTGAACACCAAATTGATGGTTTTGCATATATGAAGGAAGGCGATGTGGTAGAGGTTGTAACCGACACTTCTGATGGCACAATCCTTTCTGCTGAAATGCCTGCAAAAACCACTTTGAAGATCACACATAGTGAGCCTGGTGTAAAGGGAAATACAGCAACTAACGCTACCAAGCCAGCTACAGTAGAAACGGGTGCAGTTGTTCGCGTTCCTTTGTTTATTAACGAGGGCGAAACAATTCAGATTGATACACGCGATGGTAGCTATTTAGGTCGTGTAAATGCTTAACCCACTTCGGTAAATAATACGAAGGCAAGAAAGAAGAGGTAGACACTAGTATAGGGTCTAAGCTTTCTTTCTTGCCTTTTTCTTTAGCTAAAAACCTGTAATTACTAAGCTTTTTAGTCATGAAATATAGCATCATAGTCCCAGTTTACAATCGTCCTGACGAAGTGGAAGAGCTATTAGAGAGCCTTTTACATCAAGAGACGACCGATTTTGAAGTGATTATCGTTGAAGATGGTTCGCAGAAACTATGTCGTGAGATATGCGAACATTATCGTAGCCAGCTCGACCTACATTATTACTTTAAAGAAAATTCTGGACCGGGACAAAGCCGTAACTATGGTGCTGAACGCGCTCAAGGCGAATATTTATTAATCCTCGACTCAGATGTCGTGGTGCCTAAGGGGTATCTTCTAGCGGTTACTAAGGAACTTTCGGCGGAGTATGCCGATGCCTTTGGCGGCCCTGATCGTGCCGATAGCTCGTTTACGAATACTCAAAAAGCTATTTCTTACTCTATGACCTCGTTTTTTACAACAGGTGGTATTCGTGGCGGAAAGAAAAAACTAGATAAGTTTTATCCTCGTTCTTTTAATATGGGCATTCGTCGTGATGTCTATGCAGAACTAGGGGGCTTCTCAAAGATGCGATTTGGTGAGGACATCGACTTCTCTATTCGTATTTTTAAGGCAGGCAAGAAATGTCGTCTTTTCCCTGATGCATGGGTATATCACAAGCGGCGCACCGACTTCCGTAAATTTTGGCGACAGGTCTTTAATTCAGGTATTGCACGGATCAACCTTTATAAGAAATATCCTGAGAGTTTGAAGCTAGTACATCTTCTACCAATGGTGTTCACTTTGGGTGTGGTTTTTTGCTGTTTTGCAATGCTAACAGGAATAGTTTTTTATGCTCTCCAAGCGCTTATATCCTTCCCCTCAGCAGAAAGTGGATGGGGATTTTTCCTTTATACTATAGGCTTATGCTTAATGGTGCTAGGACTGAGTCCTTTGTTGCTCTATTCCATCATTATTTTTATCGACGCTACAATTAAGAATAAGTGTTTTAGTGTGGGACTACGCTCTATTGTAGCCTCTTTTGTTCAGCTTATGGGCTATGGCTGTGGCTTTTTGCAGGCATGGTGGAGACGCTGCATTCGTGGACAGAATGAATTTCAAGCATACGAAAAGAACTTTTATAAATAATTTTTAGGAGTTATTGCGTTGAGGATATTCATAAATACCCGAAACTCTTTATGAAATCTTTAGATCTTTCTTTCATTGATGAAAATTAATAACCTCTCTCTTGATGATCGCCCTCGCGAAAAAATGATGCGATTGGGTGCAGAAGCGCTCAGTAATGCCGAGCTACTTGCCATTTTGATAGGTTCGGGTTCCCTAGAAGAGAGTTCTGTAGAACTGATGCAACATGTATTGAGCGACTGTAATAATAATCTTAACACATTAGGAAAGCTATCTCAGCACGAGCTAGAGCAATATAAAGGTATTGGACCAGCTAAGGCTATTACCCTCCTTGCTGCTTGCGAATTGGGTAAGCGAAGACAAGCTACCGAGCAAGAAGTGCGCCCCGATTTAGGATCGGCTGTTGCTATTTATAACTATATGCACCCTAAGTTGCAAGACGCACCCGTGGAAGAAGCATGGATTCTCTTGATGAATCAGAATTATAAACTCATAGAAGCGAAACGAATTTCGTATGGTGGGATAACTGAAACAGCTGTTGATGTACGCCTTATTCTGAAAGAAGCTTTATTAAAGAATGCTACAGTTATAGCCTTTTGCCATAACCATCCTAGCAATAATATAAAACCTAGTAGTCAGGATGATAGGCTCACCGAACAACTAAAAAAAGGGGCAGAATTGCTTCGTATTCATCTTGTCGACCATGTTATCATTACCGATGGTGCCTATTATTCTTACTGTGAAGACGGACGATTATAAAACAAATGATTTCTTATATATAAAACCAAAAATAATTATTACCACTTTTCTACTCACGGTTGTTAATACTTTTGAACCTATACCAGCAGTTTGTAGTCGTGCTTGGAATGAGGAAATAGGAACATCTTAGTGTTATATCAAAAGGGACGTGGATTTTCCCAAAAAGGGACGTGGGTTTTCATCAAAACCCACGTCCCTTTTTTATGATCGCTTCCCTATATCTATTAAAGGGATATTACCATAGCGAAAAAGTGTTTTTACTTTCCCCTAAAAGGGTATTAACTTTCTTCAAAAAGTACATTAACTTTTCGGGGAAAGTTAATATACTTTTTTCACTGCGATAAGGAGTAGTCTTTTATATCATTATTTTCTTGCTTTATTTTTATCAATAAAACAATCGGGGGAGACTACTCGAAGGGCTGCGCCACGACCCCGCAGTCGCGGCTGGTGACGTTCACGAGCACGCTACCACTGTTGAAGTTCAGGAAGTAAACGTAACCACTATCGTTAGGGTGAGTACTCGACGACCAGTAGTTACCGTTAGAACCGAAATCGCTAAGCTGATCGCTATAGTAATAGCCCAACGCAGGGAGGAAGAAGTAATTGTTAATCTCGCTATCATTTGGCTTCCCATCTATAGGAACAACTTGATAAAAGTTGTAAGTAGTACGCATATCAATATCCTCGGGGTTCTTAAGTTTTAAGTCAGCAAGCTGCTTATCCTTTTCTTTAGCGATGACGCTAAGCTTCTTAAGCCAAATACCACCAGTATGCTTTTCACCGAATACCTCCCACTGAGTATCATTATCCCAATGAGCATCACCCTTCATTACGTACCAAGCCATTTCGTTAGCGTTAGGAAGTTTCTTAAAAAGAGGATTGACTGAAGCCTCGAAAGAACCATCACCTTCGTGGTACCAACGAGAAGCATCTGCCTCTTTAGACTTAGGGTATTTATCGTTTGTTGCACCTTCCTTTATTGGCTGCCAAGGGCCCGTAGAGTCCCATTCGTGACCAAACCAATAGTTCTCCTTTGCATCCCACATATAATAGTTATGACCACCGTAAAGATTAGGAATTTCAGCAATAGTTGAAGAAGTTGCCATATTAAGATTGACAGGAATATCATAAATAGTATTAGCCGCTAACGTGCGAGAACCATAACTCTTGGTAACGGCGAAAGTTTTATTTGCCTTAGTATCAAAGAGCGTGTACTTCACCTTAATGGTATGCTCACCAGGAGCTACAACCATATAAAGAGAATTAGTGATACTTTGTGTATTAACAGTTTTATCGGCAAGCAAAAGACCGCCAGAACCTACGTTAAGCGTAATGGTCTTTGCTTCACCAGCACCAGAAAGACCGCCAAAAGTAAGATCATAAGTACCAGCGATGTTATTGTTAGAAGTCAGCTCGATACTTTGGATCTTATAGTTTTCACGCTGTTCCTTAGAAGTTATATAAGGAAGGAAGCAAAGGTAAGATGCCTTGTGCTCCAAGTCGAATTTATAACCACTCTTACCAGCCTCTGTATTCTTCTCTGCTTTAGCCACACCGCAATCGCCAGAAGCACCAAAATGCTTCGTATCATTAAACGCTGCCTGCTCCTGTGTAGCTGCAATAACTACCTTCTTAGGATCAGAACCAGACTGGGTACCATTATAATATACATCGTAAGAAGTATTAGCACCATAGGCACCGTTTACTAAGAATGTATTACGAGCTGTTTTATCAGCAATATTGCTTTGGCTCTGGAAAAACTTATTGTTGTCATCCTGTACATAGATGACATCACCTTTCTCCCAAAAGAAAGTACCTTTACCACCGATCGATGGACGCTCCATTGAGGTACGAGTGAGGAAGCCTGGAGCTACGGTTGAGCTTTCAGAAGCACCAAGCTGTACGCGACTCATAGGAGCTTCAGTAACGATACCACCTGTAAAAGCAGTAAGCTGACCATTAGTAGCAGCGTTCTCTTCGTTAGAACAGCTACTCATCAGCGCAGAGGCAGCCACGCAAGCTGCGAATGTAATGAATGATATTGTCTTCATTTTCAACTGTTTGATAAATTATTTTGTTTTCTTATTTCGTTTTTGGTTTGGTTCTTACCAAGAATAGCTAAGAGAGCGCTTGAGACAAGATGCTATGCATAAAGACTATAGCTAGCTAAAAAAGAACTTATGGTTTTTCTGTCCACGTGCCACCAAAGTCTGCAACGCCAGCGCCACCGCTAGTATCACCTTGCTCATCCCAACTACCACCACTATTAGCGTCTTTATGTCCACCATTGAAAGGAGGACTCCCCGCACAAAGTGAAAAATCTACTGCAAAGCAAGCTATGCTAGGACAAATGTAAGCCGCCTTTATACCTGCGGCATCTGTTTCTGTTTTACTCATAACGCTATAAAAATTCTTTATTATTACTTTTATTTTTTGAATATACAAAATTCATAAAGGCAAGATAAAAAGTGCCTTACACGAGCAGGCATGACGCATCGCTGCGCACTAAAGCAGCGTGCGCAGTAAGGGGTATAAGAGAAGATATACCTAACTATATAAGAGAGAGAGAGAGAGAGGGAGAGATTACAAAATTATTTGGTACTACCAAATAATTTATGTTAAAAAAATAAAGAAGATTGGTTTTTCTTTGCAGCACAACTTGCCCCAAAGAGTTTTTGGAGTAATACTGTAAGTTGCGATGTAAAAAAGCTGATTTCAATCCCTCTAGTATTTAATTTGCCTTCAAAGGTAATGAATTTTTTATTATCTTGCAAGGTTTCGAAGGAATAAATAAAGGAAAGACTTATACTATAAAATATATTAATGAGAACTTTTATCCATTAACACAAGCACACTAAACGCGCTATTACAGTAAAGATAACCCCATCTAAGGCTAGGGTTATGACGTAGAAAAGCCAGAGAAATCACTATTGGGAATAGCAATGATAAACAATAAAAACGAATAAAAAAAACGGCAACAATCAAAAAAATGATCGTTGCCGTTTTTTGTTATTATTCTTACAAATAGTTATGCTTTCATTCCCTTAGCATTCTTCTTCTGCTGTTTGCAGCATGCCTTCTTGCCCTTAGTGCATTTCTTTAGCTCCTTGCAGCATGCTTGCTTACCACAGGCACATTGCTTCTGATCTTTGCAACATGCGGTCTTGCCGTCAGCACATTGTTTTTGGTCTTTACAGCATGCTTTCTTACCACAGGCACAACTCTTACCACTTTGTTTGCAACATTGTTTATTACTTTGACAAACTGTATTTGCTGATGCTACTGACATCACTCCCATTGCCATAATGGCTAAAAATAATTTCTTCATAATTCTTTTATTTTTAATAAATACCTGAAACAATCATTTACCAAACCAATAACTATTTGGAATGCCTTTTAATTGTCTGATGCAATATTACGGAAAAAAAATAATGTCGTATCAGTTTTATTCAATAAATTAATTTCTTTTAGGAAATAATACAATATTTTATCTATAAAACTTTCCTGCTAATATAAATATTGAAAGCCTATCAGTATGATGATTCCTATCATAGTAAGTAGAAAATGAAAGAAGAGATGCTTAAAATCTCCTTCCATAAGGCAGCGCAAAACAGCACCAAAGCTCCAGCAAATATCAATCATGCAGAGCATATAGATCATTAAAGAGAGTATTTTCATACCTTTGACTTATAAATAAAGACGCTTGTTTACAATATAGCAAATTAAAATGATTACAAAAATACACAAAATATTCATAAGTGTCAATAGGTAATGAGCGTTTTTTTAGTTGAAAGTTGAGCGTTGAAAATATAAAATCTCATTTGAAATCGCTAAATCCTTTACCTTTATGAAAGTGTATATTGATACTTTTACACTAAACATTGACAGTTGTCCGTATACGCCTAGGATAGTAGCTAAGATTTTTTTTCGACCCTCAACTTTCAATCTTTACATTACCTTATGCGATCCTTGGCTGATAATTACAGGATAAACTTCAGGCACATGACCGTATTTTGTGGTAAATTTCTCGGTAGCAGTGTGGATAAACTGATCATAACGATCGTCCTTTACAAGGTTGATAGTGCATCCGCCAAAGCCTCCGCCCATGATGCGTGAACCAGTTACACCACATTCTTGAGCTATTTCTACAAGGTAGTCTAGTTCCTCGCAGCTTACCTCATACTCCTTGCTTAACCCATAATGGGTGGCGAACATCATTTTACCTACTGTTTCGTAATCGTCTTTTTCCAAAGCGTTGCAAACTGTAAGTACACGCTCTTTTTCGCCAAGAACGAAGTGGGCACGCTGATAATCTTCTGCGCTTACCTCTGCCTTTACTGCTTCTAGCTCATTCATCTCGGCATCGCGAAGGGTTTCAAACTTCTTTTCAGGAAAGTGTTTGCCTAGAGCTTCTACAACGTTTTCGCACGATTTGCGACGATCGTTGTAAGGACTGCCTACTAGTTCATGCTTTACCTTAGAATTAAGCAATACAAGTTTGTAGCCTTGTGGGTGGAAAGGGAAATACTCAAATTCACGGCTACGGCAATCTAAGCGCATGAGTTTGCCTTCTTCTCCAAAGACGCTAGCAAACTGATCCATAATACCACAGTTCACGCCAATGTATTTATGCTCTGTTGCCTGACCAGCAAGAACGATGTCCCACTTTGATATTTTGTTGTCAGCAAAGAGATCGTTGAGCGCACAACCAAAGCAACTCTCCATAGCAGCCGATGACGACATACCTGCGCCCAATGGCACATCACCTGCAAAGGCAATATTGAAACCTTTTACATCAACACCTAAAGCTTGGAACTCGCGCACCATTCCATAGATGAAACGTGCCCATGTAGCACGAGGGCCTTCAGGGTCGGTTACCTTAAACTCTACACGATCTTTTAAGTCGATAGAGTAAGCCATTACTGTGTCAGTACCATTTGGTCTGACTTCTGCCATAATACCTTTATCTACTGCTCCTGGAAATACGAAGCCACCGTTATAATCGGTGTGTTCGCCAATAAGGTTTATACGACCAGGTGAAAAATAGATATTACCAGTTTTACCATCAAAATGCTTGATAAAACGAGAGCGTACAAATTCTATGTCCATACGATTTTTGTAGTTTAGTTATTAGATATAGATATAAAAAGCCCTCCTTCCATATTCGTGAAAAGAGGGCATAGCTTGTTTATTATTAATCTACCTTAATATCCTTATTTACATTCTTGCTACCCACAAGAGCATAGAAGCACATGTAAGCGATACCTGCTAGCGGTACGATGTAAGATACTAAGTAAGCTGTGTTGTCAGCAATGAAGTTCTGAAGCAATGGAAGGATACCTCCGCCCACTACCATCATCATAAAGATACCTGATGCAGCAGCAGTGTATTTACCCAATCCTTCTGTTGCAAGGTTGAAGATAGAAGGCCACATAACAGAGGTGCAAAGACCGCAAAGTACAATCAATAGTGCAGCTACTGGTACGCTAACCATATTGAATGCAGAACCTGTAAATACTGGCATGGTAACGGTTGACGACTTGCCAAGCATCATTGCAGCAACAAGCAATGCCATTGCTACAACGGTAACACCTGTCATTAAGGTTTTAGAGGAAACCTTATCCGCAATGAAACCAGCAACAAAACGTCCAATCAACATACAAAACCAATAGGTTGCAGCTACTGCTCCAGCTATCTTTGTAGCAGTGGTTGGATCAAGGTTAGCCCCCTTCTCGGTTACATCTGATAGATAGAAAATCAACGTTCCAGGTAAGCCTACTTCTACACCCACATAGATGAAGATAGCAATAGCACCTAAAACGAAATGGCGGAAAGCCCATGGACTAGCCTCGAAAACAGTATTATCGGTAGTCTTTCCTATCTCAGGGTCTTTGATTGGGATAAATGTTAGTATCACGAAAGCTGCTAAGAATACTCCCATAGCAATGTAAAGCACAGGATTAACATTGGCAATAGCAGTATCTTTTGTTACTTGACCGATCAAAGCTCCTACGAATAAAGGTGTTAAAGTACCAGAAAGAGAGTTCAATGTACCACCGATCATATTCAACTGGTTACCACGATTACCACCACCACCAAGCAAATTCAACATTGGATTAACTACAGTATTCAAGGTACATACACAGAAGCCTGCGATGAAAGCACCAAGAAGGTAAACTGCAAAACCTATTACAGGCTCTCCTTTTCCAAAGAAACCTGAAAGATATTGGATTAGTACACCTATAAAACCGATACCAATACCAAAAAGAGCAGTTTTCTTGTAACCAATCTTTGTTAGCAATTTACCAGCAGGAATACCCATAAAGAGGTAAGCCAAGAAGTTAGCCATATTACCAAGCATACCCACCGTGTTTGCGCTATCACCTGTGAACGTACTCTTCCAAATGACACCAATAGGTGCAGCCAAGTTTGTTACGAACGAGATCATTGCATACAGAAACATCATCGTGATGATCGCAATGATACTACCATTTTGTTTTGTGTTACTCATCTTTTGTTTTTATTTATTTTATTTATTATTGTCGAATAATGAGTTATTTATAATCTTACTTTTTATAGTTTATAGCTATGCTTTTAGCCATTAATCCCGGCAAAGCCGCTATTTCCGTAAGCAATATTACTAATTTTATCTTTCTACACCAAATTTATAAATAGTTTTTTGCTTATATTCTTCATTTGGATTGAGTACTACAGATGGGAAATAAGGATGGTTTGGAGAGTCGGGGAAGTGTTGTGCTTCGAAGCAAATAGCACTGCGGCGTGGGAAAGTTGCTCCGTGCTGACCAACATAACCGTCAGCCCAGTTGTCTGTATATACCTGTACGCCCGGTTCGGTAGTCCATACTTCCATTGTACGTCCGCTCTTAGGTTCTTTGATACGTGCTGCAAATGATAGTTCGCCTTCTTCTTGCTTGTTGAGTACAAAGCAATGATCATATCCTGCACCATTCTTTATTTGTTCATCATCAGCATCAATGTCTCTACCCACTGGTTTAGAGGTGCGGAAGTCGAATGGTGTGCCTTCTACCTTTAATATCTCACCCGTAGGAATAGATGTATCATCAATAGGTAAAAAGAAGTTAGCATTGATCTCACACTCTAAATCATCAATAGTTGGAGTAGGGTTAGCTATTCCTGCTAATGAGAAGAAGCCATGACTAGTTAGGTTGATGATGGTTTTCTTATTGGTCTTTGCCAAGTATTTTATTACTAGCTCATTGTCATCGGTGAGAGAATAAGCCACCCAAACTGCTAACTCACCTCTATACCCTTCCTCACCATAAGGTGATATATATTTTAGTACTACAGCATGATCGTTTACTTGATTAGCATCCCACACCTTAGCGTTAAAGCCCTTCTTACCACCGTGCAGCGAGTTTGGACCGTTATTGATGGCTAGATGATATTCTTTTCCATTTAGCTGAAAACGCCCACGTGCAATGCGATTACCATACCTGCCTACGAGTGTAGATAAATAAGGTTCTGGTGATGCCACCACATCATGTATATTATCGTGTCCTTGAATGATATTTGCTAACTTTCCTTCACGGTCTGGCATCATAATAGCTACGATAGCTCCGCCATAGTTGGTTACTGCCACTTCGCACCCTTGTGCATTACGAAGGATATATAGGTCGGTCATTTTTCCTCCTATGTTTGCCTGAAAATTTTCCCTTTTCAAACCACATACTAACGCTTCATTACTTGCTTTTTCCATACTTTATGTTTTTAGTTATCACCGTGATAATTTAATGTTAAATATTCTCTATTGGTATTTTTTTGTTGATCAAAATAGTTTGATCAGATGCAAAGTAAGTAAATTTAGGAGAATATTGCAAATTATTTCTACATAAATCTAACAATAAAATGACACCAAATAATTCTGTTCATCCATGTAACTTTTTATTCAGTTGCCCCATTTCTAGCTTTTTTCTACCTTTGCACACAGATGTAATTAATAAAAACTATTCAGAATATGAGGCAAAAGAAGTTTGGCAAAAATACCAACATAGTTGATAATTGAAAATCCAAATAATTGTGAATATGGCTGTTATTTTATGTTGATTGGTTATGGCTTTTACGATTAAAAGTATATATATCCTTTTTGAAAAATCTTAGAATGCTTTTTCAAGCAACCATATACATACGTGCTTAAAGCAAAATATTAGTCATAAAAAAAGGTGCGCAACTTAGGAAAAAATCCTTTGTTGTGCACCTTTTTCGGTTGTCCGAAGACAATCTTCTGTGTGTGTTATTCCTGTGTAACAATCTAAATCCTTAATAACTAAATTCCTATTGTGTTAAAAACAATCAATTACTTTTACCTAAATAACTAAAACCTAAATCTATATTACTACTAACCTGAACAATCTATGTCTTTTATTTTGATGATGCAAAGGTACGTGTGTTCGCACACATATCCAAGAGTTTGGTAAGAAAAGTTCTATGTTTTAATATTTTTTTGATATAAGTCAAATAGTTTTGGTCGTTTTTTATTATATAGTAACTATTGTCGTTGCACCTATTCTATGGCATTACTCCTCGCATATCATCTAAAATACACATAACTCTATATCGAAAAAGATGAACGAAGGCATATTATCTTATTAGAAAGTTGTACATTTGTGGCAGGTAAAATGTTTATGATGAGAAATATATTATTTATATCTTTACTTATAACAGCACTTTATAGTTGCGGAAAACGGTCATCACAAGTGGGAACTTCAGCTACATCGGATACTGCCCAAACTACAAATACAAAAGTAATATGGGCAGAGCAAAATGAATATGGCGATGAGCGTATTCGCGCAGTAAACGAAAATAATGCAGGCTTTTCTATAGGAAAACTAAGGCACGTAAAGGTAGAAGAATTCTGTTTGGGTAGTAGAAATCCTGAAACTTTAGATATGTTACCCACTGCCCAAACCATTAATAAAAAGGACTCCACCTTGATAAAACAGCTCAATGCAGGTGAAGTGTTTATGCTTCAGAAAGGTGAGCGAGGCGATGTTCTCATTGATGCTGGTACAAAAATACAAGTGCGATTTCAGGTTGGCGAGCTTTGGATATGGAAGTCGAATGTACTTACTTCTGCTGAGACTTTGCGATAACTCTTTTGAAAGAGAACTTTCTTCGTACCTTTATCTATTTTAAATATGCCCTTTTTCCATTTTACATTATCGTGAAGGCTGTGGCAGCTCGAAAAGAGTATCTGTTTATGCAAGAGCTTACATGCTTCCAAAGACAGCCTTATCCATAAAAAAGAGGTGATCCTCCGCTCCTTGCAAAAGATCACCTCCATTCTTAAAGCCCTCTAAAGAGTGCTACGCCTAATGGTTAAGCACTTATCTAAGCCATTGCTCTGGATTAAGTTTTGCTCGCTCGTTGCGCAATTGGAACTGGAGAACACCCGTAGAATTAACCGTTCCGAGAGTTTGACCTGTACCCACTTTCTGACCAGTATGCACGTTTACCGCAGCAAGGTTACAATAAACAGATATGTAAAAACCATGACGCACCATTACGATCGTAGAGCCACCTGCATGGAAAACACCACTTACCTCACCCATAAAAACACTACGCACAGGGCTTCCCGGTGCACCCTTAATATTTATACCATCGCTATTGAGACGAACATTGTGCATTCCTGCTACATTATACTGACCAAAATGAGTTACAATCCTGCCACTCATAGGCATAGGTAAACGCCCCTTGTTATTGGCAAAACTTCCCGTCATAGCACGGTCGGCAGCGGTCATACTGTTGTCTACCTCGTCAGCCTTACGCGCTGCCTCTGCCTCACGAGCCGCACGCTCTCGATCGGCAGCAGCTTTACGCTCTGCTGCCACACGATTGGCTTCTGCCTCATTTGCCAACTGATCGGCACGCGCACGATCGGCGGCAGCCTTTGCCTCTGCCTTTTGCTGTGCTTCGCGTGCCTTACGTTCTGCCGCTTCCGCCTTACGACGAGCTGCTTCTTTCCGAGAAGAAGTCTCGGCAGCAGCAGCCTGACGCGCCTTTTCAGCAGCTATACGAGCAGCCTCCGCACGAGCAGCCGCTTCTTTTCTAGCCTTCTCGGCAGCAGCAGCGGCAGCCTGTGCCTCAGCTTTTGCCTTTGCCTCGCGTGCTTTTGCTTCCGCAATACGGCGAGCATTCTCTTGTGCTGCCTTGATAGCAGCAGCACGCTTACGTGCCATTTCCTCAGCACGCTTCTTTGCTGCAGCAGCACGAGCAGCTGCTTGCGCACGTGCTTCGGCAAGAGCACGCGCACGTGCTTTTTGTATTTCGATAGTTACTAGACGGTCGATTTGTGCATTAATGGCTTGTTGCTGTTGGCGACGCTGTGCTATAACCGCTTGCAAAGCCTGCTGATCCTTCTGAAGGCTACTTACCACTTGCTGTTGTTCCACACGCTTGCTTTGCATCTGCGCATGTGCTTGCCGCCCTTTATATAATAATGTACTCTTTTGTACACGTACTTGCTGCAACTGCACTTGCTTATGATCTATTTGAGCCTGCTTTGCCTTTAATTGTTCTCCCTGCGCACGTTGATAAGCAGCATATTCACGCACAAAGCGCAAACGGCGGTACATCTGTGAAAGACTTTTTGCCGAGAAAATAAACATCATCTTATCTTGTATGCTGCGATGGCGTGCCATATAGCGCATTGACAAGATGAAGCGACGACGACGTTCGGTTAATTGTGCTTGGAGAGATTTCAGTTGTCCCTTCAAGATACTTATATTATTGTCTAGCCCTTTAACATCAGTGGCAATATGGTTAATAGTTTGCTGTTGCTGTCCTATTTCTGTATCAAGCCGCATTATCTTTCGCAAACGCTGCTCAACATCTTTCTGTTTTTCCTTGACTTCCGTTTCATTTTGGGATATTTCCTTTTGAATTTCCTGATTTTTCTTCTGTAAATCCTTAATAGCAGAAGTGGTAACATACTTAGGAGTAGCCGCTTTTCTCTTTATAGGAGTAGTTGTTTTCTTACCTTTTTTAGATGAACGCTGTGCTGGTTGTGCTTTACGATCCACACGTTGAGGCTTCTTGCCAGCCTTAGGAGTTGCCTTTTGAGTGTGCTGATTAGTGTTTTGCACACGCTCTACCGTAGGCTTTGCTGCTGGAGCAATCCGCTTTGTGGTCTTTGTTTGTACGTTAGTAGTTGTAGTCTTACGCTTTGTTGCAGAGCTAGTATGCTGAGCAAACAACGTAAGAACACTTGTTATACAACAAATCGTTAAGAGTAAATATCGTCTCATTTACAAATTCATTAGTTTTCCAAGAATATCTTCTACCCTCACTTTTGTGTATGAGCTAGAGGGTGTAGTAATAGTTTCCCAGTCTGATCGATCGCTAAATCCGTTTAACTCAAACTTAGCTCTGATACGCTTCTTCTCTGCTGTAGCCTGTGTTTCTATTGTGATTTCATGCAAGGCTGGGAATTGTTTTGAGCCAAAGCTATTAAAATTAGCATAGTCCCATATAAGCGTAGAGGTGCCATGACTAGTGCTAACATAACTTGCTTGTGCCTTATTTATTTGGCTATCAGGATTTGAAACAAGCCACGTATAAGTCATTCTCTTGTCCTTTAACACTACAGGCACATTGACCTGACCCGCCTGAAGTGTAGCCAACTTCACATCAAAGTTTTGCAAAGCCGCTTCATTTATGCCCTGTTGCCCCGGCACAAAGAATTCATTCCAGAACAAAGCCTGAAGCGAATAGAAATCGATACCATTATTCCGCAAGAAACTTACATCATTGTAAGCAGCCTTAACATACTGCTTATGAATGCGGTCGATAAAGAGAACATAGTCCTTTGTAAACTCGATGCGCCCTACTTCGCTACGCAATAAAGGTATTAATAGTTGCAAGCGAATAACCTCATCTTTACGCATGTGAAGTATGCCCGGTACCGAAATGTTCCTACCATTGCGGTTAAGCGTAAAGGTAAGATCAGCAACAAGGTTCTTCTGATAAAGTGCTTTATCGTAAACTTTCTGTAGGAAAGCTAACGATTGTTGCTTTGCAGTATTTGCGGTCTTAGCATCTGAAGTAGTTTTTGATATAGAAGGGGTAGTTGAAGGCACGCTAGAAGTCGGCTTCACAACATTCTTTTGTGTACCACAAGCGGCAAAGGCTAGTGTAACAACACTAACTATAAATAATTTACGAATTATCATTCTGCAATGTATTTTCTTATTTGTAATTTCTTCTTTAACACTTCACTCGTATTGCCTTTCTCAAGAGACTTTCGCCAATAGCCGATGGCTTTTTCCATATCGCCTACCATTGCATGTACGTCACCAGCATGTTCTAGTATGGTTTTATCGGGCGATTTGTCATATAACAACACTTGCTCCATATATATTTTAGCCTCCTCATAACGCTTTTCTTGAAACAAAATCCATGCGTAAGTATCAAGGTAAGTGCTATTTTTAGGCTCTGCTTTCACTGTTTTATAGCTCATTTGCTCGGCACGTGGCAGGTCTTTGTTATGCAAACTGAGGTAGTAAGCATAGTTATTGAGTGCAGGGTAATTCTCTGGTTTCCACTGTAAGCAGCTATCATAAGCTGCAAAAGCCTCAGTATCTAATCCTTTTTCGTGGAAGATGTCGCCCATAATAGCATAGAAATCGGACACTATATCGGGGTTGCTCTCCGATGTAATTTTCGATACTCCCTTCTTAAAGGTTTCGAGAGCCGCATCGTTTTGATGCTTTTGAAATTGTGCAAAGCCTTGGAAATAATAGAAAGCAATCTCTTCTGGATTATACAACAGAGCTGGCTTACATAACTCAATGACACGATCGAAGTCTTGTCCTATCCACACATTTTGTATCAAGTTGATACGTGCAGAAATGTTTTCTGGCTCTACTTTAAGTGCTGCTATATATACTTTGTTAAGCGAATCGGCAGGCATTTTAAGCATATTCATAAATGCTGCTTTAAGCATCAATATATCGGCATTCTCTTGTGGAGCAGAGAGAGCTTCGTTAAAGAGGCGGAATATCTTATTACTGTCTTTTATATTAGCCGATTGATAAGTGGCTATATTTTGACGAATAATTGTTAATTTAGTATCAAATTCTGTCTTTGAAGAGCGCAATAGTTCGCTCGTCAGATGGTCTATAGCCTTCTGATCGTTAGTGGCTTTATAATAATCAAGCAGAGATAGCTTTGCAGCAGCATTCTCTTCGTCCTCCTTTAACACCTCATTGTAGAGCTTTAAAGCCTCCCTTTTCTTACCTTTTTTTAGAAGCCAATTGCCCATCATCAACTTATAGTTAAGTTCCAAAGGGTGATTATCGACCAAAGTCTTCAATTCTTCATACTCCTTTTTCTTATCGCCTGCTTGCTCATAGATTTGCATTTTACTTAAAGAAATCTGCTCACTCGACCCATTGAGCACCTCCATACGATTTAAAACATCTATCATCATCGTATAATTGTTGGTCAACGCATAGAGTTGTAATAGCATTTGCAATATATCTTGGCGTGTTTTGCTGGTATTATAAAGGCGTTCAAAGGCTACAATAGCCTTTGGATAATCTTTAGAAGCTGCACTTATCTGCCCTATTTTTTCTTGATAAGCAGGGTTATCGGGATTTAACTCGGCTGCTTTAGCAAAATATTCTCGTGTGGATGTAGTATCTTTGAGATGGAAATAATATCCAGCCAGTTTATAATAGGTTTCTGCTCCCTTTGGATTTAGTTCCAAAGCGCGATTATAAAGATCAAAAGCTGCACTAAGATGTCCCCTTTCTTGTTGGCGAACACCTTCTAAAAAGGAATAGCTAGCATGCAGCAAACTGTCTTCTGTTTGTGCTTTTATCGGTGTAACACCACATAAAAGAAGCACTACTAACATTATCTTATTTATAAAAAACCTTTTTATCATTTCAGCTTTCAATCCTAAATTTCTTATTACTTTACTCCAGTATGCCCATAGCCTCCTGCTCCTCGCTCAGTCTTATCGAGTACTTCCACTTCATCGAAGCCCACTTGTTCGTGTTTTGCAATCACCATTTGTGCTACACGTTCACCATCATTGATAATAAAATCCTCGGCAGAGAAATTGATAAGCAAGACCATAATTTCGCCACGATAGTCGGCATCTATCGTACCGGGGGTATTTAAAACTGTAATGCCATGTTTCAAAGCCAAACCACTACGAGGACGAACTTGTGCTTCATACCCTGCTGGTAAAGCCATAAACAATCCTGTTGGGATAAGTTTTCGCTCCATAGGCTGAAGCGTAATAGGTGATTCAATATTAGCACGAAGATCTAAACCTGCACTCTGAGAGGTGGCATATTCAGGCAAAGCATGATGCCCCTTATTGATAATTCTAACTTTCATCATATTCTTTGTGAATACTCTTTTTCATTATTAGTAAGATACAAAAGTAAGCAATAAAGCCCAAAACAATGAATTTAAAGCAGTAAAAAGCCCTATTTTTAGCCAATTTTAATTACTTTTGTATTGGGCTTTCTGCCCTTTAAAAACAAACAAAATAGGAAGGAAATATATGCAATATAGTATGCAATGGCAACAACTTATATCGAATAAGCGTCTTGGACAAGAGGTGAAACACACCATGCGCAAAGATGACCGTTCAGAATTTAAGCGCGATTCTGACCGTCTTATCTTCTCGGCTCCTTTCAGAAGATTACAGAATAAGACACAGGTTTTTCCGCTTCCGGGTAGTGTGTTCGTGCATAATCGATTGACCCACTCACTAGAAGTAGCAAGTTTAGGAAAGTCGTTGGGCGATGATGTGGCACATATATTGAAACAAAAGCATCCCGAACTTATAGGCACGCTGTTTGAAGAGATAGGTACCATTGTTCAAACAGCATGTTATGCCCACGATATGGGTAACCCTCCGTTTGGACATAGCGGAGAGAAAGCCATACAAACATTCTTCACTGAAGGGCGTGGAAAGACCATTCAAGAAAAAGTTAGCAAGCGCTTTTGGGAAGATATTACCCATTTTGAAGGAAATGCAAATGCTTTTCGACTCCTTACGCATAAGTTTTTAGGCAGGCGTGAAGGTGGCTTTGTGATGACTTATGCCACCCTTGCTAGTATCGTGAAATACCCTTTCAGTGCGACAAAGGCAGGTAAGCACGGTAAGTTTGGCTTCTTTAGTACAGAGGAAACTATTTATCGTCGCATTGCTAACGAACTGGGTATCATCAAAAAACAAGACGATCAGGACGGTGTGGCATACGCTCGCCATCCCCTAGTCTACCTCATGGAGGCAGCAGACGATATTTGTTACGAGATCATGGATATTGAAGATGCACATAAACTGAAACTCCTTTCGTTTGAAGAAACCAAAGACTTGTTACTCGGTTTTTTCGATTTACAAACAAAAATGGATATTCTTCAGCGCATAAAGGACGAAGATCTTACCGATGAAAATGAGCAAGTGGTATATTTCAGAGCATGTGCTGTGGGTAAATTGGAGTCGGAATGTGTGAAAGCTTTTGTAGATAACGAGGAAGATATTTTAGCAGGAACATTCGAAGGATCGCTTATTAAGCACATTCCAGAATTGTCTCGTAAGGCTTACGAAGCGTGTAGCAAGGTATCTGTGAAGAAGATTTACCGCAGTAAAGCAGTGCTAGATGTTGAACTTTCAGGATATAAGGTAATGGAAACGCTAATGGAGTCGCTCATAGAAGCTGCCGTTGAACCTCATCATTTTCATAGCCAACAGCTCATCAGACGCTTCTCTTCACAATACGATATACAAAGCAATGACCTCGAAACACGTATTATGGCAGTAATTGATTACATCAGTGGAATGACGGATATTTATGCTTTAGACATCTATCAGAAGATAAATGGAATTAGTTTGCCCATCATTTAACGAGCTGAGCGTTGAGCGTTGAGAATTGAAAGTTAAACGTTGAGAGTAGAGAGTTACAACTTGGAGGTTCTGAGATATTACTTTATACTTTTTAAACCTTACAAACTTTAAAAACATTGGAAAAGAAAACATACCCTGACCTTATGTCAGGTAAGAAGATATTATACGTGCACGGCTTCCTATCGGCAGGCTCAACACACACGGCAGTGATACTAAGAACGTATATGCCAAATGCTACCGTAATAGCACCCGACCTCCCTATTCACCCTGCCGATGCAATGGAGCTACTCCGAAACCTTGTAAAAGCAGAGCAACCCGACCTCATTATAGGTACATCGATGGGAGGAATGTATGCCGAAATGCTATATGGTTACGACCGTATCTTAGTAAATCCAGCCTTCCAAATGGGTTCTACAATGGGTGGACAGAGTATGATGGGCAAGCAAACCTTTCAAAATCCACGTGAAGATGGAATACAAGAATTTATTGTAACGAAGAACCTTGTAAAAGAATATCGCGACACTACAGAACTATGTTTTGCACAAATTACCCCTGAAGAACAGGCACATGTATATGGATTGTTTGGTGATAACGATCCTGTTGTTCACACTTTCGACCTCTTTCAAGAACATTATTCACAAGCAATCCACTTTCATGGTGGGCATCAGCTACTTGAAAAGGTGATCTATCACTATCTTATGCCTGTAATAAGATGGATTGACGACAAGCAAGAAGATAGAGAACGTAAAACAATTTTCATAGACCAAAGTGCCTTAGCAGACGATTATGGCAAACCAAAGTCGAGCCTTCACAAAGCGTATGAGATACTTTTAGAAAACTATAATGTATTCTTTACCGTCCCAGCTCCTACCAATAGCCTTGAATTTATAGGCAAAGCGCAAGCGTGGATAGAAGATATTTTTAGCGCACCAGCATGGAACCGTGTGATTTACACCAACCAAATGCACTTGCTTTATGGTGATTATCTCATCACAAGCCATAAAACAGACTTCCTCGGTACAACGATTCCTTTTGGTAGTGATGAGTTTAAGACATGGGAAGAGGTAATAACTTTCTTTGAAAGACTAGGAGGACAATAGCCGTTGGAAGCAATAGAGCTATATAAAAAGGTGTTGGAAGTAATGCAGGTGGAGCCTCAACTGCAAAACAAACTGCTACACGAAACACTCGTCTTGGTGTGCTATGAAGGACTGAAAGATACGCATCACAGCTTTGGAAACCTATCTTCACAAGTGGAAGCATTATGTCGCAATCATCATATCTCGGCTAAAGACACCCTTGCTATACAACGAATGCGGAGACATAGCAACACGTTGGCACCTATTCTTCCCGATGACTTAGTATATGATTGTCGTGCGCTTGCACTCTTTATTTCCTACGTTTTCCACCAAGATATACCTTCGTTTCTTGTAGGAAAGATACCAAACACACAGCAAGCTACTACTGCTTTGCCCCTTGCCAACTATAAATATATTCGCTGTAGTGTGCGTTCGTGGGACGACAAACTTATATATGTTCTAGTACATAATCAGGAATCGGAGGAAGAACTCTTAGCCATTGATTATAGGAATACGCCCGATTATATAGATTTCGCCTACCTTACCACGCTGCTTCGGGAAGGTATGCAGCTCAATTTGCTAGACTGTGAGGTAAAGGGAAAGAAGATTTTACCCCGTATCATCGTGGTAGAGCCTGACTATCTCCTAGATATTTCCACCATAGCCAACTGTTTTGAAGACTTTGGACATCACCCACTGCTCTACACGATGAACCGTTTGAAGGCAAAACCCTGTAACAAATACACCATTTTAGGTAACTTTGCGGGCGCAGCTTTGGACGATATTATCAACAAATCTGACTTTGATATTGCAGACACTTTTCGTGCAAACTTTCGCGATAAAGCCCTAGACTTTGCGACAGCAGCCGATTTTAATGGTGCTGAATTTAAGCAAAACGCAGAGCAACAGGTAAAGAACATACAACAAATAGTGGAGGATCTCTTCGCCCATTTCGATAGAGAGAAAGCTATTCTCGAACCTTCTTTTGTCTGTGAGCAACTCGGTGTGCAAGGACGTGTTGACCTAATGACCACAGATATGCAGCTGTTAGTGGAGCAAAAATCGGGTAAAAATACTTACATCGAACGCAAAGGAATGCGTAATAAGTATGGATCTATCCACATAGAAAAACACTATGTGCAGGTATTACTTTACTTTGGCATTCTGCAATACAACTTTAAGTTGAACCCACGTAAGACCAATATCCATTTGCTCTATTCAAAATATCCTCTACCCGACGGATTAATAGAGATTGAACCTTTGCAAAAACTCATCTTTGAAGCTATCAAATATCGCAATCAAGTGGTAGCCACAGAGTTTTGGATAGCAAAGAATGGATTTGCAAAACTTCTACCACTGTTTACTCCCGAGACACTGAACGTGGAGAAGAAGGCTAATCGTTTCTATTATGAATACAAACTACCAGAGCTTACTAACACGCTTGCCCCACTCCACAAACTTACACCTTTAGAGCGTGCCTACTTTACAAATATGGTTACCTTTGTTATTCGCGAGCAAGTAATAGGTAAAGTAGGTTTACAAGAAGGGATAGGAAATAGCACGGCCGACTTATGGAATATGCCTCTTGCTAGCAAGAAAGATACGGGTAATATCTATACAGAGCTGAAGATAAAACGCAAAGAAAGGAGCGGTATCTTTAATGGTTACGACACCATTACATTGGAAATTCCCACCCAAGCAGAAGATTTCCTCCCTAACTTTCGCCGTGGCGACATGGTTTTTCTTTATGCTTACCGCCGTGGAAACGAACCAGATGTGCGGCAAAGCATCCTTTTTAAGGGCGTGTTGACCGATATTCACACCGATGAAATTACCATTCATCTCAACGATGGACAACAGAACAAGGATATAATCAGTGGCGATTTCTTTGCTATTGAGCATGCTTCAAGCGATATTATGGGTACTACAGCCCTTCATTCGTTGTACTCTTTCATAACATCTAGCGAGAGAAGGAAAGCACTTTTGCTAGGACAATGCGAGCCATTGGCTGACCTTACAAAGCAACTCACTCGCTCCTACCACCCCACTTACGATGAGATCGTACTAAAAGCCAAACAAGCCAACGACTATTTTCTCCTCATTGGACCTCCAGGAACAGGCAAAACATCTATGGCTTTGCAGTTTTTGGTGCGAGAAACTTTGGCGGAAAAGGAGGATAGCAATATCCTTTTGCTATCTTATACCAATCGTGCGGTGGACGAAATCTGCGGTATGCTTTCAGAAAACGATATTGATTATATCCGCATTGGTAACGAATTTAGCTGTAATCCACAATTTAAAAACCATTTATTAGCGGCTAAGATTGCACAAAATCCACAACTCGAAACTATAAAAAATACGATTATCAATAGTCGTATCATGGTTTGTACCACTTCGACCCTTGCTTCTCACACCAATATTTTCAACCTTAAAAGCTTTGATCTAGCCATTGTTGACGAGGCAAGTCAGATCCTTGAACCTAACATTATAGGAATTTTATCGGAGCAAAGGCACATCAATAATTCTCAACGCTCAACGCTCAACGCTCAATTTTCAACTTCTGCAATTAAGAAATTTATCCTCATTGGCGACCATAAACAGCTTCCTGCTGTGGTGCAACAACCCGAGCAAGATGCAAGGGTAAACAACCCCCTACTACAAGAAATAGGGCTTTACTCTTGTGCAAATTCCCTCTTTGAACGCCTCATATTGACAGAACGAAAGGCTGGACGGCAACAGTTTATTGGCACATTGCGCAAGCAAGGGCGTATGCATCCAGAGATAGCAAGTTTCCCTAACCGCATGTTCTATGCCCAAGAGCAACTAGAATGTGTACCATTAGCACATCAAAAAGAAGAAAAATTACCATATTATGAGCCTAGCCGTGATGCTAAAGACACCTTTATCAAGGCTCATCGCATGATTTTCATACCTTCAAAATATTGTAAACAGCCCAATTATTCAGATAAAACGAATATAGAGGAAGCACGCATTGTGGCAGATGTTTTAGAGCGAATTTACCACCAAACAAAAGCCAATTTTGATGCCGAAAAGACAGTTGGAGTAATTGTTCCCTACCGAAACCAGATTGCAATGATACGCAAGGAGCTAGAAAAGCTGAATATTCCCGCATTAGAAGCCATTAGTATCGACACTGTAGAACGATACCAAGGTAGTCAGCGCGATGTAATTATCTACTCTTTCACCATTCAAAACGCCTATCAACTAGAGTTTCTTACAGCCAATTCGTTTGTAGAATACGATCAACACATTATTGATAGAAAATTGAATGTAGCCATTACGCGTGCTCGCAAGCAAATGATTTTAACAGGAAACGAAGCTATATTAAAACAAAACCCACTCTTTGCTTCACTCATTGAGGACATAAAGCAACAGAATGGGTATATAATAGATGAATAAAAAAAGCTACATCATCATAGGTACTAGATACTTAGCAAGCCCATAGCCGCCCACTATCAACCACACATAAATAATGGCAGCAAGAAGGAAAGGTTTGAAGCCAGCCTTCTTAAACTTATCAATGCTTGTCTCTGCACCCAGCGCCGTCATAGCCATTGTAAGCAAAAAGGTATCAAGGGTATTGATAAAATCGACTACTGCTGCTGGCAAAAGGTTGAGCGAATTGAAACCAATTACCACTAAGAATATGATAGCAAACCAAGGAATGGTGATCTTATGCTTCTCGCCATTCTCACTATTCTTTGACGCACTACGCGCAACAAAGAAAGCAATGACCAACAAAACAGGTACCAACATCATCACACGGATCATCTTTACAATGATAGCAGGATCGCTAATAGCTGCTCCCATAGCATTACCAGCACCCACCACATGGGCTACTTCATGTACGGTAGCACCTGTAAAAATGCCCATCTGATCGGCTGGCAACGTGAAGATACCTGCACGATAAAGAATAGGATAAAGAAACATTGACAACGTACCAAAAATCACTACTGTTGCCACTGCTACTGCTGTCTTATAAGGCTTTGGACGAATAGCACCGTCAACACCCATCACTGCTGCTGCACCACAAATAGCACTACCACAAGCAGTAAGCAAGGCTATACTACGATCCATCTTCAAAATCTTACCAACAAGAATACCAAGACAAATTGTTCCTACTACGATGATGGCATCAACAACAATAGCAGGTAGTCCCACTTCTAACACCTGCTGAAAAGAAAGTTTAAAACCATAAAGTATAATACCTAGCCTAAGAATGCGTTTAGAGCAGAAAGTTATACCGGGTATCCACGCACTTGGAAGATGATTACGCAAGCTATTAGCATAAATCATACCTAAAATAATACCTACTACAAGTGGACTAAAAGAAAGGGCTTTCACCCAATTCATATCTCCAATGTAAAAAGCAGCGCAAGAAAAGAGCGCCATTAGCAGTACACCATGTAGCATACTGCCACGTTGTTCTGAAAGTTTCATTTTTTCTTCTTTATATTTATTTTTTATGAGTGCATAAAATATTGTGTAAAGTAATCTTGCTTAAATATTGCGAAGCGCAGCTTACCTTTGGCAAAGATAAGAAGAAAACTCTAATCTTGTATATACATAATAACTATGACTTATAACCTGAAGTTATAAACCTTTTAAACATCTCGTATGGCTCCATAGCTTCTCCACGTTTCTCTACAAAGGCAAAAGTGCGTTCTAGCTTTAGATCTTCAATATCAACAACTCTAAAAACATCACCAAATATTTCCTTGTTTACCGAACGGATACTCACAACACCCATACAATCAGAATGTTCTACATAGTGTTTTATGCCTTCAGTGGAACCAAGATTGATTTCTATGTTTAGGTCTGACAAACGTATATTACCTTTTTCTAAAGCTTGTTGCATAATATCAAGCGATCCGGATCCAAACTCGCGTAACACGATAGGCACCTGCTTTAGTTCTTCTAAAGAGATTGTTTCTAGCTCGCTATATCTACCCGTTTTACTAACAATAGCAACAAGTTCATCGTCCATAAATGGGGTATATTTCAATTGTGGTTGATGAAAATATCCTTCCACCATCCCTAGATCAATGCGTCCACTAATAAGAGCAGCCTCCACTTCACGTGAGTTTCCGCTCAACAGCGATATTCGAACATCAGGAAAACGCTTGCGGAAAGCTGCTATCTGTTCAGGAAGAACATATTGAGCAATAGTGGTGCTAGCACCGATACGAAGTTCGCCAGTAGTCTGTTGGCGCAAGGCATTCATTTCAACATCAAGTCTTTGATAATCTTTCAGTATCTTATTGGCATGAGTTAGCAACTTTTCTCCAGCCGTAGTGAGCTGGATATGCGTACCCATTCTATCGAAAAGACGCACGTTATACTCTTTTTCTAACTCTTGAATATGCTTACTAATGGCAGGCTGACTGATAAACAACTCTTGCGAAGCCTTTGTAAAACTTCGATTGATTGCTACACTGCGAAACACTTTGAGGCGAATATCTATCATGTCAAAATTAATAATGCTTAGTTTTAAAAAACATTTGAACGGATCTTGTAAGAGTCGTCCAAGGACAGTTTTTATGCAAAGGTAGTGCAAACGAGAGCAATGAAAGCTCGCTTTCAAATTGCCGAGTGCAGCCTACCTTATGCAAAGGTAGTGCAAACGAGAGCAATACAAGCTTGCTTGAATATTGCCGAGTGCAGCCTACCTTATGCAAAGATAAGAAGAAATAACTAAATGAAAATATTCAACACGAAAATAATTCATAACCTATTACGTTGCAAAAGGTCATGTTTTACGGTGTAAAAGATGACCTTTTGGTGAGTAAAACATGACCTTTTTCAACGTAAAAGATGACCTTTTAAAATAGAGGTTGTAAACGACTGATTAACAAACAATTGCAAACCCAACATTTTTACGATTACGATTTTAGCAGAGAGGAAATATCTTTACACAAAAGATTGCTGCAGAACATATTGACAACAAGTTGTCTAGCAAGGATTGCTTACTGACTATTAAAAGAATATTCGTGCATCGGGCGTATAGCAAAATTCCCCCTATCTTCACCTTAGCCGAGTATGAATATTCACAAAAAACATAAGTAAATCGGCAAAGCAATGCCCAAAATATTCCACTTAATGAGACAAATATTAAAGCATTGTCCACTTTCTAAAGCCTTAAAAACGAATAATTTTCTTTGAGTTTTTACCTTTTTCGAGTATCTTTGTACCTATGAATGCACAACAGGCAGATAAAATAAAATGGAGTGAAAACATCATCATTGCCGATGGTGATTATATAGATTATGTAGCGTTCGATCTCATTGTCAACTTCGAGCGCATGCTAAACCGCAAAATTCCCACAGCCAATTTTAGCCAATGGGCTGTAAACATTGCTTTAGACGGTAAACTAAAACCGGGCAATAACGAGACACAAGTGGTACTTTTACACGATAAAGAGAAAGCTATACTTGAAAACTTTACACCCTCATCATACGAAGCAGACCTTAACAACAAGGCTTTCAAGGATGAGTTTTTGGGCGAATTTCTAGTCAACTCTATCGTAACAGGTGAGGAAAACACTTCAAAAGAGGCGGTACTCTCCGATCTTTTACAAATGCTCACCACGCATGAAGAGGTGCATCGCATCATGATCATACCCAATGCAGAGGATACCGTTACTTACAATGAAGTAAAGAAGATGCTCGAAAAGGTGGACGATGACGAGAAGCGCATTACCGTTTTTACTATGCAACCTATGGTTGGAGGCAACTTTAGACAAGAGATATTAGGATATTCGCTTATGAATGCAATGGGCATTAAGGCGGAAGAATTTAAATAAAACAATAGAAAAATATAGATAAGAATGAACAATCCAACTCAAATTGCTAACCCACGCATCCTCATGATAGGTGCTGGTGGTGTTGCTACAGTAGCAGCTTATAAGATCGTTCAGAACCTTGATGTGTTCGGTGAGTTTATGATTGCTAGCCGTCGTAAGGCAAAGTGTGATGAACTTGTGAATGCTATCCATGCTAAGGGGTATAAAGCTGATATTAAAACTGCACAGGTCGATGCTGACGATGTAGAACAATTGAAGGCTCTCTTCTCTGAGTTTAAGCCTGATCTTGTCATCAATCTTGCACTTCCTTACCAAGATCTTACCATCATGGATGCTTGTTTGGCATGCGGCTGCAACTATCTTGACACTGCCAACTATGAGCCAAAGGATGAGGCTCACTTTGAATATAGCTGGCAATGGGCGTATAAAGAGAAGTTTGAGCAAGCTGGATTGACTGCAATTCTTGGTTGTGGCTTCGACCCTGGAGTATCTCAAGCATTCACAGCATACGCTGCTAAGCATTACTTTGATGAGATTCACTACTTAGATATTGTAGATTGTAATGCAGGTAATCATCACAAAGCATTCGCAACCAACTTCAATCCAGAGATCAATATTCGTGAGATCACACAGAAAGGCTTGTACTATGAGAATGGCGAATGGGTAGAAACAGAGCCATTGGCTGTACATCAGGATATTACATATCCTAACATCGGGCCTCGCGACTCTTACCTTATGCACCATGAAGAGCTAGAATCGCTCGTTAAAAATTTCCCTACTATCAAGCGTGCTCGCTTCTGGATGACTTTCGGTCAGCAGTATCTCACCTACCTAGATGTTATTCAGAACCTTGGTATGAGCCGTATTGACGAGATAGAATACGAGGCACCATTAGCCGATGGGTCAGGTAAGACGGAGAAAGTAAAGATCGTTCCATTGCAGTTCTTGAAAGCTGTACTCCCTAATCCACAAGATTTGGGTGAGAATTACGATGGTGAAACCTCTATTGGTTGCCGTATTCGTGGTATCAAAGATGGTAAGGAAACTACCTATTATGTATATAACAACTGCAAACATCAAGATGCTTACAACGAGACAGGTATGCAGGGTGTAAGCTACACTACTGGCGTTCCTGCTATGATTGGTGCAATGATGTTTGTTAAAGGCTTATGGCGCAAACCAGGCGTTTGGAACCTTGAAGACTTCGATCCAGATCCATTTATGGAGCAACTCAACAAGCAAGGTTTGCCATGGCACGAAGAATTTGACAAGGATATTGAATTATAAATATTTAAAGAGTTAAGGATGTTAAAGCAAAGCGATAACTCCTCACAACTCCTCTAACTCCTAATAAACAACAAATGGCAAAAGAAGAAAAAGAAATATCAGCAGCAGAAGGCAAACTAAAGGCACTTCAAGCAGCAATGGCTAAGATAGAAAAAGACTTCGGAAAGGGAGCAATCATGAAAATGGGCGATAAGGTCGCTGTTAAGATTGATGTAATCCCTACTGGAAGTTTGGGCTTAGATGTAGCCTTAGGTGTAGGTGGTTACCCACGCGGTCGTATCGTAGAGATATTTGGTCCCGAGAGTTCTGGTAAAACAACACTTGCACTTCATGCTATTGCAGAAACACAGAAGCAAAATGGTGTTGCAGCCTTTATTGACGCTGAACATGCTTTCGACCCTACATACGCAGCCGCTTTGGGTGTAGATATTAACAATCTGTGGATTTCTCAACCAGACAATGGAGAGCAAGCTTTACAGATTGCAGACCAGCTTATCAGCTCTTCTGCTGTCGACTTATTGGTAGTCGACTCTGTGGCAGCCCTCACTCCTAAGAAAGAAATAGAAGGTGAAATGGGCGATTCGGTAGTAGGACTACACGCACGTTTGATGAGTCAGGCTCTCCGCAAGCTCACTTCTACTATCGCTAAGACTAATACTTGCTGCATCTTTATCAACCAGTTGCGCGAAAAGATTGGTGTTATGTTCGGTAGTCCTGAAACAACAACGGGTGGTAACGCCTTAAAGTTCTATGCTTCTGTTCGTGTGGATGTGCGTAAGAGTACACAGATAAAGGAAGGAGAAAAGATCCTAGGTAACCTCACTAAGGTGAAAGTGGTTAAGAATAAGGTAGCTCCCCCATTCCGTAAATGTGAGTTCGACATCATCTTTGGGCAAGGTATCTCTAAACTAGGCGAAATTATTGATCTTGGTGTAGAATACGATATTATCAAGAAGAGTGGCAGTTGGTTTAGCTATGGCGATACCAAGCTAGCACAAGGACGTGATGGTGTAAAGGCAATGTTAAAGGATAATCCTGAATTAACAGAAGAGTTAGAAGGACTTATCAAGGAAGCAATCGTAGAAAAGACTACCAAATAAGAGCAAATAATACAAATAGAGAGAGCTAGAAAGAAAGATAAATCTAAATAAAAATCCTTTCTAGCCCTCTCTATTTTATTTATTGCACATTTAAACGGACGCCAAATTTAATATCAAAAGAAATAGGATGATCGCTATAAATAGTTTGCACATCCGATTTATTCTTAAAATGATACCCCACTCCTGGCTCAAAATATAAGCCAACACCATCATATATTTTATATTCAGCACCCACTCTCGCACCTATCGACCACTGCAATTCTTTCATCTTCACATCACGCTTAATAGGTTCTATACTACTATCGTAGGTATCATATTGTCGCCCTGAAACCATTTTCTCTACAGTGAAACCACTTGAAGCATATACCCCAAAGTTGTCATTGTGCCATAATTGATAGTTTAAATTAATAGGAATACCTATAAATTGAAGCTTTTGATCAATGCTATGACTCATACTACCCACTTCATAAGACAAGGCAGATTTATGGTAACTATAAACCAAACCAGTCTCTAAACTCATCTTCCTACCAAAAGGAAAAGCCAGAGATATACCAAAAGTAATAGGCTGAAGATGGTGAGCTTTCTTTACAATATTATTCTGCCTCTCCACCAAATTATAGCTAACTCGTTGATTATCGCCTTCAGAAGAGGAAACAGTCAGAAGCATTGGACTACCACTTGTCAAAGAAGATGTGCTACTAGGAAGTCCTGCCACTAAAACTCCAAGGCGAATAGGTTTCCTTTTATGATGTGTTTTGCCTATTTCTGCAAAGTCATACATCTTGCTATTATTATCCTTTTTCTTGGCTCTTAATACTTCTTTCTCTTCCTTTTTCAGGTCGTTTCTAGCAGAATCGGCTGGAACTTCTACGCGAGTTTTAACAGAATCGTTTGGTAATTCTTCTATTATTATCCTATCATTTACCGCTAACCTAATATCTTCTTTGGGGATAAAAGGCACTAAAAGCTCCTTTATAGGCGCCTGAAAAGCTTGCTTTACCCCACTAAATACCCTATTCTGCTCTACTCCTTTATGCTTTACTTTGCTATTTTTGGCTAAAGTTCGTGCTTCTAAAACACCCTTTTCAATATCTGTAGCTGTATAATTAATCAAGACAAAAGCACTCATAGCTGCTGCCGATAGTAGCCCTACTAGCCAAATAGTAACCTTATGGTCTCGTTTTTGATATACCGCAGTAGTAACATCTTCTTTTATTGGTGCCGCTGTGGCTTCTGTCTCTTCTAAAGGCAATTGTAACAACACATCATTCAAAAGATCTTGTGGGGGAGTAATCTCATAATGGTCTAGCTTCTTATGAAACTCTTTTTTCCATTCTTTCATCACAATAGTCCTCCTTTCTTATATAAGTCAATCTGTTGTCTTAGTATTTTTTTTGCTCGAGATAATTGAGATGCTGACGATTTTTCTTTTATCCCCAGCATCTCTCCTATCTCTTTGTGTGTTTTATCTTCTAGAACATACAAGTTAAAAACGATTCTATAACCTTCAGGTAAGTTTTGTAACATCCTAAAAAGTACATCTTGTGGTATATCCTCCACTTCTAGGTTATCATCGTCTTCAAGCTCGGGTATATTATCTTCATAGATTAATGGTATTGTGTTCTTCCGCCTCAGAAAGTCTAAAGCCTCCATAACTACTACCTTTTTACTCCATGCCAGCAATGCACCTTTTCCTCTATATTCAAAGTTTTCGGCTTTGGTAAATATTTTAATAAGTGCATCTTGTAAAACATCTTTCGCATCATCATCATTAGCCATATAACGAGAACATACCGAAAAGAGTACACCTGCATAAAGACTATAAAAAGATTGCATTGCCGAACGAGACCTTTTCATCAGTCCCTCGGCAAGCATTTTCTCCTCTTCTCCAGATATATTCTTCATTAAAGTGTGCTATTTATCAACTATTTACGACTTATCATCACGCGTATGATAAGTAAAAGTAATATGCTTCTCTCCGTTAAACGATTTCCAATAGAGCTGTAAAGGTACTTCTTTTTTCCCCTTTTCCTTTGCTATTTTATCTATTTCTCTAAGCCTAAAAGCTATAATTCCATCACCTCTTCGCCCTGTAACATCACCTTTTGCATTATGTCTTAGTACCAGTTTATAGGGATCATCTTTACTCACTCCTGTTATTAAATTTAACTCATGTTTGGCATTTAGATTTCCCCATACAGTCTGAAACCTTAATGTTAGATAGCCATCTTCTACCACCGTAGTAAAGTCTTTTACTATCTCTAAAGGATCATCACCATATTTTTTTATATCTTCTTTCTCTCCAACAGAGCTAACAGTTTGCTTTGTTCTTATACTATCCAACCAATTAACATAAATTTTCTGCATACCATTAGCAGCTTTACCCTCATCTCTAATATTAGCAAGTGCACGCACCTCTTTGTTTCCATAAGGCGATTTTACCAAGTTAGTAGCCTGTCCTTGTACCTTATCACTTACCCAAATATTAAAGCCTTCACCATTATTAATAGGCTTAATAGTTACCACTGCATTAACGACATAATTATCACCATATCCATCGGCAGTATCATCACACGATATAAACATAAGACTAGTAGCTATGGCTATCAACGCAAATAAAAAAAACTTGTTTACTTTCATAACGTTCACCCCTTTAGATTAACACTTTACCTATTACTCTTAAAAGGAAGTGCCATCAAAAAGATAATGATGACACTTCATCTATATCATACTTTTTTGCTTTTTTCAGCATCCACAACCTTAAACGTAAACGCTTTAAAATTATCAACTTTTTTCTTATCTATGACAACTTCTTTCACACCAACACTGATATTTAGCTTCTTTGTACTTGCATTATACATTGCCATAGTTCCTGAAAAGTTAGCAGTTACAGTTACTGTTTTGCCCTTTACTGTGTATGCAAAACTATAAGCTTTCATTGGGATAAGTATCATTGACAATAGCCCACTACCCTCAGTCTTACCTTCAGCATAATTCACTAAACGCCATGAAGTGGTTAAAGCCGATGACTTAATATTCTTCTTAGCTTCCTCCAGCAAAGTCTTATCGGTGATAATCCTATTTAAAATAGCAGTATCAGGAAGTAAGAAAGCCATTTGGTTATCTGTTACAGTAGCCTCTACATTAGCCCCTTTATTACTATTGATCAAAGTAGCACCCATATATTTACCCGGCAACTCTTTTAATACGGTCTTAGGGATAGGAACAGTTGTAGGATTATCTTCACTACATGAAGAAAACAACCCAACACTTCCTATAATAAACATCAAACTTAAAATGATTTTATTGGTTTTCATTTCTATTTCTTTTAAATTTACAATTTCTATTTTTTATCTCTTGAGTACTCACTTTATAAATGAGAAGATAACAAGAAGGTTGCACTTTCAAAAGTTAAAAAATAAAAAAGATAACCTCTCTTTCAAGCAAAAAAGTAGTGCTGAAGCTATGGCTTACAACACTACTTTTTAAAAAGGAAATTCATTTATATTTATACACTACACTTTCATTCCACACTGTGTTTCTGCGAGAAAAGTTGCCACTGCTCTTTTACTTCAGCTTCCGTTATACCTAGTAGTTGCATCTCACGGAAAAGATTTGGTAGCATCTTCGACATAAATTCACGCTTCCTACCCTTCATAATCTGCTGGCGAGCACCTATTGAAACAAAATATCCTAGCCCTCGCTTGTTGTAGATAACCTCTTCGCGCGATAGTAATTCGTAAGCCTTCACTGCTGTGTTTGTATTCACTTGCAGCGTAACGGCGTACTCCCTTACTGACGGAATGCGGTCGTCTTCCTTATAGTTGCCTGCTATTATCTCGTCGCATAGCCTATCGGCCATCTGCTCGTAAATAGCTTTTGTTTCGTCAAACTTCATATTGTTCTCTCCTTTAATCCTGAAATAAAACCTATTTTTTAAATATTAATCCAACGGTTGTTGATCACTTGCAAGCGGCAATATAATCTGTAACCAAGAAAGTAAAAGAGAGCTATACCTACCAAACTATATCCTATAATATAGGAGGTTATCTGCATATCTTGATCTATGTATAATTCATAGTCTGTATAAAAAAATAGAATACTTGCAAAAAGTGTTACCCCCATAGATCCGATCATAGCCAACACCCATAGTGCAATACTTGTTTTTAACCAAGCTACTTTGCGGAAAAACATACCACCAAGGATAAAACTTGCATTGTTTAACACTAACCCAAGAATAGCAGCAATCAATTTAGATGTTGGTACTTCCGAAAAAGCAGGGGACATAAAAGCAAGTCCTATGATACTAGCTCTACCTCCATGATGCATTAACATAGACATCAATTGCTGCAAACCATCCGCAAGCAAAACACCACAAGAAGCAGTTATCAATATTCCTAGCGAGCTATAAATTACACGTGCTGCATATTTTTCTAGGTTAGTGGCTGGCAATGCTAGCTCATGAATACGTGCTCCACGATATTCAAGATCCTTAATAACAAAAGCACCCATAAGGACTGCCCCACCGAAATATATTATCATATACATTGGAGTTACGCCGAGAAGCGAATCAAGTGCCTCTACATCAGTCAGTGGATCTGTATTAAATATTCCTGTAGCAAATACCGATAGTACAAAAAACAAGATACTATAAGTAAAAAATATATTTCTCAATTCTTTCTTACGTGTCATGAAAAGACGTACAAGCGTATTCCAAAATCTGTTTATATTAAATGTATTCATAACTGTATCCTCACTTATTTTATAATGGTTGTGTTATTGGTTATATCACTATTATTAGCAGAATGCTCTATTACTGCTTGACGAACTGTACCTTTTAAGGTAATACTAGCATTGTTTAAGGTAGATGCTTCCACTTTCCCTGACCTATCATGCTCTATCGTTGCATCAGCATTGTTAAACACTTCATAAGCAGCTTTATCAACAGTTACCTTAGATATTTCCATAGAGGCATTATTTGAAAGACTTATGTTAAGAGATTTTCCCACTATTTCGTCAATCTCTATTTCACTATTATTCAAAGCTACAGCTTCTAAACTATCTACAGCTAAAGGAGAAGTAATTTCAAAATCAGCATTATTCATTGTGCATATATAAGAAAGTTTTGGGGCTTCCACATACACTTTTATATCCAATTCTGAATAAATTTTTATTTCCCCTTCGTGCTCTGGATGCAAACTTGAGTTAAAATGAATAGCTCCTAAGTTATTATAGAGATTGGGAATTCTATCCAAAGAAACCGATAACCTACCATTCTCTACCCTTACTTTCACATAAGGTAACATCTTCTCTGGTGCTTCTATTCTGACTTTAAAAGCATTGCCTTGCTTAAAAAATATATTAGAATTCCCTCTAGCCTCTATACTATCAAAAGGTGCTACAGTTATATTTTTTGAGACTACTTTTCCCCAGTCTTTCTTCTTTCTAATACATGATGTTGAAGTAATCAATGCACCTATTAGGCACAACACTACTACTATACGGTATAACCTAAGTTTTTTCATTTTAATGTTCCTCCTCTCTCTTTATTTCCACAATTCTGTATCATCGCTAATTCTGGTAATACCATCCTTCGACTTTATAGGCTTTTGCTTTAGCGTACCTGTAAGATTTACATAGCAAATGCCATCAGCACTCACCGTTGTAATGCCCGATTTTTCAAAGTTCACATCTACTTTACAAATTCCGTCAATAGCTAAATGAGTAGTATCAGCCGTTAATGTGTCAACATTAAGTTTAGCGACACCCTCAACATCAGCATTAAATCTTTTTGCTCGAAAATTGTTAAGATTGGCTTTTGCCACACCTTTCACACTGATATAAAAATAATCGGTTTCAAACTTCTTGTCTATTTTGAGCGAAACCCCTTCTTGTTTTACAGAAGTGAGCTTTGGTGTGGTAATAAAGATAGAAACATCTACATCTTTCATATTATCTAAATGCTCATCAGGCTTGCCATCGCCATTGCCATCGTAGAATATTTTCAGCTCACTAGCCTTCCATACAGCCTTCAACTTATCTTGATACTTAGCAGGCGCAACGATCTTTACGGAAGTAGTATCGCTTTGTGTAACATAAAAATCGCCTATACCGCTCAAAAACAACTTATCAAAGCTTTTGGTTAAAACATTTTTTGCCACCATCGGACCTGCATCTTTATCCTTCAAACGGATACAAGAAGTTGAAGCACAAGCCATTGCAAAAAGACATATAATGGCAATAATGTTCCATATACAACAATTTCTTCTCATTGCAAATTCCTCCCTTTATTTTAGTTTACCTAATGTTACGGCATTGAAGAGTAACTCCAAATTAACAGGTGTTTCGGGAGCCTCTTGCGTACGAACAGCTATAACAGCATTACCCTGTAAAGAAGGTTCTCCATAGAGAACAGTATCATCCATTTCGTTAGGAAGACGATAAGTAAAGGAATATTGCTTTGTTATATCTTCCATTGAAGCATTAAAAAGTACACTAGAGTTGTTCATAATTACTACGTGATCGAGCAATTGCTCCACATCGTGTACTTGGTGAGTAGAAATAATGAGCGATGATCCTTCTGGCAAATTGCCTGCTACTACCTTACGAAACAAGGCTTTAGAAGGAATATCAAGACCGTTGGTAGGCTCGTCCATAAGCAACAATCCGCAGCAAGATGCCAAAGCAAAGCTCATATACACCTTTTTCTTCTGTCCCATAGATAGTTCCTTGAAGTTGACATTCAGTGGCATCTCGAAAGCGGTCAAACAATTGTTCAATACCTCACGGCTAAACTTTGGATAGAAGTTTTCGTGTATCTTCACGTATGCTTCCAATGTCATATCAGGCAAGTTGTATTCCTCTGGAACAATGTAAAGGTCTTGCAATAGTTCAGGTTCGCGCTTCTTCGAAATATGACCATTCACAACCACACTGCCCTTCTTTGGGCGCAACAAACCAGACACGAGATAGAGCAACGTACTCTTACCCATACCGTTCTTGCCAAGCAAACCATAGATCCTACTGTCTGCCAACTTCAAGTTAAAATCCTCAAACACTTTGTGTTTGCTACCAGGATAACTAAAGAATAAATTTTCGACTTCAATCATAGCGTTATATCATTTTTGAGTTTTAATAATAGTGTACTAGTAGAATAGTACACTGCAAAAGTATGATAAATAATAATACCCTCCAAGCTTTTGGGCGAAAATTTTTCAGAAAATTGAAAATAAAATCTATTTAGGCTGTTTACACCTTATTATATAAGCAGGTATAAAATGCGCTTTGCCCCGTCCGCCTTTATCTCCTTAACAAAAAGCCTTTTACACAAGATCTCATCTAAGCGGCAAAGCAAAACAGCAACGTTTTTCTTGTAAAACATAAGCCTTTAAATAGCAATAGATTATCTTTCACGTGTAAAAACATCATCTTTTACAAAGAAAAATAATTTATTTTTAATCCTTTTTCAATTTGTTTTTAAGACAAAAATAAATTAAAAATGAAAACCAAAGTTTACCTTTTGCGCATTAAAAGCTTATCTATTATTACTTCATACATTATCCTTTACACTATTAAAAGTAGTTTTTTCTCAAAAAATTGCTCTTTCATTACTCATAAGTCAATTTTTTTATCGCTACGATTGTGAAAATATTCGTTACGAAAAATTTCGTTTACCCAAGAAGTATTAATTATCAGCTAAGAACTATTACGGGTAAAACAATTTAAAATAAAAACTTTATAATTAAAATAGAAAACAACTTAATACTTTTGTGAAGAATAAATAATCAAAAGCAAACCTACGTCTTTTTTAATATAGCTATATAAACAAAGCGTATAATTAACATCAGTATATATTATATAACATATAAAATAACTTCTTACCAAAAAGGTTTAACGCATCGCACGGCGCTAAACCTTTTCTGTGATAACGATTTTTTTCATCCACTTACCTCTAAACAATCGGACGAGGAAGAGAATACCACGCAGGGAGAGTTCTAGCGCCATAGCAAACCAAACGCCACGAAGTTCGTATTGGGAAGATAACCCATAAGCCACCGTGAGGCGCACCAGCCACATACTACCAAGATTGATGATAGACGGCAAGAGCGTATCGCCCGCACCAATACATACGCTATAAGCCACAATGGAAGCACCAAAGAGGGGTTCGGCAAAGGCTTCAATACGAAGCACCGATGTACCAAGATTGCGAATAGCCTCAACAGGCGAGAGTATACCTATCATTTCGGGAGCAAAGATATACATCACAATACCCATCAATGCCATTACTGCCATACCGAGAAAGACGGTCATTCGGGCAAAACTCCAGCAAAGTTCCCTACGCTGCGCACCCACACTCTGCCCCACCAGTGTGGTAGCAGCTTCGCCAATACCATAGCCCGGCATATAGCAAAGGCTCTCGGCTGTAATCGCAAACGAATGGGCAGCAATAGAAATGTTACCCAATGGAGCAACAATAGCCATCGAAATAACTTGCGCACCGTTCATTAGAATATATTGAAGTGCCATCGGTGCGCCTATCTTTACAGCATTACGAATATACGACCACACCCAAACGAAGCGTTCGGTATCAAGTTTCCATGCAAGGATTTGGCTTCGGAACACGGCATAATAAAACAAAGGAATAGCGGCAGACACGAAAGCGAGCAAAGTGCCCAAGGCTGCACCCTTTACACCAAGTCCAAAACCAAACATCGTAAAGCTATGCCCTAGTACGGTAATAACACGTGTTGGGAATATCAAAAAGAAATTGAAAACTACATCAAAGCAACACATCAGCACAGAGATGATACTTGTTCGGCGCATATCGCCCGATGATTTCAACATCGCAGCCGACAAGCTCTCTACCATGTGTACAGGTATTGCCAACGAAAAAACTAAAATATAGATAGACGCATCGACTTGAATATCCTTGCCTCCACCCAACCATAGGGGAAGCGATCCTGCTATCAACGCCATAATAACCGCCAACAACGTACTCCAAAACGCACCAAAGATATAGCCATGACGCATTACAGAGCGTGCTTTAGCAAAATCGTTAGCTCCTATAAAATGGGCTGCTTGCACTGAAAAACCCATTGTAAACGCTCCTACCAACGATCCAAAAAGCCATGTAGCAGGCTCTACAAGCCCGATAGAAGCCGAAGCACCAGCACCCAACGATCCTACCATTGACGCATCTATGTAAAACATCATGACTGCGGTAACCTGTGCCAATATGGAAGGAATACTCAACTGAATGATCAGATTGAGCTTTTCACCAGTGGTCATCTGCTCTCCATCACGTATTTTCGCCAATAGTTGATCGGAAACAGCTTTGCTAAATCGCATAAAATAAAAGGTAGTCGTTTTATAAATGTTATCCTGCTTTGGAGACGAAGTAGGTATTATCTCCTCTTCTTTTATATCCTTTGTCAGTTCTTTAGAGGGTGAGACGATGCCAAGCATCGTCTCTATAAGAGCATATATACTAAGGCTAGTTATTACCCAAGGCTGTTCCCGGGTGTGCTATTTCAACCAAACGTAGGTCGAAAATCAGATTAGAATAAGCAGGAACTAAGCCCGCTTCCGACCCTCTGTATGCCAATTGATAAGGCATATAGACCGTCCAATGGTCGCCAACCTTCATCTTTTGAAGAGCTGTAGAGAAGCCATCAACAGTACTACTTACAAGCATGTGGGCAGCACGTGCGGTATGTTCGTTAAATTTTTCACCACCCCATGAGGTATCAAAGATGAGTCCGCTAGTATAAGTAGTAGAAGGAAGCAAACATCCTTGATAATGTACACGCACAGAGTCGGTGTATAAAGGCGTAGCCGCTCCTGTGCCTGTCTCTTTAACATGCACGATAATATAGTCTTCTGGCTTATAGGTTACAGCAGAAGTAGCTGTATTAACTTGCTTTTCCTTACTGTAATTAGGGATCAACTTCCAAGAAGTATCCCCAGCATCTACCTTTGCTTTAGTAGCATTGTATAGGTTGGTCCAGTAAGTATCGTTCTTACTCTGCCACTCAGGAAATTCCTCCACCGTGCTGTTGGTTTCAGAGCATGCTGCAAAACACATTGCTCCTACCACTACAGCGAGTAACATTCCGAGATTGAGTTTAAAATTTTTCATATTTATTTTCATAATGATAAAAGCCAAAAAGGGTTATCAAAGCCTTAGCCTTGATAACCCTTTTGCTATTTTATTGATTGTCAATATCTATCTTCTTCAATAATGTTGTGATCGAAACACGATCCTCAATAATCTCACGGAGTTTATCAATAGGCACGCGTTCTTGCTCCATAGTGTCGCGATAACGTAAGGTAACGGTGCCGTCGGTGAGCGTATCGCCATCTACAGTAACGCAGAAAGGTGTACCAATAGCGTCCTGACGACGATAACGTTTGCCAATAGAGTCCTTAGCTTCGATATGTGTTGTGAAGTGGAACTTCAAGTCGTTTACAATTTCTTGCGCCTTTTCAGGAAGTCCATCTTTATTGACAAGTGGAAGCACAGCACACTTGATAGGTGCTAATGGCTCTGGCAACTTGAGGACAACACGTGATGAGCCGTTCTCTAATTGTTCCTCTTGGTAAGCATGACACATCACTGTTAGGAACATACGGTCCACACCAATTGAGGTTTCTACCACGTATGGAGTGTAGTTTTCGTTGCAATCTGGATCGAAATATTTTATTTGACGACCAGAGAATTTCTCATGTTGCCCAAGGTCAAAGTCGGTACGTGAGTGTATACCTTCTATTTCTTTGAAGCCGAAAGGCAAGTGGAACTCAATGTCAGTAGCGGCATTTGCGTAGTGAGCAAGCTTGTCATGATCGTGGAAACGGTAGTTATCATCGCCCATACCTAAGCCTTCGTGCCATGCAAGACGGTGAGCCTTCCAGTATTCAAACCACTTCATTTCAGTACCAGGCTGGCAGAAGAACTGCATTTCCATCTGCTCAAACTCACGCATACGGAAAACAAACTGGCGTGCAACGATTTCGTTTCGGAATGCTTTACCTATCTGTGCAATACCGAAAGGCAACTTCATACGACCTGTTTTCTGAACATTCAAAAAGTTAACGAAAATACCTTGTGCGGTCTCTGGGCGCAGATAGATTCTCTGACTACCATCAGCCGTAGAGCCCATCTCGGTAGAGAACATAAGGTTGAACTGACGAACGTCTGTCCAATTCTTAGTACCACTGATAGGATCAACTATCTCTTCGTCAATAATGATTTGCTTTAGCTGCTCAAGATCTGGTCCTTGCATAGCCTCAGCATAACGAGCGTGAAGGTCGTCGCGCTTCTTTTGGTGCGCCAAAACACGTGGATTGGTAGCACGAAACTGAGCTTCATCGAAGCTATCGCCAAACTTTTTAGCAGCCTTAGCTACTTCTTTAGCTATCTTTTCCTCATACTTAGCCATCTGATCTTCGATCAACACATCGGCACGATAGCGTTTTTTAGAATCGCGATTATCTATCAATGGATCGTTGAAAGCATCGACATGACCGCTGGCTTTCCACACAGTAGGGTGCATAAAGATAGCAGCATCAATACCCACGATGTTGTTATGCAACAACACCATTGACTGCCACCAATACTGCTTAATATTATTTTTTAGCTCAACACCGTTCTGACCATAGTCGTAAACAGCGCCAAGACCATCATAAATATCACTACTTGGGAAGACAAAGCCATATTCTTTACAGTGGCTTACAATCTTCTTGAATACATCCTCTTGTGCCATAAATTCGTTTTTAATTTCTATATTTATGGCACAAAGTTACTACTTTTTGCCTACATTAGCCCATGATAGGGTGTGAAACTTTATAAATATGTATACGTGTGCGCGATATATCATAAAGAGTTTCGTTTGTTACTCTGCTCTTTTTTTGCTAAATTTGCACACATAAGCCCCTTTTTTGAGGGACTGATACACAACTTTCAAGACAAATATGGACGACGAAATAAAGGACAATGAACTTCTAAGCACGGAGGAAGAAACCACCGAAAACAATGCACATTCTAGTTACAAACCTAGCGATAAGTTTGATGCTTCGGCTGTGCACCACCTCTCTGGTATGTACAAAAATTGGTTTTTGGATTACGCTAGCTATGTAATCTTGGAACGCGCTGTGCCTCATATCGAAGATGGACTAAAGCCTGTGCAACGCCGCATCTTACATTCTATGAAAAGAATGGACGATGGTAGATATAATAAGGTGGCAAATATCGTGGGTCATACCATGCAGTTTCACCCTCATGGCGATGCTTCTATCGGCGATGCTCTTGTCCAAATGGGGCAGAAAGACTTACTCATTGACACGCAAGGTAACTGGGGAAACATCCTTACAGGCGACCGTGCTGCTGCGCCTCGATACATAGAAGCACGCCTATCTAAGTTTGCGCTTGAAACCGTTTTTAATCCTAAGACCACTGAGTGGCAAGCATCCTACGACGGAAGAAACAAGGAACCTATTACGCTGCCTGTGAAATTTCCTTTGCTTTTGGCACAAGGTGCTGAAGGAATTGCTGTCGGCTTGTCGTCGAAGATTCTCCCTCATAACCTGAATGATATTTGTTCGGCTGCTATTTCGTACTTGAAAAGGAAAGATTTCAGCATTTATCCCGACTTCCCCACAGGTGGAAGCATAGATATTTCTAAGTATAACGATGGACAACGTGGCGGTGCTCTGAAGGTGAGAGCTAAGATAGAAAAGCTCGACAACAAAACTTTGGTGATCCGAGAGGTGCCTTTTACTAAGACAGCAAGCTCGCTTCAGGAGTCGATTACCAAGGCTATTGAAAAAGGAAAGATCAAGGTGCGCAAGGTGGAAGATATGACTGCGTCAGAGGTTGAGATACAACTTCATCTCACACCGGGTACTTCTAGCGACAAAACCATTGATGCTCTCTATGCCTTTACCGACTGTGAAATCAATATATCGCCCAACTGTTGTGTCATCGAAGATAACAAACCAGGATTTCTTACAGTATCAGATGTGTTGAAATACTCGGTTAATCATACAAAAGATTTACTCCAACTTGAATTAGAAATACGCAAACATGAGCTAGAAGAGCAGCTTTTCTACAACTCATTGGAGCGCATTTTCATAGAAGAACGCATCTATAAGGAACGCAAATTCGAGACAGCTAAAGATATTGATGAGGTTGTTTTGTTCGTTGATTCGAAGCTAGAACCCTTCAAAAATACCTTCATTCGTGAAGTAACACGCGATGATATTATCCGCCTTTTAGAAATTAAGATGCAACGCATCTTGAAGTTTAATAAAGACAAAGCCGACGAACTCATTGCAAAAATCAAAGCTGAGATCGCTGAAATAGATAAGGATTTGAGCGAAATGGTGCGTGTAACCATCGAGTGGTTCAAGCATTTAAAGGAGAAATACGGCAAGGATCACCCTCGCCTTACAGAGATAAAAAGTTTTGATACTATCATTGCTGCGAAGGTAGTAGATGCTAATGAGAAGCTATACATTGATCGTCAAGGTGGCTTTATCGGTACAGGACTGAAGAAAGCAGAGTTTGTTCAAAACTGCTCCGACCTCGATGACATCATCATTTTCTATCGAGACGGTAAGTATAAGATTATCCGCATTGCCGATAAAGTGTTTGTTGGCAAGAATGTTTTGCACTTACAAGTGTTTAAAAAGAACGATAAGCGCACCATCTACAACGTTGTATATAAAGACGGAGAAACAAATATTCACTACATAAAGCGCTTCAATGTTACCTCTATGACACGCGACAAGGAATACGATCTCACCACAGGTACAAAAGGATCGCGTGTTGTTTATTTCACAGCCAACCCGAATGGAGAGGCTGAAGTAATAAAGGTTACACTCAATCCAAACCTTGAAAAGAAAAAGCAAAATATCTTCTTAGAGCGCGACTTCTCACAAATCGCAATCAAAGGAAGGGATGCTAAGGGTAATATATTGACGAAAGAAAGTGTGCATCGCATATCGTTGAAAAGTCATGGACGCTCCACTTTGGGCGGAAGAAAGGTGTGGTTTGATGCCGATATCAATCGTGTAAACTACGAAGAGCATGGAAAATACCTTGGCGAGTTTAACGATCAAGACCAGATTTTAGTAATTCTCAAAGACGGAACTTTCTATCTTTCTACCTTCGAAGCTACCAATCACTATGAAGATAATATATTGAGAATAGAAAAGTTTGATGCTGAAAAGGTATGGACTGCTGTGGTTTACGATGCCGACAACCAAGGTTATGCTTACCTAAAGCGCTTCCAATTTGAAGCTATTAAGCGCAGACAGAGCTACATTGGCGATAATACAGACAATGAACTCGTGCTGCTTACCGATACCGTTTATCCTCGATTGCAGGTTACTTATGGAGGTGCTGATGCCGTAAGAAGTAACGAAGAGATTGATGCTGAGCAATTTGTGGGTGTGAAAGGTATTAAAGCAAAGGGCAAACGCCTCACTACATGGGAAGTAAAAAAGATAGAAGAACTAGAACCTTTGCGCTTCCCTGAAGAAGAAAGTGCTAGAAATAACGATGAGAATGATGACGAAACCAACGACAACGGGGCATTAAAGGGAACAGCTTCCAACCACGAAAACCTTGATCCTGATGCAGGAAAAAGTCAGCAACAGGTAATAGATGAAATTACTGGACAGCTTCGTTTATTCAATAATACGACTGACAATGAAACAAAATAAGCTTACATCACAACGACTATGGCTAGCAACAATTCTATTGTTGCTAGCCATTCGTATATCTGCACAAGACACATTGCGCACGAATAAGATAATAACCAACGCACAAATGATAGGTATTGGAAGCGTGAATGTACTAGATACTTACCTCTCACCAGAGGAGTATCGAGGTGGAGAGCTGCGCTATATCTCGCTCACTGAACGTGAGAATGGTACACGATTTTCACGCGAATTGGTACACCAAGCACATTTATTGTCTGCACATAACAGAGCTGAAAATAATAAAGAGATAGGGGGTTGGTACAATTTCCAGTACAATGTACACTATAAACTGCTAGACGCAACGCTCGGAAAGAGCAAATTAACAGTAAAAGCAGGTGGTGGCGTGGATGCCAATTTGGGCTTCCTTTACAATATGCGCAACAGCAATAACCCTGCACAAGCTTACCTTCAGGTGAACCTTGCACCAAGTATCATTGCGGCATACAGCTTTCGTGTGAAAGGGCATCCTATCCTTCTGCGTTACGAAGCGCAAGCTCCGCTCGTGGGATTGACTTTCTCCCCCAACTACGGACAGAGCTATTACGAGCTATTTTCAAAAAACAATTACGACCATAACATCGTGTTTACCACCATTGGTTCAACGCCATCGGTGAGACAATTCATCTCTGCCGACTACACCATTCACCACACCACACTGCGCATTGGCTATGAAGCCGACCTCCAACAAGCAAAGCTCAACGGCTTAAAATACCACACATGGAGCAATCTTTTCGTAATAGGATTGGTGAGAAAGTTTAACCTTACTAAAATTCTTCCTTAATGAAACCAATAAAGAAATTATCTAGCCGCAATACGGTCTTATTGGGTTTAATTACTGCCACATTAAGCCTTTTCACGCTTTCAGCTTGTGTTACCAACGATGTACAGACTAACAACGCACGTGGCAACTTTGAAGCTTTGTGGAAGATTATGGACGAACGCTATTGCTTCTTCAATGAGAAGCAGGTGGACTGGAATGCTATTCACGCAAAATATGCCAAACAAGTGAACGAAGGAATGACGGAAAGTCAGCTCTTTGAGGTAATGACCAACATGCTAGCAGAACTGAAAGACGGACACGTTAACCTTTACACCTCGTTTAATATAGGGCGTTATTGGTCGTGGCATGAGGACTATGCGCAGAATTTTTCCGACTCATTAGAGCGTAAATACATAGGTAAAGACTATCTCATTGCTAACGGAATGACCTATACAATCCTTGATGATAACATAGGTTACTTACGATGTTCCACCTTTCAGACAACCTTTGGAGCAGGCAACCTTGATGAGATTTTGTTTTACCTACAGCCCACACGTGGTCTTATCCTCGATCTTCGTAACAATAGCGGTGGCAATCTTACTGCTGCCGAAGCACTTGCAGCTCGCTTTACAAACAAAGAAACCTTAGTGGGCTATATGCAACATAAGACAGGTACGAGACATTCCGACTTCTCGCCATTAGAAGAGCAACACCTAAAACCGGGCAAAGGTATTCGTTGGCAGAAACCTATTGTGGTACTCACCAACCGCAGTGTGTACTCGGCAGCTAACGAATTTGTGAAGTATATGAAATGCTTCGATGGCGTAACAATAGTGGGCGACCGCACAGGAGGTGGTGCTGGTATGCCTTTCTCATCAGAATTGCCTAACGGATGGGGCGTTCGTTTCTCTGCCGCACCTATGTATGACCGTGAGAAAAAGACTACCGAGTTTGGCATAGACCCCGATTATAAAGTAAATATGACTAGCGAAGACTTCCAAAAAGGCAAAGATACGATCATAGAATATGCCCGCACCTTGCTGAGTAAGTAGCCCTTTATTATATAATAAAACATAGCGATAGACCTATTTCAGCCCATCGCTATGCTTTTTTCGTTAATAACTAACATCTTATTGGTTGATGTTACGCTCACGTTCTTCGTCTTTAATTTCAAACTTACGGCGAATAAAAAACGATACTATTAATCCTAATCCCATACCAAGACTTAACGTGAAAATAAAGCTAGTATCACCATTCATTCCTGCAAAAAGATAAAGGAGGTAGCCCAAACCTAGTCCCAGAAGTATAAACCCCCAATGCAAAGAAGCATATTTTTTACTCTTCTTAGGTTCTGGAAAAAGTTCTTTCATAGTGTCTAATGACACTCCTTTCTCTATTATCGCTTGCTTTACACGTTCTTCACTTTGGTTTTTCTTTCCCTCAACAATGGCATTTGAGATAACCCCAATGATACCACATAAAATTCCAGATACTGCGCAAATTAATCCGACTAATTGTCCGCCATGCATAACATACATTAAAATTCCCATAACTTTATATTTTTATTATTATTACTCTTTATTGTTAAGACTTTCCTTATGCAATATTATTACACTATCGATAAGAAAAATTTTTCACTAATCCATCACAAGCATAGATTACCAAACCTACAAACGCACTCATTACAATAACCAATGGTGTCGAGAAATTATCAACCTTCATTGCGCAATAAGCTCCGTAAGCTGATACTAACAACAGTAATGGCAAACCAAAACTGAAAGCAACTAGGCGAAGCATACTATTCCACTTACTTCTCTGTTTAGCGTGTCGCAACTCTTTCATCACCTCCACCTGAATGGCATCTTGTATCATTTGCCGTTGCAGCGTTTCTGCTATCAACGCATCTAGTTCTTTATCATTAAGCTCTTTCATCTTCCATTTTCTTTTTAAGTTGTTCACGAATGCGGTGAAGTTTCACCAAAACATTACTTTGGGTCATACCTAACTTCCCCGCAATATCATTAGCTTTCTTTCCTTCATAGTAGTGAAGTTTGATGATTGCTTGGTCGTTTTCCGAGAGAGTAGCCATTGCCGCTTCCATTTGTAGCAACTTACGCTCGCGTTCCTCATTATAAGGATCGTCTTGCTCTTTGCTACCAATATTATCAATGGGTGTGGAGCGAAGTCGTTTTGCCTTGGCAATAGCATCGAGCGATAGATGCATAGCAATGGCACTGATCCAACCACCTAGCGCACCACCCCGCCAACATTCTAGTCGGGTGTAAGCACGTACAAATGTTTGCTGCGTGAGTTCTTGTGCCTCCTCTGTATTTTTCGTCATACAGAGCATCTTCGAGAAAACCTGTCCCGAATAACGCTTAACGATCTCCGCATACAGCTTCGTGTCGCCTTGCAATATCTGTTCTACGAGTTCTTTTTCGTCCATTTCTTAGATATTTCTGTCTTATAGACGGCAATGGTTTCATATTATTACACCAAAAATACAAAATAATTAGAAAAAGTTTCCCTAATATGCGCACTTTATTTTTCAGTGCTTCTACCTTATTATATTATAGTACGCCTATCCTTAGCCGACTTATCTTGCTACTTTTTGCCTCAAAGCCTCTCCCTTAAATGGCGATAATCATGGCAATTATGCTAAAAAAATCGCCAAAACTCATATTATTCTTGTAAATCACAGCTAGAAATATTTCAAAACATTTGGCAGTTCCACCAAAAACCTATACCTTTGCACAGTCTTAAAAAGATACGCGCCTGTGGCGAAATTGGTAGACGCGCTAGACTTAGGATCTAGTGTTTCGCGACGTGTAGGTTCGAGTCCTATCAGGCGCACATCAAGCAAAAGAGCTGTAAGTTTTTTAACTTATGGCTCTTTTCTTTTTATATACTCCGCACAGAAAAATATTTTACACGAAAACTATACATAAGCTATTACGTTGCAAAAGGGCATGTTTTACCGAGTAAAAGATGACCTTTTACGCTACAAAAGGTTACCTTTTGCACGGTAAAAGGTAACCTTTTAAAAACTCACTCATAACGTACAGAATATCAATGAGTTAAAAACACTCTCTATTCTATCATTAAACCGTTTAGATAGAAAGAAATAATATTACATTTATACCACCACTTGGCGCATTAGATATGTAGCGGGAAACTGTAATCTATAGAGAAAAGAGTGCTATATAAGACTCCACTACAAAAAATCTGAAAGATGCAATTTCCGTTGCCACAGATAAACAAAATATACCCCATAAATATATAACATGGTAAAGTAGCTTTAGAAAAAAACATATAAGAAGCTCTTAAAAACAGCTTACTAAAACAATAAAATATAATATCTTAAAATATTGCATAGTTTACAATTTTAGATCATTTATTTTTTTTATCTTTGTACATGGTTACACAAAATGGATAACTTTTAGAAACAACTAAATCTTTAAACAATTGGTAATCAGATATATTTAACTTAAAAACAGACAACTTACCATAAATAATACAAGATGCAAGTTACCAAAAGAGATGGCAGTATAGAAAACTATACTCAATCAAAAATAATAGCAGCGATAGGAAAAAGCTTTGCTAGCACAGAAAACTTAGGTCATCAAAAAGAAATAGAGGAGATGGCTTTGGAGGTGGAAAATTTCCTAAAAGAAAACACCTGCAAACGTGATGTGGAAAACATTCAGGACAAAGTGGAAAAAACCTTAATGGCACATGGTTTCTTCGACGAGGCAAAAAGCTATATCCTTTTTCGCTGGCAACGCAATGAGCAACGTAAATATATCAAGAATATAGCTTTTAACATTGGTGATAACGAGATAGAAAAAGTATTGAATGGTATCCGTCAGGATTTCCGCGGCGCAGAATATAGCGTTACTTTGTTGTCGGATAAGTTTATGAGTTTCTCTAAACCGCTGATGACACAGAAGGAAAAGCTTAACGCCTTGGTAAAAGCTGCCGTGGAATTGACCACTGCCGAGTGTCCACAATGGGAAATGATAGCGGGCAGATTGCTAAGTTTTCAGCTCAACCGCAGCATTGATGAGGTGGAACGCAAATTAGGACTCAGCTCTTTTTACGAGAAATTGCGCTATCTTACAGACGAAGGGCTTTACGGAACGTATATTCTGGAACACTATAGCCAAGAAGACATCATGGCTGCCGAAAAGAAAATGGACACTAGTCGCAACCACCTCTTTAATTATAGCGGACTAGACCTCTTATCAAAGCGCTACCTTATCCACACCTTTGACCATAAAGTCATTGAGCGTGTACAGGAAATGTATATGGGTATTGCCCTCCATTTGGCAATTCCTGAAAAAGAAAACCGTATGGAATGGGTGGGCAAGATTTATGATTTGCTCAGCCAGCTAGAGGTGACGATGGCTACGCCTACCCTCTCTAATGCGCGAAAACCTCATCATCAGCTATCTAGTTGCTTCATCGACACGGTGCCAGATAGTCTCATCGGCATTTATCGCAGTATCGACAACTTTGCTCAAGTGAGCAAACATGGCGGTGGTATGGGTATGTATTTTGGTAAGGTGCGTGCCACAGGTGGTGATATTCGTGGGTTTAAAGGCGTAGCTGGCGGTGTGATACGGTGGATGAAGTTGGTAAACGACACGGCAGTAGCTGTAGATCAGCTCGGTATGCGACAAGGTGCTGTAGCTGTTTACCTAGATGTTTGGCATAAGGATATTCCTGAATTTTTACAATTACGCACCAATAACGGCGACGATCGTATGAAGGCACACGATATATTTCCTGCTGTTTGCTATCCCGATTTGTTTTGGCGCATGGCAGAACAGAGCCTTGACCAGAACTGGACTCTTTTCTGTCCGAACGAGATTTTACGTGTAAAGGGATATGCTTTGGAAGATTTCTATGGCGAAGAATGGGAACGCCGTTATCAAGAGTGTATCAACGATGCTCGCCTTTCGCGACGAGTGATTAGCATAAAAGACCTTGTTCGCCTTATTCTTCGCTCGGCAGTAGAGACGGGAACACCATTTACATTCAACAGAGACATCGTAAATAGGGCTAACCCTAATAACCATAAGGGTATTATTTACTGCTCTAACCTCTGCACAGAGATTGCACAAAACATGGCAGCTATTGAGGAAGTAAGTCAAGAAGTAAAGACCGAAAATGGCGACAAGGTGGTAATAACAACCGTAAAACCCGGCGATTTTGTGGTGTGCAATTTGGCTAGTTTATCATTAGGCAGACTGCCTTTGGAAGACAAAGAAGCCATGTGCGACAAGGTGGCAACGGTGGTTCGCGCACTGGATAATGTGATCGACCTCAACTTTTACCCAGTTCCATACGCCGAAATTACCAACCACCGCTATCGTAGCATCGGTCTTGGTGTGAGTGGTTATCATCATGCTTTGGCTAAACGTGGTATTAAATGGGAAAGCGACCGACATCTTGAGTTTATGAACGAGGTATTTGAAACCATTAATTATGCGGCTATCAAAGCTAGCTCGGCTATTGCAAAAGAAAAGGGTAGTTATGAATACTTCGAGGGAAGCGACTGGCAAACGGGAGCTTACTTTAAGAAACGCGACTATAATAGCGAGGCATGGCAGCAAATGCAAGCACACGTGGCACAACAGGGTATGCGCAACGCTTATCTGTTGGCTGTAGCACCAACAAGTAGCACGAGTATTTTGGCAGGTACAACGGCTGGTCTCGACCCTATCATGCAGCGTTTTTTCTTAGAAGAAAAGAAAGGAGCTATGTTGCCACGTGTTGCTCCAGAGTTATCCGATAAAACTTATTGGATGTACAAAGGTGCCTATTACATCAACCAGCAATGGAGCGTTCGAGCATCGGGCATTCGACAACGCCATATTGATCAGGCACAAAGCATGAACCTCTATATTACAAACGATTATACAATGCGACAAGTACTCAATCTCTATCTGCTAGCATGGAAAAGCGGTGTAAAAACGATTTACTATGTTAGAAGTAAATCGCTAGAAGTAGAAGAGTGTGAAAGCTGCGCAAGCTAAATAGAAGAATTCATAAAAAAATGGAACAACTACAACGCAACGCCTTGTTCAATCCGCAAGGCGACACAGATTTAAGATTACGCCGTATGATTGGTGGTAACACTACCAACCTTAACGACTTTAATAACATGCGCTACTCGTGGGTAAGCGATTGGTATCGTCAGGCTATGAACAATTTTTGGATTCCAGAAGAAATTAATCTAGCGCAAGACATTAAGGACTACCCTAACCTACCTCCTGCCGAGCGTAAGGCTTACGATAAGATCCTTAGTTTCTTAGTATTCCTCGACTCTTTGCAGAGCAATAACCTACCCACCATCAGCGAATATATCACAGCCAACGAGGTGAACCTTTGCTTGCACATTCAAACTTTCCAAGAGTGTGTGCATAGTCAGAGCTATAGCTATATGCTAGATAGTATTTGTTCGCCAGAAGAACGTAACGATATTCTTTACCAATGGAAGACCGATGAACACCTGCTACGCCGTAATACTTTTATTGGCGATTGCTACAATGAGTTTCAAGCCCATCGTAATAAGTTCTGTCTAATGAAAGCTTGCATCGCCAATTTTATCCTCGAAGGAATCTACTTCTATAGCGGTTTTATGTTCTTCTATAATCTAAGTAGAAACGGAAAAATGTCGGGATCGGCACAAGAAATTCGCTATATCAATCGTGATGAGAATACACACTTGTGGCTTTTCCGCAATATGATAATAGAGCTAAAACAAGAAGAGCCAGAGCTATTTACACCAGAGAAAGTGGCTATATATGAGGCTATGATGCGTGAAGGTGTGGCACAAGAAATAGCATGGGGACAATATGTTATAGGCAATGAGGTACAAGGACTAACCCAGCAAATGGTGTCCGATTACATTCGCTATCTTGGCAACCTACGTTGGAAGAGTCTTGGCTTTGATTATCTTTTCGAAGACAACCAAACAGAGCCTACTGATATGGAATGGGTGGCACAATATTCGAACGCGAATATGGTAAAGACCGATTTCTTTGAAGCCAAGAGTACTGCTTATGCAAAGAGTACTGCGCTAATAGATGATTTGTAAAAAGAATAAAGGAAAATAGGAACGACAAAGAACTATAATAAAAAGCCATGACCAAGAGGAAAACTTCTCTTGATCATGGCTTTTCCTTTTTATGATCTAATAACTTATGTACTTAACTACAAATTTAGAGGAACACTAGTAACTATGAAGCTTCTAACTATTGCGTTTGGAAGTGCCACTCAATATTCTCTTGCAGCATTTCTGAGTTATCTAAAGTTAATGTAAATTGTTTAGGATTGGGGCCTGAAGCATCAATAGCTATATTATACATAACATTTCGCTTAATAGTAATATCTTTTTGATCTGTAAAAACAGTTCCATCAGCTTTAGTCCAAGTTAAAAAGAGCGTAAGTGTAACACTATAATTGTCAGCACTTGCTTCGTCTAGTCTACTAAAAGGATAAATAAAAGAATGATCATAAGCATCGTTTTGCGCACTTACCTCCACACTTTCTGTGCCGTTATAGCTTATCTTCAACGTTCCCTCTTTTGGAGGCTTGATACTGAAGTGTAAACCATACACCATCTTTTTGAGTGCTAACTGAGGATCAGCACCTGCCGCAGGATTATATCCATCAACAACGCCATAATACTTATAAATGTGAGAAACTTTCGCTACATCATCTTGTCCCATAAGGTTTACTGAAAAATTCTTCATACTGGAGAGGTTTTCCGATGTGGAACGTACAAAAGCATTGCTAGCCTCGGTAGGTAATCCTGCATCCCCATGAAGGTATGGAGCTTTGTAAACTAAGCCCTCATGAAAGAGTTGGCTTTCATCATCTTGTATAGCAACACACTCGAATTTATAAGTACTACCCTCTGGTAACTCAAGGCTCACCTTTGACACATCGGTGAAAAGACCATAGGCATACTTAGCGTATGATGCAAACCCCTCTTTCTTAGCATAAACATTTATACCATAAACGATTTGAGAACTTAGAGGTACACGAGAAGCCCCTACCATTGGCGTAGTCTCAGAAGCTAAATTTAATGATACTAATTGCGTTTTCTGTGTAGTTGCTTCAGTATCGTCTCCGCTTCCCTCTAATACCGCTTTCTCACATGAACTAAAAGTAAAGAGCATGAAAAACGCAGTAGTAAATACAAATAATGTCCTTTTCATATTGTTTAGTTTTATTCTAGTTATAGTCTTAGGTAATATAAAGCCATTTTTGGCTTGTAAAGCTTTAGCTTGTTTTTACAAAAGTAAAAGATATAATTAAAAATGCAATCGGTAAGCTATTAAATATCATTACTTCTGTATTAAAAACTTGCTTTTTATATATCTTACCAAACAGCCTCACACAATTTGCCACCTACTTGACTATCTTAGTTGAAAGGCTGTGTCAGTAATTAGTCGATCACCACAGCAGTACCACTTGTAGCTACCATAAGCATTGTTCCCCCTTGACCTACTGTTTCATAATCAATATCGACACCAACTATAGCATTTGCTCCCATTGCTTGTGCACGTTGCATCATTTCGTTAATAGACGTTTCCTTACCTTCGATAAGAACTTTTTCATACGACTTACTGCGTCCACCGATAATATCTCGGATACCAGCAGCAAAGTCTTTAAAGAAGTTTGCACCGATAATTGTTTCTCCAGTTACCAATCCCTTGTATTCAAGGATCTTGTGTCCCTCTATTTGAGGAGTTGTTGTAATAATCATAAAGTAGATAATTTATAGTTAAACATAAAAGTAATCTTGTTTGTAAGTAATAGATAGCTACAAATTTAAGAAATCTATCCCTACATACAAAATAAAAAGTAGAATAAATATTTAGTTTTCTTTTTCTGCTTCCTTTAAGCGTTTACGCTCTTCTAGCATAGCCTTTGCGCGTTGTTCTGCAAGAATAGCAGCCTCATTGGTAGCTTCGTCCTCTGGCTTTATACGCATCGTACCCATTATTTTGACAAGATCTTTCACTACTTCACCACCAGCAATAAGTCCTGCTGTGGCTGGCACCCAAGCATTGGAGCTAGGAATGGTATGGCGTTCGGTACATTTACGCATATTTTTGTCAGGACAAATACAGTGAAAAGCACAACTTATTTCTGGTTGTTCGATACTTTCCAATGGCTCTTCAGGACTATATACCACCTTTAGATGTTTGATTTTTGTCTTGCGAAGTTTCTTACGAATAACTTTAGCTAGTGGATCATTGATTGTTTTAAAAATATCAGTTACCTCAAACTTGGTAGCATCTAGCTTATAAGCAGCTCCCATACACGACAGCAGCGGGATATTCAATTCATGACAGCGATAGATTAAATCAAGTTTTGCTGTTACAGTATCAATGCAATCAATAACATAGTCATAGTTAGCGAAATCGAACTGTGCGGCATTGTCTGGCAAATAAAACGTTTGATACTTGCGTACGATGCAGCGGGGATTGATGGAGAGAATACGTTCTTCGGCTATATCCACTTTAAACTTTCCTACTGTTTTTGTGGTAGCTAAGAGTTGTCTATTAACGTTAGTAAGGCATACACGGTCGTCATCTACAATGTCGATAGCTCCCACACCACTGCGTGCAAGTACCTCAACAGCATATCCGCCCACGCCACCTACTCCAAAGACGCACACTCTGCTTCCTTGTAGTGTGTTTAAGGCTGGTTTACCTAATAATAATTGTGTTCGTGAAAACTGATTTTGCATGAATTATATTTAATAAGATAAGATGGAAATCTTAATTTTTAACTAGTCGAATACTTGTTGGCTCTACTGTTATTAAGTGCTTTTTATATAAGTCGCCAATGGCTTTTTTATAGACTTTCTTGGATACTTGGAAGCGATATTTTATAGCTTCAGCATCGCTCTTATCGCCAAGATTACAAAATCCATCGTGAGTTTCGAGATATTCTAGTAGCGTTTCAGCGAAGTCGACGGTATGGCGTTGCCCTGTAGGCTGAAGGGTACAATCTATTTTACCATCAGGACGAACATTAGCGATGTAACCTTTCAGCTTATCGCCAGTATGGATACGTTGGAATACTTGATCCTCATAAATCAAACCAGGATACTTATTATCAATAATCACCTTAAAGCCAAGATCGGTCTTTTGCCAGATAAGCAGATCGACCTTCTCCCCATGCTTATAGCTTGATGGTTCTTTCGAGAAATAACGATCTACCTTTGCCGATGCAACAAGGCGGTAAGTTTCCTCATCAAGGTGTATATACACAATGTAAGAATTGCCTATTTCCATGCGCTTCTTTTGTTCGCGGAAAGGGCAGAAGAGATCTTTTGTTACGCCCCATGATAGGAATGCACCAAACTCGTTGACCCATGAACATTCCAAATAAGCAAAGCTATTCACTGTGGCGAGGGGGTGTTCGGTAGTGGCTATGGGGCGTTCGTCTTGATCAAGATAAACGAGAACTTCTACCTCATCGCCTATTTCCAATCCCTCTGGTACATATTTCTGTGGCATCAAGATGTCGCCAGCCTTACCACCATCTAGGTAAACACCAAACTCCTCACCAAAACCTTCGCGCAATGCTTTTTTTACTACAGTGAGCTTATTATACGTACCTAATTCTATCTTTTTCATGTCTTGTCGTCCTTTTTAATTTGCTTAATATGAATGAGTTATCGCTTATTCTGCGACAAACTGCGCATCAGAGGGAACATGTTGTCGGCTTTCGTCCGAAACAATGATACCATCTTTCAAGTGTATGGTTCTATCTGTAATGCTAGCCAAATTCTCATCGTGGGTAACGATGACGAAGGTTTGTCCAAACTTATCTCTTAATTCAAAGAAAAGTTGGTGAAGTTCCTCTTTATTTTTTGTGTCCAAACTTCCAGAAGGTTCATCAGCAAGTATCACCGCAGGGTTGTTTACCAACGCTCTAGCTACAGCAACACGCTGTTTCTCACCACCTGAAAGCTCGTTAGGCTTATGGCTAGCCCGACCAGTTAAGCCCAAAAAGCCTAGCAATTCTTCGGCTCTTGCCTTTGCTTCCTTTGTACTTTTACCAGCAATATAAGCAGGTATCATGATGTTTTCGAGGGCGGTAAACTCTGGTAGTAGTTGATGGAACTGAAAAACAAAACCGAGGTGCTGGTTACGAAAATCGCTCAATTTGCTAGTAGAAAGACTGCTAACATCAATACCATCGATAACTATCGAACCACTATCAGGGCGATCAAGTGTGCCCACAATCTGTAACAATGTAGTTTTGCCTGCACCCGAAGGTCCCACAATACTAACAACCTCACCTTTCTCTATATGTAAATCGATACCCTTCAGCACCTGAAGCGAACCGAAACTCTTAGTAATACCTTTTATATCTATCATAGCTTTTGTAAGTTTTTCTTATGTATCCATTCACTTGCTACCTCGTAAACACTACGTTCTTCTGTGTGCTGCGACTCTGCAAAAGTCATACTATCCATACCGCTTCCATACTGATCGGGAAAGATGATCATAATGGTTTTGCCACTAAAGTATTGGTTTATCTCGTTAGGAAGGTCGTCCATAGCTGGCTTATAAGAAATAGTTCCCTTACGTGCGGTAACTATCACGAACATGTGGTCGTCCTTTACATGCATGGCTTTATTAGGCAGTTCGTTCCAATGCTCCATTAGCTCGTATTCGGCACGCACACTAGGAAAGTTATTAACGAGATACTCTTTTATCAAGTCGAGCGTTTCCTGACGACCATTAAACACGATGCGGCACTCCATATTGCCTGCCATTCGTGCCAAACGCTCTAGCCAGCGATAGAACCCGGGATCGTATTCTGCTCTTGAAGGTACTGCTACTTGAATGCGGCGAATAGTGTTTAGTGGCTGCTTTATGCGGGCTATGATGATCTGACGGTTAAGACGTTGATACACACTGCGCGCAAATTCACCCCAAAAACCGCCATTTTTGTGGTGGTTGAAATGAAGTCCCATGATAACCTCTGAAGCCCTATTTTCCTTAAAAGCGTACATTATTCCGTTTGCTATATTGGCTGCCACACGCACTTGGGTGGATATAGGAACATCTGCCGAACTAGCAAGTTTGCTTATCTTGTCAAGGATGTGCTGACCTTCTGCTTGTTTTTTGTGCATATTAACATCATCATACACCACGTTGAGTGCCACTACCTCACGTTTCAGTTTGGGGTTGCGCATCATACACGCAAGACTGAAAAGATTGGTTGATGTGCCAGCATACTTCACTGGAATAAGAATTTTCTCATCATTATCCACCTTCTTCTCTTTGAAATCTTCTTTCTCCGATAAGCGTAATTGTTGCGCTGCACGCTCTGTTACCATAGTCGAAATGATGCAAGTAAAAAGGATCATAAGTACTATTCCGTTGAGAATAGCATTGTCGAAGAGGTACTCGCCGTTACCAATAGGTAACTTACAGCCCACCATCGCCAATGCTATAGCACCAGCAGCATGAGCCGAAGTAAGACCAAAAATCATGTGTCCCGACTGTTTTGATAACTTAAAAATCCATGCAGCGATATACGATGCGAGGGCTTTTCCTAACGTTCCAAACACGGTTAGGCATACCATTATCCATAATATATGGGTACCTTGAAAGAGTAGTTTAACATTGATGAGCATACCCACACCTATCAAGAAGTATGGAATGAATAAAGCGTTACCCGTAAATTCCAGACGGTTCATGAGCGGCGAAACTTTGGGAACAAATCTGTTTAAGATCAGTCCTGAGAGAAATGCGCCAAAGATGCCTTCTACACCAATGGCAGAAGACAAGACTGCCGAGCCAAACATAATACCAAGAATAAAGGTAAATTGCATCACGCTATCAGAATAGCGATGTAAGAACCAACGTGCTAAACGAGGAATAGCATAAAAGAGCAACGTACTATAGGCAATAAATTTTGCAGCAAATAGGATCCAAAACATAGTACCACCATTGCCATTTACCGAGTTGGTTATGGAGGAAAGAATGATGAGCGAAACCAATAATGCGAGCATTGTCCCCCCCACACTAATGGTAGTGGTTACGTGTTTCGTTAGTCCATAACGCCCCACAATGGGATAGGCTATTAGCGTGTTGTCTGCCATAATGGTACTGATGAGCAAGGCTGCCATACCTCCATAATGGAGTAACGAGGTGAAAGCACCATAGATAAGAACAAAAGGACAGAGAAAAGTGAGTAAGCAAAAAATGATAACCTGCCTGCTATTCTTTTTTAATCCTTCCATATCTAGCTCTAGCCCTGCCAAGAACATAATGTAGTATAAACCCACTTGCCCAAATATCTCAAACGAAGCATCACGCTCTAGGATATTAAAACCATCCTTACCCACAAGCACTCCTGCTAAAACCATTCCGATAATGTGTGGAATGCGCAATTTTCCCATGATGATAGGAGAAAATAAAATCATCAGCAATACAACGAAAAAGATAAGTGTTGGATCTGTAATGGGGAAAAAATGGGATAGCTCGATCATTGTTGATATTGGATGTATTTATTATTAAATGAGGTGGGGCGTGTTGCGGATGTGCTTTCTTTGCAGAAAGAACCTTTATAGCTAACACTATCCGTAGGTTGCGCTCCACTACGTTACGCTTAACCCACGGCTAAGCACATATCACCTTTCAGGTGAGAAAGCACTACCGTCTATAATGCAAAGATAGTGCAAATGAGCGGAATGAAAGTTTACTTTCAAATTCCCGAATGCAGCCTATCTTATGCAAAGATAGTGCAAATGAGGGCAAAGGAAGCTTGCTTACAATTTGCCGAATGCAGCCTATCTTATGCAAAGATAGTGCAAATGAGCGCAAAGGAAGCTTGCTTACAATTTGCCGAATGCAGCCTATCTTATGCAAAGATAGTAAATTTATGACATAGTAAAGTTGATAATTAATGGTTTTTTGTACTTTTGCAGCATAATCAGAATAATAATATTTTAGATAGAGTATATGAAAGTAGCAATTGTTGGCGCCAGTGGTGCTGTAGGGCAAGAATTTCTTCGCATCTTAGATCAGAGAAACTTTCCCATAGATAATTTGGTTTTGTTTGGTTCTTCACGTTCAGCAGGTACTAAATACACTTTTAAAAGTAAGGAATATGAGGTAAAATTGCTTCAGCATAACGACGATTTTAAGGATATAGATATAGCCTTTGCTAGTGCTGGTGGTAGCACTTCAGCAGAATTTGCAGAAACCATTACAAAGTATGGCGCTGTGATGATCGACAACTCTAGCCAGTTTCGTCAAGACGATGATGTGCCATTAGTAGTGCCAGAGATCAATGCAGAAGATGCTTTAAACCGTCCTCGTGGTATCATTGCCAACCCTAACTGTACTACAATTATGATGGTAGTGGCACTAGCCCCTATCGAGAAGCTTAGCCACATTAAGAAAATACATATCAGTAGCTATCAGAGTGCTTCGGGTGCTGGGGCTGCTGCAATGGCGGAACTTGAGCAGCAATATAGGGAATTGCTATCAACAGGCGAGGTAAAGACCGTAGATAAGTTCCCACACCAGTTGGCTTACAATGTTATTCCTCAAATAGATAAGATGACCGAAACCGACTATACAAAGGAAGAGATGAAGATGTTTAACGAAACACGTAAGATAATGCACTCGGATGTTCGCACTAGTGCTACCTGTGTTCGTGTATCTTCTTTGCGTAGTCATTCTGAAAGTGTATGGTTTGAAACAGAAAAGCCCCTAGAGGTTGCTGCTATTCGTGAAGCCTTGAAAGCCGCTCCCGGTGTAACATTGGTAGACGATCCACAACACTATGTTTATCCTATGCCATTAGAAAGTGCTGGTCACGACGATATCTATGTAGGGCGTGTTCGTAAGGATCTTGCCGATGACAATAGCTGTGTATTATGGTTAACGGGCGATCAGATCCGTAAGGGTGCCGCACTAAATGCTGTTCAGATAGCAGAATACTTGATTAAGGTGGGTAACATTAAGTAAATAAATAGCAATAGGCTATCTTTCGTTGAGCAAACGCTTAGCTTTCTATTCACAAAACATCATCTTTTGCAAAGAAAAATAATTTATTTTTAATTGAAAAATAAATTAAAAAAACTTTGAAAATAAATTATTTTTGGGTACATTTGCATACCTTCTATTTGAAGAAAGATAAGCCATTACTAGAAAAAAGAGGATGTTTTACCACAGAAGCACTTATCTTTTGTTTTGAAGAAGGCAAACAGAGTAAGGATTTTAAAGAAAAGTATTATGGCAGTAAAGATCAGACTACAGCAAAGTAAGTTTAAGGAAGAGAATCGCGGCGGAAAGTGGCACGCACGCACTGTGAGTAGTGGAGTATCCACCATTGACGACTTGGCGGATGCTATTCAAGAGAGTACATCGTTTACACGTGGTGATGTTCGCGGTATCGTAATGGCACTCATTGATGAGATTGGCTTCCAGTTAGCGAATGGCAAAACGGTAGCACTAGATGGTTTGGGGCGTTTCCACCTTACTGTAGAGAGCATCCCCTCAACGACTCCAGAAGATTTTTCTTTGCGTAAAAATGTAAAGGGCGTAAAGTGTAAGTTTGTGCCTTCTGGTCGTCGCGATCCTGACACTAACCGCAAGGTAGAAGATTTCGGCTTCGGTGTGCAGGTAGTTTGGGCTGATAAAAATAACAGAGAGCTGAAGTGAACTCTCAACTCTCATCTCGCCACGACTGCCAAAGTGTCAGTTTTTATATCTTTTCTTTCGTTGGCATACCATTTGTGAATTAATCTGCAAATAAAACAGAATAATAAATAAAAAAAAGATATACAATTATGGGAAAGATTATAGGAATTGACTTAGGCACAACAAACTCTTGTGTTTCAGTATTTGAAGGTAACGAGCCAGTAGTAATCGCTAATAGCGAAGGCAAGCGTACTACTCCTTCTGTTATTGGCTTCGTAGAAGGTGGCGAACGTAAGGTGGGCGATCCTGCTAAGCGTCAGGCTATCACAAACCCTGAAAAGACCGTTTACTCTATTAAACGTTTTATGGGTGAAACATTCGATCAGAGTGCAAAGGAAGTAAACCGCGTACCATTTAAGGTAGTAAACGAAGGTGGGTATCCACGTGTTCAGATCGACGATCGTAAATATACTCCTCAGGAAATCTCTGCAATGGTGCTTCAGAAGATGAAGAAAACTGCTGAAGATTATCTTGGTCAGGAGGTTACCGATGCAGTAATCACTGTTCCAGCTTACTTCTCTGACTCACAGCGTCAGGCTACAAAGGAAGCAGGTCAGATTGCAGGCTTGAACGTTCAGCGTATTGTAAACGAACCAACAGCCGCTGCACTTGCATACGGTGTTGATAAAGCTAATAAGGATATGAAGATTGCAGTGTTCGACCTTGGTGGTGGTACATTCGATATTTCTATTCTTGAGTTTGGTGGTGGTGTGTTCGAGGTACTATCTACTAATGGTGATACACACCTTGGTGGCGACGACTTCGACCAAGTAATCATCGACTGGCTAGCTAATGGTTTCCAATCGGAAGAAGGTATTGATCTTCGTAAGGATCCTATGGCTATGCAACGCTTGAAAGAAGCTGCTGAAAAGGCAAAGATTGAACTAAGTTCTTCTTCTTCAACCGAGATTAACCTACCTTATATTACAGCTGAAGGCGGTGTGCCAAAACACTTGGTAAAGACTTTAACTCGTTCACAGTTTGAGCAGTTAGCCCACGAGTTGATCCAAGCTTGTTTGGTACCTTGTCAGAATGCTATCCGCGATGCTAAGCTATCAACTAGCGATATTGATGAGGTTATCCTCGTAGGTGGTTCTAGCCGTATCCCAGCAGTGCAAACATTGGTAAAGAACTACTTTGGTAAAGAGCCTTCTAAGGGTGTTAACCCTGATGAGGTAGTAGCTATAGGTGCTGCTATTCAAGGTGCGATCTTAAACAAGGAAAGCGGTGTAGGCGATATTGTATTGCTTGATGTTACTCCTTTGACATTGGGTATTGAGACTATGGGTGGTGTGATGACCAAGTTGATAGAGGCCAACGCTACCATCCCTGTTAAGAAGAGCGAGGTATTCTCTACCGCAGCCGACAATCAGACAGAGGTAACTATCCACGTATTGCAGGGTGAGCGTCCTATGGCTGCACAGAATAAGAGTATCGGTCAGTTCAATTTAACAGGTATTGCGCCAGCACGTCGTGGTGTGCCACAGATTGAAGTAACTTTTGATATTGATGCTAACGGTATCTTGAGCGTATCGGCAAAGGATAAGGCAACTGGCAAGGAACAATCTATCCGCATCGAGGCATCAAGTGGTTTGAGCGAAGAGGAGATCAATCGTATGAAGGCTGAGGCAGAGCAGAACGCGGCTGCTGATAAGGCTGAACGCGAAAAGATTGACAAGCTAAACCAAGCAGACTCAATGATCTTCACCACTGAAAACTTCCTAAAGGACAACGGTGACAAACTCCCAGCCGACCAGAAGCCAGCTATCGAGCAAGCTCTCCAAGCCCTAAAGGATGCACACAAGGCACAAGACATTGCAGCTATCGACACCGCTACCGCTAACCTCAACAACGTTATGCAGACAGCTAGTCAGCAAATGTATCAAGGTGCTGGCGCACAGCAAGGTGCAGGGCAGCAAGCTGGAGGTCAGCAAGAGCAACCAAAGCAGGATGACAACATCCAAGATGCTGACTTTGAGGAAGTGAAGTAAAAAGAATTATAGATTAGATTATATAGAAAACGGCAGCAGTGCGAAGTGCATTGCTGCCGTTTTTATTTCTGTATAGATACTTTATCCTATTATCTTTCGTTCTATTTCTTGCTTTACCGCTTCAAGTATTAACTTACCTTCTTCTTGCAATACTTTTGGGATTAGTAGAAATTTAGTGGGGATACACCTATCGTTTAGCAAACCTAAAAAGGAAGAAAGAAGAAAAAGAAAAAACGTAAAATCTTATAATTATGGCAGACAATACATTTATCCTCTTTGAGGAAATCAAAAACAAGCTGGAGACAATTTACAGGGAGCTAAAGGAGTTGAAAGAAAAGGAGAGCGGTTCTGTTTCCCTCCCTGTTCAATCTACACTAGCACAAAGTGATGAGCAGAAAGAACAGGAATTGCTCAATCAGTATGAACAGCGAACAAAAGAAGTGATTAACAAGTATATTGGTGTGCAAGTGCGCAT
>QWBY01000158.1_pt1 | contig 99223 bp, 90 predicted proteins | sample 1972471 | NCBI WGS metagenome assembly QWBY01 (sample SAMN09866722, study PRJNA288562) | Human gut metagenome isolate term6_stool, whole genome shotgun sequencing...
TTGGGTTGGTTTTTCTAATTGATTAATTTCATTTAAAGCATATTGGATTGATTTTAATCCCTTTACAATAACTGAATATTGAAAATCATTTAATTTTGTTGAAAAATATGTGGCATAAAAAGCTTTTGGATAATAAACCTTGTAATATGCAATCCTATAACTCATCAAACAATAAGCAACTGCGTGAGCTTTCGGGAAAAGATATTTTATTTTCAAACAAGAATCAATATACCAATCAGGAACATTATTATCTTTCATATAAGCCAAAGTTTCTTCTGATAAAGTTTTTCCTTTTCTTACTTTTTCCATTATTTGGAAAGATTTTTTCTTATCAAGTCCTAGATTAATCAAAGAATTCATGATGTCATCACGAGTTGAAATTATTTGATCAAACCCTGCTGTTTTTGATTTTACCAAATCCTGAGCATTATTTAGCCACACATCAGTACCATGTGAAAGACCAGAAATTCTAGTCATTTCAGAAAATTTGGTTGGAAAAGTATCTTTTAACATCCCTCTTACAAAAGATGTACCAAATTCTGGAATCCCTAAAGTTCCTATCTCATTATTTGAAAAATCATATTTTATATTTAATGGTTTGGTTGAAGAGAAAATATTCATTACATTTTCATCATCCATTTGAAGTTTTAAAGGATCTGTATTTGTTAAATCTTGTAAACTTCTAATAATTGTAGGAACATCGTGGCCCAATAAATCGAGTTTTAAAATTACTCCATGCATCATATTGTAGGTAAAATGCGTTGTTTTTATATCGTCTATATCGTCTTTTCCATCGTCTGCTGGATATTGAACAGGAGAAAAATCATAAATATTTTTATCATTTGGCACAATCATAAGACCACCTGGGTGTTGACCTGTTGTTCTTTTTACATCGAAAAGTCCTCTTTGAAATTTTCTAATTTGTGCATTAGAAAGATTTAGGTCATTATCTTCCATATATTTTTTGATATAACCAAAAGCAGTATTATCTTTTATAGTCCCAATTGTTCCTGCCCTAAAAACTTTTCCTTCACCAAATAATTCTTCAGTATATTTGTGAATAGTTGGTTGATATTCTCCAGCAAAATTCAAATCAATATCTGGCTCCTTATCTCCTTCAAAGCCCAAGAAAACTTCAAAAGGAATATCATGGCCGTCTTTATTCATTTCTGCTCCACATTTTGGACAAGTTTTATCTGGCAAATCTATTCCAGCTCCAACGCTACCATCAGTTATAAATTCTGAATGTTTACATTCTGGACAAACATAATGAGGAGCAAGCGGATTTACTTCTGTAATATTTGCCATTGTTGCTGCAAAAGATGAACCAACAGAACCTCTTGATCCAACCAAATATCCATCCTCATTTGATTTTTCCACGAGCTCTTTTGCAATTATATATAAAACTGCATAACCGTTTGAAATTATAGAATCAAGCTCCTTATCAAGTCTTGTTTTTACAAGATCAGGAAGAGGATCTCCATAAATTGATATTGCTTTTTCATAAGTTGTATCTTTTAATTTTTTATCAGATCCTTCAATTTTTGGTGGAAAAGTTTCGTGAGGAATTGGCATAATGCTTTCCAAACTATCAGAAATTTTAATTGTATTATCAATTACTACTTCCATTTTTGTTTGATCATCTAAATAATAAAATTCATCAAGCATTTCATTGGTTGTTTTTAAATAATAAAGTGGATTATTTTCCTTGTAATGGAAAAATTGCCCCTTGTGAAGAATATTTCTAAGAACATAATCTTTCTTTTCCATATACCTTACAGAGCCTGTTGCAACAACCAATTTATTATATTTTTTTCCAAGCTCAATTATTTTTTTATTTATTTCTATAATTTGATTTTTATCTCTTATAGATCCATTTTCTAAATCATCAGCAAAAACTCCCATCGCCTCTATTTGGAAAAAATCAAAAAATTCGCAAATTTTTTCTATTTTTTCTTCAGAAAAATCATCTCTTATAGCCTTAAACAAAAGACCGTCTTTGCCACCAGAGCCTATTATCAAGCCTTCCTTATTTTCTTTTACCAAATCAAAAGGCGTTTTTGCCTCCAAATTAAAATATTTCATCCTAGATTCTGAAATTATTTTATAAAGATTTTTAAGGCCAGTATAATTTTTTGCAAAAATAATTGATGAGAAATTTTCGTGACGAGCTATAGGCCATTTTGTTTTTATTGAATTAATTTTTTCAAGACTAAGGCCTTTATTTTTATCCTTAATTTTTTCAAATAATTTAATAAAAATTTTGGCAGTTGTCATTGCATCATCGCTTGCTCTGTGATGGTTAAAAGGTCCAACTCCTAATTTTTTTGCAAGTTTATCAAGAGAAAATCTTCCCATATATGGAAAAACTGCTCTTGCCATTGGCAAAGTATCTAAATAAACTGGCTCAAATTTATAAGATAAGTTATCACAGGCTTCTGTTATAAAACCAATATCAAAATCTGTATTTTGTCCTACAAAATATGAATCTTTTGAAAATTCTAAAAATCTTGGCAAAACTTCATCAATTTTCGGCTTATCCATTACCATTTCGTTTGTAATTCCTGTAAGTTCAACAACCTTTTGAGGAATCATTTTTTCTGGATTTACAAGCTCATTAAAAACTTCAACAATTTCTCCATTTTCAATTTTTACCGCACCAATTTCTGTGATTTTATCTATATATTTTGAAAGTCCAGTCGTCTCCAAGTCAAATACAATAAATCTTTGATTTTTTAAATCGCTTATATCATTTATTTTTTTATTGTAGTTGTTAGTTAAAATCCTTAAATTTTTATCGACCAACAAAAGCTCTGCTCCTGCTAGCATTTTTATATCATTTTTTCCAAGTTTGTCATACATATCTGGAAGAGCCTGTAGGGTTTCTGTATCTGTAATTCCACAAGCGCTATGGCCCCAAGCTTTTAATTTTTTTGCTAGCTCATCCATATCAACAAATCCATCAAGGTTTGTCATTTTCGTATGAATTTCAAGCTCAACTCTTTTTTTAGGATAAGTATCAAGTCTTTCTTTTTTTTCACATTCCACCATAGAATTTACTGTAAAAACATCTTCATGTGAAAAGCTATCATAGTTTAAAACGCCTTGAACTTGAACTATCATTTTTTCTTTTAAATTTTCAAGTTTTGATTTATTTCTTGGTTGGACAAACATCTTGCAAGCTATTGCATCAGATTCATCTTCAAGATCAAAAGAATAAATAAAGTTTCCTCTTTTTGATTCAAAAATATCAATTCCAAAGATTTCTCCCTTTATAGAAAGATTCATGCCTTTTTTGTCATAAATTTCTTCAATTTTAAATAAATCTCCATTTATATTTCTGCCGTATTTCAAAATTTCTGTCTGCTTTATTTCTTTTTTTTCAGAATTTTTCTTATTATTTCTAGCATTTTCAATCATATTTTCAAGCTCGATTTTTTTTAAATCTCTAAGGCTTGATGTTTTTTCTTCTTCTTGGTTTTTTGAAGGTTCTTTCTTGTCTTCTTCAATTTTTGGCAAATCAAATATATCTTGATTGTTTAATGAAGACTCTTTATTTTCTTGATTTTTTTCTTCAATATTTTCGCCCAAATTTTCTGGATTTTCATAACCTGTTTCATAATAATCTGGAAGAGGTTGGCTTTCATAAAAATCATCTATGGAATTTGTTTCTTTTTTATTTTCCTTTTCAAATTGCAATGACAAATTAACATAAGAAAAATATGATTCAAGTTTTTTTTCAATATTTTCATCATATTCTCCTAGAATATTTAATTTCAATTTATTTAATTTTTTTGAATAAATCGCCTTGTTTATATAATAATCTTTGTCAATTTCAATAATAGATTTTAGATTAATTTTCATTTTTTTCATCTTTCAAAATTTCTTCAATCAAACTGTCAACTATTTCTTCTTGTTTTACTTTTTTTATTGTAATTCCTTTTTTAAATAAAAATCCATAGCCTTTTGCACAAGCTATTCCATAATCTGCTTCTTTTGCCTCTCCTGGACCATTTACTGGACAACCCATTATGGCAACTTTTAAATTTAAATTTAATTTATCAAGTCTTTCGCTTGCCTCATTTACAATTTCATCTAAATTTACACTTGTTCTTGAACAAGTTGGGCAAGAAACCAAATCAATTCCATCTCGTCTAAGTCCCAAAGATTTTAAAATTGTTTTTCCAGCCTTTACTTCTTGAATTGGATCTCCAGTTATTGAAACTCTAATTGTATCTCCAATTCCATCTTTTAAAAGTGAGCCCATTCCAATTGATGATTTAACCAAAGCTTGATAAAGAGGACCTGCTTCTGTAACTCCCAAATGAAGTGGGTAATCGCAAAGAGAAGAAATTTTTCTATTTACATCAATCATTGTATTTACATCTGATGATTTTATAGAAATAACTATGTCGTGAAAGTCTAAATCTTCTAAAACTTTTACTTCATCAAGGGCAGAATAAACAAGGCTATCAACATTTACTCCCTTATATTTTTCAATCATATCTTTATGAACTGATCCAGAATTTACACCAATCCTTATAGGAATATTTTTCTCCTTACATTTTTCAACTAAAATTTTTACCTTGTCACTTCCCCCAATATTTCCTGGATTTATTCTTAGACAATCACAGCCGTTTTCGACAGCCGCAAGAGCTAGTTTATAATCAAATTGTATGTCTGCCACAAATGGAAGATTGGTTCTTTTTTTTATTTCAGAAATTGCCCTTGCATCTTCAAGAGAATTTATAGCAGATCTTGAAATATCACAACCTGCCTTTTCAAAATCATTAATTTGTTTTACAACTTCTTTTATATTTTTAGTTTCTTTTGTTGTCATTGATTGGATAGAAATAGGAGATCCTCCTCCTATGGCAACATCTCCTACATAAACTTTTCTAGTTTTTTTCAATTTTTACTCCTTTAAAATAAGCTAATTAAATCCTTAATCGTAACCAAAAGAATTAGTCCTAACAAGAGAACAAATCCTCCAATTGTAAATTTTTCTTCAATTTTTTTATTTACTTTCTTTTTTGTAATCATTTCAAATAAGGAAGTAAATATTTTTGACCCATCAAGGGCTGGTATTGGAAGCAAATTAAAAAATCCCAAATTTACACTTATATATCCCAAAAAGAATAATAAATTCATAATTCCAAGATTTGCTTGTCTTCCCATTTCTTTTACAACACCAACAGGCCCTGACAAAGCAGAAAATCCTAATTTTCCAGTAAATAAACTTTTAAGAACATTTATCATCAAAACAATCATAGACCCAACTTCTTTAAAACCAATTTTAATTGATTCAAAAAATCCTACGTCTTTATTTTTTGGAATAAAACCAAGAAGAGGTCTTTTGTTTTCAAATTTTACTTTGACATTTTTTTCTATATATTTATTATCTCTTTTTACTTTTAATGATATTTTGTCATTTTTCCCATGTTTTTGATAATAATTTTCTAAATTTTTTGAAATATCATTAAAATTATTTATTTTATTTCCGTCAATTTCTACAATTTCGTCATTGACTTTAAAGCCTTGAGCTTCTATTGGCGAATTTTTTGTAAAATCTCCAATGCTTGTTGATGCAGTTCCTGTATTAAAAGATACAAAAGCAAATATTAATCCTGCGAAAATCAAATTTGTCAATGGTCCTGCAAGAATTGTAAAAAATCTTTTGTAGGCTGGTGCCTTATCAAAGGATCTTTCATCATCACTTTCGCTATCTTCTCCTTCCATAGCGCAATATCCACCAATTGGAAAAAGATTTACAGAATAAAGAGTTTCTCCTTTTTGTTTTGAAAAAATTTTAGGGCCCATGCCAATGGCAAATTCATTAACCCTAATTCCACTTTTTTTTGCTATAATAAAATGTCCAAATTCATGAATTAAAATCAAAAATAAGAACATTATAATCGATATAATAACTGATTTCATTTTTCTCCTAACTTATATTAATGTAAATAAATAAAGGCAAGGGCTTATAAATAAGATTGAATCAAACCTATCCAAAATCCCACCATGACCTGGAATTAAATTTCCATAATCTTTTATTTTACATTTTCTTTTTATAAACGATGCTACTAAATCTCCAGTTTCTGACAAAAATGCAGCAATTATTGTAAAAATAATTACTAATAATATATTTTTGTCAAGCTTTACATAATTTACATAAATCAAATTTAAAATCACAGCTCCACAAACTCCACCAATAAACCCCTCTATGGTTTTGTGAGGAGAAATAGATTCTAATGATTTGATTTTGTGTTTGCCAATAGTTGAGCCTGTAAGATAAGCAAAAGTATCTGAGCCCCAAGCAATTATATAAAGCATATAAAGATATATTTTATTATTAATTCTTATCGCACTTGACATAAAAATAGAAACATAAGTTACTACAAATAAAAGTGCAAAAAAGTCTTCCATCCTATATTTTTTATTAAAAATCATATATACAAAAATTGCTATGAGTATAGATGTAAAACCAAACATAAATAAATTTTGATGATTGCTAAAGGCATTTATAACAAAAAATAAATTTATTACCATAGCAAATTTTAAAGGAACATTGTATGACAAATTTTTTAGTGCATTTACCAATTCTTTTACAGCAATACACGAAAAAATTCCAAAACCAATTGCAAAATAAATTCCACCAAGATAAGTTATTGCAATTAATATAAAAAGAATTATTCCTCCACCAAATAATCTTTTAGCTAAGTTCATTTAATCCACCATACCTTCTATCTCGTCCAAAATATGAATCAACTGCCACATCCAAATCATTTTTTGAAAAATCTGGCCACAAAATATCTGTAAAATAATATTCTGTGTAAGCCATTTGATAAATTAAAAAATTTGAAATCCTAAGATCTCCTCCTGTCCTAATCAAAAGATCAGGATCTGGCATATTTGCTGTATATAAATAATTTGAAATATCTTCCTCATTTATATTTTCAAAATCTATCCCATCTTTTGCCATATCTTTGAAGGCTTTTACGATTTCCATTCTGCCCCCATAATTTATAGCCATATTTAAAACGAGCTTGTCATTATTTTTTGTAAGCTCACACACATCAAGGCAAGCTTTTATAGTTTTTTCTGGAAGTTTTGATATATCTCCAATAATATTTAATTTTACTTCATTTTCCATGAGTAATTTTGTCTTATCTTTTATAAATTTTGCCAATAATTTCATTAAATAATTGACTTCTACTTGTGGTCTTTTCCAATTTTCTGTAGAAAAAGCATAAAGAGTTAGATATTTTATGCCTTTTTCTTTAGCATAGAGCGCAATATCCACAACATTTTCAGAACCTTCCTTGTGGCCCATAGATCTTGGCAAATTTCTTTTTTTAGCCCACCTACCATTTCCATCAAGAATTATGGCAAGATGATTAAGTTCTTTCTCTTTCATACACCCTTCTTTCTAATTTTATCTCTATATGATTATACCATAAGAATTATTCTTAAATATAAAAAGCTAAAATGATTTTTTCTTTGTAAATAAATTAGGATTTTGTATATATTTTTTCATAATGCTATAATTTAAGTATGAAAATCAAAGCAAATAAAGAAATTAGAATTGATAAATATCTTTCTGATCTTTTTGAAGAAATTCCAAGAGAAAAGGTAAAAGATTTTATCAAAGACGAAAAAATAAAAATAAATAACAAAAAAATAAAACCTTCTTACAAATTAATTTTAGAAGATGAAATAGAAATTTCTGATAAATTATTTGAAAAAGAAAAAATCGAAGCTGAAAAAATGAATTTAAAAATCATTTATGAAAATGAAGATTTTGCAATTATTGATAAGGATGATAATGTAATTGTCCATCCAGCAGGATCAATTGTAAGTGGAACTTTGGTCAATGGGCTTTTGGATTATTTTGGCTACGATAATTTATCTCATATCGGAGGCGATGACAGGCCAGGAATTGTTCACAGACTTGATAAGGATACAACTGGACTTATGGTTATTGCAAAAAATAATTCATCTTACAAATATTTGAAAAATCTTTTTGAAACAAGAAAAATTGACAAGGAATATTTGGCAATTTGCAATGGAATTTTTCAAAAAAAATCTGGAACTATTCAAACTTTTATGGATCGTGATCCAAATAATCGCAGAAAAATGGCTGTAACAAATTCTGGTCGTGATGCAATTAGTAAATATGAAGTTATTTCAGAAAATAATGGATATTCCTTGGTAAAAATCAAAATTTTAACTGGAAGAACTCATCAAATCAGAGTTCACATGACCTATATTAATCATCCACTTTTGGGAGATCCTGTTTATGGAAATGTAAAACACAAATTTAATTTGGACCACCAACTACTTCATTGCCACAAATTAGGATTTACTGATAAAAATGGAATTTATAGAGAATTTTGTGCAGATTGTCACGAAGATTTTAAAAAATACCAAAAAATTTTGGGTTTAGGAGAATAAAATGTATTCAAAAACAAATACAGTAAGTCTATTGGGACTTGATGGAAAGGCAATTGAAGTTGAATCTGATATAACTTCTGGCATGCCAGCTTTTAATATTGTTGGTCTTCCTGATTCATCAATAAAAGAATCCAAAGATAGAATTAGGGTTGCTCTTATAAATTCTGGTTTTAAATTTCCCCAAGGAAGAATTACCATAAATTTATCGCCTGCAGATATAAAAAAAGAAGGAACTCAACTAGATTTGCCAATTGCAATTTCTCTTTTAAAAAGTATGGGAGTGATTGAAAATAGTAAGGATGATTTTATTTTTATAGGGGAGCTTTCTCTTGATGGAAGAATTGTTCCTATAAAAGGCGCCCTTGCCATGGTAATTTCTATGAGAGGAAAAGGCTTTAAAAATTTTATAATTTCAAATGAAAATAAGGACGAATGTGCAATAATAAAAGATTGCAATATCTTTCCATTTTTAAATTTAGAAGAATTAGTTTCATACCTTAACGAAAATACAAAAAAATCTCCCTACAAAATAAAATTATCAAATACAAATGAAAAAATTACATATCCTTTTGATTTTTCTGATATAAAAGGACAAGATTCATTAAAAAGAGCCCTACAAATTGCAGCAGCTGGCGGTCATAATTTATTGATGATTGGACCACCTGGAAGCGGAAAAACTTTTTCTGCAAAACATTTACCATCAATCTTGCCTGATATGGATTTTGAAGAAAAAATTGAAGTTACAAAAATTTATTCAGTGATGGGACTTCTTGAAAGTGGAAAATTAATAAATAATAGACCATTTAGATCTCCCCACCATTCAGCAAGTGAAGTTTCTTTGATTGGAGGAGGGGCAAATATTCCAAAAGCAGGAGAAATAACTCTTGCCCACAAAGGAGTTTTGTTTTTGGATGAATTTCCAGAATTTTCCAAAAAAACCATAGAAGCTTTGAGAGAGCCTTTGGAAAATAAGGAAATAAATATTTCAAGATCAATGGCAAGTATCAAATATCCAGCAGATTTTATTTTGATTGCTGCCATGAATCCATGTCCTTGTGGAAATTTTGGAAATCCTTTAAAAGAATGTACTTGCACTCAAAATGAAATAAGAAGATATTTGTCAAAATTATCTTCGCCAATTCTTGATAGGATTGATATCCACATAGAAATAAAACCTGTAAAGTACAAAGATTTGGATGACAATATAAAAACAAAATCTTCAAAACAAATGAAAGATGAAGTTCAAAGGGCAAGAGAAATTCAAATAAAAAGATATGAAAATGAAAAAATTTCAACAAACGGAGCTCTTTCAACAAGACTTATGAAAAAATATATAAAACTTGATGAAAATGTAAAGGAAATCGGACAAAAGGCTTTCGATAAATATAATTTTTCTGTAAGATCTTACAATAAAATTATAAAAATGAGTAGGACTATTGCAGATCTAGATGGTAGCGAAAAAATCGAGGCAAAACATCTCCTTGAAGCTGTAAGATATAGGTCTTTGGATGATAAATATTGGAGCGTGTGATGGATAATAATTTGATAAATTCAAATATAGATTTGTATATAAATGAGCTTGTAGAAAAAGCTTTAAAATTAAATGCAAGTGATATACACATTGAGCCAATGGATGAAAAATTTTCAAGAATAAGATTTAGAATAGATGGAAAACTTAGAATTATAAGTGAGATGGACTATCCTTCTTATATTAAACTTTTAACTAGAATTAAATTATCTTCCAAATTAGATATTTCAGAAAAAAGAAGACCTCAAGACGGTTATTTGAAATTAGATAAATTTCCCCACATTGATTTTAGAATTTCAACTTTAAACACAATTGTTGGGGAAAAATTAGTTCTTAGGATTTTATCAATTGAAAATTTTAAAAAATCTCAAAATTTATTGGGATTTTCTGATGATTCAAAAAAAATTTTGGAAAATGCAATCAAAAATAAATCAGGCATGATAATTTTTTCTGGACCAACTGGTTCTGGAAAATCTACTTCCCTTTATTCTTTATTAAATAAATTAAATGATGAAAAAAGAAATATTATTAGCATTGAAAATCCAGTTGAAATAAATATTTTGGGAATTAATCAAATTTCAATCAATGAAAAAATCGGACTAACTTTTCAAAATGCTCTCAGGTCAATTTTAAGGCAAGATCCAGATATTATTATGCTTGGAGAAATTAGGGATAAGGAAACTGCAAAAATGGCAGTAAGGGCTGCCATAACCGGACATTTAGTTTTAACAACTCTTCACACAAACAATAGTTTTGCATCAATAAATAGACTTCGTGATTTGGGAGTTGAAGATTATCTAATAAAACAATCTGTAAATACCCTTGCAAGCCAAAGGCTTGTTAGAAAACTTTGTTCATGCAAGAAAAAAAGAAAAATATCAAAAGAAGAATACAATTTTGTAAAAAATTATTTTGATATAGATGAAAACACTTATATTTATGAAGCGTCATCTTGTGATAAATGTCACGATGGCTACCTAGGAAGAGAAGCCGTTGAAGAAATTCTAGATTTTGATGATGATTACAAAAATCTTTTCTTTGAAAATAAAAATTTTAATAAAAATGATTTGGATATTTTAAATAAAGAAAAAAATTTCAAGTCCATGACCTACAATGGAATAAAAAAAGTTCTAGAAGGAGTCACAAGCTTTGAAGAAATTTTAGATTCAATTTATTATTTTAATTAAAATTTTAAAAAATATTTTAGAACACAAAGTAAAAAATCGGAGATTTGTTCTCCGATTTTTTATACTTTTAATCTTTTTTCTCCATTATAAACTTCGTCAATAATGCAAGATCCCAAGCAAACTTCTCTGTCATAAAAAACTGCAGCTTGACCTGGGGTTACAGCTTTTGTTTTATCGTAGGTTATTTCCACTCTTCCATCATCTAAAATTTTTACATGGGATTTTATATCTTTTTGCCTGTATCTAAATTTGCAGGTGCAATCAAATTCTTTTTTTAGGCCCTTAGCTGAAATTGATGATAAATTTGATCCTATTAATCTATTTGAAAATAATTTTTCATTATTTTTTCCTTGGCAAACTATAAGTTCATTTTTTTCTAAATCTTTTCCACAAACAAACCAAGCTTCTCCTTCTCCACCAATTCCAAGCCCTCTTCTTTGTCCAATTGTGTGATACATAAGTCCATAGTGTTTTCCCATAATATTTCCTTCAGTATCAACTATGTTTCCTTCTTTTGCAGGAAGATAATTAGATAAAAATTCGTTAAAATTTCTTTCTCCTATAAAACAAATTCCAGTTGAATCTTTTTTATCAGCTGTTGCCAAATTATTTTCTTTAGCAATTTTTCTAACTTCTTTTTTATCAAGATCTCCTACTGGAAATAAAACATCTTTTATTTGATCTTGAGATAATTGTGAAAGAAAGTAGGTTTGGTCCTTGTTTGAATCAAGACCTCTTAGCATTTTGGTTTCGTCATCTTCCCTATCAACTCTTGCATAATGACCTGTTGCAAGATAGTCTGCTCCCAAATCTTTTGCATAATCCAAAAAGGCCTTAAATTTTATTTCCTTATTACACATTATATCAGGATTTGGAGTTCTGCCCTTTTTATATTCATCGAGAAAATATGAAAACACCCTGTCATAATATTCTTTTTCAAAATTTATGGAATAATATGGAATTCCTATTTGATTACAAACTTTAACTGCATCTTCATAATCAACTTCTGCACTACAAACTCCATTTTCATCTTCTTCATCCCAATTTTTCATAAAAATTCCACTCACATCGTAGCCTTCTTCTTTTAATAAAAGGGCAGCAACAGATGAATCGACTCCACCACTTACACCAACGATAACTTTTATATCTTTTTTATCTTTCTTTTCCATCTATCCCCCTTAATTTTTTCAAAACCTCAAATGTATAGTCAATATCTTCTTTTGTATTTGTAAAACCAAAAGAAAATCTTACGGAATGTCTTGCCCTATTCTCATCATACATATTTTTTATAACATTACTTGCTTCTACACTCCCTGCCCTGCAAGCAGAACCAACAGAAATGCAAATTCCATTCATGTCCAAATATGTAAGAAGAAGCTCATTTTTTACCTTTGGAAAATATAAATTTAATATATGGTCAGTTGAATTTTCCAAACTTCCATTTATTTCAAATAAGAAATTTGACTCTTTTAATTTTTCTACAAAATAAGATTTTAATTCTTTGATTTTTTCTCTTTCACTACAAGCTTTTGGAAAAGATTTTGCCATAGAATATGCTCCCATAGTAAAAGAAGTCCCAGCACGCCTATCTTTTTCTTGCTCACCGCCTTTAATAAAAGGCTTGATTTTTTTATTACAATACAAAACACCAAAAGAATTTATTCCACCAATTTTGTGCCCTGAAAGAGAAAGAGAATTGCAATGAAGTTTTTCTACGTCAATATCAACATGAGAATAAGCTTGAACGCAATCTACATGAAAAAATACATTTTTGTCTTTTAAAAATTCTCCAATTTCATAGACTGGCTCAATTGCTCCAATCTCATTATTTACAAACATCAAAGAAACTAATTTTACATCATCTCTAAGTTTTTCTTTCAATTCATCAAGGGAAAAATATCCCTCCTCATCAACATCAAGAAAAATTGTTTTTTCCTTATTAACAGTATTTAAAATAGAATCATGTTCAATTTTTGAAGTTATTACAAAATCATCCTTAAAATTTGACAAAATTGTATTATTAGCCTCACTTGCAGATGCAGTAAAAATTATATGATTTGGATTTGCATTAATAGATTTTGCAATTTCCACCCTAGAATCTTCCAAAACTTTTTTTCCAGCTCTTCCCAAGGCGTGCAAAGAATCAGGATTTCCATCAAAATTTTCCATATTTTCAAAAATATCTTTCAAAATATCTTTTCTTTTTATTGATGTAGCTGCATAATCAAAATATATCATCAAAATTTCCTTATAATTTATAAAAGACCTAAAAATTTAGGTCTTAATCGTCAAATTCTTCTTTTAAAATTTCTTTTAAAACTTCAGCTTCTTCCTTTGTAAAAGTAATTCCCTTGCTCATTCTTGTATGATCTTCATTCCAATCTCTCAAATCATATTTAGGATCTCTATCGTTCCAAGAAACAAGATTCAATTCCTTTGTCCATCCTTTTGCATTTGTTGAAAGAACTCCCAAATTTTCTACTATATCATATTTTATTGCCATATAAACTCCTAACTATAATAATTTCTAGGCAAAGATCCAAGCAAAACATATTCAATCTCACTTGTCGCCATCTCCATTTTACGAATTCTGTTTTTTATTCTACCCTTTTGTTTTATAATCTCATCATCATCTAAATTTTTAATATCTTCTAAACTTTTAAGAAAATTTTGAATTTTCCTATCATCAGTTTTATAGGAAAAATCACTTTCTTTAATTCTATCGATTTTTTCAACAAAATCATAAAGGTTATGATCTCTCAATGAAACATAAGAATCAACAAAAATCCTATCAAGTTTTTCCTTATCATCATAGAATTGACTAAGATTTTCATACCCAGTCAAATAAAAATTTAATTCATACTCAGCCTTGATAAGACGAATTTTTAAATCCAACAAATTTTTTTGATTTTTAGTTAAATTATTTTCATCAATAAGATCCATATTATCCTCTCCTTTGAGTATAATATCATAGAATATTTTCTTCTACAAGGATTGTATTATAAAGTTTTTAAAAATCAATTCATAATTTTTTTTATATCTTTTTATAAATTTTTCCAAAAGAAAAAACCTAGTTTAATCTAGGTTTGGTTTATCTAATAAATCAATATGGCAGTAGCCATTTGGATTTTTTTCTAAATATTTTTGATGATAATTTTCGGCTTTTACGAAATTTTCTAATTTTTCGACTTGTATTTGGATTTTTCTTTCTTCGTTTTTTTGTTTTTCTTCTAAAAATTTTTTTGAAAATTCTAAATCGTAATTATCTTTTGAAAAAATTCCACTTCTGTATTGAAGACCTACATCATTTCCTTGTTTATTTATTGAAAATGGGTCAATTATATAATAAAAATATTCCAAAATTCTTTCTAATGATTCTTCTTTTCCATCGTAGCTTATTTCTACAGTTTCAGCGTGGTCTGTTAGGTATAAATTTTCATAAGTTGTTTTTTCACTATTTCCATTTGCATATCCTACAAGAGTTTTTTCTACTCCTTTTATGTCTTTAAAATATGCCTCAACTCCCCAAAAACATCCGCCTGCTAAATAAATTTTTTTCATTTTTTCTTTCTCCAATCATATCTTCTACTTGGCTTTCTAAATTTAAATCCTCTAAGTGATTTTGATAAAACTGATGCCAACAAAATTCCAAATGAAATTGCTGATGCAACTGCAAGGGTATCAAATAAATTTACAATGGCAAGTGATTTTTTTCCATCTACAAAATAAAAAAGTGTATTGTAAATCCCTTTTCCTGGTACTAAATTTATGATTCCTGGTACTATAAATAAAATTGCCGGCATGTGACATTTTCTTGCAAAAACTTCTCCAGAAATTCCTGTAAAATATGCTCCTGCAAGTGCTGGCAAAAATACTCCTTCAAAAAAATCTCCAACTATCATATAAATCAAAAATCCTATTGCTCCTGCAAGTGAGGACAATCCAATTGATCTTTTTGGGCAAGAAAAAAACATAGCAAAGCCTACGGCTGATAAATATGAAGATATAAAACCTATTATTAAATGCATATTTCCTCCTTAAAATAAAGTCATTGGGAAGGCAACGCCAATTGCTAGGGCAAGGGATACAAAAAACGACATAGCAAGTCCTGTTAGTCCACTTGTTGCATCGCCACTCATAAGATCTCTTATAGAATTTGTTAGCAAAAATCCTGGAACATAAGGCATCATCGATGAAACAATTACATTTGCCATATTAAATCCAAAAACAAATTTTCCTATAATATGGGCAAAAAGTGAAACCATAATTCCTGCTAAAAAATTTTCAATAAAATATCCGTACATTTTCTTTTCTATTTTTATAAAAAGAAGATATGTTAGTAAGGAAACAACAAAAGTTACTGGCAAATCCAAAAAATTTGGAGCTTTCGAATTTACTAACAAAGGAAAGGCTGTTGATGCAAGGGTTGCTCCTATTATTTTTAATTTAAGGTCTGCTTTTGTAGTTTTTTTTATATTATCAAGTTCTATCAAAGCTTGATCAAGATTTAATTCGTGATTACAAAATTTTCTAGAAAATGAATTAACTCTATCTACAACTATTAAATTATTTCCCCTATTTTTTACTCTTTTAACATTTGCATAAGTTTTGCCATCAACATTAAAAGAATACATTAAAGCATTAAAGGTTGCAAAAACATCTATGTCGCTTGCATCATAAATCGATCTTATTATTCTTTCGACTGTGTCTTCAACCCTATAAATTTCTGCTCCATTTTTTAACATCATAGCTCCTGCCCTTGATGTTATTTCAAGTAATTTATTTATATCATCTTCTTTATACATTTTATTATCCTTTTCAATGCAAAAGTAACTTTCCAAAATTGAAGGAAAGTTACTTAAAAAAATTTTACATATTTTTATATTTATTTATATTATCTGATGAAAGAAAATCGTAAGCATCGTTTATTTTTTGAAATTTTTCAGTTGCGTTTGGATCTTGGCTTATGTCTGGATGATATTTTTTTGCAAGTTTCCTGTAGGCAAGTTTTATTTCATATTGGTCGCTTGTGTATGGTACACCCAAAGTATCACAAGCTTTTTGGTATTTTTCTTTAAACCCAAGGTCATTTACAAAGCTACCATTTTGATAAGAACCTGTATTGTATCCCCCATTATAACTTCTTTCGTCAAAATCAAATCCCGAAAAATTAAAGCCTTGAAAAAATTCCTCAAATCTTTGATTCATTTCTTCTTGTCTTCTTTGTCTTTCTTCTTCAGCTTGTCTTCTTCTTTCTCTTTCTTGGTCTAGCTTATATTTTTTTGCATAATCTGATAAATTATCAAAGCCTTTTTTCTCGCCAGAAATTAAAGTATCAGCCTTATCGTACATCCATTCTATCAAAGTATAATTTCCATATCTCAAAAGAGAAATGAAAGATTTTCCTAGAAATGGAACTACTGCTATTATCAAAAAAATAGTAAAAAGTTCAGGCGGTATAGCTATAAAAAACAATGGAAGTACAAATATTACTGAACATCCAATCAACATTATAACTTGGCTTAAACCTTCAAAGACTGTAACTATTGCATTTAAAATATTTATTAAAAAATTAAATATAGAATTTAATACGCTTGCTAGTCCATGGATAAATTTTCCAAATATTTTTTTCACGTTTTTTCTCCAATCTATCTTGATTATACCCAAGTTATTTTTATCTGTCTACTAGCCAAAAAGCTCCTCATTATTAGAATTATAAAGCTTATAATAAATTCCTTTTTTATCAAGCAAGTCTTTGTGATTTCCTCTTTCAACAATCCCATCTTCTGTTAAAACTAAAATTGAATCTGCATTTATAATTGTAGAAAGCCTGTGGGCAATTGTTAAAGTTGTTCTTCCTTTTGATAATTTTTCCAAAGAATCTTGAACTATAGCCTCACTTGTATTATCCAAAGATGAAGTCGCCTCATCCAAAATTAAAATTGGAGGATTTTTCAAAAATACTCTTGCAATAGAAATTCTTTGTTTTTGACCTCCAGAAAGTTTTACTCCTCTTTCTCCAACATAAGTGTCAAAGCCATCTGAAAGTTCCATAATAAAATCATAAGCTCCTGCAAGCTTACTTGCTCTTATTATTTCTTCATCACTGGCATCTTTTTTACCATAAGAAATATTTTCTTTAATTGTAGCTCCAAACAAATACACATCTTGTTGGACAATTCCAATATTATCTCTCAAAGAATCTAGAGTCAAATCATTTATATTTTTGCCATCGATTAATATTTTTCCCTTATTAATTTCATAAAATCTTGGAATAAGTTTTGTAATAGTGGTCTTGCCTGCTCCAGACGGTCCAACAAGAGCGACATTTTCTCCAACATTTATGTTAAAATTAATATCTTCCAAAATCCAAGAATCTTTTTCATCTTGGTCTGGATATTTAAAATAAGCGTGGTCAAAGGAAATTTCTCCCTTAACATCTGTAAGTTCTTTTGCATTTTCCTTATCAAAAATATCAGATTTCAAATTAATCACTTCATAAAATCTTTCAATTCCTATAATTCCTTTTTGATATTGGTCTGTAAATTCCACAAGCCTATTTACAGTTGCAATTATTGTATTTAAGTATAAAACGAAAGCAACAAGATCTCCTGGACTCATCAAATTTTTTATTACAAAATTTCCTCCAATAATAATTAAAACCGCATACATACTTCCCGCAAATAATTGGTTAATCATATTGTAAGATGCCATATTGTAATATTTTACTTTTTTAATATCTACAAACTTGTCGTTTCCCTTTTTAAATTTTTCTTTTTCCAAATTTTCATTTGCAAAAGATTTTACAACGTCTATTCCCAAAAGAGAATCTTCAATGCTTGCATTAATTTCTCCAATTTGTTTTTTCTCACTTTTAACAGATTTTGAAAAAGCTCTTCTTTTAATTCTTGCAGCATAAACCATAAGTGGAATTATTATATACAAAACTAAAGTCAAAGGAATATTTATAGTCATCAAAACTACAAAAGAAATCGTAAGTTTTATAAAACCGATAAAAAATTCTTCAGGGCAATGATGAGAAAATTCTGTAATATCAAATAAATCTGTCGTCATCCTACTCATAAGTTGCCCAATTTTTGTTTCATTGAAAAAAGCTGTTGACATTGTCAAAAAATGTTTAAAAATATCACGTCGCATATCTTTTTCAATATGAGCTCCCATTATGTGCCCATAAGATTGCATAAAATATCTTCCACAAACTTCTACAAGTTTTGTAAGAGTATATATTAAAGTTAATTTTAAAATAATTGAATATGTTAGGCTAGAATTTGATGCGTGATCTGTAAGTGATGATAAAATAATTGGTAAAATCAATTCACAAACAGTTGTTAAAAATGCAGAAAATAAATCAATAGCCAAAATATTTTTGTAATCCTTGTAATAAGGAATAAATTTTTTAATCAATTCTTTGTCAGAATAAGTTCTTTTTTCCATTTCTCCTCCTTATTTAATATTTTTATACTATAGTATTCTACTATTAATTTAAACTTATTCACTTGATTTTTTTAGATTAATTGTTAGAATATTAATAAAGACACATAAGGAGGAATAATGGCAAGAATAATTGAAAAAACAAATCTTAATGATTCAACCATTAAATTTGTTGTAAATTCTCCAGATATTGCGAAAAGAGCAAAACCTGGTCAATTTATAATTTTAAGGATAGATGAAAAAGGCGAAAGAGTTCCTTTTACAATTTCTGAAACTGATGATGAAAATGTAACAATAATTGTTCAAATTGTTGGAGGAACAACAATTAGAATGAACGAATTAAAAGCAGGCGATGGATTTTTAGATTTTGTTGGTCCTTTAGGAAAACCAACTGAACTTGACCAATATAAAGGAAAAAATGTTTGTGTAATTGGTGGAGGTTTGGGAACAGCTATTGCCTATCCTCAAGCAAAATATTTACATAAAATTGGAGCTCACACTGATGTAATAATGGGCTTTAAAAATAAAGACATAATAATTCTTGAAGATGAATTAAAAGAAGCTTCTGACAATTTATACATTACAACCGACGATGGTTCTTATGGCAAACAAGGATTTGTTACTGAAGTTTTAAAAGAAAATCTTGAAAACGGAAAAAAATACGACCTAGTTTTAGCCATAGGTCCAATGATTATGATGAAAAATACTGCCCTTGTAACAAAAGAATATGACATACCAACTATTGTTTCATTAAACTCAATTATGGTTGATGGAACTGGCATGTGCGGATGTTGTAGAATTACAGTTGGTGGCGAAATGAAATTTGCCTGTGTTGATGGACCAGATTTTGATGCTTTTGAAGTTGATTTTGATGAAGCCATGAACAGGGGAAGAAATTACCAACAAGAAGAAAGAGAACACATTTGTAGACTAACAGGAGATATGAGAAATGGCAAAATTTAATATGAATAAAGAAAAGGTTGGTATGCCTGAGCAAGATCCAAATGTTAGAAACAAAAATTTTGATGAAGTGGCTCTTGGTTATGATTTAGAAATGGCTCAAGAAGAAGCACTTAGATGTGTTCAATGTAAAAATAAACCTTGTATGGGAGGCTGTCCTGTTTCTGTAAGAATTCCAGAATTTATTCATCAAGTAGTTGAAGGCGATTTGGATAAAGCTTACGAAATTATTTCATCAACAAATAACCTTCCAGCAATTTGTGGTAGGGTTTGTCCACAAGAAAATCAATGTGAAGGAGTTTGTACAAGAGGAAGAAATGGCGAGCCAGTTGGAATTGGTCGTCTTGAAAGATTTGTAGCAGACTATCACATGAATAAAGAATATAATAAACCAACAGAAGTTACAGGACAAAATAAAAAAGTTGCCGTTGTAGGATCTGGTCCTTCAGGACTTTCTTGTGCAGCTGATCTTGCAAAATTAGGTTATAAAGTTGTTATGTTTGAAGCTTTCCATACAGCAGGCGGAGTTTTGATGTATGGAATTCCAGAATTTAGACTTCCAAAAACTTTGGTTCAAAAAGAATTGAAAAATGTAATTGGTCTTGGAGTTAAACTTCAAAGAAATACAATTATTGGAAGAACAAAAACAATTAATGAATTATTTGAAGAAGGCTTTGAAGCTGTTTATGTTTCAACTGGAGCAGGTCTTCCAAAATTTTTAGGAATTGAAGGAGAAAATTTAAATGGAGTTTATTCAGCAAATGAATTTTTAACAAGAATGAATTTGATGAAAGCATATAAATTCCCAGAATATGACACACCAGTTCATATAGGAAAAAAAGTTTGTGTAGTTGGTGGTGGAAATGTAGCAATGGATGCGGCAAGATCTGCAAAAAGAATGGGTGCTGACGTAACTGTTGTTTATAGAAGAAGTTTTGAAGAAATGCCAGCAAGAGCTGAAGAAAGTCATCACGCAAAAGAAGAAGGAATTAACTTTATGAACCTCCATAATCCTGTAGAAATTGAAGGAGAAAATGGTTGGGTTAAAAAAGTTAAATTAGAAGTAATGGAATTAGGCGAAGAAGATAAATCTGGAAGAAGACGTCCTGTTCCAACCGGAAAATATGAAGAAGTTGATTTTGATTCTGTAATTGTTTCAATAGGACAATCTCCAAATCCACTTATTAAACAAACAAATGATGATATAAATACTGAATCTTGGGGTGGAATTATAATTGATGATTCTACAATGACAAGTAAGGATGGAGTTTTTGCAGGAGGAGATGCCGTAAGTGGTGCTGCAACTGTAATTCTTGCAATGGGAGCTGGTAAAAAAGCTGCTGAAAATATTGATAAATATATAAAAAATAAAGCAAAATAAATTTAAGACCTAGCTTATGATGAAATCTTAAAATCCTAATTAAAATTTTAATTTTACATCATCTCTAGATATTTTAATTTTAAAATTTTTTAATGATATTTTAGAAAAAATAAAAATCCGATTCACAGATTATTTATCGTGTAATCGGATTTTTCTTTTATATTTTATTTGATTTTTTCGATTATTCTTGATTTTGTTTCGAAATTATCACTTGTTCCTGTTATTGATTTATTTTCTTTTGCTATTTTTGACATTTGGTCTAGAATTTCGCTAATTTCTGTTACATCTTCTGATTTATCAGCTAATTTATCTATTCCTTTTGTCTTGTAATCGCTAAGTCCTTCTTTGAACTTTCCAAATGATGAAGCATATTCATCACTTCCATTTTTAAGTTGACCTGTGGAATTGCTCAATTTGTTAATTCCATTATCTAATTGTTTGATTCCATTTGCCATTGGATTTATTGCTGTTTCATTTATATTTGCTAGTTGTGAAAGGGCTTTGGATCTTTCTTGGAATTGCTTTAAGCCACTAGAAAGAGATGCTGATCCATTTCTTAATTTTTCTGAGTTTGAGTGTAATTGGCTAATTGCATTAGAAAGTTTATTAACTCCATCTTGGTTTTGTTGTGTTCCATTTTTTAATTTTTCTGATCCAGCTTTAATTTGTTTTGTTGACTCATCAAGCATTACTACTGAATCTTGTAATTTTTTAATATTGCTTTTTGACAAAGCTTCACCTATTTTTTTACTTCCTTGTGCAAGCTTTTCTGATGATGTTTGTATTTTTGTTTTTGAATCATTTAATTTATTGTTTACTTGGGAGAGTCCATCATTTACTTGTCCAATTGATATTGTAAGATCTGATGAGCCTTTTGCTACTTGTCCAAGTCCAGCTTTTATAGCAGCATTTGCTTGATTATTTGCACTTAATGAAGCTGCATCATTAATTAATCCTTGTTTTACTGCTTTTAAATTTTCAATTTCTCCTGATAGTGAGCCATCTTCATTTTTTGCTTGTAAATTTGCTATAACTTGGTCAATTGAGCTTGCTTGAGCATTTATATTTTGAATTGATGAATCAATACTTGGTGCATTTTGAGCACTTTGGTTTAGATTATTTATTCCTTGATTTAATGTTTTTGAAGATTCTTCAATTTTTGAAAGTCCCCCACTCAATTGTCCAATATTATCTGCAAGCGGACTAATTCCTTTTGACAATTCTTCAAGTCCATTTGATAATTGATTCATTGAATCTGTCAATTTTCCTATATCTTCTCCGTTTGTTGCTTGTAACAAACTATTTCTTAGGCTTGTTGTTCCTTTATTTAATTTTAATAATGATGAGTCTAATTCGCTTGCTCCATTATTTAAACTTACAGAGCCTTCTTGTAATTTTGCCATATTATTATTTATTTGTCCAACTGCCATGGTATATTGGTTAACTCCATTATAAAGTTTTGAGCTTCCGTTATTTAGTTGGTTTACTGCTGAATTTACTGTTTGAATTTTTCCTGGCAAACTTGAAAAAGCACTTGATAATTGGTCAAATGAGCTTACTATTTTGTTTGAGCCTTGGGATAACTTTTCTGCTCCGTCATTTAATTTTCCAATTCCATCATTTAATTTTTTACTTCCTTCATCCAATTTGTTTGAACCATCAACAAGTTTTGCTGCATTTTCTTCTAATTCGTTTATTCCATTTTTTAATTCATCTAAGGAATCAAGTTTTGCATCTTCTTGGAAAAATTCGTTAGTTATAAGAGCGTATACTTCTGTTGGTTCATAATCTTTAACATCCATTTCCATTTCTACTTTGTCTTTAAAATTATCAAGTTTATCTGCCTCAATAATTCCTTGGAAATTTTCTTTAAGCCCTGGTGTTAAAATCGCTGCAACTATTTCATTTTTACCATCTTTTACAAGTTTTCCATCTTTTGTTGTAAGATTTTTTACCTTATCTGAATTGAAATTCATTTCTGCAAGGGCAAGATATGGAGAATATATCTCTTTATTTTTGCCATCAATTTTTACCTTTGTTTTTTTCTTATTTACAGCTTCAATTTGTATTTTTAAATGTCCAGATTTTCCTTTTAATTTATCAAAGGTCATTTCCTTTCCATCTAAAAAATATTTTACATTTATATCAACTGGCAAATCTTCATTTGTTTTTCCTTGATAGTAAATATCTTTGCTGTCTTCATTCCAATTAATATATCCATTCTCTAAATTTACTTTTTTGTCTGTTTTTAAATTTTTGATTTCTTTTAAATTGGTTTTATCTTTTACTTTGATATTATTATCGGAATTTATCCAAATTGAACCAGTTTTATCTTTTATTTTATCAGCTTCTTTTGTAACATATATTGTCTCATTTTTTTTAACATTTAAATCTTTGGCATAAGCCACATTTGTCATCAATAATGAACTTGCAAGAACTAATGAGAATCCTTTCATTAATTTATTTTTCATATTTTCCTCCTAATTTAATCCTTTTGTTGTCTTTTTAATAAATGGAAATGCTATTTTTATTATGGCTGGAAGGAACAATATTATTGCAAGCATACTTATTATTGCTCCTCTTGCCAAGAACATACAAATAGTTGAAACAATTTCCATTTTTGAATATAAACCAACTCCAACAGTTGCTGCCATAAATGACAAAGCAGATGTTACAATTGATTTTGATGTTTCTTTTACTGTCAATTTTAAAGACATATCCACATCTTTAGTTTCTTTATATTCTGCAATAAACCTATCCATCATAAGAATTGAATAATCTATAGTTGAACCTAATTGAACTACTCCAATAATGATTGATGTTACGAAAGGAATAGTTTGACATAAATAAAATGGAATTCCCATATTTATTTGAATAGCAAGCTCAATTACTGCAATTAAAACCACAGGAATAGCAAATGATTTAAACACTATTGCAATTATTAGAAAAACTATAATAATTGATGCAATGTTTACCATTTTAAAATCCCTATCTGATAAAATCGTAAGGTCTTTTGTTAAAACAGCTTCTCCTGTTAAATATCCATTTTTATCATGTTCTTTTACAATTTTATTTATTTTATCTACTTGATTATTTACCTTGTCAGATGCTGTTTGATATTTTGAATTTATCATAATCATTTGATAGCCATTTTTATTGAAATTATCTTTTATTTTATCTGGCAATACGCTATCTGGTAAGGTAAGTCCTGTAAATGAATTTAAACTTAAAACACTATTTACTCCATCAACATCTTTTAATTCATCAACAAGTCCATTTACATTTTTTTTGCTTAATTTATCATCAACAACTACGAAATGTGTAGAAGCCATATTAAAATCTTTTTTCATTTTATTTAAAGCAACAATTGAATCCAAATCTTGTGGCAAAGACCTATCAAGATTGTAATAAAGATCTGCGTTTCTTGCTCCATATATAGCAGGAATAAACAAAATCAAAAATGCAATAAATAATCCATTTTTATGACCTAGTACAAAATTTGATGTCTTGTCGAATGATGGCAAAAATATTCTATGATTAAATCTTGCAACTATTTTTTCTACAATCAAAATCATTGGTGGTAGAACTACAACAGTTGAAATTAGTCCCAATAAAACACCCTTACTCATAACAAGGCCTATATCTTTTCCAAGTCCTAAACGCATTAAAATTAATACAATAAATCCTGCAAAAGTTGTAAGTGATGATGCAAAAATTGATGATATAGTTTTTTGAATAGCTATATCCATAGCGTCATTTTTATCTTCATTGCTCTTCTTTTCTTCAACATATCTATGATATAAAAATATAGAATAATCTGTAGTTACAGCCAGTTGCAAAACTGCAGCTATAGCTTTTGTTATATAAGAAATTTCTCCCAAAAATAAATTTGTACCAAAGTTATATAAAATTGCATATCCAATATTCAAAATAAATAAAAATGGTATGATAGTTGATTCATTTGTAAGAGATAAAATAATCAAAGCCAAAGCTACTGCCAAGGCAACATAAATTGGCGTTTCGTGATCTATTAAATCTTTTGTATCCTTTACAAGTGAACTCATACCACTTAAAAATTTTTCCTTGGATTCTATTTTTTTAATATTTTCAATAGCTTTCATAGTCCTAAAAGATGATGAGCTTTCTTTAAATTTAACCATGAGCAAAGTACAATCCTTAGAATAAAAAATATCTTTTATCTCATCAGGTAAAAACTCATTTGGAATGCTATCTCCAACAATTGATGATTTTGAAATTACATCTTCAACACCATCAACCTTTAAAATTTCATTTTTAAGTTTATCAGCATCATAATCATCGCCTTTCAAAAGAAGCATGCCCGTGGCAGCATTTTTAAAATCTTTATCAAGAATTTCTTGCCCTTGAGTTGATTCTAAGTCAGCTGGCAAATATGACAAAATATCATAATTTACGCCAGTATTCTTGTATCCAAACCAAGAAGGTATTAATAATAAAGTCATTATTAATAAAACAAGTCTAGGATGATGCGAAATAAATTTCGTTATTTTTTTCATTTATTCTCTCCTATTCTATCGAAAATTTTTCTAATAATAGCAAATAAAACTGGTTTCATTTCATCAATTGATAAAATCGACTCTTCCAATACAGCACTTTTACAAGTAGACATCATAATTTCAAGAGTTAGAGAAAGTATATAAAGTTTTTGCGACTCCGTATGATTTGTTAAAAATAGATTATCATATTTATTTAAAATATATTTTAAAGTCGAATCCGCTTCGCTAAGACCATAATCATTTTCAATTTTTGTATAAAGAGTCCAAGTAATATTTTTGCTCAAAAGATCTAGCTCAAAAGGATGAGCAATCAAATAATCAATTATATAGTTTACAAAAGAAATATATCTTTCAATTGGATCAGTTTCCTTGCACATTTTTTCAGCATTTAAAATAATCTGTGTACCAATATTTAAAACCATTTTTTCTTCCAAATCATTTTTATCTGTGTAATACAAATAAAAAGTACCCAAACCATATCCAGCTTCTGTCATAATATCTCTAACAGAAGTTTTTTCGGCACCTTTTTCTTGAAAAATTTTCAGGGCTGCATCCATAATTTTTTCTTTTTTATTTTCTACATCACTCATAAATTAATCTACTCCTATTTAATAATATAAAATGAACACCGTTCATTCGTTGCTACATTTATATGATACAACTTTCTGAATGATGTTCAACTTTTTTTGTAAAAAATTTTTAAATTTTTTTTATTTTGTAGAAAACAAGATAATATCAAGCTTTTGACTGATAAATTTTCGAATTTTTTAGAGCAAATTTAATAATTTCTATTCCTTCATCAATTTCTTTTTTATTCAAATTTGCAAACCCTAAAATAAAATAATTCTCTTTTCCAGCCTTTCTAAAAGAAAATCTATTTAAATTAATTAGTCTTAAAGATTTCTCATTTAAAACTTCATTAAATTTTTTTATATCTACAGACTTATCAATTTTTATAAGCAAATTTAAGGAATTTGCCTTTGTTGGAAAAGAAATTTCTTCAATTTCTTCTAATTTTTTTACTATATAATCAAATTTTTTATAATAAATATTTTTCATCCTGTTTATATGCTTTTCAAATTCCCCGCTTTCTATAAAAGCTGCCAAAGCTTTTTGCAAAAAATTTGAAACTGTATTCGATAAATCTTTAAAATTATTTTCATATTTTTTTAATAAATCATCTGGTAAAACCATATAAGAAATTTTCATTGAAGGTGCAATCAATTTTGAAAAAGATCCAAAATAAATTACATCAGAATTTTTATCCATTGCTTTTAAACTTTCTATTGGATAACCCTTAAATTTAAATTCGCTATCATAATCGTCTTCAATTATATACCTATCTTTTGAAAGAGATGCCCAATTCAATAATTCAATTCTTCTTTGAATAGACATAACTGTACCCATCGGAAATTGATGAAAAGGGGTTACAAATAAACACAAAGCATTTAGGTCTCTTAGCTTATCAATTTTTACACCCTCATCATCCAAATCCAAAGGAATTGGATTTTTCAAATCGTAAGTATAAAATTTATTTCCAAAAGCATAACCAGGATTTTCAAAAGCAAAAAGAGTCTGGTCTGTGAGAAGTTTTTTTATCATAGAAAATAAATGCTCAGTTGATGATGAAATAATTATATTTCTAGAATTTGTATTTATATTTCTAGAATTTTTCAAATAAGTCTTTATAGCCTTTCTCAAAGGCTCGTATCCCTTATAGGAACCCTTATCCAAAATTTTTATATCATCCTTATCTATTGCCTCTTTCATATATTTTTGCATAACTTTATATGGAAAATTATCATAATCTACGCCACTAATTGAAAAATCATATTTTATTTTTTCATCATCTATTTTATTATTTTTCAATTCCTTCTTGTTCAAAATAATTAAATCATCAATTTTTCGACAATAAAATCCACTTTTATCTTTTGCATAAATGTAGCCTTCTTCCTCAAGTTTATAGTAAACTTTTTTTATTGTATTTTTTGAAACATTAATATCTTTTGATAAATTTCTAATTGATGGGAGCTTTTCGTCTTCTTTTATTTCTCCATTAATTATTTTATTTTTTATAATTTCATATATTTGCTCATATAAATATTTTTTGTCATTTAGTAAATTCAAATACATCTGTAACCCTCATTTTTTTATTTTTTGTTACTTTTATTAGTTACAGTTTATCATATAATAGAATCAAGATAAATATTAAGGAGAAAAAAATGATTGAAAAAAATATAAATGCTCAATTTGAAAAAAAAGTTATTATGGATGTAATGAACGTTGAACAAGCAAAAATTGCAGAGGCAGCTGGCGCAAGTGCTGTTATGGCTCTTGAAAGAGTTCCTGCAGATATAAGGGCTGCTGGTGGCGTTTCAAGAATGAGCGATCCAAAAATGATTGAAGAGATAATGAATGCTGTAAAAATTCCTGTAATGGCAAAGGTAAGGATTGGACATTTTGTTGAGGCACAAATTCTTGAAGCCTTGGGAGTTGATTACATAGATGAATCTGAAGTTTTGACTGTGGCTGACGATTACAATCACATCGACAAAAAGAAATTTAAAACACCATTTGTTTGTGGAGCAAGAAATATTTCTGAAGCTTTGAGAAGAATTTCTGAAGGAGCTTCAATGATTAGAACAAAAGGCGAAGCTGGAACAGGAAATATTGTTCAAGCTGTAAGACACATGAGAGAAATTAACAGAGAAATCCAAAGAATTTCTGTTTTAACTGATGATGAAATTTTTTCATACGCAAAAGAATTAGCTGTTGATGTAAATCTTTTAAAATATGTAAGAGATAATAAAAAACTTCCTGTAGCAAATCTTTCTGCTGGTGGAGTTGCAACTCCTGCCGATGCTGCTTTGATGATGCAACTTGGAGCTTACGGTGTGTTTGTGGGAAGTGGAATCTTTAAATCTGGAAATCCAGAAAAAAGAGCAAATGCAATTGTAAAAGCCGTAGAAAATTTTGATAAACCAGAAATTATTTTAGAAGTTTCAAAAGATTTAGGCGAAGCTATGGTTGGAATAAATGAAGACGAAATAAAAGAAATTTTTGAAAATAGATAAAATAAAAATCAAACAATATGCCCCATAAAAAAATTCTGCAAATTAATTTGCAGAATTTTTATTTTTTAAATTCTATTTAATAATTCTTTTAACCAATTTTCATCTTCAGGATCTGATGAGTATCTTTTTTTAAGGTCAATTGATTTTATTGCTTTCAAATCTTTTTCGTCAAGTGAAAAATCAAATATTTCTATATTTTCCTTTATTCTTTTTGGATTTGTTGATTTTGGAATTGGCATTGAGCCTCTTTCAATGTGCCAACGCAAAACTATTTGAGCTGGAGTTTTATTGTATTTATTTGCAAGTTTTTTTATTACAAATTCTTCTAATAACTCACTTCTTCCTCTTGCAATTGGCGACCAAGCTTGATGAAGAATATTATTTTCTTTTAAAAATCTAACAGTTTCATCATTTTGAAAATGTGGACTAGATTCTAATTGATCGATTGCTGGTTTTTCTCCAACTTCTAAAAGTTTTTTTAATTGAGAAATTTCAAAATTTGAAACTCCTATTGTTTTTACAATCCCTTGTCTTTTATAATCTTCAAAAACTTTCCAAGATTTTTCAAAATCTTTTCCAAACCAATGAAGTAAAACCACATCCAAATAATCTGTTTGTAATTTCTCCAAAGATTCGTCAAGAGATTTTTTAGTTTTGTCATAGCCAAAATCACTTGGCCAAACTTTGGTTGCTATTTTGTATTCATTTCTTTTTTTGCAAGAATTTTTAAGTTCTTCTCCTATCATTTTTTCATTATTATAAATTTTTGCTGTATCTAAATATTCATAAGAATTTTCAAAAAATGCCTCGATTGCATTTGCCATGTCATTTCTGTCAGTAATTTTATAAGTACCAAAACCCAAAGCTGGTATTTCATTTCCGTCATTTAGTTTGTAATATTTCATATCATCCTCCTGTTTTAAGTTTTACCCTTAAATATATGATATAATCATTTTATGAAAACTGTATTAATAACGGGCGCATCAAGAGGAATTGGTGCTGCCATTGCAAAAAAATTAAATAAATCCTACAATTTAATCTTAACTTATAAGGAAAATAAAGAAAAAGCTTTAAATTTATTAGAAGATTTGAGAAAAGAAAATCCAAATGTAATTGCTGTAAAATGTGATGTTAAAAATGAAGATGAAATAAATAGTTTATTTGATCTTGCTGAGAAAAATTTTTCTCATGTTGATATTTTAATAAATAATGCAGGCATTTCTTATTTTGGTTTAATTCAAGATATGACTTTGTCCGATTGGAATGAAATTTTAAGGACAAATTTATCCTCAATTTTTTTAACTTCAAAAAGAGCAATTCCAAATATGGTTGGTCAAAAATCTGGAGTTATTATAAATATTTCATCAATTTGGGGAAGTTTAGGAGCAAGTTTTGAAGTTGCTTATTCTGCGACTAAGGGTGGAGTAAATTCTTTTACAAAGGCTCTTTCAAAAGAACTTTTGCCATCAAATATTAGGGTAAATGCGATTGCGCCAGGAATTGTAGATACCGATATGACAAAATTTGATTTATCTGAAGATGATAAAAAATCTTTGAAAGAAGATTTAATAGAAAAAAGATTTGCAAAATCCGAAGAAATTGCAAATCTCGTTGAATTTTTAATATCTGAAAAAGGCTCTTATATTACAGGTTCCATTTTTGATATTAATGGTGGTTTTTATTAACTTGTTCAAATTCTTTAAAATTGTACCAATAAATATAAGATGATATAACTTTTTTTCCAAGAGCTTCTTCTATGGAGTCCTTGTAAATTTCAAGTTGCTTATCATAAAATCCTTCCCTTTTTATTGAATCTGTTTTAAAATCCATAAGTACAACTTCATTTTGGAATTCAAACATTATATCAATCTGACCATTTACATAAAAATCATCAATTTTTCTAAGGAATGATTCTTCCTTTCGAATTTTTGGTGATTTTTTCATTAAATCTTGAATGATTTTAGAATTAAAAAATCCTAAAATATTTTCAAAATTTATATATGGGAGATATTCTTTTTTTATTTTTCCTAAATCAACTAATTTATTTATTTCTTTTTCTAATGAATTTAAATCATAGGGTTTTACTTCTAATTCTTGGAAAATTTTGTGGATTAAAGTTCCCTTATCAGTTGCTGATAATTTTATTTCTTCAAAATTTGGCTTTCTAAATTCATAAAAATCTTCATTTTCTTCAAAAGAAGATTTTTCGTAGCCATCTTTTGATAAATCATAATTTTTTGCAATTTCTGTTACAGATTTTTTCAAAGATTTATTTATATTTTCCTTATTTTTGTAAGAAAAATTATAAACTTCTTCTATATCTTTATAAATTTTTTGATTATACTCATCTGCCCCAATAAGTTTTTCAACATCTGTATAATCTTTTTTATAATCTTCTATGAAATCTTCAATATATTTTATTTCCAAAAATCCTTTATTAAAAGCATCTGTCTTATAATCTATATCGACAAAATCACTCATTATTTTATCATCGCACAAAATTTTTAAAATCCAATCCATATAAGAGGATAAATCCAAAACTGAGTTTGCATTTAAAACTTTTTCAAGCCCTTTTTCATTTAAATCTTTTTTTCCAATTATAGAAATTTTTCTTTCAGCACGAGTTAGTGCAACATATAAAACTCTCATTTCTTCTTTTTTATCATTAAGGTTAGATTTTTCTAAAATCAAATCTCTTTTTATAGACGAAATTTTTATTTTATTTTCCCAATCGGCAATATTAATTCCAATTCCCAAATCCTTATCCAAAACCATATCTTTTGAATTGTCGCGAGTATTAAACCTTTTAGAAAAATCTGGTAAAATTACAGCCTTAAATTCAAGACCTTTTGACTTGTGAATTGTCATAATTCTCACTAAATTTTCATCGTCGGATAAATTTCTTGAAGCTTTTAAATTATCTTTTTTTTGATTTTTTAAATTATCAATGTAAGCTAAAAATCCAAATAAAGAATTTTCATTATTTTTATCATAATCATCCATCAATTCAATAAAAGCCTCGATGTTTTTTACTCTTTCTTCTCCCCTGTCTCTTGCTTTCAAAAAATCATAAAGACCAGATTTTTCAAAAATAATATTTGCAAAGTCATACATGGTTGAAAAATTTAAAATATAAGAAAAATCTGTAAAAATCGTATTAAAATCAGAAATTTTTTGAGAAAGATTATTTTCATTTTCTTTTTCATATTCCTTAAATTTTTTGTAAAAATGAGATTTTTCAGATGATAAACTAATTTCTGCCAAATCATCTTCAGAAAAATTAAAAATTTCACTCCTAAGAACTGAAAGAAGGCTAATGTCATCGTTTGGATTAGCTATATATTTTAAAATATTTATGAAAAATTCTACTTCAACTGTTTCAAAGGAAATTTTTGAAATATCAGATGAAAATGGAATTCCTGCTTTTTTTAATTCATTTTCAAATAAATATGCTTTTGATGATGATCTAAGTAAAATTGCAATATCCTTATATTCCAAACCCGAATTTATTAAATTATTTATTTCTTTTGTCAAATAAGCCTCTTCGCTTACATTTTTTGCAAGAGCCTTGATTGAAACTTTTGGATATTTTTCGTCAAATTCAAAATGATAATTTAATCTGTGATTGTCGTCTTTGTAAGCTATGTCAGAATTTTTTCTTGTCATAAGCCTATCAAAAATATAATTATTAAAATCAATCAAGTCCTTATCAGTCCTAAAATTTTTGGACAAATCAATTCTTAGGCAATTTGAATCTGTGTCATAATCTTCAAGCTTTTTTAAAAATAATTCTGGCCTTGCATTTCTAAAACCATAAATTGATTGTTTTACATCTCCTACAAAAAATAAATTATTTTCATTTTTTAATTTTTCTACTATATAATTTTGAATGTCGTTTGAGTCTTGATATTCATCAAAGAAAATATATTTAAATTGCTTTTTTAATTTGCCTTGTAATTTCTCATTGTCCAATAATTTAATAAATTCATGTTCCATATCAGAAAAATCCAAATAATTTTCTTCTCTTTTTTTATTTGTATAAATTTTTTCAAAAGAAAACACAAGATTTTTTAATTCATTTAAAATTTTATCTTCCAAAGGATTAAAAAATCCCCTAGTAATAGAATCTGTATTTTTTACAAAATCTTTTACAATATTAAATTCTTCTTTGTAGGCATTTTTCTTTGCTTTTACATATGCATTTTCATTTGGATCATCTAATTTTTTTGAAATTGTAACCATATTAGCTAATCCATTTTCAAAAATTTCTATGACCTCATCCCAAGATTTTTCTTCTATGGCATTTTTTATTTTTTCTAAATAGGATAAATCTTTTTCAATCATTATAAAATACTTATCCCTCATGGATTTTTCTTTTATATAATTTTCCAAATCTCTTGCATTTAAAATAATTGTTTCGATTCTTTCTTTTATATAAAATTTAAATTTTTCAAAATCAAAATTATTATTTGTATTATCACATAGCCATTGGTGTGGATTTATTTGGCTTTTTGAAAAATCATATAAGTCCAAAATTATATTTTTTGCATCCTTATCATCTTTTGATGAAGCAAAATTATGCAAAAAATTAATAAAATTTGGATCATTTTTTTGGTATTCATCTTCAAAAAGCTCATCAATAGCATCTTTTCTCAAAAGTGCTTGTTTAGAATCAGCAGCAATTTTAAAAGAAGGAGAAAGATTATCAGACAAATAAAAATTTTCTCTTAGCATATCTGCACAAAATGAATGGAGGGTTTTTATAAAAGCATCATTTATAGATTTGATTTGATTTTTTATGAAAATTTTGTCAGAGTTTTCCTCTTTTAATAAATCATTTAATTTTTGTCTTATCCTATCTTTCATTTCAACAGATGCCTTGTTTGTGAAAGTTACGATAATCATATTTTTTATAGGAATTTTTTCTTCAAGCATAATTGAAACAAGCCTATCAACCAAAACTCTAGTTTTTCCACTTCCTGCCGCAGCAGAAACAATAATATTTTTTCCTCTTGTTTCTATTGCTTTTTTTTGATCATCAGTTGGCTTAAATTTACTCATCTGCTTGCTCCTTTTTAATATCATTTATGGAAATATTTTTATTTATATCATGAAATTTGTCTTGATCTCTTGTGTAATCAAATTTGCAAATTGACTTATAAGGACAATTTATGCATTCATAAGAATTTTGATTTATTCTAAGTGGATTTAATTTAATATTTCCATTCTTAATTTCACTTATATAAGAAGAAATTAATTTTTTAATAAATTTTTCCACTATTTTTTCTTCTTCAAGAGAAAAAATATTATCCTTACTTCTTGTAATCTTAAAAATATCAGATTTTTTGCCATCAAAATTCTTATCCAAAAGATTTAAAATTTCCTCATCGATTTTTATAATAAGTCCATTCATTTTTGTTTTATCATCATAAATTTTTTTAATCTCATCCTTATCATAATTTTTTTCAAGTTTTTTAACCTCATCTTTTAAAGGAAAATAAAAACTTGCAACTGGAAACAAATTTTCAGATTTTTTTTCTTTTGCAGCCAACATATATACAAATAATTGAAGGTCTAAGCCATTTAATAGATTATAAATTTTAATTTCTTTTGAGCCAGTTTTGTAATCAATAATTCTTAGTAAATTTTTACACTTATCAATCCTGTCAATTCTTCCTTCAAGATAATTTTTGTCATCCACATAAACTTCTGGATATTTTTGTCCCTTTCCATATTTTTCTTCTACACTATCAATTTTAAAATTTCCTTCTTTGATTTGATTGATTATTTTTTTAGATGATTTTTGAGTTGACTCATAAATATTTGATAAAATAAATTTATTTTTATTATCATTTGCCCTTTCTAAATCAAGAGAATTTTCGATTGCTTTTTTGAAACTTTCTTTTACTAGATTTTCTAATTTTTCATCATCAAATTCTTTAAGATCCATATCTATCAATTTCTTTGAAATATTTTCCATATTATAGTGAACAATATTTCCAATTTCTAAATTATCAACATCCAAATTTTTATTTTCTTTTGCCATAAGCCCATAATTTATGAAATGTTTGTAAGGACATTTTGCATAAGTTTCAATTTCTGAAACTGAAAATTTGTTTTTATCGTAAAGCTTTTTCGAAATTTCAGAACTCAATAAATTTTTATCATTAGAATAAGTAAATCCTTTTATAAATAAATCATAGGAAGAATTTTTAGAATAATTGTAATTTTCTATATTATCTTTTTTAAATTTAAGATATGATGTTACAAATTCCTTTTCTGATTTTTTTGTATCTTCTTTGTTTTTAATATTCCATAAAATTTGATATGCCTTTAAGTCCAAAAGATCTGTGGAATATTTTATAAAATCAAATTTACTTTGGGCAATTTTTTTGTAAGAAATATTTGGGAAAATATTTATAATATCAGAAATACTTGTTGCCCTATTCATTGGGTCGTTTTCTTTATTTATTAAAGAATATGAAAAAATAATTTTTTGCGATGATGTAAACATCCTAAGTAAATTTAAAAGAATTTTATCATCCTTTTTTTCTTTGTAAATTTTAAGGTCAATCCCATCATTTTCCAAAGCAGTTTTTTCATTTTCTGATATTAACATCTCACTATTGTTATTTCCTGGAAAATAAATATCTGTCATTCCCACAAAAATTTTAATTTTTCTATCATTTATCCTATCTCTTGAAAAATCTCCAATTAAAACTTGGTCGATTGCAGGAGGAATTATGCCAATTGATATTGCTTTGCAAGAATTTTCTATTAATTTGTAAATTTTTTTAAGCTTTGTAGGACTATCATTCAAAATTGTTGCTATTTGTTCTAAATTCGTCAAAAATTTATCCCAAACTTGTTTGTTTTCTTCAAAAATTTCAAGCCTATTTTCCCTTATATTTTCTTGATAATGATTAAAACCTGTTTTTATTATTTTTTTATCAAAACTCTTATAAATTTCTTTTACCAGATCATTCGCCTTAATCTTTTCATTTCTAATTTTATATAGGTCATACAATAAGTCGATTAAAATTTTTCTTATTGAATTTACATTTTTAAGCTCATCTTCTTTTTCTTTTTTTAATTTCTCATCATTTTCATAAAATTTTTCATCTAAAACAAAATACTTATCATCAAAAATCATCGCCCCTTTGATTTTTCTATTTTCAATATAATTTTGAAAATCTAAAATCCTTTCGTAGGCATTTTCTCCAAAATCAATTACATTTGATCTTATAAAAGCCTCAAGATCTGTTTTTCTAAAATTAAAAACAACAAGTCTAATCATAGAAAGCCACGTTTTTAAAATATGATTGTCGGATAATTTTTTTGTTTTATCTACAAAAATAGGAATCTCGCTCCTTGCAAAAATTCTTTTCACAAGATTTTCGTACTCATCACTATTTGCCAAAACCAAAGAAATTTCAGAATATCTATGACCTTGTCTAATTAATTTTTCTATAATTAGGCTTATATTTTCAATTTCATTTGTTGAAGAAATTGATTCAACAATATTTATATTTTTAGTTTTTTCTTGATAAATTTGAGAATTATATTTTTCAAAATTTTCATAGAGATGCTTAATATCCAAAAGCTCATTTTCTTTTTCTAAATTTATAATTTTTATTTTGTCTATATTTTTTAAGCTTTCAACAAAGCGAATTGCTTGATCAAATATATCCATATCGCCTGCCATATTATTTTCATAATATTTCCAATCAAGGCAAATTGAAATCGTAACTTTTGCTCCGATTTTTATTAACTCTTTTATAAAATCTATTTTAAGGTCAGATAAAAAATCAAATTTATCAAAATAAAAATTAACATTTTTAAAAAAATCGCAATATTTAATATTATCTTTTATAATTTCAAACTCATCTTCTTTGTCGATATAAGAATTTTCAAGCTTTTTTATATAAGAATCATAAATCATTTTGATTTCTTCAAATTTTAATTTTGTCATTGGATCTAAATTTTCATTTTTATTAATTTTTCCAAAAAATTCATCATCAAAATAATATTCCTTAATATTTGAGAAAAAATCAGAAAGATTATTTACAAAATCTATATCAAATGATTTGTTTGAAAAAAGTTTTAATTTATTATCTATTTCATCAAGTACGCTTGTAAGTAAAATTGCCTTAGAAACTTGATTTAAATTTTCATTTTTTTTAAGACTTAGCCTTTGAGAAATATATGAAATTAAAGATGAAAATGATAAAACTTTTGCATCCATAACTGACTTATATTTTATTGAATCAATAAAATCCATATCACTTTCAAGTGTATATTGTTCTGGAACTATAAGAAATGCTTTTTCTTTTTTATCCAAATTTTTTTCAATGTCTTTGTAAATATAAAATGAATTTTCTTTAGGAAATTTACTCATAATTATTTTTATCATACAACCACCTTTAAACTTGACCCTTCTGTTTTTGAATATGAAACTTCAATTTTTGCATCAATAGCATCTTTTAATTCCTTTACGTGAGAAATTAAACCAATAAATTTATTATCATAGGATAATTTTTCAATTGTTCTTATTGCTTTTTCCAAATAATCATCTGATAAAGTTCCAAAACCTTCATCAATAAAAAGCGTGTCGATTTTTATTCCACCATTTTCCATACTTATTTCATCAGAAAGTCCAAGAGCCAAAGCAAGTGATGCAATAAAACTTTCTCCACCAGAAAGAGAAGCCTCGCTTCTTATTTTTCCTGTATTTGCATCCAAAATTTCTATATCAAGTCCATAATTTTTTCTCTTATCATTAGTTTGTTTTTTTCTAATCATTGTAAATTGACCATCAGTCATTTCTTTAAGCCTTATATTTGCAAGAGCTAATATTTTTCTAAAATAATAAGAAAGAACAAAAGTTTCAAAATTTAATTTTTCCCTTCCAGAAACATTTGACAAAGAACCATCAGCTATTCTTGAAAGTTTATATAAAATTCCATCCTCATTTTTTAATTTATTGAAGTTTTTTTCTATCGAATATATTTCATTTTTGCTATCTTTTAATCTTGTTTCGTTTAATTTTAGAGAAAAAATGGAATCATTTGTTTCTTCCAAAATATTTTTTAAATTTTCAATTTTTTCTTTTATTTTATCCGTTTCAAATTTTTCTTTGTTTGCGTAATCTTTGAGACTTGTTAGCCTTATAGAAATATTGTTTAAGTTTTCAAAATATTTTTGAATTTCTTCTTTTCTATCAATTAAGTCCTTGGATTTTTCTAAGTATTTCAAAAATTCATCTATACACTTAAAATTTTCCCTAATCTTATTTTCAAAAATATTTTCAGCCTTTAAAATTTTTTCTTGATTTATTTTTATATAAGAGCTAAGTGATTCTACCTTTGAATTTGATGAAGATTTTTCCTTTTCTAAGTTTTTTATTTTATCATCAATCTTTTTAATTCTTTCTTCTTCATTTTCAACAAATTTTTTGTCAAAATTTACATTTTCAATAACTTTTTTTTCATCAAAATCATCAAGCTCTTCTTTTTTTATTTTAAATTTATTTTCAAGCTCTTCTATATTGTTCAAATCACCTAAATTTTCTAATTTATTTTCTAAATCTCCAATTATTTTTTCAATCTCAAAAACTTCTTTTTCCAAATCTTTTTTGTAGCTTATTTCTTTTTTATATTCTTGATCGGATTTGTCGTAAGATTTTTTTAATTTTTCATGTTCATTTTTATAATTTTTAAGATTTTTTTCAATATCTTCTGTCTTTTCCATATTAAAATCTATTGATTTTTCCAAATCTGAAATTTTATCTTTCGAAAGATTAATTTTTAATTCCAAATCAAAAAAATCTTTCTCAATTTTTTCTATATCAAGGTCAAAAGATTCTAAAAACTCAATTTCTCCCTTATAAATCCTTCCGCAAATCGGACAAATTCCTTTTTCTTTTAAATCTTTCCTAAATTCATTTATTTGTATAGATTTTTTGTTCTCTTTTGCCCTATCTAATAAGATTTTTGCCTTTTCATAAGCTTTATTTGCCTTATCAAATTGAATTTTTTCATCATTTAAATTTTTAATTTTTTCATCATTAATTAGCGCTTTTTCATAAAAATTTTGAATTTCAAAAACTTTTTGATAGGCATCGTGACTTTTCTTTGTAATTTTTTCAAGATTTCTGGAAAAATCTAGCAATTCATCTGATTTTTTTCTTATTTTTTCATTTATTTTTTCTTTTTCTTTTAAATTATTATCTATGGATTTTTTATAATTTTTCCCATCTTCAAATGCTTTTTTATTTTTATATAATTCATCTTTAATCTTTTGTAAATTTTCAAATTTATTTAATATTTCAAGATTTTTTACTATATTTTCTTTCTTTTGGTCGATAATTTTTAAAAGCTCATCCTTATTTCCAAGATAGGTTTTATTTTCTTTCAATTCTTTTTCAAGGGTATTTAAATTTTTATTTTCAAAATCTAATTTTATTTTCAAATCTTTTTGGCTTTTATTTAAATCAAGAAAAGATTCGTAATATGGTTTAATTGCTATAGATTTTTCTGCGTAAGTAAAATCTTTCTTTAAATTTTTATAAAAAGATTCATCTTCTAAAAGCTTTTCTTTTTCTTTAAGTAAATTTTTATAATTTTCTATTTGTTCATTTTCTTTTTCATAGAAATTTAGCTTAGAATTTTCATTTTCTAGATTTTTATTTAAAGATAATTTCTCCTCATTTTTTATTTGAATATTTTTTTCACTTTCTAAAAGCAAATCTTCTATAATATCTATAATTTTTTGAAAATCTTTAAGCTTTATTAACTCATCATCAACTTTATCGACTAAGATTTCATTTTTTACAATTTCATTTTCCAAGCTATTAGAAATCATATCCAAATTTCTCTTTGAATTTTTGCTTGCTTCTTTCAATTTTTCTTCTATTTCCTTGTAAAGATAAGACGAAAAAATTTTTGACAAAAGCTCAGCTTTTTCATCTGAATTTGATTTTAAAAATTTTGAAAATTCTCCTTGCGCAAGAATCATAACCCTATTTAATTGATTATAATCAAGTCCAATTACTTCAATTATTTTTTTGTCTGTTTTTTGTGGCCCATCAGATATTAGAATTTCATTTTTATTTTCGATTTTATAAAATTCTACGCTGTGAGAAACATTGACATTTGCTCTTGTTTTTTTTGCTTTTTGATTTGGAATTCTTTTTATCCTATAATTTTTTCCATCAATTTCAAAATAAAAATCTACATAAGTTACAGGATCATCTCCACCTAGAAAATCACTTCTAATATCCTTCGAATTAAATCCTTCTCTTTGAATTTCTCCAAAAAGTGCAAAGCTTATGGCATCAAAAATTGTAGTTTTTCCACTCCCAGTATCTCCTGAAATTATGAAAATTTTAGAATCATATATTTTTGTAAAATCTATAAAAGTTTTATTTTTGTAGGTCATAAATCCATACATTTCAAGTTTTACTGGCTTCATTGTATCACCTTTTTAAGTATTTCTTTTTCTAAATCTGTCATTTTTTCATTCATCTTAAACTTATAAAATTCTTCAAATATTTCCATGCTTGATAATTTTTCAAAATCAATATCAATATCCTCATCCTTTTCAATATTTATTGATTTTTCGTACTTTATTGAAACTGCATGAGGAAATTTCATTTTTAATTTCGCCATCGGAGAATCTATTGGCTTATCATCTTTTAAAGTAAATTCTATATAAGCATTTGAATTTTTCATTTTTAAAATATTTTCAAAATAATCACAAATTTTTTCAAAATCATTTAAAGGTTTAATGTCAATTTCTTTTATTGAAATTTTTTCTTTCAAATCTATAAGTGTAACTGATTTTTTTTGATTTATTTCAGAAAATGAATATTTCATAAAGGTACCACAATACCTAATTTTTTCATCAAGGACAAAGTGCTTTCTGTGAAGATGACCTAAGGCTACATAATCAAAATTTTTAAATAAATGGGCATCCATAGCGTCATTTCCACCAATTGTAAGAGGTTTTTCTCCTTCTATTTTTTCATCTTCATACGCCTTTTCATTTGCATAACAATGACTTATCAAAACATTTCTATCCTTATAATCTATATTTTTTAATAAAACTTTATAAAGGTCAGTAAAATTTTCTATATTTGAATCAATTTCATTTTTTGCCCTTGCAAGGGAAATATAAGGAATCGGGTAAAAATTAACTTTACCATATTCATCATCAAAAGAAATTTTTTCATCAGAAGAATTTCCATAAATATAATAAGAATTTTTTTCAAAAAAACTTTTAGAAATTTCAAGTCTTTTCCCTGAATCATGGTTTCCAGAAATTGCTATGATTTTTTTCTTCAAATTAAAAATAATTTCATCCACAAAATCAGAATAGACCTTCATGGCTTCATTATTTGGAATTGATGTATCAAAAATATCTCCTGCAATCAAAACAATATCTACTTTTTCATCTTCAATAATTTTTAAGATTTGGTCAAGACAAAATTTTTGATCTTCCAGTAAAGAGTATGAGCCAATTGATTTTCCTATATGAAGATCTGATAAATGTAATAATTTCATTTATTTTCCCTCACAAAAATATACTCATCTTTTGTTGAATTAATTGGATCATAAATATAATCACAAAGATTTATTTTTTTAATTTCTTCAATATCTGAAATTTTATTATTAATTAAATATTTTAACATTCTCCCACGCATTTGTTTTGTATATGAAACAATTGAACGGATTTTTCCATTTCTATTTTCTTTGAAAGTCAAGGTCAAAAATTTTTGATTTTTTTTCAAATATTTTTTTATGAGCTTGGCGTATTCAGCACTTGCTAAATTTATAATAAAATTTTCATCCTCAAAGGCTTTTTTGTAAATTTTGTCAGCCCAAAATTCGTGCATATCGACTCCTTTTGTATCCATATAAAGTCTATAATCAGAAATTCCTGTAAAAGGCTTGCACAAACCATATAAGGCAGAAATAATATAAACATGATCATTCAAATAAGCTAAGTCGTTAAAATCTTCTTTTTTAAATTGCTTAAAAACAAGTCCATCATAAGAAAAAATCGCTGGATTTTTTAAATTTTCAAAATCGAAATCCTTGTAATCATAATAAGCTTTTATAGCAAGATCATCATTGCAAAAAAACATATTTGCTAAATCATTTATTGAATATTTTTTTAAATTTTCAACTAATTCTTTTGTTTCGTCTCCAAACAAAAGCCCTTCTGTTTTTTCATTTTCAAAATGTTTAAACCTTTTTGCAGGCGAAATTATAATTTTCATATCAAACCTTTCTATTTTTCATTCTAAATTAATTATATCATAGAAAAAACCCCTCAATCCGTATTCCGGATTTTGGGGTTCACTTCAAACCTATCTTTTTAAAATTTTTTGAATTATTAGAGAAATTATCATTCCAAAAACTGCAATAACCACTATAGCTCCACCTGGTTTTATTCCTAGATAAAAACTTGCACTAATTCCCGCCATCATATAAATTATTGCGATTATAATTGATTTTATAAAAGTTTCTTTATAAGATTTTGAAATCAAAAGCCCACTTGCAACTGGCAAAACCATTAATGAGGAAATCATCAAAGCTCCTACAGTTTTTGTAGAAATTGCCACGGTAATGGCTGTCAAAAATGTAAAAATGCTAGAAATTAATTTTGAATTAATTCCAGCAAGATTTGCCATCAAAGAGCTAATTGAATTATACAAAAGCGGATAATATAAATAAAGGCTAAAAAATAGAACAAGAATAAAAATTACACTTACAATAATTACATCCTCACTCGTAACACTTGTTATTGAACCAAATAAAAATGATTCAAAACTTGTTCCACCCGGTGTGAAATCTGACAAAATTCCTGCAAGTCCAATTCCAAGACTCATAATGATAGCCGTTGCCATATCGCCAAAACTTTTAAATTTTTTCCTAATTATTTCAATTGCAAAACTTGCAACAATACAAATTATTATTGAAGTAAAAACAGGATTTATTCCAATAATTAAACCTAGAGCAACTCCAGAAAGAGCTGTGTGAGATAAGGCATCTCCAATCATAGAAGTTCTCCTGTTTACCATAACTATTCCAATCATAGGAATTATTATTGCAAGCATAAGCCCAACTAAAAGAGCCCTTTGCATAAATTCATAACTAAGCATCAACTATCCTTCCATTTTTTATCCTTATTTCTCTTTTAGAAAATTCTCTAACAACATCCATTTCATGACTTATCATCAAAATTGAAATTTTGTGTTTATCATTTAAGTGAGCTAGAAGTTTAAGAAAGTCTCTTTTTGATTTTTCATCAACGCCAACAGTTGGCTCATCCAAAAGCAAAACCTCTGGATTATTTACCATTGCTCTTGCTATCATAACTTTTTGAGCCTGCCCTCCTGAAAGTTGATTGAAAGGAATATGCAAAAGATTTTCAATATTTAAAATTTCAAAAATATCACGAACCTTTTGATAGCATTTTTTGCTTGGTCTGTTAAAAATATTAAATTTCTTATACAAATTTAAAATTACAAATTCTTCTCCTGTTACTGGAAAGGCAAGCTTGTTTAAATCATTTACTTGAGGTACATAGCCAATTTTTGAATAAGCATTAAAATCTTCTATATTTGTCCCAAATAATTTAATCTCTCCCGAATCTTTTTTCAAATCCTTTAAAATTAATTTTATTAGAGTTGATTTGCCAGAGCCATTTTCTCCTTGAATAGTCAAAAAATCGCCCTTATTCAAATCAAAACTAACCTTATTTAATACTTCATCCTTGCCATAAGAAAAGACTACATCTTTAACTTCTATATCTTTCATTTATTTTAAACTACTTTCCATTATTTCAAAATTTTCTCTTATCAATTCTTGATAAGTTTTTTCATTTTTTAAATCATCATCACTTGCATATTCTATAGTATTTATAGCTTTTGCGTCAAGAGATAATTCATCTGCCAAAGTCTTTACATTTTTATCAGACTCGCCTTTTTCATAAAAAATTGCAGTGATTTTTTCTTTTTTTACATAATCAATTGCATTTTTCATAGTTTTTGCATCAGTTTCACTTGTTGAAGTTATTGATGTAAGCGGAACTTGAATTAAACCATAATCACGAGCAAGATAAGAAAATGCCTCGTGGTCTACTAAGAATTTTTTATTTTCTTTATTTTCTAATTTTTTTTCATATTCTTTATCAATTTCTTCAAGCTCTTTTTTTATTTTTTCAAAATTTTTCTCATAATAATCTTTATTTTCCGGATCAATTTCTGAAAGTTTTTCTGCTATATTTTTTGCTTGAATTATTCCATTTTTTGGAGATAACCAAACGTGAGGATCATATGCTCCATGATGGTGGTGGTGTTCTTCTCCATCTTCATGTTCGTGTTCTTCTTTTTCGCTATCTTCATGTTTTTCATTATCTTCATGATTATCTTTATCCTCTTTTTCATCTTCATCTAAAGATTCGTGATAATGAGGAGCGTCACAACAAGATTTAGGTCTATCTTCACGTTTTTTATCATGTTCTTTTTCATCTTCATGCGTATTTTCTATTAAATTAATTCCTTTAGAAGTATCAACAATTTCAACTTTTGAAGATTCTGCTATTTTTTCTTGCCAAGATTCAAGTCCTGCTCCATTTAAAAATAATACTTTTGCCTTTGACAAATCTGCCATATCTTTTGCAGATGGTTCAAAATCATGAACTTCTGTATTTAAATTTGTAAAAGATTTTACATTGAATTTATCTCCTGCAATTTGTTTTGTTATATTATAAATTGGATAAAAAGAAGCATAAATTGTTTCTTTATCTTTATTTTCACTTTGACTTGTTTGATTTGAATTATTTGAATTTATATTTGATTTTTCATTATTTTTTGCACATCCTGTAACAAAAATTCCGAAAACCAAAATTATTGCTAAAATTTTCTTTTTCATTTTTCCTCCTTTTATTGCAAATCATTTGCAAAGAATATTATATAGCTGTTTCATTTTTTGTCAATATGGTAATATATTTATAGAGGTGAGATTGTGAAAGCAGAAGATTTACTAAAGCAAAATAAGATTCGTGTTACTGAAAAAAGAAAAATAATTTTAGAAAAGATAATTGAAAATGATGATCCAATTTCTGCAGAAGAAATTTTAGAAAAATTAAAAGAAGAAAATATCAATATGGATCTTTCAACAATTTATAGAAATTTAAATACATTGGAAGAGATAAATCTCCTTTTAAAAAATACAAATACAGATGGTATTTCTTATTTTCAATTAAATTCTAACAATCACAAACATTTTATAAGGTGTATTTCTTGTAATAAAAAATTTATAATAGAAAATTGCCCAATCCATGAAATTGAAGAAGAGATAGAAAAAGATACTGGCTTTGTAATCAAAGGACACAGTTTTGAATTTACAGGAATTTGCCCACAGTGTCAAAAAAAAATTAAATAAATAAAAAAGTTGATAAAGAAAATTCTTTACCAACTTTTTTATTTTAAACTCTTTTATTAAATTTTTCTTTATTAAATGCATTTACAGAATTTGCAACTATAATTGTTCCAGATGCATCTCCTGTTGTGTTTATTGCTGTTCTTGCCATATCCAAAATTCTATCTATTCCCATTATCATAGCAATTCCTTCTACTGGAAGTCCAACTGATGACAAGACCATTGATAAAGTAACAAGTCCTACTGATGGAATTCCTGCTGTACCGACTGATGCAATCGTCGCTGTTAATATTACAGTTAAATAATCATTCAACGTTAAATCAATTCCATAAGCATTTGCAATAAATACTACAGCTACTCCTTGCATTATTGCAGTTCCATCCATATTTATTGTCGCTCCCAAAGGAATTGTAAATGAAGAAATTTTTTTATCAACCCCAATATCTTCTAGAGTTTGAATATTTAATGGAACTGTTGCATTTGATGATGCGGTTGAAAATGCAAAAGTCATAACTGGAAAATATTTTTTTAGAAAAGCAAATGGATTTACTCTTACAAAAATCGTTAAAAGTAGCATATAAACTATCAGAAGTTGGAAAGCAAGTCCCAAAATTACAGAAATCATATATGAAAGCATAGACAAAATTACATCGTAACCAAGATTTGAAAATGTTCTTGCTATTAAGAAAAATACTCCTATTGGTGCAAGTTTCATTACAGCCATTGTCATACTCATCATTAATTCATTCATTTCTGTAATTATATTTCCCAAAGTTTCCATCCTATCTTCCATTCCTGCAATCAAAAGTCCAACTATAACTGCAAAAATAATTATTTGTAGCATATCGCCTTTTGCCAAAGCTTCAATAGGATTTGTTGGAATCATATTTAAAAGCGTATCTTTCATTGAAGTTTTTTCTCCAGCATCCATATTAAATTCATTTGAACCCAATTTCATATTCATTCCTTTTCCAGGATTTATAATTGACGCCAAAGAAAGAGCAATAATTATTGCAAGGGCTGTTGTCAAAAGATAAAATAATACAATTCTTATTCCAACTTTCCCAAGAGTTTTTGTATCTCCCATATTTCTGCAACCATCAGCGATTGAAAAAAATACCAATGGCACAACTAGCATTTGCATAGCTCTTATAAACATTTGACCTAATAAATAAAAAATTCCATCAATTATAATATCATCTTTAATATGACCTTTTGGTACAAAATAATGCATTACAATTCCAAGAATCATTCCACAAATTAGGGCAATAAAAATTTTAGAAGTTAAGCCTAATTTTTTATTAGATTTAGCTTTCATAACCATACTCCCTTCTCAGGTAATCTTTTAAGGCATCTTCCCAAGTTGAAAAAGTATTTTTGTCCAAAAGATTTAAAAAATAATTATCTATTCCCCTAAAGGCTGGTTCAAAATCAATTCTATCAGAATCTCTAACTTCTTCTACCTTTGCATCGATTTTTGTAATATCAATAATTTTTTGAGCAAAAGCTCTAAAAGAACAAGTCCCCTCACATGAAGCATGATAAATTCCATAGGCATTAGTTCCCATTATTGAAATCAAAAATTTTGAAAGCTCATAGGCTGATGTTGGCGAACCATATCTTGATTTTGGCACTTTAACAAGACCATTTTTTGCTTGTTCAATAATTGATTCAACCAAATTATTTTCTTTTGAATAAAGTCTTGAAACCCTAACAATAAAATATCTATTAGCAAAATTTTTTACAAATTCTTCTCCCAAAAATTTACTTTTTCCATAAACTGTATTTGGATTTGCCTTATCAATTTCTTTGTATGGATGAATTGTTTGTCCATCAAAAACATCTGCTGTAGATAACTGAACAAGTTTTGCTCTAACCCTATTTGACGCAATAGCAATATTTTTTGCGCCCAAAGCATTTAACAAATATGCTTTATCAGGATCATTTTCGCATTTTAATCTATTGGTAATTCCCGAACAATTGATAATTATTTTTGGTCTATTTCTATCTACAAACAAATTTACTTCTTCTTGTTTTGTAATATCAACTTCATCTTTGTCAGTTGCAATTATTTCAGCTTCCAAAGGATCTAAATATCTTACAAGAGTCGAGCCAAGTCTTCCATGAGCTCCTGTAATCCAAATTGTATTAATTCTCATAAATTTTCCTTTCTATATTTTTTTAAAAAAACAATTATATGTTTTATTATAACATATTGCAAATTATTTTTCATTTTTGTTTGTTCTTTATCTTACATAAAAATTAATAAATAAATTAATCAAATAAAAAAAGCTAGTCAAACTAGCTAATTTAATCCAATATCTTTTCTATAATATTTATTTTCGTATTTTATTTTTTCGCAATCATCATATGCAATTTTTCTTGCAAGTTCTAAAGTTTTTGCTTTTGCGTTTATTGTAAGAACTCGTCCGCCATTTGTTAAAATTTTTCCATTTTCTAATTTTGTTCCATTGTGAAAAATAGTTGAATTTTTTACATCTTCAAGTCCACTTATTTCTTTATTTTTTTCATATTTTAATGGATAACCATCAGATACAAGAATTAATGATAGGGAATAATCACTAGACCATTTTATATCGTCTTTTTTTAAACTATTATCAAGAGTTTTTTCTATAATTTCTACAAGGTCTGATTCAAGTCTTGGCATTAGGGTTTCTGTTTCTGGATCTCCAAATCTTACGTTAAATTCTAATATTTTTGGTTTATCTTTATCAATCATAAATCCAATAAACAAAATTCCATTATAAGAAAGTTTTGAATCATCCAATCCTTTTTCAATTTGCTTTAAAATTATTTCTATATTTTCCCCTGTTTTTTGCGAAAATTTACTTGGAGAATATGTTCCAACTCCTCCTGTATTTGGACCCTTGTTTCCATCATAAATTTGCTTGTGGTCTTTGCAAGTTTCTAGTGGAAATAATTTATTATTTGACACCAAACACAAAAGTGAAGCTTCTTCGCCTTTCAAAAATTCTTCAATTACAACAGTTTTTCCCTCATCGCCAAATATTTTTTTATTAAAAATATCGTCAAGAGTTTCTATAGCTTTTTTTTCGTCTTCGCAAATTATAACGCCTTTTCCAAGACAAAGCCCGTCAGCTTTTATTACTAAAGGATAGGAAAAATCTTTTAGGGAATTTAAGGCATTGTCAAAATTTTCAAAAGATTTATATTTTGCTGTTGGTATCTTATATTTTTCTAGGAAATTTTTGGTAAATTTTTTTGATTTTTCAAATTTTGCACATTCTTTGTTTGGCCCAAATATTTTAAGATTATTTTTTTCAAATTCATCAACAATTCCCATACACAAAGGATCTTCTGGCCCTACAATTGTAAGGTCGATTTTTTCTTTTTTAGAAAAATCAACCAAGGATTTTATATCTGTTGGTTCGATATTTATATTTTTGCAAAAAAAATTAGTGCCAGCATTTCCTTTTGCCATAAATATTTGGTCTACTTTTTTTGATTGTGAAATTTTCCAAGCAAGTGCATGTTCTCTTCCACCATTTCCAATTATTAAAACTTTCATCAAAAACTCCTATTTTTTTACGAAAACCTTATTATTTTTTATGTAAAATAAATCATCACAAAAATCTTTTACTGATTTTATCAAAATTTCGTGTTCTTTTTCCAAAACATTTTTTGCTATATCATCGATTGTATCTTCTTGGTCAATTTTTACAATTTCTTGATAAATTATTGGACCATCATCTGCATCTTTTGTAACAAAATGAGTGGTTGCTCCAGTAAATCTTACTCCTTTTTCATAGACTTTTTCATGAACCTTTCTTCCATAAAATCCCATCCCACAAAATGATGGTATAAGGGATGGGTGGATATTAATAATTCTTGACTCGAACTTGTCAATTATTTTTTGAGGTAAAATTTTAAGGTAGCCTGCAAGAACAACAAGATCGATTTTTTCTTTTATTAAAGTATCAAGCAAAATATCATTATCTTTGCAAACCAATGTTTTAATTGAGGCATTTTTTGCTCTTGTAAGCCCATAAGCATTTTCTTTATTTGAAATTACTATAGATATTTTCCCATTAATAATTTTATTTTGGCACGAATCAATTATAGCTTGAAGATTTGTTCCTGATCCTGAGATCAAAACTGCAATTTTTTTAGAATTTGAGGTCGATTTTTTCATCATTTTCTATAACCTCTCCAAGTTCTAAAAGTTCATCTTCATCAATTATTTCTTTAACTAAATCTATATCTTTTTTATCTACTGCAAAAACAATTCCTACTCCCATATTAAAGGTTTCGTACATATCTTTTTTGTCAAGCTCTCCCCATTTTTCCAATAGTGAAAATATTTTTGGAAGAGGAATATTTCTCACATCAATTTTTGCACAAAGTCCATCTGGAATCATTCTTGGTATATTTTCGTAAAATCCACCACCAGTAATATGACTTAGGCCATTTATTTCAATTTTTTCAAGAAGGGCTAGAATTTCTTTCACATAAATTTTGGTTGGTTTTAATAATTCTTCTCCAAGACTTGTATCAAGCCCTTCAATTTTTTCATCCAAAGATAATTTTTCTTTTTCTAAAACAATTTTTCTTACAAGAGAATATCCATTTGAATGAATTCCTGAAGATTTTAAACCAAAAATATGATCGCCTTTTTTAATTTTTTCTCCAGTAATTATTTTTTCTTTATCAACTATGCCAACACAAAATCCTGCAAGGTCATAATCATTTTCCTTATAAAGACCTGGCATTTCTGCAGTTTCTCCGCCAATCAAAGAAGAATTAGCTTGAAGACAGCCGTCAGCTACTCCTTTTACAATTTTTTCCATTTTTTCTGGAACAAGTTTGCCACAGGCTATATAATCTAGAAAAAATAAGGGTTTTGCTCCTTGGCAAAGAATATCATTTACGCACATTGCCACGCAATCAATTCCAATTGTATCGTGCTTGTCCATCATTTGTGCAAGCATAACTTTAGTTCCAACTCCATCTGTCCCTGAAACCAAAACCGGATTTTTTATATTTAAATTTTCCAAACTAAATAGACCAGAAAATCCTCCAAGTTTGCTCAAAACATTTTCTGATTGAGTTTTTTCTACTAAATTTTTTATAAGTTCGACTTCTTTTTGACCGTTAGCTACATCAACTCCAGCGTCTTTATAATTTATTGGCATTTTATATCCTTTCTAAAGGGTTATATCCATTAAAACAATTTTCGTAATATGTTTTATTTCCACAAGCTTGTCTTAATCCTTCTAGGGAAATAAATCCCAAAGAATCTGCTCCTATAATTTTTCTAACTTCTTCTACACTTCTGTTGTTGCTAATTAAATGATCTTTGTCTGGCACATCAAATGTAAAAGTTTCTTCTTTTATTACTTGAGGAGATGCAATCCTAATATGGACTTCCTTTGCTCCTGACTCTCTCAAAATTTCTATTACTCTTTTTATAGTATTTCCTCTTACAATAGAATCATCCACAAGAACAACTCTTTTTCCTTCAATAAGATGTTTGATTGGATTTAATTTAATTCTTATTCCTTTTTTTCTCATTGAATTTGTTGGAAGAATAAATGTTCTATTTATATATCTATTTCTTACTATTGCTCTTTCGTATTTTATATTTGATGCACGCGAAAATCCAACAGCTGAAATTAATCCACTATCAGGACTTCCAACAACAATATCCGCATCAACAGGATGTTCTTTGTAAAGAATCTCTCCCATTTTAATTCTTGCATCATAGACGCTAACACCATTTATTGAAGAATCTGGTCTTGCAGTATAAACGAAATCAAAAATGCAAGGAGAATTAGAAAGCTCTTTTGCAAAATAGGATTCTTCTCCATTATCGTCAACTATATAAATTTCTCCTGGTTTTAATTCGTGACAAAGTTGCCCATCAATTGATTCAATCACACAAGATTCGCTTGCAACTATATAAGAATCTTCTTTTTTGCCAACACAAAGATTTTTAATTCCATAAGGATCTCTAATTGCAATCATCCTATTTCCATTTACTAGAATAATAGAATAAGCTCCCTTTAAATTGTTTATAAATTCTATAATTTCATCTATATTATTCGAATTTAATTTATTTACAACATCTTCAGGACTTGTTTCATCAAGAAATTTTCCATCAATTGCAATCAAATTTTTAAAATTTGAATTTTTCGGATAAAATAACCATGGCATAGGCATAAGAGACTTATCATCTTCAGCAAATCTATATTTTACATAACCAAGACCAACATTTCCTGCAAGAGTTGAAATATTATCTAAGCTAATATTATTGGCAATTTCTCCCTTACCTCTAATTTCTGATAATTTTTCATGGGCAAGAAGTGATATTCCCATTGACTCTTGACCTCTATGTTGGATTGCATAGAGGCCAGAATATAATTCGGGAAAAACATTTTTATATTTCTTTTTTGAAAATATTCCTACAATTCCACTCATTTATTTGCCTTATATTCATATTCAGAATTATCTATAGTTTCTTTCATTTTTATTCTCATATCCTTTAATTTTTCTCTTAAAGAATCATATTTTATTGCAAGAATTTCTGTAGCCAAAATTGCAGCATTTTCCCCACCACCAATTGCAACAGTTGCAACAGGAACGCCACTTGGCATTTCTACTGTAGAAAGTAAGGCTTCAAGTCCACCAAGATGACTTGATTTTGCAGGAATTCCAATTACAGGTCTTGTTGTTAAAGCTGCAATTACTCCTGATAAATGAGCTGCCTTCCCAGCAATTCCAATATAAACTTCGCTTTCTTCTTCGCTTTCTTTTACATATTTTTCTAAACTTTTCAAAGCTCTGTGAGCAGAAATAACTTTAACTTCGTAATCAATTCCAAATTCCGTTAATTTTGAAACAACTTTATCAGCAATTGGACTATCAGACAAAGAGCCCATAATTATAGAAACTTTCATATAAACTCCTTATTAAAGTCCCAAATATTTTGACAATTCCATAGGTTCAATATAAGTTCCATCTTTGTAAGCTCTCATATTTCCACCAGAAACTTCATCAATCAAAACAACTTCTCCATTTGAAGCAAGTCTTCCCCATTCAAATTTTATATCATACAAATCAAGACAATATTCAGATAAAATATCTTTTACAAGTCTTGCAACTTTTTTATTTTCTTCAATTATTTTTTTGTATTCATCGTGAGATAAAATATTTAATTCAACTAAAGCGTCTTCTGTAATAAGTGGATCTTCACGATCATCATCTTTTAAAGTGATTTCAGAATAAGCATCAAGATCTTGACCTTCTGTTGCATAAAGACCATATCTTCTCATAAAAGATCCAACAGCTTTAAATCTAGTAATAACTTCTAAACCTTTTCCAAAAACTGTACATTTTTCAATTTCCATAAGATTTTTATCAAGGTCCGCTCCAAGATAATGAGTTTTTACACCAGCCTCATTTATTTTTTCAAAGAAAAATTTAGAAACTTTTAGACACTCTTGACCTGCGCCTTCTTTTTCGCCAGCAACTTGATTTCCACCAGTATCGAATACTCCATCAGTTCCTGTCATAGTATCCTTAAATAAACAAAAATATTTTCCATCATTTTCAACCAAATTTTTTGTCTTACCTTCGTAGATTGTATTCATTTTTTTCTCCTTAAAAATTTTTACAAAAAATAAGCCCAGAAGGACAGGCTACGAAACCTATCCTCCTGGGCTTTTGTCCCTCTGGTGTAATACTAAAAATATCCGTACCGCTCGGTCTTGAAAAAACAGATCCCTAGGTACACTTTCGCCCATTTCAATGAGCCTATTCTTCGTTCAAATTCATAATACCAAGGTAAATTTTAATTGTCAAGAAAGTTTTTTGATAAATTTTAATATTTTTCATTTACGACTTGTAATTCATTATATTTATAATAAGATAATATTAATCATGAATAAAGGAGCAAAAATGTCAAAAATAAAAAATATTATTATAGCAATTCTTTTAGCCGTTTGTTTATTATTTTCTTTCAATTATTTTTCTTCAAAAAATGAAAATAAAATAGACAACAAATTGATAGAAAATAGAATTGAAAATGCAAAAGAGCTAACAAGTTTAAAATATTCCTACACAAATATGGGACAATTTGAAAATTCAAATAAATTTTATGGCTACGATATACCATTTACCCAAAAGAAATTTATAGTTTCTTATGATGGAATGATTTCTTGTGGAGTAGATCTTGAAAAAATGGATGTAAAAGTTTCAGGAAAAACTATAAATATAAAATTACCAAAATCAAAAATTTTATCACACGAAATTTACGAAGATTCCCTAAAAATTTTCGACCAAAAAACATCAATTTTTAATCCAATCAAAGTTGAAGACTACAATGACTTTGCCAAAAATCAAAAACAATCAGTAGAAAAAAGAGCAATAGATAAAGGAATCTTGATAGAAGCCAACAAAAAATGTGAAAAAGCAATAAAAGATATAATCAACATAGACAATAGCCTTGAAGATTATACAATAAATATACAATTTAAATAAGGGTTCGCCCTTATTTTTTTATGCTATAATATACTTATGAAAGGTGGTAATATGAAAATATATTTAGGTTGTGATTTATTTACAGAAGGACAAAGATGGCAAGCACTAGAAATTCAAAATGCCCTTGAAAATGAATTTTCAGATATAGAAATTTATAATCCCGCTCAAAATTTAGAAATAAATGATAAAGATGCAGGCTTTACATCAAATTACGATATACTATTAGCAGACTACGAAAGACTTGAAAATGCAGATATATTAGTAGGATTGATGGACACACAAGATTTAGGCCTTGCAGCAGAGATGGGAATTGCATTTGAAAAAGGTCTGCAAATTTTTCAACTCTACACAGATATAAGACTTGGAGGAAATGACAAAGAAGATAAATTTCCACCAATGAAAAAAGACATATTTCAAAATGATTTTTTATATATAAACAAACTCGTAACAGGACTTTCTTACGTAGATAAAAATGGAAATAAATTCAAAAAACTAAAAAATATTATCAATTATTTTTCCTTTTAAGTAGGCTCTTATTTAAAATGCAATAATTTCGATAAAAAATGAGTATCCACCCCAGTCCAAAAGATAAGGTTGATACTCACTTTTTTCATTCTTAAATTTTCAAAATATTAAATTTTATTATTTTCTTTTGCTTTTAAATAATCCTAAGCTTGATGCTCCTAATAAGCCCAAAATTGCTGATAGGCTTCCAACTCCTGTTTGTACATTTTCTCCAGCATTATTTATTTTATTGCCCGTATTTGCTGCGTTTGCTGTATTTATTGTGCCTGTTTTTTTATTTTTTCTGTTAGGATTATTTTGGCTTGGATTTTGTGGTTTTTGATTTGCCATATCGTCTATGATTTTTACTAATTCTGGGTCACGAGCATCTTTTACACCCTTCATTTCCAAAAGAGTTCTTGCAAAATATTCTTTACTATAACCAAGTATTTTTCCCATTTCTTCCCAAGTTGTAGCTTTTTGTAATTTTTCATATTCACGTCTCATAGCATCAACTGTTTCTTCGCCAATAAAACTATCTTTTGAAGATTGCATAATTTCAAATCCTAAAAATGCTAACTGTGCTTCTTTACTTTTTTCAAAAGCACCTTTTTCATTTAAAAGTTCACTCATTTTATATTCTTTAGGTTTTACTTTCTTTTCGTCTGGTTTTTCTTCGTCAGTTTCTGAATTTTCTGTTTTGTCATCTGTTTTTTTTGTGTCATCTGTTTGATTTCCTTTGTCGCCTGTTTGGTTTCCTTCGTCGCCTGCTTGGTTTCCTTCTTCACCTGCTTGATTTCCTTCGTCGCCTGCTTGATTTCCTTCTTCGTATGCTTGATTTCCTTCGTCGCCTGCTTGGTTTCCTTCGTCGCCTGCTTGATTTCCTTCGTCGCCTGCTTGGTTTCCTTCTCCGCCTGTTTGGTTTCTTTCGTCGCCTGTTGTGTTTTCTTCTCCGCCTTCTTTTACTTGAACTTTCTTTATAGTGATTTTTTCATTTTCTACAGCTGATTTTTCTTCTGTTTTTACTTTTTCACTTGTTTTCACTGGCTCTTTTAAGGCTTTTTCTACTGATTTTTCTTCATTCGCTTTTGCATTAGGAATTATTAAGCTTACTCCAAGTGCTAAGGCTAGACTTGCGCTTATAATTTTCTTATTTTTGTTCATAAATTTTCTCCTTTTATTTGTTTTTTTAAATATTCTTTCACTAAACATTATATATATATTGTCAAATATTTTAAATATTTATCCATAAAAGCAAATTTGAATTTTTCAAATAATTTTTAATAAAAAATAGGCTGAAGTAAATTTACTTCAGCCTATCTTTTGGCACGCCAAAGAGGAATTGAACCCCTATCTTAAGCTTCGGACACTTTTGTTTTACCATTAAACTATTGGCGCATGATAGTGATGTTGGAAAACTGTATCCTATTTAAAAATCTCAAATCCATAAAGGTATTTCCAAGTCCTGAATCTATATAAATTTGTGAATTTTTATATTTAAATAATCCCTTATCAAATTTTGGAAAGTATCCTTCTCCAGGTGCTAGCAAAGCTCCCAAAAATGGAAATCTAACTTGTCCTCCGTGGGTATGACCTGAAAAAATTATATCCATAGTATCGTCTAAATTATCTCTTATGTTTTTAGAAAAGTGACTTAATATTATATTTAAATTTTCATCTTTTGTTTGATAATTTTTTAATGAAAAATTATTATAGCTTACTCCATAAATATAAATATTTTCGTCCCTAATTTTTAAATATTCTCCCTCATTTTTTAAATATTTTATACCAAGCCTTTTGATTTTTTCTATAAATTCATCAAGCATAGGACCTGCTTCTTCGTGATTTCCTGTTATATAATAGGTTTTTATTTCCAATTTTGTAAGCTCTTTAAGAAAGTCTATTGCCCTATTAAATTTCTTTTCTTCTCCGTAATCGTTTATATCTCCTGTCAAAATTATAAAATCCGGATTAAATTCTAGGATTTTTTCCTTAAAATATTCCATATTTTTTAATTTATTCGAATGAAAATCACTAATTTGTGTTATTTTTATTTTATTTTTTATTTTTTTGCTGTATATATCTTGCTTTACTTCTTTTGCCCACTTGCATTGATAGTAAATGTATGAGAAAAGAAGTAAAATTAGGCAAAATATTATAAAAATTATTATTTTATTCATCTAAATTTTCTATTCTTTCTAGAAAAACTTCTGCAGACATGTCTGAGGCTAACAAGTATCCTCTTTTTGGGGAGAATGATTTTTGTGATAAGGCTGGGCCGTCTACTGAAACTGATCTTTTAAATTGGCTTGTAATTAATCTTTTATAAAATGATTTGAGCCATTTTTTTATGGTTTTTTTGTCATAGTCGTCTTTGAAGGCAACTTTTGCTTTTTCATATATTTCTTCTACTGATGAATTTTCCAAAAATTCAAATGTGAAAAAGTCTATTAATTCATAAGGGCCTATTATATCTTCAGTTTTTTGGCTGATTTTTTCTTCATTTTCATTTTTTAGCTCTGGAGAAATTGGAGTTTTTAATATATCGTCCAAAACTTCTTTTAATTTTTGATTTTTTGTATTTTCTACAAGATAGGAAACAATATATCTTAATTCGGTCTTTGTCAAAGAGGCATTAACTGCATAGGATGACATGTGATCGCCGTTGTAGGTTGCAAAGCCTTGGGAAATTTCTGACTTATCTCCAGTTCCTATTACTAGAGCATTTTCCATATTTCCTATATCAAATAAAATTTGGGTTCTTTCCCTTGCTTGGGCATTTTCGTAGGCTATATCTTGAGTTTTTCCATCATGGCCAATATCTTTTAGATGAATATTTACTGCATCTTTTATTACAATTTCGTTTAATTTTATTTCAAAAGCTTCCGCAAGCTTAAAGGCATTTGATTTGGTTCTCTTGCTTGTGCCAAATGCTGGCATTGTGTATAAAAGAATATTTTCTTTTGGAAGACTCATTTTTTCGAATGCTTTTACTATAAATAAAAGTGCCATGGTTGAATCAAGTCCGCCACTTAGTCCCAAGACTACTTTTTTACAAGAAATCGCCTCTATTCTTTGAATTAAAGCTCTTGTTACTATATCAAAAGCATCTTCTACATAGATTTTTTTATCATCAAGCAAATAAGGAAATTTATCCCAATATGAAAGACTTGGCTTATTTTTAAAATCAAAAAATTCTTCTATAGTATTTTGACTTATATCAAAATATGAACACAAATCAACAAATTCATCTCTCTTACTTTCTTTAATTTTTCCATTTTCTCCAATAATATTTAAGCCTTCATATACAAAATCGGTTGAACTTTCTCCAAGTCCTGTACTTGAATAGAGATAAATTGTATCTTTTGATAAAAATTTAATTTTATCTTCTATATCTTTTTTTGATCCTATATATCTAGTTTTTGCTGACGGATTTAAAATTATATCTATATTATTTTTTGACTTAGAAATTAATGAATCGGGAATATTTTTCTCCTCATTTTCTCCTACGCTTACGGCTATTTTTATATCGTTAATTTCTATATATGATTTATTATAGAGATGAACATATTCATCTTTTATCTTAATAAATTCATCTTCTTCTGGAGTGTCGAAAACATATTTTTCGTGGTCTTTAAAATTATCCTTAAAAAATCCTCCAATAATATCGCCTTCTTTTAATAAAAATACCATATCAATTATTTTTCTTCCCTCTTTTACAGGAAGTCCAACAGAAAACAAAGTATCAATATTTTTTGAAAAATTTTTCAAATCAAATAAAGCATCAAGGCATTCTTCCAAAATATCATCATTTGCAAATCCATCATACAAACTTGCTCCAGTAAGACAAAGTTCTGGCAAAAGCAAAACATTTACCAAATCATCATTTGCTTTTTTTATCGTTTCTTTTATTTTTTTCTTGTTGTAAGATATATTTCCAATTTTAATTTTAAAATTTTCTGCTCTTAATTTTAAATTTTTTTTCATATAAACCTCAAATCTTTTTAAACTATAAAATTATTATATAAGATTTACAAAAAAACTGCCACAGTTTCCTGTGACAGTTTTGAATTTATTTTTTTTATTTTTGATCTTTAGCTTTTTGAACTTCTTCTCTTCTTTTCTTCATTGATTCAAAAATTCCGTCAACTAAAGCATCCATATCTGGTTCTTTTGCAGATTTTAATGATGAAACTATATTTACTTGTTCTGGTAGAACGTCTATTAATTTCATTTCATTATCTAAAAATTCTTCCATTTTATCTGCAGCTGTTGGAGCCCAAGTACCATTATCCATTAATGATACTGCTCTATTTTGTACGTTAAGTGCTGCCATATCATGGATGAAGTCTTTCATTTTTGGATATATTCCAAGGTTGTATGTTACTGATGCAAGAACGATATTTGAATATTTAAATGCGTCTGCAATTAGGTAAGATACATCTGTGCTTGAAACATCTCTTAGGGAAATATTTGTCATTCCTCTTTCAGCAAGTTTTGATGCTAGAGCTTGAGCTGCATATTCTGTATTTCCATACATTGATGCATAAGCAATCAAAACACCTTCTTCTTCTGGTTCATAGCTTGACCATTTATCATATTTATCTAAAATATAGCCAAAGTCTTTTCTCCAAACAAGTCCGTGAAGTGGGCAGATATATTTAATATCAAGTCCTGCTGCTTTTTTAAGAACTGCTTGTACGAATGTACCATATTTACCAACTATATTTGTGAAATATCTTCTTCCTTCATCTAACCAATCTCTATCCCAATTTACTTCATCGGCAAAAAGTCTTCCGTCATTAGATTTAAATGAACCAAAAGCATCTGCTGAGAATAAAACTTTATCTGTTAAATCATAAGTCATTAAAACTTCTGGCCAGTGAACCATTGGAGCTTCTACGAATGTAAATTCGTGTTTACCAAATGAGATTGAATCTCCTTCTTTTACTTCAATGTATCTATCATCTACGTGATAACCAAATTGTCTCATAAATAATATAGCTTTTTCACTTGCTATAATTTTTACGTTTGGATAGTAATGTAGCATTAATTCGATTGCAGAACAGTGGTCTGGTTCCATGTGTTGAATTAACATATAATCAAGATCACGATCTCCAAGAACTCTAGATACGTTTAGTATATATTCTCTTGTAATAGACCAGTCAACTGAATCTATTAAAACTGTTTTTTCATCCATTAAAAGGTATGAGTTGTATGAAACTCCGTCTATAGGAAAAATATTTTCAAATAGAGCAAGTCTTCTGTCATCTCCACCTACATAAAATAAGTCGTCTGTAACTTTTCTAACTGTATACATATATTCCTCCTACTACTACTTTCTGTCTTCTGGTACATCCATTTTAATGAATTGATCTTTTGCTTCGCCTGATACTGGTGATACCCAAGAATCTGGTAATTTATCAAATGGTGTTCCTGGTTCAATTCCATTTTCTGGATCTCCAAGTTCAGGATTGTATTCATATCCAGAACCTAAATCTACATAAATTGGATTTGTAGGAGCCATTTTTCTTGGTTTAGATCTTTTTATTTTCTTCATTGGTGGTGCTGGTTTTTTATCTTCTCCATTGTCTAATTCTTTGATTAGAAGTGGAAGAATTACCATAGCATCTCCGACTATACCATAATCACAGTTGTTGAAAATTGGTGCATTTTTAGAATTGTTAATTGCAACTATTGTTGATGCGTTTTTGATTCCTTTTAAGTGTTGTCCTGCTCCAGATACACCTACACCTATATAAAGATTTCCTTTGAATGTTTGACCACTCATACCAACATATCTGTTGATGTCTACATATTTAAGTGTTTCTGCAACTGGTCTTGATGATGAAATAGATGCTCCTGCTTGGTAAGCTAAATCTTCAATCAATTTCATATTTTTCTTTTCGCCAATACCACGACCTGCTACAACAATTCTTTGAGAATCTGCGATTGGTGTGTAAGGATCAATTCCTACAGTAAAGTCATATCCGTCTTTTTTAAGTGCTGCTACAAGATTTTTAACTGCTTCTTTAGGATCTCCTTCATAGATTTCTCCCTTTCTAACTCCTGCAATAGGGCCAGATTTTTTATTTGATCCAACAGCTTTAACCTTTGGAGCTCTACCTACTGTATTTGCTCCAACAACAACTCTCATAATTTCATTTGTACCTTCATAGATTTGTGTAATCTTAGAATCTCTGTAGAATCTTTCAACATCGATACCTTTAATAAATCCAGATCCACCGTACAATTGTAAAGCTTCATTAGTTATTTTTGATGCAAGATCAGATGCAAATTGTTTTGCCATAGCTGCATCTGCTGAATATCTTTCGTGATTTTCTTTTAATTCTGCTGCAGAATAAATCATAAGTCTTGCAGCTTTTAAATTTGTTGCCATATCAGCAAGTTTAAATGTATTTGCTTGAAGATGAGCAATTGGCATACCAAATTGTTCTCTTTCTTTAGCATAAGCAAGAGCTGATTCATAAGCACCTTGTCCAATACCTAAAGCTTGAGAAGCTATACCAATTCTACCACCGTCAAGAGTTGCCATAGCAATCTTAAATCCTTGACCTTCTTTTCCTAAAAGATTTTCTTTAGGAACTTTTACATTATCAAAATGTAATTCAGCAGTACATGAAGATCTAATACCTAATTTGTCATAGTGATCAGAACATGTAAATCCTTCCATTCCTTTTTCAACTATGAATGCTGAAATACCATGAGTTCCAATTCCTGGAGTTGTTACTGCAAATACTACGTATGTATCTGCTTTTGGTGCGTTAGTAATAAAGATTTTTTTACCATTTAAAATATATCTTTTTCCATCCAAATCTAATTCAGCTGTTGTTTCTGTTCCACCTGCATCAGATCCAGCATTTTCTTCTGTAAGACCAAATGCACCAATTTTTTCACCTTTAGCTAATGGTGTTAAATATTTTTTCTTTTGTTCTTCTGTACCAAAAGCATAAATAGGCCATGAACCCAAAGATGTATGTGCAGAACAAATAACTCCAACACCACCATCAACTCTTGATAATTCTTCAACTGTGATCGCATAGCTCATTACGTCTAAACCTTGACCACCGTATTTCTTAGGATAAGGAATTCCTAAAAATCCTAATTCTTGTTGTTTTAAAAAGCATATATTCCTCCTAAAAAATATAATATCCATTTTTGTTTTACAATATAATTCTATACTGAAAATGTTTTTTTGTCAACACAATTTATTTTTATAAAGATTAAAAATAATGATAAAATTAAATTGCAATATATGAATATGTAAAACATCTACACTTATTATATATCCTAAAATTCTTTATTTAATCAAATTTTTTAAAACTTTTCCAAATATTTTTCATAATAAAAATATATGTTTAAAAAATTTGTTTATGAAAAAGTTTTCTGAATAAAATATTAAAATTTAAATAAGGACAGCTTTATTTTTTATTTAATTTTATACTTATTAAGGTATAATAGGTTTTAAGAAAAATAAAACTTTGGAGGTTATATGCAATTTATAAAAAAAGTTTATGACAATATTTATTGGGTGGGCGCCAATGATAGGGATTTAAAAAGATTTGAAAATATGTTTACCCTTCCAAATGGCGTAACTTACAATTCATATATTATAAAAGATGAAAAAAATGTTTTGATGGATGGCTCTGATTCTTCTGTTATAAGAACTTATCTTGATAATGTTGAAAAAGCACTTGATGGAGAAGATTTAGATTATATTATCGTTCAACACATGGAACCTGATCATTGTGGATCAATTGATTTTATCCTTGATAAATATCCAAATTGTAAATTTGTAGGAAATCAAAAAACAATAAAATTTTTCCATCAATTTTATCCAAATGACAAATACAATGAAGATAGATTTTTAGAAATCAAAGATGGTGATGAATTAAATATTGGAAAAAGAAATTTGAAATTTGTTTTTGCTCCAATGGTTCACTGGCCAGAAGTTTTTATGACTTATGAAACAACAGAAGGTTTATTCTTCTCAGCTGATGCTTTTGGTTCATTTGATGTTTTGGAAGGTCACATTTCCGCAAAACATTACATTAAAAAAGATTCTTGGGTAGATGAAAATAGAAGATATTATATAAATATAGTTGGAAAACAAGGAAAAATGGTTACAAATCTTCTTAAAAAAGTTTCAGATTTTGAAATCAATGCAATCTTACCTCTTCATGGACCTGTTTATGATGACAAAAAATCTATAGAATTTATTTTAGATAAATATGATAAGTGGGCAAATTTTAAACCAGAAACTAAAGGTGTAGAAATTGTATTTTCTTCAATGTACGGAAATACAGAGCTTGCCGCTGATATTTTAGCATCAAAACTTGATGAACTTGGAGTTGAAGAAATAAAATTATATGATGTTTCTGACAATGATTTTTCATATATTATTGCTGATAGCCACAAATATTCAAACCAAGTTTTTGTAGCTATGAATTATAACGCAGGTCTTTATCACAAAATGGATGCTCTTTTAAGAGAATTAGTTGGAACAGGCTACCAAAACAGACACATCTCATTCATTCACAATTATTCATGGGGCGGAAAATCTCTTGAACAAGCAAAAGAAATTCTTGAAAAAGGAAAACACGAATACGTTGGAGAAGATTTCATAATAAACTCTTCAATGAAAGATGACCAAGAAAAAACTCTTGAAAATTTAGCTAAGGCTATTAAAGAAGATTTAGAAAAGTAAAAAATACTTAAAAGATGCAAATTTTTGCATCTTTTTTTGTACTCAAAAAGAGCACATTCCTGTGCTCTAATTTTTTCAGTCTTTTGGTTTATCTTCTTCTGGGATGTTTTTGTTGTCGTATGGGGATTTGTAGATTGATTCTTTGGCAAATTGTTTTACTGCTTTGCCTGTTTTTAATTCTGAAATTAAGGTTCCAGGTCCTCCAACACATCCTCCAACGCATGCCATTCCTTCTAATAATAGTCCGTCTTTTCTTCCTAGTTTTGCCATTTGAGCAAGTTTTACGCAATCAGCAAGTCCTTCTGCTTTTTCTACATTAACTTCTAAATCAGGATTTATTTCTGCAATTCTTCTTTTTACCGCTTCGGCTACTCCTCCGCTTACTGCATAATTTCTTCCAGTTTCTGATGCATCTTGCCAATCTTCTTCGATTTTTATTTCTGCAGGGTCTATATCTTTTGCCAAGAACATTCCCATTAGCTCTTCATAAGTTATTACATAATCAATTGTTTCTGCGACTTCTGGTCTTCTTGCTTCAAGTTTTTTGGAAATACATGGACCGATAAAGGCTACTTGTGCTTTTTCGTCCATTTTTTTGATGTGTTTTCCTGAATAAATCATTGGTGTTGATGATTCGGAAATTTTGTCATTTATTTCTGGGAATTTTTTCTTTACCATCAATTTCCAAGAATAACAGCATGATGTTCCCATAAATGGAATTTTTTCTGGCACGCTTTCTACGTATTCGTGAGCCTCATTTAATGTTGTAAGGTCTGCTCCAAGTCCTACTTCGATTACATCTCTAAAACCTAATTCTCTGATTGCTTCTTTTATTTGAACAGGAGATGCCATTTGACCAAATTGTCTTACAAATGATGGGGCAACAATTGCGTAAACGTGTTTATCTGTATTTAATGCTTTTGCCAATTGGTAAATTTCTGTTTTATCTGAAATTGCTCCAAATGGACAAGATGTTATACATCTTCCACAAGCTACACATTTGTCATCGTCAATTTCTGCTCTTCCTAATTTATCACTTTTTATCGCCTTAACTCCACAAGATTCTGCACATGGTCTTTTTGTATGAGCAATGGCATTGTATGGACAAGCTTCTACGCATTTTCCACATTTTATACATTTATCTTGGTCAATTATTGAACCTTTTGATGTGTAGGTGATAGCATTTTTAGGACAAACATTTACGCATGGGTGGGCAATACATGCTCTACAAGTATTTGTAACTTCAACCCTATTTTCAGGGCATGCTTCGCAAGCTATTTTTATTACTGAAACAAGTGGTGGTTCATATTTTTTTATATCAAAATCTTCGTCATCCAAACCATCAGTAATAGCACCAGTCTTATCGGCAGTTCTTGCGTGAAGACCAACTCCCATTCTTAGTCTTTCGCCCATTACTGCTCTTTCTCTAAAAATATTTTCCCTATAAGATGCTTCTTCTCCTGGAAGTATATCAAATACTTCAGTAGCTATGTCATATATTGGCCTATTTTCAAAAGCAATTTTTGCAATATGTTCAAAGGCCATTCTTCTAATATTTAATATGTTTATGTATGTTTCTTTCATTATTTATTCTTTCCTTAAATATTTTATTTAAAATTTTCTTCAAAAGCCTTATCTAATATGTACTCCATGATAACTTGTGTTTTTGCATTTGTAAAAATTTTACCGTCAACTATAACAACTGGGGAATTTTTTTTATTTTTTTTGCAAACATCATTGCAAGTTACCATTTCTATTTCAAGTTCGATTTCTTGTACATCTAAATCTCCCTTATATATTCTATCATTAAATTCTTCTACAAAATCTGATAATCTATTATAAATTATGTCAGATCCTAGCATAGTACATCTTGCGCCTGCACAAACTTGTATTTTCATATCTACTCCTTAAAATTTTAATAATTACTCATAATAATTATATCAAATAAAATTAAAAAATAAAATTACAAAGCTGGAATTGAAATTATAAATTTACTTCCATATCCATATTTGCTTTCTACTTTTATATCGTAATTTAAATAATCACAAATATGTTTTACGATTGATAAGCCAAGTCCTGTTGATTTTAATGTTCTTGTTCTTTGTTTGTCAGCTACATAAAATCTTTCAAAAATTCTTGGCAAATCTTCTTTTTTTATGCCAATTCCCCTATCTTCAATTATTAATTTTATATTTTTTTTATTTTTTTCACATTTTATTATGATTTGTCCGTTTGTTTTGTTGTACTTTATTGCATTTTCATAAATATTTGTAACTAAGTCTGTAAAAAGTGATTCATGAGTTTTTATATTTATATCACAAACTTTGTTTTCGACTTTTATTTTTTTTATATCAGAAATTCTTTTAAATCTATTTATGCTTTCATCGACGACATTTTTTATATTTACTATGGTTTTTCCTTCTTGTAAATTTTCTTCATCAAGTTTTGAAAGTTTTAATATATCGTCAATAATATTTAAAAGTCTGTTTCCTTCTTCATTTATAATTTGTCCAAATTTTTTTATATCATCATCTTTTGCAAGGCCTGTGGCTATTAGCTCTGCATAACCATTTATGCTTGTTAGAGGAGATTTTAATTCATGGCTTACATTTGAGCTAAATTCTCTTCGCATTGCTTCTGCTTTTTTGTTTTTTGAATTGTCAATTACAATTACAATATAAGAAACAATATCTTCATCTATTACAGGATCCAAAAATATTCTTACTGAAATTTCTTCAAGATCCAAATCTAAATTTTTTCCTTTTTTTAGAAGTCTTGTTTGTCTTAGGGCAAGTTTAAAGTCTTCATTGTCAATTAAATTATCTAGTTTATATTCTCTGTTGATATTTAATAAATTTTTTGCAGCATCGTTAATTATTACAATATTTCCAGCTTTATCGAAATATATAAAGCCTTCTTCCATATTTGATGTTATTTTTTCAATATTGGCTATTCTTGTTTTTAATTTTAAATTTTCATCTTCAATTTTTCTTTTTTCATTTATTAATTTGTCCAAATATTTTTTTGGATTGTCTTTTAAATCTTCAAAATCTTTTTTATCATTTATTTTTTCTTTGAATTGATTTATAAGTTTTTCGTATAGGGAATTTGTGAAAAATTTATTTATTATTAAAGCAAAAATTATTGCAAATATTAACATATAAATTCTTTTAAAAAGATACAAAAGAAAAGAAGTATTATAAAATTCTATGGCAAATATTTTGTCATGAGATTTTTTCGCAAAAATTTTTCTTTCATAGCCTAGGTAATTTTTTTTGGATTTTTTTACTATATCAATATCTTCAAACTCATAATTTTTTATTATATTTTTATCTATCCCAGTATTATAGATGACTTTTTCTTTTTCATCTTTTACTAGCAAATCGTATTTGTAGGATTTTTTAAAATTTTTAACTTTATTTCCGTCAATTTCTCCAAAAGCAAAAAAGCTCAAAGAATTTTCTACAAATTCATCTTGAGCTTTTGTTTGTCTTTGGTATGAAAATAAAGAGAAAATTATAAAAATAACAATAATTAATGAACTTGTTATAATATTAATATTTTTCTCAATTATTTTTTTCATATTTCTCCAAGTTTATATCCTAAATTTCTTACAGTTTTTATGTGAAGTCCTGCAGATTTTAATTTATTTCTAAGACTTGCTATGTGAACGTCAACTGTTCTTGTTTCGCCCTCATAATCATAGCCCCAAATTTTTAGTAGAAAATCTTCTCTTGTTATAACATTACCAATATTTGATAAAAATAACAAGAGCATTTCAAATTCCTTATAGGTTAAGTCAATTTTTTCTCCATCAATTTTTGCTGTTCTTTTTTTGATATTTACTCTTATGTTTTTATAAGATAAATGCTCGCTATCTTTCTTTTCGCTTCTTCTTAAAACAGCCTTAATTCTTGAAATTAATTCTAAAATAGAAAATGGTTTGGTAATATAATCATCCGCTCCGCTTTCAAGTCCCAAAACTTTATCATATTCATCATTTTTTGCTGTGAGCATTATTATAGGAATATCTGAAAATTCTCTAACTTCTTTCAAAATTTCTATTCCGTCTTTTTCTGGCAACATTATATCCAAAATTAACAAATCTACATTCTCATTTTTCAAAGATTCTACAACATTCAGACCGTCTTCAAAGCCTCTAACTTGATAATTTTTTTCTTTTAAAGCATATAAAACTAAATTTCTTATTGCCTTGTCATCTTCTACAACATATATCATAATCTCGTTGAATAATCAGCTATTTTTGCTAGCCTATCTCCTACTCTTTCAAAATATTTATAGAAAAGTACTTTTTCAGACAATTCCATAGGTGTTATTTGGTCTGTTTTTGTAAGTTTTACAAGGTAATGAATGCAATCTTCAAATAATTTATTATTAATTTGGTCATCTTCTATTGTTCTTAGGGCAAGCTCATTATCATTGTCTTCGAAACTTTGAATGCTATTAATATTCATGTATTTTTGATTTTTTATAAATTCTTTTACAAATTCTCTTTCCTCATCTCTTAATGGAAATTCCAAAATAATTGCAGCAGCTTGTGCCAAATGATTTGAAATTCTTTTGTAGGTTGATGCAAGTTTAATAGACATTTGTAAAAATCTCAAATCTCTTGCAACTGGTTGTTGCAAAGCCAAAAGATCATAGCAAAATCTTTCTATATCTGCTCCATATTGTCTAATATCATGATCAAGGTCAATTATTTCTTCAAGATTATTTTTTTGATTATTTTCAATATATAAAATAAACCTATCGTATGACACTTCAATTAACTGTGAAATATTTTTTTCCATTTCCCTAATATTATTTAGATCTTCAATATATCTTGTTCTCATATCAACCGAACCTTCCTGTTATATAATCTTCAGTTCTTTTATCTTTTGGATCATTAAATATTTTTTTTGTTTGATCCATTTCAATAACTTCTCCAGTCAAGAAAAATGCCGTTCTATCAGAAATTCTTGCTGCTTGTTGCATATTATGAGTAACTATTACTATAGTATATTTACCCCTTAAATCTTCTAATAATTCTTCAATTGATGCAGTAGAAATTGGATCAAGGGCACTTGTTGGCTCGTCCATCAAAATTATTTCTGGATTTACAGAAAGAGCTCTTGCTATGCAAATTCTTTGTTGTTGTCCACCAGAAAATGATAGAGCATTTCTGTCTAATTTATCTTTTACTTCATCCCATACGCTTGCAGCTTTCAAAGATTTTTCTACAATCGCATCAAGCTCATCCTTATCTTTGATACCATCAATTTTTGGACCGTAGGTTATATTGTCATAAACTGATTTTGAAAAAGGATTTGGTGTTTGAAAAACCATGCCTACATTTCTTCTTAAACTAACAACATCAACATTTTTTTTATTAATATCCTTGCCGTCAATTTCTATTAGCCCTTTTATTTTACAATCATCAACCAAATCGTTCATCCTATTAAAACATTTTAAAGTTGTAGATTTTCCACAACCGCTTGGTCCAATAAAGGCTGTGATTTCATTTTCTTTTATTTCCATATTTATTTTTTTTAGGGCTTGAAAATCTCCATAAAATAAATCTAAATCTTTTACGTTTATTATAGTTTTTTTATTAGCTAAATTTTCTGATTCTTTATTTCCAAAAAATGTTTCTATTCTTCTTTTATCATTAGATAAATATTTATTTTTATCTTTTGTTTTTTCCATTATTCTCTCCTTATTTTACTATAGCCTTAGAAATTTTTGCTGATACAAAATTTAATAGTATTACAAAAACCAAAAGTAATACTGCTGTTGCATAAGCTTCTTTTACATGAAAACCTTCAGTCGACAAAACATACATGTGAACTGCCATAGTTCTTGCAGAATCAAAAATTGATGTAGGAGTTTTGGCTACAGTTCCCATTGTATAAATTAGGGCTGCTGATTCTCCTACTATTCTTCCTGTCGATAAAAATATTCCTCCCAAAATTCCATTTATTGCTTCTGGAATTATTATTTTAAAAATTGTTTGAATTTTTGTAGCACCAAGAGCAAGTGATGCGTGAGCTTGGAGTGGATTTACATTTAAAATCGCCTCTTCTGTTGTTCTAATTATAGTTGGAAGAATCATAATTGAAACTGTCAAGCAACCAGCGATTAAGGAATATCCCAAATGAAGGGCATCAACAAAAAACAAATATCCAAACAAACCATAAACGATTGATGGAATTGATGATAAAATTTCTGTAGCAAATCTTACGGATTTGATTAAAATTTTATTTTTTGCATATTGGGACAAATAAATTGCAGTAAAAATTCCTATTGGCAAAGTTACAATAAGGGTTATTACAATTGATAAAAATGTTGTAACAAGAGCTGGAACTATTGAAACATTTTGGGATGAATATTTAAATTCAAAAAGTGATGGTGAAATATTTGGAATTCCATTTAATAAAATATATGCAATAACAATTCCACCTGCAGCAAATCCCAAAAGTGATAAGACATAAATTATTATTTTAAAAGATTTTTTCATCTTCTACCTCTACATTCTTGATTGATCTTTATTTCTTATAAAATTAAATATTATATTTATCAAAAGAATAAATACAAATAAAACCATGCCTGTGGCAATGAGGGACTCTCTGTGAAGACCAGACGCATAGCCCATTTCCAAAACTATATTTGTTGTAAGAGTTCTCACTCCATCAAAAAGACTATCAGGCATTCTTGGTTGATTTCCAATTACCAAATACACTGCCATGGTTTCTCCAATTGACCTACCAATAGCAAGAATTATTGAAGAATAAATTCCGCTTTTTGCATAAGGCACCATGACTTTTCTAATTGTTTCTTCCTTTGTAGCTCCAAGTGCAAGAGAGCCTGTATAAAAAACTTCTGGAACTTGCTCTAAGGAATTTTTCGAAATATTTACCATGGTTGGAAGGATCATAATTGCTAATAAAATTGATGCGGTTAGCATATTCATTCCACCAGTTTTAAAAGTTTTTGAAATAAATGGAACCAAAACCATCATAGCAAAAAATCCATAAATAATTGAAGGAATTGCTGCCATCAAATTAATAAGACCATTTAAAAAATTGTAAGATTTTTTTGAATAATAAGCCATAAAAATTGATACAGCAAGTCCAAATGGAATTGCAATTATTGCTGATAAAACTGTTACAATAATTGAGCCGACAATCATTGGCCCTATTCCAAAAAATGCTGGTTTTGCGGTTGGCGCCCATTTATTTCCTGTAATAAATTTTATAAGTCCATATTTATTAACAAAATCTATCCCTGATCTAAAAATAAAAAAAGTAATAAGAATTATTAATAAAATAGACATAATAGCAGAAATTAAAAATACAATTTCTCCAAATTTTTCCTTAAATGATTTCATTTATTTTAACTCTCCTGTATTTTTTATCTCTCCCCTATAAATATCTCTCAATTGTTCCATTGTCAAATCATTAATTTGAGTGTTATCTTTATTTACAATTATTGCTATGCCATCAATGGCAAAAATTTCTGAAAAAAGATTTTCATCTTGTAATTTATTTGAAACCATAGCAATATCTACAACATTATCTTTAACATTTTTTAAACCTGTCAAAGATTCGTTGGATAAAACTTCAACTTCAACATTTTTATTTAATTTTTCATAATTTTCAGCAAGTTTTTCTACAATTGAACTTAGTGATGATGAACCTGTAATTGTTAATTTACCCTTGAGATTTTTTGATTTATATTCTTTTTCATTTGTAATAGCAAGAAGTCCTTCATCTTCAATTAATTTTTTTGCACTTTTGCTTTTAACATATTCCAAAAAATCTTTGGATAAGTCTTTGGCTAAATCTTTTTTGTAGGCAAGTCCAAATGGTCTTTGCAACTTATATTCGCCACTTTCAATTGTATTTTTATTTGGACTTACTCCATCAATTTTAATAGCTTTAACTGAATCATCCAAAGATGTTAAAGATACATAAGCTATTGCAGTTTTATCAACTCCAACGGCTTTCAAAACTCCATTTGTTGAATTTATTACCATAGAATTATCTGTTGTCAAATCTTTATAATTTCCTTTTTTATCTTTCTTTATCAAACCAACTTGTTCGATAAAACTTTTTCTCGTTCCTGAACCATCTTCCCTACTTGTAACAGTAAGGTCGAAATTTTTGCTCTTATTTACATTTGTTTTTTTACCAGTGCAAGATGTAATTAAAAGCAAAGTAGAAATAAGCCATAATATTTTTTTTGCCATACAATCTCCTTCTTATTTTCTTTACATAATAATATTAAATCCTTGTATTGATTTGATAAATCTTATGTAAAATCTATGTAAAATTTATGAAAAAATTCAAAAAAATAAGCTCATAGGAATTTTACCTAAGAGCCTATTTGAAATTTTTATTTATTTAGATTAGAGGTATTTTTAAGTTTGCCAGAAAAAATTTCTTTTAACTCATCTTTTGTTAAATCATTTATTTTAGAATCTTCTTTATTAACAATTACTGCAATTCCATCTTTTGCCAAAACTTCTACTTGAAGTTTATCTTTTTCATCATCTTTTAATTCTCTTGATGCCATAGCAATTTGACTAACATCAGAAATTGTTGATTCGATTCCTGAAGATGAACCTGTTGATTGAATTTCTATATTTGCATCAGGATTTACATCTTTATATTTTTCTACAAGTTTTTCCATTAGCGGAGTAACAGATGTTGAACCTGCAATTGTTAAATCTCCTTTGATTTTTTTGCCCTTGTAATCTTTTGCTTCAACTTTTATATATCCTTCTTTTTCAACTATTTCTTGAGCATCTTTGCTCAAAACAAATGCCAAGAAGTCTTTTGCCAAATCGTCAAGTTTATCTTCTTTGAAAGCAAGATTAAATGGTCTTTGTAAAGTATAAGCTCCAGATTCAATATTTTTTTCTGTAGCTTCTGCTCCATCAACTTTTACTTTTTTTACATTATCATTTACACTTCCCAAAGAAACATAACCAATTGCAGACGGATCTTGAGATACAGTTTGCATTACACCGTTTGTAGAATTTTGAACTACAGCTTCATCAGTTGTTAAATCTTTTTTCTCTCCATCTTTTTCTTCTTCAAGACCAACAAGTTCAATAAAAGCTCCCCTTGTTCCTGAACCATCTTCTCTTGATACAACACTTATATCAAAATCTTCTTGATTAGCTTTAGTATTTTCGCCATCTTTTTTCTCACTTGCAGTACTTGCATTTTCAGTTGGATTTGATCCGTTTGATCCATCATTAGAATTATCCTTATTTCCACAAGCTGATAAAATCATTGATAAGGAAAGTGCCGCAACTATAATTTTTGAATTTTTAATTTTCATTATTTTCTCCTTTAATATTTGTAACTTCATTATGAATAATAAATCCTTTTTGTTTTGAAATGATTAGGCAAATGTAAAATTTATGTTAATTATTTTAAAATCTTGTAATTAATATAAAAAACTATATAATCTAATAGTAAAAATAGAAAAAGAATTAGGAGAGAATATGCAAGAAATAAAAATACCAGAAAATTATCAAAGCGATAAAAATTTATATAAGACACAAATGTTAATAAAAGAAATAAAAGATTTTTTCCAAATAAATTTATCAAATAATTTGAATTTAAAAAGAGTTTCAGCACCTTTATTTGTAGAAAATTCTACTGGTTTAAATGATAACCTATCTGGTGTTGAAGAACCTGTTAAATTTACACTTCCTGAAGCAAATAATGAAAAAATGGAAATTGTTCATTCCCTTGCAAAATGGAAAAGATATGCTCTAAAAGAATATAATTTTGCAATGTATGAGGGACTTTACACTGACATGAACGCAATTAGAAGATGTGAAGTGCCAGATAATACTCACTCATTTTATGTTGACCAATGGGATTGGGAAAAAGTAATTGATCCTAGCGATAGAAATGTAGATTATTTAAAAGCAACAGTTCTTACAATTTTTAATACCCTAAGAGCCCTAGACGAATATCTTTGTCATCTAATTCCAAAAAGAGTTAAACTGTTGCCAAATAATATAAAATTTATGACAAGCCAAGAATTAATAGATGAATTTCCAGAATGTAAAGACAGTAAGGAAAGAGAAAAAGCTGCTTGCAAAAAATATAAGGCAATATTTTTAATGCAAATTGGAAAAGTTTTATCAAATGGAGAAGTTCACGATTTAAGAGCTCCAGATTATGACGATTGGAATTTAAATGGAGATATTTTAGTTTACAATCCAGTTTTAGATGACCAATTAGAACTATCATCAATGGGAATAAGAGTTGATGCAAAAACACTAAAAGAACAATTAAACATTTCTGATTGCGAAGAAAGATTAAATTATAAGTATCACAAATTACTTGTAAATAATGAACTTCCACAAACAATAGGAGGCGGAATCGGTCAATCAAGACTTTGTATGTTCTTTTTACAAAAAGCTCACATTGGAGAAGTTCAAGTATCCTATTGGCCAGATGAAATGAGAGAAGAATTAAAGAAAAATTCAGTTATATTATTATAAATTAAAAAAAGGATTTTTATACCTAAGAGTTTTTGAATAGGTATTCTAATCCTTTTTTATTTTTTAATTATCAAATTCTATAATTTTGCCAATAAACAAGTCCCCATATTGGCTTAATTTTTTTTCGCCTACTCCTTTTATTTTCAAAAAATCTCTTTCATTTTTTGGTTTTAATCTTGCCATATCTATTAAAGATGCGTCAGAGAAAACTATAAAAGGCGGAATATTTCTTTTTTTAGAAATTTCTAGCCTTAATTTTTTCAAATTATTAAATAAGTCTATGTCATAATCAAAATTTCCATTAAATTTATCAACTTTTTCTTTTTTATTTTCTTCTTTCAAATCTCTAATATAAACTTTCTTTTTAGAAAATAAAACTTCTTTTGATTTTTCATTTAATTTTAAGATTGGATATTTAAAACCAGAAACTTTTATATAACCATCTGCTATCAAACCTCCTATCAAATCCTTTATATATTTTGTATTATTTTCTTTCATCAAGGCAAAAGTTGATATATTTTTTAAATTTTTTTCTTTGGAATTTTTGTTATTTGACCCTTTCAAACAATCGACAATTGTAGAAATCCCATATCTTTGTCCTAATCTATAAATACAAGATAAAATTTTTTGACTATCAAGGCTTACGTCAATTTTTTCATAATCATCTAGGCAATTCGAACAATTATTACATCTTTCTTTTGCATCTTGACCAAAATATTCCAAAATAAAGGACCTCAAACATTTATTTGTATTTACATAATTTATTATTGTCTGAAGTTTTTCTAGTTTTACCAATTGATAAGCTCTGTTAGGAGATTGAGAAATTAAATATTTATTTATAACTATATCTTGAGTTGAATAAAGTAAAATTGCATCAGATTTTTCGCCATCTCTTCCTGCCCTGCCCGCCTCTTGGTAATATGATTCCATATCTTTTGGCATATTCATGTGAATTACATATCTTACATCAGATTTATCAATTCCCATTCCAAAAGCATTTGTTGCAACAATTATATTTTTTCTATCATAAATAAAATCTTCTTGATTTTTCTTTTTTTCCTTATCGCTTAGTCCTGCATGATACAAAGTTACATTATAAGATAATTTTTTCAAATATTTATAAGAAGTTTCAACCCTTTTTCTAGTTGAGGCATAAATTATTCCTGATAAATCTTTTTTATCTGATAAATAATTCGAAAGAAATGCCAATTTATCTTTTGGCTTTCTTACTTCAAACAAAAGATTTTCCCTATCAAATCCTGTGACTTTTACAAAAGGATTAGATAATTTTAAATTATTTATTATATCTTCTCTAACTGATTTTGTAGCTGTTGCAGTGAAGGCTGCTATTTGTATTTTTTTATCAAACAAATCATAAATTTGGGGAATTAATTTATATGATGGTCTAAAATCATGTCCCCACTGAGAAATACAATGTGCCTCATCAACTGCTATAAATGAAATATTTAAATCTTTAATAAAATCGATGAAAAATTCGTTTTCTAATCTTTCTGGGGAGATATATAAAATTTTTATTTCATTTCTTTTTATTTTTCTTAAAGTTTGTGTATAAGTTTTAATATCTTGGCTTGAATTTATAAATTCTGCCTTAATTCCATTTTCCTTTAAAGAATCAACTTGATCTTTCATTAAAGAAATTAAAGGAGAAATCACAAGGCAAATTCCATCAAGCATTAGGGCTGGAAGTTGATAGCAAATTGATTTGCCACCGCCTGTCGGCAAAACTCCCAAGACGTCATTTCCTTTTAATATATTTTCAACTAATTCATCTTGCCCTTTTCTAAAAGAATCAAAACCAAAATATTTTTTTAAACTTTTTAAAATATCCATATCCTACCTTTTACCTAAAAAAAATAATTAAGCCTAACACTTAATTATTTTCACCTTTATTATTTAAATTGTCATCATTTGAATTTGAGGATTCATTTGAAGATTGTTCATCTGGTCCATCTATAAAATCTTCTTCATTTATTTGTTGTTTTTCATTTTGATTAAATAAAATATCTCCTATATTTGTTTTGAGATTTAGTGTTTTCTTTTTATTTTTTCCGGTTTGGTATCCATCCAAAATATTTCTATAGGAAACATCTCCCAAAACAAAATTTCCTACATTTAATTTGGCATTAATATTAAAAGAATTTATTGGATCTTTAATTTTTATTTTTATATCTCCATTTTCTGTTTCCATTGATTCATTTGCCATAAGCTTGCAATCAGAAACCAAAATATTTCCACTTGTTGTTGTCAAATTAGTATTTTTGATTTCAGATTTTTTTAGCAAAATAGAACCAGTTTTATTTTTAACGGCACCAGAAATTTTTGAATTTTCAAAAGAAATATTTCCACTTTTCAAATCAAGATCCAAATCTTTACATGAAAGCCCACTTATTTTTATATCTCCAGCACCAACTCTACCCTTGATACTTTCTAGATTTTTATTTTTTGGCAAAAAAATTCTAACAATTTGAATTTTATTTTTCATATAAAGTTCTTTTCCTTTTATATCAGAAGATAATTTTAAATTACCATCTTTATATTTAGTTTTTACTTCATAGGAATAATCATCTTTATAAAGATTTGTATATTCTACGTAAGGGTTTGTAGAAGACTCTTGAATTCTTACATCACAAGTATTCAAATCAAAATCAATTGATTTTAGATCATCAAGGTCAACTCTCATAATCTTTGATGAATTATAAGAATTTTCATTAATTTCTTTTGAAGACTTGCCTTCTTTACTAGCAAAATCTATATTTCTTGACAAAAAGAAAATTAAAGCCAAAACAATAAGGGCAAAAAAGCCTATAGCCATTTGCTTTTTATCAAGTTTAAAGCTATTATTTTTTTTATTTTTACTCATTTAACTCTCCCATAATAATAACTAACTTTTTAAATTGCTATAGTCTATGCTATCAAGATAAAGCCCTCCAGCTTTTAAAGTTGGATTTGCTCTTCTTGTATTATTTTCATTAAAGTAATATTTAAAATCATCAAGGCTAATTTTCCCACGGCTTAATTCAATCAAAGAGCCAGCCATAATTCTAACTTGATTGTGAAGAAAACTTTCAGCCTCAAAATATAAATACAATCTATTTTCATTCAAAACAAAGTAGCAATCATCAATTTTTCTTATTGTATTAATTATATCATTTTTTTCACTAAGCATAAAGGCTTTAAAATCATGTTCGCCCTTTAAGATTTCCATTCCTTGTTTAAGTTTATCAAAATCAAGTTTGTAAGTTACCTGCTCCATATAATTTCTATAAATTGGATGGAGAATTTTATCAAGCGAAATAACATACTTATAAGTTTTTGTTTTTACTGAAAACCTCGCATGAAAATTTTTGTCTACTTTTTTTGATCCAAGAGCTAAAATATCATCAGGTAAATATTTTTTAAGATGAAAATGAAATTTATCCGCCCTAATATTTTTGGCAGTCAAAAAATTTATATACATTTCATTTGCATGAACACCACTATCTGTTCTTCCACTAGCAATAATTCTATTTTCTTCTCCAGTAACTTTCCTAATAGCATCTTCCAACTCTTTTTGTACTGTTCTTTTGTTTTTTTGAATTTGAAATCCTTCAAATAAAGACCCATCATACTGGATCTTTAATAAAATGTTTTGAATTGTCATATAAAAAATTTAATAATAACTATGCTACAAAATAAAATAAATAAAATCAAAACTAAACTATCAGTTTTTGTCATTTTTATTTTATTTAACCTTGTTCTTTCTCTACCAATTCTATAAAGTCTTGCCTCCATTGCTGTTGCAAGATCATCACTTCTTTTAAATGAATTTATAAAAAGAGGAACTAATAAGGGAATCATATTTTTTGCCCTGTTAATAATATTTCCAGACTCAAAATCTGCCCCTCTTGCCATTTGCGCCATTTTTATTCTTTGAGCTTCTTCAAATAAAGTCGGAATAAATCTTAGAGAAATTGAAACCATCATAGCAAGCTCTCCTGCTGGAAAACCAAATTTTTTTAAAGGCCCTAATAATTTTTCCAAACCATCTGTTAATTCCATTGGAGAAGTTGTAAAAGTTAAAACTGAAGTTGATACAACTATCATTATAATTCTTACAAACATAAAAATAGTTTTATATAATCCCTCATAAGTTGCCGTTAAGGAAAAAATTGTAAAAAGTGTCCTTCCACTTGTTGTAAATAAATTTATAAGTCCAGTTATTAATAAAATCCATATCAAGGGCTTAACACTTTTTATAAGAGATTTTACAGGAATTTTCCCAATACTTACCATAGCAATTAATAAAATCACAAAAGGAATATATCCTACAAAACTTTCTACAAAAAATATTGTAATTATAAAAAGCAAAGATGCAATTAATTTTACTCTTGGATCAAGTCTATGAATAAATGTATCGTATGGCAAATATTGACCTATAGCTATGTTACTCATTTTTAGCCTCCAAATACTTTTTTAATTCAATTACTGCATCTTCAACAGTATAAATATCATCCCTTACATTTTCGCCTCTTTCTTTTAAGGCTTTCATAAATTTTGTAACTTGAGGAATATCCAATCCTATCGACAATAAATCAGTTTTTGTAAAGGTGTCATAAGTTGATTTATCAGAAAATATTTCTCCCTTGTTCATAACAATAACCCTATCAACATATTTTGCCACATCTTCCATTGAATGCGAAACCAAAACAATTGTAAGTTCTGGGTCATTGTTATATAATTTTAAAATTTCTCCAAAAATATTATCTCTTCCCCTTGGATCAAGTCCTGCTGTAAGCTCATCTAAAACTAAAACTTTCGGATTCATAGAAATAATTCCGCAAAGAGCAACTCTTCTTTGTTGACCTCCAGATAATTCAAAGGGAGATTTTTCTGCTATAGTTTCATAATCAAGACCTACTGCTTCCATAGAATTTTTTACTCTTTTTTGAATTTCTTCATCAGAAAGCCCCATATTTTTTGGACCAAAGGCAATATCTTTTGCAACAGTTTCTTCAAATAACTGATTTTCTGGATATTGAAAAACAAGACCAACCTTAAATCTTATATCTCTTCTTGTCTTTTTTTCTTTTGTATTAACTCCATCTACAAAAACATCTCCATTTGTAGGAATCAAAAGTCCATTTAAAAGTTGTACTAAAGTAGATTTTCCAGAACCGGTTTGTCCGATTAAACCAATTATTTCATGTTTATTAATCTCTAAATTTATACTTTTTAGAGCGTAGCTTTTTTCTTCTCTATCTTCATTATAAATATAATCGACATTTTTCAATTCAATTTTCATACTAGCTCCAAAAATTCTTCTATATTTAAAGGCAATTTTTCAAACTCATAGCCTTCTTTTTCAAGCTCATAGGCAATTTCTGTCACTTGTGGAACTGTAAGTCCTAATTCTTTCATTTCTTTAACATTTGAAAAAACTTCTCTTGCACTTCCTTCAAGTGCTTTTTTACCTTTGTTTAAAACAATTATCCTATCAGCAAGAGCTGCTTCTTCCATATAATGAGTAATATGAACGACTGTTTTTTTATATTTTTTATTTAAATCGTGTATTATATTCATAACATCGGCTCTACCTTTTGGATCAAGCATAGCTGTTGGTTCATCAAATATAATACAATCTGATAACATAGCTATAACTCCAGCTATAGAAACTCTTTGTTTTTGACCACCTGAAAGCTCAGAAGGAGATTTTTTTATATAATCTTGCATACCTACAAGTTTTATTGCCTCATCTACTCTTTGTCTTAATTCGGGATTTTTAATTTGCAAATTTTCAGGACCAAATGCAACTTCATTTTCTACAGTAGTTGCCACCATTTGATTATCAGGATTTTGAAAAACCATAGAACATTTTTCCCTAATTTCCCAAATTTTTTTATCATCCTTTGTATTCATTCCACAAATTAAAATATCTCCACTTGTAGGAAATATTTGTCCATTCAAAAGCTTTGCCAAAGTTGATTTTCCTGATCCATTATGACCTAAAATAGCTACAAATTCTCCCTTATTAATTGACAAATCTAAATCATTTAAAGCTGCTGTATATTCTACATTTTCATTTTCGTCTGAATTATTTTTATAAGAAAAATTTAAATTCTCAATTTTAATCAATTTTTCTTCCTTTCAATACTTTTTTTAACATAAAAAGCGACTATCTAAAAATAGATAGCACTTTTAAAAAATTAATATGACATTGGTGGTGAATAATCTGTTGATGATTCATATATAACTACAGGTGTATTATGCTCAACTAAATTAAATAATTTTTCAGCTTGACTTGGTTGCATATTTAGGCAACCATGAGAACCATTATATAAATAAATATTTCCACCAAAAGAATATCTCCAATTAGCATCATGGAATCCTTCGCCATCCCAGCCTATTGGCATCCAATATTTTACTGGAGTTTTGTAATCACTTCCATCAAAATTTTTTCCCTTTAATGTAGAATTTTTTTCTTTAGAAAGTATAGACCCTACACCTTTATTAGTTAAAGCTCCCTCAGATAATCTTCCTGTAACTATGTCAGTTGATAATAATACTTCTCCATTTTTATAATACCAAAGATGTTGTCTAGATAAATCTACTTCTATATATGTGTCTTTAATATCAGACCCATCCTCATATCTGTTAAGACCTGCTTTTAAATAAACAGGCTCGATTTCTGCTGATTTACCTTTTTCGAAAGCATCTAAAAATGATTTAATTGTTTCTTCTTCATTTAGTTTATATCCATAAACTCCAGGATTTACAGTTATTTCTCCAAGATCGGTAGCTTTAAACTTTCTATTTTTGCCGTAAGTATTTGTTTCTTCTGCCATTTTACTTACATATTCTGTAACTTTTTCGTGATTTAAAGTTAATTTTCCATCTTCAAAATCAACCATTTCAGCTAATTTTTCGCCTTCAATTTTATAATCAAATCCATTAATATTAAATTTAAAGCTCAATTTTAATGCTTCGTTTGCTTGGTTTAATGCTTTTTGTAAATTTTCATCTTTTGCATAAACTTTTGGTTGTTCATAAAAAGATTCATCAAGTTCTATATCAGCATTTCTTGTTTTTATTGCTGATACAAGGGCTTCCTTTAATTTATTGTATTTTACTTTATTTCCCTTTATTTCTTCTTTTATTTTAAATTCTTTTCCATCAAATTCTAATTTTGCATCTTCTGGTTCTACTATTTTATTCATAAACTTAGAATTTTTTAAAATATCTTCAAGTTTATTTTCATCATAGTTTACTTTATAATCAAATTCAAAACTTTCTTTTGAGAAAAAACTTATAGGCCATTTTAATGGATTTTGGTCAAGGCTTGCTCCTTTTGGGATATTTGCCTTATAGTCAATATCTTTTGAATTAAAAACTAGCTCTTTATCATCAATTCCTTTGATTTTTATATCAAAATCTCCAACGCTATCTCCAATAACTGATTCTTTTGGAGCAAATGAAACATCCCTACCATTTACATGTGTATTTGGTAAGCTTACAAATGTAAATAAAATAGTACCGATTATATATATTCCTACAACAATACCGCCTATTGTTAAAATAACTTTTTTTGTATTGTTACTTGTTTGTTGATTATCGATAATAAACACCTCCTAAATAACTGTAATTATAGTACCACTTAAAAGTAATTTTATCTATCTTTTTTTGGTTTTTTGCCGAAAAATTGATATAAATCTACTTTTTGTCCTCCATTATATAATTTTCTTTTTTTGGATAATTTTCTTTTTATATTTTTATCAATATTTTCATCTGAAGATATTATAAACATTGACCAAGTATTTAAATTTTTAAATTTTTCATTTATCATTTTTGAAATTTTTGCCTTATCAAATCTTGATAATCTTTCTCCGTATGGTGGATTTGAAATGAAAATTCCAAAATTATCTTTTAAATTTATTTCTTTAAAATCCTTATTTAAAAAAGTAATATCTTCATAAACTCCTGCATTCAAAGCATTATTTTTTGCAAGCTCAATTGCTTTTTTGGAAATATCAGAACCTAGGATATTTATTTTTTTATTATAATCAATTTTTTCATAAGCTTCTTTTTTTATTTTTTCAAATCTTTTATTGTCATAAAATTTAAAAGATGTAAAATCAAAATCTCTATCAAGTCCTGGCGCTATATTTCTTTCTTTTCTTGCAGCCTCAATTAAAATAGTACCTGAACCGCAAAATCCATCAAACAAAAACCTATCATCTTTATAAAAAGATAAATCAACAAGTCCTGCTGCCAAATTTTCTCTTATAGGGGCTTTTACACTTCCTTGTCTATAACCTCTTTTGTGAAGACCATCTCCTGATGTATCAAGGCAAACTGAAACCTTATCTTTTTCAATCATAATTTCAATTTGAACACGAGAGCCTGATTTTTTAAAAGTTGAAATTTTATATTTTCTTTTTAATGAATCAATTATAGCTTTTTCACTTATTGATTGGATTGACGGAATAGAAAACAATTTTGATTTGTAAGTTCTTGCATTTACAATAAAATTATCATCGATTTTTAAATAATCAAACCAGTCTATTTTTTTTATATTTTCAAATAATTCTTCAAAGGTTTTTGCAGTAAAAGATTCAATTTCTAAAAATATCCTATCAGCTTCTCTTAAATTTAAATTTAAATAGCCTATATCATCAAAATTTCCATTTAAAATAATTTTTCCATTTAAAACTTCAAAATTTTTGTAATTTTCTTCTTCTAATTGTCTTTTTATTAAGCTTTCCATACCAAAGCTTGTTGTTATTATTATTTTTTCCATAATATATTTATTATATCAAATTCAATGGATTTTAAAAACTTTTATAATTTTGTTATTTTTTATCATGGAAGGGTATTAAATAAATGTAGATAAAAATTTAGGAGGATTTTATGTTATTAACACAAACAGTTCAATCAGGGGATTGGAAAAATGAAAAACACGTACCAGAATTAGAATATAAAGACACCAAAAGCAGTTGGCGAATTTAAATCTGATAAAAAAGGTACATTATTTGCATTATCTTATTGCAATATTCATGGACTTTGGGAAAATTCTTTAGAAATTAAATAAGATTTTATTAAAAAAGGACTGTTGCTAATGAATAGATCATTTTGCAACAGTCCTTTTTAATTTATAAATTTTTAATCAATTGGCAAAAAACCAAAACCAAATAAGCCTGGACCTGTATTTGCTCCAAGGCTTGGAGCTATTTGTGAAGTTAAAAATAAAGTGGATTTTTCTTTAAATACTTTCAATTTTTCCTCTAAAATTTCTGAGCCTTTCTTGTAGCCACCATTTGAAATTATCATATAATATTTGTCAAATTTTCCCAAATATTCGCTTGCAATTTTTTCCATTTCTTTAAGAACTTTTTTCTCGCCTCTGCAAGTTTTTTCTATATGATATTTTCCATCTTCTGGATTACATACAATTATTGGTTTGATATTTAAAAGCTCTCCCACTTTTCCAAAAGCTTTTGGAACTCTTCCTCCTGCCACTAGATATTTAAAGCTATCGATTGTAAAAAATATTTTTGATTCTTTTTTCTTATCTTCCAACCTATCTACAATTTCTTTAAATTCGTAGCCTTTTTTGATTAAATCTTTTGCATAAATTGCAAGTAAGCCTGTGGTTAGGGCAACTGATTTTGAATCTATTACTTCAATTTCTAAATTGTCGTATTCTATTTGTGAGCACAAATTATAAAAACCTGTGAAATTTTTTGATATAGTTATTATTATTAATTTTTCAAAACCATCATTTTTTATTTCATCAAGTTTTTCTATCAATTCTCCAGGAGATGGAATTGATGTTTTTGGTAATTTCTCGTGCTTTTTAATCCAATTATAAAATTCGTCTGGTTTTAAGTCTACTTGCTCTCTATAAAATTTTCCATCTAAATTTACATAAAATGGCATCATATAAATGCCAAATTCCTTAGCTTTTTCTAAATCTAAATCTGATCCAGAATCTACTAATACTGCTATTTTTTCCATTTTTCTAATCCTTTATATCTACAATAATTTTTTGACCTTTGTCAATAATTGCTCTAAATACAGTTTCTTCTAATTTGATTTCTCTAGCAAATCTTTGGCTTATGCTTTCATGATCTCCACTATGAATTGGAAACATCAATTGGGGCTTTACAGTATCTGCAAATATTTTTGCACCCTTATAATAATTTTCTCCAAGCCTATAATCAACTGGGAAGAAAGCTATATCTATCGAATCTTTTTTGATTTTTTCTACTTGGTCGATAAAAGCATAATACTCTTTTTCTAGTCTTTTGTCATCATAATCTTCCCAAGCCCAATAATTTAAATCGCCCGCATGAAATATTGATAAGGATTCAATATATAAAATTAAAGAAATCCCTTCATCGGTTGAGCCGAAAGTTTTTATAGAAATTTTTCTTCCATTAATATTAATTTCTTTAAATTGATAAGGATCAACAAGATAAACATTTTTAGAATTATACAAAGATTTCAATTGGTCCATGCCAAGTTTATTATCCTTTATATAAATAATATTATCATCGCTTTCTAAATGTCCAATATCACTTGATAAAATATAAGTATAATTTTTCATATTAGGAATTTTTAAAATTTCTGAAGTATAATGGTCAGAATGTCCATGACTTGCAACAAAAATAACAATTTTATCCTCAGGAATATTTAAAACTCCCTTATAATAATCAAATATAATAAAATAATCCCCTATTTCTACAGTATAACAGGAATGATAAATATAAGTTATTATAATTTTTTCAATCATCAAAATTCTCCTAATTTCTTATAAAATAAATATACCCAAAATCACCTTGAATTAATGAATTTTTATATTTTTCTGGTAATATAAAAAAAGAAAGGAGCAAGTATGGGAAAAGTTAAGACAAACGCAATGAGAATTTTAGAAAATAATAAGATAGAATATGAAGAAATAGAATATGATTTGGGTGGAGAATTTAAATCAGCCGTAGATGCTGGCAAAAAATCTCACGTAGATTTAAATATAATGTATAAAACCATAGCGACAATTTCAAAAGAAAATGAAATAATAATATATTTACTAAGAAGCTATGATTCAATTGATATGAAAAAAGCTGCAAAAGTTGCAGGAGTTAAAAGTATTTCAATCCTTCCAACCAAAAATTTAAAAGCTAAAGTTGGCTATCAAAGAGGCGAAACCACTCCCCTTGCAATGAAAAAAGATTATCCGGTTTTTATAGATGATAGCGCAAAAGATTTGGATAAAATGATTGTATCAGGTGGAAAATGTGGAGTAAGTTTAAAACTAAATCCATTTGATTTGGCAAAAGCAGTAAATGGAAAATTTGAAAATATAAGACAATGATAATTAAAATATTTAAAAACAAAAAAATATATCAATATAATGCAAAAGACGTATTCGAACTTGATAATAAATTAAAAAATAAAGACTTTTCTAAATTAGAAAAAACAAGTAAAGAAGAAAAAATAATTATAAATTTTAAAAATGACAAAGAAAACGAAATTTTAAGACTTTTGGTGATTTTATCTCCAATTTTTATAACAATTTTTGACAATTCCACTTCCCTAGAATTTTTTAAGAAAAATTTAGAAAAATCAAATTTTGAATATGGACTCTATCCTAATTTTTTCGAAAATTTTTCTAAAAAAAATTATTTTGAATTTTATAAAAGCCACGACAAAATCGAAGATATTATTTTAAAAGAAGATGAGAGTATAGATTTTAAAATTAATTATCTAGAAAATAAATATATTTTAGCCTTAGTAGCAATGATAGAAGTGATATTTTCAAAATACAATAGAAAAAATTTGATAAGATATTTTAAAGAAATTCGAAATGACATAGTAATAAACGGAAGAAGATCAATACTTGCAAACGACATTTACGCTTTTTACTTATCAAAATATTTAGTAAATTGGGCACTTGATTTAATGAAAATTGCAAGATATAAAGATAAAAATAGGTATTTATATATAGATGAAATTTATAAATTAACAAACAATTTAAAAAGACCAATAAAAAAGTGATGGCACAAAATAATTTAAATTCTGTGCCGCTTTTTTATTGATCTTTTAACAATGTAATATCAGTGTAAATTTTGAAAAATAAAGTCTAATAAATCTTTATTATTTTTTCAATATAAATTATAAGATATTACTAATCTAATTTTATCACTTTTGATCTATGCTCCACTACATTATCTATTGATTCATTAGCATTTTTTAACAGGCCTCTTAAAGATGTAGTTGGCTTAGCTGAAGGAAAATCTTTAAGTATATTTTCAATATAATTTTTATTTAGCTCAGTTCCAACGTTAAATTTCATCATTATACTATACTCTACACAAGAAAGAATAATTATACTATTTAAAATAAACTACTTCAATAACCTTTCAATACGCTTAGCATAATCTTTGCTATACTTAAGTTCAAATCTATCAGTATCAACAGCAGCACCCTCAATTAATCCACCTACAAAACTCCTAGTGCTAAAAATTGCTAAGATAGACCTAACAAATAACCCGAAAAAACTAGTTTCTCCTAACGCTACTATTTCAACATGACTTCCTGAATCTATTTTATATGCAGCTACATATACTCCCCATTGTGAGAATCTTGCAGCTGTTGGATGAATCAACATGTCACCAATAGTCGCTCTACCATAAGCCAACAAGGAAACGTCTTTAGTTTTGTTCTTATAATCACTAGGATAATCCAGACTAAATTTAACTAATTTACCTTTAAAATGAGACAATGCTGTCGCTACTTGCTCCGGATTTTTGTTTGTATCAAACTGATTAACTTTCATTTGTGTCATTTTATTACCTCTTATCTACTATTATTATTTAGTTTTCAAGTAATTCTTTACTTAGGAAAAAAACTCTATCTGATGCTTGCTGAGCATATCTGATTGCTAATTTGATTTCTCCTTCAGCATTATTAAACTTATCCCTGACTGCATCCCCTGTTGAAGATTGATCAATCTTTCCCATAATCTCTGTTTTGTAAACTTTAATTGATTCGCTGGCTTGTTGAAGCTGTGACATAATTTCTTCCAATTCCTTTGCAGTAAAGTTTAATTCAACGCTTAAATCTGAGATATCTGACATACTTTACCTCCAATGTAATTAAAATAATAAATAATTCTTTTATTAATTAACATATATTACATACTCTCTAATATATACGCATAATTAACAGCACTTGTAGCTGCTAAATCAAGAGCTCTAATTGTATTTTCCAATGAACCAATGCTTTGATCAATATATTGCAATGTTTCATTTCCAGAATAAGTATCTGATATTTTATAATTTAAAGTTGAAGCGCTATTACATAAAGAATCCCTAAGAAATTTCAGTTTTATACTTGTTGCAGTAATATCATCAGCTAATTTCCATAACTCTTGCCCTAATACCGTAAATTTTGACATATTTCCTCCTCAATAATATTTATTCTAATTTAATAATATAATAATATATTATAAATAAATTATTTTTTCATAATAAGATCACTATAGTCATTTAATGCCATCTTCGCTTCTTTGAAAGAATTAGATGTTGATTTGCAGACTAAAGTTATTTCTCTATCATAACTAAACATGAATCTCCCTCATTAGTGTTAGAAATTATTTGTGTTAATGCAATATGATTACTCACTAGTGTTCCACTAACACTGCCTAGATTTATACATATCATGTTTATTTCTTCCTGAATTTTATTTATATCTTTAACTAAATTCGTAATTTTCGACACTTCTATCACCTTTTTAAATAAATTACTATAATAAATATCAGTATAATTACCGCAATTAAACATATGTATCTAATATGTGGAACTTCATTGATTGGTTCATCTATAACATCATCATTAGATATATCTTTTTTAATATCACTATCTATATTGGATAGAGTATTTTTTCTCTTATTTAAAGCTTCTTTAGCTAAATTTTTGTTAATTCTATTTTCATTATTAGACAATTTTATATCATCAATATTTTTCTTAATTTTCTGTATCTCGTTTTGAAAATTTTTCTCTGCTATCATTGAATTATAAGTTACATTTAATTTTGGTCTTACTTTTTTTGGAATCGATAATCCTGAGGTTATATTTTCATTTTTTTGTAAGTACAGAATCATTTCATCATAAATAAGTCTACTGTTTTCTATTCTCTTATTTATAGCTCTTCTTTTCTTTTCGGCATCATTACAAATATCATCCTTCTCTTTATTAAAAGATATATTGATTGTTTTCATCTCATTTGATACTGAATCAATTGTAATATTTATTTTTTCAATTGCTTTTTCGTATTCTTCATAATCTATCAATACTAACCGTAAACTCCTTTTAAAAATCCTTCAAAATTCAACCACTCTTGTTTATTCATAGTTTGATATGGTATTATTTTTTTTCTTCCATCTAATATTGAGTAATCTCTAAACATTGCCCTATTTTCCATACCATTCCATGTTGATGTAATATCTACTATTCTCTGTGCTACTCTTTCAGTGCCATAATATAATAAATTATAAATAAAGTAGTTACTTACATCTCTTTCCATTTGCTCTAAAAATACCGCCCCACTAGACCACCAGAAAAAACTATATACGTTTGTCATAGGACCATTTTGCCAAATACTTTGAAACTTTTTAATAAGTGGTGCTTCGCTAAAGCTTTTCCTTTCAGTCATATTTCCTAATCGCTCAAAACCTAGTGCAAAAATAAATGTTGGTTTTGAATCCGGATTTCTACTCCCAAGTGAATTATTTAGTTCATCGAAATATGATTGTATTTCGTCTATGGTAGGTTCATGAAAACTGCACCCAAAATAACGTAAAATTCGTTTCCATTTGTTAATATTATACTTTTCCTCTTCACTCTCCGATAAAGGATTTATTATTATAAAATCAGCTTTATCATCAGAATATTTAATAGATAACTGTAACAATATAGATTCCAAAACACCTAACGGATGATCGAGGTACTTATCATTAAAATCATCATAATAAGAACTCGCTGTTCCTATCAAAGCTAAATTTCGACCAGGTTCATTTTTCAATGATATACTAACTGCTACCTTGCTAATATTAGTAGGCCTTCCTAAATAAGCTTTTATTTCACCTCTTTCGACTTCGTTTTTATTAATATTCACCCATTCATTAATTTCTTCTAAAATAGTGATGTATTTTTTTCCATCAAAAACTATCATATCTTTATAATTATAATCATTTTGAGATTCTGTATATTTTTTCAAAAGCTTGGCGGCAACTTCATCATCAGCAAGTGGAATAACACCTATATTATTAGCTGAAATGGATCCAAAGTCATCATTAATAACTACTTGTCCAGGAGCATCTAAGTCATACGCTGCTGTATTCCCTAAAGAAAATGTCTCAATTGATCCCTTTTCAGTATTCTTTAATCCGATTCTTAGTTTGAACTGTGAAAATAATCCATCTTTTATGCCCACTATTGATGTTATAGATCCAATCTCCTGACTCGCTAGAATAATATGTATACCTGCTGCTCTAACAGTTTTAGCCAAAAATAATAATTTTTCTGCAGCATGGGTTCCTCTCCTAGTGCCATCATTAGCAAAAAGCCCTTGAAATTCATCTATAATAACAACTATCCTTGGTAACTTAATAGTAGGATTTGCTTTTCGATAACTTTTATAATTATCATAGGGCTTCATTTGCATCATTCTCTTTTTATAAATCCTTTCCACCTCTTCTAGAACTGAAAATGCAAAATCTTGATCAGCATCAAGACCCAAAACTGTAGCATGAGGTAAATAATAAGGTTTTGTTGAAGTATACGCAAATGGAGCTAGTGTTACCCCTTCTTTGAAATCCAATAAAATAAATTGTAGTTCATCTGGAGAATAATGACTTGCAAGACTATAAATAATTACTTTAATTAAATTTGATTTGCCTTGACCTGTTGCTCCAGTAATTAATGCATGAACATTTGAATCATCGAAAACAACTTTTATCAATTTTCCTGATTTAGAAGCAAAAGAAAATTTTAATCCATCAACACTAGAGGACAGCCAATTTTTTTCAGGAATCAAATCAAGTAATCTTACTTTTCCCAAATCTTTACTCTTTTGTACTATTTCATCTATCGTTCTAACAATCTCCTCAGAAGATATTTCGGGTATTAAGATTGTACAATTAGGGTGAGCTACCCACGTACTTTTTTTTACAGTTGACCTAAATATATTTGAGTTATCTCTTGTTAATTCTGGATACAAGCCTTTTAAAGAATCTTCATCAGAAATATAGAACAAAAAAGATAATCCTAATTTCGATGAACGTTTAATAATATTATTTAATCTTTTTATTAAATTTTCATTCATATTAAAAGAGTGATTCATAACCACAAATATATAGAAAGGACTTATGAAGTTACCTTCTTTCTCTATATATTCCACAACACCATTATATAAGCCTTGCATAATATTAGCAGAATTAGATATCATTTCCGTAAAAAAGTCTAATTTTCGTTGGAATTCCTCCTCTGAATGAATGACTTCATAAGAATCAGAACTCAATTTTTTGATTCCCGAAAACGATGCTAAACCATTAGTAACTTCTGGGTCATAAATAATTAACTTAACTTGATTTGCGCTTGAATACTCTAAACAAGATAATATAGAATTATTCATTATCTGTATACTTTTATTTTTGTCACCCAATGTAATTAAATGTTTGTGTCCCAAAAATGGTATTATTAAAGGACAACTTAAACTATTCGATATACCTGCATCTTTTGCATCAAAAAAAACTTCACCTAAATTGACATATTGACTAATATTTGGAGTTGATGATAATTGAGCATTAAATTCTAATACCATCTCTTTTATAGAATGTTCAATTGATAATACAGTATTGCTAGATTGCACCAGTATTTTAGCTCTTTCTTTTTCTAATTTTTTTTTATTTATGTCTAATAATTTCAACTTATTATTTTCAATAATTTTAAATTCATTATCATATGCTCCTAGTAAAGAAGAAAAGCTCTCTACTAAACTATTTACCGATGTAATTAGAGATTCATTCTTATTATGCACATTACTCACCATTATCTTTAGATACTATAACACGCCTAGTTCTTAATACTGTGTCACCAAGTACATATCCTTTTTGAACAATTTCATAAACAACATTTTCAACATTGTCTGTTTTACTTATTGGAACAACACCAGTTATTTCATCGAATGTCGGATTAAATTTTTCATTATTCGGACACTCTTTTAATCCACGTCTATACATAACCTCTAATATTGGACCTACTAAAGCTTCTTTTTCTGATTCTGATAGATCTAACATCATTATTGAATCTAATGCAAGTAACAACTCTTTGAATAGATGAGTAAAAGCAATCCCGGAATCTATCTTTTCTCTTTTATCAAGATAATTTTCTATATCCATAATCATCTTATTTTTAGCCTTATCATTTAATAATCGACGTTGAAATAAACTATTTAGACTATCTAAGCCATTTTGAATACGCACAAGCCTTTCTTCAAGATTTTCATTTAAATCTAAATCCATTTTATCACCTCAATTCTGAAGTCCTGTTTTAGCCCATTGTCCAATATAGTCCGCATTAAGCTTATATTGTAAAGGAAATGCAATAGCTCTAGCTACCTTAAAAGTAAAGACCAATGCGAGAATAGCTATTATAACACCTAGAAAACCTCTTTCTAATGATGTCATTGTTATACTTAATCCAATGAACACAACAATCCAACTAGATCCAATACCGTTAAAAACTCTAGAATTTGAATCTTTAGCATAAATACCCAAAGTTTCAATTGCTTCATTAAAAATAGATGGTTCTTCATATTTTTTATTAAGTTCTTCAGCTTTAGTAAAAGCGCTTAACAAATAATCAACTTGTGCTTTATTTGTAGGATAGCATGATCCAGAACTATCATGACTACATAAGTTATAAGCCGAAGTAATTATAGCACTAATATAGGCGCATAAATTTATCTGGGATTTAACATCTTTATTATAAACATCCTCTATTTTTTTTAATGCATCCTTGATTTGATCTGGATTATTGCTGTGCTCGATTATAACATGATTAGCTTGACAGAAGTAATAATCAGCAGAAACATTATCATTTCTTTTTCTGGAAACTCTAGATGCCTCACTTAAAAAATTAATTGCTTTATTTATATCTCCTTTATCAATGGAAATATCAGACAATATATCATACAATTCTAGATTTTGGATATCTAACTTTGCAGCCTGACTCGCAGAATACTCGGCATCGTCTAAACGATTTAATCTTTGAGCTATCTTAGCACGCAATAACCAAGCATCAGAACTTTTAGAATTTAAACGCAGAGAATCCTGAATTGCAAAATAGGCCATTTTAATATTGCCAGAATTAAAATAATTTACAGCATCATTATAAAAATCGTCAGCATCCTCTAATTGACTATATGAATCAGAGTTTCTTCTTCCAGAATCTTGATTTTCTTTCTTGTCTCTTTTTTCACTATCCTGTAATTGAGCATCATACTCTCTTCTTTTTGCAGCATCAGAAAAAATTCTTTCAGCTTCGCCTAGCCAAGCCATTTGTCTTTCAGCTTCTGCTCTTCTTTCATGGTCAGGATTGTTTGTTCTATTACGCCAAATTTTTCTTTGTTCCTTTATCTTATCAAGCACTTCATTATCTGACGCATTCATTGATATCCCTAAAATTTCATAATAATTTTTTAAATCACCAGTCATTTCACTCTTCTTTCTTTCATATCCTTAAAAATTTAAACTATCAAGCTTTGCCTTAGCTAGCATAACTTCATTTATATTCAGATTAGCTATACGATCTATTTCAAATGTTCCTAACATTTTTTTAGCTGTCAAATCAACAACTTCTACTTGGACAGTTTGATCAATATCATAATGATATATTATTCTAATTGGGGCGCCTTTCGGATAGGCTGGTATTTCTAATGTACTTGAGCCAATTATAGTTACATAATCTGGATCTGGATCATCTCCTTGTGTTACTTCAACATTAATTGCAGTTTGATTATCAGCAACCGTACATAAATCGGCTTCAAATCTATTTGGAATTTCAGAATTATGTGGTATAACTATTTGATTAATTTTCTTACCTGAATATGTATCAATAACGAGCACACCTAAAGATTGTGAAGTTACATCTTGAATATTTATATCTGGTAAATTATTTTTATTGTTGCTAGTAGAACCATCATCATATCCGTTATTAGCAATTTCTATCAAAGCTTGTATAGCAGCTCCTTTAGCAACAGATAAATCAGGGTTAACATTTATTGATGCTTTTTTCCCAGACATTTTCTCGACCATATCTTTTATCGCAGGCATTTTTGTAGATCCTCCCACTAAAAGTACATGATCTATATCACTCCAACTAAGTTCTGATTCTTCTAATGTATCCTCAGTTATATCTCTCGTTCTAGAAAAAATTACCGAGCATAAATCGACAAGTTTTTCACGTGATAATTGAATCTTTTTCATGCCTGAATCAGTATTGACATGGATAAAAGTATTTACTACATTTGATAGAGCAATTTTAGCAAATTCACATTTCTCCCTCAAACTGGCTAATGACTCATTATCCTGCATAACGTTGCCGTCAACATTATCCATAACATATTTCATTATTGCGTTATCAATATCAAATCCACCAAGGTTTCTATCGCCATCAGTAGCTAATACCTTAAAATTATAACCATCAACTTTTAAAATTGTAACATCAAATGTACCACCACCTAAATCGTATACAAGTACATTTCCAGATTCCATTGTATCCATTCCAAATGATAAAGCCGCTGCGGTTGGTTCATTTAATACACGAAGCACATTAAATCCTGCTATTTCACCTGCTTGCTTCGTTGCAACTCTCCTAGCATCATCAAAATATGCAGGAACCGTGATTACAACACCACTTACGTCTTCTCCCAATACATTTTCAGCATCACTTTTTAATTTTTTCAAAATTATAGCTGAAACCTCTTCGGATTTGTATGTATTTCCAGAAGATGAATCAAATCTCCAATTTGGATCTCCCATATACCTTTTAACATATTGAACTGTATCATCTGGAAATGCAACTGCCTGACGTTTTGCTAAACTTCCTACTAGAGGTTCATCCTTTCCATCCACACTTTGAAATAGAACAACAGATGGTGTGGTATCCTCCCCTTCAATGTTTTTAACAATCTGAACATCTTCTCCTGATTCAATATTGTATACAGCCATAGCAGAATTAGTTGTTCCTAAGTCTACCCCTAGCACCAATCCCATATAATCCTCCTTATTGCTTTGTTTATACTATCGTTTAAATAATATACGAATTTATAAGTGATAATAAACGTTTTATTATACATAATTCTTATCGAATATTTTCTTTAGCTTAAATTTAAAAATCAGAAATATAATTGGATAATATATTATTTAAAATATAATTGTGTATTAATGTTACATATATATGTAAAACGGTATCATTATTTTGTTAACTGCATAAAAATCAAACTTTAATTTTGCATCAATAATTAATTAACAAAATCTACCTATTACATATAGCTATTAGGTAAAGCCTTAAATCCAAGAAAATATTTTAATTATGTAATCACTTCTTCATAAAAATTAATTAAACCTTAGAATAATTATATATATATATATATTTGTCAATATTTATTTGAAATTAAATCATAAATAAATGACTTAAACAATCTTATATTGTAGAACATTATTATAGAGTCCTTATAATAGTTTAAAAAGAAAAAGTAATCTGAAACCTGATATGTACCCTCTATACTGGCACCAAGTAAGGAGAGTATTTTTATTAAATATAGTTATGAATTTAAAAAGAATACGTAAAGTTATACAGATAAAGAAAATGGGCAGATACACCTGAAGGAATTAAAGAAAAGAGATTTCGTGACACAATTAGATAATGGTTTGAGTTAGAAAAAAACATGGTCCAGAAATCTTAAAACATGGAAATAATATCAAGTGGACAACTGATGGGAAATTAGAAATAATAAGCAAAGTGCTAGCTGGAAATACAAACTTAAAGATTTGCTTATCTACTTTAACTTTCCAAAATAGACTCATATCTATTGTTAAAAATCTAGACAAGCCAAGCAACGATAAAGAAATTAAAGCAAAAATATTAGAAATAAGAAAAGAAAATCCAAACTATAGCTACAGAAGAATAACAACAATGTAAAAAAGATTTGGACTAACCAAAAAAAATAAAGTATAAAGATTAGTCCAAAAGCTAAAGATACAAGTAAAGAACTTTTCTAGAAAAACAAGAGAATACTCTTCATACATGGGAAGTGTTGGAAAGATTTCAGACAACAAAATAAAAAGAAACTTTAAAGTAGAAAAACTATACACAAAAATAACATCAGAATTTAAATATTTAGAAAAAGACAAATCAAGAAATTTTAAAATTAATAAGCTCTATTTAAACCCATACTTAGATATATACAACAGTGAAATACAGCTATTAAATATCAAAACAACCAAAACTAAAGCCAATCCTAAAAGCATTAGATATAACAATATAAATAACAAACAAAAGTAAAGCAGAAAGAATATTACATTCAAACCAAGGCTGCGCATATCAAGTAGAGCAATACACATCAAAGCTAGAAAACAATGCAGTAACTAAATCCAAGTATAGAAAAGTAAACTATTTATATATATCTAGTAAATGGAAGACTTCTTTGGAATACTCAAACAAAAAATATATTATTATAGGAAATTTTATTCAGACTAAGAATTAAAAGAAACAATAGATGAATATATTAAATATTATAATGAAGAAAGATTTAAAGAAAAATCAGTATATTTAAGTCCAATAGAATTTAATAAAGAAAAATGCAGCATAGAAATACCAGAGTAAGTATGAAAATCACTCTAGTATTAGGTCCAACTTTATGAGGTCCCCTTATATTCTGTAACACCGCATTTTTTATTTTTACCCTTCATCAAAACCAAAGAACCTGTTAGAACTAAAATAAGTCCTATAAATAATCTTATTGTGAAATTTTCTCCAAGAATTATTACTGATAAAATAGAACCAAATATTGGGATAAATAATTTGAATACTCCAAATTGGTTTGCGCTATGATTTTGCAAAACTATTGTCCAAATTGTAAATGATGTTGCTGTAATAAATGCTCCATAAAAAAGCATTAAAAAAGCTTTTAAGTTTATAACAACTTGATTTATATATAAAAATCTGCCAAGTATTATTAAAGGCAAAGAACCGAATAAAAGTACCATTCCATTTAAAATATATGGATCTGAATTTTTTGAATATTTTCTTAATAAAACTGATGCGAAAGCATTAATAAATGTTGATGTAAAAATAAATCCTTCTCCGCTAATTTTAAAGCCACTTCCCATTTTTTGATTTGAATTTACCAAAATAATTCCTGCTGTTCCTATTATCAAGGCTATAATTGTATTTATCGAAATTTTATCTTCTGGAAGTAGGAAAAGTGAAATTATTACAATCATAAATGAATTTGATGCTTGTATGATTGATGATTTTACTCCGCTTGTGTTGGAAAGACCTATATAATAGAAAAAATATTGTAAAAAAGTCTGTAGTATTGCAAGAATTATAACTAATTTTATATTTACTTTAGAAAATGAAATTTTGTTTTTTCCAAAAATTTTGGCATAAAAAAACGCCAAAATCCCTGCCATAAAAAATCTAATTCCAGCCATATAAACTTTTGCAAAGGTATCGTATGATTCTACCTGCAAAACTTGATAAGTGGATTTAATAAGGGGGATTGCACTCCCCCATAAAAACATTGCTATTAAAGAAAAAATTACTGCATTTTTTTTATTTTTGAGCATATTTCTCCTATCTTTTTTCTGCAAAATATGACAATGAATACATTCCTGGCCCTACGTGTGAACCAATCAATGAGCCAATTGGTGCAAGGCTTACTTTTGCATCTTTAAAATTTTCTTCTATTAATTCTTTTAATATTTTAGCATTTTCATCAAAGTAAGCATATCCTATTAAAACTTCTTTTGATATTTCTGGTTTCCAATTTTTTTTGAAATTATTGAATAAAACTTTTATGGCTCTTTTATTTCCTCTTTCAATTTTTAAAACTTGCAAAGATCCATCATCAGATACATGCAAAACTGGCTTCACTTTCAAAAAGCTTCCTATTCCTGCGCTAGTTTTTGAAATTCTTCCACCTTTATATAAATATTTAAGATTGTCTACTCCAAATTGGGCTACCATATATTTTGAATTATCTTTTATAAAAGAATCAATTTCATCTATACTTTTCCCATCTTCTTGCATTTTACAAATAATTTGGCACAAAAGACCAGTACCTGTTGACGCTTGATTTGTATCATAAACATAAATTTTTCTATCTGGATATTTTTTTTCTAAAATTTCCTTTGCTTTCATAGCATTTTTATATGTTCCAGATAGCACATCAGTAATACCTATATAAAATACGTCTTCCCCATTTTTTAAAACTTCTTCAAAATATTTTTCAAAAGCGGCTAAGTTTACTTGACTTGTAGATACATTTTTATCTTCTAACATAAATTCATAATATTCATTTAGTTTTTCAATATCTGTACCTATAATTTCATAAATTTCATCTTCCATGTTTGATTGCATAGGCACTATAGTAATATTCGATGATTTTATGAAATCAACGTTCATATCGCTAGAACCATCTGTTATAATTTTAAAATTCATAATTCTCCTTAAAGATATTCTCTAATCTCTTCAACTTTCACACTAACTTGCTTTCCATCTTCCATATTTTTTACAGAAACCATTTTATTTTCATATTCTTCTTGTCCAATTATCAAGACTTTTTTTACGCCAATTTTGTCTGCATAATTAATTTTTTTCTTAAATTTTCCATCTTCAAGATATATATCAACCTTTAAACCTTTTTCTTTTAATTTGTTTGCTATATCTATGGCATAAAAATTTAATTTCTCATCCATAGGAATAACAAGACAATCTGTAAATTTATTTTTATATTTTTCTACAAGACCAAGCTGTTGAAATTGATAAAATAATCTTGTAAGACCAATAGAAAGTCCCACTCCTGGTAAATTTTGTTTTGAAAAATTTCCTGCGAGATTTTCATATCTTCCACCAGAGCATACACTTCCAATTGATTCATAACCATCCAAAAAAGTTTCATAAACTGTAGATGTATAATAATCAAGACCACGAGTAATTGACAAATCAATAATAATTGAATCATCATCAATTCCAAATTTAATCATATAATCATAAACTTCTTTTAATTCATTTAATCCAATTTTATAATTATCATTTAAATTTAGTGATTCAAGATAAGTCAAAAGTTCTTTGTTTTCTCTTTTATTATTTATAAGCTCCATCAATTTATCTGCTTTTTCTTCTCCACAAATTTCTACCAAAAGCTCTTTTGTATTTTCTTCACCGATTTTTGCTTTTTTATCGATTGTTCTTAAAACTTCTTCTTTATCAGAAATTTCAAGTGATTCAAAAAATCCATTCAATAGCTTTCTATTATTAATATGGAACTTTATTCCATTAAAGTCAAGTTTTTGGAAGATTTCATAAATAACCTTAGGCAAAAGTGCATCATTGTGAATTGACAAAGAATTGTTTCCAATAATATCAATATCACATTGGTAAAATTCCTTGTATCTTCCCTTTTGATTTCTTTCTCCCCTATAAACTTTTGCAATTTGATACCTTTTGAAAGGAAAATTCAAATCAGAAAAGTGTTCAGAAACATATCTTGCAAGAGGAACTGTCAAATCAAATCTCAAAGACATATCTTTCTTTGATGAATCAATTCCAAAAATTTGCTTTTCGGTTTCTCCGCCGCCTTTGGCAAATAAAATATCATTTTTTTCAATTGCTGGCGTATCAATTGGTAAAAATTGATAAGACAAAAAAGTTTCTTCAATGATATTTTTTATATAATCAAATGCTAATTGATCTTCTGGTAATAACTCCATCACACCTGCAATAGTTTGTGGTTTTACTATATTCATTTTAATCTCCTAATCATATCCATATTAAAGATCCAGTATCTACTAAATTAGTGTCTGGATATAATAAATTTAATTTTTCCTTATATACTATATTTTTAATTATATCATACGAATTTAATCTTTCTATATTTCCATTAAATAATATAGTATTTTCATCAATTTTTCCAAAACATCCACCCAAAAATCCTTGATCAAATCCGTCAAGAGGAATTTTTTCTTCTTTTAATAAAGTAACTGGCAAAATATTTTTTAATTTTTTGAAAATTCCCATATCACTTGTCAAAATATTTTCATTAAAAACAAGCATAGAACACCTTGAGTAGCCTTGCTTGATAAATAAATGCTTGATATTTTTTTCTTCAAAAAATAATTTTATATTTTTTTCAGTAAAATCATTGTGGATATAAAAATTTTTAAATTTTACAATATTATAAAGAGCATCATAAGGATAATTTTTTGAAACTTCTTCTCCTTTAATAATATTAATATTTTTTATATTTTTTTTGTAATACTCATAGACATTTTTATCAACTATTAAATTTTTATCATCCACTTTAAATAAAGAAAGATCAGGATGATCTGAAATTCTTTTGTCAAGATTTGGATTATCAATTGTTTTTAAATATTTTATATTTTTAAAATCCAAAAAATCTGTAAATTCTTTTTTTGATTTGTGACTAATAATTAACATATTTCTCCTTAAATTTAGGTACAAAAAAAGTCCTCAACGAGGACAAATTTGGAGGCGCCACCCAGATTTGAACTGGGGATAAAGGTGTTGCAGACCTCTGCCTTACCACTTGGCTATGGCGCCATATTGGAGCGGAA